>Ga0326728_10000060_pt1 | contig 427879 bp, 381 predicted proteins | sample MB3enrmetagenome_FD_207602 | JGI IMG/M metagenome (GOLD analysis project Ga0326728, IMG submission 207602) | Lab enriched peat soil microbial communities from McLean, Ithaca, NY, United States - MB31MN | ecosystem: Environmental > Terrestrial > Soil > Wetlands > Peat | place: USA: New York...
CGCTACATCGGCGTGCGCGCCGCCAGCCCTGCACGTCAAGACACTACGGCCATACCAACGATGCCACGGATAACAGATCTGCCTGGGTTCAAAGACGATATTGTGGGTTTTCTGTAGAGGGATTGCAGAGTCCGCTACCATCCCAGACGAGGACCTTCAGACGATTGCGCTGGGCGTTGCAGAACAAGAACAGGTGCCCGCTCAGTGGGTCGCACAACAATCGATTCCGCGCGAGACCGTACAGCCCCTCGAACCCCTTGCGCATGTCAGTGACTCCGGCGGCCAGATAGACCCGTGTGGCTGGACCCAATCCAAACACGGTTTACGCGCGCTCCAGCGCACTCACCAGGCGTTCGAACGTATTCGTATCAAAATCGGGATTTACCTCGATCCGGCGCCCACTCGACAGCACCACGGCCAGCCCACAACTCGGTTCGTACTGCCTTGGCGATTTCCCGGCAGCCAACTCCACGGGCACCAACCGGCTGGCTAAAGAAGCTCTTCTACTCTTTCTCTTCCAGCGTTGCTTCTTCAGATGGCGATTCAGCGTGCCGAAGCTTAAACCCCGACTCCGACAAAACTCGGTGCGTCGCATGCCACCGCTCAAGAACTCGGCCACTAGCTGCTGAATTTCCGCGTGGGTGCGTCGGCGGCGAGCCGACGTTTTCCGTTTTTCATTCATCCAGCCACTTCACCACACGCTCTTCTCGCTGAAAAGGTGTGTTGCCCAGACGCTTACGTCGAAGCGGTCTGCGACCCACAAGGGAAAAGGCTGTGACTTTGGTTATGCTCTAGCCGACAACTCCCGCGAGAGAGTCCCCAGCGTGGACGCATGTACCGTCACAGCCCTTGATGCGATCACCGCTTTCGCAGTTCCAAACCCCGGCTGACACCTCGCAATGCAGTCGGTTTTTTCAGGTCTGGCGATTCCGCAGGTCACCCCGCCGAACCGATCACTCAGCTTACTTCGGGTTGGCTACGATTGGTTGCCCGCCCTTTTCTGCCGTCGACGAAGGTGATCCTATCGGAGGATTGGAAATTGTCAACGCCCAAGGTTGGTGCAAACGCAACTTACATTTGTGTGCGAATCTTTTCCGTTAAGTTACAGAATCCAAAAGGGGGCGTTGAGTGAGGCCGAGCAGTGTCCAAAGCCAATTCACATCTTTTTCACCAAACTCGAGCACCCAGCTGATCCGCAGGTTGTGAATCACTTTTGGAATCAGCTCGATGTCTGAACTCGACAGCAGAATTGCACCGAGGCAGCGGTTTTACCCTACGCAGCCTTCTTCCTCGCCGCCCACCTTGCTTTCATCATCGCTGATAGTTTCTTCCTCATAGCAGGACTCATCGGCTTGCGAGCAGACGCTTTCTTCTGGGCTGGTGCTGCTTTCTTTGCAGCCGGTGCGGCCTTCTTTCTAGAGGCTGCACCCTTCTGCTTTGCCCAACGTTGTTTCATTGCCGCACTGATTCTGGCACGCGCCGACGCGCTCATGCGACGACGTTTCTGGCCACTCGCTGGTTTAGCCCGGCTCGTCTTCGGTGGACGGCCACGACGTGCCGGTTGCGAACCCAGCCCCACGAGAGCCATAAGAGCTGCAATTGCATGTTCGATACGGCTCGCTTCTTGCCTAAGTTGTGCCACTACGCTTTCAATGTCCATGTCTGTCCTCTCGATTTAGCGATGGCCCGACGTTATGTGACGTCAGAGAACTCCTGTGGCCGCTGGGGCTTCCTCTATAGGTCAGTCCAAGCAGGTCGGCGCGCTTCGTCTCCGGCCCAACCGTTGTCGTTGTACCACTTGAGGAAGTCCTCCCAATCGATGCGTTCGTTTGCTCGTGAGGCCATCTAGCCCAATTTGCAATAGGACTCCTCATCAGGTTCCCGTCCGTCACGCGGCCATCGTATCACTAGGCTTCATTTCATCCCAGTTCCACCATTGAACATAATGGCCGGTTTCTTCCTTGACGGCTTGCGCTAAGGCTTCCCATACCGTTTCGGTGAGCATATGGTCGCCCAGGGTTTCCAAGAGATCGATTGCGGCCTCTCATGTTTATGATCTTTCTATGGTGACGGAACACAGGCTGGGAGACATCATCGCGAACTCCGTCACACATGGCGTGGGGGCGGCGTTCGCTCTCGCAGGAGCGGGTGTACTGGTGGTCGCTGCGGCAGGTGGAACCGCCTGGCAGGTTGCCAGTTGCTCAATCTTTGGCTGCACACTGGTGCTGGTCTATGTCTGCTCGACTCTGTATCACTCGCTCGTCCGCACTCGTGCGCGTCACGTCCTGCGAATCATCGATCATTCTGCAATTTATCTACTGATCGCAGGAACCTATACACCGTTCTCCCTGGTGTCGCTCCGCGGGCACTTGGGATGGCTTCTGTTCGCCATCGTATGGAGCCTTGCTATCCTGGGAATCATCTTCAAGAGCTTTGCGATAGAACGATTCGCCATCGCGTCGGTCGTCGTATACCTGGGAATGGGTTGGCTGGCGGTGTTCGCGATTCGACCTTTACTGCACGCTCTCACGTGGCACGGCATATTCTGGATTGGGTTGGGCGGACTGTTTTATACAGTGGGCATAGTGTTCTACGCTCTCGACCGCCTTTCTTACTTCCATGCGTTCTGGCATCTCTTTGTGCTGGCTGGAAGCATCTGCCACTACTTCGCCGTGCTGTTCTATGTTGCCCAGTCGCGCTCCTGACGCGCAAAACCCTCGTCATTGCTCGTGGTCAGCTTTCCGCGCATGAGGTCTTCGACGTCTAGCCGCATTGCCAGCCTCGGACCGGCGAATCCAACGTTCAGCAGGTCACATGGAGAATGGCATTGGTGTTCTCGGCGCGTCGATTCAAGAGATCCAAAGCTTCTTCCGTTGGAAGAATGATCAATTCCACTTTGCGCCGCTCAGCCTCACGTCTGACTTCATCCATAACCGGTAGTGCTCCTTCCCCCGTGCCGACCACCAACCTACGGCATTTCCAGGGTATCTCTTCTTCTAGAGAGAGCGGCGTGTGTCCGAATTTGTTCCGGAACCTCTTGGACGGTTTCTTCTTGCGCTCGCGAATCTCTCCTCGGTCGAGCACGATGTCATAGCCGTACTCAACGCCATCGATCCGAATTTGCCCAAATGAGAACTGTTGGAACTTCATGGCAGCCCTCTGATAAGCATACAACCGGGCGCTGCCCAGCCCTCCCGCACTGCATGATGGAAAGTTGAGGGTTATCCTGTAGGCACGGGCAAAGGCCAGACCATGATCGAAATCAAGTCGGTTCGCATGAGATTTCCGGCCGATGCCGACATCATTGTTGGTCAAGCACATTTCATCTGAGATGCCTTGGATAGCAGAGAGTTTCGTATGCGTTTTTCATCATCAGACACTACCGCTACGGACCGGGGGCACCCGCACATAATAAGCCTGAAACTGCGCGACCTGAATCAACTCTTCAATTCGATGGATCCTTCTCCGTTCATTGAAAAGGATCTTGACGACGACGCCGAAGAATTCATCGTAAGCTGGGCGCAAGAATTCTCCCCTAAAGATCCGATCAAATTGCGTATTCACTTGGACCAGTGGCCGCCGGAAGATCCCAAAGAACTGATCAGGACGGCCGTCCACAACTATTTTGCTCACCGTGCCAAAATCACTAACTTGGAGTTCAAACGTCTCCTAAGGCAGGGCCGCACCAGCCTCTTCATCGGGCTGCTGTTCCTGGCGGCGTGTCTATTCCTAAGTAAGATGTTGTTAGGTCATGAGGCAGGCACTTGGGCTGCGGTTATACGTGAGAGCCTAACCATTGCCGGTTGGGTCGCCATGTGGCGACCGATGCAGGTCTATCTTTACGATTGGTGGCCTCTGCTGCAACTGAGGCGAACTTTTACCAAGCTGAGCCACATGCCTGTGGAACTCGTCCAAAAAGGCAATACCGTTTCTGCCTTTCGGCGCGTGACATGATGATAGTGTCATGCACGCAGAACCAACGAAGAGAGGGTGCAGCGACGCTACCCTCCGCGAAGTCAAGAAAGAAATGGCAAAGCCCCGCATTGCGGAGTTGGGCAAAAGAGCTAAAGATAAGGGAGAGTGACTACGCATGCGTAAGCGCCTAATTGCCTCAGTTTCGCAGGGTTCTAAGGTTGCTGCCGAAGATCAAAGCTGGCTCGACCTCGCGAGTATCGCTATGGTCGAGATCACCTCCGAAGAGAAGGAATTTCCGATCGAATCTGCGCTGCTGCCGGGAGAGCAACGGGGCTGGCGTGCGGCTGTCTCTGGGTCTCAGACGATCCGGCTGCGCTTCGATCGGCCCCAGAAGCTGACTCGCATCTGGTTGTCCTTCGAAGAAAGGCAGGCCACGCGAACGCAAGAGTTTGTGCTGCGATTTTCTTCTGACCCAGCGAGTCCACTACGCGACATTGTTCGCCAACAATGGACTTTCAGCGCCCCCGACGCAGTACGTGAGACTGAGGACTATGCTGTCGAACTCTCAGACGTCACGATTCTGGAACTGAACATTGTGCCTGACACGAGCGGAGGACCTGCACGTGCTTCTCTGCTGAGCCTGCGTGTGGCCTGATCGGCCTGGCCTTTCTCGATCGGCGGAGATGGCCTATACACTGTGTCGTATATCGATTGGAGAGTCCTGATGAAAATACGTGCATCCGTTGCCGTTTGGATGCTTTTCGGTTCAATTGCTTTCTTCTGTGCCGGTTCGATCGTCTCTTTTTCGGCAGAACCGACAAACGCTGAACCGGCTGCGAAAGTGATCGAACTGGATACTCACGGGAAGGATTACCTGAAGCTGCTCGGCGGCCCTCCTGAAAGCGTCAGCATGGAATCAGGGTTGGTGGTTCTGGCTCCGCAGCAATCCGTCGGAAAACATAGTACCGGTCAACACGAAGAACTCCTGGTCGTGCTGGAAGGCAAGGGTGAGATGATTTTCAAGAACAAGTTCTCCTTACCGGTGGAAGCTAATCATGCCGTTTACTGTCCGCCGCAAACCGAGCACGACGTCAAGAATACTGGTACCAGCGTGCTGCGTTACGTGTACGTCGTGGCCGATACGAAGTGACAACCGGATCGCATGAAGCTCCCTGCGCCGCCCCACAGAGCTCGTGAGGTGTGAGAGTCGAGGTCGATCACGGCATCATTGTCGTAGCTGACCTCATCGATTCGAACCGAGCCAAAAGAGAATTCGCCGAATCGCGTAACCGCCTGCCGGGGACAGTCAGCGCTTGCCACTGTTCCGATGTCGCCGCTCCGCAGCTCTGATTATGGTGGAAACCTCGGTGGAAAAGGCTTTGGCTAGATCGGCGAGGGTTCGTAGAGTTGGGCTCTTGGCGCCGCGTTCCAGCTGGCCGATGTAGCGTTCGGTGTATCCCAGATCGTGGGCCAATTTCAATTGGCTCCAGCCTCGATCGACGCGCAGCCGGGTAATCTCAGCACCGACCGCCTCACCTAACGTGCGGGACTCACGCTGTTTATCAGCACCAATCTTTTTGGGCACGCCCCATAGTTGTCGTTTGACGCTAAATGATTGAGGAACTATAGTTCGTCATTGATCGAAGGCGAGAACGTTGATCTGGAAATGAGTCGCTGCCTTCCGCTGTTTCCGCAGAAAATCGGGGAGCAACGCAGGCGGCACTGGCGATGAAAAGTGGCTCCGGTATCGGCGAAATCGACTAAAATGGGGCGCCAAGCAGCGGGCTCTGAAACGACAGTAGAGGACACGTAGCCCTGCGTCCCTTCCGAGGTACTTCACCTTGAATAAATCCAAGAGCCAATCCGTGCATGACTCGACCACCCGACTTCAGCGGACCGCCCGCGAGCGGGCCGACGATGAAGCACGCCGCATTCCTTGGCAGCGGCTGTTCGAGGCTCGAAATCAGTACATCGACTGGCAGGAGTTTTCCCTGTGGGTACGCTCGATTCTGGAAGTGGAGAATCGCATACCGGATTGGCTGGTCGAGATTCTCGACGAACGTGTTCCTGGATTTCTCGAAAGCGAAAAACAATTGACACTCCAAGCGGCCAAGGGCCGGCCTATACCTCTGCGCCTGGAAGATTGGATCGATGATCACATTTTCGGCTTTGCCAAGCAGGAAGGCTGGTTTAACGCAATTACGTATTACGCCATACGTGACCCGCGTTACCAGCGCGCCGAAGTGTGTTGGTCGGAGTGCACCGAGAAGTGGAAAAAAGCCAAACGAAACCAGTATCCGTCGTTCGAGGAGTGGAAAGGCATGGCGGCGCAATGTGACGAGACTGCTCATCTCACGGCCACAGAACGCCAGGCCTTGGCATCAACAAAGTTGGTGCAACCTGATCGCCTTTGCGAGGCCGTCGCTCGATATATCGATTGGCAGGCCTTTGCCTATTGGGCTCGACCGGCACTGGAGCGCGAATCTCGACTGCCCGCGGAGGTTGCGAGCATTCTTGAATGTCGATGCCCTGGGTTCCTGAACGCAAGCATCAAAGCGAGGCAACGAGAATCCGGAGGCGACTCACAGGCACTCCAGCAGCTGATGCTCTGGATCGCTGAGCACAGCTTCCAGGATGCGCAAACTGAGGGCTGGTTCGATGCCATCCTAGTTCACGTGCGGAGCCATCCGCGGGCGATTCGCACTATGGAATACGCCGACCGCTGCGACGACGTGTGGAGTTCAGAACCGCCAGATCCTTACCCCTGTTTCGAGGACTGGCGCAGAGACGCCGATTTGTACGTTGATCTGGGCGACTGAACGCTCGTGAGAGTTCAACTGCTGGGTTCCAGCTTATTGGATGGATCTCCGTGAGCCCGCTGCGAGTGCGGACGGGCAGATTTTCACATGCCGAAAGTACACGTTGCCCGCAATCTTCCTTCCGCAGGCGCAGGTCCTAACCACCAACGCATGCTTTTGTGCGCGAGAGACACTCTGGCTACGGTCAGCGGCATTCGTTACGCCGTACTCGCTTACCAACCATTTTGCCGTCGCCGGATCCATCAGTCCCGTGTTGATCTCGCTACCATGCTTCTTACAGAACTCTTCAAACGCCCGATCCGTGACAAACGGGTCAACGATCCTTAGTTGACCAGCGGAAATCCAGCTCTGTACTTGCGCCAGGCCCACGCCAAGAAGGTCTGCGGCCCGTTCCCAGGTGCATCCTTCCTCTCCCTTGGCCAGCGCAGCCGTGACCCGTTCGACAGCCGAGGACTCAATACATGGATGGTTCTTCTCACAGAACGCTGCCAGAGAGGCAATAGTGATGCGTGGATCGCGCACTCTCAACATGCCGCTTGCGACTAGATGCCGGAGTCTGGTGCGACTAACGCGGAGCATTGCCTGCAGAGTCCGCAAGGACCACCCGTCAGTAACCTTGGCGCTCATCCCGAGTGCACTGATTCGAAAACGAACCGCGCTAATCGAGCGGCCGAGACGATGGGCTATCTTCTTGACAGGTTCGTATCCGGCCCAGTTCAACAGCCGGTCATCGTCCGCTGGTGTCCAAGGTTGGGGTGCTGCCCGGCGGGCGGAGCCAGATTTTCGCGCTCTGGAAACGCTCTCGCGTGGTTGGTGTTGTTCAAAGCCGGCAAGCTCTGGGGTTCTTCGTAGATGGCGAATACGCCTCCAGCAGTCTCCGCGCGTCAGCTCTGGGACCTGCTCAAGAATCTTGTTGATCGCGTCGCGTTTCGCGGCCGGGCCAAGTCTGATTCCAGCAATCAGCAAACGGTCAACAACCGCCAACCATTTGGAGTTGATCTTGGCCGGCTTACCCTTTTTTCGCGGAGCCTCGGGCATTGCCCAACCTCACCACAGAAAGATCGGTGTCGTGAGCTTGGCTTCCGCGACAAGGTGAAGTTCACCAGTCGCGAGGCTTTCTCACGGTCAATACAGAGCGAAGTTGGCAGTTGCTGTCATCGCGATACCACGTTTGTGGTACCGGCCTTTTGTGTTAGACGAGGGCGATCTGCTGGTAATTACTCCTTACTTAACAAAGGAACATCTGCACGGAAAAAGTATCGAAGAAAGTTCACTATTAGCTGATGAACCTTGTAACTACGGCGAGGACGCTAGACAAAAGTGCCAGGACTGTACGATGCCGAGCACCCACCACTCGACTTCGACTCCTTATTGTGCCGCCATGAAATAGAGGGCGGCAGGTTTACCTTGACACGTCTTCTCATCTGGTGGTCTTCTCACCTGTTGGCAGTCTGCTGTTTTGGTGGCGAACCCTCGTCGGAGTTGTGAGGCCCCCTGGATGTCGAACCCGGAGTCGAGCCCTGAATGGGTCGTTTCTAGTAGTTCAGCAGAAACGAATGGGCACCCACTCAACAAGGAGTTAATCGCGGTCGCGAGCCGCCTCTGGCCTCGGGTCCAGATTCACGCGCGCAGGGAGCTCCCAAGCTGGAATCCGGACGACAGTGTGGCTTTGGCGACCGAAGTTTGGGAAGGCGTGCTGCAGTCGGTTTCAAAGACTCTGCAAAGGCGAAAAGGAAGCACTGCGGGGATAGTGGACCTGGATGCCTATCTGTTTGGAGTTTTCCTCCATCGTTTCAATCGAGCTCTGAAACGCGAACGACGCAGACAGGAAATGATCGAGCTGGTTCCTTCGGGCCGGGATCTTGAGCAACTTCCGGGGGCTCGCGACGTGAAGTCGGCGCATGATCTCGAACGCTCCATTCAGGTTAAAGAAGCGATTGAGAGTATGGACGACTGGACCCGCAAGGTCTTCGCCGCGAGGGTATATGGCTACAGTTGGAAAGAGATAGCAGAGCTTCAAGGTCTGAGTGTGCAAAAGGCAAAACTTCGATTCGGAAATGCACTTCGCAGACTTGCGGACCGCTTGAGGTACCGCAAGTAAAAGGACGACGGCGGGCCAGCGGTCTGCAATTTGATTCCGACGGTAAAGTTGGCGTTTCCGTGCGGAAGGACTTCACGAGAGCAGGTATGTTCTGAGCGACCAGGACGAATTCGATAAAGAAGAAAAGGGCCTCTTGGATCTGCTAGGGAGTGGCCTGTCGCGGGAATTTCCGAACCCGCAACGCGTCGGGTGCCCGGGCTCCGAAGTTCTCAGGGGTATCGCTTCCCGCAAACTGCGACTCGCCGATGCTGAGCCATGGCTGAAGCATCTCAGTTCCTGTAGCCCGTGCTTTCAGGAATTCAGCGACTTCCGCAAGGTGGCAGCCGGCCAACGGCGCCGAAAGTACGCCTTCCTCGGAACTGCTGCCATCTTCATTATTGCTGTTGCCGGATGGTTGTGGGTAACTACTCAACATTCGGGTCAGTCAACCGAAACGCAGGTTGTAGATCTTCGGAACGCGCCTGCGGTTCACGGCCAAAACCCGATTCAATCGGACCAGCACCCTCTTGAACTCCATCGATGGTGCAAGCACCTGATTCTGGACTTGCCGAATGGGAGCAAAGAAGGACACGACGAAGTCGCCTTACTGAGTGAAACAGGCGCTGCGGTTCTGGGAGCGAGCGGCACAGCGCGATCGGAAGATAAGGGCGTCATTCTCGAGGTTGACCTGGACGTGAGCAGAGTTCAGCCGGGCCAGTACTTTCTTGGTCTCCGACAACCCGGAGAGGAATGGACCCGGTACCCCGTTCGTGTGATCTGACCGCATGCCCAGAACTAACTGGGCGGACAAGAAGCGATACAATACGCAGCACTTCATGGGACGTTCTCAGTCCAGCTGAAGCCGGGTGAGCCAAGAAGCACGAGGTTGGAGGGAAACGAAGATTCAACGTAGGCTTTCGGTTGACGCGCACGGGGTCCGATCAGATATTCACAAAGAAAGTGTCCATCATAGGGTAAGCTAAGAGTAATAAGTGCTGGATGCACTGTCAGAGCCACGCGAACGCGAAATCACGCAAACCTGTTTCGTGGTCCGACTCGTTGATATCTATCCGAACGATCGAGCCTTCAGGCCCATTCATCCTGAGAACAGGTATACCTCAAGTATTCACCGTGACAAGAAATTAGGCGCTGTGATGAACCACGCGATTAAGAAATCGGCTGTAGAAGATTGTGTCCGAATTAAGGACCTGGGCTACGCTTCTTCCCACCACATTCGCATGTATGGCCAGCAATTTGAGATTGTCTCCGATCCGATTCCTGACGGGAATGGAGTTTCGGTCCAAGTCACAAGCGCCACAGAGCCGACGAAACGGACGCTTCGGCTTCCGACCTCGATTCTCGTGGGGTTCAAAGATTTCTTCCCAAAGTCGCTTGAGTCGTAAGCGGTGCGAGTTTCTGGCTAATGGCCACAACCCTCTACTCAAGGGTGACCATCCATGAGAGCCCCGGTGGGTGCCGCTTATACAACGGTTCCGAACAGCGCCCCGACTCCTGCCGTCAGCCCCATTGCGAGCGCACCCCAGAACGTGACCCGCATTGCGCCCGTCATCACATTAGCGCCACCGGCGCGCGCAGCTATGCTACCTAGAAGCGCGAGGAACAGCAGCGAACTGGCAAAGACCACGGCGATCAATCCCGTCTCGGAAGCCACGGCAGTGACCAAGAGAGGCAAAGCTGCTCCAACAGCGAAACTAGCAGCCGATGACAAGGCAGCCTGAGTCGGACGCGCACGGAGACTCTCAGAGATGCCAAGTTCGTCGCGGGCATGCGCGCCTAGCGCGTCATGGGCCATCAACTGCTCGGCAACCTGCTTCGCCAGCGATGGATCGAGTCCCCGAGCGATGTAGATCGCCGTCAATTCCTTGTGTTCGCCCCTGTCGTCTGCTCTGAGTTCCGCGCGCTCAAGCTCGAGGTCGGCCTGTTCTGTGTCTGCCTGTGAGTGCACAGACACATACTCACCCGCAGCCATCGACATAGACCCAGCCACCAGGCCGGCTACCCCAGCGATCAATATATTGCGGTGGGACGCATGCGCGGCGGCGACACCGAGTACCAGACTCGATGTTGAAAGAATTCCGTCGTTGGCGCCCAGTACCGCTGCGCGCAGCCAGCCGATGCGGCCCGTGCGGTGCCGTTCCTTATTATGTACTCGCATTCTTGAGACCTCGGCGGACCGGGAACCCGAGCAAAATCGAAACAACCAGCGTTCACACGGCGGCTTCCGGGCTTCCAGCGAGCCAACTTAACCCCAACCGAAGACTTGTTCAGGCCGCCACGTCTGATTCCAATCCATGAAGCTGGGCGAAACCGAAGTTACCAATTGCAGCTTAGATCCATTGCTTTCGCAGCAGCCACACTTTGATGATCTGGGTAAGGCCCACGTAGCCGAGCAGCGTGAGCATCAGGATTGGCCAGTACAGCCGCGGCAAGTGCGTGAAGCCCAGCGCAGAGGCTATGGGGGAATACGGCAGCCACATCGCAAAAGCCATGATGCATAAGGTTGTGATTGTCAGCGACCGGCTCGCGCGGCTCTGCAGGAAGGGAATCTTGTTTGTGCGAATTACATGGATGATGAGGGTCTGCGTCATCAACGATTCTACAAACCAGCCGGTCTGAAACAACGACGCTCGAGATGGATCCCAGCACTTGAAGACCCACAGCATCACGAAGAAAGTCGTGTAATCAAAAATCGAACTGATCGGACCAACATAGAGAATGAACCGCGTGATTTCGCTAATGTTCCAGGGCCGTGGTCGAGTTACTTGCTCTTCGTCCACGGAGTCTGCTGGGATCGGCACCTGTGAGAAGTCATACAAGAGGTTGTTCGTCAACACTTGAATCGGGGCCATCGGCAGGAACGGCAGGAAGGCACTTGCCCCCACCACGCTGAACATGTTCCCGAAGTTGGAACTCGCTCCCATCCGGATGTACTTGACGATATTCGCGAAAACCTTACGGCCTTCGAGAACGCCTCCTCCCAGCACCATGAGGTCCTTCTCCAGCAGGATCAGGTCTGCCGACTCTTTGGCGATGTCGGTGGCGGTATCGACCGAGATGCCGACGTCGGCGGCTCGCAAGGCGGGAGCGTCGTTGATTCCGTCGCCCATAAATCCGACGACGTGGCCCTTGCCCCGGAGGACACGGATGACCCTCTCTTTGTGCGCGGGAGAGAGGCGGGCGAATAGAGCCGTCTTCTCCGCGGCCTCGGCAAGTTCCGCGTCGGACATTTTCTCTACGTCGCCGCCCAGCAGCATGGGGTCGGCGACGAGGCCAACGTCTTTGCACACCTTGCGGCTGATCAGGTGGTTGTCCCCGGTGAGGATTTTTACTGCCACCCCATGCTTGTGCAGGGCCGCTAGGCCACGGGCCGCGGTTTCCTTGGGGGGATCCAGGAACGCGACGTACCCTCTGAGTACGAGGTCGCGCTCGTCGTCCTTAGTGCAAATCCGTTTCGCAGGCAAATCTTTGTTTGCCACTGCCAACACGCGGAAGCCGTCGTTGCTAAGGCTGTCGTACTGTTGTTTCAGCCCTACCATCAAATCCGCGTGCATTTCGGACAGCTTGCCGTCGAGTTCGAAATGCGAACAGCGAAGGAAAACCTCTTCCGGAGCCCCCTTGGTGAGGAGAATCGCCTTCCCTTCGGCGTCCTCCAGCAGCACAGACATCATGCGCCGAGTGAAGTCGAATGGTATCTCGTCTAGCTTTTTATATTTATCTATGATCGCCTTCGCGTGGAAGTCGGGAGTATCCAGAATCGCCCGGTCGAGCAGGTTCTTGAGGCCCGTCTGGAAGTAGCTGATAAGGTAGCCGTCCAGGAGCACGTCATCGGTTTCACGGCCCGCGACGTTGCAATGCCGCATGAGGACGACGCGGTCCTCAGTGAGCGTACCCGTCTTGTCGGTGCACAGCACGTCCATGGCGCCGAAGTTCTGGATCGAGTTGAGCCGCTTGACGATCACTTTCTTGCGGCTCATGGCGAGTGCGCCCTTCGACAGGCAAACGGAGACGATCATAGGCAACATCTCCGGTGTGAGGCCAACAGCCACAGCCAACGCAAAAAAGAAGGCCGCCTTCCAATCGTGCTTGGTGAAACCGTTGATGAAAAAAACCAGTGGCACCATCACGACCATGAACTTCATCATCAGCCATGTGAAGCGGTTGAGGCCCTGGTCGAAGCTCGTCAGCGGACGTTCTGCGGTAATCGAGTGGGCCATACTTCCCAAGTAAGTGCGCGGCCCCGTTGTGACTATAACCGCCGTCGCCGTGCCGCTCTCGACGCTCGTCCCCATGAAGCAAGTGTTCTTGAGTTCAGTGGGTGAGCTTTCCTCTTTAGTTTCGGGGTCGTGGGACTTCTCGACTGGGAGTGATTCGCCGGTGAGACTGCCTTGGCTCACGAACAAGTCTTTCGAAGACAGCAGTCGCACGTCGCCTGGGATCATATCCCCGGCCGCCAGCTTAATGATGTCGCCGGGCACCAAGTCCCGGAGTGGGATTTCCCTGGCCGCGCCGTCGCGGATGACCGTAGCGGTTACGTGGATCATGGCCTTGAGCTTCTCTGCGGCGGAGTCCGCCCGGGCTTCCTGCCAGAAGCGCAGTCCCACACTCAACACCACCATAGCCGCCATCACCGAGCCGGCCCGTGCGTCGCCGGTGAGGAAGGAAACCGCCGACAAAATTGTCAGCAGGATCACGAGGGGGTTGCGAATGATCTTCAGAATGCGGATTGGCCAGCCTTGCTTCCGCTCTTGTGCCACCTCATTTGCGCCCGTTGTGCGCGCCCGTTCTTCTGCCTCAACTTGCGTTAGGCCACTCAGAGACGTTCGCAAGTCCCGGAGCAGTTCTTCGCCGTCCTTCCGGGCGGCGTCGATGACTGCAGGCGAAACATGGATATTCTGGTTCTTTGTCTTGGTTGAAACAGGCAGCGTGTTCGGATGATCCGGTCGCTGCGCGATTGCAGAGCCTGCCGTTCCTGCGCCGTCGACCACAACCTCCACCGACCCATCCTTTTCGGGTGTTGTCATTGTCTCTCTGACCGATTTATGACTTACGCTTACACTTCTACCTAGTGGTGCGAGACTCTCTATCCCATGGGCGCGCGCAGGTGTCCCAGTCGGAAATGGATGATCGCAAGGCCAGGAGCACACAGCCGATTGCAGCTTTATTCATCGACTTTCTTCGTCGATACGATCATCGCTGCCACAGGATCCGTGTGTCTTCCAGTGGGATCGCAACGGCATCGCAATGCGGTACCACTCGTGCCGTATAGTCCGCTAGCGGGCGAGCCGCAGATACAGCTGCGCTGTAAATGTAGGCGAACGGTTCGCCGGCAATTCGGCGAGCAAGCTTCATCTCCGACCGCACGGGCGGGCCGCCCATGACGCCGTCGGCGTAAAGCTCTACCCGCACCGTCTTCGGGTCGAGGTCATTGAGGAAGCACTGAAGCTCAAACAGATGCTGCTCGCCACGAGTCTCGACTTTTACTTCGCCAAAGTGTAACGTGGCCCACTTCTGTTCCAGATCGTGCTGCCAGTCGACTACTTGCTTGCCGATGGCGCCTTTATTGGCGGCGCGCAACTCGTAGGCGGCAGCAGCGGGGAGGTAATGTTGCTCGGTGTATTCGCGCACTGTGCGATCGGCGGAGAAGCGCGGTGTCAACCGAGCCATGCTTTCCCGCATCCGCTTGATCCACGCCGCGGGAATGCCACTCTGGTCTCGGGTGTAAAATTCCGGAATCACCTCCCGCTCGAGCAGATCGTAGAGAGCCTCGGCTTCAACTGTGTCCCAAGCGGGATCGTCCCCATGTTCGCGGCCATCGCCTAACGCCCAACCCACCTCAGGCGTGTAAGCTTCCGCCCACCAACCGTCCAATTCCGAGAGATTGATGCCTCCATTGACGAGTACTTTCATCCCACTCGTACCGCAAGCCTCCCACGGCCGCCGCGGGGTGTTGATCCAGACATCCACGCCCTGCACCAGGTGCTCGGTCAGCAGCATGTCGTAATCGCTGAGGAAGATCACATGAGAACGTGTCTCGGGCTGACGGATGAAGCGAATCCATTCCTGGATCAAAGCCTGCCCCGCCTGGTCCGCCGGGTGTGCCTTGCCGGCGATGATGAGTTGTACCGGGTGCTGGGGATTGGTCAACAAACGAATGAGGCGATCTGGGTCGTGCAGGAGCAGGTTCGGTCTCTTATATGTCGCGAAGCGCCGTGCAAAGCCCAGCGTCAGGGCGTTAGGATCAAAGAGCCGCTTCGCGGCTTCGACCTCCTCGGGCGGCACGCCTGCCGCGGCGAGGTCCAGAGACAATCGGTCGCGAGCGTATTCAACCAGAGACTTGCTGGCGGCAGTTCGAAATTGCCATAGCCTGATGTCGGAGACCCGGCGAATGTCCTGTTCCAGGGTCGCGGTGGTTCCTAGCCAGCGGTTCTTTCCACAGGCTGCCGTCCACAAATCGTCGGCTGGAGCCGAGTCCCAGGTCGGCATGTGCACTCCGTTAGTAACGTAACCAGCTGGAACCTCTTCCTCAGGCCAGCGCGGAAACAGAGACCGAAAGAGATGGCGGCTGACCTTTCCGTGCAACCGACTAACCCCATTGACCGCTCCGCTTCCACGGAATGCCAGATAGGCCATATTGAAAGTCTCCGACGAGTCGTTCGGATTCTGGCGGCCTAGAGCCAGCAAATCGTGAAGAGCAATGCCGAGCTTCCTTTCGGCATACCACCCAAGGTATTGCTCAATGAGGGCAGGTGCGAATCGATCAAAACCGGCGGCCACTGCCGTGTGGGTCGTGAAGAGGTTTCCTGCTCGCGTGGCGGCCAGAGCGACTTCGAAGGGCTGCCCTGTGTCTTCCATGAAGTCTCGGGCGCGTTCCAGGACGGCGAACGCCGCATGGCCTTCGTTCAAATGACAGACCTCCGGCTTGATCCCGAGCGCGCGGAGCAACCGCCATCCGCCTATCCCGAGGAGTAGTTCCTGCTTGAGGCGCAACTCCGGACCACCGCCATACAACTCGCTGGTAATCCCCCGATGGGCGGGAAAGTTCGCCGCATCATTGCTGTCCAGCAGGTAAAGCTTGACTCGACCTACCTGGACCTGCCAGGCGCGCAACCACACCGAGTAACCAGGTAGGGCGATTTCCAACCGCAACCACTCGCCGTTCGGGTGGCGCAATGGCGTGATCGGCAACTGTCCGGGGTCGTTGTACGGGTAAAGAGCCTGTTGGGCTCCGCCCTTGTCAATCACCTGCCGAAAATATCCTCGTTGGTAGAGCAGTCCTACGCCGACTACCGGCACGCCCAAATTGCTGGCAGCTTTGAGTTGGTCGCCGGCCACATTCCCAAGTCCTCCCGAATAGATCGGCAGCGCTTCGCTCAACATGAATTCCATGCTGAAATACGCGATGCAGGTCAAGGGAGCTTGCGCATGTTTTTGCTGAAACCATGAAGACCTCTCCGCCGCCTGACGCTTGGATCGCAGCCGGTCATCAACGTTCGTACGGAAGGCAGGATCGGCCAGCACGCGTTCGAGTTGGTCCCGCGAGACCGTCTGCAGGACCACCCAGGGATTATGCGTGATCTCCCACAGTTTGGGATCAAGCTGCCGCCACACTTCGTCGGTGGCATGGTTCCATGACCAATGCAAATCCAGGGCGAGTTCCGCCAGAGAATCAAACCCCGCGATCTCGGTGGGTAGGAGGTTATAAATCGGATGGTTGGCCCGCCCTTGTTCGCTCATGACTTTTTGCCTCAGAGTTGTGTATCTGATGTCCGAAATCAATTCGTGAGAACGCCGTCTCGTAGCCGTGCAGAAGATCATCGGCCTCTGATTTGTAAGAACGGCGGCGAACTATCCTGCTGGCGAGGCACGGGCAGCGATGTCTGCCGCTTGGAGCAGGTTAAACAGTTCAGCCAGTCGGAGCTTACGCAAAGTGGAGCGGCCCTTCTGGTGATGACCTTCCATCCGGCGGAGAATGTCGTCGAGAGCGCAGACCGCCTTGACAATGTACGGCCCCTTGTTGAGCATCACGCACTCCGCTCGTTCCCCCGCCGCTGCATCCGTAATCTCAGACCGGGAGGCTACACCTTCCTTAGCCAGAGACTCGAGAACCTGAGTTGCCCAGATGACGGGAACGTGTGCGGCTTCACACATCCACAGGATTTCTTCCTGAACCTCGGCAAGCCGTTGGTAACCACATTCCACCGCTAAGTCACCGCGCGCGATCATGACGCCAATCTTCGGGCTGCGCATGGCGGCTAACAGGAGCGCCGGCAGCTGCTCGAAAGCTTCTCGTGTTTCGATTTTCAGGATAATTCCTGGGTGCTTACCACCCAGCTTCTGAAGGCGAGCCTGCAAATCGTGGACGTCAGATTCCGTGCGCACGAACGAATAACCAACCAGGTCGGCCTGCCTGGCCACAAACTCCAGTGCTTGGATGTCGTCTCCGGTCAGAGGTGAGACCCGCAACTCACTCTTAGGCAGGTTGATCCCTTTTTCCGCACCCAGTGCGCTTCCCTTCGCTCGCGCTTGGACGATCTCAACCACGATCTTGTCGGGTTCGATTGCACGGATAAGACCTCCGATCTTGCCGTCGTCGAGTTTGATCTTCTCACCGACGAGCACGTGGTCCAGAAATTCAGGCTGGGCAACACCGACCACGGCGGGTCTTAGCAAACGGCCTTGTGCGTCGTATTGCGCGGGTCTACCTGGCTCCGACGAACGAGTAAGAATCAGCGTGTCGCCGCGGCGAAGCACCAGCGCCTGTGTCTTCTTGGGCAAATCCGCGATTCGTGTTTCGGATTTCTTGCCGGCATGCTTGGACGACTTCGCGAACTCTGCCCGAAGAGGAAGCCCGGGGATGAGGTAAGAGGTGTACTCGCCTTCCGCCCAACGATTCTTTCCGTCAACGTCGGTCACCCGCATGGATCGCGAGGCACCGCGAGCATCGGTGAAATGAATTTGATCGCCAGGAGCTAGTTTCGCCAGCCAGGGGCCGGCCACCGGCAAGCAGGCGTCGGCGGGCGCCGATGGAGCAATCGGGTCGCGCGCCGAGGTCAGAAAGATACGGGCGGGAGAAATCGTTCTTCCGTATGCGTCGCGTCGTGGCCGGTACTTGATGACGGCCGGCCCGGCCTCAAGAGAACCGGTGCGGAGTTTAGGGCCGCCCAAGTCCATAAGTACATGACACTCGAGTCCCGTCTCCAGCTTGGCCCGCTCTAGATTCGAGAGCATCCCGGCCCATTCCGAGGGTCCATCATGGGCGCAATTGACCCGCATGCAATCCATTCCATTGACGACCAGATCACGAACTAATCCAAAGTCGCCAGCCGCCTCGGAAGGCATGGTCACCATAATCCTCACCATACGGTGCTGCGGTGGCGGACCTAACAGAGCGTCGGTATTGCGCCCTAGCAACTCCCGGCCGCGAATAGCGGTTTGCTCCCGCTCGGGCTCGGCGGCTGAAGCCTCGGCATTCCCCGTTATGCGGTGGAGTACTCGCAGTACAGCATCAATGGCGCCAAGCACATCCGCTTCGCACCGTCCCAACGAAGACAAGCCGTTTTCTGTGAGTTTCTCCTGTAGATCGCGAACGTCGTGTTGACGCAGTGCGATGTAGTGGACAAGATTGCGAGCGCTGTCCCGGTGCAGTTCGCATATTTTGTCCATCCGGCCTTCGAGCGAAGCTTCCTCGCGCATCATCTCCCTTCTGAGCTCGGTCAACTCTGCAGTGAGGGACCGCAAGCTATCTACGTCACCCATGGTGGCTCCTTGTTACCCCAAATGCGGACGAGGAATGGTTTTGCCCGTATGGGCGTGCCGGCGAGCAGTCTTTGTTACGCCGCGCTGGGCGCAAATCCATGCCCGACCGGTTACAGTCACGTGAATTGGCGGGGACCCAAGAAAGTTCGCGCAAGCCAAACGCCCCCGATAGTCTGGCACTCTACGATCCGCCCTGCACCTGCCCCAACAGTTGTTCATCGATCTGCTGTAGCGACGCCGGAATCTTCGCGTAATGCATTTGTTCCGCTGGGGTCTGGCCGGCAGTGATGATGTACTGGACGAAGCCCTTCACCGCTCCAGCGTTTTTTGGGTCTTTTGCCTGTTTTGGCACCAGCAGGAAGGTGAGACCGCTGATGGGATAAGCCTCTGCAGCCGACGCCGGAGCATTGACGATCGGCGTGCGCACGTCTTTCCCTAGCGCAACGGAGAACGCGTCGATGGCAGCGCTCGTTCCAGCAGCTGTGGGGCTAAGGTATTTGCCCGCCGTGTTCTGGATCTTCGCAACTGGAAGCTTGTTTTCCTCGGCATAGGTTAGCTCGACGTACCCAATGGCGCCAGGGCTCTGCTTAACCAGTCCAGTCACTCCCTCACTCCCTTTGCCCCCCAGTCCGAGTGGCCAGCTTACAGAGAGGCCTTTGCCGACCTTGCTGTTCCAATCGGGGCTGACATCGGCAAGATATGTGGTGAAGATGTTCGTGGTGCCGCTGCCGTCGGAACGATACACCACTTCGATGCCTTCCTTGGGAAGATTCACCCTGGGGTTGTCCTTCTTGATGGCGGGATCCTGCCAATTCTTGATGGTGCCGAGATAAATACCCGAAAGCGTCTTGGCGCTCAGATTCAGGGGCACTTTGAGCTGTTCCAGATTATAGGTAATGCATACCGGTCCTGCGCTCTCCGCGATCTGCACCAGGGCTGGCATCTCCTTCAGATGCTGGTCATCGAGGGCAGCATCGGATGCGGCAAAGTCCAACACTCCTTGTTTGAGCTGCTGTATGCCGCCGCCGCTGCCGATCGATTGATAGTTGATGCGTAGTCCCTGATGGTCCCCCTGATAGGCTTCGACCCAGCGCATCATGATGGGATAAACGAACGAGCTGCCCGCGGCGATGATATGCGCGCTGTCGCCGGTGGCAGCAACCGCCGGTTTCGCGACGCTGCAGCCAATCGTGATGATTGCGGCAAAGAGCGGAATGAGAAGAAGGCAAAGCTGCACATCCACTTTCGGTTTCGTGCGGGAGCAGGCCGCTACGGAGCTGGCTGACTGCAAGTGCGCAGAGGCATCTTCCCGTGCCGAACCACCGAACCCGACACGGGCAGAAGTTAACCTCGACAAAGTGGTAGCGTATTTCTTCATAAAACAATTCCTTTCGTTCCATCCAATGTTTGTGGACGGAAGTGTGAGGGCGAGATCCGCCGCATGATAATTCGGTCCGAAGGCCACCGATCAGGTTGATACCGATAGCCGTTACCGCAATGGCCCAACGGAACGTGGATCATACCGTCGACGATCTGGAAAATGAGTCTCTAGGCGCAAGCGAGACTCGCGAGGAAATTCCGCGCATACAGGCCTCGGATGAACGCATCTTCAACTTCCGGTCATAAAGCCAACCCTACTGGTAGTGCAGGGAGGGGGCTGTGCAGAATCGCTCAGCGGGGCTGAAATTAACACTTGGCCAGAGAGGGGCGCGCACATCAGCCCGTGTTCGCCCTCACTGGCTGAGAAGCGCCCCCCGATGCCCTCAACGAATGGGGGGATATCTTCTTTCGAGCAATTCTGACCAGCTTTCGACCACCTGATCGGCGGATACTTGATTTCAGTGCAGAGAACGTTTGACGCGAGCCTTCAATGTTCGCAGATGCCAAAGGTAATGAGGATTCTCGATGAATCTCAATCTGATAGATCCAAAACTAATTGCTCTCGCAGTCGTGGTGGTTGTGGTAGCTGTGGTAGCCATTGCGCTGTACATACGTAAACGCAAGAACACCACCGCAGAACTACGGAACCGTTTCGGGCCGGAGTACGATCGGGCGGTCCGACAGCACGGGTCTGAACGCAAAGCCGAGGCGAAGCTGGCCGATCGTGAATCGCGGGTCGACATGCTGAAGATTCGCGACCTTGACCTAGCCGAACGTGAGCGCTACTTGTCTCAGTGGCAGGCGGTGCAATCCCGCTTTGTCGATTATCCGAAGGGTGCCGTGACCGAAGCCGACGAGCTGGTGTGTTCGCTGATGCAGACTCGTGGCTACCCCGTCACTGATTTTGATCAACACGCCGCCGACATTTCCGTCGACCATCCCCGAGTCGTGGAGAACTACCGGTCGGCGCACGATATCGCATTGCGGTTGGGCAGAGGCGAAGCCAGCACAGAAGAGATGCGAACCGCAATGATTCACTATCGGTCGCTTTTCGACGAGCTGGTGCAGACGGAGATGTCCACTGACAAAAGAGTCGCCTAACGAGACAGGTTGGATAGTTCTCCAGCGTGGCTGTCCATCCAATTTTATTCAGGAACAGAGGAGAAATTCATGATGAAACCGAGCACGGACGACCAGACTACAGGCAAGATCCACCAAGTCAAAGGAACAATCAAGGAGAAAGTCGGCGAGCTTACGAATAATCCCGACTTGGAAGCTGAAGGCAGAAGTGAAAAGAATACCGGCAAAGTTCAAAACTGGGTCGGCAAGGTCGAAAAAGCCGTCGGGCAATAGGCGAATTAACACTGCGCGGCTGGAACATGGAAATGCCACCATCGATCGCCGAAATGCTAGACCCCGCTAAGGCGCTGGAGATCCTGCCGAATTGCTTCACGAGGTGTCCAGCATCAAAGTGTGCGCAGCCCGGGCAATGTTCATGAATATCGCGGTCGTAGGCGAACTTCGGACGCCTCTCAGCGTCCATTTCCGGCCGTTTTGCTGTTCCGCAAGGCAGTTCTATACTACCCGCCGACAGCATGGCTCTTGCACCCTTCAGCACGTCCATTTCGGTGTGCCGGGAGCGCGTGGTTAGCATCCAGCGGCAGGAGGGGCCTGCTGCCTGTGTCTTCACCAATCAAACCAAGCTTCTGTTGCCCCGTTTTCTCGCGAAGTTTGTCGCTGTCGGTGACGAAGTCACGTTTCCGATTCCAGCACCAAATGCAGTGGGTCCGGAAATCCTCGTCACCAAGAATGCCGTCTCGGAACCGAGCCGTTATATCTACCAAGCGCCGATCGGATACGTCAGCCAGCCCAAACTGGACAAACGAAATCAGCACTTCGTCTCGGCCGAGGTTCACCGCGGAAGCCTTGGCATCGGCTCGATTTTCCTGCCTTGCGAGATCCTCCGCGAGTACTTCTATCGCCTGCCGCGTGCGGCCGACAGAGTCGATCATCCCACCCTGTACGAAGTGTTGCGTATTTCTGGCAACGCTTCGCCCTGTGAGCTTCGCGTGGCTTTCAAGCTGCGTGATCTGGAGCTAAGAACGGCGGGCGTGCGGCACAGGGAGCGAGTGGCGCTGGAGCGGGCATTCAACATCGTTGGCCAGCCGGAGCTGCGCGTTTGCTATGACGCGCTGCTGGCCGATCGCAAAGCACCGGCCTTATTTCCGTATGGTGGGTTCGGTTCTCTTCTCGTTGCCGGCGAACCTTCCCGTGATGGACAAACATTCTTGGCTCGCCGCATCCTCGCGTTTTCACCAGATCTTCGGCGCCGGCGGTTCCACGTGCCACTGCGCAGGTGCGAGTTCTACGATGACCGGGCACTGTGCCGCGACGTGCGTCGCAAGCTGGAGTTTTGGCTCGATCCAGCCGCCCTACATACACTCTGGGACCGCACCTGGAATCAGTGGAAGCATCTGTTGGCTACCAAGATCGAGGTCGAGGGCACGTTCGTACAGAGCGGCAAATACCGCAAACGTAGTGAGAAGTGGGAGCTCGTTACCTGGGAAACTGCGTTACCGAGCCGGTTGGAGGTCAAACTCCCGGCCGATTTCCAACAGCAAATGGAGTCCGCCAAAGTTACCTATCATCGCTTCGGCCAGTACTCGCGAGCATTGGATCAGATCCGGCTGCGCCTGGAACATCGGGCGGTCGAGCGAGCGGAGCTGCAGCGACTGTGTTCGGAAGTGCGTATTCCGGGTGACTTTGATGTCGCCCAGATCAGCTGGCGCGCCGATTACGATCCGTTCTTTTATCGCCAGCTCTCGCGCCGGTCCCGCCTCATCTATCTGTTTCAGGATGAATATATTTTCGACGTGGAGAAAGCCGTAGTCGTCGAAACCCCTCAGCTCGGCCACGCGACGTACGTCTTCTCCAAACCCCGAAGCATGGATAGCTTTCTCGCTCTGTACACCAAGATCACAAAAGACGACATTCGCCGGAACCGGGATAACGCCGCCGAACGGCTGGGCTTTCTCGGCCGCGTTATTCACGGCACGAATCCACGAGCGTGGCTCAAGGAAGTCCGACAGCGCATCGGTGAGAATATCGACTTGGCGGCGGCCATGGCGGAGTGAATTACTGACGAATGCACGCGCACTTTTTGTGGCGTGCGATTTGACGGCGACTTGCTGCTGTGACCAGTCAAAGCGTGATTGGTGAAATAAAGTTGGGCGCCTATATGCGGTCTGGTGTTGCACTTTGATGATGTTGGTAGCGGCAGAGGCTGATCCATTTTTTGGGTGTTACCCACCGTATCCAGCAGAGCCCCGGCACTGGCACCAAGGGCCAGCGATTCCTCGGTGCTCTTCGATTTGGCAGGTTGGCGCCCGATCAGGGCGAACAATCTGGCAGCTGCGCTGGGAAAATCCGAGCCCGTAGGCACGGTGGCAGGAACTCAATAACGAATCCGGCAGAAGGCGCTCAAGGTGTAAATCGGTGAAAAGTTACTGTGGACTTTGATTTGACGGATTTTCTTTCTTGGTTCGAAATACACGTCATCGGTCACTCGATCTGACCCCCTTTGGAGTTGATTATGTCCAGCCAACCGTCTTTAGCGTCGTCTCGAGCGGACTTCGACTATGAACCATTTGTTGCTGCCGACAGGGCTGCCGCTTATCTCGGTGTGACTCGTCGCACTTTGTTGCACAAAGCCCGGCTTGGCAAGATTCCGGCTCATCCGCTGGATCCAGGTGCCAAGAAGAAAGAATGGCGCTTCAAACTCTCGGAGCTAGACCGGCATCTCTGCTCTTCGATAAACTCTTGCCTGCAGCCCACCTGAGCCATCGCAAAGGAGATGTGAATGGCCAGGTATCAAAACGGCTCGGTGAGAATCGAGCAACGCAAAGATGGCCCGACGTGGGTGTATCGCTTTCAGGTTACGCGTTCTGACGGTAAGCGGGTCGAGCACACAAGCTCACTCGGTCTTGTGCAGGACATAGGAACTAAGGAAAAAGACGCGTGGGATGGAGTCGATCGCCAGCACCTCCGGGAAACCGTTAACCACTTACAACCCTTTAAGGGAACGCCTCGCACCTATGGTCAGCTCTGTCAGCACTACATGGAAAACGAACTGATGGAGGATCAAGGGGAGGCTACTATCGAAAAGGCATTTGCCACGATCGAGACGTATAAACGGCACTTGACCAATCGCATCATTCCCCGCTGGGGAAGACTGGCGCCGCTGGCCATCGAGTCGCTTGCGGTCGAGACGTGGTTCAAGGAACTGAAGAAGGGAAATCCCAAGGAGAAAATCAAGCCCTTGGCCGACCCGACCATCGACAAGATCAGGCGCGTGATGAACCTCGTCTACCTACATGGGCAGAGGTGCAATTTCCTTCCTCGGCAACAGGAAGGCAACCCGATGAACTGGGTACGTCAGAGGACGACCAGTACGTATCAGGCGCTGATCATGACGCCACAGCAAGCCTTCGAGATTCTTCTCAACATTCCTGAGCCGCGGCGCACGCTCGCCTTGAGCGACGCCGCCACCGCTTTAAGAGTGTCAGAGATTCTGGGCCTGATGTGGACGGATCTGAATTTCGAGGATCTAGTGATGTACGTGAGGCGTGCGTATGTGTGGGGACGGTTCAAGGAACCGAAGTCGAAGGCTTCGAAGGCGCTGGTTCCGATGCACCCCCTCCTGGCCGGCTTTCTGCTGGCCTGGCGTGAGAAGACGCCGTATGCCACGGATAATGACTTTGTGTTCCCCAGCACTCGTCTGAAGGGCAAAAAGCCATTGTCAGCTTCAATCCTGGTGCAGAAGTATCTTCGTCCGGCCGCGGTGAAGACAGGAGTCATCGCGGATGGGCAGAAGGTGCGCTTCGGGTTCCACAACTTCCGTCACTCCCTGGCTTCGGCGCTGGTGAAGATGAAAGTCGACCCGAAGACGGTGCAGGAGTTCCTGCGGCAGGCGCACATCACGACCACCCTCCAGCTGTACGCCCAATCCGACATGGAGTCGAAGCGGGATGCGCAGGGCAGGTTTCTGGAGCAGTTGCTCGGGGACAAGGCACACCTGCTCACGGAGCGAATTCAGTGATTATCTTGGGTGGAACCTTGGGTGGAAGATTTGGGCTCTGTGCCGCTAAGTGTTTTGGAATGATGGTGGCCAGGGACGGAATCGAACCGCCGACGCCAGCCTTTTCAGGGCTGCGCTCTACCAGCTGAGCTACCTGGCCACGAAGCGGAAACAGCTCGTGAAGATTGCTGCGGCACAGGAATTATAACAATCACAGACATACCTCCGCCAATCGAGCATGGGATGGTGTGCCACTTTGAAGCGCAGCGATCGCGTTCATGAAGGGGCACACCATCCTGGGCTGCAAGTCCGGGTTAATAAGAGCAGTGTGTGCCGTTACTCTACACACATAACCTCGGTGAGCCGATACTCAGCACGTCCGCCCTATTGCGGAGCCGTGTACGCAGCACAAGCGCCACAAATCGTTGGAAGCATCGGGTCAGCGCTGATCCGGTAACGACCGATCGGCAATAATTCAATTCCGTGCTTGGCGACTACGAGCTGAAGATTTATTTCGACTTCTCCGCGCCGGCCCCAGCCGTCTGTTTGGCTGCGGACTCTTTGGCGCGACGGTCGACCTCCTCCGCGGTGACATCCTCGACGTGAGTGGCGATCCACCAGGTGTTTCCCTGCGAGTCGGTCACCGCACCATGCCGATCGCCGTAGTACTGCGTTTCCGGTTCGCTCAGCGACTTCCCACCGGCACTGACGGCCTTCTTGTAGACCGCGTCCACATCCTCGACGTAGATATAGAAGTTGCCCGGGCGAGCCTTCCACTGATCGCGCGAGCTGCCCAACATCAACATCGAACTTCCAAGCTTTACCTCGGCGTGCCGGACTTTCCCATGTTCGTCACGCATGGCGAAGGTCTCTTGCGCGTCAAAAGCTTTCTTCAGAAATTCGATCACTTCGCCCGCGTCATCGACGGTAATGTAAGGGGTGACGGTGTGGTATCCATCGGGAATAGGTTTGACTGCCATGCGGTTTCTCCTTCATCTAAATTCGAGATTGCCGAGCTGATTGGTTCGGCATCAGATCACGATATTGACGCAGCCCGGGAATCCCGTCTTGTAAAAATCTGACCTGCGGCCCGAGCGATGCCGCAGCCGGCCCTTGCTTTACTCGGTTTGAGATGCCCCGGCGGGCAGCAGGGCTTTACGCTTCCATGGGAACGTGATTCACGTGCGGTGTTCTACGTTCAAGATATTGCGAGGGCGTGATGCCGGCAAAGGATTGGAAGTCGTGGATAAAGTGCGCTTGATCATAGTAGCCGCAATCCAGGGCAAGCTGAGTCCAATTGACGTCGCCCTGGGCATGTGCGGTTCGAATGACCTTCTGGAAGCGGCTGACGCGGGAGAAGAGTTTCGGCGTCAAGCCGACCTCGTTGTCGAAGATCTCGATAAATCGTCTTTGGCTGAAGCCCACCTGCTCCACCACGTGAGAAACCGACAGCGCCTGCGGTCGCCGCAAGAACTGATACAACGCAAACGAAACCGCCGGATGCCGCTGCAGTGGCTTCCGCAGCTCGTCAAGCAAGCAGCTCTCCATCACACGGAACTTCTGCTGAGGTGTCGCGGTCTGCAGGAGTCGCTCACGCAACCGCGCCGAAGCTGCTCCCCAAAGACAGTCAAGTCCAACGGATTGGTTGCTGAGCTCAGCGGGAGGAAACCTGAAGAAGGGAAACGCGCCGCCGGGCTTGAAATGAACGCCGATCGTGCTGGCCTCGCTCTCGGTGTCGATCACGAAGAATTCTGAGCGAGGCCCCGAGACGACGCAGCCGGGGATGGTGTGGAAGTCTTCGGCATGATCGGAATCGTAGACGCGGATGCGGTCTTGCTTCAGGTTGATGACCAGCTCGACCGTGCCGTCGGGTAGCAGTCGCTCGCGCTTGTGCGGGACGTCGTAGCCTTCATAGAGCCAGAACAGATCCACGAAATCCGAGAGCGGCGGCGACGGTTTGTGAGCCAGATACAGCATGTGTTGAGTGATTGCGACGCGCGTCTTCCAGTTGTCCGTATCTCCAGCCCTATGCTGCCTTGAACAGCCCCATAATGTTGCCTTCCGGATCGGCGAACCAGGCGAACTGCCCTTGCGGGATGGTGATAACCGGCGTCAGCGGCTTACCACCCAAGCCCGCCGCTTTGTCCAGATAGGCCTGCACATCGTCTACCGAGACGTACACCGTCACGTAGTTGTGCGGCTCATGCCCCAGCGATGTGATATGGCCGTTGATGCCGGAGCCTGCGCCCGTATCGATCATCGTCGCCGGGCCGGCTTCCTGGGTGTTCCACTCGAACAGTTTGCTGAAGAAAGCCGCGGTTTGCGCCTTGTCGCGGCAGCCGATTTCGAAATGCACTACGGGACGTCCCATGTGGCCTCCTCACCTGGCGGTCTTGGCATTTTACTCGAGTTTCGTTAAGGCAGTTTCAAAGTTTCAAGTTTCAGGCTGATGTGGATGCGACTTGATTTTTTTCAGACAAGCCTGGACAAGACTCGAAACCTAAGAGTGAAGAATTCCTATTGCTACCCAACCTTCATCGTTTCAACGCAAACGCGGCAGCCGTAGTGGCTGCCGCGAATCTCTCTAACAAGAAATCATCAGAGGTTTGTACTTAAATGCGATGTCCAATCACCGCTACACCGCAACCAGTTCGCGATCAGCAATCCGCTCGAATTCGGCGACCCCGGCTTCCGCAACGGTCACGTCCTCTTGTTCGGATCCTGAGCTGACGCCGATTGCACCCACAATCTTGCCTTTGTGCTTCAGTGGAATGCCGCCGGCGAAGATCATGATCTTGCCGATATTGGAAACGTGAATGCCATAGAATTGGCAGCCTGGCTGCGAGTTGGCGCCCAGTTCCTTGGTGGTGCAATTGAAAGCACGGGCGGTGTACGCCTTGTGCAAAGAGATGTCCATCGAGCCCAGGCAGCCGCCGTCCATACGGACATGCTGCACCATGTTGCCCCCTTCGTCCACCACGGCAATGCACATGGGCTGTTTAATCGCATTCGCTTTCTTAATAGCGGCTTCAATGATTTGATTTGCAATCGCAAGCGTTATCATCATGATACCTTTCTTCAGGAGTTGGCCAAGATTCCCCTTTTTCCCTCTGTAATCACTCTATTCCCTATCTACCGCGCCCGCGTTCTTTTTTGAACCAGCAGCTCCAAGGCTCCCGAAACGGAACGCAGGTGTCTGACCAACCTACCTGTTCGCGAAATCGTACCTGTGTTGGAGTAGCTCGATGACCGCAGAAAACAAGTGTCAGCGCCCGGGACTCACAGAAGATTCATGCAGCTGAGCCGGGCGCGTGTGCGCCAGGAAGAAAGACGGTAAAGATGCTGCCGCTGTGACCGCGTTCGGTGCTGCTCCGCACGTGGAGTGAACCGCCGTGCTTGCGCACCACATTCATGACCAATCCCAAGCCCAGGCCGCTACCGTGGGCGCCCTTGGTGGTGAAAGAGGGTTCGAAGATTCTTCGCAGGTTCTGCGTGGGTATGCCGCAGCCGTTGTCGGCGAACGTCACTCGCAATCCGCGTCGTTGCTGGCCCGACCACTCGCAGGCCTTCGAGACTCTTGCGCGCAGCCGTCCGCCGCCGGGCATCGCGTCCGCAGCGTTCAGTAGCAGATTGGAGAACATTTGACGCAATGGGCCGGAATACACGGCAAGCTTCCCGCCAAAGCAGCCGCGAGTTTCGACCGCAATGCCTCGTGATTCGAACCTCGGTTTGTAGAACGCGATAACGGACCACAGCAGTTGCGGCACGTCTGCGTCCTCACGAGCTTGGTCATCGCGATGCTCGTGCAGGGCCGCTTGTGCTATTTGGGCAATACGCTGAACTTCTTCGCGCGCCAGGCAGAGATAATCATGAGCGGTTTCTGTTATTCCAGGCTCTGCACCCGCCAGGTACAGGAGATTGAGCAAAGAGTCGAGCGGGTTGTTGATTTCATGCGCCATGGTGGCGACGCATTGATCCGAATCTTGGGGCGGCGCTGGAGCGTACTTCATCAGGAATGGCGTAGTTGGTGTGACCGGCGCCTTCGCGCTCATCATCTCGGCGATCGCTTGCAGCAGCTTATCCGGACCTTCAGCCTTGTTAATGAACTTGTCGACGTGTTCTCTGTCAGGTGGTCGATCTTCTACCCCAGTTAGCAGCAGAATCGGGACCTCCGGCTTGGCCAGCTTCATGGTGCAAGCCATTTCGGAGCCGGTGGCAGCAGAAAAGAGATGATCGGAGACTACGATGTCAATGCGATTTCCGCGAAAGACTTGGAGGGCTTGGTCAGCGTTCAGTGCGGGCAAAACGTAATAGCCAGCGTTTTCCAGGAGAGACTTACGAACCAAAAGAGCGGCAGGTTCATCGACCACGCAGAGTATCGTCAGCGGTTTTAGTGAGGGTGGTGGCCGGGAGGGTTGCACAGAGTCTCCTCCGACGTGTCTGTTCGGAACGGCAGTGTGGCAGGTCTATCTCCGACATCAGACAGAAGTCCTGCTTAGTCTGATAACGGACATGGGGATGTGGTTGTCTTTCCTCCAACAATAATGTCTGACACCGCACATCTATCGACAAGGCGGTATTACCCACCGACGTGCGGCACGCCCCCGCTTCATTGCAGTGCGGTTCGCTGCACGGTGGCGTCGGGTCATGAATCGTATTTGCTATATCTGAAGCCTGCGCATAAAATCGGCGACGCCTTTTAAAGGGGACGATATGAAGGTCCATACAAATTGGCAATACTGCACCTGATTCCTCGCCGCGGAGGCTCGCATGTATTTTGAACAGTTTTATCTCGGCTGCCTGGCGCATGCCTCTTACATGTTCGCCTCCAACGGCGAAGCGGTGGTGGTTGATCCGCAGCGCGACGTCGAGATCTATCTAGCGGCCGCGCAGAAGAACGGCCTCACCATTCGCCACATCTTCGAGACTCACCTGCATGCCGACTTCGTCTCCGGACACAAGGAACTCGCGCAGCGCGCAGGTGCAAAGATTTATGTCGGCGCGGCGTCGGGCGCAACCTTCGATCATGTCTCGCTGCACGACGGATTTGTCTTGCAGGTCGGCAAGCTCTGCATCTCCGCGCTGGAAACGCCTGGCCACACGCCGGAAAGCGTCTGCCTGGTGCTCACCAACTGCCAGCAGGGCGACGAGCCATGGGCGGTGTTTACCGGAGACACGCTGTTTGTCGGCGACGTAGGACGGCCCGATCTTTCGCCCACGCACACGCCCAGCCAGCTCGCCGACATGATGTACGATTCGCTGCATCGCAAGCTGATGGCTCTGCCCGACAAGACGCTGGTGTATCCGGCGCACGGCGCGGGCTCGCTGTGCGGGCGCAACATGCGCGCGGAGCGCTCGTCGACTATCCGCACGGAGCGGCTCACCAACTGGGCGCTGCAGATCAAGACACGCGAGGAGTTCGTCGCGCAGATGACGTCGAACCTGCCGGCGCGGCCGGAATACTTTGCCCAGGATGCGGCCATCAACCGCGAGGGCGCTCCGGCGCTCAATGATTTGCCGCCGCTGGCGCCGATCTCGCCGCAGGAATTGCAATCTCGGATTGCGCAAGGGGTCACCGCGCTCGATGTGCGCCACCAGGACGACTTCGCCGCCGGGCACGTGCCGAATTCGATAAACATTCCGCTGGGCGGGCAGTTTGCCTCATGGGCGGGGACGGTGCTGGGACTCTCGTCGAATCCGGTGTTGATCGGCGCAACCGCTGAGCACATATCTGAGGCGCGTATGCGGCTGGCGCGGGTTGGCATTGAGGAGGTCACGGGATATCTCAAAGGCGGCATCGCAGCCTGGCAGGCTGCCGGCTTGCCACTGGCACAGGTCGAGCAGTTGACCGTGCGGGAACTCAAGACTCATCTCGACGACGGGAAACTGCGCGTGCTCGACGTGCGCCGCGAGGGCGAGTGGAGTGCCGGCCACATCGAGAATGCGAACTGGCATGCGCTCGACAATTTCAAGCGCTCTCTGCCCAGCCTGGATCGCGGTGAACGCTTCGCGGTGCACTGCAAAGGCGGGTATCGCAGCATGATTGCATGCAGCTTCCTGAAACGCGCTGGTCATGCCAACGTCATCAACGTCATTGGCGGATTCGACGCTTGGGAAGAGGCAGGACTACCCGTCGCCAAACACGCCGCCGCCAGTGCAAAGGCGTAACTCGCTCGCTCCGTCCCACTGCAATCACGCAATTTCGCCCGGCCCAAACGGTTGAGGGCAGGTCCGGAATGTTGAATCAAATGCCTTCTCAACGGCATCAATATCACTTACGTACTACACTGTTACTTATGGCAGGAAACTCTCGCACAACCTTCACGAAGCGACAGAAAGAACGGGCACGGCTGGATAAACGAGCCGAGAAAGAACAGCGCAAGGCGCAACGCAAGCAAACCGGCGATGCTGAAACCGGTGCTGTGCCTACCCAACCGGTCGCAGACCTGGTGGTCACACACGATGAAGACGGCCAGCCCCAGGGTTTCGACTTTCACGATTTCGCAAAGTAGTATTGGCATTCAAGTTGGTGCGCCCGCGAACGTTTCCGGGCGCACTGTGATATAGTCCTGAGTAGACGCTTTTGGCTACGGCCGCTTGCAAGCGACATCCGATCCGTTTGATCCGATTTCCCGCCTTTCCTGCTTCCGTTTCGTTCAGCGCCGAATACAACTAGAGCGGCTTCAGTAGTATCTTCGCGACACGCATCTCGTATGCAATTTCGCGAGACGCCCCTCCAAGAAAGAAAAATCGATTGACACAATTTAAAGACCTGCCTCTGTCTGCTGGGCTCCAGCAGAAGCTGGCACAATACCAATTCACAACCCCGACGCCGGTCCAGGCGTCCGCCATCCCTCCCGCGCTGGAAGGGAAAGACGTACTCGCAACCGCGCAAACCGGAACCGGCAAGACGCTGGCTTTCCTTATCCCGCTCATCGAGCGCTTGACGCTGGATGAATCGCAGCGCGGAATCTCGGCCTTGATCCTTGTGCCCACGCGCGAGCTTGCCATGCAGGTGCATGAGCAGTACGAAAAGCTGCGCGCCCGCAAGGCTCCTCCCGCCGCACTGATCATCGGCGGAACCAGCGAGCAACGGCAGATCCAGGCAGTTCGCCAGGGAGCCAGCGTGGTGGTTGCAACTCCGGGACGGCTGGAAGACTATCTCCGCCGCCGGCTCGTCGACCTTAGTCATGTGCAGATTTTGGTGTTGGACGAATCTGACCGCATGCTCGACATGGGTTTCCTGCCCTCGATACGCCGCATCGTCGCGGCACTGCCGCGCCAGCGTCAGACGCTGTGCTTCTCGGCCACCTTAGAGGCTTCCGTCGCGAATCTGGTGAACGACTACATGAACAAGCCCGTCCGCGTGGCCCTTGGGTCTACGTCAAAGCCGGCCGATACGGTCGAGCTGCAGGCCTTCGAAGTTCCACTGGCCGACAAAGGTGAAGTGTTGCGGCAACTACTCTACTCGGAAAAGGGGCAGACCCTGGTCTTCGCCCGCACCAAGCGCGGAACCGAGCGTCTGGCGAAGAATCTGGTGCGCGACGGCTTTGCCGCGGCCATGATTCACGGAGATCGCTCGCAATCGCAGCGCAACGGCGCACTCAGTGGATTTGAAGACGGCAAGTTTCAGGTGCTGGTAGCTACCGACGTCGCCTCGCGTGGTATCCACGTAGACAATGTCGCGCACGTGATCAACTATGATCTGCCGAAAATTCCGGAGGACTTCATCCATCGCGTGGGCCGCACCGGACGCATGGGCTCCGCCGGACGAGCTTCCACGCTGGTTTCCGGAGCGGAAGTTGCCGAGTTGCGAACGATCGAGCGGGCGCTGAAGTTGAAGATTGCCCGCAAGCAGGTCAACAGCGATCAGCCAAGGACCTCACGAGCATTGCGGAACACGCTGCCGACACGTACTCTGTCCCGCATGCCGGGTGAAGTATTTTCCTAGAAGGGTTCGCGTTTCCGCAGAGCGTATAATGAAGCTGTCTCGCTACATTCGAGATGGCTTCTTTGCCCTTCCTGCGGATTGGGAAGAAGGCACACTCTACTTCTCCCTTCACCCACACTCTCCTGCTGGCAATCACGAGAGTTTTTCTTGAACGGCGGCCGCGTTTCCTAAGCTGCGGTTCACGCGAGGAGACCCGCCATGAACATGGGACAGCCTTCGCCCGCCCTGCCGGCTTCGCCCGCCGCGCCCGCCAAGCTCAGTATTCTCCTGATGGACAGCAACGCCGAGCGGCGCACGCTACGCAAAAAGGCCCTGACGCTGCATGGGGCAGAAGTCATTTCCGCCACCGATCTGGTCGAGGCTAGTTCCATCTGGCATCGCGACCGTTACGATCTGGTATTGATGGACATTCGCAAGGACCACTATGGCTGCCTGGCCTGGCGCGATGAAATCAAGAAAGAGCACCCGAAACAGATGGTGGCCTTCCTGGTAGGTCCGCCGAGGTTTGTCGATCTCGAACCACTATTACATTCATACGTGGCTGAAGCGCATGGTAGTCAGTGGGGCCACTCGCTGCGGCAAGCTGTGAGCGAAGCTTGTGCCTCGCTGCCGCAACGAAACGGTTTTGTAGAGGTCGGATGCCGAATTGCCGCTGCCAGAAAATTGAGCGGTCTGCCCTCGCGACGCCTCTATGAAGCCGAGACTCCGGACGATGCCAAGGAACCTGCTTATGTCGCGAGCGACAATAAAGATGACCGGGTATCACCAGCAGCGGAGACGCAATCGTAACCCTGTTTTGAAACCAGACTTCGCCAAAATGGAGACCCATGAAAGCCGAGATACCCTTCCGAGCCTGTAACGCCGTTCCTCTCGACCGCATCCTGAATAGCGCGGTGATTGTTCACTGGAGCACCTTGGGACTCGGATCCACCGTGGGCGGTGTCCGAATCGAATATCACACCGGAACCGAAGGTGCGGTGGAATCCCTGAAGCTGTGGGCTCGCCGTAGTGAATATTGGAGCCTTATCTGTGATTGCTCGCCACACTCTGGTTGGTCGGATGGGCCGCGCTTTGCCAACGGATTTCACTCGCGCCAACTGGGTCGGCTGTTACAGTCAATCCTCATGAACCAGAACTTGTTTGGTCCTGACTGCGGTCCTAATGCCAACGGAACACTCGAGATTGGAATTCCAAGCGTGCAGGAAGTCGCGGATGCTGCATCGCAGGTTAGCGAAGCCTTTCCCCGAGGATAGCGCTTCATGAATAAGGCGCGGCGATTACGCGGATCAATTGGCTGAGGGCAGAAGTCACAGCAGCCAGGAAACAACCAGCCGCTATGCTGAAACTGCACAAAGACGCCATCGCCGAGATTAAATCCGCGCGGCAGCGCGTGAAGAAGGCGAAGGAAGAGCGCGATAAGCTCAAGATCAAACTGAAGAAAGCACAGTCCCGGCTGGCGATGGAGAACGATCGCCTAAGAAAGAGTCAGGAAAAGCTGGAAAGCTAGCGCAATCCGCGCTGCGCTTGCCATTGTCCGCGACAGAAAGAAGGGACTTCTCACGTAAATGCGAAAAAGGCTGATTTCCCCGATTCGCAGTACTGACAGCGCGCGCGAGCATGACTGGCTGAACCTGGAACAATCCGCCCTGGTCGAAGTCACTTCCGAGGCTGAAGGCTATCCGGTGGAGGAAGCGCTATTGAGGGATGGACGTGGCTGGCGGGCAGACAGGCCCGGCACCCAGACCATTCGACTCTTGTTCGATCGGCCGCAGACGATTCATCTCATTCGGCTGGTTTTCAGGGAAGAAGCCTTTACCCGCACCCAGGAGTTCGTGCTGCGATGGCTGCCCGACGGGGCAGGATCGTGGAAGGATATTGTCCGTCAACAGTGGAATTTCAGCCCGCCGGATGCGACGGAAGAGTGCGAAGAGTACAAGTTCGACCTTTCCTCCGTGGCAGCGCTGGAGCTGAGCATAAACCCCGACATCAGCCGGGGAGAAGCCTGCGCCTCATTGCAAAGATTGAAAATGGCAGTACGTTCGTAACGGTAGCGGTACGTTCGTGATCGTAATGGTTGCAGCCGAGTCTCACATCGGCCATCATTAGGCGGCGGCTGGTGTGTTGGTCAAGTGAGAGTGCCATGCAGAACATCTTCGTTGGGAATCTTGCAACAAATACCTCAGAACTGACCTTGCAAACTCTTTTCGAAGCGTTTGGGCAGGTGCTGAGCGTAAAGGTGGTCAACGATCGAGATACGGCAGCTTCCCGGGGATTTGCTTTCATCGAGATGAGCAGCGACGCCGAAGCTCAAGCTGCCATTGCGGCCCTCAATGGAACGGTCATTGACGGACGGCGCCTCAACGTGAATGAGGCGCGTCCTAAGGACGTCAACTCCAGCAACGTTCAGCAACAGATGCGCCGCCATCGCGATCACAGATATTAGTCGTTTACTGCTCTGCCGTCGGCCTTTGTTGGTGTCACGAAGCGCGATGCGCGCGTAGGGAGAATCACAACCAGAGCCGGACTCGTTGGACAACAGTCCCATTCAGAGTTCTTGACCACCCACCGTGAGGGTTTCGAAGCCAGGGCATCACATCGCAGGCACGATCCGTGCAGGATTCCCACAGAGCTGAGCAGGAGTGCTGAAAGAGAACTACTGAACAAGCGCTTGCAATCCGATAGTTCAGCGCTTCCTTCGTAAAATCCAATTGGGGGGATCCTTGAACGAGCAGCTAGCCTGGCCACCTTGACTTTGCCCAGAAGACAAGTCCTGAATCTCTTTCTGAGCGGCGGCCTGAGCCAATTCGAGCGTAGGAGCGTGGCCCCACGATACCAACTCACTAGGCTCGTGCTCGCGGCAGATTAGCCAGTGGTGTCGCGTGCCTTGCCGAAACGGCTCACTTTGAAACGATACGACGTAACGGTGAAGATCTTCTTTCATTTCACACTTCATGGTTTGGGCTGCGATATTACGCTACGAAATCCTCGTGTTCTCTCGAGCAAGTAGCGTCGCAGCTGTCTTGTGAGGCGACCGCCTGTCATTAAGGTCGAGGGGTACGCTTCGCGATCGCCAAGCAAATGATTAAAGATTAGTGACTACGCGCTCTACTTGGACGGTAGGCTCATCTAACTCGAATGTCAATCGCCGAGGTTCAGCGGCTAGAGGTTCTCCCAACAGGTCGCGCGTCTGATGGCTTGTGCATTGACACCACGATACCATCAGCTTAAGATATTGATTGAGGATTATCTCATCTTCATTCAGACCTCTGAGACTAAGTCAGTACTTCTGAAGTTTTTCCCTTCTTAGTCAACAAAACAGAGGAGCTAGATGATTGACCCGAGATTTCAGGTCCAGGGTCGTCGCTCACCTTCAAAACAGCGAAATCCAGCTTCCCAACCGAAGCCGGCGGCGATGCCCGTAACGGTTAATGCTGTTTCGGATGAACAGATCCGAATCCACGCCTACGAGCTTTACCAACGCCGGGGTGGTACCGAGGACCGTGCGGTTGAGGACTGGCTCTCAGCAGAGGCCTCTCTTGCCGCTCGGAAGAACCGCGCCAATAAAATGATCGGCTGATCTTCACTGATCAAGACTGCGCAAAAAAGAGGACATGAGTGATTTACTATCGCGTTGAGTTCATGGCCAGGCCCGGAACTACTGGGCGCGCCAAAAGGTTTCGGACAGAAGAAAGTGCAAGGAAACATGCAATACGAGTTCTTGGTCTGCTTGATGAAAGCGGCCTCCAGTCAAAGGTAGCCATCGTTGCTGTGAATAGAAACGGGACACCAGGCGAGCAGCCCAGGGAGAGAGGAACAGCGTGAAGAAGATTTGCCCAATATGCGCAAGCGAGCTGTCGAGGAAATGGCAGTCTCCATCCAGTGCGAAAGGGCATGCCATGTCACAAGTTCTATGGAGTTGTGGCGTCTGTGGCGCGGCGTTCACGCGAACGGAACTACAAGCAGGTGCGAAACCTCCTGCCAAACCTGCACTGCTGGCTTCCTCGGCGGCATCTGGAGCGGTTGCTTCCACCCACATTGCGCCGAAGATCCCGGTCGGGTAGCGGATCGTCAGGCCACCTCGCTGACGTCTATCGGCGATCTATTCCTGCCGTAACACAGTATTCGGATCAACGTGCGAGGCGCGACGAGCCGGTATGTATGCGCCCAACGCCGCCATCAGCAAAAGAGCGATCGTCACCAGCCCGACCAGAGGCCAATCGAATCCATGGGCATAGACTCTGACTGCGGTCGGTTTACTTGCCAACAGGCTTAGCAGCAAGCCGAGCGCGACTCCACTGGCGGCCAGCATCATCCCTTGCCGCAAAATCATGCTAACCACGCTGGCGGGGGCGCCCCCAATTGCCATGCGAATTCCGATCTCGCGCTGGCGCAAGCTTACCGAATAGGTCATCAGCCCATAGAGCCCGATCAGCGCCAGAGCCAGCCCGAGGATCGCCAGCGCACCGATCGCCTTGATGAACATGCCCAACGTCTTGGTAGCTCGCATGTCAAAAACTTCCTCGATGGAGCGCACGCTATAGATTGGCTGGCGCGAGTCCAACCGCCGCACCAGTTCACGCAGCGGTCGCGCCGCTTCACCGGCAGCTCCTTCGGTCTGGAGCATTAGGGTCATCCCTGACGGCGACCAGTCGCCACCTACGCCGGTCGGGGGATTCTGCACAAGCGGCAGATAAAGGTGTTCCAGAGCTGGCTCAATCGGGAATATGTACTTGCTCTGCTTCGCCACACCGACGATTTTGACGAATGCTCCGTCGGTTCCGTTCAGGCGCAGCCTTTTGCCAAGCGCGCTCTGGTTTGGATAGTAGTTGTTGGCAAACTGTTCATTCACGATGACCACTCGTTCGGAATCCTCCCGATCATTGTCGTCGAAGTGGCGGCCTTGGACCATCGGCACGCCAATCGTTTCGAAGTAGTCATTGCTGACAGTGTTCGAAAGCACGTTGACCGCCTCTGTTCCTGCGGGCAACTGGACGCCCTCGGGAATAACCCGGATCGCGGGCGGCATGGGAACGTAAGGTACTGCCTGGGCAAGAGCTGCAGATTTTACGCCGGGCAGGACTTGCGCCTGGTCCAGCAAGCGACGATAGAACTGCTTGGTTTGCTCAGCCGTGTTCCGCGCCAGTGTGGGATTAAAGCTGGCGAGAAGAATGTTGGTAGAGCGAAAACCCGCCGGTGCGGAGAGAAGAATCGACGCTCCACGATAAGCCTGAGTCCCGGCAACCAGCAATAGCAAGGACGCCGCGACCTGCGCGATCACCAACGCATTTCTTCCCAGCAGCCGACTCCGCTTGCCCTCGGCTCCGGCTGTAGACTTCAAAGCTGAAACCAAGTCTGGCTTGGTGCTCTGCAGCGCCGGAGCTAGCCCGAACAAAATGACGCTGACTACCGAAACCACAAGCGTAAATAGAAGTACCTGCCGATCGAGCCTCACGTCCATCACAACCGGTACGTCGGCTGGAATCCGCATTTGCGAAAACAGATGCGCGCCCGCTTGGGCCACCACCAGACCCAACGCGCCACCCAACATCGCGATTACCAGGCTCTCGGTCAACAGTTGACGGACGAGCCGGGCGCGCTTCGCACCCATCGCCAGCCGCACGGCGATCTCGCGCGAACGGCCCGAGGCACGGCTCAGCATCAGGTTCATGACATTGGCGCAGGCAATCAACAGCACCGTCGCGGCCAGCGCCATCAGGAAAAGGCAAAGCCTGGTGGCAATCGGTACCGATGTCAATTGATTCATCCGGTATGTCGCAACCACCAGGGAACAGGTGCTGTTGGTCTTCGGATATGCCTGGGCGAGTTGCTGGCTGATCAACCGCACTTCGGCCGCGGCTTGACGAACACCGACTCCGGGTTTCAGCCGGCCGTAGACCGTCAGTAGTCGGAAGTCTCGCGCTTCCAGTTCGTTCTCGAGCGACCCTGCCAGAGTAGGTTGCATCGCCAGCGGGACATACAAGTCGGCACGGATGGCGTTATTTGGACCGGTGAATGATTCCGGCACTACGCCAACTATGGTGAAAGGCAAGCCGTTGAGCAGGATGACTTTGCCGGTGACGTCTGCCCTTGAGCCAAATTCGGTTTTCCAGAGATCGTGCCCCAGCATGACCACTGCGTTGCGCCCGGGCACCTTGTCTTCATCCTCAGCAAAGCCTCGCCCCAATTCCGGACGCACGCCCAAAACGCTGAAGAAACTCCCGTTCACCAGCGCCCCGAATTTCATCTGGGGCAGTGCCGTCTTATTCGAGGCAAACCCAAACTGCATATATTGGGAGGCAGCAAAGCCTGCGAAGGAACTGCTCCTCTTTCGGAGATCGTTGAAATCTGGGTATGACAGCGGAGAATAGTCGGTGAGGCCACCTCCACCGAGGCTCTCGCCGCGTAATTGTGACTGGACAATGATGATTCCGGAAGCGTCGGGCACGGGAAGTGGGCGCAGAAGCATGAAGGACGCAAAGCTGAAGATCGCGGAGGTGGCGCCGATTCCTAAGGCCAGAGATACGATGGCGACGATGGCGAAGCCGGGATTGTGCTTTAGCGTGCGAAATGCATATCGCAGATCTTGGACGAGGGTGCCCATGTCTACCCCCAGCGGTTGGGCTGTCAGCTCTCAGGCGGCAAGAACTCGCGTCCTGAGTCGGGCAACAGCGGGAGACGAACTATACCTGCATCATAGGAATTCCGGCCTTCGCTCGCCGTGACTGCCGTCACATGCTTGCGCTTGCTCATTATTAAGTGTGCACTTGCACTGCCGATTGAAATACTCGTTGATTTGTTGCAAGCGCGAGAGTAGGAGAGACAGGAGCCAATCAGTTCCGAAATGGTCTGTCTCGTTTCGTGACAATACTGTCCGCCAGCAGAACATTCGCCAGCACACCTTGCTGTGCGCGATGGAGTAACCGCCGGCATTACAACGGTCCGCTCGCTCACTACTACATTACTTTTCTCCAAAAAAGAACGACCATTCGCACGTGCCCCCTGTCCTTGCGGAGCTCGCGAAATCGCGCTTAGGCTGATTCCAGCACAAAGCAAACAGTGTGCGGATGAGAGGCTCCGGGCGGTGGGCGCAGCATTGCAATAGCGAGTATGTCCACGCGCTGGAGACAATCACGACGGTCGCGATCTGAATTGCGCTCGGATTCGTTTCTACGTCACTGTGCGGAGGAAGGTGCATGCCAGACAAGAGTGTGACGATCCTCGATGGTTCTGGAGCTGGGGACCAAGATCTGTCGCCAGTTCTCGACGTGTTGTCGCGCGTGTTTAAAGCAGCCGAGGCTGAAGTCGTAACCTTTCCTTTGCGCGAAATGAAATTGGCTCACTGTCTCGGATGTTTTGGCTGCTGGGTCAAGACACCGGGCCTATGCGTGGAAGCGGATGCCGGTCGCGACATTGCTAGAGCCATCATTCGCAGTGATGTAACCGTTCTGTTCACCCCCGTGACTTTTGGAGGTTACTCGGCGGAGTTGAAGAAGATGGTGGACCGGTTCATTCAACTGGCTTCACCTTTCTTCCAGATGGATCACGGGGAGGTTCACCATCCGCCGCGTTATAGCCAACGTCCGCGACTGGTGATGGTGGGAATCCAGCGTAATCCCAACCCGGCCGAAGCTCATATCTTCAAGACGCTCGCAGGACGAAACGCAATCAATTTCCATCCTCCCAGCTACGCGGCGGAAGTAGTTCTGGCGTCGGAGAACATAGACGCACTGCAGCGCCGCTTCGAAGCGCTCCTGACCCGATCTGATGCCTTGCCCTTTGGCGATGCGGCCGCATCCCTCATGCCCCCACCGGTCACGTCCTGCGCAACCGTCGATCCGCTCAGCCGGCGGCGGGCCCTGCTCATTGTCGGCAGCCCCAAAACCGCCGAGCCAAGCACGTCCGGTGCCTTGGGGAGCTTTCTCCTGGATTGCCTCGCGAAGCGGGGATGGTCAACCGAATCGCTGACGCTCCGCGCGAGCCTGAATCGGCCCGAGGGTGAGACTGAGTTGCTTTCGGCGGTCGATCGCGCTGGCCTGGTTCTCTTGGTCTTTCCCCTTTACGTCGATGCCTTGCCCCATCTCATGACCAAGGCGCTGGCCGTGATCGCAGCTCACCGAAGGGCGACTGGTGAAACTGCTTCGCAACGTTTGGTAGCGATTGTGAACTCTGGCTTTCCTGAGACCCACCAGAATTCGCTCGCGTTGGCCATATGCCGCGAGTTCGCCGAGCAGAGCTGCTTCCAATGGGCTGGTGGGCTTGCGTTCGGCGCAGGAGGGATGATCGGTGGCCAACCCCTAACGCAGCCCCAACGTCAGGGGGCACCTGTCAAGAATGTGATTGCAGCTTTGGAGATGACCGCTAACTCCCTCGTTGAGGGATTGCCCATCCCGGCCGAGGTGATGAAGTTGATCACGAAGAACCGCATTCCTTTTGCGCTCTGGAGCCGGCTGTATGTATTGATGGGTGCCCGGGGCTTCAAGAAAGTAGCGGCCAAGAATGGAGTCGGCAACGCTGACTTGCTGGCCCAGCCATATGCAGCCCGCTAAGAAAATTGATTCCTACCGCTTCGTGGATGGCATCGCGAAGAAAGTGTTGAAACGCTGGGCGACCCTGCCCGGCGAGACCCAGATCCCATGGACTCCTCTCGCCCGTCCGCTTTCCCAATGTACGGTAGCCCTGGTAAGTTCCGCGGCAATTGCTTTGAAAAGCGATCACCCGTTTGATCCGGAGATCGAGCGGCGCGATCCCTGGTCCGCTGATCCCTCGTATCGCGTGGTTCCGCGGACGGTACGGACTGGCGACATTCATGTCTGCCATCTTCACATCAATCTGGCCTTCGCTGAGCAGGACTTGAACTCGGTGTTGCCGACTGAGCGATTGGACGAACTTGCGGCAATGGGCGAGATTGGCGCGGCGGCGCCGTCCAACTATTCCTACATGGGCTACACCCTTCGGCCGGAGCGGCTCTTGCGCGAGAGCGTGCCTGCGATGGTGCAGCAACTTCGTGAGGAGCATGTCGACATCGTGGTGCTGATTCCCGTTTGACCGGTGTGCTGCTGGTCCGTGGGACTGGTACAGCGTGAGATTGAGGCAGCAGGCTTCAGCACCATCTCGCTGTCCATGATGCCGGAGCTGACAGCGAGTGCGGGAGCGCCGCGAATAGCAGCGATCGAGCATCCGTTTGGCATGACGCTGGGCCGGCCCGGCGATGCGACCGGTCAACTAGCAGTCTTGCGCGCCACATTGCGAGCGATAGAAACGATGGCGGAGCGAGGCGGTGTCATACACCTGCCCTTCGAGTGGACACCCACGGAGAAGCTTGCGCTCGGTCCGCCCGAGTCCCCGCCGATCGCGAAGTATCTGGTGAGGCATCCGTGGGCGTTTTCGCGTTTCCTGAATCGCACGCCGCCCGCGAATAGTGGCTGAACTATCGCAGCGAAAGAGGCGCTCGTGATGCCGCGATTCGAGCTGAATCGGGCTAGTGATCCTGACTTACCTGACGCTTGATGGAGCGATCATGAACAACAGCGAACCCGGCCGATGGGCGCTGTGGCTCAGCTTTCCGCTGGCTGGCATCCTCGCCATTGCTAGCCTTGGCGGACTGTTTCTTCCCTCTACCTACGCAGCTGAAACCCGGATGCAGGCTGCTTTAAGCATTGGAAACGACGCGGGGAACCTGGTGGTCATCGTTCCCGTCTTAATGATGGCCGCCATCCTGGCTCTTCGCGGTTCGGTTGCGGCCCGACTGGTGTGGATGGGGACGCTCGCCTACCTCGTCTACGATTTCCTCAATTACGCACTCGCCATCCACTTCAACTCGATGTTCCTGGCGTACTGCGGTGTTCTGGGGCTCAGTTTCTACGCCCTCACGGGAGGTCTCCGGGCGCTACCCACGGCGGAGATTGCAAGACGCTTCGGTCCCCGCACTCCGGTGAAAACCACGGCTGTCCTGCTCCTGCTGATGAGCGTGATCACCATCCTCCACTGGCTGGGGGATATCGTTCCCGCCCTGCTGGTGGGCGGCGTGCCGCAGGCCGTGCGCGATTCTGGCCTCGCGACGGAAGGCGTCGCTGCGCTGGACCTGACCTTCGGGACGCCGGCCTTTGTGATTGCCGCAATCCTGCTGCTCCGGCGGAGGCCGCTGGGCTTCGTTCTCGGCCCGGTTGTACTGACTTTCCTGGTGCTGAGCAGCCTGGTACTGGCCCCAATGGGAATAGCGATGGCCCGGCGCGGCTTCGGAGCAGGTTACACCCTGGGCGCGATCGGACTGGGGATTGCGGCAGCGAACGCCGTCCTGCTGATTCTTTCTTTGCGGGTGACCAAGGCGACGTTACAGCCGGTCTAAAATTTCCCGCACCACCCGCATGAATGCCTGCATCACGGGCATCACAATCGGGGTCGCTCAGATTTGAGTCGGGGATGTGAGCCTGAAGCAGGAGGCCGTCTTTCGACCCAACTCTTGCATCTTGGAACGCGAAACTGGAAACTGTCTTTATGCGCCTGACGATTAACGGTAGAGATCAGGTTTTTGCCGATGCACTTTCGCTTGCTCAGTTGATCGAACAGCTGGGCATGAAGGGCGACCGCGTCGCGGTCGAGCTCAATCGCGAGATTGTGTCGCGCGGTCAATGGTCAGAGACGTCGCTGAAGGATGGCGATCGGCTGGAGATCGTTCACTTTGTCGGCGGGGGATGAGCCGCAACGCTGCGCTACTTCGGGGGACCCTGCTTGCATTGGAACGGCTGCACGTTCACGGCGAGCGGATAGGGCAAGCGCGGCGAATAGATGTTGACCTGAAATGCGTTGTCGGTGCCCGGACAATCTTTTACCTGCATCTTGAATCGTGTATTCCCGTTCACCTTCTTATAGTTCTTGGCTTCCGCCACCGGCTTGAACAGATCCGTCGTTCCGGTACCGGTGGGTCCGCTGAGCAGAGCGACTTTGGCCGCGTGGATGCGCATGGGCACATCAACGATAATTTCGTTGGGGACTAACAAGATGTTATCGCTCGAGTTCAACGGTGGATTCATGGTGATCTTGATGCCGCAGCCGGGGCTGTCAGCTCCGGTAAGGCAAGGCTCCACCTGCGCGCGAGCGATTGTCGCAGTCGCCAGCAACAACATCAGACAGCAATGAACACGCATGGCATTTCCTCACTACAGTACAATCCTGAGGTTGGATGTTAACCCATTGCGACGTGCACCGGCGCCCACTTGCGATCCATGTGAAACCCTGATGAATCCTGCCCTGGGCGCGGTTGACATGGTCCGCCGCCGAAATCTACACTCGATAGTTTACGCCGTGTGTTGCAGCGCTTTCTGATCGTGTCGTAATCATGCCGGATTTATATTTTGCCCGCTATCTTCCGCTGCTGATCCACATCCTCGTCGCCGGAGGCATTGCCTGCGCGATGGTTGCGCTGTCCTATTTCATCGGGCAGCACAAATACAATTCGGCCAAGATGTCGCCCTACGAGTGCGGTATGGAGCCGGTGGGCGACGCGCGCCAGCGCTTCAGCGTGAAGTTCTATCTGGTGGCAATGCTGTTCATCCTCTTCGACGTTGAAGCCGTGTTCCTCTATCCCTGGGCGATCGTGCAGAAGCCGCTTAAAGCCGCCGGCCTGGGCATGTTCTGGTTCTGGGAGATGATGGTGTATATCGGCATCGTGCTCGCCGGTCTGTGGTACGTCTGGCACAAGGGCGTGCTCGACTGGAACAAGCAGGGCAAGGCGGAGAAGATCTGATGGCGCTGCAGCCGGCAATCACTGACCTCGAGCAACTGAAGGATCGTCCCGAAGTTGCAGCGCTGCTCGCGCGCAATCCCGCGATTGTCACCGGCGCTAAGTTCGATCGCGACCAGCTGATTATCTGGGTCGATCGCGTCGCCCTACGCGAGGCCTGCCTGACGCTGAAGAACGATCCGCAGTTGCAATACAACGCGCTGGCCGACGTCACCTGCCTTGACTGGTATCCGCGCGAGCCGCGCTTCGAAGTGGTCTATCAGCTTTTCTCGACAACTAATAAGAAGTATGTGCGGCTGAAGGTTCGGCTTCCCGGGGCCGATGCCAATATTGATTCGCTTACGCCGATCTGGCCAGGAGCGAACTTCTTCGAGCGCGAAGTCTTCGATCTGTTCGGCGTTCGCTTCGATGAGCATCCTAATTTGACGCGCATCATGATGCCGGAGAACTGGGAAGGGCATCCGTTACGTAAGGACTATCCCGTCGAGGGTTATCGCTAATGGCGCACATGACTCCAACGCCGGTACTGGATCCATCGCAAGACAAAACGATGGTCCTGAACATGGGCCCGCAGCATCCGTCGACGCACGGCGTTCTGCGGCTGCTGCTGGAGGTCGACGGCGAGACCATCGTGCGCATCATGCCCGACATCGGGTACCTGCACACCGGCATCGAGAAGACCTGCGAGGCGAAGTTCTACCAGCAGGTCGTGCCCATGACCGACCGCATCGACTATCTCTGCCCCATGACCAACAACCTGGCGTACTGCCTGGCGGTCGAGAAGCTGCTCGGGATGGAGATTCCGCCGCGCGCGCAGTGGGTTCGCGTGCTGCTGAACGAGTTGACGCGCATCAACTCGCACCTGGTCTGGCTGGGCACGCATGCGATGGACATCGGCGCGATGACCGTGTTCCTGTACTGCTTCCGAGAGCGCGAAGATGTGCTTCGACTGTTCGAAGCGGTCTCCGGCCAGCGCATGATGACCTCATACTTCCGCATTGGCGGACTGGCGCTGGAACCACCGCTGGGCTGGTTCGATCGCGCGAAGAAATTCCTGCTGCGCTTCCCAGGGAACATCGACGAATACGAGAGCCTGCTGACGAACAATCCGATCTTTGTGAATCGCCTCAAGGATGTGGCCTTCCTCTCGGCCGAAGATGCGATTGCCCTGTGCGCAACCGGTCCGACTTTGCGCGCCAGTGGTGTCGATGTCGATCTGCGCCGCGATCAGCCCTACACCGGCTACGAGAACTTTAAGTTCAATGTGCCGACTTCGACCGTTGGCGATGTCTATGCGCGATACCTGGTGCGCGTCGCCGAGTTACGCGAGTCGCAGAAGATTGCTATGCAAGCGCTGGAGGGCATGCCCGAAGGCCCGGTGAAGGCCGATTCCCCGAAGGTCGTGTTGCCCGATCGCGAGAAGATGAAGACGCAGATGGAAGCGCTTATCTATCACTTCAAGATCGTGACCGAGGGCTTCACGGTGCCGGAAGGCGAAGTGTATATGCCGATCGAGTCGCCACGCGGCGAGATGGGCTACTACGTGGTAAGCGACGGCACGGCGAAGCCGTATCGCGTGCACATGCGCTCGCCATCGTTCGCGAATCTGCAATCGCTGCGCAAGATGTGCGAAGGCCGATTGATCGCGGATGTGGTCGCCGCGATTGGGAGTATCGATATCGTGCTGGGAGATTGCGACAGATAAGAACGGCATTTGGCAGTTAGCACTTGGCATTTAGCCAAGGCTCTGGTGGATAAGGTTTTTGCCAAATGCTAAGTGCCAAGTGCTAACAGCTGCTTCATGAAATTCTCCGACCAACTCGAACAGCGCTTTGCCACGATGGTCACGCATTATCCGACCAAGCGGTCGGTCCTCGTTCCGATGCTGCTTTATATCCAGGACGAGCTGGGCGCGATCACTGACGAGGCCATTCACGAGATCGCGCAGCGAGTGGAATTGTCGGATCTGGAAGTGCGTAACGTGGTCAGCTACTACTCGATGCTGCGCACGCGCGCGATCGGCAAATACAACTTCCAGATTTGCACAAACGTCAGCTGCCTGTTGCGTGGCGGCGAAGAAATCTTTGAACATTGCAAAAAGAAGCTGGGTGTCGGCAATAAACAGTCAACGGCCGACGGTCTGTTCTATCTGGAAGAGGTGGAGTGCATCGGCGCGTGTTCGTGGGCGCCAGCAATGATGATGAATTACGACTTCGTCGAGAATCTGACGACGGAGAAGATCGACGAGCTGATTGAAGGATTGAAGAAGAAGGAGCAGCAGTAAGGCAGAGCGGACCTTCAGGTCCGCGGCACAGCTAGATTATTGACGGACGAGCCGGCTTCAGCCGGCGGCAGAGTTTCACCAGGGGCTAAAGTCCCGAATATATATTGAGCGAAGACGCAGGCCTGAAGGCCTGCTCTACCCGAACGGCGAAAGGCGAACAGCGAAAAGCGAACCGCAGAATGGCTTATCTCGTTTCCCATCCCGACGAAGTGAAGGTCGTCTCCAAGCGATTCGGCAAGGGCGCGACCAACCTTGACCGCTACCTGGAGCTTGATGGCTACAAGGCGCTGCAGAAGGCCTTGACCATGCAGCCCGACGCGATCATCGACGAAGTGAAAAAGTCGAATCTGCGAGGGCGCGGCGGCGCGGGATTTCCGACGGGAATGAAGTGGTCATTCGTGCCCAAGCAGTCGCCCAAGCCGAAGTATGTGCTGTGCAACGGCGATGAGAGCGAGCCCGGGACCTGCAAGGATCGGCTGATCTTCGAGCACGATCCGCACTCGGTCATCGAAGGGGTGATGATTGCCGCGCTGGCGGTTGGCTCGAAGACCGGCTACATCTATCTGCGCGGCGAATATCGCTACCTGATCCAGATCATGGAGAAGGCCGTCGCCGATGCTTACGCCCGCGGCTTCATCGGCAAGAACATCTTCGGCTCGGGCGTTGATCTCGACATCTTCGTGCACTCGGGCGCGGGCGCGTATGAGGTGGGCGAGGAGTCCGCGCTGATGGAATCGCTGGAAGGGAAGCGCGGGGTGCCGCGTATTCGTCCCCCGTTTCCGGCGGTGGTGGGACTGTGGGGCGGGCCGACCGTCATCAACAACGCCGAGACGCTGGCCAGCGTGCCGCACATCATTCTTAATGGCGGCGAGTGGTTCGCCAACCTGGGGACGCCGAGGAACGGCGGCACGCGGTTGTTCTGCATGAGCGGGGAACTGGAGCGGCCCGGCGTTTACGAGCTGCCCATGGGCTACAACCTGAAGAAGATGATTTACGACGTCTCCGGCGGCATGGTGAAAGGCAAGAAGCTGAAGGGCGTCGTGCCGGGCGGGTCGTCGGTGCAGATCCTCACGCCGGATGAAATCGATGTCGCGATGGATTTCGATTCCGTACTGAAAGTGGGATCGATGCTGGGCTCGGGCGGCGTCATCGTGATCGACGATCAGATGTGCCTGGTGAAATTCGCGCTGCGAGTGACGCAGTTCTATCAGCACGAGAGCTGCGGCTGGTGCATCCCGTGCCGCGAAGGAACGGATTGGATGAAGAAGACGCTGGTGCGCATGCACAGCGGCGGCGGCGTGGCGAAGGACATCGACAACTTGAAGTATCTGGCAGAGAACATGCTGGGCCGGACCTTCTGCCCACTGGGCGATGCGGCGGCGATGCCCATCATTTCTTATGTGCAGAAATTCCGCAGCGAGTTTGAGGATCACCTGAACGGCAAGCCGTGTCCGTATGAGAAAACGGCAGAGGTCGTGATGGCCTAACAGCCGTCAGCTATCAGCTGTCAGCCATCAGCTAAGACGGCTGATGCATTTGACGGTAGTCGTTTGATCGCCGGAAATGCGGTCGCGGGCAGGCAGTAAGACACAAGAGTTTTAGCTGACGGCTGAGAGCTGACAGCTGATGTCTAGGGATTTCATGGCTGATGTAACACTCACTGTCGACGGCAAGAAACTCACCGTTCCCGCGGGGACGCTGCTCATCGAGGCCTGCAAGAGCAAAGGCATCGAGGTGCCGTCTTTCTGCTATTACCCGAACCTGTCGCTGCAGGGTGCCTGCCGGATGTGCCTGGTCGAGATCGAGAAGATGCCCAAGCTGCAGACCGCGTGCACTACTCCGGTCACCGAAGGCATGGTGGTCACGACCGAGAGCGACAAGATCAAGCAGGCACGCAAGTCGATGCTGGAGCTGCTGCTGGCGAACCATCCACTCGATTGCCCGGTGTGCGACGCCGGCGGCGAGTGCGAGCTGCAGGACATGACCTTCAAGTACGGCGCTGCCGAATCGAAGTTCATGGACCTGAAGAACCATCGCGACGAGCAGCAGTGGTCGCCGGTGGTGTATTTCGACCGGCCGCGCTGCATCCTCTGTTATCGCTGCATTCGCGCCTGCGGCGAAGGCATGGATGTGTGGGCGCTCGGCATTCAGAACCGCGGCTCGGGATCGATCATCGCGCCGAATAAAGAAGATCACCTGGAATGCGAAGAGTGCGGCATGTGCATCGACATCTGCCCGGTCGGCGCGCTCACGTCGGGCGCGTATCGCTACAAGACGCGGCCGTGGGAGATGAAGCACGTGGGCACGGTTTGCACGCATTGTGGCGACGGCTGCAAAACCACGCTGGGCGTGCGTCGTGCCGATACTGGCATGCAGATCGTCCGCGGCGACAATCGCGACAAGAGCGGCATCAACGGCGATTTTCTGTGCGTCAAGGGGCGCTACGCGTTCGACTTCGCACATCATCCGGATCGCCTGCAGCTGCCGCTGGTGAAGCGCGAGGGCAAGCTGGTTCCCACAACGTGGGAGCAGGCGTTTGAGTTGATCGCCAAGAAGTTTCAAGATGTGCTGACCAGTGATGGGCCAACGGCGGTCGGCGTCGTCGGCTCCAACCACACCAGCAACGAAGAGAATTATCTGCTGCAGAAGTTCGCGCGGCTGGTGCTGGGCACGAACAACATCGACCATCACCGCACCGCCGACTTTCCGGCATTCGCGTCGGCATTGGCAGGCAAGCAGAATTCCACCGCCTCGATGCGAGATGTCTTCCACGCGCCCGCGATTCTGCTGATCGGCAACGATCCGACGGAGCAGCATCCGCTGCTGGCGTGGCAGATTCGCAGCAATGTTCGCCTGCATCGCGCGAAGGTATACGTGGCAAATTCGTCAGCGATCAAGCTGCATCGCCAGGCGACAGCGTTCGCGCAGATCGCGCCTGGATCGGAGAGCGGCTTCGTTCAGTTCCTTGCGGGCAGCGACAAGGCTGCGGACAGCGTCGTCTCGCCGAACGTCACGCGCGAGGCGCTCACCAAGTTTCGCGATGGCTTGAAGAACGAGACAGGCCTCGTCATCGTCTTCGGTTCGGAGTTGCGTGGCGCGGATGTCAAGGCGCTGGTTGATTTCGGCCTCGCGCAGGGCGCGAAGTTCATCTGCCTGGGCGATTACGCGAACTCGCGCGGGGCAGCCGATATGGGGCTTTATCCCGACATGTTGCCCGGCTATGCGCCGGTGTCGAGCAAAACCAGCTTCCACGAAGAGTGGCTGGACGAGATTCCCGCAACTGCGGGAATGAATCTGCTGCAGATGGTGGATGCAGCAAAGAACGGCAAGCTGAAGGCGCTCTACGTTGTCGGCTCGAATCCGGTCGCGCGTTACAACATCGATCCGTTCGCGTTGTCAAAGAGCTTCGTGGTTGTGCAGGACATGTTCCTGACCGAGACGGCGTCCATTGCCGACGTGGTGCTGCCGGTGGCGAACGCCTACGAGAAGTCCGGCACCTATACCAACACCTCTGGCGATGTGCAGATGCTGAAGAAGGCGGGAGAGTTTGCGGGCGTGCGCAACGATTTCGAATGCATTGTGCGTATCGCAGCGCGGATGGAATATGACGTGCGCAAGCTGGTGCCGTTTGGCGGTGCAGGCACGCGCGCGGACATGGGGCAGACACGCGGCGCGCAATCGGGTGAGTCCGATCGGCACGCAGTTTGGCTGGCGAGTAACAACCTCGAGCCGAAGATGAGTCCGTACGATCCGACCGCGATGCTGGACGAAATTCAGCGGCTGGTGCCGGGTTATGACATCTCGCGCCTGAGTCTGCTGGCGGGACAGGACGTGCATTCCCAGCTGGTGCAGATCACCGGAGCGACCGGCACGGGTGATCCGGCGCTGATCATGCCGGCGAATGATTCGCTGTTTACGTCGGGGACGCTGGGAAAGTTTTCCGAGATGTTGAATACGGTGTATGAGCGCTACAACCCTCCGCATGATTTGGAAATCGCGGCGGATTACGATCCGACGTTGCGGATGGGAGGGTAGGGCAAGTTCAAGTTTCGAGTTTCAGGTTTCGAGTTGACGGCTGATAGCTAAGAGCTAAATGGGCATTGGCACGTTCATTATCGTATCGATCGTCAAGATTCTGCTGGCGGTCTTCGTCCTGATGACGGCGGTCGCCTACACGACGTTGTTGGAACGCAAGGTCGTGGCCCATCTGCAGAACCGCTGGGGGCCGACGCGGGTGGGGCCGTTCGGCATCTGGCAGCCGTTGGCGGACGGCTTAAAGTTCATCTTTAAAGAAGATGTCACGCCGCCCTTCGCCAACAAGCCCTTGTATTTATTGGCCCCAGTCATTGCGCTGGTGACGGCGCTGACTTCCATGGCGGTCATTCCCATCGGCCCGTGGATCTCGGTGGGTCCGATCCACACCCCGCTACAGATCACCGATGTGAACATCGGTTTGCTCATCATTCTGGGAATCACGTCGGTGGGAGTTTACGGCGGCGCATTGGCCGGATGGGCATCGAACAGCAAGTATTCCATGCTGGCCAGCCTGCGCGCCTCGGCACAAATGATCAGCTACGAAGTGGCGCTTGGCCTTTCGCTGGTGGGAGTGCTGATTCTTTCCGGCAGCTTCAGCTTGCGTGACATCGTAGATGCGCAGTCGGGCACCTGGCTGGGCTTCATTCCCAAGTGGAATATCTTCCAGGGGCAGATCGTCGCATTTTTCATATACATCATGGCGGCCTATGCCGAAACCAATCGCATTCCCTTCGATCTTGCGGAAGCGGAGACGGAGTTGGTCGGCGGTTATCACACCGAGTACAGCTCGATGAAGTTTGCCATGTTCTTTATGGCCGAGTACGCCAACATGTTCACAGTGGCGTGCCTGGCTTCGATTATGTTTCTGGGAGGATGGTCAGGACCTGTCTTCGGGCCGCCGATCCTCCAGTCGCTGTTGCCGGTGGTTTGGTTCGCTGCGCGGGTGTTTGCTTTCATTTTTGTCTACATCTGGGTGCGCGGCACGTTGCCGCGTTTTCGCTACGACCAGCTCATGGCTTTCGGCTGGAAGTTTCTGCTGCCGCTGGCGATTGCGAATATTGTGGTGACGGCGTTTGTCGTAGCGGTCAGGTGAGGTAGAGCGGCGCTTCAGCGCCGCGTTTGCTTCGCCAACAATTTTCCAGAGCTGACGATGGTCGTTGAAATGACCATGGTCAGCTCGCAACCAAGAAATGCTGTTGACGCCGGCCTGAAGGCCGGCTCTACCCAATGCTCGGTCTCATTCTCTTCTTCATCTTCGCGGCGCTGTGCGTAGGAGGGGCGATCAACCTCCTGGTGCAGAAGCACCCGATCAACAGCGCGCTCTCGCTCATCGTGGTGATGGGCTCGCTGGCGCTCATCTATTTGCTGCTGGGAGCGGAGTTCGTGGCCGCGGTGCAAGTCATTGTGTATGCCGGCGCGGTGATGGTGCTTTTCGTCTTCGTGATCATGCTGCTGAATGCCGGTGCCGAAGAGCGGCTTTCGCAGGGCAGCAAGGTTGCGACCATGCTCGGCGTGCCGGCGCTGATTATCGGAGTGGGCATTGGAACCGGCTTCGCATTCCACCTTTTCGGTTTTGATCGCATCGCCATTGGCGGGCCGACAGTGATGAACGGCGCCGACGTTTTTGGCAATCCGCAGGCGGTCGGGCATCTGCTCTTCCGCGATTACCTGCTGCCATTCGAGGTCACGTCGATTCTGATTCTGGTAGCCATCATGGGCGCTGTGGTGCTGGCGCGGAGGGAGGAATAGATGAAAACACTATTTGCTTTTCTCTTTTCTCTTTTCGACAGAACTGGTCGGATGAGTTTCTCTGGCGAAGATCCAAGAGCCAATGGCGAAAGGCGAGAGAGAGGCGAAGAGCCAAGAGCGAATGGCGAATGGCGAGTGACAGGGGAAGAGCCAGGGAGGGGCGAACGATAGATGGTTCCTCTTTCTTACTATCTTGTGCTCAGCGCGATTCTGTTTGGCTGCGGGGTGGCGGGATTTCTCATCAAGCGCAACATCATCACCATTTTTCTTTCCATTGAGCTGATGCTGAATGGCGTGAACCTGACGTTCGTCGCTTTTGCCGCGCAGCTGAAGTCGCTGGACGGGCATATTTTTGTCTTCTTTGTGATGGTGGTGGCAGCGGCCGAAGCCGCGGTTGGGCTGGCAATCATTATTGCTGTGTTCCGCACGCGCGAGACGTTGAATGTGGATCGGGTGAACCTCCTGAAATTATGAGCATGCACCTGTGGATCATTCCGCTGCTTCCCCTGGCAGGCGCCGCGATCAACGGGCTGCTGGGCAAGCGCTTTCCCAAAGCGCTGGTGAACACCATTGCGCTGGGCTCGACGGCGCTGGCGTTTGGCTACGCACTCTGGGTGGCAGCGCAGTTTGCGGGCCTGCCGCCGGACCAGATCCCGCACATCGAGCAGTACGCGACGTGGCTGAGTGTCGGATCATTTTCGATTCCTTACGGCATCTACCTCGATCAGCTCTCGCTGGTAATGCTGCTGATCGTGAGCGGCGTCGGTTTCCTCATCCACGTTTACTCCGTCGGCTACATGGCGGAGGAAGGCGGCTACTACCGCTTTTTTGCTTACCTGAACATCTTTATGTTCTTCATGCTGACGCTGGTGCTGGGGAACAGCTATCTGGTGATGTTCATCGGATGGGAGGGCGTGGGCCTGTCCTCGTACCTGCTCATCGGCTTCTGGTTCCTGAAAAAGAGTGCGGCGGATGCCGGCAAGAAGGCGTTCATCACCACTCGCGTGGGCGACTGCGCCTTCCTGATTGCACTGTTTCTAATCATTAAGCACTTCGGCACCTTGCAGTTTGAAGGATTGTGGGCGCTCGTCGCGCAATACCCAGTGGAGAGCGCGGGCGCGGGAGTGCTGACTGCAATCGCATTGCTGCTGCTGGTGGGCGCGACCGGCAAGTCGGCGCAGCTTCCGCTGTACGTCTGGCTGCCGGATGCGATGGAAGGCCCGACGCCGGTGTCGGCGCTGATTCACGCCGCGACCATGGTCACGGCCGGCGTGTACATGATTGCGCGCTCCAGCCCTATCTTCAATCGCGCGCCTGATGCGCGCATGGCGGTCGCGGTCATCGGAACGCTGACGGCGATATTCGCGGCGTCGATCGGCATTGTGCAGACCGACATCAAGAAGGTGCTGGCGTATTCCACCATTTCGCAGCTGGGCTACATGTTCATGGCCTGCGGCGTGGCCGACTACATTGGCGGCATTTTCCATCTGATGACACACGCTTTCTTCAAGGCGCTGCTGTTCCTGGGTGCGGGGTCAGTGATTCACGGCCTGGGCGGCGAGCAGGACATGCGGCAAATGGGAGGGCTGCGAAAGTATTTGCCCTACACCTTCATCTGCATGACGGTGGCGACCTTTGCCATCTCCGGGCTGCCGCCGTTTGCCGGATTCTTCTCGAAGGATCGGATTCTGTGGTCGGCGTGGAGCAGCGGCAATCACATTCTGTGGCTGATTGGAGTGATCACCGCCGGCATGACGTCGTTCTACATGTTCCGGCTATGGTTCCTCACGTTCTTTGGCAAGTATCGCGGGCCGAATCCCGAGAGCGCGGGTCATGGTCACGATGCTGATGCGCAACACGCCGGACATGCGGGTGCGATGCAAGATGCGCAAGATGCACACGCAGCTGGTGGTGGTCACGGACACGGAGCGCCACATGAGAGCCCATGGGTGATGGTGGTGCCGCTGATCATCCTGGCGATATTGTCGCTGGTGGGCGGATGGATTGGCATTCCGCATTCGCTGGCCGGTTCGGATCACTTCGATAGCTTCCTCTCGCCGGTCTTCCACACGGGCGCGGCAGTGCCAGCGGCTGACGGCGCCGCAGCTCCAGCTGAAGAAGAAGGTTCTTCGACGACCGAACTGATCTTCAGCGCTATTTCGGTGTCGATCGCGGCAATCGGATTCCTGCTGGCGCTGTGGCTCTACTTCCTCAACCCGGCGCTGCCCGATCGCATCGCGAAAGCTTTCGGCGGTTTTTATACGCTGGTGCTCGACAAGTACAAGATCGACGAGCTTTACGGAGCGGTCATCATCCAGCCGATCATTGCCCTTTCGACGAACGTCTTCTGGAAGGGAATCGATCGCGGGCTGATTGACGGCGCGGTTGACGGCGGCGCTGCCGGCGCGCAGGAGACTTCTGACGCGCTGCGCCATATGCAGTCGGGAAATATTCGATCGTATGCGGGATGGGTTGCGGTCGGCGCGTGCGTCGTGATCGCGTTCATGGTGTGGAGGGGGTTGCGATGAGATTCATCAACGACAACATCCTCAGCATCGTGGTCTTTCTGCCGCTGGCGGGCGCGATCCTGCTGGGGTTTCTGCCGCGCCGCGATCGTGACGTGCGTTACTTCGCACTGGGAGTCTCGCTGATCACATTGCTGGCATCGCTGCATCTGCCGTGGTATTTCGTGCGCGGGCAGAGCGGCTTCCAGTATGAAGCCAACTCGGCGTGGATCGCGCATCCCAACATTCATTACCACCTTGGCGTCGACGGCATCTCGCTGTGGCTGGTCATCCTGACCACGTTCCTGATGCCATTTTGCGTGCTGATCTCCTGGAAGTCGATCAACCATCAGGTGAAGGAATTCTTCGTGCTGATGCTGATCCTGGAGACGGCGATGATCGGCGTCTTCGTGGCGCTCGATCTCTTCCTCTTCTACTTCTTCTGGGAAGCGACGCTGATTCCGATGGCGCTGCTGATCGGCATATACGGCCACGGGCGCAAGATCTACGCGGCCGTGAAATTTTTCCTGTACACCATGATCGCGTCGATGTTCATGCTGGCGGCGACCATCTGGCTGTACGTGCGCACCGGCAGCTTCGATTTCGTAACGATTCAAAGCGCGATTCAGAGCGGGCAGGTCCCAGGATTTTCCACTGCGGCGCTATGGCTGTTCCTGGGATTCTTCGTCGCGTTCGCGGTGAAGGTTCCGCTGTTCCCGGTACACACGTGGTTGCCCGACGCGCACGTGGAAGCGCCGACTGCGGGATCGGTGTTGCTGGCCGGCGTGTTGCTGAAGATGGGGACCTACGGCCTGTTGCGCTTCAATGTCGGATTGTTTCCGGATGAGGCGAGGCGCAATGCTCCGTGGATTATTGCGCTGGCGATCATCGGAATCATTTACGGCGCGCTGGTGGCGATGATCCAGCCGAACATCAAGCGACTGGTCGCATACACGTCGGTCAGCCACCTGGGATTTGTTGTGCTGGGCATCTTCAGCTTTACGCAGATGGGCGTGGACGGTGCAGTCTTCCAGATGCTGAACCACGGCGTCTCAACCGGCGCGCTCTTCATGCTGCTGGGGATGATGTACGACCGCCGGCACACCTACGACTTCAGCGAGTATGGCGGGCTGGCGACGCCGATGCCGGTGTTCGCAACGTTCTTCGCATTCATCATGCTGTCATCGGTGGGACTGCCGCTGCTGAACGGCTTCATTGGCGAGTTCCTGGTGCTGAGCGGCGCCTTCCAGGCGAAACAGCTCTACGGAATTCTGGCGGCGACGGGCGTGATCTGGAGCGCGTGTTACCTGCTGTGGATGTATCAGCGTATTTTCTACGGCGAGATCACGGTGCCGGCGAACAAAATGCTTCGCGACATCGATGCGCGAGAGCGGGTGTCGCTGTGGCCGCTTGCGATTGCGGCGTTCGTGATGGGCATCGCGCCGATGCTGTGGCTGCACTCGATTGATCCGGCGGTCAGCGCTGCGCTGCGGCAGTTCTCTGGCGCTACTGAGTCGCCGGCGCCGGTTGTGATCCACACAACGCAGGCTCCGCGATTGCCGGTGGCGACCGCTGTGGCGAGTAATACGAGGGGGGCGATCGGACGATGATCCCCTCCGTTGACTACATCCGGATTTTGCCGGAGATTGTGCTGAGCATCTTCGGCATTATTGTCATGATGGCCGATCCGCTCCTGCCGGAGCAGGCTCCCAAGAAGCCGCTGGGCATTATCGCGATCATCGGGACGCTGGCCGGACTGGCGGCGACGGCCTATCAGACCGGCTTCTACGGCAACGCGTTCTACAACACGATTAAGGTCGACACTTTCAGCGTCTTTTTTCATGTTGTAATACTGCTGATTGCGCTGGTCGTCATTCTGACTTCGTTAGAGTATCTCGAAGTTCAACAGATTCGCTCGGGTGAGTTTTACGCGCTGGCCCTGTTCGGCAGCGTCGGCATGATGCTGATGTCGTCGGCGGTCGAGCTGGTGCTGATCTTCATCGCGCTGGAGATTTCGTCGATCTCAACCTACATCCTTGCCGGAATGCGACGCCGCGCGGCGGAGAGCGCCGAGGCGTCGCTGAAATATTTTCTGCTGGGCTCGTTTGCGACGGCGTTCTTCCTTTACGGTGTGGCGCTGGTTTTTGGTGCAACGCACACGACCAACATCTACGGCATCGCGAAATATCTCCAAGGGCAGCCGTCGACGCTGGCTTATCTGGCGGTCGGGTTGATGTTCGTGGGATTGGCCTTCAAGGTTGGATCGGCGCCATTCCATGTGTGGACGCCCGATGTTTACGAGGGCTCGCCCGCGCCGGTGGTGGCGCTGATGTCGACCGGACCGAAGGCCGCGGCGTTTGCCGTATTGTTGCGCGTGCTTTTTGCAACTCGAGCGCCGGGCTGGTTCTGGATGGTGTGGGTGTCGGCGGTGCTGTCGATGACGCTGGGCAACATCGGCGCGCTGGTGCAGCAGAACGTGAAACGGTTGCTGGCGTATTCGTCGATTGCACACGCCGGATACATATTGGTCGCCTTCGCTGGCGCGAAGCAAGTTGGGATCTCGGCCGTGATCTTCTACCTGGCTTCTTACGCGGCGATGAATGTCGGCGCGTTCGCCGTGGTCAGCCACTTCGCGTCGGCAGGCGAGAAGTTTGTCACGCTCGACGATTACGCCGGGCTGGGCCGCCGATCGCCGATTCTTGCTGCCATCCTCACCATATTCCTACTATCGCTGATCGGCATTCCGGTCACGGGCGGATTCTTCGCCAAGTTCTACGTCTTCTCCGCTGCACTGCAATCCAACCTTGTCGGGCTCACCATCATCGGTGTAATGAACAGCGCAATTGCTGCTTACTATTACCTGCGCATCATCGTCTATATGTATATGCGAGACGAGCGGACGGAAGCGCCGGTCGCTCGCATACCAGCCGGGCTGGGAATTGGTCTGGCCATCAGCCTGATTGCGACGATCTATCTGGGCGTGCTGCCGGGCCGGGTGCTCGACTACGCCATACAGAGTGCGCAGGATTTGATGAAGTAAGCATCATCGCCAGGAAAGCAATTCGCTGGAAACTCGATGATCTTCGGCCGTCACAGCTTCGTTGCTTTTATCGTCCTCGCGGCGATTGTCTCGGTATTTTTCTCTCCTCTGATGCCGGCGACCGGCTTGGTCGGACGCCATCATGCGCGCACGAGTTTTGCCGTCGCAATTTCGCCGGCCACGGTTCTTTCTGCATTTGCGTCACACTTCGTCGCTTCGGTAACACCGCAAGCACGCGCGATTCACTCGGAGATGTTGATCGCATTGAATTGCGCGCGTCTCTGTTAGGCAACTCTGCTTCCGTCCCCCGATACATTGGAGTAACGTGGCCGCCACCATGCAAGCGATACGCGTCGTGGTCGTCCAATTGCTCCGTCATCGCATGTCAACGCGGGAGATTTTGTGGAACCTGAGCGTCGAGCTGGCATCTGGCTAGTATTCGCGCTTACTCCTCTCGTTTTCGGAACTGGAAGGCTTATTCAAGGGAAGGGAATGTGTGATGTACTTCAGTGAGAGAAGCGATTTGAAGCAGCCGCACTACAACGAGCCCGGAAATCACCAACAATTCAGTTCCAATCCGCCGCCACCCTTGGAATTCCCCGGACGCAGCACGGCAGAGAATCGCGTCCGAGCTGACCGAGGTCCTTTGCGCACTACGGCGGAGCTGGGAACAAAAGATGTTCTGAATACCGCCAACAATCGCTTGCAGGAGTTGATGCAGTTGCTGTATCTGCTGAGCCGCGATCCGGCAGTCCCCAACGACGCGCGCTTTCACGTGACGCTGGCGCAATCGGAAATTGCTTTGCTGGTGCGGATCATGCGCAATGCAGCAGAGGCGCATGAAAATGCAAGCAAGCTGGCAGAGGCGGGAACTGCGACCACGCCGCGCAATCTGTAACTCATCGGCGGCGGCTATTCGACCGGCACCGCGATGTCGCGGCGGTTGAAGACGGCTGCCGCCATCATCCAAAAGATCACCGACTGCGCCATCGCGATGGAGATAGCTTTCCACTGGATGGTGGCGTCGGGCGTCAACTTGAGATCAATCATGGCCAAGAGAATTGGGAAGCCGGGCATCCACGCTGACCAGCCGTTGTGTTGGAGATGCAGCGATCCGGGCCCAGTAAAGAGCAAGACGGTTGCGGCGATGGCGACGTAGGGATTTAGGAAGGTGGAGAAGAACAGTGCGACGGCAGCAGCCAGGATGGAACCGGCGATGACCAGCAGGGTGAGCGGCCAGATAGCTGCGCCGGCCACGTGCGCGCGATCGGTGAGCCACAAGCAGCAGACATCGAAGAGCAAGGCGTAGGCGATGGCGGCGACCGAGGTTCCCAGCAGCGGCGCCAGCAGATATTCAGGTCGGGTGATCGCTTTGGAGAGAACCAGGAGAATGCGTTTGGATTTGCGGTCGTTGTGGATCGCGTCGGCGGCGAGGAAGGCGCTGAAGACGCAGATGAAGATGGCCTGCTGCACGATGTAGAACTCGACGTCTCCGGGGATGGCGCGCTGCCGGCCAAGATCGGCGGAAGCCAGCGCCAGGAGCGCGATCCAGCCAAACAGCAGAAGCGCGGGCCAGCGATGCTCGCGCAGGAAATTTCCCGCCATTCGCAACACCGGGCTCATGCTCCACTTCCTTTGTTGGTCAGTTCGACAAACACTTCTTCCAAGCTGCGACGCACGGGATTCAGGCTGAGCACCTCGCCGCCCAATGACCAGATTCTTTGCAGCGCGTCGCGTTGCGCGGAGGCGGCTACGGTGAACTGCACGCGGCCGTCCCGGTCCAAAGGCAGGCTGCTGACCTGGGGCAGCGAATGTTCGAAGCTGTTGGCCGGAATCCCGCGCGCCACGACTTCGTAACGATCGTGTGAGACCAGTAAATCGTCGGTCTTGCCCAGCTTGATGAGGCGGCCTTGGTCGAGGATGGCGACGCGATGGCAGATCATTTCAATTTCGGAGAGCTGGTGCGAACTGAGGAAGATGGTCTTGCCGGCACGATTGGCTTCCAGCAACAGCTCGCGCATGGTGACGCGAGCCAGCGGATCAAGCGCTGAGGTCGGCTCGTCGAGAATCAGCAGTTCGGGATCGTTGATGAGCGCCTGCGCCAGTCCGATGCGCTGTTGCATGCCGCGCGAGAACTTGGCAGCATTGCGATTGGCTTCCAATTCCAGCCCGACCTGACGCAGGACTTCGGCCGATCGCAGTTGCAGGCGCCGTGGCCGCATGCCGTTGAGGCCGCCGTAATAGCGCAGCAACTTTTTTGCGGGACGATGATAGAGCGCGACGTTCTCGGGGAGGAAGCCAATATGGGCGCGCGTGGCGGCATCGCCGAAGGGCTTGCCCAGCAGATGGCCGGCGCCGGAGGTGGGGCGCATGAAGCCCAGGGCGAGATGGATGGCGGTGGTCTTGCCGGCGCCGTTGCGACCGAGAAAACCGAAGATCTCGCCGCGTTCCAGCGAGAGCGTGAAGCCATCGAGCGCGCGAACGCGACGACGCGACCAGCTTGAGCCGTAGTCCTTGGTGACGCTATTGAAATCGAGCACGCCCGGCATGGGTACTTGGATTCTATTGCACGCGGCGAAGACGCGCTCGAACAGGTTGTCCTTAAGGCCTTGGCGGCTTTTGGTACGCAATTCCTGCAAGGCCGAGCACACACCAGAGAGCTGCGAGTGAAGCGGTCTGATGCCACGGAGCGGTTCCGGCGGCGCCGAGGAGTAACACGGCGGTGAAATGGACCACCGTGGGAGTGGAAAAGGCGCTGCCAGCCTGTGATCCTGAACGGCCCACCACCACATGCGCGATCAAGGAGATCAGGACAAACTGCAGGCCGATCAAAGCTCCGGCGGACGAATCGACGATTACGTAGAAGTTTTGCCAGTCGGACAGCTCCTTCATTGCACGCAGCCCTCTTGTGGGTCAGGGGCCGTGTAACGCCTCCGAGGTAATCCCGGCCACGAGGTGCAGTTGCTGGGCTGGTGCTGGAACAACCGAACGGCGAGCAGCCCGCTAGAATCCTCTCTCTTCCCCCAGCGATATGTTTCCATTTGTTCAAGAAGAGCCGATGTTCGTAATCGTGAACCAGGTTGACAATGAAAAGATTAGGAGTAGATTTCTGTTGAGATACGAGATCTTACGGAGAATCCGGCAGCCTGATGACTGTTTGTGCTTGTGGCCGCATCACAAATGGCTCGCGACCCTTATGCGATCTGTGTTCTGCTCTCGTCCTGCTTGGGTTGAAGCATGGTGCGGCCGAAACTGAGATCAAAGATGCTTATCGCGTTCTCGCAAAAGTGTGGCATCCGGACCGTTTTCAGGGCGACGAGCACCTGAGACGCAAGGCTGAAGAAAAGCTCAAGGAGATCAATTCAGCCTACCAGTTACTTACCACGACAGCGAGAGAAGGAACATATAGCGAATCGGCAAGACCGGCTGCGCAGCAAGACGCATCTGCCCGACGGCCTTCGCGACAAGAACCTAAAGGAACAGCAGAACCAGGATCATGGCGCCAAGCCTCTTCTTCCTCGCCAGATGAGAAGGGTAGGAAGGAAACTGCAGCAACCGGAAGACGAGCTACCGCGGCAGCTTCAGGGAAGCGATTAGCGAAGAAGACGCAGCTGGCAATTATGGTTGCACTTCTCGTCGCCGGAGGAGTCTGGATAGGTTGGCGATATGGATACCCTGCAATGTCGCAGTTCACGACTGTGGTCTTTACAGATACTTCAGTCACGCACCAGACAAAGACTTCCGCCGCGGATGGATCACCGGAGCCCAATAGCTTAGCCAGACCCACTGAACCGGCGGGAGTGGTCACGCGAACCAAGCCAGAGGCATCACCAAGAGCTTCTTTGTTAGTCTATCCGCCTGAGGATCCGCAAGTACCCTACTTTACTGTCGGGTCGACAAGGAACGATGTTATCCGAGCTCAAGGTACTCCTACCAGAAACACGAATACTCTCCTGGGATATGGTCTGTCGGAGGTTTACTTCAAGGATGGCCGCGTCCAGTCCTGGCGCATAGATCCCACTTCACCTTTGAAGGCGCGGTTACTTCCTGCTTCGCAAGTGGACTCGCAGGGGTACTTCACAGTCGGCTCATCCAAAGATGAGGTCTTTGACGTTCAAGGTACCCCGAGCCAGTTCACGGACGATGTTTTTGTGTATGGCCACTCCAAAGTTTACTTCAAGGAAGACCGGGTCCAATCCTGGCATATAGACTCCAGCTCGCCCTTAAAGGTGCGGATGCCACAGCAATGACTAATGACAGAGTCGACCTACGTCACTTACTGCTCCCTAGATCACTTTGATGAACAGGTTAGCAGTATTACTGCTATGCGGGATATTGTTAGCACAATCGAACATGCCCAAGTTATGTTATCGGCCTGCGATATCTGAATATCTAATCAATTGCACCAAGGTGACAGTGCATTAACGCCAGCAGCACCTTTCGAGGAAAAGGCTTGTTTCCGCCTGGAATACGGTCCACAATTATCCATCACTGTATCCAGGACAATTCTCCATTCAGCAATCAGGAGACTTGATATGACGTTCGGATATGCCCTTTCCCGTTGTATTCGCACGGCGCCATCACGGTGGAGAAGGTTCGCGTTCCCGTTGCTGTACTTGATTTTGGGCTTTCTGCTGGCGAGGCCATTAGCAGCTACCGTTGACCCAGGCGAGATTATTCCCGGCAGCGTCTATGCTCAAGTCAGTAGCACTTTCGACCCGGTGAACGGATATTCGGTTACGTTCTATTTCCAAACGGTTCATCCGGGTAGCTCCATCGTAGTCATCGAAAACGACGTCAACTATGAAGAGAACAACAATCTTTCATCCCGGCGAATTGTTCAAAACGACTTCACGACCAATCACGTCGTAGTTGTCAGTCACTTTCCGGCTTACCATATCTACCTTAACTGGGGCTATTACGTTGCCAGTGTCGTGTCGGAAACCTTCCCACATTGCCCCACCGTCTTGACGGCGGTCTGCACCTTCACTGCGACTTATCCCGGGCCACCAACGCCTTACTGCAGTAACCCGCCGGCGCCGGGTTGTGGCGGCTCCTACGCCATTTTCTCTCTCTGGAATCCCCCGAACCCCAATAACCCGCTAGTATTTACCATGTGGCCGATCGGCGGGCAGAATGTTTATCAGGGCGATCCGACACAATCGCCGGCCTGCACTCCTACGTCGAAGAGTTCGCGCGAATGCAATGATCTCTACGTTGCCATGCAGCCCAACCAGATGGACGGACCGGCGGGGGCGGCGGTGCAGATGCTGAACCCGGTCATCACGAATCTGGACACCGGCCAGATCGTGACCGACCAGAGCATCACCGCTCAATATCTTTGCGATCTTGACGCTCCCTCGAATCCTCCACCGCAAGGGTGGGACGGCGACTATTCTTCAAGCGAGACCTGTTACAACGCAACTACCTTTACATCGAATTCGAGCCTACGAATACGAGCGAACTCTCACGCCACGCCCGGGCATTATCAATTCACCGGGAGTTTCCAGGGACAACTGAATGGGCAGAATGCCGGCGCCCCGACAGCCGTAACCTATAACTTCACCGTGTTGCCGACCGCATCTTTCACAGCGACACCGCCGACGAATTTCCCTGCCATACCAGGACTGGCGACGTGGCAGAACAACATGATTAACTTCAACGCTCCGCCGGGCAGTTCCAACGCCGACTTCTGGTGCACGAACATCACCGATACCGCTGCGTACAGCCTGGATAACGGCAACTTCTCCGGTTATTTCGACTTTCCATCTGGCTATGCCTACGAGGCCTGGAACTACGACGGAGGGCGCGTCTATCAGCAGGTGAATGATTATGATCAGTACATCATCCAACAATATAAGCTAATGGATCCGCACGAATGGATGCGCTGCGGTGAACTGGTGCTGGAGCCTTATGCTGACACCGAGGTCGCAACTGGCGCCAGCTTCGCGCAGGAGGCCAATCAATTCCCCTATGGCATGGAGATGAACTTTCTGCGCACGGGAAATCCTTTATATCAACAAGGGGTCGACCTGCTTGCGCATAGCGAGGCCTACAATCTCTACTACAGCGGTCCCGTGTACGCCCACAGCGCTCGCCTCAGCGGGTATCTGATGGATGACCGGCTAGCGGATGAGATGGTTGGCCGTCCGCAGGTCAGCCCATTTACGCTGCGTGCGACTGATGTACTGCTGGGCTATCTCGACCAAAGCTACAACTTGAGTCTTAGTAACCCGAACCAGCAAGAGTATGACATCCATCCTTTCATGATCGGTCTGGCCATGGAAGCTTTGATTACGTACTACGAGCTGGACGTGGCTGAGGGAAATAGCCCGGACGCGAGAATCCCACTAGAGATCAAGAAGGTTCTGGATTGGTGGAAAGCTACGCAATATATCCCCCAAACCTATACTCTCGCCTCCGATGCCTATGATTTACCAGACAACCCCGCGCTGGTCGGGGGCCCGCTCTTCGACTCTACTGAACTGAATGATCTGGTGGCTACGGCGTGGGCGTGGTATTGGTACAAGAGTGGCAATAACACGTACATGAATCAGGGCGACTTGCTCTTTCAGCATGTGTGGGATAGTGCCCAAGGACAGAACAACGGCGGTGGACTTGGCTGGACTTATTCCGTCGAGCAATACAACCAGGTTTACAAATGGAGCTTCGACTATGTTCGCTGGAGGTCGGGGCAGAATCCGGATGGCAGTTCGCCACCGATCGAAACGGTATTACCGGCGGCGAATCCATGCGGCAATCAGTCCGGTCCTTGCAACGCACCGTGGCCTGACTGGACTACTCCGATTCAGTTCGAGTGGACTGAAGGATTCATCAATTCGCAGATCGCGCCGACAGTCGTCAACTCGACCACTGCGACGTTCTTCCTGAATGTCTTCAAGCCCAACACGACGATGCAGGTCTGGTATGGAACCACGAACCCTCCACAGTGCAACCCACAGGACCCGCAGTCACCCTACTGCATGCAACCGTTCCCGAACTTCGGGTTTCTGACGATGTTGCAGGACAGCTATGCGGATCAGTCCCAGGTTGTGCCTTGCCAGGGAAGCGGCGACAACTATAACTGTACCGTGACTCTGACAGGATTGACTCCGAGCACTACGTATCACTGGCGGACGTTGACCGCGGATTCGCTGGGGAACATGGCAGCCTACCATGATTCGACCTTCACAACCCTGTCGCAGTAGAGGAAGGAGCGGAAACTGATTTATTGGGCAAATATGTGTTTTGTACATGGATCATATTCGCAACGGCGCTAATGTGTAGGGCAATCGGCACTTACCCAGGTCTCGAACAACGCGAGACCTGGGCACCCACTTCCACCGATGGTATTGATTGGAGGACTAAGATAGCTGGGGTTAGTTACCACTCAGGATACTTGTATGAGCGACTTGTACACTCCGTTTGCGCAAGACCTGATGATGAAGATCGGTATCGTAATCATCATCATCCTGGCGGTGTTCTTTATCTATAAACTCGCGAAGCCGCACACATAGCCAACCCACGCATGCAAGACATTCCCGAGCACAGGTGCGTCCTCGCATCGATGGATGCTGGAGGGAGTAAATGCAGCTGCCGTTGCGGCCAGAGCCAAGCAGCAATCCCCGATGGATCGAGGTGTTAACGCGCTAATAGTCCTTCAGATCGAGCAGTAGCTGCGGTTCAATGAGCGCCTGGCGAAGGATTGCTTTTAAGGCACGTTTTAGCAGCCCCAGGGCTTGTGCGTGACTTCCCAGGATTGCCAGATCACCTTCGAAGGTAGACGGATTTCCCTGAGCTAAGTGGTTGCGATAGGCGTACATCTTAGTCCAAACCGTTTCTGCTGGAGCCCCAGAGAATTTAGAGTAATCAATTTTGTGGTCGAACCGATTGTTAAGAAGCGCAATCTTCGTTTTGACCTGACGGATCACTAAGTCGTAGGGATCACTTGTTTTTGGAGGATGACTAAGAAGCGACTCCAGGATGGCGAAATATCCGAGAAATATTAGCGGCGAGCGAGAAGGAAGCAATTTCAGATCCCCAATGCGAGCGGCGAGAGCTTTCACGTCGATCAGGCGGCGATCAGCGTCGCGGAGTTTGGCACAAAGGGTTGCAATATCCTGAGCTACAGTTTCTGAAACATGGACGAGAGATTGCAGGTTAAGACCGTAGGCTGCCTGGTTGCAGTCTTCGAGGGTTTGAAAGAAGCGGCCGGGGTGAAAGACAAGACCGCCGGGAGAACCCGGAAAAGTAAAGAGGACAGCAAAACCGATCTCGAGTTCGGTGGGCGCCAAGTCGGAGGCCTGCTGAATGTCAGTCAGGGTCTCGTGAGTGCCCTCAATCGCGATTACGAAATATCGCCACTCTGATTCGGGCAGGCTCTCGATACGCTTGCCAGGGGTGAAGGGCAATTTTCCTTCCCACAAGGTGAACCCGACAAATGAGTGCAGGCCGCCGTTAAACCGGTCGATGGTGGACTTGATGACTGCAATCTCGTCCGCTTGTGCTCGGCGCAGCACCTGACCGGGCGCCAATGTAAAGCTGTCTAACTCAAGAGAAGCGACGTTTACGACGAAGGCGAAACTGTCCATTCCGTTCCTTGCTACCTTCGTGACCAGTAATGCTGGCAATCCTATAGGAAAGTTGCCTGTATTGATAATCCCTTAAGGTGGTACCACTCGCGGTGCATATTTCAGTACGAGCCATACGGTCAGATAAAACAGGGTCGGCGAAGGCAGGGCTGTCGCGTTCAACACGTACGCCGACGCCCATTGCCGGTTCTGGAATGAGATGGGATGGGATTAGCAGTGAGGCACGACCTGGTCGGTGAACGAGTCGTCTTGCCCACACATTCGTAAAAAGCGCGAATGTGTGGTGCCCCGCTCACTTCTGCCGTGCGGGTAATTAAGAAGCCCCGCTGTTGGGCGGGGCTTGAGAGAAGCTGCGATCGGCAATTGAGCGATGATCAGAAACCAGTCAGCTTTCTGGGAGCGCCAAGACCGGTGCAGCCGTCCCAGCCAAAGTACGATCCGGGATAGCCATTGCTGCCTTGGGTGACATCGTAGAAGATCTGACGATAGAGCCCAGGGTTTTTGTAGTAGAGGTAGCTCTGCTGAAGTTCAGCCGAGGTGTGCGCGCGGAAGTGACCGGCCGCGTTGGTGATGCCGGCCAGGGTGGGCGAGGAGACACTGGTTCCACCGACTCCGCACCAGCCGCCGCATCCGGTGGTGGAGTAGATGGCGACCGGGCTGAGAGTGCTTGCGTCAGAGCCCCAATCGGGAGTTCCGCGATGGGTTCCGGTCAGGTTGGCGATGATGAATTGGTAGTTGGGCAGGGACTCGAACTGGCTGAAGCCGCCGCCGCTGCCGTTCCAGCAATCCTCTTCACCCGTCCACTGACCACTGTTGCGGCGGATGCGGGTGCCACCCGCGGCGACCACGTTGGGCGAGGCCATAGGATAATCGGTGCCGTAGCCGGAATCACCAGCGGAGGCAAAGTAAACGACATTGGCCCAGGTCATGTACTGGTCATAGTCCAATTCGCCGGCGAACTCGCCGCCGTAACCGTAGCTATTGGAGACTTCGCCGCCGCCCAGTCCATTCACCGCCTGGCCAGCCAGCCACTCGGCGGCACTCATGCCGCCCTGGAAGGGATCGCTGCAGAACTGCGCCACAATGATCTGAGCGTTGGGCGCCATGGAGTGAGAGTACTCGACGTCGAGCGCCGTCTCCACATCCCAGCCGGTACCATCGCTGCTGGGGCAGCTGCCGCAGTCACAAATGAACTGCAGGGTCTGAGTGGGCAAACCATACTCGGTGTTGAACGCATTGAAGTCGGCCTGCAGGGTGCTGTTATGGCCGTAGTCAACCACCGCGATCGCTTTCGTTCCACCCGTGGGCACAGGCGCTCCGCTCAGCGGACATCCACTGGTCGGCGGGGTTACGCCGTAAATGCACGCCAGTGAGCCCGGGTTCTCCGCGCCTGCCGGCGGATTCGACGGGGCGGCGCCATTTTCAGGAACGACAATAAACAGCGACGTGCGCGGCATGCCGGGAGCCAGGCCGCGGGTGCTGGGTGGAGTGACAATCGTGGCTTTGGACCAGTCCGGGGACTGGGCCAATCCAACCCCTGCTAAGAGCAGAATAGACAATGCTGCAAGCAAGATCAGCAGTACTCTTCTCATTTGTATCTCCTCATGTGATGGGAAATTCGGATCAAAGGGGAATAGCATTCTTGACCGCGAAAATCGCGCGCCCAATTGTACGCCAACCCGGTCTGTCCGCACGAAAAAAGGTGCAGGCCGGGTGCGGGTTAGGAGAGACCAAACGGTTCAGGCGACTGAAGGTGGCGCTCCGACATATTCGTGGGGGGGCGGTACTTACCCACGTCTTGAACAGCGCAGGAGCCAGGCGCCGCCGCCTTCTGGCAATGCGTGTCGTCACACCCACATGGTCAAAATGCATCCACGACGGCAACATCCGCAAAACAACAATCAAACTGAATTTCGCTGTTTCCAAGCCGCGATCACGTGCCCCCTATCGATTGCCTCGGCTAGTTCCTTCGGGACGCCTTCAGCTTTGGACAGGCCAGCTAAGATTGATTGTTGGTCCTGTGGTGCCGATGGTTTCTCACTTTTGAAATTAGGGTCGAGGTTGATCTGACATACAGCGCGTGCGAGCTCATACTCTTTCAGGCCCTGTTCTCTTGTACTGTCGCGAATGCAAATGGCTTCGCTAAGTAGGTCAAGTGCGCGCCTCCAATTAGCATCTGGATGACTGGGGTCTTTTTTCATATCCATCAGTGCAAATGCATATTGACTCCTCATGCGATGCGACAATTCTTGCGGGGCTGCCTCTACCAGCGCTCTAAAAATGGGGAGAGTGCGGAGAACAGCATCTGGTGTATCCAACTTACGATGATCCTCAGCTTTGAGAAGTATTCGCGCTCTGGCTGGCGGCGAAGCATTAGCAATCGCACTTACCACGCTCGACTCCGCTGTCTCATCGAGAGTAGTTGTTTGATTCAACCAGCGATCGACAAGATCTAACGCAAGTGCATCCTGGTCGACCGTGCCAGGAGACAGTGAAAATTCCCAGCGAGTCCAGATGTATCCGTAAAGGATTCCACAGAAAAAGAAGAAGGCCATGACGGCGAGGGCAATAGCAGGACTCGCTTGCTCCTGTTGGCAATACTTTCGTAATGCTTCCGTCAGTTGAGTCGGTGGAGCGGGGTTTATGCCCTCCGCCATAGTATTTGCAAGGCTCCAAATCTGTCCCTTCAGGTACTTAAGCTGAACGAGGGTCGCTCCGAGAATAATTTTTGTCAGCCAGTCTGCGATCTCTTCCAGATTTGTGTGGGGTTGCCGCTGTGAGTTCGCTAACTGTTTGTCAGAGTTTTGTGTAGTTTGCGCGGGGCGAAATCCAAAGAGGAAGCCCAGTAGCACGCCGGCCGTGAAGCACGCTCCAGCGATCAAGGTTGTATAGCCAAGGGCCTTAGCGACAAGCCCACACACCCAGCGGTCATGCCGACTGGCATTGATCGCTACAGCCAAGTATCCCAAGGAAAGACAGGTCAAAATTCTATGTAGTGCTCGGTTGTAGGCTAAGGCCTCGGCCGACCAACTAATGTGTCTGTGTCCGAAGTCGCGCCAACGCCATAGCGTCAATATGACAAGTGATAGAAGGGCTATCAAAGCGCCTTGGGCAAGGGAATACTTTTGGTACGAGTCTGCCCAGACCAGAACAACGCCACCGGGTGCTATAAGGACGAGCCACAGCCCCTCCCATTTCAGAAAGGAGGACGGGGCATTATTTCGGCCACGCGAAGGCGTGTGATGTTCTGATATTTGCCGCATAGGAGAGCAGCATTATGATGCGACTTGCTGCGGCCGAAAACAAGCCACAAGTGTGAGCCCATGTAGCTCGAACCTTGGCCAGCGTCTGCGGGTCCGCCGTTCGCTTTTGCGCGTAATGCTTGATCCATGAGGGCGGATCCGTGTTGCCGTACGCGACCTCGCCTCCCGGCAGTTGCTTTGAGGAATCGGTCAGGGCGACGTGGTGGGAGTATGTAAATGGAGGCGTCATGCGATGAATGGTTCCACTTGCATTCGGTTTCCTGCTACTTCTGTCAGCTTGCGGTTTTTCTCGGGGAGCTAATCAACAGGTGGACGCCGGGCTAGGGAGGCATTGCAGGCCAAAGCTCGCGAGGGATGGAAGAAACAAGGCTCCCTACGGCGCAGTCGAAGCTGGGCCCCTGCAAAACTCTCAAAGCCGACTTTTTCAGCGGGACGGTTGAAGACGTGCCCCTTCAACGCACATCGATCACGCTGTTCATTGGGCAACGCGATCAGGCCGACGATGTCGCCGCAAGCAGTGCATGGTGCTCGCCTAGTCTCAAGCAGCGCCGGAGCTGGATCACAACAGAGCCCGTGCCAAATGCGTGTTACAACACGCGCAGTATGCGCACCAGGGTTGAATCAGAGTCTTGCCGGCAGAAGCTGCGCAACCGCGGCAGTGATCTGGCGCTCCATCAGCGACACAGGAATTAGATCAGGGCGCAGCCGCGATACCCCGTTGCGCGTTTGACCCGCGGTTTTTGCGGGTGCTACCGTCGAGTTTGCAACACGCAATGGGAGACAAGCTGCAATCCTGGCTGGTCGCGGCGATAGTGGGCGCGATCGGCATGCTGCCCCGCCCGCTGGCGCATGCGGTCGGCATTGCGATTGGACGGCTGGTGCATGCGCTGCATCCGCGGCTGCGACGGGTGGGGCTGCGCAATCTGGAGATGGCGCTGCCGGAGAGGTCAGCGGCAGAGCGGCGCAGAATTCTGCGCGGCGTTTATGTCTCGCTGGGTCGCTTGCTGGGCGAAGCGTGTCTGTTTCCCAATTACACGCGCGCCAATGCGGCGGAGATCGCGGTCTATCAGGGCTTTGAAAATTTTGAGGCAGCGGAGAAGCGCGGCAAAGGAGTGCTGCTGCTGACGGCGCATCTGGGCGGCTGGGAGGTGGGATCGTTCTTCCATTCGCTGATGGGGTATCCGATGCAGATCGTGGTGCGGCCGCTGGACAACCCGGGCGTCGATGCGCTGGTCACGCGCTATCGCGGGCTGCATGGCAATACCATGATCGGCAAACAGGAATTTGCGCGCGGGCTGATCGGCGCGATGCGGCGCAACGAAACGGTCGGCATTCTGATGGACACCAACATGACGCCACCGCAAGGCGTGTTCGTCGACTTCTTCGGCATCCCGGCCTGCACCGCCAGCGGGCTGGCGCGAATCGCGCACCGTACTGACGCGACGGTCGTGCCGGCGTTCACGATCTGGGACGCGGTGTTGCGCAAGTATCGCGTCGAGTTCGACCGGCCCATCGAGCTAGCACGCAGCGGCGACGACGAAGCCGACACCATTGCCAACACCGCGCGCTTCACCCAAGCCATCGAGCGCTACGTCCGCCGCTATCCCGATCAATGGCTCTGGGTGCATCGCCGCTGGAAGACGCGCCCGCCCGGCCAGCCGCCACTGTATTGACGGGGTCAGCTGGACGCTGCACGGTTAACTGCTCAGTATCAACCCGGATCATCGCTCTATGAGTGAGCGTTAGTCTTCGTCGAGGGCGTCCTCGCCGCCTTGCTCTGCGGCTTCCTTTGACAGGCCATTTGCCTTCTTCAGATCGATGGTTACCTTATCGATCTTGCCCGTGAACTTGTTATTTCCCCTCGCGTAGTCCGAAGTGACGGGGGTGTAAAGGTCCATCCCCACATCCGCGGTTTCAACGCCAAACCTGAATGGAGTGGTGTGCTCGAGTCGGCTGCTGGCTGCTTTCTTGCCGTTGATGAAGATCGTACCTGTACCGCCCGAGCCGGGTTTCCCACCGTCGTAAGCGAAGTCGTATTTGAGAGTGACGTGGCCGGCGGGGAGCGGGTCTGCGGACGATATCGTCGTGAGAGCGCCAAGATAGTTGTAGGCGAACTTCGGCTTCCCGTCCTTCACGTAGAGGCTCCAGCCACCGTGCAATCCGCCTTGAGCGATGATCACGCCAGAAGCAGCGTTCTGCGGAACCTCTATGTCAGCCGTGATGGAGTATGAGCTGTTCTTCGTATTGATGAAGGCGTTCTCCTTCATGCCGACCATGCCCTCATAAACCGTCAACGACGTGCGCGTTCCCATCAGGTCAGGACGTCCCGCGAGACCGGGATTGAATCGCTCATAGACGCGGTCGTCCAGCGGCAACACGTTGTACTTCACTGCCTCGGTCAGAAAGGCAGCTTGCAGCTCCTTGAGTTTTTCGGGATTGGTTGCGGAGAGATCAATCGCACAACTGAAGTCGTCCGCCGTATTGAAGAGTCCCCACTTATCCTGATCGTAAGTGCCACGAGGTTGGGCCTCCCAGGGTGCCTTGTGCAGGGCGGTGGCGTACCAGCCGTCCTTGTAAATGCCGCGATTGCCGCCGAATTCGTAGTACTGCACGGGTGAGGCGATTTCGCGTGAGCATCGTTGAAGCTGTAAACCATGCTCACACCTTCCATGGGCTTTTGCGTCGTCCCGTTCACGACTTTTGGCTGGGGCAGTCCTACCACCTCCAGCACGGTGGGAGCGATGTCGATGAGGTGGTGGTATTGCGGGCGAACCTCGCCCTTCGCCTTGATGTCTTTCGGCCAACGTATGACTACGCCATTGGTCGTGCCGCCATAGGCTGTGTTTCCCTGCGCGTAATTAAACGGCGTGTTGTCCGCGATGGCCCATCCGAGAGGAGGAGTCATTTCGGAAGTCGGGCCGCCGAATTCATCCAGGTGCTTCAGTTGGTATTCAAGCGTTTCGGGTATCTGATTAAACGAGTTGAAGGTGTTAAACCGGCCCTGCTGGCCCCCGTTGTTTGGCTGCCGAATAGACCGGCCAGGCCCGGCGGCACGGCCGGTCCTGGTCGGTCCCGCGCGAAGCGTTCTCCGGATCACGGTGCGAAGTAGCCGGAGATGTCCAGGACCAACTGCGTCAGTCCCGCGGCGTAGGCGTCGATCGAGCCGTTTGTCGTTGGGACGATCGCCATGGTCGAGGTGATCGAGCCGTCATAGGCAATCAGCGTGGAAACACCCGGTCGTGGCTGCCCATCGGCCCATAGCGTGAGATATGACATCTGCCCAAGTGGCACGACGGTCGCATTGAAGATGTAAGCTTGCGCACTGCTAGGCGGAGCGCACGCACTGTCGACCACATTCATTCACTACTGGACCCTACGGCGCGAAGTAGCCGGAGATGTCGAGAATCAACTGCGTGAGTCCCTGGGCCCAGGCGTCGATGGAGCCATTGGTCGTAGGCACGATCGCCATGTTCGAGGTGATGAAGCCGTCGTAGGCGTTCAAGGTTGAGACCACGGGCTGGGTCAGGCCATCGGCCCACAAGGTGAGATATGGCATGGAGCCCGGCGGAACGACCGTTGCGTTGAAGACGTAGGCCTGCGCGCTGCCGGGCGGAGCACAGGTGCTGCCCACCACGTTAACCGTTTTCTCGCCCATGAATGGGCCTCCGGCATTGCGCGTATCCAGCACGCGACAGGGCGCGACCGGATACATCGACAGGCCGTTCTGGCCGGGCGCAGCGAAGTAGCCGTTGATGTCGATGATGAGGTCGGTGCTGTTGTAGGCATACACGTCAATGTCACCGCCCGGCGCAGCCGGAACAATCGCCGCGTTGGCGACAACTGTCGCGGTCGGATTGTTGAGAGTCGAAACCGTAGGCTGCGACTGATTGCTCGGCCACACGGTGAGGTAGCCCAGCGGCTGTCCCGCCGGATTGGGCACCACCGTGACGTTGAACGAGTAGGCCTCTGGGTTGTTGATCCCCTGCAGACACGGACTCGACAGGATCGGCAGATCGCGAATCTGGTTGGCCTGCAACCGCGGCGGCCCTAATCCCTGCGGCTCGTCCGAACCGGAGCGCGTGTCGACGACGCGACATGGAGTTACCGAATAGAACTGTGCAGTGTCGTTTGATGGAGAAAAGAAATATCCATTGATATCGAGGATGACGTCAGTGGTATCGGTCGCGTAGACGTTGACCGCGCCACCGAAGCCCGCCGGTACGATCACCGCGTTTGCCTTGATTCGCCCGTCCGGTGAGTTCATTGTGGAAACATTGGGCTGGGGTCTGCCGGTTGGCCAGACTGTCAAATACCCTAAGGTGGAATGCGGAATGATCGTGACATTCAACGAGTAGGCCGATGAGCCAACCGCCGTCCCGCAGCCCCCGAGACCCGTAACAGGGAAAATCTGCCAGGTGCCGGCCTGAATTGGAGTGCCAGTCTGCCGTGTGTCGATCAGACGGCACGGTGTGAGGGGATTGAAATGGTTTGGAACTGGAGATACACCTGATATTCGATAAACCGTGCCAGCCCCTCCACTACCGCCGCCCGATGTTGTTCCGTACAGGTTGCCATCAACGGCTTGTATCAATCCCGATTTAGGTTCGGAGCCGTCGATGCAGTTCGTTTGTGAACAAAAGCTATGCAATCGGGTGAAAACGCCGTCAGGAGTAATTCGGAACACTGTACCGTCGTTGTGGGTCCCGCCTGATTGCGTTGTTCCATAGAAATTTCCATCTGAGGCTTGCAGCAACGCTCCCAAAGGTTGCGATGCGTCGGATGTCTGGAAGCTGTATACGGTATCGAAGCCGGTCTGAGATACGGCAAACACCGTGCCATTGTTGTAGGCTCCGCCGCCGCTGGTCGTGCCATAAAAGCTTCCATCTACACTCTGTACCAGTCCCGCCAGCGGCGTTCTGCCATCAGCGCAGTTGGCTGCAGAACAGAAGGTTGCCAGGGTTGTTAAGGTACCGCTGGGCGTAATCTCGAATACAGTTCCCGCAGCATTGGCACCGCCCGAGCGATTGGTTCCGTAAAAGTTTCCATCGCTGCCCTGGATGAGTGCGCCCGGAGGAGCATTACCATCAGCACAATTCGACAGCGAACAAAAACTGTACAAAGTGGTCAAGGTGCCGTTGAGAGTGATTCGGAAGACCGTGCCGGCACTGTTGGCTCCGCCAGCTTGAGTTGTCCCGTAGAGGTTGCCATCGGCCGCCTGCACCAAGGCGGTCGTGGGGTCGAAGCCGTCGCTGCAGTTGGGTAGAGAGCAGAAGGTATACAGGGTGGTAACCGTGCCGCCCGGAGTCATCTTGAACACCGTGCCCGCCTCGGTGGGACCCCCGTCCCAGGATGTTCCGTAAAAATTGCCGTCGGTGGCTTGAATCAAGCCCGCTCCCGATTGATTCCCATCGGTGCAGTTCGGTTGAGAACAGAAGTAGTACAGAGTGGTCAGAGTGCCGCTCGGGGTCATCTGATAGATCGTCCCAGCACTGGTTAGAACATCTTGGAGCGTCGTTCCATAAAAATTGCCATCAGTCCCCTGAATGACAGGCGCAATTGGGTCGTCCCCGTTCGTTCCGTCGAAATTTGCTACCGTACTTAATGTTTGTGTAGGTGAAGCGGTGGTCATTGCAGTGCAGAAGAGGAAGGCTACCCAAATCGCTCTTGCCGAAGGCAGGTTCACCAGTGCCAGCAGAGATGTGAGATTGGACAGCACCCGGCGATATGGCGCGCGCATGAGTTCCCTCCCGGAGAGCGAATGTCTGTGATTATTGGCGTAATCAGGCCTTTTCACAAGCAATCCTACGACACCCCGCGCCTCGAGTCCTCCTCAAGTGCCGCGCTCAGGTGAAATCGTGGAAGGACAAATGAGCGACACGCAAAATTCAAGATTCGCAGCGTGTCGCCGTCCCGATACAAATTCCCCTACGGCGCGAAGTAGCCGGAGATGTCCAGGATCAGCTGGGTCAGTCCCGCGGCGAAGGCGTCGATCGAGCCGTTGATGTTGGGCACGATGGCCATGTTGGAGGTGATGAAGCCGTCATAGGCGTTCAGTGTCGACACCACCGGCATCGGCTCGCTGTCCGGCCACAGCGTCAGGTAGCCCATCTGGGCGCTGGGCACCACGGTCGCATTCAGCACGTACCCAGTGGCATTGCTGGGCGGCGCGCAGGGGCTGCCCACCACATTCACCGTGCGCTCACCCTGGAATGGCGAGCCGCCGTTGTTGCGGCTGTCATACACGCGGCATGGGGCGGCAGGATAAAACGAATAGCTACCCTGTCCCGGCGTCGCGAAGTAACCATTGATGTCGATCAGGAGATCAGTCGTGTTGTAGGCATAAGCGTCGATGGCGCCGTTTGTCCCTGCAGGCACAATAGCGGCGTTGGCCACGACGGTTGCAGTGGGGTTATTGAGGGTCGAGACCACCGGTTGGGTCTCGCCCGCAGGCCAGACGGTCAGGTAGCCAAGCTGCTGTCCCGCCGGATTGGGCACCACCGTGAAGTTGAGGGAATAAGCCAGCGGGTTGAGACCCGCGGGAATGCAACTGCTTTCCAGCAGCGGAAAGGTGCGTGTGGTTTGCGCCGGCAAGCGTGGACCTCCCAGGTCGCCGTTGGCCCCGCGAGTATCCACCAGGCGGCAAGGCGTCAGAGGATAGAACTGCAAGGTCTGCGAACCCGGCGTCTGGAAGTAGCCGTCGATGTCGAGAATCACGTTGCTGGTGTCGGTGACATACACGCTCACCGCTCCGCTGGCTCCTGCCGGCACGATGGCCGCATTCGCCTTGACCCGACCATCCGGCGAGTTCATGGTGGAAACCACCGGCTGATCTTCGCCCGTGGGCCAGATCGTCAGATAGCCCAGGGCTTGCAAGGGAACGACCGTGACATTCAGCGAATAGGCGGCCGCGGTGGCCGGCACGTTACACAGAGTCTGCTGCGGAATTGGGAAGCTGCGCGACGAGTTGCCCGTAATAGGAGGGCCGCCAAACTCGCCGGTGGGGTTGCGCGTGTCCACCAGCCGACAGGGTGTGAAGCTGACGAATTGCAGCGCCGGCGCGGTGGCGCCCGCGATCACGGAAACGGTGTCGTCGGCGTAATTGTTCACATAGATTTTGTTGGTGGTGACATTAGTTGCGATCGCACCCGGAGTCTTGCCCACCGCGATCGAAACCACCGAGTTGTTGGTCCCGTTGATTACGCTGACCGTTCCGTCGCTTCCGCAGCTGTGATCGGTACCGCAGGAGTTCACCACATAGATGTTGTTGGTCGCGGGGTCGAGCGACACATCATAGGGAAAGTCCTCAACATCGACGGTGGTGGTGTCATCGGTAGCCCCGTCGATCACGGTCACGGTTCCCGGACTTCCACAGCTGAGATCGTTGCCGCAGTCGTTGCTCACGTAAATCTTGTTGGACAAAGGATCGACCTCTGCGTCATAGGGAAAGGCCTCAACGTTTACCGTGGAAGTATTGTTTGTGGCCCCATCGATGACCGTGACCGTCCCCATGCTTTTACAGGTGGGATCATTGCCGCAATTGTTGGGCACGTAGATCTTGTTGGTTATCGCGTTGACGCCCAGGCGATATGGAAACGCCCCAACGTTCACCGTAGCGGTATTGTTGTTGGTGCCGTCGATGACCGTGACTGTGCTGAGGCTCCTACAGGTGAGATCGGTGCCGCAAACGTTGGCGACATAGATCTTGTTGGTAACGGAGTTGATCCTCACCCAATCGGGAAAGACCCCGACATTCACCGTCGCGGTGTTGTTGGTGGCGCCATCGATCACCGTGACCGTGCCGGAATAAGAGCACGGCGTCACCCAGCAGGTGCGATTGGCAACGTAGATTTTGTTGGTTACCGAATCGACCGCGAGACCATAAGGATAATAGCCGACACTTACCGTCGTCGTGTTGTTGGTAGCACCGTCGATCACGGTCACGGTTCCGCGACTGTAGCAGCTATGGTCAGTACCGCACAGGTTGGTCACGTAGATCTTGTTGGTCGCGGGATTGACTGCTACTTCATTGGGAAATTGCCCAACCGCGACGGTCGCCGTGTTATTGGTCGCGCCGTCGATTACCGTAACCGTATTGCTATTGAGATTCCCAACATAGATCTTATTGGTCTGCGGGTTCACGGCTGCGCCATGAGGGTTGGTTCCTGTCGTCACCGTGGCAACCACTCTCTGCCCCCAAGCGGGCAGCGACAAGACTACGAAACCAGCTATGAGCACTAAAACACGACGAACATCTGGCATGAGGGTCCTCCCAACCACAATCCGCGGACGACGGCGTGGTGAGGCGGACAACGGAAGCTCACGGGGGCCGTTATTCGAGGAATGCAGTCCGTTCACTGCGCTCGATCAAGTTGAAGGTGGTCAGTGGGAATCGGGGCGCTGACGTTGATGAATTATCCGCGACGAGGAGCGCCGCGTCGGTGACTCGGATCACCTCTGCGTGTGCCAAGGCGAAGCGCCGCCGCTTACCTGGCTCGACTCCGTGTCTACAGCTTTAAGGCGCGAACTGGCCGGAGATGTCGAGGAGGAGATGTCGAGGGCCGGATGTGGGGTGCATTGCCACGTAGACGATCGGCCTCCGGCCCAGCGCATTGACACCGGGTAAAGCTAACCCCCAATCCCTCGCCCCTGCTATAACAACTCCATGCCTCACACTCTGCAGGAACTGGCGGAGGTCGCCGCCGCCCGTCTCATCGGCGATGGCAAGATTCAAGTCAACAAGGTCGCCGGCATCGCGCAAGCGCAACCCGGCGATCTGGTCTTCGTTCAGGATCAGAAGGATCTGGCGCAGGCGCTCGGCTCCCACGCGACCGCGATCATCGCCGGCGAATTCGCCAACTCAACATCGACCACCAAACCGCTGTTGATCTCCACTCATCCCCGGCTTGCCTTTTGCGCGGCGGGCGCGCTGCTGCATCCGCCGAAGACCTACCCTGCGGGTGCTCATCCAACCGCGGTCGTGCACCCTGCAGCGCGGATCGCTGCCACCGCTGCCATCGACGCCCACGCGGTCATCGAGGCGGGTGCGGTGATCGGTGAGCGCGCCCACATCGGCGCGAACTGCAGCATCGGCGAGGGCGTCGTCATTGGCGACGACTGCGACCTCTACCCCTGCGTGGTTATCTACCAGGGCACAACCCTGGGCCGGCGCGTCCTGGTGCATGCCGGTGCGGTGCTGGGCTCCGACGGCTTTGGATTTGTGCGCGATGAGAAGTACGGCCGCTACCAGAAGTTTCCCCAGGTTGGCGAACTGATCATCGGCGACTACGTCGAGATCGGCGCCAACTGCACCATCGACCGCGGCGCGCTCCACCAGACCGTGATCGGTCCGGGAACGAAGCTAGACAACCTGGTGCACATCGGCCACAACGACATCGTCGGCGCCAACGTTGTCATCGCCGCGCAGACCGGCGTCTCCGGCAGTTCCGAGATCGGCGATGATTGTGTCCTCGGTGGTCAGGTCGGCATCGGCGATCACGCCAGGATCGAGGCAGGAACGCTGCTCGGCGGGCAGGCCGGCGTCCTGCCGCACAAGGTCCTGCGCGGCAAAGGTCAGTTGTTGTGGGGCACGCCCGCGCGTCCGCTGCGCGAATTCCTCAGGGGATTGGCGGTAGTGTCGCGGCTCGCGCGCAAGCAGGTTGATCGCTAGGGCTCGTACTACTTGCTAATTACAGGAATCGAGGACGAAATAGTTTGTACCCATGAGTAGTATTGCTTGCAGCGGGTAATCCATGCGGCCACCTGGGATGGGTGAATGGCAGCTTCCTGTGAGTAGTTGATCAATGTACTACCATGATGGCTTGAATCCGTTGGCCTCAACGCAACACTTGCCGCCGGAAAATCCTGGCGTTCATCGAATTGCAACACCCGGCGCCAGCCGACTTGCTCACTTGCAAGCCTGCCTCTAGAATCACTGTTTGCGTCGAAAGACTGGAGGAACAAATGGCAGCTCTGAAAGTTGGAGATGTAGTGCCGGATTTTGAGCTACCGGCGGTTGTGGGCAGCATCAAGAGTCAATTCAAGCTAAGCGATTATCGTGGCAAGAAGAACGTTGTGCTGGCCTTTTATCCCGCTGACTGGACACCAGTTTGTGCTTCACAGTTGCCCGGCCTCAACAGCGATGTGGAGCGCTTCGGTGGCTATGATGCCCAGGTTGTAGGCATTAGTGTCGATTCCATCGCCAGCCACACCGCCTGGAAGAAAAAAGAAATCGGGGTTCTCAGCTTTCCGTTAGCCAGTGATTTTTATCCGCATGGTGATGTAGCTACAAAGTTCGGCATACTGCGGGAGGGCGAGCCCATTCCCGGTATCACCGAGCGCGCGATCTTCGTAGTGGATAAGCAGGGCAAACTGGCGTTTGCGAAAATCTATCCTATCGGGCAGGTGCCCAGCAACGACGAGATCTTCGAAGTGCTGCGCAAACTTTAATTCCTCATCCTTAATTTCACCGCCAAAAAGAGGAGGGCTTGCGCCCTCCTCAGCCCCGCCTGGAGTTGGAGGATCTTACATTCCAGGATGAGGGGTGATCGAACCGAAAATTCCGTGCTTCTCTCCGTAGGGACCTGCCGTAAAGAATAGTGTGGTGGTGGGGCCGTCCGAACCGCCGTTGCCGAAGGTCAGTCCCCACAAGCCATCGATCTGCACCGGTAAGTCAGCGACATTGAGCATGTTGCCCAGCCACGCGCCGGTACTGATGTTGTAGGCTGTGATCAAGCCACTACCGAAATTGCCAATCAGAAGGTCATTGCCAAATCCACTAAAGCTGGATGGCGCCTGCACTACTCCCCAGGGAGAGTTCAGGTAGAGGACATGGGCCAGGCGAAGCTGCAGATTGCCCTGGGTGTCATAAATATCGACATAGCCGTTGCCCGGACCAGGCACGTCATCATGCTTGGCAGCGTCCTGCTTGGCGTAGGTCACAACCAGGTTGCTTCCCACTAACTGGACGTTGAAGGGAGCAAATCCTGCGGGAATGTTCGAATCTGTAAACTGGCTTGAGCTGAAGGAATGGGGATGGAAGGTGCCATCGTATACCTCGACGGTCCCCGCGTTGAAATTGGTGACATAAAGATAGTTGGTGCCGCTCGCCTGCGCGATAGCCATTCCTTTGTAGACAGCTCCGGTGCTGCTGTTGTTGATGGCTATGATGGCCCGCGTTAAAGGGGAATACCATCCCGAGACCGTTCCGTCCTCGGTGCAGAACAAGAACGGGGTGGGCTGGTTGTCGACCTTAAAGTCGGAGCTACTGGCGTTGTACACTGTGCCGCTCGGCGAGCCCGTGCCCGAACCCGAGGCGGGCGGAATCGTGATCACGAGTGACTGCGGTTGTCCCGAAGCTATGTACGTGGAAGACAAGCCGCTGGTGTTGTCCGAGAACCACCATGGACCGGATGGGCTGGTAGACATACCCCAAGGGTTCACCAGGTTGGAATCCGTAAAGGATCCAACGGCATTGATGTCGGAGGTGAGGTAGGTGATGTTGACCTTCTGGGCTGCAACCGGCAGGCTGAGTGCCGCCACAGCCAACAGCCATAGAACCGCGCTCCAGGCTGGTCTGGAAGCAGCAGATAACTTCTTGATGCTGAGCATGGTTTCTCCTCTGTCTTCGGAATCGTAGATTGCTTCCGGCAACCCTTCGTCCCCCGACTGGCTGCTGCCACAAGCTTTCGGCAATCTATCCAATTGCCCAACAGGAGTTGTCTTAACCAGGTAACGATGTTGTCAAAAGTTGTTGACAACTGCCGGGAGCGGAGTTTTTGTGGACAAACTTAAGGGGAGGATCGCCCTCCCCTTAGGTGCATCTGGTTTGGAGCTACTTCTTCGATTTGCTGGCGTGTTGGCTGGTTGCGGTTCCCTGGCCAGGAGTTGGCAGGATGGTTCCGAATTCTCCATAGGTTTCTTCGAAGGTACCGGCGGTATAGAACAGGGTGGTAGTTGGACCAGCGGACCCGCCATTGCCGAATTCCAGAGCCCAAAGCTTATCGATTCGCATAGGCAGCTTGGATTCATCCAGCATCAGGCCGATGAAGTTGCCGTTGTTGAGATTGAAAGCCATAATCGACCCGCTGCCAAAATTCCCAATCAGCAGGTCATTGCTGAATGCGCCGAAGCTTGCGGGAGCCTGCACGATGGCCCACGGCGAGTTCATCTGAATAATGTGGGGCAGACGGCTAAGCAGATTGCCTTGGGTGTCAAAGACATCCACGTAGCCATTGCCGGGACCAGCTACATCGTCATGCTTGGCCGCATCCTGCTTGGCATAGGTGACGACCAGACTGCTACCAATGAGCTGAATGTTGAAGGGAGCGAAACCGGATGGAAGGGTGGAGTCGACAAATGCATTCGCTCCAAACGAGTGAGGAGCGAAGTTAGTGTCGAAAACGTCGACCGTTCCGGCAAAGAAGTTAGTCGCATAGATATAGTTAGCGCCGCCCGCCGACGCCAGCGCCATACCTTTGTATACGGCGGTGCCGAAGTTGTTGACCTCGATTACCGACTCGGTGGGATTGACGGTGTGATTCCATCCCTGCACCGTGCCATCCTCGCTGACAAACAGGAAAGCTGCGGGATTGCCCGGCGAGAGTTGGAAATCGTTGGTGCTATTGAAGGCGATGCCCGAGGGAGAGCCAGGGCCCGACCCGGTCCACGAGGGAATAGTGACTACTAGCGACTGCGGTACGCCGGAGCCGTTGTAGAGAGTCGACAAACCGGTGTTATTATCCGAGACCCACCACGGGCCAGCGGAACTGGCTACCAACCCCCATGGGTTGCCCAGGTTAGCATCGGTATTGGCGCTGATATTGGCAATGTCAGAAGTGAGAATGGTCGCGGTGTAGGTCTGAGTCAAAGCCGGCAAGCTGAGCAACGCGATCGTCAGAAACGATAGCGCTGCCATCCGGACCGGGCAGGTTGTGCGGTGCAACTTACTCGTAGCGTTCACTGTTCCTCCTAAACTGCTGTCTTCGAATGCTTCGGCAACGCCGTTGCTCTGGGCTGTTATCGCTGCCACAAGCTTTTGTCGAATCTACTCAAAAGGAACCAGCGAGTTGTCCGGGTAAGGTGACGGTATTGTCAAGTTTTCATGACCTAACATTTACCGGGGCAAGTAACTTCTCTTTTGTATTTGTCACAGATTTGTCAACAGGCGGTTGACTCGCAGTTTGATCTGTTATTAGCTGTACTTTCGGGCAGTAAGTGAAGGCGATATGGAAAAGATACTGGTCATCGAAGACGACGCGGCCGTACAGCGAGCTTTACGCCGGACTTTTGAGTCCGCGGGTTTTGATGTTGCCATAGCTTCCGATGGAGCCATGGCCATGGAAACCTTTCGCGCCAATCTCCCTAGACTAGTCATTCTGGACTTGCGTCTACCGGGAAAGTCGGGTCAGGACCTGTGCCGCGAAATCAAACAAGAGGCCTCCAATGTTCCAATTCTGGTATTGAGTGCGGCCAGCGACGTTCTGGATAAGGTCTTATTGCTGGAGTTAGGGGCTGACGACTACGTCACCAAACCGTTCAGCCCGCGTGAATTGCTGGCCCGGGTGCGGGCAGCGGTGCGCCGCCTGAATCAAGCTTCCGACAAAATCGAGATGTTTAGCTTCGACGATGTAGAAGTCAACTTCTCCAAGATGGAGTTGCATCGCGCCGGGCAACTAGTCCCACTTACTCCCCAGGAATTCAAGATGCTGCGCTTTTTTTTGAATAACCAGGAGCGGGTTATCTCGCGCACCGAGTTACTTAACGAAGTTTGGGGATATAACAACTATCCCACCACGCGAACCGTCGATACGCATATACTTCGGCTGCGGCAGAAGCTGGAGAAAGATCCCACCGATCCGGTGCATTTCCGCACCGTGCATGGCACCGGCTACAAGTTCGTAAGGTGATCGGGATCGGGGAGAAGACACAGGCGATGGGTAGACTGCGGCTGCGAACTAAGTTCCTTATCGCCATGTTGCTGACCTCGGCCGGCCTGACTGCCGTCTCGCTGCTGATTGTGCAACACACCGTAGCCAACCATGTGCGCGGCAGCCTGAACAGCGATCTGGCCGACTCGGTGCAAACCTTCCGCAATCTGCAGCGCGAGCGCGAAGCTGATCTGTCGCGGCTGGCCGAACTAATGGCCGATCTGCCCAGCCTGAAGGCGCTGATGACCTCGCATCACGCGCCTACCATTCAGGATGGTTCGCGCGAGATGTTTCATCTTTCCGGCGGAGATCTTTTTGCGCTGCTGGATCCCAGCAACCACTTCGTCGGCTTCCACACTCGGTCTCCGGGTATCTCGCGCGAGCAAGCCCAGCAACTGCTGAATGGCCGTGGTTCGCTCGACGACCCACTGCAATGGTGGTTTGCCGGCGGGCATCTGTATCAGGTCGTGCTGGCCCCCATCTATTTTGGTCCCCGATCGGATAATGCTCTGCTCGGCGTCGTGGCTGTAGGTTATGAAATGAACGCTACCGTGGCGCGCCAAGTCAGTCAGGTGGCGGCCAGCCAGGTGGCCATCCTAAGCGGTAACACGGTCGCGGTCAGTACGCTGAATCCCGAACAGACCGCTCAGCTGCGATTCCAGCTGGCTGCTGGTCCCGTACCCGCCGGACCGGCTAACTGGAAGCTGGGCAAGGAAAGTTTTGTAGTTTCTGCATTGACGCTGAATGCCGAGCAGTCGCCGCAGGTGACCATCATCGTGATGAAGTCGTACGATCAGGCAACTGCGTTCCTCAACCACCTGCGGCATCTGCTGCTGGCGGTGGGATTGGGAGCCGTGCTGGGCGGCAGCCTGTTGGTGTATCTGATTGCCGGCACCTTTACCCGGCCGCTGGAGAAGTTGGTGGACGGAGTACGCGCGCTGGGCGGAGGCGACTTCGGTTATCCCCTGCACGCTGACGCGGCCAGCGAAGTAGCTGAGCTGACCGAAGCCTTCACCCGAATGCGCGACAGTCTGCGACAGGCCCAGCTCCAGTTGCTGGCCTCGGAACGCTTGGCGACCATCGGCCGCATGGCCAGTTCCATCTCGCATGATCTACGGCATCCGCTCACGGCAGTCTTGGCGAATGCGGAATTCCTGGCGGAAGCCGATTTAACTGCGGTGCAGCGTGAGGAACTTTATCTGGAAATCCGGGTAGCGGTAAACCGCTTGACTGACTTGATCGATTCTTTGCTGGAGCTGTCGCGTCCCGCGGAATCGCTGAACGCGATCGAAACTCCAGTGGAACGAACCATCAGTCGCGCCATGGAACTGGTGCGGGCGCATCGCCAGTTCCAGCGGATTGCGCTGGCCATCGAGTCTACGGGCGTGCATAGTGCGCTCTTCGATCCGCGAAAGATGGAGCGCGTGTTTTACAACCTGCTGCTGAATAGTTGCCAGGCGGCGCAGGTCTGCGGCGGCCATGTGGGGGTGACGGTTGCCGAGCACAACGGTGACTTGAAGATCCAGATCACGGATGATGGTCCCGGTGTGGAGGCTTCCATCCGCGACAAGCTATTCCAGCCCTTTGTCAGTTACGGCAAAGAGAACGGCACCGGACTGGGGCTGACCATCGCGCAAAAGATCGTGCAGGATCACCACGGCAGCCTGCATTTGGAAAGCTCAACGCCGGGCCGCACGGTGATGGAAATCCTATTGCCGCGCAATAGTAACCAGAAGACGGCTGGCAACAATGGCCGGCTAGCCGATGCTTCGCAACCCTTCACTGCTTGAATTTTGTTCGCTCGCCACTTCCCAGGGCCCAGCTAACATGGTTGCAGAGAGGTGCGACATGAAGGACTTCTGCCATCCCCAGCTCTTACGCCACGGCCGGGGACAACTCCATCGGGTGCGCCCGGCACAGACAGCCGCGATCAATTTCGTATTCGGTGACCAATGTAGAAGTTCATCGGTTGCATTCTGCAGGGCGAGAAGCGGCTCCTGCCTTGCCGCCGCACTCTGCGTTCTGTGCCTCGGGTTGGCCCTGGAGCAGCGCGCTTCCGCGCAGGCGCCGGCCCCGGCCCGCAACAGTGATAACTCCTCGCTGCAGGAGTTGAAGGACGAGGTGCACGAGCTGAAGGACATGGTGGTGCAGCTGCAGCAGCAGACGGTAGCCAGCCGGGCGGAGATCACACGTCTGCGCGAAGAATTGGAAAAGAGCCATGGCGCCGGTCCGGGCTCATCTCCCAGCGTGACGGTTGATGAGCAATCGCCGGCCTACGGCAGCGCAACGACCGCGCAACTGGAGCAGCGGGTGGACAGCATCGAAGAGCAGCAGCAGTTGCTCTCCGGCAAGATCGACGACCAGTACCAGACCAAGGTGGAAAGCGCCTCGAAGTATCGCGTGCGGCTGTCGGGAATCGTGCTCTTCAACCTGTTCGGTAACAGCGGTTCGGTCGACAATCTGGATGTGCCCACCTGGGCTGAGCCGGGTACTCCGGGAGTGCCTTCCGGCGCCGTCGGCGGAACGCTGCGGCAATCGATCATTGGTCTGGAAGCGTTCGGTCCCGCCCTCTGGGGCGCGCGCACCAGCGCGAATGTGAATTTCGATTTCGGTGGAGGTTTTCCGGCGACCACCGACGGCGTGGATTCGGGGCTGGTGCGGTTGCGTACCGCCGCGGTTCGTCTCGATTGGAAAAACACCGCGGTGGTTGCGGGCCAGGACCAGCTGTTCATTTCGCCGCTCAGCCCCACGTCGTTTGCTTCCCTGATCGTTCCACCACTTTCCTACGCGGGTAACCTTTGGGCCTGGACACCGCAATTGCGGCTGGAACACCGCTTCGCGCTATCCGCCAATTCGACCGTACTGTTGCAGGGCGGCCTCATGGACAATCTGACTGGAGAGCCGCCGTACGATTCGCATTACACGTGGTATCGGACTGCAACCTCCGGGGAGCAGACGCGGCAGCCCGCCTATGCCGCGCGCGTCGCCTATTCTCATCCTTTCCTGGGGCAGAGCTTTACGGTGGGCGCTGCCGGTTATTACAGCCGTCAGAATTGGGGCTTCGATCGCATCGTCAATGGCTGGGCCGGCATGATGGACGTCAGCCTGCCGCTGGGCAGCCGGTTTGCGCTGACCAGTTCGTTTTATCGCGGGGCTGCGATCGGCGGACTGGGCGCGGCCCTCGGACGCAGCGTTCTCTTTGACGGCATGCTCTCCGATCCGGCAACCGAAGTTGTTCCCTTGAATGTGGTCGGCGGATGGGCCCAGCTGAAGTTTCGCGCCACACCTAAGCTGGAGTTCAATGGGGCTTTCGGCCAGGACAGTCCCTTTGCCGCCGATGTGGAATACTTCGGCGAGCAGGTCAACAGCTACGCCACGCCGTACCTGACTGCCAACCGCGGGGCCTTCGGGAACGTGATCTATCGTCCTTTTTCCGATCTGCTGCTGTCGATGGAATACCGCCGGTTGCGTACGTTTACCGTATACGACAACAGCTATCAGGCGGGCCAGGTGAATATGTCGGTAGGAGTACTGTTCTGAGGAGCCGGATGACAAGAGCGATATCATGGGCGGGGTTGCTGATTTTCGCCTGGGGCCTGCTCACGGCGGGATTTTGCTGGGCGCAGGCAGCGGCGGTCACCGGCCGGATCGTTGTCGAGGGAGGAGCCAACGCCGCGTCCGCCGCGTCAACTGTGGTCTGGCTGATGCCGGTCGGTTCGGCTGCCTCTGCGACGCCGGTTGCGCCCATGCATGCCGTACTCGCGCAAAAGAACAAGATGTTCGAGCCGCATATGCTGGTCGTCACCCGCGGCTCGAGCGTGGATTTCCCCAATCGCGATCCCTGGTTCCACAACGTATTCTCGCTGTTCAATGGCAAGCGCTTCGACCTGGGCCTCTACGAAGCCGGCACCTCGCGCACCGTCCACTTCGACCGCGAAGGCGTCTCCTTCATCTTCTGCAACATTCATCCGGAGATGAGCGCTGTGGTGGTCGTGCTCGGAAGTCCGTACTTTGCCACGACCACCAAGACCGGAGATTTCACCATCTCCGACGTTCCTCCCGGCAGCTATACGTTTCATGTCTGGAATGAAAGCGCGTTGCCGGCAACGCTACAAGCGCTTTCGCGCGAGATCCAGGTGGGCGATACCGCACATTCGCTGGGTACGATTCGCCTGGCGGTAAGCAAGCCTTCGTCCGTTCCGCACAAGAATAAATATGGACAGGATTACGAACCGCCCTCGCCCAATAATCCTGTGTATGTGCAGCCGCAATAACCGCGCGACCGAGCTTTGCATTATTATGTTCGGCCATGGACAAAAAGCACTACTACTTCAAGCTGATTCCGCCGCGTCCGACCTTTCCTGCTGACATAACCAAGGAAGAGCGGGAGTTGATGGACAAGCACAAGACATATTGTCAGCAGCACTTCGAAGCAGGCAAGCTGCTGGTTTACGGGCCGGTGTTGGCGCCGGAAGGCGCTTTCGGGCTCGCTATTCTCGAGGTTGCCAATGAAGAGGAAGCGCAGCAGTTTGGCGAGAACGATCCGTCGGTCATCGGCGGCCTGAACCGATTCACGATCTGCCCGATATTTGTAGCTAATGCTCGCGGGAAAACGTAAACAGGTTAGGTTCGCAGGCTGCTGAAAAACCCCTGAAAGCAGATCCCCCGCGGACTAAAGTCCGCTCGGGATGACAAAAAAGAGCGGCTTATCGGCACGACTGAAGTCGTGCCCTGTTACAAAGCGCGCACGAAACGAGTTTTTCGGCAGCCTGTTTCAGGCGTGCAGAGATGATGATTGCCATAAGAAAGGCCGCTTTAGCGGCTGAGGTTCGGCTTTTTCCTCAGCGGCTGAAGCCGAGTTCTCACAGGAGTCTCCCAGGCACCGCTGAAGCGGTGCTCCACCCTACGGCGCGCTGCAGCTAAGGAAGCAGGCTGGGATGCGCGTCTGACAATGTGGGAGTGGCGACAATCTGTCCCGCCCATTCGCTCATGGGATGCATCCGGCCGCAATCCAGGCAGCGGGTTACATCGAAATGAGTGCCGCAGTTGGGGCAGGTAGCGTTGGTGGCGAAGGTATCGAACGGAACCCGGCAGTGAGAACAGCGCCAGAAGCTGCCCACCGGCGGGGAAGCCTTGCACCAGGGACAAGAGAATCCGTGATGGCGCGGCAATTTAGCCGCTCGCAGCAGCATCAGCGATTGCTTCATCCCACTCCAGCAATTCAGCAGAATAAAAACGGAAAGCACGCCGAACCAGACCGAGCCTATACGCACCGCCACCACGATCAATCCGGCGACGCCGATGAAGCCGATGACCGTCGCGACCATCAAGCTGCGGGCGCGTCCCATGGGAAACCACAACAGCGCGCGCAGAATCTGTCCCCCGTCAAGAGGATAGATGGGCAGCATGTTGAAGATGAGCAAGGCCGCGTTGATGACGAAGATGGCGCGCAGCAGAATGAAGATGTTCGGGGTGGTGAGCCCCAAACCGTAGCGCGTGAGCTTCATGATCACGAGGATGACTGGAATCAGGACGACGTTTACCAGCGGTCCCGCCGCGAGGCTCCACAACACCGCCCCCGGGCGCGGCGGAGGGTCAACGTAGGCCACGCCGCCCAGCGGCCAGAGCACGATGTGGTTGGCTCTTCCGCCAACTTGCCGGCAGGCGAGTGCGTGGCCGAACTCGTGCATCAGCACGATGAGAAACAGCGCCAGATACTCCACCACATTCCAGACCATGGAGGAATATCGTCCCGCGCGCATGTTGATTTCGAAGATCGCGAAGAGGAACCACGACCAGTGCAGGAAGACGTCGATGCCTGCAAAGCGAAAGAGACGGATAGAGCCTTGGCGGCCGGTTGGCATCTGGAATTAGTTCCCCGGCGGAGGTGGAGGCGTGTCGTTGCTGCCGGTCGTTCCCGGTGGAGGTTCTGACCCTGGCATCTCGCGCTGCGGGGGCAACGGGTAATATCCGTGCTTGGCAAAGACTTCCAGGCCCGGACGCTTCACGCGTACCTCGATGTCGCGGTAGTTGCTGGAGGGCGCCAGCGCGGTATTGTAGCCGAGGGTGTACTGAAAACGCGCTTCCATGGTGATGCGCTGATAGGCGCTCTCGATCGATTCCTTGGAGAATTCGTTCAATACATCGCCGCCGGTGGCGTTCACGTAGCGGGGCAGAATGTTGCTGTAGCCAAAGCCGGGAATTCGCGCTTTGGCGACCTTGCCGTAGATCGGCATGGCGGCCGTGTCGACCCCGATGGCATATACGATGATTCCATCGGTCAGCAAGACCTTCAGCACTTGAGCGTAGCTGGCGCGGCTGCCGTACTCCTGGCCGTCGCTGATGATGAAGATGATCTTGCGGCTGGTGGGCGAGCGGTGCGCCAACTCCTGCGCCGCCGTGAGAATGGCGTCGTTGAGCACGTGGTATTCCGGCTGGGCGGTAACCATCTGGGGTGCGCCCGGCATGGGCTTGCCATTGGTCACCGGACCCGAGTCGAAGGGACCACCGACTACCGATGCGCCAGCATTGGCTCCGGCCTCATCCTTAAGGCGCTGCAGCGCCATCTCCATGCGAGTGGAGTTGCCGAAGTCCTGCCGCTTGCTGACCGTGTTGCCGTAGGTGAAAACCGAGACTTCGTCGAATGGACCGAAGGCGCCGCCCAGCGCAGAAAAAGTGGTGTTGACTTTGCGCAGTGCCGGCTCGGGCAAACCCTGATCGACAATCAAAGCGGCCGACAGAGGAAACGGGTCGCTGGTGAAGAAGGTGAGCTTCTGCAGCGAACCGTCTTCATAGATGTTGAAATCCTTGGCCAGCAGGCCTTCCACCAGCTTACCTTCAGTATCCTTCACCGTCACTGGAACAGTGACAAAGTTTACGGTTTTAGTCAGGGTCAGCAACTGATCGCGGCCGCTCTCGTCGCGGCTGACGCTGCCCGGGGGCACGGTTTTGATCTCCCGCGAGCCAGGAGGCGGCGGCTGTGGATTCGTCGGTCCGGGAGCCGGTTGCTGTCCCGCGTCGCGAGTATTTGCCGGCTGCTCCGGGTTCTCACTGGAGGAAGGGTTTCCCTGGTCGTCCGCGCTGGTCGGCGGAGGCACGTTCAGGTTGGGCACCGGTGCGTTGTTCTGGGGCGTCGGCGCGTCCGGCAATTTCTGGTCTTGCGCGCATAGAGCCAGTGCGCTTAGCGCAAGGACCGCCGTAAGAAGAGCGCCTTTGATGCGGTAGCTCAAGCGGCGAGGGAACATGGGATTGCGTGGTCTCCAGGGCTTGCCGGAACTTTAGCACAAGTATACCTGTAGTCGAGGCTGGTAGCCCATCGCTCATTTGGCCACCCTGCACTAAAATGGAATACATCCGACTAAGAAAAGAGTAGCTATGCGGCTCCCAAGGTTACGTCAGTGTGTCAAGGTTGCAGCGGTGCTGGTGATTGGATGCCTGTGGCTTTCGGCACAGTCGCAAAATCCCCCAGCGCAGGGACAGCAAGGCCAGCAGCCGTCCGATCAGGACAATCTGCAGACCTTCAAGGCCGAGGTGAACGTCGTCAACTTGTTCTACAACGTCAAGGACAAGCACGGCATGTTGATTCCCAACCTGACCAAGGATGATTTCCAGGTCTTCGAGGACGGCAAGCCGCAGACCATCAAGTACTTTTCGGCGGAGTCAAACCAGCCGCTGACCCTGGGCATCATGATCGACACCAGCGCCAGCCAGACCCGGGTGCTGGACATCGAGCAGGAATCCTGCGTGCAGTTCCTGAAAGCCGTGCTGCGGGACAAAGATCTCGCCTTCGTTATTAATTTTGACGTCGATGTCGATCTCGACCAGGACTTCACCAACAACGTGCACGACCTGGCGCGCGCCCTGAGCAAGATGCAAATCAATGCCGGTATGGGCGGTGGTCCGCCGGGATTGGGCGGCGGCCCGATTCCTACCACCCCGCGTGGCACCCTGCTCTACGACGCGATTTACCTTGGCGCCGACGAGAAGTTGAAGAGTGAGGTGGGCCGCAAGGCGATGATCATCTTCACCGATGGCGAAGATCAGGGCAGCCGCTTGCGTATCCAGGATGCGGTGGAGGCGGCGCAGAAGGCCGACACGATTTGCTACGTCATCCTGATTGCCGATCGCGGGTTCTATGGCGGCTTTGGCTATAGCGGCGACTCCGAAATGCACAAACTGGCGGAAGCGACCGGCGGCCGCGTCATTGAGGTCGGCAACAAGCAGGACAAGCTGAAGGCGGCGTTCGATCAGATACAGAGCGAGTTGCGCAGCCAATACAACATTGGCTACACCCCGACCAACAACAAGCAGGACGGAAGCTATCGCAAGATCCAGATCAAAGCCAAGGGCGATTACAAGATCCAGGCGCGGCAAGGCTATTACGCCATCGCAAAAGACTAAGGCGCAGCATCAGTTTCTTCCAGCCGGCTGCGAAGATAATCCCAGGTCGGCTGGAATTCGTTTCTCTTCGATTGCGCCGCGCGATCGGCCTGTTGCTCCTCGTATCCAGCTCTCCACCAGAGAAAAATCGAAAGCGCTGCGAAAAAGAGGCAGAGGTAGAAGCTGGGATATCCGAGGTACGCGCTGAAGGCGGCCAAGCACATGACCAGCCAGGAGCCGAAATAACGCCGGTAGCGCAGTTCGGCGCGTTGTTTCGCGGCTTCTAATTGATTCCACTCCCAGAGCTGCGCCTTGGCCATCTCCAGGCGCAAACGCTCGGCGTCATCGGCGATCAGCGAAAGCGGCGTTATGAACTCGGCGTTGTCGGAGGACAGCACAAGCTGGCAGCCGTCCAACGCTAATTGAAAGCCCAGGATTTCGGTGCGTACAGCGGGATTATCCAATGGTGGCGCTCCTCGGCCAGGCCCAGTGCCAGCAAAGCATGATAGCCCAGCCGCAAACTTTGATCGCCTACAGCACCAGCACGTGAGCGCCGCGCGAGCGAAGCGAGCGATCAAAGGTAACCAGCCTCAGCCCGGCGGCAGACGCAAAGGCCAGGAGATAGGCATCAGCCCAGACTTTGGGCGAACGGCTCGGCAATCGCGATTGAGAACGAAAATCTAATTCAAGGGCGGCCGGCTCGGGCGCGAACGCCAGTTTGCTGTCTACGGCCAAGCGGTCCCACGCGTGCCATGCGCCCACCATACTCGTCGTGTCATTTCCCATGACCGACTGAGTGGTTAGCAGCCTGAGAACAGTCAGCTGAGCGAAGCGGCAAAACAGGCAGTCCTCCTCATTCTGCTCGAACCACGCTCGGGCCAGTTCGGAGTGAACATGGCGTGCCCAAAGCAGCGCGAGTAGAACGTTCACGTCAAGGAAATTCAACATGGCGATAGATTTGCTCGTTGGTGAGGTTCACCTTGGGGCCTTTGGACACGATGACTGGAAGCTTAGCTCTTCGCCGCCGTGGCGGGGCCTCCGCAACCAGCAGGTTCTTGACGCCCGAGATTACAAGTTGACGGATGGAGCTGCCTTCGACGGCGGCACGCTGCTTCAGCTTGCGATAAAGCGGGGCCGGAATGTCCACGGTGGTTCGTACCGAGTCCGATTTCATGTCCCTATTTTAGGCCATGCCATAAATATGGCAATTGCCAGCGCGTGATCACACCCGCAACGGTTACAAATCCTTCTTTCCGACGACGGCGATACCCAGCTCCTTCAACTGCCGCGCGCTGACCGGCGTGGGCGCGTCCATCATCAGGTCGACCGCTTTCGCCGTTTTGGGGAAGGGAATGACTTCGCGCAGGCTGTCGGCGCCGGCCAGGATCATCACGATGCGATCCAGTCCGAGGGCGATGCCGCCGTGCGGCGGCGTGCCGTATTGCAGCGCTTCGAGGAAGAAGCCGAAGCGCGCCTGCTGCTCCTCGGGAGACATGCCCAGCGCCTTGAAGATCTTCGACTGAATGTCCTGGCGGTGAATACGAATCGAGCCGGAGCCGAGCTCGGTACCGTTCAACACAACGTCATAGGCGAGCGCGCGCACCGCGCCGGGATCGCTCTCCAGCTTGTCCATGTCGTGCTCGTGCGGCGAGGTGAACGGATGATGGGCGGCGTTCCAGCGGCCTTCGGTCTCGTCCCACTCGAACATGGGGAAGTCCGTGACCCACAGAAAGCGGAAGTTGCCGTGCCTGAACGCGCCGTGACGTTCGGCGTACTTCTGCGCCAGCGCCAGACGCAATTGTCCGGCAGCGGCGTAAATCGCATAGGCCTGTTGACGTCCTTTGATGGCAGTTGCGGCTTCGGCGCGCTTTGCGCCGGCGACGACGACGAGCAAGTCATCCGCGTTGGGCTTAGCGAGTTCACGAACTCTAGCAGTCGCCTCAGGAAATGACTTCTCCAATCGCTTGATGTCCTCGAAGACCTTGGCGTCCTTGCGATCGCCGAACATGGTCTTGATCTCGTCGCGCTCCTTGCGGGACAAGTCGCCGACCTTGGGGATCACGATGGCGACGACGGGAAGCTCGGGATCGACATGCAAGGTTTCCAGATTCTCCGGGGCGAACGCCTCGCGCACATCGGCCATGCAGGGAATTCGCAGATCCGGCTTGTCGATGCCGTAGAGGCGGATCGCCTGGTCGTAGCTCATCTGCGGAAATGGCGTGTGCAGATCGACATCGACGGTCGACAATGCCGCCTTCAGAAAACCTTCGACGACGTGGAAGACCATCTCCGGCCGGGCGAAGCTGATCTCCAGATCGATCTGCGTGAACTCGGGCTGGCGATCGGCGCGCAGATCTTCGTCGCGGAAACAGCGCACGATCTGAAAATACTTGTCGAAGCCGGAGATCATCAGGATCTGCTTGAATATTTGCGGCGATTGCGGCAGCGCGTAGAACTCGCCGGGATAGACGCGGCTGGGGACAAGGTAATCGCGCGCGCCTTCGGGCGTGGAGCGCGTCATGAACGGGGTCTCGATTTCGTAGAAGCCTTGCGAGTTCAAGTGATCGCGGATTGCGATGGCAACCTTGTGACGCAGCTGAATGTTACGCTGCATCTCCGGCCGGCGCAGATCGACGTAGCGATATTTCAGGCGCACTTCTTCGTTGGCCAGCACGGTATCGGCGGGCGTGAAGGGAAGCGGTTTGCAGTCATTGAGCAGGCGCAGTTCATCGGCAACTACTTCGATTTCGCCGGTGGCGATGTTCTTGTTGACCGTGCCCGGATCGCGTAGCTTCACATGACCGATGACGGCGAGCACAAATTCCGAGCGCACGTCAGTGGCTTTGTCGTGCGCGGCGACGGAGTCGGCGGTGACGACCACCTGCGTGATTCCACTGCGATCGCGCAGGTCGAGGAAAATGAGGTTGCCGAGATCGCGCCGCCTGTTGACCCAGCCCATGAGCACAACCTTCGAGCCGGCGTCGGAGGCGCGCAGCTCACCACACATATGAGTACGTTTGAGATCACCCAGGAAATCGAGCATGATGTCCGTTCTAGTCAGCAATTAGCAGTTAGCAATTAGCAATTAGCTAAAGTACGCCGCTCAGACGGTGTCTGGCTAAATGCCAAGTGCTAATTGCTAAGTGCTTCTCTTATTTTCGCAGGTATTCGGCGAGTTTGGCGCGGGGGCGTCGCTGTCTGGGCATAAAACATAAAGTGCCTCATTGCAGAGAGCCCGTAGGGCGTGCATGATAGCCCAGCGTGGAGCGCAGCGGAACGCTGGGTTGGCGTGCGTATGAATACTCAGTCCCCTGGGGACGCCCCTGCCGTCACGAATGCAGCGTACACCCGTCACCGAAGTACCGTCCCTTGCAGCCTTAGCGTTATGCTATGCCGCATACCTTGTCGCGAAACCTGGTCCATTGCGTCTTCAGTACCAAAGGACGCCTGAACTTGATTCACGAGCCCGACGTTCTTTGGAAGCATCTGGGCGTGATTGCCAAATCGAAGGAAATTGCGCTGCTGGCAGCCGGTGGAACGAAAAACCACGCCCATTTATTGATCGCGCTTTCCCCAACGCAAACTCTGTCGAACGCCATTCAAAATCTCAAGGCACATTCCTCGCGATGGATGAGAGAGGACGTCGGAGCATTCGCGTGGCAGGAAGGCTACGGAGCATTCAGTGTCGCCGAGTCGCAGCGGCAAGCGGTTTTGAATTACATCGCAACGCAGCCCGAGCACCACCAGAAATGGACCTATGAGGAGGAGTTCGTGACCTTGGTTCGCAAATCAGGCGTCGAATACGATTCGCGATACCTGTTTGGGTGACGTGCCCGAGGCACTGAAATTCATGGGGCGGCTGGTACCCAGCATTCCGCTGCGCTCCATGCTGGGCTGTCATGCACGCCCTCCGGGCTTTGGGTTCCCGCAAATCCCGGGTCGAAGGCTCTGGTCCTCCGCAAATCTGGTGTGGAATACGACTCGCGATACCTGTTTGGGTGACGTGCCCGGGGCACTGAAATTCATGGGGCGGCTGGTACCCAGCATTCCGCTGCGCTCCATGCTGGGCTGTCATGCACGCCCTCCGGGTTTTGGGTTCCCGCAAATCCCGAGTCGAAGGCTCTGGTCCTCCGCAAATCTGGTGTGGAATACGACTCGCGATACCTGTTTGGGTGACGTGCCCGGGGCACTGAAATTCATGGGGCGGCTGGTACCCAGCATTCCGCTGCGCTCCATCCTGGGCTGTCATGCACGACCTCCGGGCTCTGGCCTGCATGTCATCAGCGACGTTGGCGCGACGATGAAGTATGACCCCGGGGGAGGTTCCTAACGGTGGAGCTCTTACTTTCGTAGATACGCAGACAGATCTGCTCTTGCGACCGTGACTTGTTCGCCGCTGGCGAGGTTTTTCACCGCGAACTGATCGGCGGCAACTTCGTTTTCGCCGACGATGACGATGTGTTGCGCGCCGGCTTTTTCTGCCAGCTCAAAGGATTTTTTGAGCCGGAAATTCTCGTCACCCAAATCGGCATCGACGCCGGCGCGACGCAGTTCGCGGGCGAGTTTCAAGGCATGCTTGTTCATTCCCGCGCCCAACGGTGCGACGAAGGCCTGTATCTTCTCGGCCGGCTGCTCGCCTTGGGATTGCAGCGCCAGGATGAGACGGTCCTCGCCAATTGCAAATCCGATGCCCGGCGCCTTCGGACCATCAAGCGATTCCGACAGGCCGTCGTAACGCCCACCACCGAGCACGGCACTCTGCGCGCCTAGGCCGCCGTGGGTGAACTCGAAGGTGGTGCGGGTGTAGTAATCGAGGCCGCGGACCATGCGCTCATTGGTGGAATAAGAAACGCCCACGGTGTCGAGCATCGCGCGGACTTCGGCGAAGTGTTGGCGGCAAGGCTCGTCAAGATACTCGCTGATCTTGGGAAGCTTCTCGATGATGGGCTGGTCTTCCGGAACTTTGCAGTCGAGCACGCGCAGCGGATTCGTTTCCGCGCGGCGCTGACAATCGGCACACATCTGGTGCACGACGGGCTGCAATGCTTCGCGCAGAGCTTGGTTGTAGCGCGCGCGGTCGTCGGCGCAGCCTACCGAATTCAGCTGCAGATTCCAATCGCGCAGGCCGACTTCGTCGAGCAGCGTGGCCAGCATTTCCAGAACTTCGGCATCGCGAGCCGGCGATTCGCTGGCGGCACTGGGAGGACCGATGATCTCCGCGCCGATCTGATAGAACTGGCGGTAACGGCCTTTCTGCGGGCGCTCGCGACGGAATTGCGGGCCAATGTAGTAGAGCTTCTGCAGCGTGCCCTTCTTATCGAGCCCATGCTCGATGTAGGCACGAACAACGCCGGCCGTGTTCTCTGGGCGCAGGGTCAGCGACTGCGCTTTTTCGCTCTGTGCGCGGGCCTTGTCCTCCCAGGTAAACATCTCTTTGGAGACGATGTCGGTCTCTTCGCCGACGCTGCGCGAGAACAGCGCGGTGTCTTCAAAGATGGGCGTGCGGATCTCGTGATAGTTGTAGCGCGCGAAGACGTCGCGCACTTTGGCCTCGACCCGGTTCCATAAGTCGGTGTCGGGCGGGAGAAGATCACGAGTTCCGCGGATGGATTTGATCATCAGTTGTCGGTTGTCAGAAGCTGGCAATTAGCAATTAGCACTTAGCACTTGGCAATTAGCCAAACCTTTCCGCCATCATTGCGCTTTGGCTAAATGCCAAATGCTAAATGCTAAGTGCTAAATGCTAAGTGCTGCGCTCACCACTTTTTCATTTCTTCCAAATACTGCTCGCGATAGCCCTGATAATTGCGCCCATATTGCAGGATCATTTCCTGATCCTCATCGCTCAGGTGCTTGCGGAATTTGCCGGGCACGCCCATCCAGAGAGAGCCCGGTTCGACCAGCGTGCCTTCCGGAATCAGCGTGCCGGCGGCAATGATGGAACCTGCGCCGATGCGCGCTCCGTTCAAAATGATGACCCCCATACCGATGAGGCAGCGGTCTTCCACGACGCAACCATGCAGGGTGACCGAATGGCCAACCGTGACCCAGTCGCCAACGATCACCGGCCACTTATTCAGCATGCCATGCAGCACGCTGCAATCCTGGATGTTGCTGTGAGCGCCGATGCGGATGGAATGGACGTCGCCGCGCAGGACGGCATTCATCCAGACGCTGGCGTTTTCGCCCAGCACCACATCGCCGATCAGTTGCGCCGACTCATCCACATAGCATGTGGGCGGGACGACCGGGCTAATACCTTTATAAGAGCGGATCATCGTTTCTCTGAGAATACATTTCGAACTTACCACGCAGCCTTGCGACCGCGAAAGGATGGCGCGCGGCCCCGGAGGCCCCGCACTACAGGCGGCCGGGAGGCCGGCGCTACTTTCGCGGTCGGATTCGGCGTCAGGAGGCCGCTGGGACGGAGTGCCGCCTCCTTGGTCAGGGCTTATGCCGGTCGTCGAAATTAGACCCTGTGCTCATGGCGCACAACCAACTCTAGTGACAGCTGCAAAGCGGTTCGGATGGGAGATCGCTCTAAACGGGCCAACCGAACGCCGTCCGGCGAGTAGGAATCCGGTGGGAATCGACATAAGTATATGATTTAAAACGATAAGGGCCGGATGGTGGGGCATCTACCACTTTGTCGGGATGGGCAGTCGCCTGGCTGTGCTGTAAAACACACTGAGCGCCACTTCGCAGCGAGGCGGGTAGGCCTCGGTCCAATGTATGAGCAAGTGTTCGCAGATGGCAGTTCGCAGTTGACTATCAATTCGCAGGCAGAAGCAACGGTGAGCTGGATGAGGGCCCTCGGTCCCAAAACTGTTCTTTGTGTCGATGACGAGAAGGTTGGTCTGCGCGTCCGCAAGATCCTGCTGGAGAGCCACGGCTTCAAGGTGCTGACCGCCAGCAGCGGACTGCAAGGGCTGTCGATGTTCGACGAGCACGACATCGACCTGGTGGTGCTCGACTATTACATGCCTGGCCTTAATGGCGGACAGGTGGCGGCCGAGATGCGCCGGCGCCGTCCCCAGGTGCCCATCATCTTCCTGTCGGCGTACTTTTCGCTGCCTCCGGCGGACCTGGAGCTGGCCAATGCCTTTATTACCAAGGGCGATCCGCCCGACGTGCTGATTCAGAAGATCGAACAGCTGGTGTGAGAGCGGCTTATGGCGGCGGCTCTTCTCTAACACTTCCCGCAAAAAGCAGGTTCTTCGATTGCGCGTCCGCCTGACCAACTGCCCCACCCTGGCCAAAAGATGGCCAGAATGGGGCACCCAGGCAAAGGCGCGGACGCTCCGCTCAGGATGACAAATTGAAAAAGAGCACGTGATCGGCACGACTGAAGTCGCGCCTTGTTACGAAGCGCTGTGACGCTGGCCTGAAGGCCAGCTCTACCCCAATACCATCACCTGCAATTCAATATTTCGGCATGGTGCGATCGATGCGCTCGGCCCAGGCGTTGATTCCGCCGGCGAGGTTGTGCACGCGGGCGAATCCGGCCTGCTTCAGGAAGTCGACGGCTTTGGCGCTGCGGCCGCCCATCTTGCAATGAACAACGATCTCGCGCGAGGCGTCGAGCTCGGCGACACGCTTCGGCAGGTCGCTGAGCGGGATGAGGTGTCCGCCGAGGTTGCAGATCTGGTACTCGTTAGGCTCGCGGACGTCGAGCACGAAGAGGTCGTCGCCGGCATCGAGGCGCTGCTTCAGTTCTTCCGGTGTCATGTCTCGCATAGTAGCAGTTGCCGGCCGCTCCGCACCACGCACGCCGCAGAATTGCTCATAGTCGATTAGTTCGGTCACCGTGGGATGATCGCCGCAGACCGGGCACTCGGCGTTCTTGCGCACCTTGAGCTCGCGAAAGCGCATGCTGAGCGCGTCGACCATCAATAGGCGCCCGATCAGCGACTCGCCGGAACCAAGAATGAGCTTGATCGTTTCTGTCGCCTGAATCACGCCGACCAATCCCGGCAGAATTCCCAGCACACCGCCTTCGGCGCATGAGGGCACGACGCCCGGCGGCGGCGGCTCGGGATACAGGCAGCGATAGCATGGGCCGCCTTCTGTGGCGAAGACGCTGGCTTGACCCTCGAAGCGAAAGATGGAGCCGTAGACATTCGGTTTGCCGAGCAGCACGCAGGCGTCGTTGACGAGATAGCGCGTGGCGAAGTTGTCGGTGCCGTCGACCACGATGTCGAAGTCGCGAATGATCTCGAGGGCGTTGGCGCTGGTCAGTCGCGTCTCAAACCGGCGAACGTCGATGTTGGGATTTATGGCGGCGATGGTCTCGGCTGCGGAGTCAAGCTTGCTGCGGCCGACGTCGTTGGTGCCGTGGATGATCTGGCGCTGCAAATTTGTTAGGTCGACAATATCGAAATCGACAATACCGAGCGTGCCAACGCCAGCGGCGGCGAGATAGAGAGTTACCGGAGATCCCAGGCCTCCGGCGCCGACACACAGAACCCGAGCCTGCTTGAGTTTGAGCTGCCCCTCCATGCCGACCTCGGGCAGGATGAGATGGCGCGAGTAGCGCAGGACCTCGTCTTTGTTGAGAGCGGCCGGGTTGGCGGCATGAGACGACATTGGGATGCAAGGATTCTAGATGATTCGGCGAATTGCGCGAACAGCAGGTCCTTCGACTGCGCGTCCGCGCGCCGCACCTGCAGCCAACTGCCCCACCCTGGCCAAAAGATGGCCAGAATGGGGCACCCAGGCTAACGGCACCTCCACCCCTTCGGGGTTCGATTTTCTCGCCTCGTACTCCACTGTCAACAGAGGAGGTTAGTACGCACGCAGACACTTAAAGTCGTGTCTCGGTTCACGGCAAATCCATTGATCCCAGAGGTATTACCTGCTGTCATAGCTGGCTGGAATCCGTTAAGATAGAGGAAACAGCCCGGCCAGCAGGTTTATAGGGTAGTAACGCCATCCTCGTCTAATCTCAAGCGCATCAATACGATCAGGAGCACCGTGTGTCTCCCTTTCTGCCCATGAAGGAAACTTCGCGCGAGGTGGTGATCGAAGTTACTCGCCGACTGCAGCCGTGGTTTCCGGAGATTACCGCGGCCTGGCGACAAAAGATGTTTGGCGAGTTCAGCTTCGACGGCCGGGCCATGGCCGCGCTGGAGCGGCTGACCATCGGCACGGGATTTTCCATCTTCTCGCAGGCGGATTTCGCGTCGTTTTATGACAGCCTGCAGCACTTCGGCAAACGCCTGGCCAAGCTCAAGGTGAGTGCGCGGGCGGTAGCGCGTTCGCTGCAGATTTATCAGGAGCTGATCGACTCGTATCTGGAACGGATCTTTCCGCCCGACCAGTTGCCGCAAGTGATGGCCGCGATGGAGACGCTGTCGTGGGCCAGTTATGTGGCCGTATCCGCGGCCTATGCGGACGCGCAGAAGATTGAGGCGGAGACTTTGCTGTCGGTGCTGGATGCCGAACTTTCGGCGGGTAGCCTGAATGCGCTTTTGGAGCGGGTGCTGCACATCGCGACGCATACCTTCAATGCGAATCTGGGATTGATCCTGCTCAAGGACGCCGATCAGCAACTGCTGCGCGTACAGGCGCAGGTGGGATTTCCTGATGCGCTGGATGGCTTGAGCTCGGAGACGCCCATTGGTGAAGGCTTTGCCGGCAAGATCGCGCTGACCGGCGAGGCCGCGATCCTGCCGGATCTGCGCATTTTCAGCGACACGCTGGGACCGTTTCTGCAGGGCAGAGCGAAAGCGTTGTGGGGCGTGCCGCTGAAGTCGAACGAAGTCGTGATTGGCGTGCTGGTGATCGGCTTCTCGCGGCCGTATGACTGGCTGCCGACGGAGCGCGAGTTGCTGCGCGCGGTTGCGGATCGCTCGGCGCTGGCGATCGACCGGGCGGGAATGACCGACGCGCTGCGCGAGCGTGAAATGCGCATCGCGGAGTTGTCCGGACATCTGTTGCATGTTCAGGAAGAGGAGCGCAAGCGCATCAGCCGCGAGCTGCACGATGAGACGGGACAGGGGTTGATGGTGATCCGGTTGTATCTGGGAATGCTGGAGAGCAGCGTCAGCGCTCGCAATGCGCGCCTGAAGATTCGCGAGACGCTGGAAGTTGTGGACCGCACCATCGAGGGCATACGCCGGATTATTGGGCGCTTGTCGCCGCTGGTGTTGCAGGAGCTCGGGCTGATTGCGGCGGTGCGTAAGGAGGCTAAGGATCTTGCTAAGAATGCCGGAGTAAAAGCGCGAGTCACGGTCTCGCCGGACTTCGGACGCTTGCCGGCGGCGCTGGAGACAGCCATCTACAGGATCGTTCAGGAGGCGTTGCACAATGTCGCCAAGCATGCCAGCGCTACTACCGTGACCATCGATCTCAAGCAGGAGGGAGATTCGGTGAAACTGCTGGTCGAGGACGATGGGGTGGGGATTTTGCCGAAGCCCAAGGCGGCGCGCCAGACCTTCGGCATGACCGGCATGCGCGAACGGATGGCGAATGTTGGCGGAAAGATGCGGGTGACCTCGACGCGAGGCAAGGGAACTCGCATCGAAGTAAGTGCGCCGGTTCCGAATAGCGGAGTCAGTGTTGAGCAAGGATTAGCTTCTGGCGGATCAGGAGCCGCAGCCTGGGGCACATGAACAACATCGCCGCAGAGCGATGAAAAGCTGGGGTAACGATGCCAAGAATTCGATGTCTGTTAGTAGATGATCACACGTTGTTTCGGCAGGGAGTTCGCCGCCTGCTCGAAAGCGAGAGCGATTTTGAAGTTGTGGGCGAGTCGCCGGATGGAGGCGATGCCGTGGGAAAGGCGCGCGAACTGCGGCCTGACGTGGTTCTTATGGATATCGGGATGCCCGGCTTGTCGTCGTTTGAAGCCACAAGGCACATCAAGAAAAATCGCCCGGAGACCAAGGTCCTGTTCCTGACGATGTATGAAGACGAGGATTACCTGGTGCAATGCCTGGAGGTGGGCGCGGCCGGCTATGTGCTGAAGGACACGCCGGCGCCGCAGTTGGTGAGCGCGGTTCGTGATGTGTACAAGGGCGGGAAGTATCTGAGCTCGCAGGTGCTGGGCAAACTGGTGGAGGATTTTCGGGCGCGGGTGCGCGATGCCCGGATGCGGCCGCGTATGGCGACCTTGACGCCGAGAGAACGCGAGATTCTCAAGCTGCTCGCCGAAGGAAATTCGGTCAAGGAGATTGCGGTGCTGCTGGGGCTGAGCGTCAAGACAGTCGAGGCGCACAAGTTCAACCTGATGCGCAAACTCGACATCCACAACAAAGCGCAGCTGGTGACTTACGCTATTCAGAAGAAGATCATCAAGGTGCCGGTGAACCAGTAGGCAAGAACGAAAAAATATTCACCGGGCGCTGTCCTACGCAGCGTCGCGTTCCGAGGAACGTGAGATCGAATTGAAACCGGCGTGAAGACTCTTCCACACCGCGAATCGTAAACCCAGGCGCCGATACCGCTAAGATTGGCGGGCGACTTCGCGACGATAGCGAACATCGCCCTTGCCAACCGGATCAGGCTCCTGCTTCGGCTTCGGTCTCGCCCAGTTTCGGGCGCGGACGGCCACCGGCGAAGAGTTCCTCGACCTCCAGGGTCTCATAGGCATGTTCGCCGTGGAGCGATTCATCCAGGCCGATTTCTTCGCTCATCATTTCAACCTTGACCGGCGTGAACAGGTCGATGATCTTCAACATGCCGTAGGTGAATCCAAACGCCCACACGGACGAGAAGAGCACCGCGACCAACTGTTTGAAGAAGAAGCCTGGATTGCCATAGAGCAGGCCGTTGGTGCCGGCGGGATTGAAAGTGCTGTTGGCAAACAGTCCCAGCAACAGGATGCCAAGGAAGCCGCCGACGCCGTGCACTCCCCAGACGTCGAGTGCGTCATCCCACTGCAGTTTGTTTTTCATCTCCACCGCGAAGTAACAAACCACGCCCGAGACCATACCAATGATCACTGCGGTGGTGGGCGAAACATAACCGGCGGCGGGCGTGATGGTCGCCAGTCCAGCGACCGCTCCCGTCAGTAGTCCGAGGAACTTAGGTTTGCGCTCGCGGATCCAAGCCACGATCAGCCAGGCTATAGCTGCGAACGATGCGGCGATGTCAGTGTTCAGGAAAGCCGTACCGGTCACTGAATCCACGCGCATCTCGCTGCCGGCGTTGAAGCCGTACCACCCGAACCAGAGCAGTCCGGTGCCCAGGGCGACCAACGGAATGCTGTGGGGACCGCGATCCAATACGCGCCGCTTGCCGACATACAGCACCGAGGCCAGCGCCGCCAGTCCAGCGATGTTGTGCACCACGATGCCGCCGGCGAAGTCCTCTACACCCCAGCGTTGCAACATGCCTCCGCCCCAAACCATGTGTACGAAGGGGAAGTAGACAAAGGTGAGCCAGCCGGTCAGGAACAGGCAGTAGGCTTTGAAGGTGACGCGATTGGTGAAGGCGCCGGAGATGAGGGCCGGAGTGATGATGGCGAACATCATCTGATAAGCGATGAAGACCATCGCCGGTATGGTGTCATTGGGACCGGACGGGGTGGTGAGATTCACCCCATGCAGGCAAACCTTATCCAGATTGCCGATGATGCCGTGCCAGTCGCCACTGAAGCAGAGGGAATAGCCGTAGAGATACCAAATGACCGTGGTCCAGCCCATGGAGACAAAACTCTGGATCATGATGGCCAGGACATTCTTGCGGCCGACCAGACCACCGTAGAAGAACGCCAGGCCAGGAGTCATGAGCATGACCAGGCTGGTGCACAAGATCATGAAGCCGGTGTTACCGGTATCGAGATGAAGCATAAAAGCCTCCAGAAAAAAATGTGCGGCAGTCAGCCCGGCGTTCTCTTGGCGAACCGAGACAGCAACTGCAGGGAAGCGTGAGCTTACCGGACTGGTAAGAAAGGAGAGGGCGATGTTCCGCCTGGGGATTAACCCGCCATTGCGCGTCGCACGACATGAGCTCGACGCGGTTTGAGGTCGGGCGCAACAACTGAGCCAGCGTACGTTGCCTCGCGCCCGCGCTGTGAGGCAGACGCGGGCAACCGCGAGAATAGGCTGCAACTGGACTGTAGCAGGTGTCGGTGTGACCTGTCACCCGGTTCGGTGATGGCAAGCACTGCGGGGAAGCTCGCCGTCTAGTTCACGCCGGAGTTGGGTTGGGGGGTGGGCATACCCTGATTGTCGGGCTGGCGCATGAGGCCGAAGTTTTGCAGATAGGCGACCGTGCGCTGCGCCGATCCGTCAAAGGTCAGCTGGCAATTCACGAACTGCGTGTTCTCCCAGGTGACATCGCCGCCGCCGTAAACCAGTTTGCATTCGGTGAGGATGCAGTTGATGAAGCGCTTGTCGTCCATATACACGGTGATGCCCTGAGGATGCCAGTTCTCCAATACCTGCATGAGGGATTCCCTTTCTAAGCTGCCTCGATAGCTGCGGCCTGATACCAAGCCGACCGATTATGAGATGAGCTATAGCATAAATCGTCAGGCGCGAAGGTGTCAGATTGCGGTGAAACCGGTCTGGGATTGGGCGAGAAGAACAGGGCAGGCGGGTTGCCTGCCCAGAGGAATAGAGATACGGCTACATAGACTGAGGATGGCTCATGTTGCTTTCAGTGCCCGTCGGCCGAGTCGCTTCTTCGACCATGGAGCGGGTGCGGCCCACGGTGCGTTCCGCGGTGCCGCGTATGGTTTCCACGCCACGCTGCACGCGGTCACGGTTCTGCTCGTAGGTTTCACGGGCCGAGTTGGCCAGATCGTTGGCGCGGTCGGCGAGATTATTGCGGGCTTCCTCGCCACTCATGGGCGCAAACAGCAGGCCCAGACCGACGCCGACGCCCAGTCCAATCAGGAAATTCTTCATAAGGTCCTCCCAGGATGACCGATGTGTGCTGATCGGATGAGGCGGGAAGCGAAACGGCCCCACCTATCCGATAGCAAATAGGATGCGAAGAAGCGGAATGAAAGTTTGCCCAGCGATGTTTGAAAGCGCAGGCCTCCCACCCATTCGAAAATCGCGAATGCTTGGGGCACCCGGGAAGCCGGCGCCGAATCCCGCGGTCAACGGCGTTGCACGGAGATCAGTTTTCGAGAATTACGTAAATAAGTTGTCGCCCACAATCCGCCATGAGGTGGTGCGCGTACCCATGGAGGCAGGTAAAGACGGTGCTCCCAACGCTGGCCACTTCAACCGGCTTGCCTTCCTATTCCTTTGCTCAGGAGACACCTCATGGATATGTCCGAACTGACCCGATTCGCGGAGAAAGCGCTCAACCGACGCACATTCCTCAAAGGCACCGGCATGGCAGGACTAGGACTTGCCTCGGTCGGCCTGGTTGGCGGCAGCCTGACGCCGCTGCTGGCGCAAAATCTGGTGCCGAACAATCTGAATGCCGCGAAAGCTCGCAAAACCCCAACCACGATTCACGACACGCCTACCGACATCTTCACCGCGGCGCTCGTGGCCGAGGACCTGGCCACGACGTTCTACTATAACGGGCTGATTGGACCGGTGATTCAGGATCCGAACCTGGCCGGACCCGGCGGCACGCCACACAATCCCAATCCCACCGATTCCAACCCGGGTAATGTTGCCTACCTGCAGGCGGCGTTCATGGAGGAGATCCTGCACGCCGATCTGATGCGCACGCTGCTGGGCATTGGCGGGTCGGGACAGGATCCTTACCAGACTTTTTACTTTCCGGCGGGAAGCTTCGACACGCTGCAGCCGTTCCTGGCGCTACTCGACGCGCTGGAGAATGCATTCATTGGCGCGTACCTTGTGGCAGCACAGGAATTCGCGGTCCTCGCAGTCAATGGAGCCACGGGCTACACCTCGGACCAGTTGGAGTATTTTGCCAAGGTGGCGGCCTCTATCGGCAGCGTGGAGAGCGAGCATCGCGTGCTGGGTCGCGTCATCGGAAATGCGAATCCGGCTAACAACAAAGCCTATGAGCAGACCGATGGACTGACCAGCCTGGCGAACGGCCCGCACTCGGCCGAAGACGCGCTGGCACCGTTCCTAAATCCAGCGACCGGACCGGCGTATTCCCTGCAGCAGGCGCTCGGCAATCAGGGAAGCGTCTGTCTGTTCACGCCCGTCCAGTCACAATTGCCCGACAGCACACTCTACTAACCAGCCCAAAGCAGCGGGCTGCATCGCAGGGTGCGGCCCGCCAAGGAGATCCTATGTTCGAAGGTATTTTTCAGCCCATGCACTTGCTGGTGATTCTATTCATCGCGCTGCTGGTATTCGGTCCAAAGAAGCTGCCGGAGTTGGGGAAGGGATTGGGGGACGGAATTCGCGCTTTCAAAGACGGCGTACGCGCCGACGCCGGCGAGAAGACGCCGGACCGTTCGAATGCGAAGTAGGGTCATAGCGTGCGTTTAAACAGCATGGTGGCGATGGTGATCATGATGGCCGCAGAGACTGTAAGGTAGACCAGATCCATGCGGATGGCGACGAAGCCCGCGTCCTTTAGCAGCAGCGCCTTGAAGGCGTGCACGGAATAGGTGAACGGGTCGACGTACGCTATCGCGCGCAGCCAGCCGGGAAACGCCTTGATGGGATAGATGGAGCCGGCGGGAAAAAACAGCAGAGTGTTGAGGATGCCGAAGGTGGCGCGTGGCACCAGCGGATCTTCGACGCGCACCATCATGAGGAACATCATGGTGTTGAAGGTCAACGCCGTGGCCACGATCACCAGCAACACGTAGAAGAGATTTTGCAGGGTGAAGATCGATCCCAGGCCCGACAGCAGCGACCCCAGCGCGGTAATGACAATGCCGGCCATGATCGCCTTGATGGCGCCGGCGATGTTGAGCCCGGCGACCAGCTCGAACTTGGTGATCGGCGTGACCAGATAACCTTCGTGCACGCCACGGGCTTTGTCGTCGATGTACAACATGCCGCCGCCGATCATCACCGAGACGAACATCGCCAGCGTGATGGAACCGGGCAGCAGATACTTCATGTACTCGATGTAAGGGTAGAGTTCGACGGTGTCGAGAGTGATCTGCTGCAAAATGCGCGACGGCTCGACATCGGGATTGTTCAGCGCCTGCACCAGGCTGCCGAATTCGTCCTCCAGGGTCGAACTCATGAAGTTGTCGGTGTTATCGACGATGAGCGCGATGCGGGGATGATTCTGCTCGTAGACGCGGCGGGAATACTCCGGCGGGATGATGATGGCGCCATCGAGGCGGCCGGTGCGCACGTCCTCCATGGCCTGCTTATCGCTGTCGTAATCGATGGGATAGAAGGTATGCGCGTTCGACTCGACTGCCGCGAGCGCCTCGCGGACTTTCACTGACTGCGTGCCGCGGTCCTGATCGACTACGCCGAGCCGCGCTTGTTTGATCTTGCCGCCAAAGGCGTTGCCCAGCACGATGAGTTGGACCAGAGGAAATACCATCGCCACCAGCATCAGCGCCGGAGAACGGAAGAATTTGCGCAGCTCGCGCTCGACAATGGCCCACATTCGATTCATAAGCGATTAAACCCCGGAGTGCCGCCGGCTAAAGCCGGCTCTCGTTTCTTGGGGGGCAAGCTGCCCAGCACTCCGCGCCAAAACCGGGCGCTGCGTGCTGGGCTGTCTTGCCGCCGTCCCGCGGGGCGGGACTCGGTTCTGCTTGCTGCGATCAGCGATGGCGCCGAAACCTGGTTTTTCATCAACTTGCGAAGTCGTGCCCTGACGCTCCGTCATGGCCGCATCCCCGGACGGTCGGGCATGACGAAGCTGAAGGCTTTCACCTGCTCGTCACGCAACTGCCGTCCTGTGAAGTGGACGAAAACATCGTCCAGCGTGGTGTTTTGTACCGACAACGATTTCACCTGCACATTCAAGCGCACGGCCAGCTCGACCAACTCGGTCGTGGTCTTGGAGCCGTTGCTGGTGAGGACGCGGTACATGTTGGCGGCCTCCGGCTGGACGGAAGTCACGTCGTCGAGCTTTTCCAGCTCGCTCTGCCAATCGGCGGGCGCATTCAGGAATTGCGCTTCGATGACGTTGGTTCCCGGCACGCTGGCCTTGAGCGCAGCGGGCGAATCCAACGCGACCAGCTTGCCGTGATCGACGATGGCAATGCGATCGCACAGCCGGTCGGCTTCGTCCATGTAGTGGGTGGTGATCAGGATGGTGAGATCGCGGCTGTTCTTGATTTTGGTGAGCATCTCCCAGACGGCGACGCGCGAGACCGGATCAAGACCGGTGGTGGGCTCATCGAGAAAGAAAATCTTGGGACTGTGCACCAGGCCGCGCGCGATCTCCAGACGGCGGCGCATTCCGCCGGAGAGAGTTTTGGTTTGCGCGTGCCGCCATTTCTGCAGATCGACGGTGGTCAGCAGGTCATCGATGTTGCGCTTGCGTTGTTCGGCGTTGACGCCGTAGAGCTTGGCGTAGATGTTGAGATTCTCTTCGACGGTGAGATCGATGTCGCTGGTGAGCGCCTGCGGAATGACGCCCATGCACTGGCGCGCGCTGTCCGGTTGTTTGGAGACGTCGAAACCGTTAATCAGGGCGCGGCCGCCGGTGATGGGCAGCAGCGTGGTCATCATACGAATGAGCGTGGACTTGCCGGCACCGTTGGGGCCGAGCAGGCCGAAGATTTCGCCCTGGGGGACGTTGAAGGTGACATCGTCGACGGCGGTGAAATCGCCATACTTCTTGGTGATGTGGTCGACAACGATGGCGTCGCCATTGGGTTGGTCGGAACAGCCGTCGGCAGTCAGAGTCGTCGTGGGTCTAAACCAGCTCATATTGTGTGCCGCTTGTGCATGGGTGCCCCGTTCCAGCCTTCGTTTGGCTGGGGCGGGGCAGTTCGTCGAAGGGGCAAGAACTGCCCCACCCTAGCCAAAAGCGTTGAGAGAAGCGGGTCCCTCGGCTCCGCTGCGCTTCGCTCGGGATGACAGGAATGGGGCACCCGAAATCCTTTCTGAGCCGCGTCAGCGCGCGCCCGCCGCCACGTTTCTGGTTGCCAGATCTTTCGGCAGCAGGACTTCGGCGGTCATGCCGGGCACCAGGGCGCCGTCCGGGTTATCGACTTTGAGCTTCAATCCGATGGTCTTGATGTCGCGCTTGCGGCGGCTGACATCGCGTTGCGTGGCGTAATCGCCTTCTACACCTTTGAAGATCACGACGCCCTCGATCGGCTTGCCCTCAGGCAATCGCACTTTGAGCCGGTCACCCTGGGCGACGAAGCGGCTCTCCGTTTCTGGAGCTTCGGCGCGCACCCAGGTATCACCAAAATCGATGATGGTTACAATCGGGCTGCCGGGATTTACCACTTCGCCTTGCCGGGTGGCGCGAACCGATACGGTGCCGCTGACCGGCGCATAGATCCTGGTGTAGCCGAGCCGCGTGTCAGCTTCGGCGAGTTGTGCGCGCGCGTTAGCCACTTGCGCCTCGTTCATCGCGACATTGCTGGCTGCGGTGCGCTGCTGATGAAGGCGGGCGTTGGCGGTGTTCAGATCGGCCTGCGCGGCTTCAACATTCTTCTGCGCGCTGAGCACGACAGCTTTCTGCGCATTCAACTGTTCCTCAGCGCGCACGCGATCCTGATCGGACTCGACACCGGCTTTCGCCAATTCGATCATGCGCTGCGAGTCGCTCTGAATGCGCACCAGATCGGCATTGGCTTGCACCAGCGACGCTTTCGCCGCCGCCAGCCGCGCCTGTGCGTTCGCGACGCCGCTGTTGGTCTCGCCCAGAGTCTGCGCTTCGGTCGCCTGCATGGCGGAGACGGAAGAGTTGTAGGCGTTGATGGTGGCCTGCGCGGCGTTCTTCTCGGCTTCGAGTTCAGCAGAGTCGACTTCGGCGATCAGGTCGCCGGCCTTCACCTTAGAGCCTTCGTCGACATACAGCTTCTCGATACGCCCCATGATCTTGGAGCTGACGATGACCTGGTTGGCGTCGACGATGCCGATGAGCACGGTGTCGCTGGTGCGGTCGGTGGAATAAAAGTAGTAGCCGGCCGCGACGCCCAAAAGGACTAATAAGAAGACGAAGAATTTATGCGGTTTCACTCGGGCCACTCCTCGTCGAGGTTGGTGGGTAGTTTTCGTTTGTCGGTAATGCCCAGGCGCTTTTCCTCGCGCATGATCCGGCGCGCGGTTTCCATGTCGGGGAACCAGCGATCCATCCAGCGGTAGCCGACTGGCGAAGGTGGTGGCGCGGCAGCGGGATCTGGGTTTTGCACTGGCGGCTGCGAATCCATCGGCGGCGGTGCGGATTCGGATTCGGGTGCGGAGTTCGCTGCCGCTTCGGGCGCGGGCGTTGCGGGTGGCGCGGAGGCACGACGCCGGCCGCCCTTCTTTTCCGGAGCGATCAGCCCGCCGCGAAAGTTCGAGGCCGGCTGCGCCGCGACCATGGCCGCGAGCGCGATGCCGGACTCGCGATTGGTGAACAGAGCGGCAGCGATGAAGTCGAGCACCGCGGCACGACGCTCCTGAATGAGCTGCTGGCGCGGTGCGGCGTACAGCTCAGGCATAAACTTCTGCCGCAACGGCGCGGTCAGGAAGTAGTGCACGATGGAACCAATCGTCGAGGGCAGAAACTGGTTGGGATCGACGGCGCGGAACTCGCCGCTGCTGATGCCTTCCTGCATCAAGCCCAGCACGCAACCGCCGATGGGCTTCATGTAGCGGGCGAAGATGCGGTCCAAATGCGTCGACCCGCCGCGGCCGGCGCTCATCAGCTCACTCATAAAGATGTGCGCGTAGTAAGGCGATTCGGCGACCGAGTCGAAGTGGGTGCGGGCATACGAGAGAAAGCGCAGGCCGGCGCTGCCCGGCGGTTGGCAGACCGCCATGATGCGCTCCGCCAGCTTCTGGAAGAAGCGATCGAGGATCTCGCCGTAGAGCGTCTCTTTGTCGTGGAAGTAGTAATAGAGCAGCGCTTTGTTGACGCCGGCGGCTTCGGCGATGGCGTCCATGCGGGCGCCGGCCAGACCTTCGCGGGCGAACTCGCTGAGGGCTGCCTGCAGGATGGCGTGGCGGCTGGCCTCGGGCTGACCGCGGGTGCCGCGATGCGGAATGCGGGTTTTGGGAGAACGAGCCACTGAATTAACCAAATAGTTAAGATTTAACTAACCAGTTAGTTAGTATAAGGGCGGGGAAAGAGAACGTCAAGTCGTCCCCCTCCGCGATCCGGTGGCGGCAATTTTCCCCAGACGCCGGACCGATCTTTATAAATTCCTTATATCTCGGCTGGTAGAATCCGCCCCCATGAAAGTACCTCTAGTCGTATTCCTGCTTTTGCCGCTGGCGCTGCCGATGGCGTCTCAGGCGCAGACCGCCAAACCCAATCTCACCGGAACCTGGATCTTCAGCGCTCAGAAGAGCAGCCTCAAGATGCCCGCGCCCACCAGCATGACACTGCAGATCGCGCAGAACGACCCGCAGATCAGCTTCTCCCGCAGCCAGATGTATGGCGACCAGACCTTCGACTGGAAGCTGGAGGCGCTCACCGACGGACAGAAGGAAGTCGTGCAGCAGTTGCCCGCCTACACCGCCAACATCCGGGTGTATTGGGAGGGTAGCGCCCTGGTGCTCGACCAGAAGATCACCGCGCCGGACGGCACCAAGGCCAACGACATGGTGACCTACAGCCTGATCGACAATGGCAGCACGCTGGAAGCCGTGGAGCGTCAGACCTTCGTCGGCGGCAAGGGCAGCACCACCAACAAGTGGGTGTACGAGAAGCGCAGCCAATAGCCGCGCAGCGCGTAGACCGGCCGTATTTCCTGCGAACAACCAAGTGATGGTCGACCCGCCGCATCTCCGGTGATGCCATCTCCTCATGCGAGCGGGATGGGCGGTGCATTGCGCTGGTGTGCGCTCAAGGCTTGGTAGTGAGTCAGTTGGAATTCGCTTCGGGACTGCGTCTCCGCGCCCCCGAATTCAAACTGACCACGACGCGCCGCCCGCGGGCGTTTGACATGTCCCACGCACCGCCCCTACTCTTTGTCTTTCGCCTATGAAGGTCCTTGTCTTAGGAAGTGGTGGTCGCGAACACGCGCTGGTTTGGAAGCTGCGGCAATCGCCGCGCATTACCAAGCTGTACTGTGCGCCGGGCAACGGTGGCATTGCGGCGGACGCCGAGTGTCTGGCGGCCGACGTGAAAAGCCTCGACGCTCTTCTCCAGCTTGCCAGCCGCCTCAATCCCGATCTCACCGTCGTTGGCCCCGAACTGCCCCTCACTCTGGGCATCGTCGACGAATTCCAGAAGCGCGGCTGGCCTATCTTCGGCCCCACGCGCGCGGCGGCGCGGCTGGAATCCAGCAAGAGCTTCGCCAAGGAATTCATGCAGCGCCATCACATTCCGACCGCGAAGTACGCGGTCTGCACCACGAAGGATCAGGTGCGGGAAGCGCTGAAGCTGTTCCACACTCCCATTGTGGTGAAGGCGGACGGACTGGCCGCGGGCAAGGGCGTCGTCATCGTGCCGTCGAAGGAGGAAGCGCAGCGCACCGCCGATGAGATGCTGGCCGGCAAGATGCTGGGCGAGGCCGGCTCCCGCGTGGTGCTGGAGGAATGTCTCACCGGCGAGGAGTTGTCCTTCCTGGTGATGAGCGATGGTGAGCGCGTGGTGCCATTGGTCGCCACTCAGGATCACAAGCGCGTCTTCGACAACGATCAGGGGCCGAACACCGGCGGTATGGGCGCCTATTCCACCAACCAGATGGTCGATGCGCAGATGCGCGATTGGCTGGTGACCCACATCGCACGCCCGGTTGTCGCCGGCATGCGCGCCGAAGGCGCTGAGTACAAGGGCATCCTTTATTGCGGCATCATGATGACCGCGAAAGGGCCGATGGTGCTGGAATTCAACTGCCGCTTCGGCGATCCCGAAGCCCAGCCCATCGTGATGCGCATGGAGAGCGATCTATTGGAAGCAATCGAAGCATCGATTGCCGGCCGCATCAGCGATGGCGATTTCCGCTGGTCGCCGGATCCGTCCGTTTGTGTGGTGATGGCATCGGGGGGATATCCGGGTGCATTCGAAGCCGGCAAGCTGATCACCGGCATCGACGAAGCCGACCGGCTGTCGGGCGTGAAGGTCTTCCACGCCGGCACCAATCGTCGCGACCACATGTACTACACCTCCGGCGGGCGCGTGCTGGGAGTGACCGCGCGTGGCAAGGACTTGCCCGAGGCAGTCGAGCGCGCCTATGACGCGGTGATGAAGATTCGCTTCGAAGGCATGCACTATCGCAAGGACATAGCCGCCCGCGGCCTGAAACATTTGCGGACAGGAAAGTAGATTCGGTGCGTACGCCTTCACAGTTTGCGGAAAAACTCCTGATTGCGTTAGGTTCGGGTAGTGCTGGCCTTTAGGCCAGCGTCAAAGTCCTTATTTATGACCCGAGCCGGCTGTAGCCGGCGACACAAACCAGCGCAAAAGAGTTTTTCCGCAAACTGTTCAGGCGTGCATTGGCAAAGGGTGGAGCACACCTTAAAGTGGGCATCACAGATCGCAGCACGCAGAACCAAGTCCCGCCCTGCGGGACGGCGACAAGATAGCCCAGCACGCAGCGTCCGAATTTGGCGCGGAGTGCTGGGTAGCTCTCCAATAGACGAGAGCCGGCTTTAGCCGGCGGCACAGAAACGACGGACGTCTATGTCCACCGAACGATCCCTCAATGAAATTGTCATCACGAGGCGGCAGAACCTGCGAAGGATCTGCCTTTCGCAATTCCTGGGAGGGATTGCCGCAACGCTAATTGTCGCCGGACTGCTTCCCATTTCTCTCCGTGCAGTCTGCAGTCGGCCACAACCTCGACTTGTCTGCGCGGAATACTTCGATAGCCGGGTTGTTGTGGAAGCCAGGCTGGTCGACTCGGAAGAGGTTGCCGCAAGTGGCGCCGACCTGGATGGTCAGATCTATCAGATGCGGAGCGAGAAGGTCCTTCGCGGCGACATCGGGAGTTCGTTTCAAGTTTGGGACGAGAACAGCAGTGGTCGCGCTGCATTTGATTGGAAGACGGGCAGCTCTTACTTACTATTCCTCCGTTTCAAGAGCGATCGCGGATGGGTTTTGGATGGTTGTGGAGCCTCCGGGCCGCTCGAAAAGCAACAGTCTGCACTTCGCGAAATCGAGGCTCTTCAGAAGCGCAGCGGCGGGATAATTCAAGTCGCGATTGGAGGTAACGTGTTCTCGTGGTCTCCTGCCATGGCAGGTGCACAAGTAAAGGCGCAAGGAATGCAGGACACCTTTTCCGCCACGACAAACGATAAGGGCATCGCCGAAATCCACGTGCCTGCCGGGCAGTATTCCGTAACCGTCCCGGGCCATCAGGTTCAGGCATACGATTTCACCTATGATTACCCAGAAAAGGTTACGATTGAGAACGGCAGCTGCGCACAAATCCAACTCGTACAATCTTCGACCGATCAAAAATAAATGATATGAATAAAACTCCTCTCGTCTCCATCGTCATGGGCAGCGACTCCGACCTCGACATCATGAACGAGGCCGCGAAGGCGCTGGCCGAGTTTGGTATTCCTTACGAAATCGACATCACCTCCGCGCATCGCTCACCGGCGCGCACCAGCGAATACTCGCGCGCACTGAAATCGCGCGGGGTGAAGGTCGTCATCGCCGGCGCAGGCGGGGCGGCTCATCTTGCGGGCGTCATTGCCGCGGAAACGACGCTCCCCGTCATCGCCGTCCCGATTCCATCCACCGCGCTCCTCGGCCTCGATTCGCTGCTGGCAATGGTGCAGATGCCCGCTGGCATTCCGGTCGCGACCGTCGCCATCGGCAAACCTGGTGCAACCAACGCAGGCATCCTCGCAGCGCAGATGATCGGCCTATACGACGCTGAAGTCGCCAGGAAGCTGGAAGCTCACAAGGAAAAGCTGGCCAAAGGCGTGGAAGCCAAATCGCGCAAGCTAAAAGAGGGCCAGAAAACAAGGGACGACGCGTAAAATAAGGCCGCAGCTTCAAGCGAATCGTCGCAGACAGGGAGGACGGGACATGAACATACGGCTCATTGTCGCCGGGATGCTGTTATTCGGGACATTCCAGCTAAACGCTCAGGATTGGTCGTCGTGGGCTGCAACCAACAATCGCGACTTCCAGTACCGATGGCTGGGCAGCGCCTCAAATAACAGCGGCCAGTGTTACCTGCAACTGCACGACCTCAAAAGGCAGCCCAACGAAACAACCGTGGTCAGCGTGCTCGTCGATTACCAATCTGGACAGGCTGAATCGATGCGTGACGTAATCACCATCATGGGGTCCAGCGATGAGAACCAGGGACCACTCATCGTCAGCCCTTGCGGGTCGATTGGTGGGGTTCATGTGAACGACATGGTTCGATGCGGCGCATCGGGTTGTAAAGGGAGCAATTGGATTTGGCTCTGATTTAACAGTCGCGCAGGAACTCGATGCTCACAAAGAGAAGCTGGCCAAAGGCGTGGAAGCCAATCCCGCAGCTGATGGAGAGCCAGAAGGCCTGAGCGCACCCTCTACCCACGTCACAGTGCGAGATGCACCGTGAGGCGTATACTGCGCAATCTGTCGATCAACTCTTGATGCCTGGGAAGCCTTCGTCTCATCAACCGGCCGGCACAAGGGAGAGCGTCACAGATCGGCTCATCGCGTCACGTAAGAGGGCCCCATGGAAACGGCAGTTGCTCCGCCACCACTAACCCAAACCATCCTTCCTGCCCCAGTCGCAAGCCCGCCTCCGCAGTACAACCTTGCGATCGGATACCTGCGCGCCTGGGTGACCCTGATGGTGCTGGCGCACCACGCTGTGCTGGCCTATTGCACCTTCGCGCCGCCGCCGCCGCGCTCCTTGCTGGCGCAACCCCGCTGGTGGGGCGCCTTCCCGGTGGTCGATGTGCAGCGTTCGAATATTTTCAGTGTCTTCGTACTCTTCAACGACCGCTTCTTCATGGCCCTGATGTTCTTTCTGTCCGGCCTGTTCGTCTGGAGTAGTCTCGAACGCAAAGGCAGCAAGACGTTTCTGCGTGACCGCGGATTGCGCCTGGGCATTCCGTTTATCGTGGCGGCCGCGGTGATCGCACCGCTGGCTTACTACCCAACTTACCTTCAGATTGGCGGCCGGGGCGTAGCCGGATATTGGGCCCAGTGGAGCGCTCTCCGGCAATGGCCTGCCGGTCCGGCCTGGTTCGTCTGGCTGCTGCTCGCCTTCGATCTTCTTGCCGCTGCCATCTTTGTACTGGCGCCACACTCCGGCGATCTCCTGCGCCGCTGCTCGAGCGGGGCCGCACGCCGCCCGGTCATGTTCTTTTCCGGATTGTTTGCGGCGGCTGCCCTCGCCTATCTTCCACTGGCGCTGCGCTACGGCCCTCTGCGTTGGACCACTTTCGGTCCTTTCTACTTCCAGACCAGCCGACTGCTGCTCTACCTGGTCTACTTTTTCGCGGGCGTCACGGTGGGTGCCTATAGCCTTGGACGCGGATTGCTCGCCGCCGGCGGCAATCTGGCGCGCCGTTATCCGCTATGGATTCTCGCCTGCGCGCTGGCCTTTCTCGCTTCTCTCTCCGCCTCTACGGCAATCGTGAAAACTCCCACCCTCGCGCTGGCGATTGTGGCCTTCGTCGCCTTTGTGCTTTCCGGCGCCGCTTCCAGCTTTGCTTTTCTGGCATGCTTCGTGCGTTTTGTGAAGCGCGACCATCGCGTCTTCGACAGCCTGCGTGACAACGCCTATGGGATGTACTTAGTGCACTACGTCTTCGTCAGTTGGCTGCAATATGCCTTGCTGCGGTCGGCGCTGCCGGCTCTGGCCAAGGGATCGCTGGTGTTTGCCGGTACGGTGCTGCTGAGCTGGGCCGCGGTGGCGGGATTGCGGCGTATTCCCGCAGTAGCTCGCGTGATTTAGTACCAACACCGTCGTCGCCGATGATGTGATCCAGAACAGCGAGGCGGCCGTGTGGCCGCCCCGGCTGATTACCGCAGTAGACTTCCGTCAGCTCTTGTTCCGGTCATAATCGATGTAGACAACGTGGGTCTGCAGATACTCTTCCAGCCCATGAGTGCCATCGGCGCCGCCGATGCCCGACTTGCGCCAACCGGCGTGGAAGCCCTGCATGGCTTCGAAGTTTTCGCGATTCACATAGGTCTCGCCAAACTTGATTTCATTGCAGGCACGCATGATGGTGTCGATGTCCTTGGCATAGATCGATGACGTCAATCCATACTCGCAGTCGTTGGCCTTTTCGATCGCTTCGTCGAGCTCTTTGTAAGTGCTGATGGGCAGCACCGGTCCAAAGATCTCCTTCTGCATGATGTCGGTTTCCTGGCGGCAGCCAGTGAGCACCGTAGGCGCAAAGTAGTAGCCTTTGCGTTTGTCGATAGGCTTGCCGCCGCAAACCAGCTTGGCGCCGTCGCGAACCGCGCGCTCCACCGCCGCAGTGACGTTCTCCAACTGCTGTTTGCTTACCAGCGGTCCCATCTGCACATCTGGCTGCGCCAACACGTCACCCACCGTGGTGTCGGCCATCAGTTTGGTAACCTTCTTGGTGAACTGCTCGGCGACCGACTCATGCACATAGACGCGCTCGGCGCAGTTGCAAACCTGGCCGGTGTTGATGATGCGGGAAGCATGAATGCAATTTGCCGCCTGATCCAGATCGGCGGTCGGCGTAACAATGGCAGGAGCCTTGCCGCCGAGTTCCAGTGAAACCTTGGTCACGTTTTCTGACGCCGCTCGCATCACGGCCACGCCCGCTTCCACGCTGCCGGTCAGACTCACCATCCCGACCCTGGGATTCTTCGCCAGCGCGTTGCCGATGACTGACCCGGAGCCGGACAGCAGGTTGAAAACACCCTTCGGCAAATTGGACTTGGCCACCAGTTCAGCGAACAGGAACGCGTTCAACGGAGTTTCGCTGCTCGGCTTAATGACGATGGTGTTGCCGGTCACCAGAGCCGGCGCCATCTTGCGTGCGATCAGGAAAAATGGGAAGTTCCACGGCAGAATGCCGGCGATCACGCCAATCGGCATCTTGAAAAGAAGGATGTTTTCGTTGGGCCGGTCGCTGGGGATGATCTCGCCGAAATAACGGCGTGCGAACTCGGCCATGTAATCGAAGTAGGAAGCCGTGAAATTAGCTTCCACCGTGGCTAAGGGAAGTATCTTGCCCTGTTCTTCGCTGAGGGTGTGGGCGATGGCATCGGCATTAGCACGCACCAGGTTGGCGATCTCATGCAGATGACCAGCGCGTTCGATGGCGGGTAGTTTGGCCCAGCTCTTCTGCGCCTTCTCTGCGGCCAGGATCGCCGCGTCAGCATCAGCCGCAGTACAAGCTGGAACTTCGCCAATCAGCTCTTCGGTTGAGGGGTTAAGTACCGGAATGGTCTTGCCGCTGGAAGTATCGGCAAACTGACCATCAATGAACATGCGGTAATGAGCAACGGCCGCAATACTCATAGGAAGGCCTCCTGAAGCTATAAGGTGGGGAATACAAAATGAACTGTAGGGAACAAACGGATGGTGGGGTACAAACGCAAGGTGGGTACAAAGGGACCGACCTCATAATCATCATACGCTGGCCCCCAAACTGGGCTCGTGCCCATTTTGGGCCTACTCGTTTCAGCCGCGCTCTGCAATAACTGGCCATCGTGATGAGCATCACTGCAGAAGTTCGAGGGCTTCGGAATAGTAATTTCGACTTTCAGACTCGCTATCGCTGGTTACCAAACTCGACGGGAGTGGTCTTGCTCCGGGTTGTATGATCGTCTGCAGAGCCCTTAATGGGTAGGCAACATGAGAAGAAACTTGGCTGAGCGGCAGAAGAGGATGAAAGAGAGACTGCTTGCCGCCAGAGAGACTTTCAATCATTGTGCCTTCCGTCCTATGTGCGTTGAACTGGATGCCAAGGCCAGTCCCGAATCCTGCACACAGTGCTCTGAAAGCGCGCTGCAAAAGCTCGTACGCCACTTCCGATGCTCCACGCGCTAACCGCGCAGAAGAGCCTGATAAACACATCACCAATCGGAGCTGCCGCTCCCCTATCTCTTGTAGCTGTTGATAAATCTCCATAGTCTTATTACAGCCCCGCGCTTTAACCCGGAATCGCGGATTGCGGCCAGTTCGCTACCGCAGACCTAGGAGCTTATTTGCCCGAAGCCACCAACGAGCCGCGTTCGTCTCCGCTGGTCAATTGAAAGAGCTGGACACGCGCGTTCGCCGTGTCGGCGACGTAGAGTCGGTGGTCAGCATCAACCCACAACCCACGAGGAGCACTGAACTCGCCTGTCCTGGCACCACCCTGGCCGAAAGAAGCTATGAGTCCGCCGACGCCGTTGTACACTCTCACCTCGGAAGTGCCGACGTACGAGACATAGATATTGCCATGCTCATCTAACGCCAGCCCATTTTCTCTGCCCGCCTGGGAGGAAGTGGTTTGAACGCTGAAGCTCTGCAGAAGGTTGCACTTCAAGTCCATGATTTGCACGCGTGTTCCGAGTTTATCCAGAACAGCAACTTCGTCATCGTTCACTGCAATTTCCGTTGGATTGCTAAACATTCCGGGACCGGTATTGCTCCTGCGCTTCAATTCGATTTCGCCGTTATCCTCCCACTGTCCCCCGGTTCGCTTTAGCAGATTGCCTTCCAGATCAAGCATAAGAACTAGATGACGAGGGCTGTCGAGAAGATATAAATGGCCGGCTTTGCGGTCGATCGCAATTCCGCTGGGGCCCTGATACATGTTCTCGCCATGGAAGTTTCCGATATAACGCAGAAACCTTCCATATTGGTCATACACCAGAACCATCCCACGCTCCGTATCGGCAACGTAGATGTTGTCTTCCTTATCGACGGCGACCCCGGCCGGCGACTGGAGCCGACGACCTTTTCCTCCAAGAATGCTGAAGGAACTCTTTCTGTTTGGGTCCAGTACGTGTACGGCCGGAATGCTGGGATCGCTAACGATAAGGCGCTGCCGGGAGTCGGTGGTTAGATCCCGGGGTGTCCCCAACACTCGTACTTGGCCGTAAACGACGGAAACAACGGCATTGCGAGCGCTGGCCGGACGGGAATGGGCTGCCGGCAGAGCCATCGCGTGTGCCGGTGGTTCGATGTCGTCGACCACTCGCACGTTGGAAGAAAGCATCCATGGAGGAGCGCTGCTCTGCATTGCGCCTTGCTCTGACGGACTTGCGGGGAGTGATGGGTTCATCTCGGCAAGAAAACGGGTGAGCCTGGAGGTCCTTCGAAACTTTCCGTCAGGCTGAAATGTGCCGACATATTCGAGCGTGCGCCCGGGCCCGAGGGTCAGATAAGGAAAGGCGCGCACCGGTTGCGCGGCAACGTGAGTGGCTAGTGGCGAAGATAGGCCAACATCAGGGAAATTCTGCGTCTGCGCTGAGTGAGTCAATACAACTGTTAGCGCGAACGTGATCGCGATCCCTGTCGTCAGCGTCCGCGTCTTCGTGTGCAAGCTGGGGCGCGAACATGAGCTGCAAGACGGCTGGTTGAAATGCATTGGCTTCACCTCCCGGGCAGCGCGGCCAAACCAATTGCGCGGCTGGACGCATAGGAAGGAAGCTCGAGTCTTGTTTCTCGCATGGAGCGGAGTGAGAATAAGGCCGGGTATCTTTCCCCAGGTGCCTTCCGCACGAATGACGCTGCTGCTGTTGCCGCGGCGGCTCGAGAGGAGAAGCACTTCGAGAGTCGGCCGCAAACTTCGTTGCCTGGTGACTGCTGTAAAGGTTAGCAGCCAGGGGCCTCGTAGAAATCCGATGGCCGGGGTGGGTGACCGCGACGATCTTGTCACCCTGGACAAACCCAGCTTGCGTCCGCCCTCGACCCAAAGCAAGAGCAAAGTTGCCTTGGACACACAAATCAACTGTTTCCGTCCCATTTCGGAAGGGGATAACGGCAAAACTATAACCTGCTTCTCCCAGCGTAGGGTGCCAGGAACTTACTCTGCCTACTTGCGAAGTCAGCCACGTAGCGCCCCGCGCTTGGCCTGGAATCGCTGGAGTGCGGCCGGCTGCGTTGCAATGCCTTGATGATTGGCTTAAATTGCCTAAGCTGAGCCAGGATGATCGGAATCGAAGACCGCATCCGTCATGTTTACCATCGAGCAAATCGACGACCTGCACCACCGGCTGGGTAGCGCCAAGACGCTGGCGGAGTATGTGCAGGCGCTCCAGGCGCTGGGCGTCGAACGCTACGATTCCTATCTGGCCGACGGCCATTCCGAATACTTTGGCCTCGGCCATAGCATCGTCTCCCCACCCGTGCACGAGCTCCTTCTCGTCGCCGACCATGGGCAACGCGAGATGTTCCTTGAGCACCTGCGCCGGCATGAGCAGCGCGAGACCACCTACCTGGAGATGTCCCGCGGCCTGGCGCAGAGCGGTATCGAGAAGTGGACGGTGGACACGGGCAGGATGACGATGACGTTCTACGATAAAGCCGGCACAGAGATGCTGGTCGAGCAGATCAGCTGACTTGGTGGGATCGGCTTTTACAGCTCCAGCGTCTTCAGATACTCCCGAAACTCTGCGCCCAGATCCTCACGCTTTAGCGCAAACTCCACCGTCGCCTTCAGAAATCCCAGCTTGTCGCCGGTGTCGTGGCGCTTGCCTTCGAAGGTGTAGCCGTAGATCTTTTCTTTCTTCAGCAGCTGCTTCAGCCCATCGGTTAGCTGCAGCTCGCCGCCGGTTCCCAGCGGTGTCGAAGCCAGCATCTCGAAGACCGCCGGCGTCAGCACGTAGCGCCCGATGATCGCCAGATTCGACGGCGCATCTTCCATCTTCGGCTTCTCCACCAGATTGCGCACTTCGAACAGCCGGTCGCCCCACTTGCTCGCAACCGGTTTCGCGTCGAGCACGCCATACGATGAGATCGCCTTGCCTTCCACCACCTGCGTCGCCAGCACCGAGCATCCGGTTTCGTTGTACACCTCGATCATCTGCTTCAGACACGGCACCTCGGCGTCAATGATGTCGTCGGCCAGAATGACCGCGAACGGCTCATCGCCCACCAGTTCGCGCGACATCAGCACCGCGTGTCCCAGGCCCATGGCTTCTTTCTGCCGCGTGTAGGCGACGTGAATCATGTCGGAGATCTGCCGCACGACGGCCAGCAGATCGATCTTGCCCCGCTCCTCCAGCATCTTCTCCAGCTCATAGCTGACGTCGAAGTGGTCTTCGATGGAGCTCTTTCCGCGGCCGGTAATAATGATGATCTGGTCGCAGCCCGCCGCCAGCGCCTCTTCCACGCCGTACTGAATGATGGGCTTGTCGACCAGCGGCATCATCTCTTTCGGCTGCGCCTTGGTCGCAGGCAGAAAGCGCGTGCCCAGCCCGGCGGCGGGAAACACCGCCTTACAAACTTTCTTCCTTGCCATGAGTGCCTCTAATGAAACTCCGATAATGAAACTCTGATAATGAAACTCTGATCAAATCCGGTTACGAAGGGGACGGCCTTCAGGCCGTCCGTAAATCCTGCAAATCACTGCGGCTTCACAGGTTGCCAAAAAACTGGTTCCGCGAGTGCTTTGTAACAGGGCACGACTTCAGTCGTGCCGATAAGCCCCTCATTTCTTGTCATCCCGAGCGGACTTTAGTCCGCGAGGGATCTGCTTTCCCGACTTTTTCAGCAGCGGCTTTAGCCCCAACACCGATCAGATACTTCCTTGAAAGATTCGACTGCCCAACCACTCGCGTCCTCATCGACCTGCACTTGGATGCAGGCTGTCTAGCAAGCGTCACGCAGCAAAATACGCGTAACCGTTCGAGCCGTTTTGCTGACAACTGGCAACTGGCTACTGGCTACTGGCAACTGCCTCACCCGCCAATTCTTCCAGCAGCGACTTCAGCCGTCCCAGCACCTGCTCCGGCTGCTTCTCGTGCAGCGAGAACTTCAGTATTCCTGCAGGCGTGAACTGGCTGCCGCTTTCCTTGGCAACGAATTGCGCCAGTCGCTCGGGATCGACATTCGCCTTTTCCGTGAAACGAATGCTGACCGACTCGCGCTTACGTTCGATCTGCGATACGCCAATCCGTTGCGACAGCAACTTCAGCGTGGCGTACTCCAGCAGATGGCGCACCGCCGGCGGCGGCGAGCCGTAGCGATCGCCCAGTTCGCCGGCGACGTCAGCCAGTTGCGATTCCGACTCCACGCCCGCCACCCGTTTGTACATTCTCAGCCGCTGATTTTCTTCCGCAATGTAGTCGGAAGGAATGCGAATGTTCAGCCCGAGATTCAACTGCGCTTCCGGAACGTCCTCCGGCAGCTCGCCCTTCAGCTCGCGAATGGTACGCTCCAGCATCGTGGTGTAGAGCTCGAAGCCCACGGCCTCAATGTGGCCGCTCTGCTCACCGCCCAGCAGATTACCCGCGCCGCGCAATTCCAAATCCAGTGCCGCGATCTTGAATCCCGCCCCCAGATCGCTGAACTCCTTCAGCGCGGCCAGCCGCCGCCGCGCCAACTCGGTCAGCTCGCGATCCGGCGGAATCAGCAGATACGCATAGGCGCGGCGATCCGAGCGGCCCACGCGCCCGCGCAGCTGATATAGCTCCGACAATCCATGGCGATCGGCGCGATTGATGATGATGGTGTTGCAAAGCGGAATATCGAGCCCGTTCTCGATGATTGTGGTCGCCACCAGGATGTCGGCCTCATGCCGCATGAAGGCCAGCATGATGCGCTCCAGTTCGCTCTCCGGCATCTGCCCGTGGCCAACCAGAATGCGCGCCGTCGGCGCCATCTCGCGCAGCTTCGCGCTGATGTCGTAAATGCTCTCCACGCGGTTGTGCACGAAGTACACTTGTCCGCCGCGCTCCAGCTCTTTTTCAATCGCCGAGCGCAGCAGTTTTTCATCCCACGCCGCGACGACCGTCTGGATCGCCATGCGATCCTTCGGCGGCGTCTCGATGACGCTCATGTCGCGCAGCCCCAGCAGCGACATATGCAGGGTTCGCGGAATGGGCGTCGCCGACATGGTCAGCACATCCACTTCTTTGCGCAGCTGTTTCAGCCGCTCTTTGTGGCGCACGCCGAAGCGCTGCTCCTCGTCGACGATCATCAGGCCGAGGTCGCTGAACTTCACATCCTTCGACAGCAGCCGATGTGTGCCGATCACCACATCCACCGCGCCGGCCTCGATCTTCGCAATCGTTTCCTTCTGTTGCTTCGCCGTTCGGAAGCGGCTCAGCATTTCTACTTTGATGGGGAAGGCGGCAAAGCGCTGGCGGAAGGTGTTGTAGTGCTGGAAGGCCAGCACCGTGGTCGGCGCCAGCACCGCAACCTGGCGATTGTCGCTGACTGCCTTGAACGCCGCGCGCATGGCCACTTCCGTCTTGCCGTAACCCACATCGCCGCACAGCAGGCGATCCATCGGCGTGGGCGACTCCATGTCGCGCTTCACGTCGAGGATGGCGTTCATCTGATCTTCGGTCTCGCTGAACTCGAACGCATCCTCGAATTCGCCCTGCCATTCGCTGTCCGACGCAAACGCATGACCCTCGGCCGTGCGGCGAGCGGCGTAAAGTTTCAACAGATCCTCGGCCATGTCCTTCATGGCCTTCTTTACGCGCGCCTTGGTCTTCTGCCACTGCTGCGTGCCCAGGCGGTTGAGCACCGGCTTCACGCCTTCGGACGAGCGATACTTCTGCACCAGGTCGAGTCGCGTGAGCGGCACATAAAGCCGGGCGCCCTCGGCGTACTCCAGAATCATGAACTCGACCGTGCCGCCATCTTCCTGCGGAATCTCCCTCAGGCCCTGATACTGGCCGATGCCGTGCTCCACGTGCACGACGTAATCGCCGATGGCGAGATCGCGGAAGTCAGAGAGAAACGCCGAGACCTTCGACTTTTGCCGCTGCGGCCGGCCCAGCGAGACTTCCGATTCGTCGAACAAATCACGCGCGCCGAACAGAACCAGGTTCGCTTCCGGCAGCGCGACGCCTTCGGGCAAATAAGCCTTCACGATGATGGTCGCGGTCACATCTTCGGCAAAGTACGTTGACTCGTCGACGAAGACTTCGCTGCCCGGCCTGGGCGTGCGGCTGCCGATGCGAAACGACACGTTGTATTCGTTGAACACGTCGGCCAGTCGTTCGACCTCGCCCGTGTTGGAGACCGCAAACATCACGCGCTTGCCTTCGCGGGTCAGCCGCGCGACTTCCTCCGTCATCGCCGCGACCGATCCGTGGAAGCGCGTGGTCGGCTGGGTTTGCACAACAATGTGCTCACCGTCGTCACTGTCGTCGATTCCCAGCTGTTCCACCGCGACGATTCTTGCCTGCTGCAACCGCGCCTGCCACTGCTCCGAGGATAGGTAGAGATCTTCCGGCCGCACCAGATTGCCAATCAAGCTTCGCTCGTGCGCCTCCGTCACCCTGGTCCACCAGGCATCGTGAACGTCTTCCAGCGCGTCCGGTTCATCCAGGATCACCGCCGCATTGGGCAGCAAGTCGAAGAAGTTTTCACGCGCGCCAGCTACCGGCGCGTACAACTCCCATCCCGGAAAAACCGCGACGCCCGTCGCACGGACGGTCCTCTCGATCAGTTCTTCGCTGCCGGCTAGCCGCTCCCCGGTGAGTCGCGCGTTAATCGCCGCGAGCGTCTCTTCTTCGACCGGCGTCTCCGTCAGCGGCAGCAAAACTACTTCGTCGGTCGAGGCTGCCGACCGCTGCGTCTCCGGATCGAACTTGCGGATGGACTCCACTTCATCGCCGAACAGCTCGATGCGCACCGGCCGGTCTGACTCCGGTGGATAAACATCGATCAGTCCGCCGCGATGCGCGAACTCCCCCGGCATCTCGACCACATCGACCTGGCTGTAGCCAACGATGCGCAGGTGCTCCAGCAATCGTTCGGACTCCACCATCTCGCCGCGTCGCACCACCTTCGCCAAATCGGCGTAAAAGTTGGCCTGGCGCAATCGCATGGTAGTCGCGGCCAGCGGCGTAATAATGATCTCGGCCGCGCCGGTCGCGATCTTCCACAGCGCCGACGCCCGCGCTTCCTGGATCTCCATGTGCGGCGACAGGTTCTGAAACGGCAGCACGTCATAAGCGGGAAGGCCGATCACCGTATCCGGCGATAAGGCTCCCGTCATGTCGGCGAATGAGCGGACGACCGGCAACAGCTCGTCAACGGCCCGGTTGTCGCTGACCACCACGGCCAGCGGCCGCGAAGCCGCGCGCGGCAACAAAGAGTAGAAGAGAGCTTTGCCGGTGGGAGTCAGTCCAGAGACACGTATCCGCCCCGTGCCGCCTCTCGCCTCGGCCACAGCACGCGCAAATGCGGGCACCTTCTCCACGTCCGCGAAGAATTCGCGGACGAACGGTAGGATCATTGCTCTTTCAGTTTATCAGCCTGCAAGCGGCTCGACGTCAGTCGTGTTCGGCTGAGGAATGCCGATAACCCGCCATAAGCCGGGCAATCAGCACCGCAAGATAGAGCACGCCCAGGGTGGTTTCGATGACGGTGAAGGAGCGCGCCTGTCCGGTAACCGGGCTGATGCCCGCCGCTCCCATCGAAGTCATCGTGGCGAAGCTGTAATAGACAAAGTCGAAGCGATTGGGAACGCTGTGCAGGTTCAACGCCGGGTCAATATAGAACGCTCGCGGCTGAAGTGTGTCAATCATCGCGTAAATGCTCGCGAAGGTGTAGCCGATCAGCAGATAGATGCAGATCGCGCCAAACATCGTTTCCGATCTCACTTGCTGTTCGGTGAATACCCGGCGAAACACCAGGACGATGATGAAAACGTCGAAGGCGAAGCTGAAAAGGATGCCAAGCAGCGAAAATAACCCGGCGTCGGCACGGAAGAGCAGGATTCGTTGCAGCCCTGCAGGAATGGCCAGCAGCACCGCGCAGATCAATAAAGTGCGCTGTACTTTAACCGCGTAGACAGCCAGAAATATCCCCGCACTGCCCACCACGCGGAAGACGTCGTAGCTGTAGCTGTCTTCCTTCACGTAGGGGTAGTAGATAAGGACGGCTATCAGATAGACGAAGAGCAGAAAAAACTTGTGCTCGGAGAAGTTGAACTTCTTTTTCGCACGGGCCGGTTTTTGGCGGATGGTCTGAGCCGTGGCCATAAACAGAATTGCCGCTGATACTACACCTTTTCCGGAGCTGCGCCGCAGGGAATCATGGACGATTGCAGAGCGCCATAACTCGAAGTGAAATCGCAGCCCGAAAACGGGGACTGGGCCGCAAGTAAACGCGATTAGACCACTTTGTATCAGGGCACGAGCTTACGGGCTGCTGACAAAGTCCAGGTACCGCAAGTACCAGTATTGGGTAGCGCTGGCTATCAGGCTAGCGTCTAAGCACTTTGTTTGCGATTGCGAGTCGGCTTTGTAGTTTTGCTGAAAAACTCGTTCCGTGCGCCGACAAGTCGCTTTGGCCATCCATCGTTGACAGTCCACATGAGCAACTCTAGAATCGAGATGGGGCTGGACGCAGTCACGTCCGGCCTTTCGCTTCGTCAGCCGCAACCATCCACCGGTTACGCAAATGGGGGATCGGTTAGCGCCCCATCCAATTGGCGGTGTAGCTCAGGTGGTTAGAGCGACGGTCTCATAATCCGTAGGTCGCTGGTTCGAGTCCAGCCGCCGCCACCAGTTAAATCAGCAACTTCCGAAGGGATCTGCTCGATCTCACGATTGGGCGTTTGCGTCCTGTTTGCGGATGTTTGCGGCGTCTGTGTCAGCTTCTCATCAAGTCGATCCACATACGAGACGTTCGCACCAGGAATGAGGTGCCCATAGATGTCCACCGTCACCTGGATGCTGCTGTGCCCCATCTGCTCTTTCACGTACGCAATCGACGCGCCGGCCTGAATCAAGAGCGAGCCCAAGGTGTGGCGAAGATCATGGTGCCGTATTGGTGCGTGGTGCCGCTCGGCTGGTAAGTTCCGGTTGGCCCGTCCGGGAGCGACCCAGCTGTCAGGTGGCAGATGTTCAACATGCCGACGATACGTCCAAGCGGATTCCCGGAAGCTGAGGCGTTTCTCGCGGCCAATATGGGGAAGCTCTCTCCCTGCTTATGCCGTGCGTTCCGGATAAGACTACCCTTAGACATACTGGTGATTACTTGAGGTTGGTCCCTGTGCGGGCTCCAATCCGAGGCAGGCGCGCCCCTACCTGTTCTTCTCTCAGACAGAGAACGGGAAGGCGGCAGCGGCGGCGTTCCAGGCCCGCACGGCCGACCTCGATCCGGGTTCGTCCATGCAAACCATGCAAGCGCACAATCAGGCGTTGGCCGAATTCGGCGCGCCCGCCTCTCACGCCCAATACATGATGCGGCTAGGCGGCTTGAAACAGGCGACACTCGTTGTGAACGGCAATAACGACATTATGGTCGACACCATAAACTCCTATGAGATGTCTCAGGTCATTCCGCGAGCGCAACTCATCATCTATCCGGATTCGGGCCACGGCTCTCTGTTTCAGTACGCGCCGCTATTCGTCAACCACGTCAACTTGTTCCTCGACCGAAACGATTGTTGAGGTTCAGACCCGCGATTTCGTGGCCTTGCGGGCCGATGCCCCGAAATCGTGGGCTGCAATTACTTCAATTGACTTGCGCGAGTCTTGAACCGTCCGCGCTACAAGATCTGAAGATGATGAGCAGGTGCGGAGCAGATGGACTCTCTACGCTGCGGAAACAACATTTGGAAATGCTGGTGGAGGCATTCCATAAAGGTAGCTGGCATCGAACTCGTTGATACATCTCTCGTCCGCGAGGCGATGGATCTTGCAAGATCCGCATCCGAATCATTTCTCTACAACCACCTAAAGCGTTCAGCATCCCGTCCCCGTCGAGCCAGTGCTTTCCAAGGCATCCAAGTTCAGCTGTCGTAGTTAGCATGGCGGCGATAACTTACCGAAGTAATCTGTACACGCAAACTTGGGATGATATTCTTGTGCGCTACCCACGTTCTTAACAGTTGCGAATACCGGTTCGGCGCCGGCATGGGGTAACGAGATTCATCGGCGCGCGACCTGGTATCCAGCAACGCGGGATTGGAAGAGAGTGTCATGCACTTTCGACGATTCCTCGGAATAGTGCTTCTCCTCGGGATACCGCTTGCCTTGGCGACGTCCGCCCTGGGCCAGGTTCGCGAGCAACCTGCCAATATTTGGATCGAGATCACCAGTACCGGCGAGCTGCGCGGTACCTTGACAATCGCAGCCGCCAGCGCGCCCGCAGGGCTTCCGGCAGCGTTTGCCCGCGCAGTTGGCTGCGATGTTCCCGACCTGAAAAAATCACCTTATGAATCACGGATTGTGGTGCAATGCCTGCCGCACCACCGGTCGGCCCTGACCTTCCATGCCGACGTTCGCCTCGCCGAGCTTACGCCCCTGCTTCGCCAGGCAGAAGTCGCCGGGATTGATCTGCTCCTCACCATGCCCCATCTCTCTTCGCTGCGCATCGATCCAGGTATGTCCGGGCAAGTAGGTTTGTACGGCGAATCCTATCGTGACCACTACGCTCTGGATCAGGCGCCGCAGCAGATCACGATCGACGGAGGTTTCGGGACCAGGCAAGTAACGACGCTGGGCGGTTGCGCAGTGGGACTGGCTCTCTCGTCGTTGCTACTTTTGGTGCTGCGACCTCCCGACCCACTACGTCTCCGTGTCCAAATGGAGGCCATCTCTGTTCTGGGATGGATTTGTTGGATCTGGGCGCTGTTACGAGTCGAAGCAGGTGCGTTACTCAGTTTCCTGTTTGGACGGTGGACAATGGGACCCCTGCTGGCGTTGATGGCGCCGCCGCTAATCGCGGCCTGGATTGGGTCCCGGGTAGCGGCCGCGCGATATGCCCGCCTCATGCCGAATGGAGTTGGTGATGTCGAGCACTATCGTCGCACAAGATTCTGGACGGGTGCGGCTGTGGCGTGTGCCCTTTCGGTTCTGCTGAGCCTGATGTTGTCGACATCCACCGATCCGTTCGCTGCTTTGCTTGCCGGCTCCGCCTTAACCATTGTCTGTGTGATCTGCCTCCGGCGGGTCGGCCGCGGCGGGAGTCATCCGCTTGCGGAAGGAGACCTTCGCAAGCGCGTGTTCGAATTGGCGGCCAGGGGAGGCGTCAAACTGCGTAACGTCACGATCCTGACCTCTTCGACCCAGCGTGGTCCGGTCGCTTTTGCAGCCCGATGGGGCGTCGTTTTCCTGAATGAGGGCCTCCTGCGGCATCTTTCGCGGCGCGAGGTCGACGCCGTCGTGTGTCACGAACTTTCACACATTCGCCCTGGGCAACGGTCCTCAAGGGTTGTGCTTTACGTGCTCATCGTCGGATCGGTCATCGGTATAAAACTAATCCCCCACTTCGTTGACTTCATCCCGCTGTTGCTCCTGTCAGTTTATTTTCTGTTCAAGTTCTGGCGCCGGACTCTGGAATTCCAGGCCGATCAGGACTCTGTACGCTGGAGCGGTGATCCCGAGGCGATGATCAGCGGGTTGGCCCGCGTGTGCTTCGCCCACCACATGCCACTTGAATGGCACGCACCAATTTCATGGATGATGGCGCACCCTCCGACGGTAGATCGGATGCGGGCGATAGCTCGTGCCGGCGGCCTGAGCGACCCGCGCGTCGCAGAATTGCTGGAGGAGGCACGACGGGATCCTGCCGACCATTATGAAGAAGGTGCCGCTGCCTCGGTCCGGGAGGACGCTGCGTTCTCACCCGCGCTGCGCCAACGACTGCGGACGCGCCTGAACCTGTACGTGGCGTTGGCGCCCATTGGGTTCGGTCTCCCCGCGGTTTGGCTGCTCGAACGAAGTGGACTGCCGTGGTGGGCCGTTATCACCGCCGGGAGTTTACTTACGATACTTGCGATTTATGTGGGTTATGAGTGGATCGCCGGTTCGATTCGCGCCAAAGTGAAGCAACAAGCGGTCGCGCTAAATGGGGACGGCATATTCGTGGGCTTTAGTCCGGCTGCCGAGCCTCGCGTGTTTGATGGGATGTACCACTACGACCTCGGCCTCCTACGCTTCGTAGATGAGGGGCTCGAGTTTATCGGCGACCGTACACGGTTCACCCTCGACCGGCGTTTGGTTCGGCGGGTGTGGCTCGGTAATGGTCCGCGGCACTGGATGCCGCGGAAGGTCGTGTACTTAGAGTGCCAGCCTTCACCGGAGTCGGAATCCACCGTGTTCTCGCTGCAATCTTTGGAAGCCTGGTTCTGGCCCACGACCATCAGGATGACCAGGCAGTTGCATCACAGAATTGCAGGGTGGCATCAATCGTCAACTCTTTCAACGCCTCCCTTGCCATGCCCTTTACCGCGGGTGGAAGGAAACCCACCCGTATCCTTTACTTTGCGGACAGCCTTCCGTACCGTCAGCTTGTACTCTGGGGTCGCCCTTGTCCTTGCGTTCGGCAAAACCTGGTTCGACCCTTCGAGTGGTTTATCGGGTGTCTCCGAGTTGTTTTCCTCGATCGTGGTCTGTGGTGTGGCGGCGCTGTTTCTCGTCTGGCCGAATTTACGTTGGCGCCGAATTGATTCCCGGTGACGGGCCGGGCTGCAAGGCCATCAAGAATGGACGCGTATCGTGGGCTACCTCGAACAAGTTCATTAACTTGCCCGATCCCGGTATGACAGTCATTTTGAAGTTGTCGCCGTAGTACAGATAGAACTGCAGCAAGGCGCGGATCAGCACTGCGTTCACCGGCATCCAAATAGACCCGCGCCAGTTGGAGTTGCCACCGAACTGGCCATCAAATGCCAGCGCCGCACACGAAACGAATCCTCGCTGCCAAGAGGCCTCCCGACAGAGAGAATTGTAATGGCCACTGTCCTGGTGAAGCGGAGCAAGCTTAGACGGGCCGATGTCGCCATTGCATTCACAACGACATTTCGGGGCGGCTGCGGACATTGTGCCGTTCCCCATCGCCGTTATCCTGTTCCAGTTCCTGCAGGAAATCGCCCCGAAGAAGAACGAATCAGGCTGGCATGCCGGCCCCGCCAACAACTCTGTATTTACTTGTTGAGAGCTGGTGAAAAACGAGCCGATGACTTCCCGGCGAATTTAGATTGGCCCCTGATAGCGGCGCAAACGCACCGCGACTGCCAGACATGCGGCGGCAAAGATGAACCCAACCCACAGACTCGGCGCGCCCAGAAATCGAAACGGCGTGAGATGGGCCATGGGTCCAAAGGGCATCATGCCCGCCGAGAAGTCCGTCGGCGCGCCTCCTCCGATCAAGCGCACGGCCACAACTTCCATGAAATAAGAAGTGTTAAACACCAGCTTCTCAACACCAGTAAGGACGATGACGGGTAATACCGCCCATAACAAGGTCGCGCGCCGCGCCCAGCCGGATACCAGCAGCAGCCAGCAAAATACGGGAAAGGGCCACAGCGCATGGGCGGTCACCAGGTGGTAGAGCAATTGTCCCCACCTGGAAAAAATCGACAATTCACTCCATAGCGACGCCACGCTCATACCGTTAGCAGCCAGCGCCACGCTGTTCAGCACTAGCATGATTGCCTGCATCGCAACGGTGACGGCGAAGGTGAGCAGCGGCAGGACGACGAGTAGAATGCCGGCTTTCGCCAGCACGGTCGTAAGGTCAGACACCGGCAGCGATTTCCAGAACAGAATGCTGCGGTCGCGACGCTCACCATGCAACGCGTCCGCCGCATAGAACAGGCTCATCAGGATCAGCGTGACCATCATCAAGCCGGCCGCGATGTCATAGGGCGCGGCAATCGCATCGAGCTGATGCATGGGATCCTGCACGGACAAGTGAACCATCAGATTGCGCAGATGAGCCAGACTTATTAAATAGCCAAACAAGTACACCGCGGCGACGATCAGTTGTCCGACGATGATCCAGCGGTTTTCCCAAAGTTCGCGACGCACCGACCAGTACAGCGGCTGCGTCGCCGTCAACACCGCCGGCGCCGCTCGCTGCGCCTCGAAGGACTCGGACATCGCATTGGATTGCGTATTCATCAAGCCACTCCTTGTGCCGCAACTTGACTCCCGATGATTGCGACGAACAGGTCGGCAATACTCGGTGTGTGCACTTCGCCCAGCGCCGCCAGTTGCTGTCGATCAACCCGATCGAACAACAGCATGCTGCGGCCCAACAGCTGCCTCTCATAAATCGGTTTGAACGCACGCGCGGCGGCAACCTTATCGGGAGTCACCGATACTTCCACGTAACGCGATTCCAGCTCTTCCATACTGCAGGCGAGCACGATGCGGCCGCGGTTAATGAACATGAGATCGGTGAGCAGGTGCTCGACCTCTTCCACCTGATGAGTGGTCACGACGATAGTGCGGCTGCGATCGAAGTAGTCGTTCAGGAGCGAATCGTAGAACTGCTTGCGATACAGAATGTCGAGGCCAAGCGTTGGCTCGTCCAGCACCAGCAATCTGGCGTCGATAGCCATCACCAGAGCGAGGTGCAGCTGCGTCACCATCCCCTTGGACAATTCTCTGACTTTGCTGCGCTGGCGGATGCTGGTCCGGGCCAGGAAGCCTTCCGCTTTCGCCCGATCGAATCGCGGGTGCACGCCGGCAACGTAATCCAGTAGGTTCGAAACCCGCGCCCAGCGCGGCAGCACGGCGACGTCGGCAATGAACGAGACATCGCACATCAGCTGATCGCGGTCGCTCCAGGGATCGCGTCCCAGCACGCGCAGCTCACCTTGATAGGGAGTCAGGCCGAGTATGGCGTTCAGCGCCGTGGTTTTCCCCGCGCCGTTAGGACCGATCAGTCCCAGGATGCGTCCTTCTTCGACGCGCAGATCCACCCCATCCAGCGCCAGGGTCGTGCCAAAGGTCTTGCGCAGACCGTGTGCTTCTATCACTGGCATGGCTTCAGCGTCCCTCCTCTTCGGTATCCGAGTCCGGCCGATGCTTCCCGCTGCCATTCAGCAGATCTTCCGGCTTCAATCCCAGCCGCTGCATGGTTGCATAGATTCGCGGCCACTCTTCCGTCAGAAACTTGCGGCGTTCGCCCTGCAACAGAACATGCCGCGCTCCGGTCTTGACGAACATGCCGAGCCCTCGTCTCTTCTCCACTAACTCCTCGTCCACCAGCTCCTGATAGCCTTTCAGAACCGTGAGCGGATTCACCCGATATTCCGCCGCGACATTGCGCACCGAAGGCAGCGGATCGCCTTCCTTGAGCAAGCCGTCCAGGATCATCGCCACCACGCGATCGCGAAGCTGGCGATAAATCGGCTGATTGTCGTTCCACTCACGGTCCATCACGGCTCCCAGATCTCCTTACTCCAGCTTCGTTCCTCACTTCGCTCGCTGCAAATCGAAGTGCGCGTGCATGGGCTTGTCGCCCGGCATCATGTATGTCCAGTCCTCGATGTGATGGTTGGCATCCACAAACGTGAATACGGCATGGTACATGTGCCCATAGTCATTGCCGCCGGAAAGATCGACAAAATCAAACTCTACCTTCTTTCCGTCGGCAGAGGGCCGAGCCACCATGTGCGGCCGATTGCCGGCGTCACAATAATGGAGCAGCGTCAGGTGGTCCCCATCCAGATAGAACATCGTGACTGGGTGATCGTACTTGGTTGCGTCCATCGGCGTGCCGGCTTCCTGCATTTCGTGAACCAGCGCATTGCCGCGAGAGGTCACGCGCATTGAGACGCGCATCGGCTTGCCGTCCATCTCCGGAGCCGGCGGGTCGACCGCCACCGCGCCTTCCCAATCTCCGGCGAGGGCTTTCATCGAATCGAAGGACTTTTGCGCGTCCGATTGGACCGCCGGCTTGGGCGCGTCGGAATGCGGCTTTGCATAAATTAGAGTGGTGAGTGACATCAGAACAGCGAATAGCAGAATGCGATGCGGTTTCATCTTGACTCTCCCTCCAGCTCTCAGCTTTTCGGCTCCGGGCCTTCCCTGCCGGTCTATAGTGTTATACTTAACTATAACACTATATCATTGTCAAGGGTTTTGTTTACTGTGCAACATCTGGGCATCGGGGTTCAGCCTCACGCTCGACGGTTATCCGGCCACGTACTTCTCCTCGGCCACTTCCGGCTTCATGGAGTGGAACGCCTCTGCTGCAGCCACTAATCCCGTCAGGCTCGAAGTATAGGAAAATCAAAATCTCGCATTCGGCGTAAACGAGGCAATTCTTGGATTGAATCCCTGCAGAAAATGTGCCGGAGGTCCCTCGCTAAGGCTCGGGATTTCGCGGCGCCCGCGCGTCTCGACCTCATACGAAATCACCTCACACTGCACCATGCATCACTGACAAACGCTGGCTAACGGTTGTGCAATCTGGGTGAGTATCTCGCGAGAGGACTCGCAGCCTTTTCCAACCCGTTCCGATTCGCGCCCAAGCGGCTGGAGTAGACCTCTCTCTTCCTCTCCCGAGTGCCCCGATCGCTCCCTTTTCTTCCCGGGTCCATGAATCTCTACCGCCCATGCGAGGAGCACAAGCCGATGCAAAGCCAAGCGCAACGCCTCATCTCTCTCGTTCGCACAATCATTCCGGCAGGAATCGCCGCATTACTGATACTGTCAGCTGCGCTTGCCGTCTCCGCACAGAATTCCGTTTCTCCGACGGCGGTTCAGGCAGCCAGAACGCCGGAGTTCGCGTCGCGACTGGCTCATCCAGCCAATCGGCCGCCCTTACGCCCGAACGCAAAGTTGGCGCAGCAAGCGTCTCGTCCTGTCCCACTACAGGACGTGATTTACGAAAACGGCCCAATCAACGGCAATGCCGATGCCTGGACGATCAATTTCGGCTTCATCGTCAGTGATACGTTCACGGTGGTTAACTCCGACACCGGCGTCTACGGCATGAGTTTCGGAGCCTGGTTATTACCGGGCGATACGCTGACCTCGGCCGAGCTCTCCATTACCTCAGGCGAGAACGGCGGCACCAGCTACTTTGATCAGACGGTGAACTTCACCCAGACCGGCTGCACCGCGAACCAGTTCGGCTACAACGTTTGTACCGTCAGCACCAGCTTCGATGGTCCGAGACTCAATGCTGGTACCTACTGGGTGAACCTGCAAAATGCCAGCGTTCCTAGCGGCGATCCCGTGTACTGGGATGAGAACAGCGGAGTCGGCTGCCAGTCCTCCGGGTGCCCCTCGCTGGCCTCAGAGAATGCTATGGGCTCCATTCCTTCGGAATCCTTCACCATGCTGGGAGGCAGCCCACCTCCACCCCCGTGCTTTGCATCGCAAGGAAAGCTCCAGGACATCTACGATTTCACCGCCCAGCAAGCGGGGCAAAACAGCGAAGCCGGGGTAATCATCGACCGGGCCGGGAATCTCTACGGGGTAAACAGTAACGGCGGCGACAACAGCGCCGGTTTTGCTTACAAGCTGTCGCGTTTTGCCGGCTGGCTACTTGATCCTCTGTTCAGTTTCTTCGGAGGTGCCAACGGCGGCGTGCCGACCGGTGTGATGGTAGGTCCGAACGGAAGTCTCTACGGCGGAGCCCAGGGCGGCATCCAGAGCTGTAACGGCGGTACCCAGTACTGCGGAGCTGTCTTCAACCTGACTCCCGGGCCAACCGCCTGTGTGACCGCCTTATGTAGTTGGACTGAAACCGTGCCCTATCGCTTCCTCAACGACAACGATGGAGCCGGGCTTATCAATGTCTCAGCCTTCGACCAGGAAGGCAACCTGTACGGTACGTCATCGGGCGGCGGAGCTCACGGTGCAGGCACTGTATTTGAGCTCACGCCATCAGGCCAAGGCTGGACGAAGACTATCCTGTACAGCTTTGCCACCGGCAGTCTTAACGCGCACAGTCCAACCCAGGTACTCTTCGGCAACGATGGCAATCTCTACGGAGTTGCAGGCGGCGGGATCTACGATGACGGAACGGTTTTTGAGTTGGCACCTTCGGATGGTGGTTGGACTCAGACCGTGCTCCATTCTTTCCAGTATGCGGGCGAGGGCGGTGGCCCTCACTATCTAGTCCAGGACAGTGCCGGCAACCTCTACGGCATTACCATGTGGTTCGACGTGGGCCCAATTTTCACCCTGCACAAGACAAGTTCCGGCTGGTCCTTCAGTGAATATTTCGTCCAGCACGGCGGCAGCTATGAGTACCTGAACAATCTAGCCATCGATGCTGCCGGCAACTTATATGGCACCGGAGCAGGCGGTGAGGGATGCCGCAGCGGCCGTTGTAACACGCGTCCCGATGCGCCCAGCTACTACAGTTACATCTTCAAAGCGTGGTATGCCAGCGATGGCTGGCACTACGAAGACCTTGACTACCTGGGATTCCAGTACTTCCCGGCCGCCGGCTCTCTAGCCCTCGACAGCAGCGGCAACTTGTATGGGACCACATTCCAGTGTGGAACCTATAACTATGGAACCGTGTGGCAGCTTTCGCCTTAGCCGGGCCCGCCGCCAGCGATTTATAAGGAAACTTTGATTAAGTAAGGAACTTTTGATTCAGTTACGGTTTTGAAGGGGACGGCTTTCAGGCCGTCCGTTAATGCCCAAAATCACTTGCGGCTTTAGCCGCTGAGGGTATTTTCGCTGCGCTAATCAGATTTTCCTCGGCTGACCGCTGCCGCTAAAATCCCATGATGTTATAGCCGCAATCGACGTAGATGATTTCGCCGGTGATGCCGCTGCTGGCCGCGCTGGCCAGGAAGACCGCGGTGGACGCAACTTCATTGACATCCACGTTGCGCTTGAGCGGCGCGCGTTCGGACTGCTCCTTGAGCATGTCCCCAAACCCCGAGATGCCGCGTGCCGCCAGCGTCTTGATCGGCCCCGCCGAGATCGCGTTCACCCGAATATTGTTCTTGCCCAGATCGTAGGCGAGATAACGAACACTGGCTTCCAGCGCCGCTTTGGCCACACCCATAATGTTGTATTTGGGCACGACTCGTTCCGCCCCATGATAGGTCAGCGTCATGATGCTGCCGCCCTCGGTCATCAGCGGCCGAGCCGCGCGCGCCACCGCAACCAGCGAGAACGCGCTGATCTCCAGGGCGATGCGGAAACCCTCGCGGCTGGTATCCACGAAGTCGCCTTTCAGGTCTTCCGCCAGGGCAAAGGCGATGCTGTGAACCAGTCCATCCAGTTTGCCGTAGCGCTCCTTCAGTGTCTCGAACAGCTTGGTGATTTCTTCGTCGCGCGAGACGTCGCACTGAAACGCCTGCGAGTTGGGAAGGGCGGCGATTAAATCGTCCGCCTCCTGTTTCAGCCGCTCATTCTGGTAAGTAATGGCAAGCTGCGCTCCGGCCTGTTGCATTTGCTGTGCGATGGCCCAGGCTATGCTGCGCTTATTGGCAACACCAAATACTGCCACCGTCCGCCCCTGCAAACCCTGCGACACAGTGCTGACCCTCCCTCACGGAATCGAATCCATGAGCATACCAGTCGGCCCTTAAAACTGTCTTGCCGAGCCATTCCGGGTTGCCTTCCGCGCGGGAATATTTTTACCTGGAATTGATTCTTTCTGCTTCCATCCCCCATTGCTTGGGCATATACTCGGCTCCACTCCTCGCTCCCGCTGCGAGCAGGTGAGTCACTACTTGCGACCGCGGTGTTTCGCGGAGATCCGGCCCCACTCTATCTGGCTGCGCTGCATGGGGCTCACCGGTCCGGGTATCTGCAGTCTGACTTCGGATTTCCCCGGGCTGGAACACAGGGATTCGCCTTCTCGGCGAGCGTGTTGCGTCCTTCAGTCCAGAGCTACCAGAGCTACAGGAGGGACTATGGCAACCATCCGGGATCTCATCAATAACCGCACCATTTACTACGTGCAGCCTGGTCAAACCGTGTTCGAGGCCGCCAGTTACATGGTGGATTGCAACGTCGGCGCGGTGCCCGTGCTGGAGGATACCAAGCTGGTTGGCGTCTTCTCCGAGCGCGACATCATGCGCCGCGTGGTTACCGAGGGCCGCGATCCGCTAACCACCCGGATCGCTGACGTCATGAGCACGGACCTGCGCACCGTTCAACCCGACGGCAGTTCGGAGGAAGCCATGTGCCTGATGCAGACTCATGGTGTGCGTCATCTGCCGGTATGCGAGGGGCGAACGCTGGTGGGCTTCCTCTCGCTGCGCGATCTGCTGCGCTGCCATCTCGACGAGAAGTCGGGCGAGGCCGACATGATGCGCGCTTATATCCAGACCGCGAGCTGATTGCTTGCGGTATCCGATCTCGCGCTGTCCCGCCTGGCGGTGCGCTGGCGCTGCTGCGTCCGTATGCAGTGCTTAACTCGCTAACACAGTTTGCCGCAGCAACGAAGACAGCTCCTCGGGATCGCTGGTTGGAGGCTGACAGCTGAAGTTCGTGCAGACAATGGCAACCGATCTCCGCTCCTTCAGCCCTGCCAGATTCGGAATGGTTTCCGCCAACACCGGCGGCAGATTCTGCGCGACGGCTTCGCTGTCGGTCAAATGCACGACCGACTTGTTGACCGCGAAGGGTGCAATCGCAGCTTTCAACAGCGCGTCGGCCTTCTCGTCCTCGCCAACCACGACCACCTGCGTGTGCGCCCGCGAGAGCCAAGTCGCCGCGATGCCATAGGTTCCGGCATAGATCCCGAACTGCTCCGCCGCGCCGGCAAAAACCTTGAGTGTGGCTTCCGCGACTTCGTGGTATCGCGCCTCATTGGTGTAGGCATGAAGCCGCAGCAATGCGATTGCGGCACCTGGATTGCCGGCCGGTGTCGGCGAATCCTGAAACGGTTTTCGCCGCGCCGAGAGCGCGCCAATCCGCAGCTTCTCTTCCAGCGATGCTTCCGTGTCGAAGAAACCGCCCGACTCGGTATCAGCGAAGCGTTTGATCATCTCATCCGCAATCCGCCGCGCAAAGTTGAAGTAGCTGATCGCTCCCGTGACGTCGTAGGCATCCAGGCACGCTATCGCGGCAAAGGCGTAGTCATCCAGCATGCCGCGTACGAATCGCTTTTCGGCATTGGTATCCGAATAGGCAATCACATGCGACATGCCGCGTTCCTCGTTCCACGCCTCCGCAAGAATGCGATCCAGCGAACGCAGCGCAAACTGGCGCGCGTCTTCCAGGTTGAGCACCTGCGCGGCCTGCAAATACGCCGACACGCACATCGCATTCCAGTTGACATAAACCGTCTTGTCGACGAACGGAGTCGGCCGCTGCAGCCGCGCCGCATACAGTTTAGTCCTGGCCGATGCCAGCAAATCCAGTGCATGGCTGATGTCAATTCCCAGGCGCGACGCGATCTCTTCCGGCAGAGCTCGCACCCACAGCACGTTTTTGGCGGGATTGTGATGCATCTCGCCCGTCGCCTCGATGTCATAGTGCAGCGCGCCCGCTTCGAACTCTTGCTCGCTCAAAACAGCTTTGGCTTCGTCGCGCGTCCAGGTGAAGTAATCACCATCGTCATCAAGGTTGATGTCCGCATCCTGCGAGGCGTAGAAGCCGCCGTGCTGGCGATCGCTCAGCCACTCGTCCATCCAGCGGATAATGTCGCGCGCCACGTGCGCATAAAACTCAAAGCCGAAGACCTGATAGCCGTGCACGTAGTTCTTCAGCAGCTCCGAATTGTCGTACGACATTTTTTCGAAGTGCGGCACGGTCCAGTGCTCGTCGACCGAGTAGCGATGGAATCCGCCGGCCAGCTGGTCATAGACCCCACCGCGCGCCATCCGGGTCAACGTCGTCGTGATCACGGTCGCGACCCGCTCTTCGCCGGTGCGCGCGTACCAGTCCATCAGCAGATCCAGCGCAGCGGGATGAGGGAACTTGGGTGCGCTGCCGAAGCCTCCGTTGCGCTCGTCGAAGATGGGCAGAGCCGACTGCACCATCACGCCGACCAGTCGCGGCGAAAATTGCGATTCTCTGCCCGCGAAGTTCTCCGCATTCGTCAGCACGTTCATGGCTTCATCAGCCGACTTAAGCACTTCGTCGCGGCGGTTGCGATAGGCATCGGCAATCGCGGTCAGAATCTTCTTGAAGCTCGGCCGGCCCCACTGATCGATGGGCGGAAAATACGTTCCTCCGTAAAACGGCCTGCCGTCCGGAGTGAGGAACACGGTCAGCGGCCAGCCACCAGTGCCGGCAATCGCGGAGACTGCAAGTTGATAGCGGCTGTCGACATCGGGCCGTTCATCGCGATCGACCTTCACGGCGATGAACTCACGATTGATCATCTCGGCAGTTTCGGCGCTCTCATAGGATTCGCGATCCATGACGTGGCACCAGTGGCACCACACCGCGCCGATGTCCAGCAGGATGGGCTTGTCCTCGCGCTTGGCTGCGGCGAAAGCTTCCTCGCCCCACTCGTGCCACTGGATGGGTTGGTGCATGGCCGAGCGCAGATAAGCCGATGAGGCGCGAGCGAGCGAATTGTTGGCTTCCGACATGAGGGTCAGTCTAGCAGGGATGTTTGAAGAATGCGGGCGGCTTGCTATCCTGCAGCAGTCATCCGTCGCAAGCTGGAGCCGATCCATGAACAGCCAGCAAGCTTTGGCGAGAATCGTTGAGGGTGTAAGAAAATTCCAGCGTGATGTCTATCCCGCGCAGCGGGAGCTGTTCCAGGGCTTGAAGCATCGCCAGGAACCGATTGCCATGTTCTTCACCTGCGCCGACTCGCGCATCCTTCCCAGCCTGCTGCTGCAGACCGGACCGGGCGAAGTCTTCACCGAGCGTACGCCCGGCAACATCGTTCCCAAGTACAGTGAGCATGTGGGCGGGGTGACGGCCAGCGTGGAGTTCGCGATTTTGGCTCTGCGGGTGCCGCTCATTATTGTCTGCGGACACACCGATTGTGGTGTGGTCAAGGCTTTGCTCGAGCCGGAACGCGCCGCCGGAATACCGGCCTTACAAAGCTGGATGCGGCATTCGCTGCCTGCCCGCGAACGGCTATTGCGCGAACATCATGAGGATGCCGGCTCGAAAGAAGAGCGGCTGCGGCTTCTGACCGAATACAACGTCCTCACCCAGCTGGAAAATCTCAAGACGCATCCCGCAGTGGAGTCGCGCTGTGCTAGCGGTGAGCTCGCTCTGGAAGGCTGGATCTATGACATCGGCGACGGTTCGATTTGGTCGGCGCGGCCTGACCGCGCCGCCTTCGAGTTGCTCGGCGGGACGCCGCAATAGCGCCCGTCGAATCGTCACCACTCGGCGGCTGCGGTTAAGGAAGCACGCAGATCAGGTTTGGCGGTGTGACACTGCCGCTCGAGTCCGTCAAATTCACGGCAATCTGTGCCACGTCTGCCAGCGAACTGGTGTCGGTGTCGATGCGATGCACGGTTCCGTCGCTGGTGCCGAAATAGGCGTGCGCGCTGTCCGTCGTAATTCCTCCGTAATAAGGAATCGCTCCTCCAGTCAAACTCACATTATTCGCCGCCAGCTCACTCAGGTTGAAGTTGAGCACCTCAGGCAGATTGCTAACAATCCAGACGCGGCTGCTGTCCGGGCTAACAAACATCTGCGTTGCCGTGAACGCGCCCGCCCCGAGATTGTAGGGGGTAATTGTGCTCTGGGTCGTGACCGGGCATCCCTGACTTAAGACAGAGGGAGTCGAAATCAAGTCGAGGTTAGGAGAGTCGGCCGCGGCCGCTCCGGTGCCATTGGGCAACGCCTTGATCAGGGTCGGACTGGTCGCACTCAACACCTGGTTTGCCGATTGATTGCAAGTAGAGAAGATAGAAACCTGATGTCCACTGGCGCTGGTGATGTAGGTGAGCCCGCCTTGCGCCATGATGTCCAGGGCATTCGCCGCATTCGTCAAAGTGGCTATACCAGAGGTTCCACTTGCACTGGCGAAGCCGTAGTTGGTCCCCGTAACCCACTCGTTAAACCCGCTGTCCGGCGTATACGCGTCCGAGGTTACGGTTAAACCCGGCTGGGTTCCGGTGGTGGTATCGGTGGAAAGTGTGTAGTAGTTCAGGTTGTTGCCCACCGTATCCGAAAGCAACAGAAAGTTCCCGTCCGGCGAGATCGCCTCAATGACTCCCGGTACCGACAGGGTGGTGACCGCTCCGGTGCTCACGGTGTACACCATGAGAGCAGTGGTCGAGCCCAAATACACCTTTGCCCCCGCCGGATCCCCAATGATGGAGTTTGGGGTATAGGGCAAGGTAATCGCTGTGCCCGGGGAATCGGTGGCGATACTAAACGGCACCAGCATGGTCGAATTGGTGCTGGCAGCGTAAACCGTCGCCGAGGCGCCTCCACTCACCGTCGCTGTGACCACGTTCTCACTGTATTGCGCCGCCAGATTCTTATTGCAATTGGGGTAGCTACAAGAGGCCGTGATGTAAGCCGTGCCGGGAGCAACCGCAGTAATGGTTCCGGGATTATTCGCCGAGCCGGTGGCGGCAATGGTAGCTGTCGCCGTAGACGAAGAGCCCCAGGTCAGCGTCGGCTTGACGTATTGGTTGTTGCTGTCGTAGACGTCGGCCGTCAAGGACTGCGTTCCTCCGCCGGCCAGCGTGAAGGACGTGTTCGAACTGCTGGCGTCGTGAACGCGGATGGTCGTCACCGGACAGGTGACATAGGGTGTGCCGACGCTGTTCACTCCCGAAACGCTGGCGAAAACCGTCGTCGCGCCCGGAGTCCCAGCCATCAATTGTCCAGCCTGGGTGAGCGACACAATACCGCTGTCGTTGGTGCCGAAGGCGATGGGACCAACCGTCGATGTGATGTCACACGGTGACATAGTTGAACACCCGGGAGCGGTGGTGCTGAACACCTGGGCATAGAGCGCGACCTGCTGGCCCATGGTGGTGCAGTTCTGGTCCAGAATCACCTTCACCTGGTCTACGTGCTCGTGTACGTAGACCGTCGCGGTTCCGGTCTTGCCGCTGACGGTAGCGGTAGCGGTGATCGTGATCTGCCCTACTCCCGCCGAACCCAGCGTAGGCGAGCAGTTAATGAAAGACGCGTCCCAGGTGCCTCCGCAAACCAGGCCGCCCGGCGAGACAGAAGCAATGCTGCTGTTGCTGCTGCTAAAGGTAATGTCTGCCGCGACCGCAGTTCCCGTTGAATCCTCCGGCGTCGCCGACAGGGTGGCTACGTCTCCTTGATTTAGGGAGGCAGTCGATGGCGTTACAATGACTTGCGTGACGGTGCTGGTGGAAGTACCGCCACCACATCCGGGTAGGAAAGTCAAAAGAAAGGTCGCTGCGACCGCAGCCAAGACAGGTACCACTGAAACCCGCTGCATGTATCCTCCCCGCCGGTACCGGCAACCGGCGGATGCGCAATCCGTATTATGGCAAACGGAAACAGAAAGTGTAGAGGCTGCTATGGGTTTCCGCAAGCCGACAAACTCCGCGAATTCTGAAACCCCAGCCTCGTGCCAATGACTCCAGATCCGGAAAATTTCATCGCCCTTCTGCAATTCGTCATGTGACTGGTTGACGGCTCCCGTTTTTCATTGCTATATTAAGAGGGTTCTGCGAGTTCTGTTTGGGCCTGCCTGTGCAGTGTCTGGCTGTGCTGTTGTAACTTCCATCCGGCAGAATGTTGTTACAGATCCGGGGTTGCTAGCGACTCCCGTTTCTGGAGTTGCTGGATGGAGCATCCTCGCTGAAACGTGCCTGCGCTTCCACCAGAGCTTCTGGTGGGTATGTAGGCTGAGGCAACGAAACGGAGCGCCCTCGTTCCCTTTATCCGCATCCGGCGAGTCGCCAGTGCGGGACGACTGCGGTGCCACCGTCGTTAGCCTAACCTGATCGGAAACCAAAATCCCCGGCAGTGTGCCTGGGGAAGTATGGGCAATCGAGACTGTTGCCCAGCCCATGCGTGGGAAGGCAGTCCGCCCTGCGCGTTGTCGCAGCGGGTAAGAGATCGCGGCCGTGTGCCGCCAGTGAGTGTCGTTCTCGCGCCATCTTGGTTGTTCGAGTTGATGAGCGGGAGCAAGTGGTCGAGCGCCGTAGGCGCGAAAGAGGTTAGCCCAGCGCTTTAGCGCAGGGTAGCAGCGGGAAATTGAACCGAGTCCCACGGGGATGACACAGGTAGAGCTGGGCTTCAGCCCAGCGATGTGAGGAGCCAAAGCGAGTGCCTACATTTAATCAGCTGGTGCGGAAAGGCCGGAGCGCGCCGAACTATAAGACGGCGAGTCCGGCGCTGCAATCCTGCCCGCAAAAGCGCGGCGTTTGCACCCGCGTGTACACCCAGACGCCCAAGAAGCCGAATTCCGCGCTGCGCAAGGTTGCGCGCGTGCGGCTGACCAACGGCATCGAGGTGACGACCTATATTCCCGGCGTCGGCCACAACCTGCAGGAGCACTCGATTGTGCTGATCCGCGGCGGCCGCGTGAAGGATCTGCCGGGTGTGCGTTATCACGTGGTGCGCGGCACGCTGGATTCGGTGGGCGTTGCCAATCGCAAGCAGGGCCGCTCCAAGTACGGTGCGAAGAGGCCAAAGGCCTAAGGGTAGTGCTGGCCTTCAGGCCAGTGTCGCGGTAGGGAGTAATACCCCGAGTCCCGGAGGGACGGCCGGTTCGGGGGTCCCGGATGGCGGGTTGTGTCAGGGCATCGACTTCAGTCGTGCCGCAAAGAGTTTGATAGAGGTTGGGGCTTTAGCCCCTGAGGCGGGTTCGAGGTTCTATGCCGAGAAAAGGACATATCGTAAAGCGCGAAACCCTGGCTGATCCGGTGTATCAGTCCACCCTGGTCAACAAGTTTGTGAACTCCATGATGTGGGACGGCAAGAAGTCGACGGCCCAGTCCATCTTCTACAACGCGATGAAGAAGCTGGAAGAGAAGGGTGGCGACGAGGCCATCAAGCTGTTCAAGAAAGCCGTGGAGAACGCCAAGCCGGTGCTGGAAGTGAAGACCCGCCGCGTCGGCGGCGCCAACTACCAGGTGCCTATCGAGGTCAATGCCGACCGCCGTACATCACTGGCCATCCGCTGGATTTTGCAGTACAGCCGGGGCCGCGGCGAAAAGGGCATGATCGATAAGCTGACCAATGAGCTGCTCGATGCGGCCAACAACCGTGGAGCGGCGATCAAGAAGAAAGAAGACGTGCACCGCATGGCTGAGGCCAACAAGGCCTTCGCGCACTATCGCTGGTAAGAAGGTAGTGCGGCGCTTCAGCGCCGCGGTCCGTAGGCGAGAAATTAAGAGAGCCCCTTCGGGGGCGACAGGGTAACGCGACCTTCGCGTCGCACAGCAAGAAACGGAAAAGATTGTGCCCAGACAAGTTCCATTAGAGCGCTGCAGGAATATCGGCATCATGGCCCACATCGATGCCGGTAAGACCACCACGACGGAGCGCATCCTGTTCTATACAGGACGCACGCACCGCATCGGTGAGGTCCATGAAGGCACCGCCACGATGGACTGGATGGCGCAGGAGCAGGAGCGCGGCATCACCATCACCTCGGCTGCCACCACCTGCGTCTGGAAAGACATTCGCATCAACATCATCGACACCCCGGGCCACGTCGACTTCACGGCTGAAGTCGAGCGCTCGCTGCGCGTGCTCGATGGCGCCTGCGCCGTGTTTGACGCTGTGCATGGGGTCGAGCCGCAGTCCGAAACCGTCTGGCGTCAGGCCGATAAATACGGTGTCCCGCGCATTTGCTTCATCAACAAGATGGACAAGATGGGCGCCGACTTCGAGCACGCCGTCGACACCATCCGCAAGCGCCTCAATGCCCGCCCGGTTGCCATCCAGCTCCCCATCGGTCAGGAAGACAAGTTCAAAGGCGTCATCGATCTGATGGCGATGAAGGCCATCATCTGGAACGATGAGTCGCTGGGCGCCGAGTACGAAATCGATGAGATTCCCGAAGAGTTGAAGAAAAAGGCGCAGGCCTACCACCAGATTCTCGTCGAGACGGTCGTTGAAAACGACGACCAGGACGAGCTGATGCACAAGTACATTGAAGGCGAGACGATTGGCGAAGCCGAGCTTAAAGCTGCGTTGCGCCGCGCGACGTTGAAGATGAAAGTCTTCCCCGTGATCTGCGGAACCGCCTTCAAGAACAAGGGCATTCAGCCCATGCTCGACGCCGTGGTGGACTATCTGCCGTCGCCGCAGGATGTTCCGCCGGTCAAAGGGTTGAACCCTGACACGGGTGTAGAAGAAGCGCGGCCGGCGGAAGACAAGGCTCCCTTCTCGGCATTGGCGTTCAAGATCATGAGCGATCCGTTCGTCGGGCAGCTCACCTTTATTCGTGTGTATTCGGGTCACTTGAAGCAGGGTGACAGCGTGCACATCAGCGGCCGGTCGCGAAGTGAACGAATCGGTCGCCTACTGAAGATGCACGCCAACAAGCGTGAAGACATCACCGAGATCTACGCCGGCGACATCTGCGCCTGCGTGGGCCTGAAGCACATCACCACCGGCGACACCATTTGCGACGAGAACCATCCCATCATTCTCGAATCCATCGAGTTTCCCGCGCCGGTAATTTCGGTAGCGGTCGAGCCTAAGACCAAGGGCGATCAGGAAAAGATGGGCGTCGCGTTGAGTAAGCTGGCGCAGGAAGATCCTACCTTCAAGGTCAACACCGATCCCGACAGCGGCCAAACCATCATCAGCGGCATGGGCGAGCTCCATCTGGAGATCATCGTGGACCGCATGATGCGCGAGTTCAACGTGCAGGCCAACGTTGGCAAGCCGCAGGTGGCCTATCGCGAGACCATTCGCAAGCAGTCGCAGGCGGAAGGTAAGTACATTCGCCAGACCGGCGGCAGTGGTCAGTACGGTCACGTCAAGATTCGCATCGAGCCCAACGAGCCGGGCAAGGGCTACGAATTCGTCAACGAGGTAGTTGGCGGAACCGTCCCCAAGGAGTACATCAAGCCGGTCGACCAGGGCATTAAAGAAGCGATGGAAGGCGGCGTTCTCGCTGGCTACGAGATGGTCGATGTGAAGGCGACGCTGTACGACGGCAGCTATCACGAAGTCGACTCGAACGAAATGGCTTTCAAGATTGCCGGCTCGATGGCCTTCAAGGAGGCCGCGCGCAAGGCCAGCCCGGTGCTGCTGGAACCGGTGATGTCAGTCGAAGTGGTCGTCCCGGAAGAGTACATGGGAACGATCATTGGCGATCTGAGCAGCCGTCGTGGACGCATTGAGGGCATCGAGCATCGCGCCGGATCGCAAGTGATCAAGGCGATGGTGCCGCTGGCCGAGATGTTCGGTTACGCGACCAACATGCGCTCGAACACCCAGGGCCGCGCGACCTTCAGCATGCACTTCTCGCGCTACGAAGAAGCGCCGCGCGCAGTGGCGGAAGAGATCGTCGCCAAGGTGCAGGGCAAGAGCCCGGCCGGAACGAAATAGTTTTGCAGGGGCACGGCTTCAGCCGCGCCGGCAAGAGTTTGGTTTGTATCAGGGCACGACTTCAGTCGTGCCGGAGAGAGCAATTAAGATCCGGGCTTTAGCCCCGGCAAGAGATACGGAGCTCCAATGGCGAAAGAGAAATTTGATCGCAGCAAGCCGCACGTGAACGTAGGCACCATCGGTCACATCGATCATGGCAAGACCACGTTGACGGCGGCCATCACCAAGGTCCTGCAGAAGCACAATCCCAAGATCGTGTTCCGCTCCTTCGACTCGATCGACAACGCGCCGGAAGAGAAGGCGCGCGGCATCACGATTGCGACCGCTCACGTCGAGTACGAGACGGCGAACCGGCACTACGCCCACGTGGACTGTCCCGGCCACGCCGACTACATCAAGAACATGATTACCGGCGCGGCGCAGATGGATGGCGCGATCCTGGTGGTCGCGGCGACCGACGGTCCGATGCCGCAGACCAAAGAGCACGTGCTGCTGGCGCGTCAGGTTGGCGTGCCTTACGTCGTGGTCTTCCTGAACAAGTGCGATGCGGTGGAAGATCCCGAGTTGATCGACCTGGTGGAGATGGAAGTTCGCGAGCTGCTCACCAAGTACAACTTCCCGGGTGACGATCTGCCGGTGGTACGCGGCAGCGCTCTCGGTGCCTTGAACGGCGAAGCCCAGTGGGAAGCCAAGATCGACGAGCTGATGGAGGCGGTCGACAAGAACGTTCCGCTGCCGGCGCGTGATGTGGACAAGCCCTTCCTGATGCCGATCGAAGACATCTTCTCGATTCAGGGACGCGGCACGGTGGTCACCGGCCGCATCGAGCGCGGCAAGGTGAAGGTGGGCGAGGACGTCGAGATCGTCGGCTTCCGCGAGACGCGCAAGACGGTGGTGACCGGCGTGGAAATGTTCAAGAAGCAGCTGGACGAAGGCATGGCGGGCGACAATGCCGGCCTGCTGCTGCGCGGCACGGCGAAAGAAGACGTGGAGCGTGGCATGGTGCTGGCGAAGCCGGGCTCGATCACGCCGCACACCAAGTTCAAGGGCGAAGTGTACGTGCTGTCGAAGGAAGAAGGCGGGCGGCACACACCGTTCTTCAAGGGCTATCGGCCGCAGTTCTACTTCCGCACAACCGACGTGACGGGAGTGGCGACGTTGCCGGCGGGCACGGAGATGGTGATGCCGGGCGACAACGTCAGCCTGGAGATCGAACTGATCACGCCGGTGGCGATGGAAAAGGGCTTGCGGTTCGCCATCCGCGAAGGCGGACGCACCGTGGGCGCCGGCACCATCAGCGACATCATCGCGTAAGGGTAGAGCGGCCCTTCAGGGGCAGCAGATTTACAACGGCTCCAAGTGAGCCTTAACAAAAAGATCTTTGAGAGATAACTAACGTGATTGGCAAAGAACGAATCCGCATCCGGCTGAAAGCTTACGACTATCGCGTCCTTGACCAGTCCACCGGCGAGATTGTGGACACCGCCCGCCGTACCGGCGCGCAGATCGCGGGACCGATTCCGCTGCCCACAGTGAAGAACAAATACTGCGTGCTGCGCTCGCCCCACGTGGACAAGAAGTCGCGCGAGCAGTTTGAGATTCGCACCCACAAGCGCCTGCTCGACATTCTCGAGCCGACGCAGCAGACGGTGGACGCGCTGATGAAGCTGGAACTCCCCGCGGGCGTGGATGTGGAGATCAAGGCCTTCGGCAAGGAACACAAGTAGCCGCGAGCCGTGAGCCCTGAGCCAAGACCTCGGTTGTAGACGCAACCGAAGACGGTGGAGGGGGCGAGCGCCGAAGGCGCGGAAGATCATAGCCCAGCGCTTCAGCGCTGGGTAGGTGAAGAGAAAGAAGTAGAGTCCCGGTAGGGACGGCAGATGACAAGCGGACTTCAGTCCGCGACATAACAAAGCTTCCGAGGCGCGAGCCCCCGGTCCGAAGCGAACGGTGCGAAGCAGAGTTGAGGAAACGACTATGGCAGTAGGTGGAATTCTCGGCAAGAAAATCGGCATGACGCAGCTCTTCGATGACAAGGGTGATGTTCACCCGGTCACCGTGCTGCAGGCCGGTCCCTGTGTGGTGACCGAGCGCCGCACCGTCGACAAGCACGGCTACGATGCCGCCCAGATCGGGCTGGTTGAGTTCGTCAAAGAGTCGCGCCTGACGAAAGCCATGCGTGGCCACTTCGCCAAGAACAATCTTCCGCCGCTGCGTATCCTGCGCGAAGTCCCGGTCGTGATCGACCCCGAGACGCAGGACGGCACCAAGGTCGGTGACAAGGTTCTGGTGGAGATCTTCGAAGGTGAAAAGTTTGTCGATGTCGCCGGAATCAGCAAGGGACGCGGCTTTGCCGGCGTGGTGAAGCGCCACAAGTTCGCCGGCGGCGCGGCGTCGCACGGCTCGATGTTCCAGATCACCGGTTCGATCGGATCGTCCGCATTCCCCTCGCGTGTGTTCAAAGGCATGCGGATGTCGGGACACATGGGCGTGGACAGGGTAACGGTGCGCAACCTGCGTGTGCTGGGCGTTGATAAAGACGAGAACCTGCTGGTGGTCGAAGGCGCGGTTCCGGGCCATCGCGATGCGTACGTGGTGATTACCAAAGCGAAGAAGCCGCCGAGAGAGCGTCGTGGATTCAGCGGCGCCGGCACGGTTGATCCGTTGAAGGCTTCCAAGCGCGCGGCAGCGAAGAAGAAATAGCGGCGAGTGGCTGGTGGTCAGCGGCTACTTGCTTTAGCTGATAGCTGACGGCTGATAGCCGACAGCGAACTGAGAAAAAGATATGGCAACGATTGACGTACTGAATCTGGGCGGCGAAAAGGTGGGATCGCTCGATCTGGCCGAGGAAGTCTTCGGCGCAGTCAACGAGGACCTGCTGTGGGAAGCGGTAAAGCACTACCGCGCCGGACTGCGCGCCGGAACGCATGCCACCAAGAACAAGAAGCTGGTGAGTGGCGCAGGCAAGAAGTTGTGGAAGCAGAAGGGTACGGGACGCGCGCGCGTCGGCTCCATCCGCTCTCCACTGTGGCGGCATGGCGGCACGGTACACGGACCGCAGCCCCGCTCCTATGACTTCGCGTTTCCGCGCAAGAAGTTGCTGGGCGCGCTGCGCTCGGCGCTGGCGGCCAAGCTTGCCGATGGCAAGCTGGTTGTGGTCGAGAGCTTCGAGCTCGAGGCAGCGAAGACGAAAACCTTCCGCCAAACGCTGGACAAGCTGAACGCGGGCAAGACGACACTGCTGGTCGAAAGCTCGGCGACCGAGAACCATAACCTGCACCTCAGCTCGCGCAATCTGGAAGGTGTCGAGCTGCTGGCGGGTAATCAGGTTCATCCCTATCACCTGCTGCGCTATGAGAGCGCAATCTTTGCGCGGCCGGCGCTGGAGAAGTTGCAGGACTCGCTGAAGGCTTCGGCGCCCCGGCGCAGACACGCGGAGGTGGCGCAATGAAGTCGGCGTATCAGATCATTCGCCGTCCGGTGATCACGGAAAAGGGACTGGGCGTCAAGGAAACGGAAGAGACGCTGGTTTTTGAAGTTGCAGTTGGCGCCAGCAAGAACGAGATCAAGCAGGCCGTGCAGAGCATTTTCAAGGTGAAGGTGGACTCGGTTCGTACCGCAACCTTCGTGGGCAAAGAGCGGCGGCGCGGCAAGTTCACCGGCTACCGTCCCGACTGGAAGAAGGCGTATGTCCGGTTGAAGACGGGCCAGAAGATGCCCGAGTACGCAGAGAACCTGTAAAAGCAGCTTCGAGTTTCAGGTTTCGAGTTTCAAGCGAACGGCGAAAAGCAAGTAGCGAAGAGCGATTATGGCAATCAAGACTTACAGACCGACAACTCCGACGCGGCGTTTTACGACGACGACGGCCAACGATGAGCTGACGACGAATCGGCCATACAAGCCGCTGACCGAGCCGAAGCAGCGCATCAACGGACGCCGTAATGCCGGCGATCTGACCATCTGGCGGCGCGGCGGAGGCCACAAGCGCAAGCTGCGCATCATCGACTTCAAGCGCGATAAGGCTGGAGTGCCGGCGACCGTGGCGTCGATTGAGTACGACCCCAACCGCTCGGCGCGCATCGCCCTGCTGAACTATGCCGATGGCGAGAAGCGTTACATCGTGCAGCCGGTCGGACTGAAGGTCGGGGCCAAGGTGCTCAGCGGTCCTGACGCCGACATCCTGGTGGGCAATGCTTTGCCGCTGCGTAATATTCCGCCCGGCACGACGGTGCACAACATCGAGTTGAAGCCCGGCAAGGGCGCGCAGATGGCGCGTTCGGCGGGCGCGCAGGCGCAGTTGGTTGCCAAGGAAGGCGACTACGCGCTGCTCAAGCTGCCTTCCGGCGAGACCCGCAAGGTGCTGGTCGATTGCATGGCGACCGTAGGCCAGGTGGGCAACGCCGATCACGAAAATGTTTCCATCGGCAAGGCCGGCCGTACGCGCTGGATGGGTCGCCGCCCGACCAACCGCGGTGTCGTCATGAATCCGGTCGATCACCCGCACGGCGGCGGTGAGGGCAAGACCAGCGGCGGACGTCATCCGGTGACCCCCTGGGGCCAGCCGACACGTGGCTACAAGACACGCAATAACAAGCGGACCGATAAGTTCATCATAAGCCGCACCAAGAAGTAGGACTGAGACGATATGGCACGTTCAACCAAGAAGGGCCCGTTCATCGATTCGCATCTGCAAGTCAAGATCGAGCAGCTGAACGCGCGCAACGAGAAGAAGGTGGTGCGCACCTGGTCGCGCCGCTCCACGGTGATCCCGGAGATGGTGGGTCACACGCTGGCGGTACACAACGGGAAGAAGTTCATCCCCGTGTACATCACCGAAAACATGGTGGGCCACAAACTGGGCGAGTTCAGCATGACGCGCACCTTCAAGGGCCACTCGGTGAAAGCTGCAACGGAGACGTCGGCCAAGCCGGCGCCGCCGGCGAGATAAGGAAACGACATGGAATTCACTGCCAAACTGAATTACGTGCGAGTCTCGCCGCAGAAAGCGCGCCTGGTGCTGGATCTGATCAAAGGCCGCCGGGTGGAAGAGGCGCTCGACACGCTGACGTTCAGCAAGAAGGGTATTGCGCCGAAGTTGTACAAGCTGCTGCGCTCGGCGGTCGAGAACGCCAATTATGTCAGCGCCGAGAAGGGCCTGGACGTCGATGTCGACCGCTTGTTCGTGGCCCGCGCGATCGCCAACGACGGGCCGCGCATGAAGCGCATTCGTCCCGCGCCCATGGGCCGCGCTTATCGCTATCAGCGGCGCATCGCGCACATCGAGATCGCGCTGGCGGAGAAGACTGCGAAGAACGGTAAGGGTGATCTGGTGCAGACGGTGCAGGAGGGTGCCCCAGCGAAGCAGGCAGCCAAGAAAGCGCCAGCCAGGAAAGCGGCGGCGAAGAAGGCTCCGGCAAAGAAAGCGCCGGCGAAGAAATTTGCGGGCAAGAAGCCCGCCAAGAAAAAGTAGGGAGATTATGGGACAGAAAGTCCATCCATACGGTTTTCGTCTCGGCATCACCAAGCCGTGGCGGTCACGCTGGTTCGTCGAGCGCGATTACGACAAGCTGCTGCTGGAAGATGTCAAGCTGAAGGCCGAGCTGAAAGAAAAGCTCAAGTCGGCGGGCGTCAGCTCCATCGAAGTCGAGCGGCCGGGCAACAAGCTGCGCATCATTATCCGCACCGCGCGTCCGGGCATCATCATCGGCCGCAAAGGTACGGAGATCGACAAGCTCAAGCAGGAGATCCAGAAGCGCACCAATCGCGATGTCTACGTCGACATCCAGGAAGTGCACAAGCCGGAGCTCGATGCGCAACTGGTGTCGGAGAACATTGCGTTGCAGCTGGAGAAGCGCGTGGGCTTCCGTCGCGCCATGCGCAAGGCGGTCGACTCGGCGCTGCGCTTTGGCTGCAAGGGAATCAAGGTGCGCGTCAGTGGGCGTCTGAACGGCAATGAAATCGCGCGTTCGGAATGGTATCTGCAGGGACGCTTGCCGCTGCACACGCTGCGTGCCGACATCGACTACGGTTTCACCGAAGCGCGCACGACCTACGGCGTGATCGGTGTGAAGGTTTGGGTGTACAAGGGCGAGATTTTCAAGGAGCGCAAGCGCGAGCCGCAGACGGTTCAAAGCGGAGCGTTCTAGAAGCGGTTGTCAGTTGCCGGTTGTCAGTAGAGCCGCAACGGATGATCGACGCAACTGATAACGGACAACTGACAACGGACAACTGATTATGTTGATGCCAAAGAAAGTGAAGTACCGCAAGCAGCAGCGCGGCCGCATGTGCGGCAAGGCGTGGCGCGGCGGCGAGCTGTCGTTCGGCGACTTCGGCCTCAAGGTTCTGGAGCCGGGATGGATCACCGATCGCCAGATCGAAGCCAGCCGCGTGGCCATGACGCGCTTCATCAAGCGCGGTGGCAAGATCTGGATTCGCCTCTTCCCGGATAAGCCGGTGACCAAGAAGCCGGCCGAAACCCGTATGGGCAAGGGCAAAGGCGCGCCGGATCACTGGGTCGCAGTGGTGCGTCCCGGCAAGATCCTGTTCGAGATGGAAGGCGTGCCGGCGGCGGACGCTGCCGAGGCAATGCGTTTGGCCTCGCACAAGCTGCCACTGCGGACCAAGTTCGTGCAGCGCGAAGGCGTGCACTAGAGGCAGCTGTCAGTTATCAGCCGGCAGCTGTCAGCTAAACACGGTGGGGATGGCGATAAGGTTGATGACTGGCAAAGCGCTCGAACTAGAAAAATCAAGCTGAAAGCTGAAAGCTGAAAGCTGAGAGCTGACAGCTGAGAGCCAAAAGATGAATGTCGACAAAATACGTAACCTGACCGATATCGAGCTGGATCATCAGCAGCGCGAGCTGTCCGACCAGCTGTTCAAGATGAAGTTTCAGCTCAAGATGGGCCAGACCGAAAGCCTGAAGAAGATTCGCGAGCTGAAGAAGGACATTGCGCGGGTGAAGACGGTGATGCGCCAGAAAGAGATTGCCGGCGGCAACGGAGCCTCGGCTCCCAAGGCGCCGGTAGCCAGCGCTCCCGCACCGGCGAAGAAAGCGGCCGCGAAGAAGACGAAAGCCGCGACGGAGAAAAAGTAATCCATGGCTGAAACTACAGCAACCAGCACTGCAAAAGCCGCGGGCCGGCGCAAGATCATGATCGGTAAAGTCGTCTCCACCAAGATGGCCAAGACCATCGTGGTGGAAGTGCGGCGGCAGAAGGCGCACCCCTTCTACAAGCGCGTGGTCACGCGCAGCAAAAGGTTCTATGCGCACGACGAGCAGGGCACGGCGCATCTCGGCGACTTCGTGAAGATCGAAGAGACGCGTCCGCTGTCCAAGCTGAAGCGCTGGCAGTTGAAGGAAATCGTGCAGCGGGCGGCGCAGGTCGCGCCGGTTGAGGAAGTGGTCGCCGAGAACGCATAAAGGCCGCACTTGGCACTTAGCATTTGGCACTTAGCCAAAACAATGGGTGCCAGCAGGTTTGGCTAAGTGCTAACGGCTAATTGCTAAATGCCGATTCACAAGACCGCCTCGAGGGAGAAGAAATTATGGCAGTGATGATGAGGTCCATGCTCGATGTCGCCGACAACTCCGGCGCGCGCAAGCTGCAGATGATCCTGCCGCTGGGCGGTTCGACCGGACTGGTGGCTGGCCTGGGCGACGTGATTACCGCGGCGGTGAAGGAAGCTTCGCCGGATGGTACCGCCAAGAAGGGCACAGTAGTGAAGGCGGTAATCGTGCGGACTCGTAAGGAGCATCGTCGTCGCGATGGCACCTATATCCGCTTCGATCAGAATGCGGCCGTGCTCATTAATGACGCGCATGAACCGGTGGGCACACGCGTTTTCGGACCGGTAGCTCGCGAACTGCGCGAGAAGAAGTTTTTGAAGATCGTTTCCCTGGCGCCGGAAGTACTGTAAGGCGGCAGTTAGCACTTAGCACTTAGCATTTAGCTTGGTGCTTCTGATTCGCGGTTTTGGTTGGAGGCGGCATTTGCTAAGTGCCAAATGCTAACGGCTAAGTGCCAACCGCGAACTACTAGAGGATTGGACACAATGCAGAAATCAGTCGACATTCGCCGCAACGATCAGGTGCGGGTGATTACCGGACGGGACAAGGGCAAGCAGGGCCGCGTACTGCGCGTTATGCCGGACGAGGGTAAGGTGCTGGTCGAGCACGTCATGATGGTGAAGAAGAACGTGCGTCCTAACCCGCAGAAGAATATCAAGGGCGGCATCGCCGAGCAGGAGAGCCCGGTTTCTCTCAGCAACGTGATGCTGATGTGTAACTCGTGTAACCGGCCGGTCCGCGTCGGACATGAATACCACGGCGACCGTCACGTGCGGGTGTGCAAGAAGTGCGGCACGACGCTGGAGAAGTAAGAACAGCAGTTAGCACTTGGCATTTAGCAGTTAGCCAAGTCTTAGGGTTCGAGCAGCAAATCAGGCCGGCAAGGGCTTTGGCTAAATGCCAATTGCTAAATGCTAAGTGCAGGCCTTCAAAATTGATTTCCTCACGAACCGGCTTACCGCCGAAACCGTGAGAAAGGTAAAAGCAGAGAGATGGCAGACGAGAAAAAACAGAAAGCCCCGCAGGGCGGCGGCAAGCCGCAGGGTGGTCAGGCAAAGCCTCAGGGCAAGAAAGCCAAGCCGGAACAAGTAGAAGCGGCGGGCGATCACGGCGGCAAGCCGTCACGTCCTAAGGCCAATAACCGTGCAACGGCGCGTCTGCGGGACCGCTATTACAAAGAAGTTCTGCCGACGCTGATGAAGGAACTCAGCCTCGACAACCCGATGGCCGCTCCCAAGCTGGAGAAGATCATCGTGAACATGGGCGTGGGCGAGGCGACGCAGAATGCCAAGCTGATCGATCCGGCAGCGACAGAAGTCGGCCAGATTACCGGCCAGAAGCCGGTGATCACCAAGGCGCGCAAGTCGATCGCGGCCTTCAAAGTTCGTGAAGGCATGCCCATCGGCGTCATGGTGACGCTGCGTGGCGACCGCATGTACGAGTTCTTTGATCGCCTGGTGAACGTTGCGTTGCCGCGTGTGCGCGACTTCCGCGGGGTGCCCACCAAGTCATTTGACGGGCGCGGGAACTTTACGCTGGGCGTGCGCGATCAGCTGATCTTTCCCGAAATCGACTATGCCAAGGTCGAGAAGCTGAAGGGCATGAACATCACGATCGTAACCACGGCAGGAACGGACGATCAGGCACGAGCTCTGCTGAAGCACATGGGCATGCCGTTCCGGCAGTAAGAAAGCAGTTTCGAGTTTCAAGTTAGGTAAAGCAGTTTCGAGTTTCAAATACGTGATGAAACTCGATGGGATTGAAAGCTAACGGCTGAGAGCCAATAGCGAAAGGCGAGAATGGCCAGAACATCACAAATAGCGAAGACGAACAAAAAGCTGAAGTTCTCGACCCGGCAGCACAATCGCTGCAAGATCTGCGGACGCGCGCGCGGCTATCTACGCAAGTTCGGGTTGTGCCGTCTGCATTTCCGCGATCTGGCTCTGCGGGGCGAGATTCCCGGGGTTGCGAAGTCGAGTTGGTAGCGCAGTGACTAGTGACTAGTGACTGTTGGAGAGTACGTCGCGGCTGGTTCTCACAATACCTGGCGAGTGGCCATGCAATTGAGTGAGCGAACGGGCGACGATATCAGGAGAAGCAAAGCATGAGTTTGACCGATCCGGTCTCGGATTTCTTAACCAGAGTTCGTAACGCCATCAAGGCGCGGCAGCAGAAAGTCGACGTTCCACATTCGAAGCTGAAGGTGGAAATGGCCCGCATCCTCAAAGAAGAGGGCTACATCGCGAACTTCAAGGCCACCGAGGAAGAAGGACGCAAGATGCTGCGGGTGTACTTGAAGTACAGCCCCGACAACTCGTCGCCGATCTCGGACCTCAAGCGTGTATCGCGCCCCGGCTGCCGTGTGTATGTCGGGCACGCCGAGATTCCGCGCGTGCTGGGCGGTCTGGGAATCAACATCTTGACTACGCCCAAAGGCGTCATGACCGGCCGCCAGGCCCGCAAAGAAGGCGTCGGCGGCGAAGTGCTGTGCGAGATTTACTAGGTCGCTGTCAGCTGTCGGCTATCAGCCGTTGGCTAAGGCGTTGGCCTGGTGATGATGTTGAAGTCGGGCACGATGCTCGAACTATGTAGAACAAGCCGAGAGCTGAAAGCTGACGGCTGAGAGCTAAAGAATATGTCTCGAATTGGTAAGAAACCGATACCGCTGCCCAAGGGCGTGACCTATGCCGTCGAGGGCAACACTGTTCGCGTAAAGGGCCCGAAGGGCGAAGTCGTTACCCACATGCCGGGCGGCGTCACGCTGGAGCAGACGGATGGCGTGTTGAACGTTGTCCGCGAGGACGATTCGAAAGCCGCAATCCACGGCCTCGTTCGCGCTCTGGTCAACAACTCTGTCGAAGGCGTTACCAAAGGCTGGACCAGGGAACTGGACATCGTCGGCATCGGTTATCGCGCCGAGATGAAGGGCAAGGGCACGGTAGTATTCACGCTGGGCTATTCGCACCCAATTGAGTATCCGTTGCCCGCCGGCATCGACGTTGCCATCGATCCCAAGCAGACGCACTTGACCATCAGCGGCATCGATCGTCAGAAAGTCGGATTTGTTGCCGCCGAAATGCGCAGCCTGCGGCCACCTGATCCGTACAAGAACAAGGGCGTGCGCTACACGGACGAGCGGCTGAAGAAGAAGGTCGGCAAGACGGGCGCGAAATAGTCGCGCATTCGCGGGCGTCTGAGCCTGCGGCGACTGTCCCTAGCTCAGCGAGATGACAGGGAATCAGGAATTGGACGGCTGGAACTTCGGGTTCACCGTCACCCGGTTCAGAAACCCGGGATAAGGAAAAAGAACAATGCTTTCGAAGACTGCAAAAGACGCAACCCGGCAGAAGGTTCACACCCGCATCCGGAAGAAGCTGATGGGTACAGACGAGCGGCCGCGCCTGAATGTGTATCGCTCGGAGAATCACATCTACGCCCAGGTCATTGACGATGGCAAGGGCGTGACCCTGGTCCAGGCCACTTCGCTGGAGAAGGGCAAAGGCGTGAAGGGCGACAAGCGGCCTACCGGCGGCAATGTCAGCTCGGCCAAGGAAGTGGGCAAGCTGATCGCCGAACGCGCCAAGGACAAGGGCATCAAGAAAGTCGTCTTCGACCGCGGCGGGTATCTGTATCACGGGCGCATTAAGGCCCTGGCCGATGCCGCCCGCGAAGCCGGGCTGGAATTTTAGCCGCGTCCACAACCGCGGTGGAAGAAGTTGGCCGGATGAAGTGGGACGTATCGGAGATTACGCTGGAAGCGCATTATGGGGGCGCGCACGCGCCGCTTCTGACGGTAGTTCCGTGCAGCTCGGTGAGCGAACTGGAAGAAGGGCACGACAGTAGCGTGCGGCGGGTCCTGCTGGTGATGGGAATCAACCCGCGGGCGGTCAAGGAGCTGGGCTGGAAACCGCAACGCCTCTCCTTTGCCGACGAAGGAACCAGGGAGAAGCACAACTTCGATGTTTGGCCGGCCGAGACTGGCGAGCCTAATGCGGTTAAGTTTCCTATCCGGTAAGGATGGAAGAGAGATTTCGAGGTGCCACGAGTGGCGCCGGGAGACATAAAGGTAATGCCAACAGTAAAGAAAAAGCTGGACGCTGGTCAGTACCAGCTGAAGGACCAGGTGGTCTCGATCAATCGCGTCACCAAGGTCGTTAAAGGCGGCAAGAATCTGTCGTTCGCGGCGCTGGTGGTAGTCGGCGATCCGTCCTCGGCGGTGGTGGGCTACGGCTCCGGCAAGGCGAAGGAAGTTCCGCAGGCGATCCGCAAGGGCATCGAGTCGGCCAAGAAGAATCTGCTGCGCGTGAACCTGAATCAAACCACTATTCCGCATCAGGTGCTGGGGCGCTACGGATCGGGCATGGTGCTGCTGAAGCCGGCTCCGGAAGGAACGGGAGTGATCGCCGGCGGTGCAGTGCGCGCGGTGATGACTTCAGCTGGGGTACAGAACGTGCTGACGAAGTCGATTGGCACCACCAACCCGCACAATGTGATCAAGGCCACATTCAACGCGCTCGGCAAGCTGCGCGACCGCAAGGATGTAGCGGCGCAGCGCGGCAAATCGGTGGAGGAGCTGTAATCATGGCGCGAGTTCGGAAAAAGACAGAGACTGCAGCCGCCGCACAGGGTTCGAAGATTCATCTGAAGTGGGTGCGTTCGGCGATCGCGTCGCCGGTCAAGCATAAGCTGGTGGTCAAGGGACTGGGCTTTACACGGCTCAATCAGGTAGTCGAGCGTGAAGACACTCCCTCGATCCGCGGCATGGTGGCGAAGGTGCCGCACCTGGTAGAGATTGTGAAATAGTTGCCAGTAGCCAGTCGCCAGTACCCAGTTGAAATTGCTCGCGACTGCATGTCGGCAACAAGGGTTGTGACGTACAAGATTTGCACGTAAGCCTCTGCGCATAGTTGCGAACTGACTACTGGCGGCTGGCTACTGGCAACTGAGGTCGAAATGAATCTGAGCACATTACGAGCGCCTCGCAAGGCGTCGGAAAATCGCAAGCGCGTGGGCCGGGGTATGGGCTCGGGCATGGGCAAGACTTCCACCCGCGGCCACAAAGGCCAACGCTCGCGCAGCGGCTCACGCTCGATGCGCGGATTTGAAGGCGGCCAGATGCCACTGCATCGCCGTCTGCCCAAGCGTGGCTTCGTCAACATCTTCCGCACCGAGTACGAAGTGGTGAATCTGGAGAAGCTGGCGAGCCTGGGCGACAGCGAGATCACGCCGGAAGTATTGCGCAAAGCCGGAATGGTGAGTTCCAAGAAGGCGCTGGTGAAGGTCCTGGGACAGGGCGAGTTGTCGAAGGCGCTTACCGTACACGCGCATAAGTTCTCCAAGTCGGCGCAGGAGAAGATTGAGAAGGCCGGCGGGACGATACAAGTGGTCAGTGCCTAGTGGCCAGTGGCCAGCTGGGTTTGTGCGCTGTCTGAAGTCTTGTCCGAGTCTGAGGCGAAGCCATCGCGAGCAGTTTTGTTATAACTGGCCACTGGTCACCGGCCACTGGCAACTGGTTCTTGAGGTTCTATGCTTGAGAAGTTAGCCAACGTATTCCGCGTCCCCGATCTGCGAAAGCGCATTCTGTTCACGCTTGGGCTGCTGGCGGTGTATCGTCTGGGCGGTCACATTCCGACGCCGGGTATCAACGCCGATAAGCTGGCGCAGTTCTTCGACCAGAACCGGGGCAGCTTCCTGGGCTTCATCGATCTGTTCAGCGGCGGCCAATTGCGCCGACTGACCATCTTCGCGCTCGGCATCATGCCGTACATCACCGCGTCGATCATCCTGCAGTTGATGACCGTGGTGTACGAACCGCTGGCCAAGTTGCAGAAGGAAGGCGAGCTAGGCCGCAAGAAGATCACCCAGTGGACGCGCTATCTGACCCTGGGCCTGAGCGCCGTGCAGTCGTTGGGCATCGCGTTTACCTTGCAGAGACAGCCGGATTTCGTGGTCAACCCCGGCATCGGTTTTGTCCTGATGACCATGCTGACGCTGACCACGGGCAGCGTCTTCATCATGTGGCTGGGCGAGCAGATTACCGAGCGCGGCGTCGGTAACGGAATGTCGCTGCTGATCTTCGCCGGCATCGTGGTCGGCTTGCCGCGCGGCGTCATGGATATGGTCGACAAGGCGAAGAACCAGGCCTGGGGCGCGCTGACTGTGCCTGCCATGCTGCTGCTGGTCGTGTTAATGGTCGCGGTGGTCGCGTTCATTGTGTTCGTGGAGCGCAGCGAGCGCCGCATCCCGGTGCAGTACGCCAAGCGCGTGGTCGGACGCAAGATCATGGGCGGCCAGTCGACCCACCTGCCGCTGCGCGTGAACTCGGGCGGCGTCATGCCGGTGATCTTCGCATCGTCGGTATTGACTTTGCCGCAGACAGCAGGAGCGTTGTTTAAGGACAACCGTTACTTCGGCCCGATGCTGCGCGCGTTGCAGTGGGGCGAGCCGCTGTACACCCTGTTGTATGCGATTGGAATTATCTTCTTCGCGTACTTCTACGTGTCGATTGTCTTCAACCCGACTGAGGTTGCCGACAACATGCGCAAATACGGTGGATTTATTCCCGGCATTCGGCCCGGTGCGCGCACGGCGAATTACATCAACGACATTTTGACGCGCATCACTCTGGTCGGCGCGTTATACCTGATCCTGATTTCGTTCATTCCGGAGTGGATGATCGCCGGTATTCGGCTGAATCACCTGCCGGGTGCGATTGGCGCGTTCTTCGAGCGCTTGCCGAACTTCGTGACAAATGGTCTTGGCGTGAACTTCTACTTCGGTGGAACGTCCTTGCTGATCGTCGTCGGCGTGGCGATGGATACGATCAATCAGGTCGAGTCGCAGCTGGTGATGCGGCATTACGAAGGATTCACCCCGCGCAGCGGACGAGTACGCGGGCGCAGGTCGACGTGGTAAGGAAGCATTTGGCACTCAGCAGTTGGCAATTAGCAAAAGCTCGCCAAGTACATTATTTGCAGCAGGTCTCACATTGGCAGCAAGAGCGGCAACGAGCAGTAGCTAAGTGCCAAATGCTAAGTGCCAGGTGCTGGTTTTGGACGCCCGTCTAGCGGCGGGCAGAAAGAAGAGTTGTTCGGAAGATTCCGGGAGGCGACGCGCCCAGCGTCATCCGGCTCACGAACGGCCCTCAGGGTTACAACCGATGGAAGTGCAGACTTCCGCAGCAGTGGGCGTGCAGGCGAACACGCGTATAACGGGTCCTATTATCCTGCTGGGACCTCCGGCGGCCGGCAAAGGAACGCAGGCCAAGCTGATCGCTGAAACTTTCGGCATTCCGCAGATCTCCACCGGGGACATTCTGCGGGCCTGTGTGGCTCAGAAAACCGAGCTGGGTTTGAAGGCCAAAGCGATCATGGAACGGGGCGATCTGGTCCCCGACGAACTGGTTTGCGATATGGTGGCTGACCGGTTGGAGCAGGCGGACTGTTGTCGCGGGTTCATTCTGGATGGGTTTCCGCGAACCGTGCAGCAGGCGGAGTGGCTGGACGCGCATCTGGAGAAGATGCGCGGTTGCAAGGAGGGCGATGCGACGGCCCAGAAGGCTTGCGCGGCGCCGGTTGTGATCAGGCTGATAGTAGATTATAATGTTCTACGGCAACGGGTTACCGGACGCCGTTCCTGTCCCACCTGCGGGCGGATTTATAACGTCTACTTCCAGCCTACCAAAGTCCAGGGTATCTGCGACGTTGAAGGCACGTCACTTGCGACGCGCCCGGACGATGCGGAAGACGTTTTTGCCGAGCGCATGAAAACGTATGACCGGCAAACCCTGCCCCTGGTCGACTATTACCGGGCGCGCGGGCGGCTGGTGGAAGTGAACGGTGAGCAGCCGGTGGAAGAGGTAATGGCGCAGGCGTTTCGCGCGATCGAGAATGTCAATCGTTTGTAAGTCGGCTTCCGAGATCGAAAAAATGCGCCGCAGCGGGCGCATCGTTCGTCAGGTTCTAGAGGCGGCGAAAGAAGCGGTGGCACCGGGTTGCTCCACCATGGATCTGGAGCGCGTGGCCGAACGCAAGATTCGAGATTTGGGCGCGAAGCCGGCATTCAAGGGTTATTACGATTATCCCTGCGTGCTCTGCGCCTCGGTAAACAACGAGATCGTGCACGGCATTCCGTCGGAGCGGCGAATGCTGAAGGCGGGCGATATCGTTTCCCTGGATTGCGGGGTGGTGCTCGACGGCTACTACGGCGATTCGGCCATCACCGTTCCTGTAGGCGATACCCTCACGCCGGAGTTGCAGAAACTGCTGGACGTGACCCGCGAATCGCTGGTTCAGGGAATTGCCGCGGCGCGCGCCGGCAATGCGATTGGTGATATCGGCGCAGCCGTGCAGAAGTATGTTGAGGCCAATGGCTTCAGCGTGGTGCGTGAGTTTGTAGGGCACGGCATCGGGACGCGGCTGCACGAAGATCCACAGGTCCCAAACTACGGCACACCGGGACATGGTCCGAAGCTGCGCGACGGCATGGTCCTGGCGATCGAGCCGATGGTGAACATGGGTCGTCCGGGAACGCGCTTGCTGGACGATAAGTGGACGGCAGTCACCGAAGATGGAAGCTATAGCGCACACTTCGAGCACTGCATTGCGGTGACCAAGAGTGGGCCGGTGATTTTGACGGAGTAGAAAGAACCAGTTGTCGGTTGTCAGTTGTCGGTTGTCAGTCAGCAACTAGCAACGAGCGGCTAGCAACTAGTGAAGCTTCGAAGTGGGCCTTGGGCTGATGAGAGACTTGTCGCACCAAGGTCAAAACTGACAACCGACAACTGACAACCGACAACTGGGTGTGAATGAGTAAGGAAGACGCGATTGAAGTAATGGCAGTGGTAGTCGAACCCCTGCCCAATGCGATGTTTCGAGTGGAGCTGGAGAACAAGCATCAGGTGCTGGCGCACGTCTCCGGCAAGATGCGCAAAAACTTCATCCGCATACTTCCTGGCGACCGCGTCGCGGTGGAGCTGTCGCCATACGATTTGACGCGCGGAAGAATTGTGTATCGATACAAATAGGCAGTTGTCGGCAATCGGGTGCCGTAATAACTGACGACAGACAACTGATAACTGACCACTGAGGAATCATGAAGGTACGCGCATCGGTTAAGAAGATTTGCGACAAGTGCAAGGTGATTCGCCGCCACGGCGTAGTCCGCGTGATCTGCGAGAACTCCAAGCACAAACAACGGCAGGGATAGCAACTAGCAATTAGCAGCTAGCAACTAGCCTTTGCAGTACAAGCGGTTTAATCGATTCCGACGGCAGGATCAAGTGGGAATCCAAGATATCTCGAGCAACGGTGTTAGCTAATTGCTAATTGCTGGTTGCTAATTGCTGGGGTAACTATGGCACGTATTGCAGGCGTGGATCTTCCGCGCAACAAGCACATCCGGATCGCGCTGACCTACATCTACGGCATCGGCAATTCGCGGTCGGCCAAGATTCTGGGCGCGGCTCATGTCGAGCCGGTCAAGAAGGTCAGCGATCTGAACGAGGACGAAGTGAATCGCATTCGCCAGGTCATCGAGCAGGAAGGCGACGTCGAGGGCGATCTCCGCAAGGATATTTCGATGCATATCAAGCGGCTGATCGAAATCGGCTCGTATCGCGGCTATCGGCATCGCCGCAGCCTGCCGGTCCGCGGACAGCGCACCCACACCAACGCCCGCACCCGCAAAGGACCGCGCAAGGGCACGGTGGCCAATAAGAAGAAAGCGACGGGTAAGACATAAGCTATGGCTAAAGCAGCAGGTTCCGCCGCCGACAAGAAAGGCAAGACCAAGAAGTTCAAGAAGAAGGAACGCAAGCACATTCCGCACGGATTGGTGCACGTTCAGGCGTCCTTCAACAACACCATCGTCACCATTACCGACCCGACCGGCAATACCGTGTCGTGGAAGAGTTCGGGGTCGTTGGGCTTCCGCGGCTCGCGCAAGGGCACTCCCTTTGCCGCGCAGCAGGCCGCAGCGAACGCCGCCAACCAGGCGCGCGATCACGGCATGCGCAGCGTGGACGTGAAGGTCAGCGGGCCCGGCTCGGGGCGTGAATCGGCGGTGCGCGCTCTGGCTGCCTCAGGACTGGATGTGCGGTCGATCAAAGACGTGACACCGGTGCCGCACAATGGCTGCCGTCCGCCGAAAAGAAGAAGGGTTTAGGGATTGGAGGCTAGAGGCTGGCGAAGCTGGCAACTGGCATCACGCCTTCTGACTGGGCAAAGGATCGAAAGGGTAAGTAGCAACATCTAAACACTAACCCCTAATCCCTAGCCGCTAACAACCGATTTTTGGATCGGGAAGAAGCGCCGCCATGCGCGTAAACCGATCGACATGGGGACGAACAGGCTTCGTCCTATAAGGAGAAAGCAACTTGGCACGCTACAAAGACGCAGTATGCCGCCTTTGCCGCCGTGAGGGTATGAAGCTGTTCCTCAAAGGCGGAAAATGTTTTACCGACAAGTGTCCGATCGAAAAGCGCAATTTTGCCCCCGGCCAGCACGGCAAGGATCGCAAAGCCAAGATCGTTGGCTACGGCCTGCAGCTTCGCGAGAAGCAGAAGGCAAAGCGCATCTACTTCACTCAGGAAGGCCAATTCCGCAACTACTTCGAACGCGCCTTTCGCACCAAGGGTGTCACCGGTGAAATGCTCTTGCAGCAACTGGAGCGCCGGCTCGACAACGTTGTGTACCGTCTCGGCTTTGCCGTAGCGCGGCGTCAGGCGCGGCAGTTGGTGCGTCACGGTCACGTCGCGGTCAACGGCAGGAAGCTCAACATCCCTTCCTATCAGGTGAAGACGGGCGATGAGATCACGGTGCGCGAAGGCAGCCAGAAGCTGGCAATCCTCGAGGCCGCCAAGGATTTCGCCAGCCATCAGGCGCCGCCGGCATGGCTGGAAGTCGATCGCGACGCCTACAAGGGTCGCGTGCTGGCTCTGCCCAAGCGCGAAGACATCAACCTGCCCATCAATGAGCAGCTGATCGTCGAACTGTATAGCAAGTAAGGCAGCGATTAGCAATTAGATAACAACCTAGCAGGAAACGCTGATTTCCTGCAGTAGTGGGGTTGGTTGCACAGCTGGAGCGGAAAGCAACTGAGTCCCGCTTTGCGCGACGGCGACACGATAGCCCAGGACGGAGCGGGAGCGGAGTCTTGGGTAGGCTGTAGTTAGGGATCTGAGCTCCTTCAGGGGCGGCACAAGTGCCGCCGGCTGAAGCCGGCTCGGCAACCAGAAAACCTGCGGGACGCTGGGCTGAAGCCCAGCTCTACCGCCCCAGCCTTCGGCCAGATCAGCCGGACTTGCGCCGCGCAGCACGGTCGAAGAGATAGGAGTCACAGATGCTTTGGAAAGGCTTTCAGAAACCGAAACGGCTGGCAACCGACACGGAAGTTTTGACCGACAAGTACGGTCACTTCTGGGCACAGCCGTTCGAGCGTGGGTTCGGTACAACCATTGGCAACGCGCTGCGCCGTGTGTTGCTTTCTTCGATCGAGGGAGCTGCGGTTACCGCAGTCAAGATTGAAGGCGTGCTGCACGAGTTTCAGTCGATTCCCGGCGTGGTCGAGGATGCGACTGACATCATCCTCAACCTGAAGCAGATTCCGTTCCGCCTCAACGGCGATGCGCCGAAGGCGATTTATCTGCGCGCCGACCAGCCCGGAATTGTCACCTCGGGCATGATCGAAGCCGACGCTGACGTCGAGGTTCTGGACAAGGACGTTTACATAGCGACCGTCAGCGAAGGCGGCAAGATCGACATGGAAATGCGCTTGAAGCGCGGCCGCGGCTACGTTTCGGCAGATAAGAATTTCGACGAGGATCTGGGTCTCGGATTCATCCCGATCGATTCGGTGCACTCGCCGGTGCGCAAGTGCAACTACTCGGTTGAAGCCGCGCGTCTGGGGCAGATCACCGACTACGACAAGCTGTCGATCGAGATCTGGACGAACGGCTCGGTCACTCCGGCCGATGCGCTGGGTCTGGCGGCGAAGCTGCTCAAAGACCACATGAACATCTTCATCAACTTCGAGGAGGAGCTGGAAGCGCAGGCCGCCGGCATCTCCGACAAGCCGGAGATTCGCAACGAAAATCTGAACCGCTCGGTCGAGGAGCTGGAGCTTTCCGTGCGCAGCTACAACTGCCTGAAGAATGCCAATATCCAGACCATCGGCGAGTTGGTGCAGAAGACCGAAGCGGAGATGCTGAAGACCAAGAACTTCGGCCGCAAGTCGCTGAACGAGATCAAGGAGATTCTCTCCTCGATGGGATTGAGCCTGGGCATGAAGATCGACGAGCACGGCAACGCCGTGCCGGGTAGTGCGTCGAACGTGGCCCAGACCTCCGGCTTCGGATCAACGAATTACGGGATCGATCAAGGATACTGAGTAGCTGCGGCCGCAAGCTTCGAGCTGCGAGCTCTTAGGAATAATCGATCGAGCCCTTTGAACTCACGATGTTGCTCGCGGCTCGTGGCTCGAAGCTAACGCCGAGAAACGATTTAATAAGGAAACTGTTATGCGTCATCGTAGAGCAGGTTGGAAACTAGGACGGAACACCGAACACCGGCGCGCGCTGCTGCGCAACCTGGTGACGTCGCTGATCGTGGAAGAACGCATCGAGACGACCGTGGTAAAAGCCAAGGCGATGCGTCCGCACGTGGAGAAGATGATCACGCTGGGTAAGCGCGGCGATGTGGCCGCGCGGCGTCTGGCGGCGTCGTATCTGATGACCCGCGAGGCGGTGACCAAGCTGTTTGACACTATCTCGCCGCGATACGGCGACCGCAACGGCGGATACCTGCGCATCATTCACTCCGGCTTCCGCCGTGGTGATGGCGGCGATTTGGCGTTTGTCGAGCTGCTGGGCAGCGAGAAGACGCTGGACGAGAAGCGCCAGAAGCGTGCCGAGATGCGCGCCAAGCGTGCCGAAGAGAGCCGCAAGGCCCTCGAAGAGGCGCAGGCAGCGGAAGCTGCTCCGGCAGCCGAAGCCGAGGCAGCGCCAACGAAGGAAGAAGAGAAGTAATGCAAGGCAGACTGTAAGAAGACGCCTTGTATCAGGGCGCGGCTACAGCCGTGCCGTCCGATCGGCGACTAACACGGGCTTTAGCCCCTGCACCAGGATTCCGCAGGCGCTGAAGCCCGAAGCTTTTGGGGCCGTCGTCGACGATACAGCGGTGGTAAACTTGCGCTTAGGAGCGCCCGAAATGGCAACTACTCAGATCTCGCTCGACGAAACCTTCGAACGGATTACCGCGGAGCTAGATCCATTTGATTTGCAGTGGAAGAAGTTAGACGAGCTGCGTTTGTAAGCCGGCCCGAAAACCTACGGCTCACCATCTTGTCCGGTCGTCGTTACCGTTACGCTGTTTTTTCGGGGCACCCACAGCAAGGTTGAAATGGCTTCGACATCAGATGTTCCTTGTCGAGGTCGTTCTGTCGCGTTAGACTCTTTGCGAAGAGTTCCCCACATGTTCAGCGGCGGTCCCAGTGTTGCGTCTGCAGCAGAGTCTTCTGCGCTTAGAGACGGGCTGTCTAACCATATTGCTATGCACAAACAGACGAGGTTGGGATACTACATCCAAAGCTCTGCAGTGGTTCTACTGGGAGCTGCGGCATTAGTCTATCTCGTAGATAACAACCTCCTGCCGCCATCTGGGGACCTTCTAACCGGCGTAACGACATTCTTGCTAGCGATATCCCGTATGAATAAGGTCAAGGAGGAGAATTCGGAAATAGGGGCTCTTCGAGGCATGCTGCCGCTTGTGCAAGATCCCGATTCAATCCCGAAAATCAAGGAATATCTCCTGAGTCCTGCCGAAGGAGTCAAAGCGTGGACGACGCAGAAAAACTAAGAGTAAAAGAGTTGAAACCGGAAGAACTGAAACTAGAGGTTAAGAAGAGGCTCGAGGACAAGACCAAAGCCTCGCGACGCCAGTCTTGGATATTTGTGCTGGTGATCATCGCGATTGCCGCAGCAGTCGTCATTTTTTCCAGACAGCTCCAGTTCTTCAAAGGGCAGGCAGGCACTGCGAGGTTGGATACGCGGTATACTGTGTCGATCGCTGTGCGAGCGGCCAACAAAGCGGCAAATGGCGACTACGCTGGCGCCGTTGCTGATTATGACGCAGCTCTCAAGTACGATCAGGGAAATCCAACCCTGCTGCTTGGGAAGGGTAAGGCTTTGCTTGCAATGCACGACTACAATCGCGCGGCATCAGCATTGCAGCAGGCGCACGACGTTTCTCCGAAGGCGGCCGACATAAACTACAACTTGGCCCTGGCATGGTGGAATATGACCCCGCCTGACCGTAGCGATGCCGCTTACCAGCTAAAATGCGCATTCGAACACGACCCCAGTTTGAGAACCAGCGCAGAGAATGACCGTGATTACTCTTCCATCATGAGCAGTCCACAATTCGCGGCTGCTGAAAAATCGGGTTCATGCGATCCAAAGCCAGTTAAGAGGTAATCTCCACCAACTCCGCGATCTTCGCCTGCCACTCTCTCGGCCCGCTCTCGTGCACCGAGTTGCCGTTCACGTCGACGGCAACCATCACCGGCATATCTTCCACTTCGAATTCATAAATGGCTTCCATGCCGAGATCGTGGAAGGCCAGCACGCGCGATTTCTTGATGGCCTTCGACACGAGATACGCCGCGCCGCCGACGGCCATCAGGTAGACCGCTTTGTGATCGCGGATAGCTTCGATTGCGGCTGGGCCGCGTTCCGACTTGCCGATCATGCCGAGCAGATTTGTCTCCTTCAGCATCTGGCGCGTGAACTTGTCCATGCGCGTCGCCGTCGTAGGCCCGGCCGGACCGACCGCCTCGTCGCGTACTGGATCGACGGGACCGACGTAGTAGATGAAGCGATTGTTGAAGTCGACCGGCAGCGCCTCTTTCTTATGGAGCATCTCGGTCATACGCTTGTGGGCGGCGTCGCGGCCGGTGAGCAACTTGCCGCTCAGCAGCAGCACATCGCCCGGCTTCCAGGTGGCGACTTCTTCGCGCGTGACGGTGTCGAGATTGACGCGACGAGCGTTGACGGGATTGTAGGTGAGCGTCGGCCAGTCTTCGAGTGAAGGCGGCTCGAGCGCGACCGGACCGCTGCCATCGAGCACGAAGTGCGCGTGGCGTGTTGCGGCACAGTTGGGAATCATCGCGACCGGCAGATTGGCGGCGTGAGTTGGGTAGTCTTTCACTTTGACATCAAGAACGGTGGTCAATCCGCCGAGTCCCTGCGCGCCGATGCCGAGCTGATTGATTTTCTTGTAAAGTTCGACGCGCAGCTTCTCTGCCGTCGTCTTCGGCCCGCGCGCGATCAGTTCCTGGATGTCGATCGGCTCCATCAATGATTCCTTAGCGAGCAGCATCGCCTTCTCAGACGTACCGCCGATGCCGATGCCGATGATCCCCGGCGGACACCAACCCGCACCCATGGTCGGGACCGTTTTCAGCACCCAGTCGACAATGGAATCGGACGGATTCAGCATGGCAAACTTCGACTTGGCTTCTGAGCCGCCGCCCTTGGCGGCGACCAGCACCTCCAACTTGTCGCCGGGCACGATCGTCATGTTGATCACTGCGGGCGTGTTGTCCTTGGTGTTCTTGCGCGCTCCCGCCGGGTCGGCGAGGATGCTGGCGCGCAGCGTGTTGTGCTCGTGCTGATAGGCGCGGCGCACGCCTTCGTTCACCATGTCCTCGACGCTCATGGTCGCGTCCCAACGAACATCCATCCCGACCTTCAGGAAGACGGTCACGATGCCTGTGTCCTGGCAGATTGGCCGATGGCCCTCGGCGCACATGCGCGAGTTGATCAGGATCTGCGCCATGGCATCGCGCGCGGCGGGCGACTGCTCCTTCTCGTAGGCCGCGGCCATGTGCTTGATGAAGTCGACCGGATGGTAATAGGAGATGAACTGCAGAGCGTCAGCTACGCTCTGAATAAGGTCTTCTTGTTTGATGATGGTCATGACAACCTTTTCGAATAGTATTCACCGCTGAGGACACGGAGAGCACGGAGAACCAGAATCGTTGAGGAATAAGCGACTCCAGCCGACGCCGAAGTAGCAGCTGCAGCCTCCGAGGCAACCGAAGATTATACCGTCCCCTATGAACATGGACTTGTGATTTATGAACATTGGCGCGTCCATGGTCCGGGTCACAAATGCCTGAGGGCGGAGGCTTGCGACCTTAGCCCGATCCTGCAAAACTTGCCGAAGCGAGTCAGATAGCCAACATCCGGCGCAGCGATGCGAGCAGCAGAAAATAGCTGCAATCAGCATTTCATCCGCTTTTGACCTTCCGTTCACCATGATCAAGGTGGAAAGCCGTAACTTCCACTGTGGTACGAAATCGGAGTTGCAGCGGCATCGTTCGCCGCGTTGCAGCCGAGATGAGTCCGAGGCCAACCAGCCTCGGACTCCTCCGGATCAACTTGAGAGCCGATCGCACGGTAGGGCGGTCGGCTCTGTTCTTTTGGAATGCGCTGCGGCTCAGCACATGGGCGACGAAATCGTATAGAGTAGTGCGACGGGGGTGGCAAGTGAGCGTTGCAGGTGCATACCGCGGTCACGATTGGCCAACATTACCTGAGCTGCCGTACGAGTCGTGGAAAGACACACTGTCGACGCTGCACCGGTGGACGCAAGTGGTCGGCAAGGTGCGGCTGGCACTGACGCCGCTGGTGAATCACTGGTGGAACGTGCCGCTCTATGTGACGGCTCGCGGGCTGACGACGTCGATAATGCCATATGAACACGGCGACGTCGAGATATGGTTCGACTTCATTGATCACAAACTCAAGATGGAGACGTCGGACGGCAGCCGTAAAGAGCTCCCGCTCAAACCGGAAACTGTTGCCGAATTCTACCGGTTGGTAATGGCAGCGCTGTCAGAGCTTGGCGTTCACGTGAAGCTCTGGACAATGCCCTGTGAACTCCCGCCGGAAGAGACCATTCCGTTCGAAAAAGATGACAAGCACAAATCCTACGACGCCGAGGCGGCGCAAAAGTTCTGGCATATTCTGGTCTGGGCGGATGAGGTGTTGAAGGAGTTTCGTGCGCCATTCCTCGGAAAGGCAAGCCCAGTGCACTTCTTCTGGGGAAGTTTCGATCTGGCGGTGACGCGCTTTTCCGGCCGGCGCGCGCCGGAACGGCCGGATGCCGATCCGGTTACGCGTGAGGCTTATTCGCACGAGGTGAGCAGCGCAGGATTCTGGCCGGGCGATCCGCGATATCCCAATCCCGCGTTTTATTCCTATGCAGCGCCGGAACCTGAAGGATTCGCCGCGTCAGCCGTGCGACCGAAGGCAGCTTTCTATCATCCCGAGCTGAAGAACTTCCTGCTGCCTTACGACGATGTGCGAACCGCGGAAGCCCCCGAGGCTGTATTGATGGAGTTTTTGCAGAGCACCTACGAAGCGGCGGCCAATCTCGGTAAGTGGGACCGGAAAGCTTTGGAGCGCTAAGGAGACGACGATGGCACAAGACTGTACTCATCTCAGTACGATCAAGATTCGGCAGACAGATGTTCATGTCTGCGAGGAATGCGTGAAACTGGGCGACCGCTGGGTTCATCTAAGGCTTTGTCTGGAATGCGGGCATGTGGGTTGTTGTGATTCGTCCAAGAACAAACATGCGACCAAACACTTCCACAAGGTCAAGCATCCGCTGATCCGCTCCATCGAGCCGGGCGAGCGATGGATCTGGTGTTACGTGGACGAGCTTTCGCCAGGCGAACTACCCGAATAAATTCTAAGTTCCCACCAACACCCGCAGCCACCGACAGACCGTCCCTAATAAGTGTCGACAAGTCACTGTGGGAACGGCGGTGCTTGTTTTATCCTGATATTTATGCCGTCACTCGTGGAATGTGTACCGAACTTCTCTGAAGGGCGCGACAAGGCTCGCGTCGATGCCATTATCGAAGCCATGAAAATGGACGGCGTTTATCTGCTTGATCGCGAGATGGACGCCGATCATAACCGCTGCGTGATTACGCTGGTCGGCGATCCGGTGAACGTGGCCGAAGCTGCGATTCGCGGCGTCGGTAAGGCCGCCGAGTTGATCGACCTCACCAAACATACGGGAGCGCATCCGCGGCTGGGCGCAGCCGACGTGATTCCGTTCATTCCGATTGAAGGCGCGACGCTCGAGGATTGTGTTGCCCTCGCGCGGCGTGCGGGCGAGGAGATTTGGAAGCGGTACAAGGTCCCTGTGTACCTCTATGAAGCGGCGGCGCAGCGGCCGGAGCGGCAGAATCTGGAGAACGTCCGGCGCGGGCAGTTTGAAGGGATTCGTGAAGAAGTGAAGACGAACCCAAACCGCAAACCGGACTTCGGCGAGGCGGCGCTGCATCCTACCGCGGGAGCGACCGTCGTCGGCGCAAGGAAATTTCTCGTTGCTTACAACGTTTATCTCAACACGCCGGATGTCGAGATCGCGAAGAAAATTGGCAAGGCGGTGCGCTTCTCTAACGGCGGATTCCGTTACGTCAAGGGCATGGGCGTCCCGGTGCGCGGTCTGGCGCAGGTCTCGATGAACCTGACCGACACCGATCAGACGCCGATCGCGCGCGTCTTCGAGTTTGTGAAGCGCGAGGCGGCTCGCTACGGCGTGATGCCGGTGTCGAGCGAGATCGTCGGACTGATTCCGAAGAAGGCGCTGGAAGACGCGGCCGAATGGTTTCTGCAAGTGGAGAACTTCGATTCGTCGCTGATTCTGGAGAACCGGCTGGCAGCGGTGATGAGCGGCAAAATGGCGGTGGGCGGCCTTCGCGCCGGGGTTGAGCCGTTCATTGAGCAACTAGCTGCACCAACGGCTGCGCCCGGTGGAGGCTCCGCTTCGGCGGCAACGGCGGCCATGGGAGCGGCGCTGGGCGGCATGGTTGCGGGGATGTCGCGCGGCAAGAAAGCCTATCTTCAATACGAGCGGCAACTGAGCGATGCCTTGGCACGGTTGGCGGAGTTACGCGAACAGTTCAAGGCTTCGATCGATGCGGACGCCGAGTCGTTCAACGAAGTGATGGCAGCGTTCAAGAAGGCCAAGGAGCGCCCTGAAGCGCAGGCTGAAGTCGAGGCTGCGACAAAGAAGGCGACGCTGATCCCGTTAGTCGTAGCCGAGCGAGCGAAAGAGGTGCAGCAGATTATGGAATCGTTGCGGCCGGTTACGAATCCGCGGATGGCCTCGGACCTGACGGTAGGAGTGTCACTGGCACGAGCCGGGATGGAAGGCGCGCTGGCCAATGTCGAGATCAACCTGGGCGATATCAAGGATGAGGCATTCCTGGCGGACGTGCGGCCGCGGGTAGCGGCGCTGAGGAGCTAGTGTTTAGTGGCTAGTGAGTGCCCGTAGTTAACCTATTCGGCATGGGGTGAAACACCTAAGTTCGGGTGATGTCGCGGAGCTTCGGCCGTCTAACTCCTGGCCTGTAAACAGCACCGATAGACAACAAGAGCCGATATTTCAGGATCTTTCGAAGACGGTCGAGTAAAATAAATGCCTATGAAGCAGTTTTTCGTCAGTTTTTTCCTGAGCGGCCTGCTGTGCCTGCCGGCCTCTGCCGCGCCGCTGAGCAGCAATGCGCAGACGGTGATCCCGTCTGCAATACAGCAGATTATCTCGGTGAACTATCGCGATCTGCGGGATTCGCAAACCGCGCAGGCGCTGCGCGACCGGGTTATGCCGGACAACATCAAGCAGTTCGAATCGGCGCTGAAGGGCGCCGGCATCGATCCTGACAAGGACGTCGAGCAGCTTACCTTTGTCAGCTATCGCGGGCCGGGTGTCACGGTGTACAGCATCGGAATTGCGCAAGGTCCGTTCAAGCAGAAAGACTTTCTGGCAAAGATGAAGGTCAAAAAGATCAAACCGGTGAAGTATTTTCTAGCCGACCTTTATCCTATGGGCTCAGGCATGCAGCTGGTGTTTCTGGATCCGACGACGATTCTGTTTGGCGACAACACGGCAATCCGCGGAGCCATCGATGTGCGCGATAACGGCGCCGAGTCGGTGCAGACGAACAACGTGATTAGCAACCTGATCACCAGCGTGGACAATGCGTCGATCTGGAGCGTGCTGGACCAGAAGGGAACGCAGAACATGATGCGGGGCGCGCTGGGAGAGGCGGGATCGCTGACCGACTACGACGTAGTGAAAAAGCGGCTGCTGGCCTCCGACTACACGATGAACTTCAACAATGGAGTGACGTTCGATCTGAACGTGAAAACGTCAGATTCGGTAACGGCGGCGAGTTTGTCGGGCCTGATGCAGCTGGGTGTGCAATATAAGAAGATGAGCGGCAACTCGAGCGAGAAGATGGCGCTGGAGAATACAACGGTCAATAGCTCGAACGACATCGTGACAATGCACTTCAAAACCGATGATCAGCGCTTCCAGTCGCTGTTGAAGACTGACTTGTTCGCGGCCGTGTCGCACTAGGGATTTTTAGCCGGAGTAGGAGAAAAGGGGTTAGTGGGATCATCCAGGATGATCGCTCTAACCCCTTGATCGTTTATACAGCGCGGATGCGGCGCTTAGCGCTGCTCTACTACCTATCCCCCGATGTGGACCATGGTTCGCGAGGCGGGAACGAAGCCGGGCTCGCCGATGTGGTGGCGCGCCTCTTTGTGATCGACAACAACGTCAGAGATGAAGTCAGCGAGCTGGTCGTCGCTGGCGCCGGCTTCCATTAACGCGGCCAGGTTGTGCTCGCGTACGGAGAACAGGCAAGTGCGAATCTTGCCGTCTGAAGTGACGCGCACTCGGCTGCAGTGTCCGCAGAACGGATGCGACACCGGGGCGACGATGCCAATCTCGCCCACGCCATCTTCGAAGACATAGCGGCGCGCGGTTTCGCTGGGCGCGCGCGGCACTTCGCGTAGTGGCATGAACTTCGCCATGCGCTGCAGGATTTCGTCTAGCTTGACCACGATCTCAGGTGACCAGACGCGATCCTCCTCGAGCGGCATGAACTCGATGAAGCGGACGACGACGCCTTCGTCACGCGCGAAGCGGCCGAAGGCGGTGACCTGATCGTCGTTGAAACCGCGCAACAGAACACAGTTGATCTTGACGGGATTCAGGCCGGCGCACTGGGCTGCGCGAACGCCGGCCAGCACCTGCTCATAACCGTTCGGCACACGCGTGATGCGCGCGAAGCGGACGGGATCGACCGCATCCATCGAGACGGTCACACGCGAGAGACCGGCATCAGCCAGCGGTTGCGCCAGATCTTCCAGCAGATGGCCATTGGTCGTGATCGCAATGTCGAGCGGAGCGCCTTCGAGAGTGGACATCCGGGCGAGCTTGCTGACCATCTCGACCAGTCCATTACGAAGAAGCGGCTCGCCGCCGGTCAAGCGGACCTTCGTGATCCCCAGCCCGACGAAGACGCGAGCGATGCGCAAATAGTCAGCGATGGACATTTCCGCAAACTGCGGGCCATCGTTACCGGAGCGGCAGTACACGCACTTGTAGTTGCAGCGATCGGTGATGGAGATTCGCAGGTCGCTGATGCGACGTCCGAATTTGTCGGTGAGGAACATGCTGATTCGCTTTTCGCCGTTCGCTCTTCGCCAGATCGCCGGAGGCTTAGGGTGACACCTCTGCGCTAAAAGCGAATAGCGTCAGATTTCGAATGTGCGAGAAGGAAAGAGACGCGCAGAGAATGCTGAGGGGCACTGCGATCGTCGTTTCCTTTCCAAGCACGGGAGGCGGGGACGTTTCCATCCGCACCCTCGATCCTGCCGCTCGTACTACACTCGAAAACGGCGGGATACCGCCGCCGCAGCCATCGGTATGCCGTTAGGCCACGGAGGTCGGAAACAATTCCTTCATTATAGATGTGCTGGCGACGGAGAGGATACACACGCGCGCACCCGTGTGCGGATGCACAGAAATGCTAATATTAAATAGGTCGGGCGCTGGTCCCGCGCAACGCAATCTTGTGAATCCCGCCAGGTCCGGAAGGAAGCAACGGTAGCAGGCTAGTGCGTGTGCAGCGGTCAACTGGCGCCTGACTTTTTGGCTGTCAGCTATCAGCCATCGGCTCTCAGCTCAGGCTTTCCCCTGAAGTAAGCTTCTGCTCGCTGACGTTTCCGTTCCTGGACAATTACTTTTCAGCTCCCTAATGTACTCCCGTCAGCGTGGTATTAGCTGACGGCTGATAGCTGACAGCCGACAGCCGCGCGCGAAGCGGCGCCTCATAGACTTTCCCCGCTGTATCCTTCACAATGAATGGTCATTCATAGGGAGAACTCTATTGTCGACAGCTCGTCGCGCCAAAATTACTGCTCTTGGAACGTACGTCCCGCCGCGCATTCTTACCAATCAAGACCTGGAAACGATGGTGGACACCACCAATGAGTGGATCTTGGAGCGCACCGGGATTCGCGAGCGTCATCTGGTGGACAAAGGAGTCGCCGCTAGCGATCTGGCGGTCGAAGCGGTGAAGAATCTGCAGAAGTCGCATCCCATCGACCTGCAGGAGATCGATCTAGTGGTTGTCGGCACGGTCACGCCGGACATGATGTATCCCTCGACCGCTTGCCTGGTGCAGAACAAGCTGGGAATCCATAGGACGTGGGGCTTCGACGTATCGGCCGGATGCTCGGGGTTTCTCTACGCGATGAACGCCGGCGCGGAGTTCATTGCATCAGGCCGCTACAAAAAGGTATTGGCGATTGGGTCGGACGTGAATTCGTCGATGACGGACTTCACCGATCGTGCGGTGTGCATCATCTTTGGCGATGGAGCGGGCGCGGTGCTGCTGGAGCCGACAGAAGAGGGCGAGGACTATGGGATCATCGACATCGAAGCGCAGATCGAAGGTATGGGCGGGCAGTTCTTATACATGCCCGGCGGAGGAAGCCTGCATCCCGCTTCGCATGAGACGGTCGATCAGAAGATGCACTACATCCACCAGGATGGACAGCAGGTCTTCAAATACGCGGTGAAAAAGATGGCGGAGATGACCGAGCGCGTGCTGCGGAAGAATGGCTTGACCGGCGCCGATGTAGATTGCTTCATCGCGCACCAGGCCAACCGGCGGATTATCGTCGCGACGGCCGAGCGGCTGAAAATGCCGATGGAGAAGGTGATCATCAATATCGACCGCTTCGGGAATACGACCGCAGGCACGATTCCGCTCGCGATGCAGACGGCGGTTGACGAAGGCAAGCTGAAGAAGGGCAGCATGGTGCTGCTGGCCGCTGTGGGAGCGGGATTTACGTCGGGAGCGACGCTGCTGCGCTGGGCGTACTAACGTCGAACTAAAGACCGGCGATCAGCGTATCCTTCGTCATGCGCTTACGACATCTCACTGCCTGCCTGCTCGCAAAACTCACGCTTGTTGCAGTAACGCTTTTCGTAGCCATTCCGGCCTTCAGCCAACAGAGAACGGAAAATTCAACTGTAATGGCGCTGGTTGGAGCAAAGGTTTATGCCTCGCCGACAGCCCAGCCCATTGACGATGCAGTTGTCGTCATGACTGATGGCAAGATCGCAGCAATCGGTACGCGCGGTCAGGTCCAGACACCAAAGACCGCTCAGGTAATCGATTGCAAGGGCAAGGTGATCACCGCGGGCTTCTGGAACAGTCACGTGCACTTCACCGAAGAGGCGTGGAACGGAGCAGCCAATGCTCCGGCGGAAAGGCTCGAACAGCACATGCAGGAGATGCTGACGCGCTGGGGCTTCACCACGGTCTTCGATATCGGATCGTTTCCCGGCGACACATTGGCACTGCGCAAACGTGTGGACAGCGGCGAGATACCGGGCCCCAAGATCTACACCACGGCGGGGGCGATCTATCCGGAGAATGGAATCCCTGTCTACATTCCGCAGCCTATACGCGAGCAGATCAAACCCTTTGAGGCCGCAACGCCTGCTGATGCAGCCAGGCTCGCGAAGCAGGAACTGGCGATGGGCGGTGACGGCATCAAGCTCTTCACCGGCGCGATTATGGGACACGGCAAGGTCACGCCGATGCCCACAGATGTGGCGCGGGCAGCTGTCGAGGTGGCCCATGCGGATGGGAAGCCGGTATTCGCCCATCCATCCAATCATGTCGGAACGGACAACGCTCTGGCGGCGGGAGTCGATATATTGGCTCACACCATTCCGGAAGAAGAATCAGGCTGGACGCCGCAGGAGTTGCAGCGCATGAAAGCGCAGCATACGGCGCTGATTCCGACTCTGACATTGTGGGAGGTCGAACTGGAGAAGCAACACGCCTCAGCCGAAGACGAACGGCAGTTCGTGCAGTCAGGAGTGAACGAACTCAAGACTTATTTCGACCAAGGCGGGACGATCCTGTTCGGCACCGACGTCGGTTATACCCAGCACTACGACACGACGGAAGAATATGTCCAGATGGCCGAGAGCGGAATGACGTGGCGCGACATTCTGGCGTCGTTGACTACGAATCCTGCGACGTTCTTCAAGGCCGAGCGCACGGGCCAACTAGCGATCGGCGAAGCGGCCGATCTGGTTGTGCTCGACGCCGATCCGGCGAGCGATGTGCGGAATTTTGCCAAGGTGGATTACACGATTCGCGCTGGGAGGGTGATTTATAAGAAATAGCTGTCGGCTCTAAGCCGTCAGCCGTCGGCCATCAGCCATCATCCTCTCCATTAAGTAGCGGAGCTGTGAGCGTCCGGGTCCTGCGCTTCAAACGGCCATCATTTTTCTTTCTTGCCCGAATCCTTTCCTCCAAATTGCCGCTCTTCCTTTGTAGAGGGAAGAACATGGTTTCCAGCGTCAGTGCAAGAGCCCTGAACAACGAAATTTCCGGCTACGGCAAGCTGATCGACGTGCGTTCGGAGGCCGAATATGCCGTCGGTCACATACCCGGCGCCATCAATGTACCGCTGGAGCAGGTAGAGGCGAGGGCGGCTGATATTGGCGAAGGGCCAGTGCTGATGATCTGCGAGGCAGGTACGCGGGCGGCGATCGCCGCTGGTTGGCTGGAAGGCCGGCAAGCGGTATGGGTGCTGGAGGGCGGCACAGCGGCCTGGAGGAGGGCCGGGCTTCCGCTGGTGGCGTGCGCGCCATCCCGGTGGGCGCTCGAGCGCCAGGTGAGACTCGCGGCTGGAGTGATTGTGCTCGCGGCCACACTGCTGGCGGTAGTGGTCAACCCGAAATGGGTGTATCTGGCAATGTTTGTGGGTGCGGGATTGACCTTTGCCGGCGCGACCAACATCTGCGGAATGGCGGTGGTGCTGGCTCGCATGCCGTGGAATCGGGACAGCAAGACGAAACGCGCCGCTGTCACAAGTGTCAGTGAGGGTTGCCCGTTGTGAACGGCGCGGTTAGCGCCACAATGGAAGCATGGATTTTGACGCGCTTGCGAATGAGCACAAGGATGCGGTGTATCGGCAGTTGATCCGCGCCTGCGGCAACCGCGAAGATGCCGAGGATGTGCTCGTAGAGGCGTTGCTGAAGGCGTATCGCAATCTCGGTCAGTTGCGCGATTCTGCCGCATTCCGGTCGTGGCTGGCGCAGATCGGCCGACGCGTTTGCTGGCAGTTGAAGCAGCGTGAAGCCCTGCTGCCGATCATGCAGCTTTCAGCGATGGAAGCTGAGGGCACGGAGTTGCAATCGGCTGATGAGCTACCGGATATGCAAACAGCGCGGCGTGAAATGAAGCAGTTGTTGAGCGCTGCGATCGCGGCGCTGCCATGTGCGGAACGAGCCGTGTACGAACTGCGTGATCTGGAAGAGGTAAGCGGCGAGGAAGCGGCGGTCAGACTTGGAATTACACTGGCGGCAATGAAATCGCGTCTGCATCGCGCACGTGAGGGAGTGCGCAGATATATGGACGCCGCGCTGGCGTCAGATAAAACTGCGACTGCGGAGTAGGGCATTTTCCTGTCAGCAATAACAAGGGACCAGCAAGAGGGGATTATGGAAATCACGGTAGAACATTTGGGAGCTGTGCAGTTCGAGATAACGGCGCGACAGCATAAGGTGATCAGCGATCAGCCGGCCGACAACAACGGGTACGACGAAGGCATGACGCCGCCGGAACTGCTTCTGGCGTCGTTGGGATCGTGCGCAGCGTACTACGCCGCCGACTACCTGAAACGAAACGGGATTGACCGCAAGGGTGTAAAGACCCGGGTCACCGCCGAGAAGGTGAAAGGCCCATTTCGGCTGGACAATTTCAAGATCGAGGTTGAGGTGCCGGGGGATCTGGAAGAGAACCAGCTGAAGGGACTTGAGGATGCGGTGCACCGCTGCCTGATTCACAATACGTTGCTAAGTCCGCCGAAGATTGAGGTGGCAATTCAAGCGGCGGTGAAGGTATAGAAATTTCTCTGAGCTAACCTTTGCTCTTAATCTTCTCCCTTTCCTTTGCGGCCTCAAGAGGCGACACCGGCTCGGTCATGCGCGCGGGATCGAGAATTTCTTTGATCTGTTGTTCGGTGAGGTCGCCGCGCTCGCGGGCGATGTTGATGATCGACCTGCCGGTCTTTACCGATTCCTTCGCAATTTCCGCCGCTTTCGCATAACCAATATAAGGATTCAGCGCCGTTGCGAGCGAGACTGTGCTTTGCGCGTAATAGTCGGTGCGCTGCTGATTGACGGTGATGCCTTTGATGCAGAAGTCGGTAAGCTGGCGCAGCATGTTGGTCATGATCGTGATCGATGCCAGCACACTGTAGGCCATGGTCGGCATCATGACGTTGAGTTCGAGTTGGCCCGCTTGAACGGCGAGTGCGACAGCAGCGTCGTAACCAACGACCTGAAACGAGACCATCGCAGCCAGCTCCGGCATTACAGGATTGATCTTGCCGGGCATGATCGACGAGCCGGGCTGCAAGGCCGGGAGGTTGATTTCGGCGAAGCCGGTGTTGGGGCCGGACGACAGCAGGCGCAGATCATTGGAGATGCGAATCATCTCGAGTGCCAGATTGCGCAGGGCGGAGCTTACGCTCGACATGGCGAGATTCGATTGCATGGCATAGCGCATGTCGTCGACGGCATGCAGCTTCTGACCGGAGATGCGCGCCAGTTCGGCGATGGCCTTGTGCCGGTAGTCGGGATGCGTGTTGATGCCAGTGCCGACGGCGGATCCGCCGAGGCCGATTTCGCGCAATAGCTCCGACTGCTCCTGAATTGCTTTCTTCGCACGTGTGACGGCGCCAGCATAAGCTGCAAATTCCTGGCCGAGACGCATTGGTACTGCGTCCTGCATATGAGTGCGGCCGGATTTCAAAATGTGGTGAAATTCCTTCCCCTTGGCGTCGAGTGCGGCGATAAGGCCGTCGAGAGCGGCGTAAAGCCTTTCCAGTTCGAGCAGTGTTGCCAGGCGCATGGCGGTAGGGAAGACGTCGTTGGTCGACTGGCCGTAGTTAACGTGATCGTTGGGATGGACGTGCTTGTATTCGCCGCGCTCGCCGCCCAGTAGTTCGGCCGCGCGATTGGCGATAACCTCGTTAGCGTTCATGTGGAAGCTGACGCCGGCGCCCGCCTGGAAGACGTCGACGACAAAGTGGTCGTGCAGCTTGCCTTCCTGAACTTCCTTTGCAGCCGCGATGATGGCGTTCGCGGTTTTGGCGTCGAGCAGTCCGAGTTCGCGGTTGGCGAGCGCGGCGGCTTCTTTGATCATGGCAATCGCACGGATCAACGTGGGATGTGCGCGCAGGCCGCTGACGGGATAGTTTTCAACAGCGCGGGCGGTCTGAACGCCGTAGTAGGCGTGACGAGGAACTTCTTTGTGGCCGAGCGAGTCTTTCTCGATGCGAGTGGGCGATGGGGTGGGCATAAGAGTCCTCAGTGAAACAGATGATTGTACGGGGGAAGGGGGCGCGTCTTCTCATGCGAAAATCGCGCATGAGTGGGGCACCCGCGCAGTATCGCCGGCTGAAGCCGGCCCAGAATTAGAGATCAACGGCTGGACGCTGGTCTGAAGGCCAGCTCTACCTACGGCCAGTTCTAGCTAAGAACCGTGTGATTTGCGTGTCGGACACAGAAACCCATATCCTATGCGGCTGCGGAAGGGAGTATCTGGATGGTCTACGAACGCGTTATACGGCGCGCCCTGTCAATCGTTTTTCTGGCTCTCATATTCGTCTCGTTTCTGCCGGCGGCTTTCGCCCAGAACACGCAGTCTCAGCCAGCGGTACCTTCTCAGTATCCCGACTTGCCCACGGAGATCCCCGAGAAGTTCACGCAGGTCACGACGACCTTCGACTACGAGAAGCGCGATGTGATGATTCCCATGCGCGACGGTACCAAGCTGCACGCAGTGATCGTCATTCCCAAAGGCGCCAAGAACGCGCCGATCCTGATGACGCGGACGCCGTATAACGCGAACAATCGGGTGAACCACGCGGCAAGCCCCAGTCTAGCTCGCATCCTGCAAGGACCAGTTGTTCCGGCGGACGTGATTGCGGAAGGCGGCTACATCTTCGTTGTGGAGGATGTGCGCGGCAAGTACGGTTCCGAGGGCGACTATGCAATGAACCGTCCGCTGCGCGGGCCGCTGAATCCGACGCCAGTGGATCACGCGACCGACACCTACGACACTATCGACTGGCTGGTGAAGAATGTGCCGGAGAGCAATGGCAAGGTCGGCATCCTGGGAGTTTCGTATGACGGATTCACTACGCTGATGGCGATGTTTCATCCGCATCCGGCGCTGAAGGTGGTGGTGCCGATGAATCCCATGGTCGACGGGTGGATGGGTGATGACTGGTTTCACTATGGTGCCTTTCGCGAGCAGATGCTGCTGTACTTTCAGCTACAGGAGGCCGGACGCGCCGGCGGTCCACCGTGGTGGACGGCTTATGCCGACGACTATGACGCGTGGATGGCTGCGGGTTCGGCGGGCGAGATGGGCCGGTTGCATGGGCTGGAGCAGACAGGATTCTTCCGAAAGATTGCCGCCCATCCCAGCTATGACGCCTTCTGGCAGGAGCAGGCTGTAGATCGCCTACTCGCTGAGCAGCCGCTGACTGTTCCGGTGTTGCTGGTCGACAGTTTGTGGGATCAGGAAGACATTTACGGTGCGACCGCGGTGTATCGTGCGATCAAGCCGAAAGACACGCAGAATGACAAGGTATTTCTCGTGCTCGGCCCCTGGCATCACGGGCAGGAAACGGGTGAGGCCAGCAGTTTGGGAGCGCTGAAGTTCCCGGCGGATACGGGTAAGGAATTTCGCGAGCAAGTGCTGGCGCCGTTTCTGGCGCAGTATTTGAAAGACGGCGCGCCGAAGGCGGATGTTGCGCCGGTGACGGCCTATGAGACAGGAACGAACAAGTGGCTGCGGCTTTCGAGCTGGCCGTCCGGATGTGCGAGCGGCTGCACGATTGAGTCGAAGCCACTTTATCTTGAGCCTGGTTTGAAATTGGGATTTGTGGCGTCCACGGCGGGGGCGGCTTATGACGAGTACATCTCCGATCCGGCGAAGCCGGTGACGTATCTGGTGCGGCCGGTGCAGCCGTTTGGTTATGGCGAGGGCTCGACGTGGTCGACATGGCTAGTGATCGATCAGCGTGAAGCGGCGGCGCGTCCGGATGTGCTGTCGTTTGTCTCGGACAAATTGACCGCGCCGGTGAAGATTGCCGGACGTCCGGTTGCGCATCTGGTGGGGTCGACCAGCGGCACCGATTCGGATTGGGTAGTGAAGCTGATCGACGTCTATCCCGACGAGGTCGGACCGGAGCCGAAGATGGGCGGCTACGAGTTGATGATCTCGGCTGACATCTTTCGGGGGCGATATCGCGAGAGCTTCTCTAATCCGACGCCGATCACGCCAGACAAGCCGCTGCTGTACGAGTTCGCGCTGCCGACGGCGGACCATGTTTTCCTACCGGGACATCGGATCATGGTGCAGATCCAGTCGAGCTGGTTTCCGCTCTACGATCGCAATCCGCAGACGTTCGTCGCGAACATCTTCTGGGCCAAGCCTGGCGACTTCAAGAAGGCAACGCAGCGAATCTACCATGCGCCCGGAGAAGAGAGCTTCGTGGAACTGCCGCTGGTAACACCGGCCGCAGGGAACATGAAATAGCGGAGATTTTCGGCGCACGCGGGACCGCAGAGTCGAGGCAACACAGGACTGTGACGCCGGTCACTGAGTGCGCGCTGGGTTAAAGCCATCATTAAGCATTCTGATTCGCTCACGGCGAATCCAGCCGCCGCAGCATCGACTCAGGGCCCTCTTTCTTCATCCGACCCTCACGATGTTTAGCGCCCCAGAACACCCAGTTCTCCTGGCAGGCAGGAGGTCGCATTGGCGACTGTCACCACGCAACAGGAGCGCGAATTCGAGATTGCGCAAGTCACTCGGCTGCGCGAGCGTTATCTCGCAACCGATGTAATGGCCAAGGTGCGCGACGACCTCGGCTATGGCGAAAAGGTCGCGCTGATCGAACGGGCGCTCGCCGGCACGGAAGACTGGGTCCTCGACGTTGGCGCCAACACCTGCGGCGAGTCGGAATACCTGACCGCGCGCGGTTACAAGATGATTGCCAATGATGTTAACGAGGTCGCGCTGGAAATCTCGCGCCAGCGTTGCGTCCGCTTTGGCCGTCCCGCGCCAAAGTATCTGCCTGGTGATGCGCAGTCGCTGCCGATCGCCCCAGAATCCGTCGCGTTTGTCGTCTTCAACGAAAGCCTGCACCACATGCCCGATCCGGCGCGAACCCTTGCACAAGCCGCGCGCGCGTTGAAGCCGGGTGGTCACATGTTTCTCTACGAGCCCTATGCTTACAATCCCTACCGCCGCCTGTCGGAAGTTCGCGACCACTTCCGCGGGACGGTGGAGAAGAGCTTCGGCGTCCGCCAGCTCAAGCGCCTGCTGAGCCAGGCAGGTCTGCGCGTAGTCTCGCTCGAGCGTCACGTCTGCACCGCGTCGGACTGGAAGCTGGCGCAGTTCGGTCTCGCCCATCGCATACTGCGCAAGACCTACGTTGCGGTCTCCCGTCGCGCCCTCTGGCTCTTCGGCAATCTGATGGTTGTGGCGGAGAAGCCTGTACGACTTACGCAGCCTCCCAGAACAACTCGCAGCGGCTAAACCTCTCTCACTTCCCATAGCGATCAAGCACGGAAGACTCGGCAGCTACCGTCCTGCTTGCGGTTGGCAATATCGCATTGGCATCCGCAAAATATTGAGCTGCTGGGGCTTACGCTACAATCCTGAGCCATGGCTCACAAAGGAAAGGTTGCAGACGGCGCCGCAAAGAGCCAAGTAATGATAACAACGGCGCTAGTTTTGCAATGCGGGGCCGTGGGGAAAGGCGTCCTTACTTCTGCGGATTCGTATGACCATCGGCGAATGCTGTGCAGAAGATCCCAGCCTATGGTGACTCTGCCTGTGGCACCCACGTTCTGGGCGGGAACGTCGTTGTAGGTGGCCAGCGGGGCGGTAATGATCAACGATGAGGCATGATAGTAGCGTCGTTTTGGATAAGCGCAACAATTCTTTGAGGTAATTGTTAGTAATTATAGGGCAAGATCGATAGTCACATAACTATCAATTTCGGGACGCCTGAAGTCGTCACCGTATTCGCTAAGACCAACGCAAAAAGCCGGGCTTGCGCCCGGCTTATCTATTCCCTAACCTCTATTCCCTAATCCCTACTCAGTGAGCATCGAAGTTCTCCTGGTGCAGCGCGGGATCGCTCTTTACCAGCACAATCTTGCCGGTCAGATCTTATCGCGTGCTCTCATGACTAGCGGCTGAGCCAGCCGCACCTTGTCCGGCCTTGCTCTCCAGCCAGCCTATTCCGTTTGCATAGCCAGGAAGCATGGCGCCGGCATGGTAACTTCCCAACGTGTTGTCGCAGTCGAAGGTCTTGAGCCCTACATTGGGCAGTCCGGACCAGGCCGCCGCGGCATTATTGGCATTGCCAATTGGAACGAGATCGTCCTTGGGACAGTGGAACATCTGCAGCGGAAGCTTTTTTGCCGGTTGCCATCCGTTATAGCCATCGTTTTGCACTAAGGCTTGATTTACCGTACTGCCAACGCTATTTAACGCGAGTTGGAACTCCTGCGAGGTAATGCTGATAGGACCGCTATAGTTGGGAGCCTGCTGGATAAACCCGGCGATCTCCGCTGAGGTGTAGGAACCATCGAGCATCTTATAGAGTTGAGTCGAAAATCCGGCTGGGTCAGAAATAATTGCATTGCCGAACTGCAGTTCGGATATGTTGGGGTAGCCGGCGCCGTAACCGGCAATGGTGTAAGGCAAGAAATACGGGGCCAGAAATGACTTGTCGGCGGTAAGCATGACGTCGTGCATGGTGACGGACAGCGAATAAGGTCCATCCAATGTGGTTGCAGCGACCAGGTTGAGTTCAGGAAAGTTGCTCTGAATCTCCTTGGCAGCGGCCATCGTGGCATAACCGCCTTCGGAAAACCCCATAAGGAACGTCCTGCCGTCCCAAGGCAGTTTGAACCAGAATGGCCACTTCGATTGGTCCACGTCAGCCTTGACCATCATAGCTACCGATAGTCCTAACGAACTCATACAGTAGGGATGTACTTCGTAATTGTCACCCATGCCGGGATAGTCCGGCAGCGAGACTATCCAGCCCGACGCTGAGATCAGATAGGCTATGTGGATGGTCAACTCATTATCATGGAAGTTCCACTGCGAGGGTGAATATTGTCGCTCTACCTGGGTGGGATGCTGCAGCGAGAGGAGCGGGAACTTCTCCCAAAAGAAAATAGATAACGGAACCAGCAACAACCCCGTCTCCTGCGGAGCGTCCTTGGCGCGGGTAAACGTCATCTTGAACGCTTTGACTCCATACTTCACATCCCCAGTCGGAAACTGCAGGGAAAGCTGTTGCCATAATTCGCTCAGCGAGGGTGGTGCTGTTCCGGTATCTTTCAGTCCGGCAGCCACCGTATCATAACCGCCCAGCGAGCTGCTGAGGGTAAGCTGCTCTACGGCTTCTGAGGACATGGTCTTATTGATGTCTTGGATGGAAACGCTGGCCAGCTGCTGTAGTGAAACCAGACCTGGACCAGAAGGACTGGGAGGAGGAACGGGAGGAGTGGAGCTTCCTCCACATCCAGTACACACCGCCATCAGGGTTATTACCCACGCCAGCAGACCGCACTTTAAGAAAGTTTCCGAAGTTCTACGCGGAAGGTGCATCCCAGGTTTCACTGTTTCCTCGCATCGCGAAAATTAAGCAGCCCAATTGGACGGGTCAGCGATGCGGACTTGCGGCTCGCGCAGTTGGGGTGCTGCTCAGGTGTACAGCCTGCCGCAGTGCTGCGGGTCGCCGTACACTCAAGTGAGCCATCGGCAAACAGGAAAACGACTTCACTCAGGTGGGAGGGCGCCGGATGCCGGGCGCCCCATTCATTCCCTGATTAGATAACCTTGTCGGTCGGGTGCCCCACTCATTCCTGCAGCTGGAATGAGTGGGCTCGTGATCAAGCTGGGCCAACCTTTTTTCTTGACATTGCCGTGTACAGAATACAGCCTTGATGCCGGAGCGTCGACGTTGCGAACAACCATGCGCATGCAAGATGGAAACAAGAATCCCCGACTAACCGGCTGGCAACTCGTTAAGCTGGCGCCTATCTTTATGGTCGCGATCCTTCTCATTGCTACCGGATGCGGCGGCGGTGGTAATGCTGGTAGCGGTAGTTCGCCGGTAACTAGTCCTAGTCCTTCTCCCAGCCCTGCGCCCGCCTTCGGTGGAATCAACGTCGATTACGCGCCGGAAGGCCGCTGCAGTGACGACAACTGGAGCTCGAACTCGCCGGCCGCGTGTAATCCGCAGCTCAGCTTTAACTCAGACTGTTCCACTGAGCTCTCCAACTGCGCGACGAGCTGCCAGGCGTGCTACACCTCGGACCTCAATACCATCAAGTCGCTCAATGTCGGCACCATCACCATCTATCAGCCGAACTATTACATCCTGACGGCGGCGCAGAACGCGGGGATCAAGGTTTTGCTGGGCCTTTACGATGACAGCGTCAGCGGACTGGCCGCGTCGAGCTCGTTGACCAACTGTACGTACTCGGGCCAGCCCTTCCCGTACTGCGGCACCAACTACGCAACCGCGCTCTTCGGTGGCACCTGCGGCAACATTACTCCGTGGAACCCGGCAACGTTTTGCGAATCGAGCACCAACAATCCCAACGCCACGTATGTTGCCCCGCTCAACTCTTCGTCCGGCGAGTTTCTGCAGAACGGAACGGTAGTCGGAATTCAGCTGGGCAACGAGATTCTTGGGCAAGTGTCGGCTGCGACCATCACGACGGCCGCGCAGAATCTGCGCAGCGCTCTCAACACGGCCGGCTTCGGCAATATCAAGATCATCGTTTCGCTGATCGAGGGTCAGGCGGCACAGTTCTGCAGCGGTGGCGCTCCACCTACCGGCGTCGATTACATTGCCGACCACGTCTACTGCTCTGTCGGCTCTTCTGGAGGTGTGGCCAGCACGCCGCCTATCTGGCCGAGCGGGACCGATCCGGCCCAGACTTGCTGGACGCAGGTGCAGTCCGTGTTTGCCACCGATCAGGCATCTTGCGGAGCAGCCAATGTCTTCCTGGGTGAGACGGGCTACAACACCGGCTGTCCCAACGTGTACCAGCAGCAGCAGGTGCCCAACGAGCAGAGCTTCATCACCGACATGGTCAGCGCGACCTGCTCGAGCCAGGTAAGCGGACCGCTGGCGCCGTTTCTGTTTGAGTTCGGCGATGTGTGTCCGGCCGGAGGATGCCTGGCGGGCTGCGCCAGCGAACCTCAGGAAGGCAACGGATATTTTGGAATGTACTTCACCCAGGGCTACATGACCAAAGGTGCGCTGACGCCGAAGTTCTCGACCACGCCCTCGCTGACATGCCAGTGAGCGGGGAATATAGTTGTAGAAGTAGAAATCCCCACTCAAGGCCAAACGAAGACCTTGAATGGGGCACCCGATTCTTTTCTCTGACAACCGACAACTGTTTCTAGTGAATGTCGAAGTTCTCCTGGTGCAGTGCGGGATCGCTCTTCACCAGCACGGTCTTGTCGGTCAGGTCTTCTAGTTCGGTGATGAGTTTGCCGTTGTTGGCTTTGAGATACTTGGCGACTTCGGGGTTCACGCGCAGGGTGATGTCGTCCTTGTCGTGGACCTTGGTCATCTTGCGCATCTCGATGTAGAGTTCGTTGGCCACGGTCGGCACCGACTTCACAAATCCCGCGCCGGTGCAATACGGACACGACTCGCCCAGGGTGCGCTCCAGCGACTGCTTGACGCGCTTGCGGGTGATGGCCACCAGTCCAAAATCGTTGAACTGGAGAACCTTCGACGGCGCGCGGTCGTTGCGCAGCGCCTCTTCCAGCGCCATCATTACCTTCTGGCGATTCTTGCGCTCGTCCATGTCGATGAAGTCGATGACGATGATGCCGCCCAGATCGCGCAGGCGGATCTGCCGCACGATTTCCTTGATGGCATCGACGTTGGTCTTCACGATGGTGTCTTCCAGCCGCTGCGTCTTGCCGACATACTTGCCGGTGTTGACGTCGATCGCGACCAGCGCCTCGGTCTGGTTGATGACGATGTGGCCGCCGCTCTTCAGCCAGACTTTCGACTTGAGCGAGCGGTTGATTTCTTCCTGGATGCCGAACTGCTCGTACAGCGGCGTGTCTTTGGTGTAGAGCTTGATGCGGCGCACCAGCGACGGCTGGAAGCGGTTGGCGAAGCGCACCACGCGCTCGTACTCGTCTTCGGTGTCGACCCAGATTTGCGAGAAGTCGGCGTTGACCTGGTCGCGCAGCACGCGCTCGACGAGGTTGAGGTCGTGGTAGATGAGCGCCGGCGACTTGCTGTTCTCGGCGCGGTCCTTGATCTCGTGCCACAGATGCTTCAGGAAGCGGATGTCGGCGCGCAGATCTTCTTCCTTGATGTTGGCCGCGGCGGTGCGCACGATGAATCCGCCCAAGCCGTTCTCGCGCTCGCTGGTGACGATGCGCTTCAGGCGCTGGCGCTCTTCGTCGGAGTTGATCTTGCGCGAGACGCCGACGTGATTGACCGTCGGCATATAAACCAGGAAGCGGCCCGGCAGCGCGATGTGGCTGGTGATGCGCGCGCCCTTCTTGCCGATGGGCTCCTTGGCAATCTGGATCAGGACTTCCTGGCCTTCCTTCAACAGGTCGGTGATGAGTGGCTGATGACGATTGCCGCGCGTGCGAACGTTATTGCGGCGCGATCCCCCGCGACGTCCGCGATCGCGATAACCGGGCCGACGCTCATATCCCGGACGCTGCACGTTGCGCTGCTGATATCCGGCGGTAGGAGCCGAAGCGCGTATTTCAGCACGATCGGCAACTTCTTCTTCCTCGCTCTCGGATTCTTCGTCCTCTTCTTCTTCCTCGGCTTCGTAAATCTTCTCGCCGCGCTCTTCCGCCGCGACTATCTCGTCTTCGTCGACATCTTCGATCTTTGGCACCCAGCGCTCGGCGTAGCCGTTTTCGCGATCGAGCGTCTCTTCCTCCAGAACGAGCTCTTCGTCGCCGGCGACCTCGCGCATCGCAGTAAGGTCGTTGGGCACGGGCTGGAACTCCGCCTCTTCGTCCTCGAGAACTTCATGCTCCAGCGTGCGGCCCTCAGGCGCGACCGAGGGAGCCGCATGGTGCTCGTGCTCGACCAGGTCGAAGCTGCCCGCAGGCGTGTCGACTTCGTGCTGGGCTTCAACTTCACCGGTCTCCTGCGCCTGAGATTTGACGGGCTGCAACTGCGCTTCAGCTTCGGAAGGCTGCTCCGCAACCTGCAATTCGCTCGATACGTTCGCTTCCAGATGCTCGCGCTCAAACAGCGGCGATTCGGACACATGATGTTCCGGCGTCTCGACCGCGGGCTCATCGGGGTGCTCGACTTCGTGGCTTTCCGGCGCTGCGGAGCTCTGCGTCTCGGTCGCCGGCTGTTCCGGCGCCGCGACTGCTTCTTCCGCCGCAGCGACGTTGGCCTTGCGGCGCAATCCCCAACGCCGCCCTCTGCGCGGCCGCTCTTCCGTCTCGGCGGTGACTTCCGCTTCGGCAACTGGAGCAGCTTCGACTTCGCGACTGGCGTTTTCGTCGGTTTGCTCAGGCGCAGCCGAAGCTTCCGACGTCGACTCAGTTTCCGTAGTATCAAGTCCCTGGTCGAGGTGAATGGCTTCCTCCGCAATTTCCTCCGTATATTCCGCCGCAGTTTCGGCGTGCTCGGCGGGAAGGATGTCCTCAACCGGAACAGGCGCGGCTTCTACTTCCGCTTGCGTTTCAGCTGCAGGTTGCGACAGATTGCGGTACTTGGAAATCGATTCGCCGGGCAGGATGATCGGCGTGTATCCAGCCGGTGGAGCGTAGTCCTGCCGCGGGCGCGACTCGTAGCGAGCTTCCGGACGAGGTTCCGCAGGCTCTTCCGGCGGTGCCGTCTGCGTCTCGGGGGCCGACTCGCTGCGCTCATTTCCGCGGCCGCGACGTCCTCCACGGCGACGCCGGCGTCCTCGCCAGGGGCGAGCGCCATCTTCCTCTTGTTCTTCGGAGGCCGTCGATTCGGCTTGACCCTCCATCGGAGCCGGAGCTTCCTCGTCGAACATCGGCTCCAGATCGGCGTCGTCTTCGCCGGCAGAAACCGAAGCAGCCGTCTGCGTTTCGGCCGGTTGGGATTCCTGCAACTGCGGCTTGCCTAACTCGATTGCTCCGCGCGGTGCGGGAATTTCGCCGAACTCCCCGTCCTCATCCTCTTCAGAAAGCTCAAGGAAATCGGAGACGTAGAGGAATGCGTCGCGCTCCAGCCCGATGTCGACGAAAGCCGACTGCATGCCGGGCAGCACGCGCGTCACCCGGCCTTTGTAGATGGATCCCGCTAAGGTGTATTCGTTTTCCCGCTCGAAGAAGACTTCGGCGAGCTGATCGTCCTCAACCAGCGCCACCTTGGTTTCGTGGGGCGTGGAGGACACGTAAAGTTCTTTGTTCATGGAATGCTCCGGTTAGACCGGACGCAGGCGACGGAAGGACAGGAAAACGGTACGGCGAAGTTAGGCCGCAGACACACCGGAACGCTCGTCCGGGTGCGGCCCTGACCTGATTCGTAAAGCTTCACTTTGTGGAATCTTGTGCACCGTATGAAGCGTGTCGTACAAGGTTTGTGGCGTCACACCCGGCTGTACTTTCTTGACGAATCCCTCTCGTCACAATCAGTCGGTGGGCCGTTCCCCGCCTTGCACTACGTGCTTTGCAATCCTGTCCGGCCTATATCTCCTCGCGGCCGGCTACTGCCCTCGTTCGTGAGGGCGCTCGTAATCTTTTTGTCATCGTTCGGAAGCCAGAGTTTTCGTCTGCCATGGCTTCCCGGCGGATGCAGCCGGCTGTTCTGGTTCGCGCCCGATGGCGCCCGCAACAACAAATCTTTGGTCGTCAGTTCACGAACCGGCGCATGCGGATATTCATCACGATACCCAGTGCCAGGAACATGAACAATACCGATGATCCCCCGTAACTCATTAACGGCAAGGGGATTCCCGTGACCGGCATGAAGCCTACCACCATTCCCACGTTGACCAGGAGATGGAATGCGAGAACCGCAACCACACCCATGACGACGAAGGTTCCAGCCCGGTCAGGGGCCGTCTGAGCGTTCTGAATCAGACGCATCAGTACGACAAAGTATAGCAAAAGAACGCCCATCGCGCCTATAAAGCCGTGCTCCTCGGCGAAAGCGGCGAAGATGAAGTCGGTATGCGGCACTGGCAGGAATTGTCCCTGCGTCTGGCTGCCGTGGGCCGTCCCCTTGCCGAAGATTCCGCCCGATCCCACTGCGACCAGCGATTGAATGACCTGATAGCCGTGACCCTGGGCATCCGCCTCGGGTTGGATGAAGCTGGTCAGGCGGTCGCGCTGGTACGGCTTCAGGACATGCCATGCCACCGGCGCCAGCAGCGCTCCGATCAAGAGAATGACCAGCGCGTGCCTGGCTTTCATCCCGCCCAGGAACAAGCCCATGATCGCGATCGGCAGATAGGTCAGTGCGGTGCCGAGATCGGGCTGCGCCAAGACCATCAGCATCGGCACGCCGACCAGTGCTCCCGCTTTGACGATGTCTTGCGTGGTGCATTCCGTTTTCTGGTCCGCAAAATACTTTGCCATCGCCAGAATCAGAACCAGCTTGACCCACTCCGACGGCTGAAAGTGGAATGATCCCAGCTGCACCCAGCGCCGTGCCCCCAGATATTTCTTGCCGAAAACCGCGACCGCCAGCAGCGAACCAATCGAGATCAGATAGAGCAGCGGCACACGCTCCAGCAGCGCCTGGTAGTTCAGCACACTGACAATGAACATCAGCGCGACGCCGCCGAGGATCCAATACACCTGCTTCAGGTGCACGCCGACGAACTTGGTGCTCAATGTTGCGCTGTAGATTTCCACCACGCCCAGCGCGCAGATCAGCAGCACCAGCACCAACAGCACCCAGTCGAAGTCGCGGAAGGAAACGTAACGGCTCACGGCTGTCTCCGGGGAAGAGCGACGGCGGGAGGAGCAACCGGCGCGGTGGTATCGTGTGCCTTCTGCTTGGCAGGAGGTTGCTGGGCTGGCTGAGCGGCAGGCTTCGCATCGAGAGCATTGGGCTCCGACGGAGTGGGAGTTGCAGGCTCAGGATGCGCCATCTCGGCATGCGATTCCGTGGCTTCGAGATCGGCTTGCGGAATCGGCTTCTCGTTGGCTTCCACGCCCGGTGCGGCGCTCACTGGTTTCGCCGCAGTATCGGTTGGAATCGCGAAACGTCCAGCTTGCAGCTTGTCAGGATTCTTGGCATCGCCGTCGTGCCACACAGCTGCAACTTCTGCTTGCTTGTTGCCCGATGCGTTCGTTTTCGCGACTTCAGTTTCGACGCGCCGCTTCTTTGCCACGTAAGCCGCAATGACCTTCGACGCTACACGAGCAGCCAGCGCTCCGTGCTCGCCACCTTCAAACAGGCAGGCGACAACAATCTCCGGATTGCGCCGCGGTGTCACGCCCACGAACCAGCCGTTGTCTTTGTAGTCCTTCTTGCCCTCAGCGCCCAGCTTCTTCTTCAGGTCGTTGGAGATGGTCTGCGCGCTGCCCGTTTTGCCGGCAAAGTCGATGCCCGGCAGCCGGGCGCTTCCCGCGGTTCCGATCGGCGAGACAACGTTCGCCATCGCATCGGTGATCGTCACCCAGTTCTGCTGATCAAGATCGAACTTGACCTTATTTTCGTAAGTCGAAACCTGTTTGAATCCCGGCGGAAACTGATCAGGGAAAGCGATGTGCGGTCGCACCAGCACGCCGCCGCTGGTGACGCCGCCAATGGCGTGGGCCAACTGAATTGGCGTCACGGCCACCGCGCCCTGCCCGATGCCGACCGAGATGGTCTCACCGGCATACCACTTTTGCTTGAAGTTCCTGATCTTCCACTCTTCCGACGGCATCACGCCGGAGACTTCCTGCGGCAGATCGACGCCGGTTTTCTGCCCGAGTCCGAGCATCGTCGCGTACTTCGCTATTCTGCCGATGCCCAGCTTCTCGGCCAGCGTGTAGAAGTATGAATCGCAGGACTGGTAGATCGCCTTGCTGATGCCGACCGAGCCGTGCGAGCCGTGGGTCGAGGAGATCCAGCATTTGAAGAAGCGGCCGTAGAAGGTCTTGCCGCCGCCGCAATTTACGATCAGATCCTGCGCGATGCCTTCTTGCAGGCCCGCGGTCGCCATGATGATCTTGAACACCGAGCCGGGCGCAAGCTGCGCCTGAATAGCTTTGTTCAGCAGCGGCTTGCCGGGATCGGTGACCAGCGCGTTCCACTCGTCGCGGCTGATGTGCACCGCGAATTCATTGGGATCGAAGGCCGGCCGGCTGACCATCGCCAGAATTTCACCGTTCTGCGGATTCATGGCGACGATTGCGCCAGGCTTGCCTTCCAGCGCTTCTTCAGCAGCGATCTGCAGATCGAGGTCGATCGTCAGCTTAAGCTGCTTGCCGGGAACGGCCGGCACATCGCTGAGCGTGCCCACTTCCTTGCCGCGGCTGTTGACCAGCACCTGCCGCGAGCCGTTCTTGCCCATCAAAACATCGTTGTAGTACTGCTCGACGCCCGACATGCCGACGATGTCGCCCGGGTTATACAGCTCCCATTGCGGCTGCTGCAGCATGTCTTCGCTGACCTGGCCGACGTAGCCAATGACGTGCGCCATGAAGCCGTTCTTGGGATACAAGCGCCGGTGAACGGTGATCATTTCCAGTTCCGGCAGTTCGGCGCGGTGCGACTCGATGAAGGCCAACTCGTCGGGCGTGATGTCGTCCTTCAGGAACAGGGGCTGGTAGCCAGGCACTGCTGCCATGCGCTTCAGGCGCGCGCGCAGTTCATCCGGAGGCATGTGCAGGCCGGCTGCAATCATGTCTGCATCGGCGTCAAGGTCGCGCTTTTGATCGCGCAGCAGCAGCACGGAGAACGACGGATAGTTGTCGACGATGATGCGGCCTTCGCGGTCAAGAATTTTGCCGCGCGGCGCCAGGATCGGAACCTGCTTGACGCGATTCTGTTCAGCCAGAGTGTTGTAGTAATCGTTGCGCGCGACTTGCAGGCGCCACAGCCCGAAGGCCAGCACCAGAAAAATCCCCAGCAGGACGTATTGCACTGCGGTGAGGCGGAGCTGAGAGACTTTTTCCTCGCGACCTAACATCAGGGACTGATTCTTTCCGAGGGATTACCACTCGCACGGTTGGAAACGGATCGCGCCGAAACAGCTCCTTGTGGGCAGACCGTTCTCGACGAAAAATCAGCCGACTTCATGACACGTGACGAACAGGACTTGTTTGTATTGTAGTCCTTTTCCGGGAAGGGAAGCTGGGAGAAAAGGGTGGCCTCTAGTCACCGTTCGAATGCCTGGGACTCTGCACTCAACTCTTGATTTATACTTCGCAAATTGCGAAGTATAATCAGAAAACGGGTTCTGGGCGACGAGAATGAGAGTGATTAGCAAGAGCGCCTGGCGGTCTGCTGTCGCGAATGATCCGTTGTTGCTTGGACGTATTTCGGAGTGGCACAAGGTCGCCTCGCATGCCACATGGCGCAATTTGGTAGATGTGCGAAGGGTCTATCCCCACGCGGATTTTGTGGATCCGTACACGGTCTTCAATATCAAGGGGAACACTTACCGGCTTGTTGTCAAAATCGAATATCGCTGGCAAATCATTTTCGTTAAGAACATACTGACTCACGCCGAATACTCACGAGGTCACTGGAAGAAATGAGCGCGCTTGCTAATTACGCAGCTTTGCTTCAGGAAATCAGGCCTGAGATCATTCGCGACGAAAAGCAGAACCAACTCTATATCCGTCGCCTGGAAGCTCTCACCAGCAAGAAGTCTTTGACGCGCGCGGAAGAGAAGCTTGTGAGCCTGCTTCTGCTCCTTGTGGAGGATTTCGAGCGGAAGAGCGACCCGGTTCCGGACGCGCCACCGCTGGACGTCTTACGTCAACTTATGGAAGCCCATGACCTTCGGCAGAAAGACCTGACGGGGATCTTCGGCACCGAGAGTGTTGTCTCTGAAGTGTTGCACGGTAAGCGTGAGCTGACCAAGGAGCATATTCGCCGCCTGAGCGCACGGTTCGGCGTTTCTCCGGCAGTTTTCTTCTGACTGCTGGCCCTTATCGCTGCTTGAACCTGTCCAGAAACTTGTAGACGAAGATCCCGATTATCGCGTTGGCAAGGGCGGAAATCGCGATGTGGCTCCAGTTCCATTGCACTCCCTGGCGCAGCAGCCCGTGTGCCACACCGTAATACACGCCCTGGTGCACGCCGAAGAAGCCAAAGGTAATCAGAAAGCGCGTCCCGGGATTTTCGACGTCAATCTTCACCCCGAGCGACGACGCCAGGTAGCCCACGACCGTCAGGGCAATGCCGTACATTCCCAGCGGGTGACTCGGGCCGGCGAACAGATCCTGGATGAGGCCGATGAAGCATCCGGTCAGGCAGCCGCTGATGGGATTGCGGCGCGCCGTCGCGAAGAAGATCGTCACCATAAACGGCAGGTCGACGATCGGCATGAAGCGGACCTTCACCGGAATGAAGATCTGGATTAGCACCGCGACCAGCGGCACAAAGACCAGCACCGGCCAGCTGAACTCGAAGACCGAGACCTGCTCGCGAGAGGTAACGCTTCCGCGGAACGGCATGACTCGGGTGCTCATGGCTGCGGTGGCGCTCCTGTGGGAGGAGTCGAGGGTTGCTCGGAAGGCGCGCTGGGAGCGGGTTCTGGAGCAGGCTTGGTTTCCTGCTTGGGAGCAGATGTGCCATTCGTATCCGTTGCGTTGTTGGCTGCGGTGCCATTGGCTGGCTTCGGTTTCGGGGCTGCTGCGCCGTTGGCAGGTGTTGCCGGTTTCGGCTTGGCAACGCCGTTTGTGCCAGGGGTTGTTCCTGCGGGCGTTGCGCGCAGTGTGGTCGCAGCGCTAACCGGCTTGTTCGCGGTTACTCCAGTTGCGCCTGGCTTAACGACCGCTCCTGCTGCCGGGGGATGTGTCGCCGTTTGACCTGCAGCCGTGGTTCCAGCCGGTGTCGTGGTTGCGCTTCCCGGTTTCGCATTGCCCGCCGCATCGACCTCGGTCTTTGTCGGGACGGTCGGCAGGCGTTCGGCGAGAATGTCCGACGCGCGCAACGGAGCGAGATCCTTGGCGTCGGGCATCTTCTCGGTGATCTTGGTGACCACCAGCACCTCTTCCAGTTGATCCAACCGCGCCGCGGGAATCACGCGAATGTTGAGAAACAAATCCTTGCCCGGCTCAGCCGAAACGACCTTGCCGACCGGCAGGCCCTTAGGAAAGATGCGATCGCCGCCGCTGGTAATGACGTCTTCTCCGGGCACGACCTTCTCATCGCTCATGATGTACTGCAGCGTCGTTGTGCCGTTGGCGCCGCCTTTCAGAATGCCCTGCAGACGCGAATCCTTAAGCGCCGCACCCACTCCGCTGAACTGATCGTTGATCGGCAGCACCTGCGCCGAGTCGGGGAAGACCTGCACGATCTTGCCGACGATGCCGGTCGGTGTGATCACCGCCATATCGGTTGCAATGCCGTCACTGGAGCCCTTGTCGATGTAGAGCACGCGCGACTGATCGCTGCCGCTGGTGCCGATGACCTGCGCCGCAACCGTCGAGTCGACATACTGCTCCTTGAACGCCAGCAGCGTCTGAACCCGCCGTGCCATGCGCGCGTCTTCGCTCAGGCGAGCCTCTTCGATCTTCATCTGCTCCAGCTGCGCGCGCAGTTGCCGGTTCTCGCGGCGCACGCCGTGCAGGTAGATGTACGTCGTCCAGAGATTCTTCACCCACTCCTGGCTGTGAATGACGGCGCTTTCGACGGGAGTGACCGCGGAGACGGCCCAGAGGCGAATGAGGCGGGTTTCGCCCACATCGGACGGCCGGCGAACTTGAATAGCCAGGCCGATGATCTGGGCGAACAGGATGGCCGCCAGGACAATCAGGTTTCTGTAGCGGCCAATGAAGGTATCCATACTATTGCCGGCAATCAACCGCCGGACTTGCCGGGGCTAAAGCCCTCGAAAGATGTGGTACCAGACGCGGCGCTGAAGCGCCGCTCTTCCACCACTAGTCAATCGATATCTTGCGCAGCAGCTTGAAGTCGCTCAACATTTTTCCTGTGCCCAGAACCACGCTGCACAATGGGTCGTCGGCAATCGAGACCGGCAGCCCGGTTTCTTCGCGAATGCGCTTGTCGAGATTTTTCAGTAGCGCCCCTCCGCCGGTCAGTACGATGCCGCGATCGCTGATGTCGGCTGACAGCTCCGGCGGCGTGCGCTCCAGTGCCACGCGAATCGCATTCATGATGGTCGAAACGCACTCGGTCAGCGAATCGCGAATCTCGCTGTCGTCGATCGTGATGGTCTTGGGCACGCCCTCGATCAGGTTGCGGCCCTTGATTTCCATGGTCAGCGGCTTCTCCAGCGGATACGCCGAGCCAATCTCGATCTTGATCTGCTCTGCCGTGCGCTCGCCGATCAGCAGATTGTACTTGCGCTTCAGGTAATTCATGATGGCTTCGTCCATCTGATTACCCGCCATGCGCACCGAGCGCGAATAAACAATACCGCTGAGCGAGATGACGGCAATGTCGGTGGTGCCGCCGCCAATATCGACCACCATGTTGCCGCTGGGCTCGGTGATGGGCAGACCCGCGCCAATCGCGGCGACCATCGCCTGCTCGACCAGGTGAACTTCGCTGGCTTTGGCGCGATAGGCCGAGTCCATGACCGCGCGCTTTTCCACCTGCGTGATCTCCGAAGGCACGCCAATGACGATGCGGGGATGCACCAGCATCTTGCGGTTGTGCGCCTTCTGGATGAAGTAGTTCAACATCTTCTCGGTGACTTTGAAGTCAGCGATGACGCCGTCTTTCATCGGCTTGATGGCGACGATATTGCCGGGCGTGCGGCCGAGCATCTCCTTGGCCTCTTTGCCGACGGCCTCGACATCACCGGTGTTCTTGTTGATGGCGACAATCGAGGGCTCATTGACCACGATGCCCTTGCCGCGGGCGTAGACCAGCGTGTTCGCTGTTCCCAGGTCGATGGCCAGATCGCTGGAGAAAACGCTGAACAGCGATCGCATGTTGCCAAAACGCGAGGAATTGCTATAAAAGCCGTTGGATGACATTCCTTACTGAATCTTTCTATGATTGGGCGGTAATTAATAGTTTATGACAGAAACGACACACTTCGCACTCAACCGATTGCCCTAGCTGAGCTGATTGAAGAATGCGGCTGCGAAGGAGAAGCCGGGAAAGATCCTGATTTGTCCTCTACCAGTCCAGGGTCACGTCGTTCTGAATTCTTCTGAGCCTGTGCGCCAAACAGCCCAAAAAGCCAGCGCAACATCTCTCAGGGTATCACCCGGCACGAGGTGATGGAAATCCATAGTTGGGTTCAAGCAGGCTCGCTGATTCCAGCTCACAGACTTCGTTGGTGGCACGAACAGGCCAATCTTTGCTTCGCCAGATCGTGTGGAATTAACCCCACGGAAGGCCACTTTCGCATATACTTTTCGGGCGATGGCAATTTCGATGGGGGAATCTATGCGAGATCGAGCCCGAGGGACAGCCCTGTTGTTCGCGTGTCTGGGATTGTTATGCTGCAACGCTTTTGCCGGTGACTCTAAGGCGCCGGCAGCATCGAAGGTTAACCAAGGTTTGCCAATCCAATATCCGAGTGACGTCCTCACTTATCATTACAACGTCTTCCGCCAGGGATACACGCAGCAGGAGACCACGCTGACGCCCAGCAACGTGAACGTGAACACCTTCGGCAAGATCAATCTGTTCAGCACGGATGGCAAGGTCGACGCGCAGCCGCTGTTCGTCAATCGAGTGAACATTGGCGGCAGCTTGAATGACACAGTTTACGTGGTCACCGAGAACGACAGCGCTTATGCCTTCAGCGCCAACACGGGCCGGCAGTTCTGGCATACTTCGATCCTGCAGGCGGGCGAGAGTCCCAGCGACGACCACGGCTGTGGGCAGATTTCGCCGACCATTGGAATTACCGACACCCCGGTAATCGATAAGCGCCGCGGTCCTAACGGAGCCATGTACTTCGTGGCCATGACCAAGGATTCCGCGGGCAACTACCATCAGCGCCTGCATGCGCTCGATCTGGTCACCGGTGCGGAGCTGTTCGGCGGACCAACCGAGATCAGCGCCATGTATCCGGGCACCGGTGATGGCAGCATGAACGGTGAGGTCATCTTCAATCCCGGACAGTTCGCGGAGCGCGCCGGCATTTTGGAATACGGCACAAACCTCTATCTGTCTTTCACCTCGCATTGCGACGACCGTCCCTACACTGGTTGGATCATGGCCTACAGCGCAACTACGTTGCAGCAGACCAGCGTGATCGACGTCACGCCCAATGGCCGTGAAGGCGCCATCTGGATGACGGGCCAAGGCCTGGCAGCGGATTCCTCCGGCAACATTTACTTCCTGGACGCCAACGGAACCTTCGATACCACCCTCAACTCCAGTGGCTTTCCCATCAACGGCGATTTCGGCAACGCCTTCATCAAGCTCTCCAATTCCGGCGGCACGCTGACCGTGGTGGACTACTTCACCATGTACAACACGGTGCAGGAGTCGAACAACGATGAGGATCTGGGCTCGGGCGGATCCATGGTGCTGCCCGACATTCTGGACAATAACGGAGGCGTGCACCATCTCGCCATCGGGGCCGGCAAGGACACTAATATCTACATCGTGAACCGCGACAACATGGGCAAATTCAATCCCAATAATGACAGCGCCATCTATCAGGAGATCGACGGCGTTCTGCCGGGAGGCGTCTGGTCAAGTCCCGCCTACTTCAACGGGGTGGTTTACTACGGCGATCAGAACGACAACCTGAAGGCGTTTCCTTTCTCCAACGCCAAGCTGGCAACCAGTCCCAGTTCGCAGAGCCCGGAGAGCTTCGTTTATCCGGGAACGACGCCGACCGTTTCCGCCAATCAATCGATGGGGAACGCGATTGTCTGGGCGGTCGCCAATAGCAGTCCGGCGGTGTTGTATGCTTACGATGCGACCAACCTGGCGCACGAGCTGTACAACAGCAGTCAGGCGGGATCGCGCGATCAGTTCAACCCCAATAAGTTCATCACGCCGGTGGTCGCCAACGGCAAGGTGTTTGTCGGAAGCTCCAACGGAGTGGTGGTGTTCGGGCTGCTGCAATAACCTGGCAACGTAGTCTCTCACCTCTGCCCCAGGTTCGCGTTCTGTTTTTGGACGCTAACCTGGGGCTTGACCTTTCTGCGGCGGAATAACCGACCTTCCCTTTCTCCTCTTACCTCAAGCCACTTCCCGCCCCTGCCGATGCAATCTCTGTGCGCATGATTGCGCGCATAGATAAATAGATCAGCAGACCTCCGGGGCCCATCGTGACCGATGTAGTGCAAGCCGCAACTCCTGGGAAGATCGCCGCAACCCCCAATCCCATGCCGGTTCCGCCACCGCCGCTTTTGCCGGCGCGGCAGGATCGCAGGCCGCTGGTGCTGGTAGCCGACGACGATCTGGTTACCAGTCAGATTATCGAAGGGGCGCTGGCGCAGATCGGGTTTCGGGCGCGCATTGCGCATGACGGGCAAAGCGCACTACAGGAAATTCGCCAGTACCATCCCGATTTGATTCTGCTGGATGTGTCGCTGCCCGACGCCAGCGGTATAGAAATCTGCCGCAATCTGCAGACCGAGCCCGGCCTGGGGCAGGTCCCGGTGATCTTTATCTCCGGACACGAGGAGCTGGCCATCAAGGTGGCCGGCTTCGATGCGGGAGCGGTGGACTACATCACCAAGCCGCTGGCGGTACGCGAGGTGATTGCCCGGGTGCGCACCCACATTCGGCTGAAGCGTGCCTACGAGTCGCTGGCCGAGTTGCAGGCGCAGAGAATTCAGAAGCTGGCGGCGGCGCAGGAAGCCTTCATGCCTCGTCCGGAGGATATTCCGGAAGCGCATTTTCGGGTGTCCTTCACCCAGGTGTTGAAGGCGGGCGGTGACTTCTACGATGTGATTCCCGTCTCCGGTGAAGTGATCGACTACGTGGTGGCCGACGCCAGCGGACATGATCTGGGAGCGTCATTCTGGACCGCCGCGCTGAAGACCCTGCTGTGCGAGTACTGCAACGCGGTGAACGCGCCGCGCGAGGTTCTGCACCTGATCAACAGCGCCCTGCTGCGCATCCTGCCGCAGGGGGTCTTCTTCACCATGATTTATGCCCGCCTGAACCGGGCTTCAGGACAGTTGCACCTGGTCAATGCCGCCCATCCTCCTCCCATTCTGCTTCGCCAGGACACTACCCAGCCGGAAATCATCTGGGGAGAAGGCGATGTGGTGGGCGCCTTCCACGATGCGGTTTTCGATTGCCGCGATATGACGCTGGGCAAAGGCGACCGGCTGTTTCTGTACTCCGACGGGCTGATTGATACCACCGACACCCGCGAAGGCGGAGTTGGCGGACTGCTGGATGTGCTCGGCTACTGGAAGAAGTATCCCCTGGAGGATGCGGTGCGCGGCACGGTCAACGATTACTGCTCGTCGGGAAGTTGTGAGGACGACGTGTTGCTCATGGGCATCGATGCGTAGCCGTGCCCCCCGGCGGACGACAACAGGACGGACGAATTGGCCACATCGAGCGAGGACGGGAAAGCGATTCAGGACGGTGACCGCGAGCTTTGTCTGACCATCCCCTCGCGGGTTTCGGCGATTGACCCGGTCTGCGAGCAGATTCGCGGCTTGTTGGCGAGGCGTCATCTCGAAGCGATGGAGTTTGCCGTCGAAATTCTGGCCCGGGAATGTCTGAATAACGCGATTCTGCACGGTAATCGCGGGGTGGCCGGCGCGCGGGTGAACTTTGGCATGCGCATCGGCAGAAGGCTGATCTGCCTGCGCGTGACCGACGAAGGGCCGGGCTACAACTGGCGGCGAGTGAGTCGTCACGGCTTACCGGCTGATACCGCAGTCGAAGGCCGCGGTCTGATGGTGGCCAGCCTTTATGCCCGGCGTATCGCCTTTAACCGGCGGGGCAATCAAGTGACCTTGTGGATCAACACAGCCAAGGAAGGTAGGTAGCAGGAAATGTCGAGCTATCGCATGGAGCATACCGACGAGGGTTGCCGGCTCACGGTGAATGGCGGGCTGACGGTGGTGCTGGTGCCGGAACTACAACAGGCGCTGAAAGCGGAGGTGGAGAAGGGCACCCAGCAAGTGATCTTCGATCTCTCCGAGACCCGCATGGTCGACTCCAGCGGCATCGGCTTGCTGATCGCCGCCAGCAACACTCTGTCGCAGAAAAACGGCAGGCTGTCCATCGTGAACACCGCCCCCGAGATCTTCCGCCTGATGCAGAGCATGCGGCTGGTGTCCCGGCTGAATATCAGCGGACGCACTTCCGCGGAGCCGAGCCGTGAGTGACCTGGGCTTCGCCCTCGACGATGAACTGCTGCACGGGTTCATCACCGAGTCGCGCGAGCATCTGGCCACCATCGAGGCCGACCTGCTGGCCATCGAGCAGGCGGGTGAGGCCGCGGACCCCGAGCTGGTGAACAAGGTCTTTCGCGCGGCCCACTCCATCAAGGGATGCAGCGGATTCCTGGGGCTCAACAAGGTGAAGGAGCTGGCGCACAAGGCCGAGACCGTGCTCGACATGCTGCGCTCGCACAAGATCCGGGCCAACGCCGAGGTCACCAACATCCTGCTGGCCGGCTTCGACAAGCTGCGCGAGATGGTGAACTCGCCCCTGACCAGCGAGGCGGTCGACACCGCGCTCGAAGTCCAGGGGTTGGTCGAACTGGCCGCTTCCTTCCTGCCGCCGGCAGAGAAGGCGACGGTCACCACGCCGGTTGAAGTCGAAACCCCACAGGGCTTGGCGATGGCGGTGTGGCAGGCGGATCTCGAACGGGCCAAACGCTCCGGCTGCTGTGTCTACGCGCTGGAGTATGACCTGATCCACGACATCGAGCGGCAGGGCAAGAATGTCTTGCAGCTGTTTCATCACCTGGAGGACTGCGGCGAGATCCTCGACGTCGTGCTGGACTTCAACGGGGTTGGCGGACTGGAGGCCGTGCTGGGCAATCGTCTGCCGCTGGCCATTATCTTTGCCACCTTGACGGTACCGGCAGCGATTGGGGGATTGACCGGGCTTTCGCCGGCGCAGATCAAAGTACTCTTCGATTCTTCGCCGGGGGAAACGCAGAACGTTTCCTGCCCCGTCGAAACTCCGCGAATCGAGCCACCTGTGCTCAAAGTCGAGGCGCCCGCCCCACCGGCGGTCTGCGCCGCTGCTGAGGCGCCAGTCGTAGCGCCGCCGCCGGTTGCCAGCCCACCGCCTGCCGAAGTTCACGCTCCAGTTCCCGCAATCAGTACCGCTCCCACGAACGCGCCCCATCCGCCGGGCCTTGCGCCATCGGTTGCCGACGACACTTTGCGGGTCAACGTCGGACTGCTGGACACGTTGATGAATCTGGCGGGCGAGCTGGTGTTGAGCCGCAATCAATTTCAGGCGGCGATTGTGCAGAACAACCACCGCCTGCTGACCTCCGCCGGCCAGCGGCTGAGCCAGGTCACCTCGGAAATCCAGGATGCGATCATGCGCACCCGCCTGCAGCCTATCGAGAACGTCTTCAGCAAGCTGCCGCGGGTGGTGCGCGACCTCTCCAACAGCCTGGGCAAGGAGGTCAAGCTCGACATTCGCGGCAAAGAAGTCGCGCTTGATCGCAGTCTGGTGGAAGGGCTCTCCGACCCGCTCACCCATATGGTGCGCAACGCCATCGATCATGGCATCGAGAGCCCGGCCGAACGCCGTCGTGCCGGTAAGGACCACGTGGGCACGCTGCGGGTGGAGGCGCGGCACGAAGCCGGACAGGTGGTGATCGAAATTGCCGACGACGGCAAAGGCATTGACGGCAAGCGCGTGGCTCAGGCCGCGTTGGCGAAAGGCTTGATCACAGCCGAGCAACTGAAAGCCATGTCGGCGCAGGACCAGATCGCGCTCATCCTGCTGCCCGGGTTGTCGACGGCGGAGAAAGTTTCCGACGTCTCGGGACGTGGCGTCGGCATGGACGTGGTCAAAACCAACCTCGACCGCCTGGGCGGACAGCTCGACATCAACTCCACGCCGGGGCAGGGCTCGCAGTTTCGCATCAAGCTGCCGCTGACCCTGACCATCATTCCCGCGCTGATTGTTTCCGCCGAAGGCGAGCGCTTTGCTATCCCGCAGATCAATGTCGACGAGCTGTTGCGGGTTCGCCCGGAGGAGACCAAGAGCCGCATCGAAGTGGTCGGCGAGACCGAAGTTCTCCTGCTGCGCGATCGCATTCTGCCGCTGTTGCGGCTGGAGGAGTTTCTGGGCGTGATGCCGACCTACCCCAGCGACGGCGTTGAGCGCCAGCTGGATCGCCGCGTCACGCTCGCCGACCGGCGCTCTCCGCACTACACGGAAGCGGGCGAGCCGGTGATCAATGTCGACGCGCCGCGACCTGGGCCAACTATTGCGCGCCGCTCCGATGGCCGCCGCGGCAATCTGCGCGGTGCCCTGGAGATCGCGGTCATCACCACCGGCATGTTCCAGTACGCACTGGTGGTGCAGGCCTTCCACAACACCGAAGAAATCGTGGTGAAGCCGCTGGGACATCACCTGAAAGAGTCGCGCGAATATGCTGGAGCAACCATCCTGGGCGACGGTGCGGTGGCGTTGATTGTGGATGCCGCCGGCCTGGCGGCGAGAGCTGAGCTTACTTCGGCGGCGGAAACTCAGCGGGCGAAAGAACAGGAAGCCGCCGACGAGAAGGAAAGCGAAATCGATCGCGGCAGCCATTCGCTGCTGCTGTTCCGCAACGCGCCCGAGGAGCACTGCGGCATTCCGCTGGGCGCGGTGCGCCGCATCGAGCGCATCAAGCCCGAGCAGGTAGAGACCGCGGGCGGGCGCCGCACCATGAAGTATCGCGAGCAGTCGCTGCCGCTGGTGACCTTGGCCGACACCGCTCAGGTGCAGACCATTTCCGGGGCGCGCGATCTGGCGGTAATCGTCTCCAACATCTACGGCCGTGAAGTCGGCCTGCTGGGCGCCATGCCGGTGGATGTGGCCGAAGCCGGCGCGGTGATTGACGGCTCGACCCATCGCCAGAAGGGAATTGCCGGCTCGGCGATTATTCGCGGGCACACCACCCTGATTGCCGATCTGGTGGAGTTGGTCGACGCGGTTTATCCCGAGTGGGGCACGAAAGCCAACAGCCAGCGCCCGGTGGCGACCGCCGGCGCCGAGCAGGCGACCATCCTGCTGGCTGAGGACTCGGATTTCTTCCGCTCGCAGCTGCGCCGCTTTCTGGAAGATGACGGCTATAGCGTGCTCGACGCCGCCGATGGCGCCATTGCCTGGGAAATGCTGCAGAAGAATTCCGACAAGGTGCAGCTCATCGTGACCGACATCGAGATGCCGAATATGAATGGCCTCGACCTGACGCGCCACATCCGCGCCGACAATCGCGTGGCGCGGCTGCCGGTAATCGCGCTGAGTTCGCTGGCCTCGGATGAAGACATGGCGCTGGGCCGCAGCGTTGGCGTCGATGACTATCAGATCAAGCTGGACCGCGATGCCCTGATGGGCCGCGTACACAGTCTGCTGGCGGCCGCACCGCAGAACAGTGGAATGGGAATGCAAGTAGAAACTGCAGGATATTGAGGACTACCAACATGACGAACCTGACGAATATGCGAATCGGAAAACGGCTGGCGGTGGGCTTTGGGATCGCGATTGTGCTGGCTGTCGTTATCGCCGCAACTGGTTGGTGGGCATGCCAGTCGCTCAATGCCGCGACGGACAAGACGCTCGCTCAAGGCAGCAGGATGCTGCTAAGAAATAAAGCTTTTCTGGAAGACACAAACATCAACCTGCTGGTGATCAGGAGTGTGACTGCGCCAGACAAAGAACACTCGAACCAGTATCAGGCGCAGCTGATGGAGATGCGGCAAACGCTGAAGGCGGAATTGGCGGAAATCGAGGAGTCGGCCGTATCAGAAGCTGCCAGACAATTGGCGCATGAACTCACGGCGTCGATCGCTGCGCAGCGCGCCACGAACAACCATGCCATCGACTTAGCGGCCAGCGGCAAACGCGACGAAGCACTCGTGCTCTTGCATGGCGAGGCGGCAGACAAGATTGCGGCAACCAAGGCCGTCGAGAAACAGTTCGCCGACGTTGGCGACAAGCAGCGGGCACTGCTGATCGAGGAAAAAGATGCCGTTACCGCGAAGGCGCGCTGGATTCTTGGCATCCTGTCTCTGCTCGCGGTGGCGATCAGCGTCGGCTTCGGCATCTTCATCACCCGCACCGTCAGCATACCGGCGAGAGACGCAGCGGCTTTCCTCGGAATGGCCAGCAAAGGTGACTTCAGCCAGAATGTCCCATCCTGTTATTTGACCCGGAAGGACGAAATGGGTGATGTGGGCCGCGCTGTGCAGACGCTGACAGAGAGTCTGCGCAAGCTGCTGGGTGAAGTCTCACAGGGCGTGCATACCGTGGCCTCATCAGCGACCCAGCTGACGGCCGCCTCGTCACAGACGGCGAGCAGCGTGAAAGACATGGCGGAGAAGTCGTCGACCGTGGCGGCGGCGGCGGAAGAGTCGTGTGCGACAACTACCTCGGTCTCGTCCTCGATGGAGCGCGCCAGCGCCAATCTCACTTCCGTTGCCGGCGCGACCGAGGAGATGAGCTCGACCGTAGCCGAGATCGCCTCCAACTCCGAAAAAGCCCGCGTGATCAGCGAAAAAGCCATGGCGCAGGCGCAGACTATCTCGGCCATTATGTCGGAGCTGGGGCGCGCCGCGCAGGAGATTGGCAAGGTCACCGAGACCATTACCGACATCTCGGCGCAAACCAACCTGCTGGCGCTGAACGCGACCATCGAAGCAGCGCGCGCCGGAACTGCAGGTAAAGGTTTTGCCGTGGTTGCTAACGAGATCAAGGAACTGGCTAAGCAGACGTCGGAAGCCACCGAGGACATCAAGGCGAAGATTGCCGGGGTGCAGAACTCGACGACCAGTGCGGTCGAGACGATTGAGACGATCACCGGCGTGATCAAGGAGATCGGCAACACGGTGGCGAGCACGGCAGCGGCGATCGAAGAGCAAGCCACGGTGACCAAGAACGTAGCCGGCGAAATTGCGCAGGCGACGGCGGTAGTGCGCGAGGTAAACGATCAGGTGGCACAGACGGCATCGGTCTCGCGCTCGATTGCCAGCGACATTGCGACGGTGAACGGCGCGGCGGCGGGAATTCGCGAAGGTGGAGAGCAGGTGGAGACCAGCGCCAGCGAGCTGTCGCGGCTATCGGAGCAGCTGAAGGTCCTGGTGGCGCAGTTCAGCGTGTAGGCCTGAAGGTCCAACGCCATAATTGCGAGCCTTGCAACAGTTGAGGTCAGGGGAAGAATGGCGAGATTCACGGATATGCGAATTGGCAAGCGGCTGGCCCTGGGCTTTGGGCTGTGTACGGTGCTGGTCATTGTGATGGCAGGCGTAGCGTGGTGGGGAATCGCCGCCACCAACGATGCCGCGGATCGTCGCGCCTTACAGCGCTCCAAGACGGTGGTCGCACAATCCATCTTGAGCGATGTGAACAAAGTCCGGGCCATCGTCATCAGCATTGCCGCCGAATCCAGCGCGGATGTCAGGTTGCAGCTTAAGAACGAGCTGGCGGACACTCGCGCCTCCTGCGGCAAGAAGATGCAGGAGCTGGCGAGCTTCAACGACAGCGGCGAAGGCAGGCAACTGCTGGGCAACATCCAGGCAGTGATCCAGCAATGGCGCGTGGTGAATAACCAGACCATTGATCTGGCGATGCAGGGCAACAACGCGGAAGCGACCAGGATGACGCTGTCCGCCGGGCGCCGGTTTCAGACTGCGGCCGAGGCCAGCGTCCGGCAATACGTCGACTTCCGGAACCACCGGGTGGCCGAGGCAGCTGCCGAGCGCGACCGCACCACAGCGCGGGTGCGCTGGACGGCTTCGCTCCTGGTGCTGATCAGCGTGGCCTGCTGCCTTCTCGCCGGCATTCTGATCACTCGCAGCATCAGTCGTCCCATCGCCACGGCAACCCAATTCCTGGCCCGAGTCAGCCAGGGCGATGTTAGCCATGACGTCCGGCCCGAGTTTCTGGGCCGCAAAGATGAGGTCGGAGACTTGGCCCAATCCGTCCAGCAGATGTCGGAGCATCTGCGCAAGCTGGTACGCGAGATGTCGCAGGGAGTGCAGACCGTGGCCTCTTCGGCAATCCAGCTCACGACCGCGTCCACCGAGACCGCGCAAGAGGTGAAAGCCATGGCGGAGAAGTCGGCGACGGTGGCCGCAGCCGCCGAGGAGTCGTGTGCGACCACCACCGCGATCTCTTCTTCCATGGAGCGGGCCAGCGCCAACCTTACCTCCGTTGCCGGCGCCACCGAGGAGATGAGTTCGACCGTAGCCGAGATTGCCTCCAACTCCGAGAAAGCCCGCGTGATCAGCGAAAAAGCCATGGCGCAGGCGCAGACCATCTCGGCCATCATGTCCGAGCTGGGCCGCGCCGCGCAGGAGATTGGCAAGGTCACCGAGACCATCACCGACATCTCGGCGCAAACCAACCTGCTGGCTCTGAATGCCACCATCGAAGCAGCGCGCGCAGGAACTGCAGGTAAAGGTTTTGCCGTGGTTGCTAACGAGATCAAGGAACTGGCTAAGCAGACGTCGGAAGCCACCGAGGACATCAAGGCGAAGATTGCCGGGGTGCAGAACTCGACGACCAGTGCGGTCGAGACGATTGAGACGATCACCGGCGTGATCAAGGAGATCGGCAACACGGTGGCGAGCACGGCAGCGGCGATCGAAGAGCAAGCCACGGTGACCAAGAACGTAGCCGGCGAAATTGCGCAGGCGACGGCGGTAGTGCGCGAGGTAAACGATCAGGTGGCACAGACGGCATCGGTCTCGCGCTCGATTGCCAGCGACATTGCGACGGTGAACGGCGCGACGGCGGGAATTCGCGAAGGTGGAGAACAGGTGGAGACCAGCGCCAGCGAACTGTCGCGGCTATCGGAGCAGCTAAAGGTGCTGGTGGCGCAGTTCAGCGTGTAGAAGCAGCCGCGCACGATTCGACGGGCCCGCCCTAGCTAAAGGAAGGCTAGAACGGGGCACCCAGGACAGAGGTTTAGAAAAACGTATGTCGAGCGAAACTTGCAGCGAAGAGGCACTACTGGTCTCGGTTTTTCGCCTGGGCGATGCGATGTTTGGCATTCCCGCGGCACAGATTCAGGAGGTGGTGCAGATGGGCAGCGTAACTCCGGTGCACCACGCTCCACCGTTCATCATCGGCATTCGCAACCTGCGCGGGCGCATCGTCACCGTGATCGATCTGCGTATGCGGCTGGAGCTGGGCGAGGCCGAGCGCGGCGGTGAGAGCCGCATCCTGATTGTCGAATCCGAGGGCGAGTTGGTTGGACTTCTCGTCGATCGCGTCGATGACACAATTTTTCTGCAGAAGGAAAACATGTCACCCGCGCCGGCCAATCTGGGAGCGCTGCAGGCCAGCGCCTTGCGCGGAGTCTATCGTTGTCCGGATGGCCTGGTGACGCTGCTGGACCACAATCCTATTCTTAAGCCGAGCGAAAGGGCCTCTGGCGCAATGCCGGGCGGCCGGTGACGTTGCCATGGCGGTCAAAGTTCTAGTCGTTGACGATTCCGTCGTCTACCGGCGCATCCTGAGCGAGGCGCTGCGTTCGCTGCCCGAGGTTGAAGTGGTGGGCAGCGTCGCCAACGGCTCGCTGGTCGAAGCCAAGGTGCGCGAGTTGCAACCTGACCTCTTGACCCTGGACATCGAGATGCCTGGCATGAACGGCATTCAGGTGATGGACGCGTTGCGCCGGGCCAATCTGGATGTCAAGGTGCTCGTGGTCAGCAGCCTGACCATGAGTGGCGGCAAGCTGACGTTGCAGGCCCTGCAAAACGGCGCCTTCGACTTCATCACCAAACCGACGGAATCGAATCCGGAGGAAAATTTTCGGTGCATTCGCGAGGAGCTGGCGCCGCGAATCCGCGCCGCGGCGCACCGTCTGGAGGTACAGAACATCCTGCGCACCGGAGTAGCGCCTGCGAAGCGCAGCGAATCGGCCGCCACGCCCGCAACCGAGTTCATAACGCCCGCTCCTTCGCCGTTGCTACGGCGCAAGCCGGAGATGGTGGTGATTGGCGTCTCCACCGGAGGGCCGAACGCTCTGGCTCAGATCTTCGCCGCTCTGCCCGGCGATCTGGGAGTGCCCATCCTGATTGTGCAACACATGCCGCCGATCTTCACCCAGCTGCTGGCGGCGAACCTTTCGGCGCACAGCGCGGTGACGGTGCGCGAAGGCAAGCACAACGAGGAAGTCGTTCCCAACACTGCCTACATCGCGCCCGGCGCCAAACATATGCGGTTGATTCCTGGTCTCAACGGCGTGCGTCTGCTGCAACTGTCCGAGGATCCGCCGGAAAACTGTTGCCGGCCTTCGGTCGACTATCTGTTTCGCTCGGTAGCCAATCACTTTCCCGCCAAGTCGCTGGCGGTCATCCTGACCGGCATGGGCGAAGACGGCGCCGCGGGACTGCGTTTGCTGAAGCGAGGCGGCGCAACCGTGATTGCTCAGGATGAAACCAGCTGCGTAGTCTTCGGCATGCCCAAGGCCGCGATTGAAGCGGGTGTGGTCGACATGGTACTTCCCCTGAGCGCGATCGCGGAACGTATTGCCGCCCTGGTTCGCGGATGGCGGGCATGAGCGTCGCCATCACCGCGGAAGAAGTCACCATCTGGTCGCGCTATGTCCAGGAGACCTGCGGCATCGTTCTGGATCAGTCGAAAGCCTATTTGCTGGAAACGCGACTGGGCTCGCTGGTACGGGAAGCGGGCGCAACCGGATTCTCCGATCTCTTCTACAAGCTGAAAGCCGACGCCTCGCAGACTTTGCGCGGTAAAGTAGTCGACGCCATCACCACCAACGAAACTTCCTTCTTCCGCGACACCGCGCCGTTCGAGTTGTTGCGCCACAAACTACTGCCGGACTTGATCGACCGCCGCAGCAAGGGCGTGCGTCCGGTATCGATTCGCATCTGGAGCGCGGCGTGTTCAACCGGGCAGGAGATATACACCATCGGTATCATCCTGAAAGAGTTGCTAGGAAGCTTTAACGGTTACGACATTCGCATCCTGGGCACGGATATCTCCAATCGCGCGATTGCCGCCGCCAGCCGCGGGCATTACACCGATCTGGAGATGGGCCGCGGGTTGCCGGCTCAGGCTGCGGGAAAGTACTTCACGCGCGAAGGCAGCGAATGGAAGATTCGCGACGAGATTCGCGCCCTGGCGTCGTTTCGCAAGATGAACCTGCTGGAAGCCTTCGCCTTCCCCGCGCCGTTCGACATCATCCTCTGCCGCAATGTCGCCATCTACTTTGCCGAGGCGGATCGCGCCCGACTTTTTCATAACTTTGCCCGCTGCCTGGCGCGCGACGGCTGCCTGATCATCGGCAGCACGGAGTCGTTGACCGGATTGTGTCCCGAGTTCGCACCGCAGCGCTACCTGCGGACCGTCTTCTATCAGCTGCAATCGGCGGCGAATCGCTGATACACGTTGTGGTCAGATCGGTAGAGCGGACCTTGAGGCCCGCGTCCAGCAGTCCCATGCGGAGAGAGTCGGCTCTTCTCGCGTCGCATTCTATGCCAGCTTCTTCACCTGGCCGCCGTTGTGCGGCAGGGCATTCAGCAGTTCGCGCACGGTGCGCTTGAAGATGGGATGGCGGACGTCGGGCGCGATCTCAGCCAGCGGCTCGAGCACGAAGCGACGCAGATGCATGGCGGGATGCGGAACTTGGAGTTGCGGCGCGCTGATCACCGAATTTCCGAACAGCAGAATATCGATGTCGATGGTGCGCGGACCTTTGGGCTGGGTGCGGCGGCGTCCCATATGCTGCTCGATGGCCAGCATCTTCGCGAGAAACAGTTTGGGCATGAACTGGGTGCGCAGCGCGACGGCACAGTTGAGAAACCACGGCTGCGCGAGGAACTCGACTGGCTCAGTTTCATAGAACGACGAAACCTGGACGACCTCGCCGAGTTGCCTGAGTTGCTCGATGGCGGCACGGAGATTGGCCTCGCGATCGCCAACATTGGAGCCTAGCGAGAGATACACCGTCTTCTCCACCAGAACATCTTAGCGGCGAATGTGGGGTTGGCTAGTGGCGGGGCGGATTCTCCGAGAGCAAAGAGCGGCTTGTGAGATCGAATGGATTGCCCACACATTCGAAACCGCGAATGTGTGGGGCACCCGCAAAGTCACCCAGGTCTCGAACAGCGCGAGACCTGGGGCACCCAGATTCTACTTCTCTTTGTGCAGTCCCATGGTCGGCCAGTTGGTCACCAGGTTGTAGGCATTCACTGTGCCGATACCGGTGGCAAAGTCCCATCCCGTCGTCGTTCCATAAGCCGGTTGATAGGAGTTGTTGTCGGTAGACAGCACGCCGAGGAAGCCATTCGACATATAGCAGTTGTACGGCGTGCCATTCAGCGGCAGGCAGTCGGTGTCCATGTCGCCCAGGGTTTCATCGTAGAAGATGCAGGAGCTGGACGTCTGATTGCCAAGGGTGGAATTGCAGCCGGAGTTTCCGCCGCTGCCGTACTCCTCACTCGCCAGTTGGTAGTAAACCGTGTTGGGATTGCCCCAGGTGCTGTCGGTCGCCTGATTCACCAGCAGCTGTATGCCTGCCATGATGGGCGAGGAGAACGATGTTCCACCGCCTCCAGCCCAGTCTGCCGGCGAGCCCGTGCAAGGCGAGCCTCCGCCGTTCGGATCGGAGTAGCAGAAGATGTAGTAATGTCCCCAGGTGCCGTTGGCCGCGAACAGCGAGACGTCGGGGATATCCCGCACGCCATCGTTCGGATTGCCCAGCACGCTCTGCCAATCCGGCTTGGGATAGCCGGCGCAGGTGCCGCTGGCAACGCCGGGGATTGTTGGAACGCCGGTCGCGCAGTTGCTGGGTCCGCCGCTGCCGCCTACGACTTCGACATAGAACCAGAAGCCGGGGAAGAAGTCCGCGAACGAAGTCGTGCAGAATCCGTTCAGGCCGTACGTTATGGGAGAGCCGGTGTAATACTGCGATAGCAGCACACTGGCGCACTCATCGTTCCAGGGAATCTCGGGAATGTACGACAGCGCCGAGCCGTAGTACTGGTTGTTGGTTGAACTCCAGTACGTGCTGTTCTGGCCCAGATAGGTATCGCCGTAATCCGTGCCGCCTACTGAGACGTTGTAGGGTGTCGAAGTCCATCCGCTGACGGTGATGCCGTGCGTCGCGGCATAGGCGCCTGCGTCGGAGCTGGCTGCGTTTTCGTCGCCGGAAGAGACGAAGACGGAAACGCCTTCGGTCACCGCCTGCTGATACAGCCCCTCGATGTACTCGTTGAACGCCTGCCCGTCATAGACCTCGGACTGGCCATAGCTGATGCTCACCAGATCCGGAGGCGTCTGCTCTGCGAGCAGTCCCTCCAGCGCGATGAAACCGCCAAAGTTGGTCGCAGTGTCAACGCAGGACGCCAGCTCAATCGCCGCGTTCGGAGCGGCAGCGCTCGACCACTCCACGTCCAGCGCCGCTTCGACGTCATCGCCATTGATGCCGGGATCCATGCAGCCGGTACCGGGATGCACCTGGACGAAGGTTGCGGAAGGGAACTGCTCGGACAAGCCGAAGGTGCTGCGAAACGCATTCCAATCGCCGGGATAGTTGTAGACGTCGGTGTCTTCAATCAGGGCGATGGTGCGGCCCAGACCGGTGTAGCCGGCCGCGAATGCGGGATTCAGATTGTAGATGGTCGCCAGGTCCGAGGGCACAACCGCGTAGTTGCCGTTGCCGATGGTGTAATCCCGCCGCGCCGTATTCTGAGTCGCCCGCTTGATCTTGTTCTTGATCATGGGATGAGGCATGAAGCTGTTCAGCTTCACCACGCCGACCACGGCCGGAGCCAGCGCAGCGGGGATCTGGGGATCGTTCATGTTCGCGATCTGGTGCACACCGTTTACATCGAGATTGTGGATCGCGGTGTGGAACGCTTTCTCGACCTGCGCGGCGGTGCCGGAGAAATCAATGACGGTTCCCGTGGGATAGACTTCGTTGATCTTGAAGCCTTGCGACTTCAGCCAGCTGGTGAGGGTATCGAGGTCAGCTTGCGCCAAGCCATAGTTGGCGCCGATTTCGCGGGCCGTCATCCAGTGGTGAAAGTTGTCTGACTGCGGATTGTGCAGTTCGGCAATGTACTTCACCAGCGCGGCTTCGGTTTCGGAGGGCCGGCGCAATTGCAGCATCAGGTGATCGAGCGCGAGATTGCCCGGCACTGCACCACGGTCGTTAGCCTTCACGGCCTCCGGACGCACCGTTCCGGTAAGCGTGACCAGCTTCGATTCGTCAACCTTCTCCGTGATCAGCTTGCGCGTGGTGGCCGCGCTGGAACTGATGCTGAAGTTAAGCACGAATGCAAGAACAGCTAGAAGCGAGATACCCAGGGTCCGGCGAACCATACGCCCTCCTTATCGAGCGAATACGCGTGGCTGACTCCGCTGCGTTTCCGGTGTGTACTGGATTTGGGGGATTGCCTGCGCTCGTCTGCGACAAGAACAGGCGAGAAGCATCGTACTCCATTTGCGAGGCGCAGACCACACGGAAATCGAACGGACTCAATAGTTTTTAGTCGTAGTCATACGGGCGGGCGGCAGACGTGGCGGGGATATTGCTGGGCATCGGTCCGGTGTTTTGGAACCCTCCCGATCATTCCTCAGTTCCGGTCTCGGTATCTGTGCCTGGACCCAATGCGAGTTCTGCCTGTATAGGGTGTGCCGATTGAATGTCTAATCGCGTAGGCCGCAGGTTCTCGTCGAACTCAGCCTTGCCCACCGCTTTAACCAACCCCTCGTGCGAGAAGTCCTCGTAAAACTGCTCCTTGTCGTTTCCCACAAAATGATACGGAACGGTCTCATTGTTCTTTAATCTGAATGTCCCCTTGTCTCGCTCTTTGTTAAGGGATACGAGTTTTCCGACAATCTCTATCGGATTGATTTTCGACTCCGACCCCTCTAACTGAAAATAGGGCTTTTCGGGACTAGAAATAGTCGCCCTCACATCCACATCTTGAGCTACGATCTCTGCCGAATCAACGCTACCTTCGTCCAACGGCTCGGCAATTCTCTTTAGTTCTTTATCGACCAGCCCGTCTTGGAGAATCTCAAGTACCTCGCGAGTGGTTGAAAATTCCGAGCCTTCCTGGTTGATTATTAGGACGCGATTGTTGTCCCCACTCACGGAGATATTAAAGGGTCGGCCCTTTGTGTGCTTCTTAGCCTGAATAACGTCACGCAACAAGCTAATTACCCATTTCACGCCTTCGACCACAGTACCGAGAGCCTTGAGCTGGTCGCCATAGTGAGACCAGATCATTGCGGCAAGTATCAGCATCTCGAAAGAACCTGTGCCGAATCCTGACACCTTTAGCTCATATGTAGTGCCGGGGGATACGCGGTTAGCCAACTTTTGATAAGCTCCGGAGAATCCCTGGAGCGCTTCTACTACTTCATCAAGAGCCATCGTCCCGTCATCCACCGCCGGGCCGTTGTACTTGAACGTAATGTGGGCGATCTCTGCCATAACGTAAGGGACATTGCCATACACCCCCTTACGACCGTCTCCCACTTCGGCGTAGTACATAGTCATCAACATGTCCCTGCCCAAAAATTCATCAATCTGCCCAAATTAATCAGATTATATTCGCTTTTTATTCGTCTTTGTTGGGTAAAGCCTTGCCGGTGTTGCAGAATTGCCACGGGTGCAGCGCGAAAAAGCGCAAAGGCATGGCGGTGTCACATCACGGTGTAGGTATTACATAGGTGGGTGTGTAAGAAATGCGCGAGGCTCGATTCGTGTCGATATGGGAATTTGACTAGAGTGATGCGTGTTGCGACAAGCTTCTCGATGCGGGCTAGTCTCGCACGCCAGCGAACCGCAGATCCCTCGTCGGCCTGAAGGCCTCCTCGGGATGACAAGAAAATAATTCGCTTGGACGCTGACCTAAAGGTCAGCTCTACCAGGTCAGTTCAACAAGGCCGGCTCAACAGGTCAGCTCCACAAGGCCGGCTCAACAAGGTCAGCTCTACCTGAAATTCATTTTCGAAGAGTCGATATACCTGTTCAGTCGGCGACGGCGTAGTGCTCTTCGGGCCAGTCGGCGATGGCATCTTCGCTGAGGGTGATCTCCTCGGCGTAGCTGGGGTCGCGCAGGATGCGGGAGACGATGGCGGTGTGTAGCGCGTGTCCGGCGCGGTCGGCCTTCACGTAGCCGAGCACCTGCTTGCCGAAGAGCGCGAGGTCGCCAATGAGGTCGAGGACTTTGTGGCGGACGAACTCGTCGGGGAAGCGCAGCGGCGGGTTGTCGATGCCATCGCGCGTGAGGACGACGCAGTTGTCGCGCGAGGCGCCGCGAATCAGGCCCATATTCAGCATGGCGCGCTGCTGCTCGATGAAGCCGAAGGTGCGCGCGGCGGCAATCTTCTCCACGTAGCTGCCGTTGGAGAGCTCGACCTGGAAGCGCTCGCTGCCGATCAGCGGATGCGGGAAGTCGATGGCGTAGCTGACGGAGTAGCGTTCGGCGGGATAGACGCCGATGAACTTGTCGCCCTCGTGCAGCTCGTAGGGGCGAAGGATCTTCAGGTACGTGCGCTTGCGGCGCTGCTGACGCAGGCCGGCGGCGGAGATCATCTCGATAAAGGGCAGCGCGCTGCCGTCGAGGATGGGGACTTCGAGGTTGTCGAGCTCGACGATGGCGTTGTCAACACCCATGCCAATGAAGGCGGAGAGCAGATGCTCGGTGGTGGAGATGAGCACGCCCTTCTTCATCAAGCTGGTGGCGTAGCTGACCCTGGCGACGTTGCGGCTGATGGCCTCGACCTCGAAGCCGTCGAGGTCGGTGCGGCGAAAGACGATGCCGCAGCCGGCGGGAGCCGGAAGCATGCGAAGGTTGACCGGCGCTCCGCTGTGCAGACCAGTGCCACTGCATTCGGCGGGCTTGCGAATTGTACGTTCGTAGAGCAACTAGGGAGACGAGAGTCGCGGTAAGCGACAGATTACAAGACGGTGGAGCGGTTGGAATGTTGTATTTTCGCCACAATGTGTGCCCTGAGTGGGTGGCGAATTCATCTCTGATTAATGGAGAGTAGGTGCAAATTGTTGCAACAATTGGGGTAACGAGTCACCACTGACGCGACGGATTGTCGACTCGGGGGCTGTTGCCAGTTGAGGTGCATTTTGGGAATCGTGGCAAGATTTCCGGGCGCTCGCCGTTCTGCCTACTACCATCGTCGAACTGGCTAGCAAATCGAATGCTATATTCGCGAAGTGCCCGGCCCAGACGGCAACTCGACAAGTGCTCCGCTTCCGTTTTGGCGCGTGGTCGGGTGGCATCGCCGCTTCTTCCTGCTGGCCACGCTCGCCGCGTTCGCGCTGCGCCTGATCTTCTACTTCAAGTTCCCACACGTTACCGGCGACTCGCTCATTTACGGCGACATTGCCAAAAACTGGCTCGACTACGGCACCTTCGGCCTCACCCACTCCGACGGCGTCCATCCCACCTTGATTCGCTTGCCCGGCTACCCCGCGTTCCTGGCCGCCTGCTTCGTGCTCTTCGGACGCGAGCATTACCACGCCGTGCTGCTGGTGCAGATTGTCGTCGATGTCGCGAGCTGCTTCGTCATAGCCGATCTCGCGCGACGAACCATCTCCGAGCGCGCAGCGCGAATCGCCTTTCTCCTTGCAGCGCTGTGCCCATTCACCGCGAACTACACCGTCGCTCCGCTGGCCGAGACGCTAAGCATTTTTTTCGTCGCGATCGCTTTGGACGCAGCCGCTGCCGGACTTCGCGCAATCGATGAAAGTCGCGATGGCAAACTCGCCTGGGCCTGCTGCGGCTTGGCGGTTTCCAGCGGCATTCTCCTGCGTCCCGATGGCGGCATTCTGCTGATCGCTGTCGGACTCTATTTGCTCTGGCGAATGCGGCGTCGGCCAGCGGAACGCGCGCGCTTGTTTTGGGCTGGCGCTCTCGTGCTGGCGATCTCGATTGCGCCGCTGGTTCCCTGGACCATCCGCAACTGGCGCGACTTCCACCGCTTCCAGCCGCTGGTGCCGCAGTCGGCCAGCGATCCCGACGAATTCGTACCCGACGGCTTCGACAAGTGGGCGAAAACCTGGGCCGCCGATTACGTATCCACCGAAGAGGTTTACTGGCAAGTTCCCGGCGACAAGGTCGACCTAAGCCTGCTGCCGTCGCGCGCCTTCGACAGCGCCGCCGAACGCGAGCGGACGCAGGCCATCTTCAACGATTACGCAAACGTCCTCGTGATCAACCCCGAACTCAACGCGCGCCTGATGGATCTGGCGAACCAGCGCATTCGCAGCAATCCGCTTCGCTATTACGTTTGGCTGCCCTTGCTGCGCATCGCTGACATGTGGTTGCGTCCGCGCACCGAAATGCTGCCGCTCGACTCGCGCTGGTGGGAATATTCCGACGACATCAAGGACTGCGTCATCGCGACGCTCTGGGGCTTGCTCAACCTGCTCTTCATCTTGGCAGCAGTCATGGGAATCGTGCGCGGTCCGCGCCCACGTTATCTCGGAATGATGCTGCTGTTCGTCATGCTGCGCTCGGCCTTCCTCGGCACACTTGCCAATCCCGAACCGCGCTACACGCTGGAGTGCTACCCCGTATTGCTGCTATTGGCAGCGAGTTGGATTTCAGGTTGGCAGGCAACCAGTAAGCATAGGGATTATTGCTAGACGGACAGCCCAGCTGTTGTAAGATATTCAGTTCCGAGCCCATAGCAGACAGCTTAAGCGGCAGGCAGCAGAGATTTATACGCCTTTCATTCGGAATAAGAGGAGGACCAGTGGCGGCGAAGAAAAAGGCAGCGAAGAAAGCGGCGAAGAAAGCTTACAGCGGCGGAAAACGTCCACCAAAGAAGCACTGATCGACCCGTCCTTGCTCCGTGCGTGCTACTTGGAACTGATGGAGTTCCAGCGCCTGTCGATGAGTTTTCCGCTATGCCCAGCCTCGACGACCTATATGACGAACTACGAGAACGAAACGAGAAAGTCACTGTTCAGGTAAGAACCCTCACTTTGGGTCTTCTCGCCTTTATCGCCGCGATACTAATGGGACTCCTGGGCCTCGCCTCGAAAGACTTTCATCCCACCTTACCCGTTTGGGCGGAGATGAACCTTCTGCTGGTAGCGGCCGCGCTCTTCCTCGTGTTGCTGGTTGACCTGGTGCAGAGCGTATTGTCTCTTTCATTCATTGACCACGCCATCGACGATGCTGAGGTCAAGATTGAGAAAAAGGAGATGCAACCGACCGCGGACATCCCTCTGATCTACACACCGAAATACAACTGGGCATGGCGTCTGTTTTGGGCGAAGATATATTTACTTGTTCTGGTCACAGTATGGTTCGCGACTGTGACCGTCGTTTATTGCATTAATCACTTGCATTAAACAACCGAACCACAGGGATCGGCTCAACGCCACTCAGCCGATAAGTTCCCACGCGATCGGCTACGTCAGCAGAATATTATCGATCAACCTTGTCGTCCCGAAATACGCCGCAACCGCCACCAGCGCCCCGTGGGTGACGTCGGCTATCGGATCGAGCTCATCCGCATCCACGATGGCGAAATAATCCAGCCGCGCGGCCGCCTCCTCCGCGATCACCTGTTTGCCGATCTCGACCAGCTTTGCTGCGTCACGCTCCCCCCGATCGGCCATCGTCCGCACGCGCATCAGCGCGCGATGCAACACCAGCGCCTGCTGCCGCTGCTCGGGCGACAGGTATACATTGCGCGAACTCATCGCCAGTCCGTCTTTCTCGCGCACAATCGGGCAGACGACGATCTCCACATCCATGTCGAGATCGCGAACCATCCTGCGCAGCACGGCGACCTGCGCCGCGTCTTTTTGTCCGAAAAACGCGCAATCCGGACGAACGATCTCAAACAACTTCGCGACGACGGTAGAAACTCCGCGAAAGTGTCCCGGCCGCGACGCCCCATCCAGCCTGTCACTCAATCCCTCAACCAGAACGTATGTCTTGGACGGGGATGATTCGAGTGCCCCACTCATTCGCCGCGGTTGTGAATGAGTGGGAGACCGGGAAGTCTGCTCGGGCCCAACATCAACTCTGTGCCCCAGGTTCGCGTCCTTCGTTTGGACGCTAACCTGGGCCGTCGAATACATCTCGTCTGCCGTCGGCACAAACACCAGATCGACGCCCAACTCTTCCAGCAGCGCGCAGTCCCGCTCCAACGTCCGCGGATACTTCGCCAGATCTTCAGTTGGCCCGAATTGCAGGGGATTAACGAAGATCGACACCGCAGTCACATTGCAGCGCGCCTTAGCCGCGCGCGCCAGTGACAGGTGTCCTTCGTGCAGCGCGCCCATGGTCGGCACCAGGCCCAGCGTCTTGCCGGTGCGCGTAATCTGGCGGCACGCGGCCTTCATCTCAGCAATTGTCGGGATTTGTTTCACGGGTAGTGCGGCCCTTCAGGGCCGAGATCAAAACCTCTCTGAACCTTTCTTCTTGTGTCTGCTGGACGCAGGCCTGAAGGCCTGTTCTACCAATTGTGCGCTGGCGCTGGGCGCAGGTGTCTTCGCCTGAGGACCCGCTGCTCCCTCATCTTCGCCCGGCTCCGTCTCTGGCAACGTCCAGCTCCGCAATACCTCCGAGAATGCCGGCTCCAATTTCGTGACGTTCTGCGGCGCACACTTTAACGCGACGGAATAAATCTCATTCTCCGGCCCCTCGATGAACACCAGCTCTTCAATCCAATCGCGGCCGCTGGTTTTTTCCTTGTATTGCACCTTCAACAACTGCGCCGGCTTGTGATCGACGCTTCGCTCCTGCCGCTGCAGCGTCACAAAGTTCTGTCCCGCCTCGCGCATCGCCGTCGACGACTGCTCCACGATGCCGTTCAAGCCCGGGCCCTCCTCATCGCCTTCCGGCGGAGGTACGACCAGCGCGACCGTGATCGCGTCCCACAGCATGCGATCTTCTTTCTGCGGAGGCGCGACGACGACCCCATTCCCCGCAAAAACCTCACCCAGCATCGACCACGTGCCCGGATAACGGAAGCAGAAGCCGTCGCTAGGATGACAGTATCGCTTCGCGGGAACATTGGTATGCGTGGAAGGCGCAGTCTGCGCCGACACTATACAGGTGATTCCCAGTCCAAATGCGAATAGAATCTGCCACCATCTTGGGTGCCCCGTTCTGTCATCCCGAGCGAGCGGAGCGAGTCGAGGGACCTGCTTTTCCCCACCCTCTTGGCTAGGGCGGGGCTGTCGAACCACGCCGATATTGCCCCACCCTGGCCAAATGAAGGCCAGAATGGGGCACCCGGGGTTTTCATGTTTGCGGGTAGGCTGCAGGTCCATGATTCGAGATGACAAGAACCTAGGATAATCGAACTCAGACCTGCACAGCATGCTTGCGGTCGACAATGGCTTGTAGCGCGCTGAGCGTCTCCTTCGGCAGGTGATACGACTCAGCATCGGACGGATACGCGCCCGCCTTCACATCATTCTTGAACGCGGTCAGGGCATTGCTGATCACCGCGCCCACATCCGCATATTGCCGCACGAACTTCGCCGGCGGCGCGAACGTCAGCCCCAGCAGATCGTGATAGACCAGCACCTGCCCATCGCACTCCGGGCCTGCGCCGATGCCGATAGTCGGAATCTCCAGCTCGTGCGTGATCATCGCCGCCACTTCGCGCGGAATGCCTTCCAGCACCACGCTGCACGCGCCCGCGCGTTCCAGCGCAATCGCATCGTGCATCAGTTGCTCGACGGCCGCGAGCGTCTTGCCCTGCACCTTGTAGCCGCCCATGGCATGCACCGATTGCGGCGTCAATCCGATATGACCGACAACGGGAATTTCGGCTTCGACCAGCCGCTGCACCAGCCGCGCGCGCTTTTCGCCGCCTTCGATCTTGACGGCCTCGGCGCCCGCGTCTTTGATGAAGCGCGCCGCGTTGCGCAGCGATTCGCGCTGGCTGACGTGATAGGAAGCGAATGGCATGTCGGCGACGAGAAACGCCCGCTTCACGCCGCGCCGCACGGCTCGCGTGTGATGCAGCATCTCCGCCATCGTCACCGGCAGAGTGTTTTCGTAGCCCAGCATCACCTGCGCCAGCGAGTCGCCCACCAGCACGATGTCGATCCCGGCCTCGTCGACCAGGCGCGCGCCGGCGTAGTCGTATGCGGTCAGGCAGGTGATGATCTCCTGACGCTGTTTCTTTTCGAGAAGAGTGGATGCGGTGATTTTGGCGCGGAAGTCGCCAGTGGTAATACTCACGATGTCCTCCAGTGCAGTTCCGCAATCGCGGATACCGCCTGATCTCGCCTCGTCACACGGGGGACCGCATGGGAGACAAGTGGATTCTACACCCCCAGAGGATGCCGTAAATACCCATTTCGATGCAGACGTGGTGGAAGCGCTGGGCTTCAGCCCGGCCAAGGTCCCGGCATGTAAAGCGGCTCTACAGGCCGCTAAGAAAGTCGATTGTGGGATGTTTTGAAGGGGCACAGCTTCAGCTGCGCCGTTGCCAGTCTTTATGTTTTGTCATCCCGAGGAGGACTTTAGTCCGACGGGGGATCTGCGGTTGCGCGCCTTTATCCGCAGCTTCTCCACCTCCAGCACTATTCCGCGCACGTGTGATCGTGAATGATCCGCCACCCTTGCGGAAACTTGCGGAAGACCAGCGTGAACGCTCCCGCAGGCTGCTTGCCATCCGGCATCACCAGATGAAACCTGCCGCGCACAAACGCCGCATCCGTGCCGAGCGCCTCCACCTTCAAATCGCTGAACGACAGCGTTCCCATCGCATTCCCATTCGACTGATACCTCTGCCGATACCGATCCAGCGTCGGCTGCCATCCTTTCGTCTCCGTCGCGCCGGAAAAGAAAGTGAGCTCCGGAGAATTCCAGTATCCCGCCATGAATTGTTCCAGGTCGTGACGGTTCCACGCGTCCACCTGATCCTGCAATACCGCACGAACTGCCGCGTCAATGCTCGATGAATTTAGCTTCTGTGCCGGCGCGACCGCACTCGCAATCAACAGAACAATCACCACGAAACCTGCGCGCAAGTATCCCTCCTTGAAAATCCTGGTTTTCTGATCATGCGGGTCAGTTTAGCGAAGGATGGGCAAAAACAAGAAACGCAGCGAATCGACATCCGCTGCGTGCCAGGCCAGAGTCCTTTGGTTAGGCGATAACCTGCGTCCCAAACATACATCTCTAAAAAGAAAGTCGAGGGCAATAAGCCCTCGACGCTGTGATAGTGCAGCTGTGCAGATCGCGCTATTGGAACATCGCTACGAGAAAACGTTAGTTCGCCGCGGCGCTCGATTCGGCTTTACCCTGGCGCACCGTGGCCAGGAAATTCTCGGACGCCGCCGGCGGCTTCACCTGTCCGGTCAAGGTCGGACGGAATCCAACAGTCCGGCCATAGAGCGCCCGGGTCGAATCGTCGTCCTGCTTGATCACCGCACCGTCCAGCGTCAGTCCGGCAAATAATCCGCGCGTGCGCGAGTAGGCCAGCACCTCTGCCTTCATTTTCCAATCGGTCGAGGCGTCGGCGTCGCGACCTACCGGTCCCGCGGCCACGCTGCCGTTCGCGCCCAGCTTGAACTTCGAACTGAGCAGGTCGTTCATGCCCTGCTGGTTCATGATCAGCATGACCAGATCAACTCCCTGCGCGCCGATCTGCAATCCCCAGCTCCCACCGGTGATCACGAACATCGCCGGAGCGCTCCAGTCGCCGTTCGGAAGGCGGCAGGTTGCTACGCCGCGTCCATGCTCGGCGCCGAACACGAATCCGCCTTTCACCATCGAAGGCACGATCGCAACGCACTTCGCGCTCTTGTACACATCCTGGGGAATACCTTTGTCCGGCGCGGCCAGCAGCTCATTCAGGATCTTCGAAGAATCGTCGAGGCGAGCGAGAACTTTGTCCCGCTCCTCGCCGCCCTTGGTGTTCGCATTCTTCGCGTCAGCCTTTTCCTGATCGGCCATGTTGGCGTCTTGCGCCGCGGCGTCCTTGTGCTGATCGCTCTGGGTCTGCTGGCTTGTCGTGGTGGAATTATCGGTACTGGTAGCACTGCTGTCCTGTGCCCACAGCGCGGCGCTCAAGCAAAACCACACCGCGGTAAACAGAATTGCTAGTCTTTTCATAGGTAAGGCCCTCCATCCCGGGAAAAACTGCGGACGCCTTTCTGCGTCCTGCTAACTTGGATATCGGATTCCTAAGTAAGGGTTACCAGCGGCAGAGAACTATTTGTGGAGAGATAGTTACAACCCAAAGAGGCAGGAACACATCGCGGCAGCAACAAATTAGAATACGCGCCCGCGATCAGGCGGGGCGTTTGGCGATTGGCGCAACTTTTTGCCACGGGCGTTTGGGACGCTCGGCTTGTGGCAAGTCGCGGTCGAGGACGCGATCGTAATGGTAGGCTTCGCTCACCGTGCCCAGGCTCTCGTTGTAGAGACTGACGCCGCCGATGCCTTCCTTCAACTCTTCCGAAAACTCGTGCAGAGCTTTCAGGTGATCGGCGCTCGCAGGATAGATACCTTTGGTTGTCTTTAATACCTTCTGATAGCCCTGGTCCACCAGCTTGGAAATTTCACCGTTGATGAGATAGCCCGGGTACGCGAAAATCTTCACCCCGCCATCCTCAGTGCGCTCAATCGCCGCCGAGCACTGATACTTCTTCAGGAACACGCGTCCGCTGGCGCCCGGAGCTTCCATTACCTCGAATCCATGATCGCGAAACCACTGGGCACTTTCTTCAAACGACATCGTTTTAATCTTCTTGGCCATTTCTGTTGTCAATTCCTCGCTGCCAGTCGTCGGCGAAGTGCACGTTCTTATCGACTGCGATACCCGTGCGAGAGATTCACGTTGCCTTCAGCAGGAATTTTCTCTCGGGCCGATGACCGGAGCCTTCACTCTCGCACAATCATCTCCACAGGCGCAACTCGCGACGTCGCAAATGTGCGCGATTCCGCGATGCCTAGTTGCCGGTCAGCGTGAAGATAACGTTAATCTGCGTGTCTACTTCCACCGGCTCTCCGTTCAAGTAATAAGGCTTGTAGAGCCACTGCTTCGCTGCGGCAATCGCGGCTGCAGTGAGCATAGGATGTCCGCTGATCACGCGAAGATTCTGCACCGTTCCATCTTTACCGATCGTCGCCTGCAGCATCACCGTTCCCTGAATTCGCGCCTGCCGCGCGAGCGCGGGGTATTCCGGCTTGACCTGCCGAATCAGCAATCCCTGCGCGACTCCGGAAGAAACACGAATTTTGTTTACGCGAACTGTGGCGACTGCAACCGGAGTGCTGCGAAGAACCTCCGTGAGCACTGAACTCGTAGCTCCATCCCCGAGGCCGTTCAGCACACCAATTCCAGAACTGACGGAAGGATTTCCCGGCGGCGTCTCATCTTTGAAAATCGTGACGTGGTTCGGGATCTCCCGCGGCGGTATCAAAACGCTTCCGCTGAATTCGCTTGCCTGTCGCGACCATCGAGTGACTGCCGGTTGCACCGGTGCTGCCGGTGGCGGCGGAGCCGGCGCTTCCAGCACACTCAGCAGTTTCTGGCTGGGCAGCGCCTCGGTGTAGATCATCGACATCAGCACCAGAATTCCGCCGGCGAAGATCTGCAGCGCAAACGAAAACGCAGTTGTCCACGGATTGCGGCGGGCAAGCCTGCCGCCTGACTCAACCAGGCTGTCCTCAAACATGGCATCCGTCCTCCGTTGCCGTTACCTGCATAGACACCGGAGGGGAGGATTTAGGTTTCAGGAGAAATGCGTCAAGAGGCATTTGGCACTTAGCAGTTGGCACTTGGCCCCCAAGCCACTGGAAGCTGTTACCGGCTAATCGCTAATCGCTAATTGCTAATGGCTGTTTTCCTACCGCGGCCAGCGCGTCGAGGTGTAATCGACTGCTTCCTGCACGTTGAGCTCGCGTGTCAGCACGCCCGTCCGCACATACAGCTTGGGGGCGTCACCGTCTTTCACATAGACCGGGCGGTCCATGGGAGCGACCATCACTCGGCAGACTTCCTTGCTCTCCGCCGCGTGAAAAACAATCTGCACCGACTGGCAAGCATCCGCTCCCAGCTTGGTTGCAATTGCCGTCATCAACGCCTGCTCGAATCCGTCGCGGTCCTGCTTCTTTAGCGTCTTGTAGTCGTGGTCCAGGCCGACGATCGTTCCATCATCGCACACACCGATCAGCAGTGTTCCACCATTGCCGTTCATGTATCCGGCGAGCGTCTTCATAATCACGCCCTCGAGCACGCGGTTCACTTTGTTCTCGCGCAGGTCCCAGCGGAACGACGACTTGAACTCCAGGTTCGCGCTTTCGCCCTTGGCGATCAGCGTTTGCAGATCGCTCTCCAGAGCCGCACTCAGCTGATCGATACGCTGCGAGCGCCGCTGCATGCTCGAATACAGCCCGGCGCCGCCAATGCTGAGGATGATGCCGACAATTGCGTAGAAGATCGTTTTCCGCGGCGTCTGACCTCGCAGCGAGCGCTGCACCTGGTGCACCGCGAAGCCGCCCGCTGTCGTGTCGGCGGTCGGCTGGTACTCATAGAAGTAGACAAACTCATTGGTGGGATAAAGAACGAAGATGCCGACAGCCGCGCCCAGCAACAGCGCGATCGCATACATCCGCAGTTGCGATCGCAATTTCCAGGAGAGTTGTGCTGGGAGTTTCATGTCTGGCCGGCCACGCTCGCTGTCACTAGCTCTTCATCGCCGGCTTCGGGCCCCGCGCTCGGATGTATTCCTCGATCGCTCGCTCCAGAATGCCCTGCTCGCGCAGCACGTATTCGATCGCATCTCGCACTGCGCCATGGCCGCCCGCGCGCGGCGTCACATAGTGGCACTCGCGAATCACTTCGTCACGCGAGTTCTTCACCGCAATCGCCAGCCCGCACAGCCGCATCACCGGCAGATCGATTACATCGTCGCCGACATACGCGGCCTCTTCCGGCTGCATCTTTTCCTTCTCGAGGATTTCGTAAAACGCCGCCGCTTTGTCCTGCTGTCCCTGATACACGTGGTCCAGCCTCAGATCGCGCGCCCGCAGCGCCACCGTCTCCGAAATACGCTTGGTGATGATGCCCGTCTTCAGTCCAGCCAGCCGCGCCAACGTAAATCCTGTGCCATCGTGCGCGTCAAAGCCTTTCGCCTCGATAATCTCGTGGCTGGCAATCCCGAAGCCGCCTGCGTCAGCCATCCTCTCGCGACGCTCGCTGGTGCCCTGTTTCACTCCTCCGGCAGGAGCAGGGAACAAAAAAATCGTGCCGTCTGTCATCACACCGTCAACGTCAAACAGCATAAGCTTGATCTTCTTCGCGCGTTCAGAGGACATGAGGAAAGTGTAGCAGCGAGTTCACCACGGAAGCACGGAGCACACGGAGTAAGAGGAATCTGTGACATACGGATGCAACAGACTTTAACGAAATCCAGACTGCTTAAGCCAGATCTGCGGCCTCATCCGCTGTTATGAAAACAATTCTTCCGTGCCCTCCGTGCTTCCGTGGTGAAAGCCTTTCAACGGCGAACAAACAGCGAAAACATGCTATAATGTCCAGATGTCTTTCGGCGCCATCCCGGCCTCACTCTCGTGGGCTCATCCGCTCGTCGCCGAATGGTTCGTCTCGCGCTTCGGCACGCCCACCGAGCCGCAAGAGCAAGGCTGGCCGCACATCCTGGCCGGCCGCACTACGCTGATCTCCGCTCCCACCGGCTCGGGCAAGACGCTCGCCGCATTCCTCATCTGCATCGACCGACTTGTCCGCAAGGCGCTTGATGGCGAGCTGCGCGATTGCACCGAAGTTCTCTACGTCTCGCCCTTGAAGGCGCTGGGCAACGACATCCAGAAGAACCTCGAAGTTCCGCTCGGCGAAATTCTCGCGCTGGCCGGCGAGCGCGGCTTCCTCATGCCCGAGATTCGCACCGCCGTTCGCACCGGCGACACGCTAATGAAAGAGCGGCGCGAGATGATCAAGCGTCCGCCGCACATCCTGGTCACCACGCCGGAATCGCTCTACATCCTGCTCACCGCCAACAGCAGTCGCGCGATCCTCAGCCACGTCAAGACGGTCATCGTCGACGAAATTCACGCCGTCGCCGACGACAAGCGCGGTGCTCATCTGACGCTTTCGCTCGAGCGGCTCGACCTGCTGGCGAATTGCCCAACCCGCATCGGCCTGTCGGCAACGCAGAAGCCTCTCGAGGACGTCGCCCACTTCCTCACCGGCGTGCGGGGGGCTGAGAGAGATCGGGTAGAGCGGAGCTTCAGCTCCGCGTCCAGCGCAGCCCTTTTTTCTGAAGAGCCGGCTTCAGCCGGCGGTACTCAGGTAGAGCAGCCCTTCAGGGCTGCGTCCAGCCAGCCAATTAGTTCCCCTGAGCCGGCTTCAGCCGGCGACACTCTTCCCGCCATCGTCAATATCGGCCATCGTCGCCAACTCGACATCGCGGTCGAAGTCCCACGCTCCGAACTCGGCCCCATCGCCACCAACGAAATGTGGGGCGAAATCTACGACCGCCTCGCCGAACTCGCACTGCAACATCGCTCCACGCTGGTGTTCGTCAACACGCGCACATTGGCCGAGCGAGTCGCCATGCATCTTGGCGAGCGCATCGGCGAAGATCAGGTCGCCTCCCATCACGGAAGCCTCGCGCGCAAGCTGCGCCTCAATGCCGAACGCAAGCTCAAGAACGGCGAGATTCGCCTGCTGGTCGCAACCGCGTCGCTGGAGCTCGGCATCGACATCGGCACTGTCGACCTCGTCTGCCAGATCAACTCGCCGCGCTCCATCGCTGTAGCATTGCAACGCGTGGGCCGCGCCGGTCACTGGCGCGGAGCCATCTCCAAGGGCCGCTTCTTCGCCACCACGCGCGACGATCTGCTGGAATGCGCCGCGACGGTTCGCGCTATTCGCCAGGGCGATCTCGATGTCCTGCATATTCCGGAATCTCCGCTCGATATCCTGGCGCAACAGATTGTCGCTATGTGCGCCTGCGAGGATTGGGATGAGGACGCGCTCTTCGACTGCGTGCGCCGCGCCTATCCGTATCGCGACCTGAAGCGCGAGGAGTACGACCGCATTCTCGAGATGCTGTCGCAAGGTATCGCTGCCAAGCGCGGACGCTATGGAGCGTACCTTTTCCGCGATATGGTCAACCGTCGTCTACGCGCGCGTCGCGGAGCGCGTCTTGCTGCCATCACCAGCGGCGGCGCCATCCCCGACACGGCGATGTTTACTGTCGTCGCGCAGCCGGAAGAGATCGTCGTCGGCACCGTCGACGAGGACTTCGCGGTCGAGAGCAATGCGGGCGACATCATGCTGCTCGGCAACACTTCTTGGCGCATTCGCCGTGTCTCGTCGAACACGGGACGCATGATCGTGGAAGACGCCCACGGCGCGGCGCCGACCATTCCGTTCTGGCGTGGCGAGGCTCCCGCGCGGACTGACGAGCTGTCATTTCATGTGGCTGATCTACGTGATCACCTGAGCGGGCTGCTGTCGAACACGAAGCCTCTGCCCGTTCCCGCGAACCCGGAGCTCGAAGCCTCTTGGGCAACACCCAAAGATCTTTCCGGCGACGAGATTGTGGGCGCCACTCCGCGCTTGCGCCACCGCGGTATCGATTCCACCCCCGAAGTCCAAACCGCCGTCACCCGGCTCAATGACGAATGCGGCCTCGACGTCTCCGCCGCTGAGCAACTCATCGAATACATCGTCACCGGCCGCGCCGTCCTCGGCAACGTTCCCACGCAGCAGACCATCATTGCCGAGCGCTTTTTCGACGAAGGCGGCGGCATGCAGCTCATCATTCATGCACCCTTCGGCGGCCGCATCAACAAGGCTTGGGGACTGGCGCTGCGCAAACGCTTCTGCCGCTCGTTCAACTACGAGCTTCAGGCCGCCGCTACCGACAATGGCCTCAACATTGCGCTCGCCGAGCAGCACAGCTTCCCGCTGAGCGACGTCTTTCACTACCTGCAGACGGAAACCGTCCAGGAGATCCTCGAGCAAGCCGCGTTGCCCTCGCCCATCTTCGCCACGCGCTGGCGCTGGGACGCCAATCGTTCGCTGGCGCTGCTGCGCTTCCAGGGGGGCAAGAAAGTTCCGCCGCAGATTCAGCGTATCCGCAGCGACGATCTTCTCGCGTCGGTCTTTCCCGACGTCGCTGCTTGTCCTGAGAATCTCGAAGGCGACATCCGTATTCCCGATCACCCGCTGATTCAGGAGGTGATGAAAGATGTCCTCACCGAGGCGATGGACATTGACGGCTTGCGCCGCGTCATCGACGGCATCCGCAGCGGTGCGATCCGCTGCCTCGCAGTCGATACGCCGGTGCCATCGCAGTTCTCGCACGAGATTCTGAATGCCAATCCTTACGCTTTCCTTGACGATGCTCCTCTCGAGGAGCGCCGCGCGCGTGCGGTGCAGATGCGGCGCATGCTGCCCGAGGCGGTGCTTAACGAAGTGGGCAGGCTCGATCAGCAGGCGATCGCGCGCGTTCGCGAGGAAGCGCGTCCTGATGTTCGCGATGCCGATGAATTGCATGACACCTTACAGACGCTGGTAGCGTTGCCGCTGGAGATCGGCGATGAGGATTGGCAACAGGCGATCACCAGCTGGATGCCGTTCGCTGCGGAGTTGCTGGAGAACTGGCGCGCCGTCCGCGCGAGGGTACGGGTGGAGCACCCCTTCAGGGGTGCATTAAATCCTGCTTCTCATAGTCCCGAGCCGGCTTCAGCCGGCGACACTCGTCGTTACCTGGTCGCCTCCGAGCGTGCCAAAGACTTCGCGCTGATCTTTCCGGACGCACAATTCGAAACCGCACCTCCCGACCTGCCGTCCACCATCGCCGATCGCGACGACGCCATCCTTGCCATGATCTCCGGCTGGATGATGCACACCGGCCCCGTCACCGCCAGCGCTCTTGCATACTGGCTGGGCCTGACAACCGCCGACGTCGACAAAGCTCTGCTGCGTCTGGAAGCCGCAGGCACGATTCTTCGCGGCAACTTTACCGGCCAAGTGACGGGCGACAGCATCGAGTGGTGCGAACGTCGTCTGCTGGCCCGTATTCATCACCTCACCGTCGCAACCCTGCGCAAGCAGGTCGAGCCGGTCACGGCAGCGCAGTTCATGCGATGGCTGTTGCTCTGGCAGCACCTCGCGCCGCAATCGCAGCTCAGCGGCGAACGTGGCTTGCTCCAGGTCCTGCGTCAGTTGCAAGGCTTCGAAATTCCCGCTAATGCCTGGGAGAAACAGATTCTCGCGCACCGCGTCAATGAATACGATCCCGCCGCGCTCGATCAGCTTTGCCTGACCGGAGCGGTCGGCTGGGGACGTCTCTCTCCACATCCGGCCACGCTGGAGGATGCAGGCGAAGGCCGACGTCGTGTCGTTCCCACCAGCGTGGCGCCCATCACCTTCTTCGTGCGCGAAGAATCCGATTGGATGCAGCCCCGTCTGAGCGCAGAAGAACAGAGCTTCGAGCGCGTGCTCAGCCCCGGCTCTCACGCAGTTCTGGAATTCCTGCGCCGTCGCGGAGCGTCGTTCTTCGCCGATATCGTTCGCGGCACCGGCAAGCTCAAAGCTGAAGTCGAAACAGCACTGTGGGAGTTGGTGGCCGCGGGGATGGTCACTGCCGACGGCTTCGACAACCTGCGCTCGCTGATCAATCCCAAGCGTCGCCTAGGGCAAGGTTCCGGCAGGTCGGCGCGACCTCGACACACGCCTGGCCGCTGGTCGCTGCTCTATGGCGCTGAAAATTCTGATCGCACCAAAGTTGCCGAAGCTACTTGCTGGATGCTGTTGCGCCGTTATGGCGTCGTCTTTCGTGAGGTACTGGCGCGCGAATCGAATCTGCCCAAGTGGCGCGAGTTGCTGATCGCTTTCCGCCGTCTCGAAGATCGCGGTGAAGTTCGCGGCGGACGCTTTGTCAGCGGATTTCTGGGCGAGCAGTTCGCCTTGCCGGAAGCGGTTGAATCGCTGCGCGCCATGCGCAATCTGCCCGCGAGCGGTGAAACGGTCACCATCTCCGCTGCCGATCCGCTCAACCTCGTCGGCTTCATAGTGCCGGGCGAGCGTGTGGCGGCGATCTCCGGCAAGTTTGTCAGCTTCCGCGACGGCGTTGCCATCGAAGCGGAGGAGCGTTCCTCGGTGCTACGCGAGGCCGTTGCGCAATGACGGACGAGTTGGTCGAAGGTATCGACTACTACATGGAGAACGGCTTTATGGTGTTCACGGCCGGTTACCTGCGGAAGCGTGGATTCTGCTGCCGTTCCGGCTGCCGTCATTGCCCGTACGGATTTGTTCCTGACGATAAGAAGACTGATCGCGCTTGAACCTAGTACGTAATCACCACAGAAGCACGGAATACACGGAGATCTTGTTTCCGCTTCTTCTTTCGGATCGAATATCACCCCTCCCTTCAGAAGGGGTTTCGGTAAATCCTCTTCCGTGATCTCCGTGCTTCTGTGGTGAAATCTTCCTATCCCATCGTATGCACGTGCTCCGGCTTGATCTTGAACAGCACTCGCTCCTCGCCCGGCTGCGCGAAGGGATACTTATCCTTGTCCAGATACTTTTTTGCCATCTTGTCGATGTGTTGCGTAGCGCCCTCCTGTGTGACCTCGCGTACCTTGCCGCGAATTTCCAGGAAGCGATAAGGATTGTCAGGATCGATCAGGGCAACCGACACGCGCGGATCGCGTTTCATATTCCTGTCCTTCAGACGGCCCACCGCGGTGTTTACCCAAAGCTCCCCATTGTCATAGTCAACCCACACCGGGTTGGTTTGCGGGCTGCCGTCCGGCATGAGAGTGCTCAGGCTGCCGAACGCCTTCTTCTGAAATAGGTCCATGAAATTCTCGGGAATCTTAGCGGACATGATGTTCTCCTTGCTGAACTCTGCGAATCGCAGGTGAAAGAACAACCGATTGGATTCGGCAAACATTGTATGGGGTGCAGACAGTCATTCCAAATCTCGTCCGTCCGAGCGGCGGCATCCCCGCGGCCAGCCGCCTTCGGACGCAGCCACCTTCCTTGCTGATCTGCGCAGCCTGTTCTAACTTGATCAGTACAAGCTCAATCCATACGAGGCCCGACCCATGTCGCACATCGAAGTCGAACGCAGCGGCGCTGTGCTGCACATTGCCATTAACCGTCCCGAGAAGAAAAACGCTCTGACCGCAGAAATGTACACTGCGCTGGCCGACGCCGTCGATCAGGCCGAATCCGATCCTGCCATCCGCGTGATCCTGCTGCACGGCAGAGGCGATGCCTTCACCGCCGGCAACGACCTGGAAGACTTCATGAAAAAGCCGTGGAAGGGGCAAGCGGTTCCACCGGCGGTGCGTTTCATTCGTGCCGTGGCTGCAGCGAGAAAGCCCATTGTTGCCGCCGTGCACGGTTTAGCGGTAGGCGTCGGCACGACCATCCTGTTGCACTGCGATCTGGTCTACGCCGCCGAGGACGCCAGGTTCATGATGCCTTTCATCAATCTGGGTATCGTCCCCGAAGCTGCTGCAACGGTCCTGCTGCCACTGCTGGTCGGGCGCCAGCGCGCCGCCGAATTGTTTTTCCTCTCCGCTCCTCTGACCGCGCAACGCGCCTACGAACTTGGTCTGATTAATGGCGTCATGGCTCTCGATGCTTTGCTTCCCACTGCCTCAGGCATAGCCCAACAGTTATCCGAGAAACCGCCTGCCGCCGTGCTTGCCTGCAAAGATCTAATGATGCGAACATTTCACACAGAAGTCGAACGCGCTCTGACCGAGGAAGTCGCCGTCATCTCAGAACGGCTGGATTCGCCTGAAACCAGGGAAGCGTTGCAGGCATTCCTGGAGAAGCGCAAGCCCGATTTTTCGCGGCTGGCATCGTAGGCGTACCCCTGTTAGGCGTTCGGTTCACTGAAGCACAGAATGTAGCCGTCAGGATCCTCGACGTAAAAATCCAGGCATGCCCACGGTCTTTCTTCCAGCGGCTTGATCACTTGAGCCCCACGCATTTCCAACTCGCTGAACAGACCGCGGATGCCCGAGACGGAAATGTACGCGTCCAGATGTTCGTGCTGTTTCCGGTGCTCTCTGTCCGCAGCCAACTTAGGGGCGTGCTTGAGATGTATCGCGAATCCGTCTCGGGTAACGCCGGCGTAGAACGACTGATACTTAAAATCGAGCTCGAAGCCAAGCTTGTGACAGTAGTACGCAATGGCTTGGTCAAGATCGTCGACGAGAAACTGCGGAGCTATTCCAGTAAGGTGCGTAGCATGGTGAACTGCCGCTGTGGACATCTCATTCCTCGGCTGTTGAACGCTTGCCAGCTTTTCGGTGGAGTTTACCATGCTTTGGGTGCGCGACATCGGTACGTCGGCGAGCATCGACCCGACCCTTCGGCCTGAGCAGGTTGTTTTGCAGAATTCGGCTTGTGGCGTATGATTCCACGCTTGACGCCAGCGCGGAGAAGGATTACCTATTGGATACAACACCGAATGGGGTGACAAAAGCTGGGTGTCTGAAGCAGTATTAGCTCGCGAGGTATTTGATCGTCTGCGGCAAGCGACCGCCGGCGACAGTGGAGTTCTCGCCGATCTCTGCCGGGAGTACGTGGGCGAAGCGCGCTTGACGATTGCCAATCTTCGCACAGCCTTAAGCGAAGGTAATGCGGCCGAATTCCGTGAGCGGGCTCATTATCTCAAGGGTAGCAGCTTGATGATCGGTGCCAGGCACCTGGCGCAAACGTGCGCAGCTTTGGAAAGTATGGGAAGAGATTCCGATCTGAGCACCGCTGGGCCAGTCTTGGAACAGGCCGTAGCCGCGCTCAGAGAGGTCGAGGAGGAATTGACCAGGGATCTCGGCCCCGTGGCTCTTCCCGCCGAAGGATCAGCGGCATAAGTACAATTGTGAAGACCATCCCTCAACGTGAGGAACTAAGATGGCGGCGACGCCAATTCGAGTCCTGATTGCTGACGATCATCCGGTCGTGCGCATTGGCCTGCGCAACATGCTGGTAGCCGATCCCTTGATGAAGATCGTGGCCGAGGCGAAGGATGGCGTTGAAGCCCTCCACATGGTGCGCACCCTGCACCCTGACATCCTTCTGCTCGACCTTGCTATGCCCAAGATGCCGGGCATGGACGCGCTGCGCGAACTTACCGGCGATAACGGTGGCACCCGCACCATTGTCCTGACGGGACAGGTCGACAAGCGCCAGATTCTGGAGGCGCTCCAACTCGGCGCTCGTGGCGTTGTGTTGAAAGATGCCGTGGTCGCTCATCTGTCCGCCTGCATCCGCGCTGTCATGCAAGGACAATATTGGCTGGAAGGCCGGCCGGTACAGAACCTCGTGCAGGTGTTACGCGATCTCGCCGCGCAAACCGCGCCGCCGCCGCGCAAGACCTTCGGATTGACTGCCCGGGAGCTTGAGGTCGTCGCTCTTATCACCGAGGGTTCCACCAATAAGCACATTGCGGAGACGTTCGGTATTAGCGAAGAGACGGTCAAGCGGCATCTCACCAACATCTTCAACAAGATTGGCGTCGGCAATCGCCTGGAACTGGCGCTGTTCGCGCTCAATCATCATCTGCTTCCTCCTGCGGCAGACGCCTAGGCTGAAAAGCTGCACGTTAGTCAAGCTTGAATCTCGCCCCGGCTTACCTATCTTGATACCCCGTTACCTTCGTGCTTCCGTATTCAAGTAATCACTTCTTCAATGCTGCACTTGGCCGCTAGCTTAAAGTCCAGGCCTTGTATGGACGAAACCGGAAAATGGCAGCCGATTCTGAGTTCGGTTGCTTTGCTGGAAGCAGTACTGTGCGCCGACTGCGAGATCATCAGCAACAGCGGCGGCGAGACCTGTGAAGTTTGCGGGAGCCGTTCGCTGCTCAGCCTGGGCCGTGTTCTCGGCGGATGCATCGAAGGCGAACGCGCCGTTTTGGTCGATCCCGATCCGAACCGTCTTCGCAACGGCTTCACCGTACTGGTCAATCCTGACGCCTTCAGCGTGCTGGAGCGGCACCGGCGGCGCAAGCGCATTACCTAAGCGGCGACTTTTCATTGCGCGAATTCCTTTAGTAACAGATCACATCTTCACATCCAACCGCGTGGCTCTCACATCCAATCCTCATCATTTCCAATTTTGAGGCTTTTATGGACCACGACAAACAGCTGCGTGAACAACTCTCCAAGGTGCTGGACTGGCACGAAGCGCATGCCGACTTCTCAACCGCGGTTGCCGATTTTCCCGCCGAACTGCGTGGGCGCGTGCCCGAAGCAATGCCCTACTCTGGGTGGCAGTTGCTGGAACACATTCGCATCGCTCTCTGGGACATTGTGGAGTTCAGCCGCGATGCGCGCCATAAATCACCGGACTGGCCGGAAGGTTACTGGCCGAAGACCGCTGCACCGCCTAATACCACAGCGTGGGACAAGAGCGTGAAGTCAATTCACCAGCATCTGGAGGAGATGCGCGAACTCGTCACGGATCCGAAGCAAGACCTCTTCGCGCCTATTCCTCATGGCTCCGGCCAGACACCGTTGCGTCAGGCGCTACTGATCGCCGACCACAACGCCTATCACCTTGGCCAGCTTGTGTTGGTGAGAAAAGCCCTGGGCGCGTGGAAGGGATGAAGAAGAAGCAACTGTTCGGCACCGTCTAGGTTTAGCTAACTGCTAGTTGCTAATTGCTGGTTCAAATCAACGACAGCGCATCCACATCCACCACCAGATGATTGCGCGGAATCTTCTTTTCGTCTGCGTGTTCCAGCATGGCACGTAGCACGCCGTTCATACGTTCGCGGCTCGGGGACTTCAGCAGGAAGTGATAGCGATACTCCGTTTTCAGCCGCACGATCGCCGCCGCGGCTGGGCCCATTACGCGCACACCTTCCAGCCGCGTGCCCGCAAACCACTTACCGAGAATCCCCGACCACGCTAATGCCTCTTCGAGCTTCTGGCTCCGCACCAGTACGTTGCTGACCGCGTTAAACGGCGGGTAATGCATCCAGCTCCGAAACCGAATTTCCTTCTCGTAGAAGCCGTGATAGTCGTGCGCGGCAGCGAACTGTATGGCATAGTGATCCGGGAAAAACGTTTGTAATACAACCTTTCCCGGGGCGTCGCCGCGTCCGGCGCGGCCCGCGACCTGTGTGAGCAACTGGAATGTGCGCTCGGCGGCACGGAAGTCCGGAAAGCTGAGTGCCGCATCGGAGCCGACGACTCCCACCAGCGTTACGTTGGCAACGTCATGCCCCTTCGCGATCATCTGCGTTCCAACCAGCAAATCGATCTCACCGCCATGCAGTGCTGACAACATGTGCTCGAAGTCGTCGCGGCTTCGAACCGTATCCCGGTCCAGCCGCGAGATTCGCGCCTGCGGGAACAAGCCGTGCAATATGTGTTCCAACTTCTCCGATCCAGTACCGAGATACTGCACGTACTCGCTGCCGCACTTCGGACATGTTTTCGGTGCGGGTCGTATGTGGCCGCAATAGTGGCAAACCAGGCGATGCTCGCGCTTGTGATACGTCATCGCAATGGCGCAGTTCTTGCACTGCACCGATTCGCCACACTCGCGGCATAACACAAACGCTGAGTAGCCACGCCGATTGAGCAGCACCATTACCTGTTCATGCCGTGACAGTCGTTCGCCAATCTCCTCGACGAGCTTGCGTGATAGCACCTCATCTTTCTTCGTGCGATGAAACTCTTCGCGCATGTCGAGAATCTGCACCTCCGGCAAAGGTCGCTTCTCGATGCGCTCAGGCAGCTCCAAGAGCTTGTACTTGCCTTGTACCGCATTGTGGTACGTCTCCAGTGAAGGCGTTGCCGAGCCAAGAACGACGGCCGCGTTCGACATCTTGGCGCGCATCACAGCTACGTCTCGTGCGTGATATCGCGGCATCTCTTCCTGCTTATAGGAGTGGTCGTGCTCTTCATCAACTACGATCAGTGCCAAATCAGAAACCGGCGCAAAGACTGCCGACCGTGTGCCTACCACAATGTGGGAGTCACCATCGCGGATGTGCTTCCACTGCTCAGCGCGCTCGTCCTCTGTAAGAGCCGAATGCAGAATGGCAACTTCATCGCCGAAGATCTGGTGCAGATCGGCCGCGACGGCGGGGGTCAACCCGATCTCTGGCACCAGCAAAATCGCCGAGCGGCCTTTGCTCAGCACTGCCTGCATCGCCGAGAGATAGACGGCAGTCTTTCCCGAGCCAGTCACGCCGTGCAACAGCATGGGCAAGAACTTGCGACGGTCAACCGAGCCATTGATTTCCTCCAGCGCTGCCTTCTGCGCTGCCGTAAACAGGAACTCCAGTTTTCTAGGCTTCAGTCCCGAGACATGAAATCCCGCAGCCTCCGTACTCAGTCCGACGATTCCGCGGCGTACCAACGTCTGCAATGTGGTTCGCGGAACAGTCAGCTGCCGAATGGCTTCGAGCGGTGCACGTTGACCCTCCTGACTGCGCAGGTACCCAACGATTGCCTGCTGATTACCATTGAGCTTGCCCGCGACCTCTTTAAGCGTGGCGATGGTGATGGTGCGGCTGGCGTCGCGGACATCGCTCAAATCCTCGCGCGCAATCCACTTCTTCCGCAACAAGCTCTGCAGCACGGACTTCGTCGTGCCGGCACCGCTGCGAAGCGTGGTTTCGCGCACGATTTCCCCGTCCGCAAGCCGATTTAATGCGGCGTATTCGAGGTCCTGGTGCTGCGGTTCTTTCTGCGAGCGAAGTGACGAGCCCCCGGTTGCTGCAGCATGGAGTGCAGCAATCCCCTTGCCCGTGATGCGATACCCGATCACGCGCCGGAACTCAGCCGAAAGAGGCAGCATCGTCCGGAAAACTTCGCCGATGGGTGCGATGTAGTACTGCGCAATCCAGCGCCCCAACTGCATCAGCTCCGGCGTGAGCGATGGCGCCGAATCGAGGACCTGACTCAGCCGGCGCGTCGTGAACGTTGGCACACGGTCGTGCAGTTCGGTGACGATGCCGCATAGACGCTTCTCACGGAAAGGAACGATGACGCGGCCGCCGATCACCGGTTCCGCTGAGTCCTCAGGGATGCGGTAGGTGAAGGTGGCATCGAGCGGGACGGGCACGGCCACATCGCAAAATTGCGGCATCGCAGCCTAACTGCCCTCAGGTGCCCGTTGAGGTGCCGAGAGCCCCAGATGCCGCATTACCATCTGCAGATCCTTCCACGTTTCTTTCTTCTGCCGTGGATCGCGCAACAGAAACGCAGGGTGATAGGTTACTGCCAGCTTGCAGACGAATGGCTCGCCGGCGTCCATAAGCGTTCGCGGCGGTGAGAAATCGTAGAAGCGGCCGCGCAGCGAGGTCATGGAGTCGTTGACCCCTAGCAGATTCTTGGCCGCTGTTGCACCGAGCGCCACGATGACCTTCGGTCGGATCACTTGAATCTGCCGCATCAGAAAGGGCGCGCAAGTATCGCACTCGTCGCGCTCCGGGGTGCGATTTCCTGGCGGCCGACATTTCACAATGTTGGCGATGTAGACCTGCTCGCGCTTCAGTCCCATGGCAGCAATCATGTTGTTGAGCAGCTGGCCGGCCCGGCCAACAAACGGCAGCCCTTGCGCATCTTCATCGGCGCCCGGGCCTTCGCCGATAAACATCAGCTCCGCATAAGGGTCGCCAGTGCCGAAGACAATCTGCTTACGGCCCAGCTTGGCGAGTTTGCAGCGCTGACAGTCGGGCCCGATCTCGTCGAGGATCACCTGTAGCTGAGCCTCGCGATCGCCGCCAGCAAGCGGGGAAGGCCCGGATTCCTCAACCGTTTTGAGAGTCTCGATCGGCTCCTCTAAGGCTGACTCCGCTTGCACAGTCGTTCGCGTTTCCCGCCGATAAAGCGGACCGACACCGAGTTCGCGATAGAACTGGAGACGTTCGCGGAGCAGGTTGCGATCGAGGGCCATGGGTGGAGACGCGAATCTGTGCAGTATCTCGAAGTTACTTCGTCGCTGCCGCTTCGCGGTTCGTTCTCAGATGCAATGCAAATTCCAGAATCTTCTGCGCGATCGCCAGCTTGCTCGCTTCCGGCACTTGAATCGTCTCATCCGCGGTCACAATCGTGACTTCGTTGCGATCGGCGTTGAAGCCGATGTCGGAACGCGAAACGTCGTTGAGCACAATCGCATCGACACGCTTCTTCGTCAGCTTGGCACGCGCATTCTCCAGCAACTTCTCCGTTTCGGCAGCGAACCCGATGAGCATTGGCGAGGTTTTGCCGGAAGCATGCCGCAGGCTACCAAGGTCGGCAAGAATATCGGGATTGGGCTCCAACTGAAGCGCGATCGCACCGTCGCGCTTGATCTTCTCTTTCGCGGTATTGGTTACGTGATAGTCGCCGACCGCCGCTGCCATGATGATGAAGCTCGCCTGCTCCCAGCGATCAAGCACGGCCGTGCGCATCTGTTGCGCGGTCTCGATGAAGATGGTCTGAGCTGCGCTTGGCGGCCGCAGAGCAGTCGGGCCGCTCACCAGGATGACCTTGGCGCCTCTCCGCAAGGCAGCTTCCGCAATCGCGTAACCCATCTTGCCGCTCGAACGATTTCCAAGATATCGCACGGGATCGATGGGCTCATGCGTGGGACCCGCCGTCACCAGCACGGCCTCGCCCGCAAGATCCTGCGCAACGCCTAATCGCTCGAGAGTTGCTGACACGATATGCTCCGGTTCGGCCAGCCTTCCGGCGCCGACCATGCCACACGCGAGATATCCGCTATCGGGTTCGACCACGTGAACACCGCGTTGTCGCAAGATTTGAAGGTTCGCCCGGGTTGCCGGATGCTGCCACATGTTCACGTTCATGGCGGGCGCGATGATCACCGGTGCAGTCGTCGCCAAATAGAGCGTGCTAAGGAAGTCGTTGGCGATGCCCTGGGAGAACTTCGCGATCACGTCAGCCGTCGCGGGTGCGACCAAAAGGCAGTCGATCGACTGCGCAACGGAGATGTGTTCCACGGCTGAGTCGAGGTTGGGTTGTTCAGCCGACGAGCCGAACATGCTGGTAATGACCTTTTCGCCGGAGAGTGCTGCGAAGGTCAGCGGGCGTACGAACTCCTGGGCCGCCGCGGTCATGATGACCTGCACGTGCACACCGCGTTCCTGCAAATGGCGTACGATTTCAGCGGCTTTGTAGGCGGCGATACCACCGCACACGCCCAGGGCGATTTTCATGGAATCTCTTCTCAGCTGATGCGCCGCCGCGGGCGCGCGATTCTAGTCGTCGGCGTCGCCACCTACTCGGCCATCCTGCATCTCAGCCGCCGCTTCCAGCGAACCTGCAGCAGCCGCCGGCGGGATCTCCCATTTCACTTTGCCGGCCTGGATTTCCTCTTCGGCGATGCGACAGGGTTTGCGCGAATGCGGCTCCAGGACTGGACGGGCGCCATTCTGGATCTGACGGGCGCGGCGAGCTGCCACCAGAACATACCGATAATTACTATCGAAACCTTCAACCAATTTCATTGCTCACTCCGTTACGGTGGGGTAACCGGAAAGATCAAAAGTTGCCTGAATCGTTTCAATCTGCGGCATCATCTGCTCCCGCCGGGCACGATTCGCAACCGCCAGCACAGCTTCATCCTTTGGGCCGAATGCAGTTTGCGAGCGCCTCAGCCGCTCGGACTCAACAATCGACTTCAAGGTATCTATGGATTCTTCCAGCCGATCGTTGACCAAAATATAGTCGTACTCGCCAAAATTCTCAATCTCGTGGGAGGCAGTCTGCAGGCGGCGCTGGATGATGGCTTCCGTATTGAAGAGCCGCGCTCCATCGCCCATCAACTGGCGCTGCAAAGTGTCATCCGCTTCGGCCCGCCGGCGCAGCCGCCGCTCCAACTCTTGCCGAGACGGCGGCAACACAAAAATGCTCACCGCATCGGGAACCTTGCTCTTCACCTGCGCTGCGCCCTGCACGTCAATGTCGAGCAGCAGATCGTGACCGCGCGCCGTCGCCTCCCGCAGAAAGCGTCTCGCCGTTCCGTAGTAGTTGCCGAAAACTTCCGCCCGCTCCAGAAACTCATCTTCCTGGATCATCCGCTCGAATTCGTTGCGCGTGATGAAGAAGTACTCGCGCCCGGACTGCTCGCTACCGCGCGGCGGCCGCGTCGTATAGCTGATGGAGAACTCCAGGTTCGGTACGATGCGTCGCAGTTCGTTGGTCAGGGTCGACTTGCCCGAGCCCGAAGGCGCCGAGATGATGAAGACGATTCCGCTCATTCCAGGTTCTGTATCTGTTCCCGTGCCTTTTCAATTTCCGATTTCATTGCCAGGCCCAATTCCGTGATGCGCAGCGCCTCGCCAGTCACACCCGTCGTCTTAGACATCAGGGTATTGGCTTCCCGGTTCATCTCCTGCAACAGGAAGTCGAGCTTTTTGCCCGCTTCGCCTCCAGCCTCAAGCAGCGACAGGAAGTGGTGGATGTGATTTTTCATCCGCACCAGCTCTTCCTGGATATCGCTGCGCTCGGCCAGCATCGCCGCCTCCTGCAGAATGCGGTCGTGATCGATGTGCGACCCTAGCAGTTCCTGCATTCGTCCATGCAGCTTCTCCTGATACGCCTTGAGCACGCGTCCGCGAAGCTGATCAACCTCATGCGTCGCCGATGACAGATGCGCCATGCGGTTGCGCAAATCTGCGACGGCTCCGCGACCTTCTTCTTCGCGCATGTGATTCAGTCGATCGATGCATTCCTTCAGCGCAGCCGTAATGTGCTCTTCCAGCGCTGCTATGGCATCGCCATTCTCAGCGGCGTTTAGAGCTCCTGGCAACTTGAGCACTGCATTGAGATCCGGTTCGGCGCTGACGCCAAACTCCTCGGCGACTTCACGAAAAGTTCGCAGATATCCGCCGACCAGGTTACGATTCACGGCAAAAGCCGCACCACCGCTGCGCTCCAAGCCGATCGTTACCTCGATGTGTCCGCGATGCAGGCGCTCCTTCAGCGTCCGGCGCACTTTCATCTCGATGGGGTCGAGTTCGCCAGGCAGGCGCAGGTGCAGGTCAAGGAACCGGTGGTTCACCGATTTCAGACTCATGCTCAGAGTGAGCTGGTCGTCGACGTGGATCTTCACCTGAGCGTAGCCGGTCATGGAGCGGACGGTCATGGCGCGATTCACTCCGTTCCTGAAATTGCCTCAATATCTTCGAACTGCAAATCGTAAAGCCGTCGATAGGTTCCAGTGCGTCCCATGAGGCACTCGTGCGAGCCCTCGTCGGTAATCCTTCCATTCTCCAGAACCAGGATGCGATCCGCCCGACGCACGGTCGACAAGCGGTGGGCGATGACAAATACCGTGCGCCCGGTCATCAGGTTCTGCAACGCCGACTGCACCAGCGCCTCGCTCTCGCTATCGAGCGCCGAAGTAGCTTCGTCAAGAATCAGGATCGGCGCGTTCTTCAGAATGGCGCGGGCGATCGAAAGCCGCTGACGCTCACCGCCGCTCAGGCGCAAACCGCGTTCGCCGATGATAGAGTCATAGCCCTTGGGCAGCGCCGTGATGAAATCGTGCGCCAGCGCCATGCGGGCAGCCTCTTCGACCGCCGCGGGCGGAATCTGTGGCTGACCGTAAGCGATGTTGTTGCGCACGGTGTCGTTGAACAGGATGGTGTCCTGGGTCACGATGCCGATCTGCGAGCGCAGCGAGCGCACGGTGAGATCGCGCACGTCGTGGCCGTCAATCAGCAACCGCCCGCGACTCACATCGAAGAAGCGCGGCAAGAGTTGGACCAGCGTCGTCTTGCCCGACCCACTGGAGCCTACGATCGCCACCACCTCGCCGGGACTTACCTCGAGATCGATGTCGCGAAGGACATCGCGATCGTCTTCGTTCCTGGAGTAGCTGAAATAAACATGATCGAAGCGGATCCCGCGCTGGAATGGCGGCAGATTGATTGCGCCCGGCCGTTGCCGAACGTCGTCCTGCGCGTCCAGGAAGTTGAAGATTTGCTCGGAAGCGCCCAAAGCCTGCTGGAAATTGTTGTGGAACTGTCCGAACTTGCGCACGGGCTCGTACAGCTTGAAAACCGCGATGATAAATGCGAGGAAGAACCCTTCGCTGAGGTAGCCGTGCTTGATGTATTCGCGGCCCATCAGAATGAGCAGGGCGATGGCAATCGCGCCGAAGATGTCCATCATGGGCGAATTGATAGCGAAGGCACTGGTGGATCGCAGATTGGCGCGGAACAACCGCCGCGCAGCTTCGCGGAAGCGGTTGGTCTCCCAGGCTTCCATGCAAAAAGCTTTCACCACACGAATGCCGGTGATGGTTTCGTGCAGCAGGTTGTTGATTTCGGCGAGCTTGTCCTGACCCTTGCGGGTGGTGGTGCGCACGCGGACGCCGATGCGCCGCGCCGACGCAATGATGATGGGTACGAAGATCAGCAAAACCCAGGTGAGCCTGCGTCCAACGCCAACGACCACGATTGCCACAAAAACGAAGGTGAAGAACTGCTGAAGAAATTCGGCCAGCACGCTGGACATGGCGAACTGCACGCGCTCCACGTCGTTGACAATCGCCGACAGCAAGCTCCCGGTGGAGTATCGCTGGAAGAACCCGACCGAGCGCCGCAAGGTTGCGGTATGGAGCTCGTTGCGCAGATCGGTGGTCATGCCGAAACCGGCGTAGTTTGCCAAATAGGTGCCGGCGTAATCGAAGACTCCCTTGAGGATGGTGGAGACGATCAGTGCAAAGGCGACCACGCCCCAGACATTGTGGAAGTGTTGCGGAACGAAGGATCGCAGATCCAAATGGTGGCCAAAGAGCGGAACCGGCAGCAACGGTAGCGCGCGTGACTGCGAGCCGGGATTGAGCACCTGATCGAGGACCGGCCCCAGCAGCAGCACACGAAATGCGTCGAGCAGCCCTACCAGCGCCATCGAGATAATCGATGCCAACAGGTAAACCCAGTAGGGCTTGAAGTATCGAAGAAGGCGAGTTATTCGACGCATAGTCTGCTGCGATCTGCGCCAGGACGCTGGGGAGCGGCAGCGCAGGCCAGACACTCGGCAAATTGGTGCTAACTCCCGATTCTACTGGAATTGCCGATGCGAGGGAACGGAAAGACGTTACCTGCTTCGATGCTGCAGTTCGTCGGGCGAATTCCGCCGCTCGCGGAAGAAGGTTTGCAGCAGGTCCATACAACGTGCGGCCAGGACACCGGAATTGACTTCCACCTCGTGGTTCAACTTGGGGTGGTTAAGAACCTGAAGCATGGAATGAACTGCACCTGCCTTGGGATCATCGGCGCCATAAATCAGTCGGCGGATGCGCGCGTGCGTGATGGCTCCGGCGCACATGGCACAAGGCTCAACGGTTACATACAAGTCGCACTCCAGCAGTCGGTAGTTGCCGAGGCTCTGGCCAGCTTCGCGAAGGGCCAGGATCTCCGCATGAGCCGTGGGATCGTGCGCGCTGAGCAGACGATTGCATCCCCGTCCAATCACGCGGCCTTGATAAACAACGACCGCGCCGACCGGAACCTCGCCCAGCGCCAGCGCGCGTTGCGCCTCGCGTAGGGCCTCTTCCATCCAGAGTTCGTCGGAATGCATAACAAGCAATCAGCTACTAGCAACTAGCAACTAGCTTGGAACCTTAACCTCTTCGAGCACGGACAGGTATTCCTGGCGTCTTCCAATGTGGGCCACATCTACAGCGGCATCAAAATGTAGAGAACTAAAGCTAATTGCTAATTACTAGTTGCTGCCTTCCCGCAGCATAATCCGCTGCACGCCGGTCGCGCGCCCGGTTTCGGCATTGCAGTCGATGAGCGTGGCACACAGGCGTACATCGTTCGTTGCCGGCTCGAAGCGTCCCGGCATGTTCGTAAGGAAGCGCTGCAGGATCAAGTCTTTCTGCACCCCGATGACGCTGTCGTAAGGGCCAGTCATGCCCACGTCCGTTTGGACTGCCGTTCCCCCGGGCAGCACCTGCTCGTCGGCGGTGGGAACGTGTGTGTGCGTGCCCAGCACGGCGGTCACGCGTCCCTCCAGATACCAGCCGAGCGAGAGCTTCTCCGAAGTCGCCTCGGCGTGCATATCGACAAGGACCACCTTCGCCGTGATTTCCTTCAGCAGCTTTTCAGCAACGCGAAACGGATCGTCATTCTGCGCCATGAAGACGCGGCCTTGCAGGTTGATGACCGCGTAAGGCACGCCGCCGCGGGTGCGTCCCTGATACCAGCCAAAGCCAGGCGAGCCCGCGGGATAATTCGCCGGGCGCAGCACGCGGCGCGCCAGCGAAGCCTCGTTGCCATCGGCCGAATTCATGTAGTCGATGATCTCGCGCTTATCCCAGACGTGATTGCCGGTAGTGATGACATCGATGCCGAGCTCGAACAGTTCCTCGGCAATTTGTGGCGTGATGCCGAAGCCGCCGGCAGCATTTTCACCATTGGCGACGGTGAGATCGACGGCGTGCTGCTTTTGCAGGTCGGGCAGGCGCTCGTGAACAATGTTCCGGCCAGGCCGGCCGAAGATGTCACCGACGAAGAGTATTCGCAAGCAGGCGTTCCTTTGGGGCGCTAGTTTCTCGATGGTACCACGCGGTGAAGAGGCTTATTCGCCACAGAGACACGGAGACACGGAGGCCAACTTGGGAAAAAGCCTCAGGAAAAACGCCGGTGCGCTCGGGTCGGCAGGAAGGCGGTAACCTGCTTCAACCAGCGTCAATTCGGAAAACCGCCGGATTGGGCGTTCGGAGGCCGCTGGGACGAATTGCCGTCCCTGTGGTCGAGGCTTCCACGATCATCGAAATTGGACCCTGTGCTCATGGCGCACAAGCCACTCTCGCAAGCCGATATGGTGACTGCGGCAAATTTTGAGCGCAGACAGGCGAGAAGAGATCGGGCTAGACCCCCAGTGCCGCCGAGCCGCCCACCCACTGCAGATTCTTGTTGTGGTCGACGCCCATCATAATGCCGCGGCCCATGCGTACCAGCGGCAGCACCGGCGTCAGTTCGCCGCCGTCGGGCCAAACAAACATCATGCGAATTTCCATCTGCGTCGGGCCGTGCGGCGTTTGGATCACCGGCTCGAATTGAACGCGCTCCTGCAAGATGTAGTTGTGGCGCTGATCGGCAGGGATGGCATCGATGTCTGACATTGTGGGAGCGAATTTAATGCCGACTCCGGCAAAGGAATACAGCGGCTTGAGCAGGTAGTTCTCGTTGTCCGGCGGAAGTTCGGGAAGCTGATCCAGGAACCACGTCTTCGGAACGCTGGGATGCTTCAAATACGGAATGGAGAACTTGCTGATGCGGAAGTACCAGTTAGGATGGCCCGCCCATTCGACATCAAGTTCGTCACGAAGATCGAAGGGCAGAGTGATGCTTTTGCGCTCGAGTTCATCGACGATGCAGCGGTTGTAGATGCGACGAACTTCAATCTCGCGTCCGTCTTTCCTGTAAAACAACTTTCGCCCGCGTTTCTCCAGCGACAAGATGTCGACAATGGCGATGCCGAGCCTGTGCTGCGTGATCAAGAAATCCGGCAACGTCTTCTGGTGCTCGGGATCGATCTCCATCAGGATGACGTTCTCCGGATCATGATCGGCGACCATGAGCCGCCGCAGCAGGCGCCAGTAAGATTCGTCATCGAGGCCGCTGAGATAAATCCCTAGATCGGCTGACAAGCCATACGACTCGACATACTGATGCGCGGCAGTAGCCTGATATCCGTAGAGGGACGGAAACGCTTGCAGCTCGACCAGCTTGGGCTCAAGCACGTCATTCGAACCGCGCACCAGACCGAAATCCACCTGCACGAACATCGGCAGCGGCGCTTCGTTGGGAACGTTATATTGCGGAGGGATGGTGACGTCGGACAGGCGCCGGTATTCCGGATTGTCAACCAGCTGCAGAATCAGCTCGCGGCCGGCCTGCGCCATGCGATCGAGCAGACTTTGCGGAACAAAGCACGGCGTCTCCGAGACGGGAAACTCCACGTGTGTGCCGCAGGCGCGATCCAGGTTTTCCAGAAAGCGCCGGTACTTCTCAGGCGTGAAGTTGCGGTTGAATTCCTCGCGAAGGGCGGGAACCATGATCAGGCCTCGATGAGGAAGCGCCCTTTCTCCATGATCTGCCGGCCATCGACCCATATGTCGAAATGCGTGCCCACGACATCGATGTGGGTCGAGGAATACCACTGGGCGCCGGTGTGCTCGCCGTAAGGATTGCCGAAAGCGATGTGGATGCCGGGGAACTTCTCGTCCTGCAGGATCTGTCCGATCACGTGCGTGAGCTCGATGTTGGTGCCGATGGCGAACTCGCCGACGGCGTCGCTGTTTTCGTCGGTGTGGGTGTAGGCCCAGAATTCCTGCTCCAACTCTTTGTTGTCGCTGGAGACTTCGGTGATGCGGTTGTTCTTGATGCGGATGGTCAGGGGCTGTCGCGCCAAGTCCTGATACTTCTCGCACAGATAATCGCCGACGACGCCGTCGACCACGCAGACGCCATTGACTTCGCCGGGCGCGGTGAAGATTTCGCCACCGGGAAGGTTGCCCCATTTGTCGCGGCTGATGATGCCGCTGGTCTTGATCCAGTGATAGTCGGGATTGAGCTTGGCGGTGAAGTCGCTGCCGGCGGGATTGGTGGCGCGGATTTCTTTGGCCTTGCTCACGATCTCCATCGCCTTGCGGCTGATCGCATCGACTTTGTTGTAGTCCGCGCGCATACCTTCCAGCATGATCTGCTTGTTGATGTTGACCATGTGCGCGTGGCGCATCTTACGGCGATTGACGATGTCCGTCATCTGCATGCGCGACTTCAGTTCGTTGCGCTGGACTTTGACCGCGAAGATCGAGACGTCGCTGGTTTCCATGTCGTCGGCGATTTCCTGCGGAAGCGAAGTCAGGGGACGAGGCGCGAGATCCTCCAGTACGAAGGCTTTGAAGGGCGAGCCCAGCGTCACAAGTTCATGTGCGATGCTGGCGGCGATCTCGCGACAGGCGTTATCCGTAATCAGCGTGACTTTTTCGCTCGGCTGAATGCGGAGACAGGTGTAGACGGCGTTATGCGCGCCGGGAGAAAGCTCGGGATCAAAAGCGGTTTTGGTGAGGTCGGTGAGAACGGGTTGAATCAAGCAATGTCCTTTCGAATCAGGGACGGTATTGAGAACAGTTCGAGGCCCAAACGCTGTCGTCGCAATTAGAACTGCAGGCGAACCGCAGATCCCTCGTCGGGCTCACGCCCTCCTCGGGATGACAAATAAAAAACAACACTGGACGCAGGCCTGAAGGCCTGCTCTACCTAGCGCCGCGCCGCTGTCGGCTCCAGCACGCCGACGCGGGTTTCCTCGACCATGTAATCCACAACCTTTGCCAGGTCGCGCGTTTCTTCAAAAACCTTGAGCTGGCGGTCGGCGCCAGTCCCCATTTTTAACATCTCGTGAATGTAATCGATTTCTTCGCGCGAGCCAAGCTCATCCACCACGGGATCGATCAGTTCCAGATACTCCTGCATCAACTCGCGCAGCGGCACTTCTTCTTCTTTTCCGAAATCGATCAGCTTGCCATCCAGCCCGTAGCGCGAGGCGCGGAATTTGTTTTCGCTGATCAGCGCGCGGCCATAGATGCGGTAACTCTTGTTGGATGCATGCAACTGGTAAAGCATAGCCACCGTCGCCTGAATCAGCGCCGCGATGGCGACGGTTTCGTCCAGGCGCATGGGGATGTCGCACACCCGCACCTCAAGTGTGTTGAAGAACGGGTGCGGGCGGATGTCCCACCAGATTTTCTTCCCGTTGTCGATGCAGTTGGTCCGCACCAGCAACGCGACAAAGTTTTCGTAGTCGGACCAGTTGGAGAACGTGTCGGGAATTCCGGTGCGCGGGAAGCGTTCGAAAACCTTCACTCGATACGACTTGAAGCCGGTATTCATGCCCATCCAGAAGGGCGAATTGCTGGAGAGCGCAAGAATGTGCGGCAAGAAGTACCGCATGGAATTCATGATGTGGATCGAAGTGTTGCGGTCCTCGATGCCGATGTGCACGTGCAGACCGAACACGAGATTGGCTCGCGCAATGAGCTGCATGTCCTCGACCACGCGGGCGTAGCGCTCGTCGGGATAAATCTCCTGCGACTTCCAGTCGGAGAACGGGTGCGTGCTGCCGGCGGCCAGCCACATACCGTGCTCGCTGGCCAGCGTGATCATTTCGCGGCGAAGCGCCAGAATGTTCTCGCGCGCCTCCTTGATGTTCTTGCAGACGCGCGTTCCTACTTCGATGACCGACTGATGCATCTCCGGCTTGACCGCCTCCTGCAGGGCGAGCTTGGCCTTGGGAAGTATCTCGGAGGCGATGTGCGAGCGCAGGTCGCGCGTCTGCGGATCAATCGTCTGATATTCCTCTTCGATTCCGATGCTGAGACTTGGCCGGTTCATGTTTACCCCTTCGTGGCTCGCTTGCGTAACTGCTTAGATGCCGCCTCCAGCATTGTCCCGGGCTTCGAAGCGCCTGGCGCAGGCTCAGGAGCCGCTTCAGCTTTCGGCGCAGCCGCAGTCTTCGGTATGGCGGCGCTTTGATTCTTCGGCATGCCGCCGGTCAAGAAGGCGCTCCATCGATATTCGGAAACTTTGCCCGTGTGCTCTTTAGCTTTGCGCACTGCCAGCTCAGCCACGTTGTTAACGATCCAGTCGAAGTTCTCCTGGCCAACCGAGTTCACATCTGCATCGGGGGCAGGATTCATGAAGTCGATCGCGTAGGGGATTCCATCTTCGCAGGCGAACTCTACGGTGTTGAGATCGTAGCCAAGCGCGCGGCACAGCGTCAGACAGTCGCGCTCCACTCGCTCCAGCAGCTTGGGATCGACCGGCGGCGCATTCTTGACGTAGCGCTCGTGGAAAGGCGCTGACGGATCGTATTGCATGATGTGGACTTTCTCCTGCCCCACAACGTAGCAGCGGAAATATTCCTTGAACTTCACGCCGCGCTGCAGGGTCATGCAGAGATCGCGCGTCTGATCGTAAGCGTTGAAGAATTCTTCCGGTGAATTGACCTTATAGACATCCTTCCAACCGCCGCCATCAAACGGCTTCAAGAACGCGGGAAATCCGACGTAGCTGAAGATGCTGTCCCACGGCATTGGAAATTGCAGGTTACGCATGGAGCGGTCGGTGGTTCCCGGAGGATGCTCCTTATGCGGAATCAAAACCGTCGGCGGAATCGCGACCCCCAGCTTGTGTCCGAGAGCGTAGTTGAAGAACTTGTCGTCGGCGCTCCACCAGAAGGGATTGTTGATGACGATGGTGCCCGACAGCGCCGCGTTCTTCAGGTAGGCGCGATAGAACGGAATGTCGTGCGATATGCGATCGACGATCACGTGGTAGGGAGACGGTTCGGCCATGCGCACTTCGCCGACGGTGGCAAGTTCGGCTTGAACGCCCGATTCGGCCATCGAGTTGATCTTGTCCACCAGCGCGGGCGGAAAGGTCGTCTCCATGCCGAATATCACTCCGATTTTCTTCACAATAGCTCCTTTGGCCAGCGACAAGACCGCCTCTGGGTTATTCGCAGTCGTGTGTGGAATGCCCGGGAACGCGCGATAGGGCGCTTACTGGAGAAATATTGTAGGCGAAACCGGCGGCGCAGAGCTAGGGGGCAGCCGTCATTGATCCAGGTCTAAGGGCTGTTGCGACTACGCTGCTCTTCTATCGGGCGCTGATGTGGGTTCTATGAGATGCGTCATTCTCTGGTGAATCTGGTAGAGCTGAACCCGCTCCTTCTGGGACGGCTGCCGACCCCACAGGAAGAGAACCACGCCCATCAATGTGAAGACTGTGGTCGCTACCGCGATGTAAAAACCGATGATCCAAAGCTCGGGGATATCGGCACTTGGGAGCGTCATAGCATCCTCCACTACATTCGCGAAGCGGGGCACCTTGTTTGATGCAAGTTCCGAGCCATCACCAAGGGAATTCGTGCTTAAGCGAGGAGATTCCGTGTGGAGGTGGCTATTGCGTTGCAACTTCAGCTACTTCGGATGGGATTCAAGCGGCTGAAGAACGCTTGTGGAGCTAGCGGAGATAATCAACCGGTATCGGAGTTGAGAACCTTCTACCTGCCTGGATACCGGCTGCGTGCAAATCTTCCAACGTCTTTCCGTCTGGCTCAACTAGAGCGGACTCCGCTTGATGACGGCGCAGATCCTCAATAGTCCAAAACTGCATGGGATAGTACTGCGACAAATTCAGCTCCAGCCGCTGATGCAAATACGGATCCGGCCCATTCTGCGTTTGGCGGTCGAAATCCGAAGGCAAAAAGAGGACACATTGTTCCGGATGAGCCGCGTAGTGCTGGGCTTCAAGGAACAGCAAGGGTCCGGAGAACACGAAGTAACGTTTTCCTTCGACCTGCAGCGTGCTTTCCACCTCAAGGAAGGAGCGAATGCCGGTTGCTTCCACCTTATCCGGATGCCGGACGACTGTGAGTTGCTGCGCCATACCCCAGCCTGCGAGGAGTACGAAGATCCCCAGCGAGACCTGGGCTACCTTACGAAAATACCGGTATAGCGAAATGGCAAACGCAACAGCAACTCCAGGAATTACGCCAATGAAGTAGCGGCTATAGAACGCATTGGTGATCGTCTCCGCGACAAAAAACGCCGCCAGCGGAATCAGCAGGAACAGCCATCCTGTGGCCTCGGCTGATTGCATCGCGAGACTCGGTTCGTGGCGATCTTCCCAGCCCGCTAACACGACCCACAGTATGATGAGCGCTAGCAGGAACAGACCGTCAGGAAAAATCTGCCCGAAGATGGCGCGGAGTTCGAGGAACGTCGGCCGGTTCCAATATCCGCCCGCGAACTTGCGTGAAAACGTCAAAGCGAACGGCGAGAGCAACACCACCGGGATGACGGTGCCGGCAACTCCGGCAAGCAGATCTGACGATGGCCGATGTCCCAGCTTCCAGCGCAACATCTCCCACAACAGATACGGCAGAAGGCACATTGCAAAGTAGTAGTGGAAGCAAACGCCGGCGAAGAAGGATGCGCCGAAGAGGAACGTTCCCAAATTCTGCCGCTCGCCGTTGTAGTTCCATGCCCAAAAGCCCAGGGCCGCCAACATAAAGTAAATCGCGTAGGATCGAGCTTCGTATCCGTAGTAGGGCAGGAACGTGCACGTGGCCAGAGAAAGTGCGATCAATCCGTGCATACCATCGGTGAGGCGGCGAGCGCAGTCGAAGATGACCAGCAGTCCAATGAAGATGGCGATGGCCGACGGCGCTCGCGCAGCGACATCACCCGGTCCGAAGATCGAATCGAACCCGCGAACCAGCAGGTAATAGGGAGGGGGCAACGCGTCGACGCCATTGGCCAGCGCACCCCAGACAGTCGACAGCTTGGGCAGCCGTGCAATATGCACCGTAAAGAGCTCGTCAAACCAGAAGACGCGATGGGCCGAGATGTACAGGCTGCTGAGCAGGTAAAAGAGAGCAAGCACTCCAGCGGTGGCAAACGCCCACGGGCCAGTGAAGTAGCTGGCACGCTGCGACTTTTGCGGCGCAGCGCTGCGAAAGGCCTGGGCTGGACTGTGCATGCTTCTTCTCGTGTTGGAGCTGTTTTGCGGCTAAGACGAGCGCCCCTGCTCGCGTTTGGTCGTGCGCTTGGTCGGTCAGGTTTCGCACATAGTAATTTGTATGCCGCGGATATGACAAGGATTCTGGCCGTCGCCAAAATCCTGCGATTGGAAGTCATCCGCGTTGACTGCATCGATCAACAGTAGACTATTCCAACACAAGGCAGAGATGAAGTGAATAACTCGATTCGACCTGCTGAACTTAAGTGGTGATTCACGTAAGGTCTTCACCTGCTCGTGTCGCGCAGCGCCCGACTCTCAGTCCGCGCAAATTTTTCTCAAGTAGAATGTCTTTCGACCATGGGGAAGGCCAAAGTCGTTCCGAGCCTGGGGCGCTCGCAGATCTCGACGAAGGGGCGCCGGAGTTTAGGCCTGCTTCGACAACACTGGGATTGGCTGGCGGTTCTATTGCTTTTGCTCGGATCGTTTCCCACGGTCTGGTTATCGCAGCGTACTGTCACCCTCGTTCCCAACCTCGGCCTGATCGACGATAGCTGGCATCTGGACAGTCCCTTCAAAGCCCTGCACGGTATCTGGATCGGACGTGACGTGGCCTTCACGCACGGCCCAATCTTCCAGTGGCTCTCAGCAATACCTGCGCGCTCCATGCCGTTGTCGTTCGGAGCCGTATACGCGACATGGAACACGATTCCGCTCTGGTGCGCCATCGTTTTTGCTTATGTCGCGATCAGGCTGCTCCTGCCCGAGCAGCCCCCGTGGAAGCGATTCGTTCTGCTCCTTTTGGTTTGTTCCTTCTGGGAGACATCGCTGAGGACAGCCCTGCCAGTGCTGTGCTTCGCCGTTTTTCTGCGCGGCTGGTACGCGATGCGAGAGGAGCGACTCCGCGCGGTAGTTGCGGGAATCGGCGGCGGGCTAGTCTGCGTCCTGGCGTTCTTGGTGGCGGGTGATACCGGGATTTATGCGACGGCTGCCTGGATCGTCTGCTTTGCCGCCTTCGGTTTCGAAACCCGGCGGGAGAATTTCGCGAGTAAGCTGTCGGTCGCGTTGTTGGCCTTCGTAGTAGCGTCTTTCCTGTTTGCCATCGTTGTGAACTGCTTCATGGCCACACCGCTGGACTTCAAATTCTGGCGCGACTCGCTGGCGCAGATTTCGGTGTATCGCTGGGCCACACCTGCTGCGATGACCGACGAAGGCACCTTTCATCTGGTTGGTGGACTGCTGATCGGAACGACCGTGTTTCTAGTTCGCGCGCTACAGCCCGATGGTGACGCCGCTGCGATTACGCAACGGCCGGCATTTCTCGTGGGAGCTTTGGTGCTGGCATTGGCGGAGATGCAAAGCGCATTGGTACGTTCGGACATAGGCCATGTGATCATCGGCGAGTTCGCCATGATCTTCTTCGCCAGCGTCATTCTCTTCTCATTTCGAGGCAAGTTCGGCTCAGGGATCGGTGTTCTGGTTACAGTCGTGGGATGCATGCTGTTTTCGCATCCTGTGTTTCGCCCGTCAAACGTCATTCGCTTGTACAGCCAGTTCCGTTATCCGCTGACGGAATGCCCGCCCGCCTACAACGAATACGATCGCGCTTGCTACCTCGAGGCACTGACGCCGCGGATGCTGACTGCAGGCGCAAACTTTCTTGCCCAGCACAGCGGGGTCAACGACTCTGTCTTTGTCTACCCCTACCAGACCATGTTTGGGCTCGCCGCTCGGCGGAACGTCGCCGGCGGGTTGATGCAAGCCTACACGGCGAGCGGACCATCTCTGTCACGACTCGAGATTGATGGACTCGAAGGCAAACCTATTCCGGCGGCGCTCTATCTTCCCGATGACGATTACAGCCATATGTCGCAAGCCGAGGTCGCTTGGTGGTCGCGCAACTACCTCAGCGTGCCCGTCGACGGCATTCCCAATTTCTCGCGCACGCCCGAGGTGTGGTTCTGGCTGGTGCGGCGCTACCGTCTGTCGGAGCCATTGACGCCTGGGGTGTTCGGGCTGCAACGCGATGACTCGCGCACCAGGCGCATCGCCTTGTCATCGCAATCGTTGGGATTGCCGCTGCAAACCTATGCCGTTGATGCCCGGATCTCTGCGACCAGCATTGGCGCTCCTGCTTGGCCTACTGGTTTCGACTTCATCCGGCTGCGACTGACCGTGCACTACGGCCTCTGGTGGAAGCTGCGCAAGCCTGAGCGACTGCAGTTGGAGATTACCCGCGCTGACGGTACTCGTGACGTGCAGTGGTTCATCCTGCCGCCGAACGCGGAAACGGATGTTTGGTTCTATCCCTGGCAGGGATCGGATCTGGCGCGATATTTCTGCCCGGACGAGAGCCAGTGGCGAGGGACGTCGCGGCCCGCGATTACGAATTTGCGTATCTTTGCCACGCCGCTGGACTGGGTTTCGCTGCAACCCAAGTCGATTACGGTTGCGGCTGCGGATGCGGTACGGCTCACCATGTCGCAACCTTGAGCGCGGATACGTCTTCGCAAATAACCACGGCAATTCTGCTGCTAAGATAAGATTTCCCAGACGGCAGCTCGTCCCAAATTACTTGTTCGAGTTCAATGGAAAACCTGACTTAATGCTCATCATCCCCACTTACAACGAACACGACAACATCCCTGTGCTGGTCAGCCGCATTCGCAAGGCGGCGGGCAACGAGCCCATCCTGTTTGTCGACGACAACTCGCCGGACGGTACCGCCGACGAGATTCGCCGCCTGCAGGCGGCCGATCCCTATATCCATTTGCTGCCGAGGCCGGGCAAAGGCGGATACGGTTCGGCGTGCCGCGATGGAATCAAGAAAGTGCTGCGCGAAAATCTGGCGGATTATGTCATCCAATCGGATGCCGATCTGTCGCATCCTCCAGAATTGCTGCCGCGCATGATCGAACTCCTGCAGACCAATCCCGTGGTCATCGGATCACGTTATGTGAAGGGCGGCGGCGCGCAGAATTGGGATATCCGTCGCCGCTTTCTCAGCTTTGGCGCCAATCTCTACGCACGCACCTTTACCGGCGTGCCGGTGCATGACATGACCGCTGGTTTTGTTGGCTATCGCGCCGAAGTTCTGCGCAAGATTGATCTCGATTCGATCCGATCCGAAGGCTACGCTTTCCTCATGGAAATGAAATTCAATTTGCATCGCACCGGCGCCCGCTTCTGTGAGTTTCCCATCATCTTCTACGAGCGCGAAGCCGGCAAATCGAAGTTCAGCCGCAAGATTCTTTTTGAAGGAATGCGTTTTCCGTTGAAGGCCATGCAGCGAAGGATTGGCGGCAAGTAAGCATCAGCGGTTCAGGCTCACCCGCACGGCATCAGCCGACTCGAACTCAACCGACTCCGGCTTCTGCGAAAACCAATCCATGGGAGTAATGAACAGGCGGAGATCGGTGACGGCAGGTCGTGCGGCGGCACGCCAGCGGCTCTCGTCGCTGTCGAAGTAGCGCGCTAGTTCAGCCTCGTTCCAGGGATAGAACCAGACATCGGAAATCACATTCGGTTCGATAACGAAAGTCCGCAAGGAACGGCTCCCGTCGGCAAGCGTGATCTCCAGTTGCAGGCGTTCGGGCTTGCGCAGCTTCCACAGCGGGCTGTAGTTGAACCGCATGCGTAGTCGTAGAAAGTCGGCTCCTGCCGTCGGCCAGGTCGGTGCACCCAGATTGATCGTTGCCGGTGAACCTGGAATTGGATACTGGCGCGAAGCGACCCGCAACGGATACTCCTGCAGCGAAATCATGGATGGCCGCAGATCATCCGATCGCAACCCTAGCATTCCGGGAGCAAGTTCCTGGTCGGCGCGGTAATGACGGAAGATCCAGAACCAGATATTGGGTGTGCGCGTGAAGTTGCTGATTCCGTCGATCGGCAGACTGAGAATCGGACTCCTCAACTCGTTCGGAGCGGCATCAGCAAAGTAGATTCCCACCGGCGCTTTAGCCTGCTGCATGCCCGCAATATCGAATTGCGATAAGAACAATCCGTTCGCCAGAAAAGACTGCTCGACTCCGGCGGCAACGTTACGCCCTGCCGCATCGGCGAACAGATACTGATAGGGGAAGATGAGAACTGGATCGCGCTCGCTGCCCGCTTGGTCAAGGTACTCGATGCTGCGCTGTAGCGTGACGGCAAAGCTGTTGGGATAGCAGACGTGCTGCAAGTTGCTGAAGCCGGCGGGACATTCGGTGATGGGGCGATACATGCGGGCCAGCCGAAAGCGCAGACTCGACGGCTGAAAATGCGGCGCGGGCTGCGACAACACAAGTGATCCGAAAGTAGCCGCGACAGCAGCGACCAGCGAGACGGTCAGTGAGGGGAAGGAAAACAGAATCGCGCCCGTGAACAACACCATGGGAAAGATGCCGAAGACAATGTGATTCTCGTCGGAGCGAACCAGTCCGCTCTGCATCGAGAGCAGTGCAAACAGAAACGCGCTCATCAGAAATCCCGTGCGCGCAGTGATGACGACGGAGCGGTCGGCAGGAATCAGAGATCGCAATACAAACAGACAGGCGCCGGCGACCGCTGGCAGCAGCAGATGAAGCGCGCCTGCCTCCGAAAGTGGATAAGGCTCGTTCCAGCGATGCACGCCGACCAGCGCAAGCGACGTTTTCCAGAAGCGGAAGTCCAGCGGAGATGCAAGCGCTGCACTGATGACCAATACCAGCACAGCGAGCGAAACCGTGAAGGCCGCTACCGCGATTACATAATGCGGGACTTTGGGTGGTGTGCGGCGGTTTTCCCACGCGACTCCCGCCAGCGCGAGAATCCATGCGGCGATGCCGTAGACGCCGGTATCGGCGGAATAGAGGAAGGCGATGGCGATCAAGACTGCTGAACCGCAGCCGAACGTGAGGGGCTTCAGCCGCTCGTCACGTACGGCATACCAGCCGCGGAGAAACAGGGCGAATAGAAAGATGGCGAAGGCCGTGCGCCCGTCCCACGGAGCCCAGAAAACGCCGAGCAGCAGGAGCAGTAGGCATCGCTTCCACGGCCGCTGTTCCGGCAGCAGGAGACATAGTGCACCGAACGTGAAGAGATATGTGCACCACAACACCAGCGTGCGATAGCTGACATAAGTGGCGGCCATCGGAAAGCTGGACCAGCGTGCAGGTGCAGCGATGAGCCACTGAAAGATGGGGCCGTAAACAAACGCAACATCGCGGCCAAAAACAACTCCGCGGGCAGACTTGAAAGCCGAGTCAAGAACCCAATGGTCATCGAAGACACCGGGGTGTTGGATGAGAACGACGGTGCTGGGCGACAGCCATGTGAGCGGGAGCGACGCTGCCATCAGCAGTAGAACGGCTAGAAAATCCCAATGTCGTCTGAGAAAACCTATGGGCAGCATGACAGGGGTCACACGAGCCGAGATCCCCGAGCCGCTTGGCTTATGCGCAGATTGGGGTAACACAGCCGGTGAGTTTCCCTTACTCACCCCTTCGTCAAGGTTCGGCATAGGGCTGCGGTCATTCTATCGCAGCCTGGAGGCGACTTACTTTAAGGATGCTCAGTCGCAGCCGACATGGATACTAGCCGATTTCCTGGTGAATCGATTCGCGGTGCGTCCGCTTTGTACTCCGTAGAACTTCGCTCGAGCAACACTGTCGTTTCATCCTGATAGCGCGTCCTCCATCCGGTGTTGTTCATCAGGAGATAGGCGACTGGACTCTGTTTCGGGAACAGGACGTAACGGACATGATATTTCTTGAGGATCTCCAGCGTGTCCTTGATGCCGAGTGCGTCGAGGTAGTCGGCGAAAACCCCGTTATATTCATAGATGTCGATGCGCGAGTCGATGAAGACAGGAAAACTGCGGACATTCCAGATAAGGTAGCCGCCCCAAAGGCAATCATTGAAGACCGGGCCGTCCGGCCGGAATTGCTGCAGGTAGCCAAGCGCCTTGACCGGATAGGCTCTGACCGTATCCCGCATCAGAAATTGTGAGGATGGCAAACGCCAGATGCACCCCGCAGCGATGGCGATCATGAAAATTGCGTTCAGCCATTTCTTGTCGATCTGGGGATCGTATGGCGGGAAGAAATCCAATTCTCTGGCGAGGATAGGCGCCAGGACGATTGCGGACAGGAACAGGAAGCGGCTGTAAGTCATGGCGGCGTAGAAACCGAGCAGCAGAAAGCCTAGCTCGTCCAGCCTCCAACGGCGTTTGCGCACCAGCGCAAGGATGATAGTTACCGCCAGCAAGCCGAAGAGAATCTTGCCACGCACGCTATGAAAATCCAGGCTCATCCATTCATCGACATGATTGACATTGAGTCTCTGCTTAAAGGCGAAGTTGAAGGGGTAGAAAACCAGATGGTAGGTGTAAGGATTTAAGAACAGTCCCGCGACGCTCAGACTACCTACCAGTGCAAGTTTGCGCATTTGCGGAATAGTCCAGCGGGTAGCTTTAATCCGCCCCCATGACGCTTGAAATAGTCCAGCGGCACAGAATATTCCGAACAACGCCATACCGATTAGCCAGGAACCATGTAGGTTAGCCCATAGGATGAAAAGCGGCGGCAGCAGCCACGTTCTGTCTTTTCCGCTCTTGAATTCCTCAAGAATATAGAGCTCCGCAACAAGGCACATCCAACCGGCGAGTAAGGTACGCGGCCCAAACGACACTGTCGCCAACCATACCGACACCCACGACGCCAGAAACGCCGACTTCACATTCTTCGACGCAAGCCAGCTGATTCCGAAGACTCCTAGAAGGATCAACTCAATCTCAACCAGCATCACCAGATAAATGCCACGCATGCCGAGCCGCTGCCATGCGAAGTAGTATGGAAGTTCGCTCAGCCAGGCTTCGTTAATCCAGCGTGATCCGTTAGCGGTATAGGAATAGAAATCATGGTGAACCACAGAGTGGGTTTGCACGAAGACCTGGGCGTTCCTTAGGTGCCACCAGATATCCGGGTCAGCAATGCTGTTGCTGTCGAAGACAAAGATCGATGCTCCCAGGGTCATGGCCAGCAACACTGGAAAAGAAAAAACCCTCATCCAGCTCGCCGACATAATCAGCGATATGGATCGGGCGGTGTTTTCTTCTGACCCAAGCTCGACCGGCGGCGCGACCGCTGTTTGCACGAATTCAGGCTAGCGCGCATCGTCTATGAGAGCTATTGAATTGCTTCCCAGCTTTGCAATAATTGCCGCCACACTATTCCATTCTGAAATCGTGCCGAATAGGAAAGAACATCTCTTACCCCTAGTCAGGTAATCGTTGGATTTAGGCAGCTATCGTCCTAGCATTTCGTTAGGGAGTTGTTTCATTGATGAGCAGGCACAAATCACCCAGAACTGCGACCGGCGATCAAGGATCGAGCCTGATTGAAACTGCGATGGTGGTGCCGATCCTGGTATTGATGCTGTGCTTCGCTGTTGACATTGGCTACTTCTTCATCGTGGCGGCGAACCTGGTGTCGTCGTCGCGCAATGCGGTGTTGTACTCGGGACAGGCATTCGTCTCGCCAGCGCAGCAACAAGTACCTTCGGCCGGAACATCCGGTTCGCTCTCGGATACTGCGGGAGTCGCGGGACTTGTGGGAGGCGATCTGTCCGGCCTGGCGAACATGTCCACTCAGACCACTGTAGAAGTGTGTTCGAAAGGGATTGGTGTTACGCAAACAACGAATGGATACGTTACCAACTGCAGCACATTCCCATCTGGTTCCTTGAGCTTCACGCCTGATCAGGATCCTGAGTCAACTAACGGGATGCTGGCGCAGCGGGTGGATGTGGTTTATACCGTCAGCCCGCCAATCCCGCTGAATTTCTTCACCTTCACCATGCCGGCGCTGTCAGTGCACTGGTCGGCCGAAATGCGGGCGATCGACTGATGAAGCCGGCAAGTCACGCGCGAATCCGCAAGACCTGCAACAGGATCATCGCCGAACCATGCGGATCGATTCTGATTGAATTTGCGTTGTCGGTGTGGACGCTGTTGCTGCTGACTTTCTTGATCTTCGAATTCTGCATGACGATTTATACCTTCAGCGTGCTGAGCAACGCGGCACGGGAGGGGGTGCGCTATGCCATCGTGCATGGCACCGACAGTTCTTCGTGTAGCGGGCCCAGCAGCGGCTGTGGTGACACCACGGGCGGCAATATCAAGACGGTGGTGACGGGCTATGCCGCAGTTTCATTTCACAATCTGGCGGGCATGACGGTTACGCCGAGTTGGCCGGATGGGTCGTCCACCCCGGCCAGTCGCGTAAAGGTGACCATCAACTACCCGTATGTTGCCTATCTAAACTTGCCCGGATTTAATCCACCCACCATGCAGATCACTGCCGAAGGACGCATTGTGTATTGAAAGGCGACTATGACGTTCGGCGAGATCCAAAGCACACTTAAGACAAACCGCTCTCGCCACGAAGCTGGGCAGGCAAGCATTCTTGTAGTCGTGATGATGAGCTTGTTTCTGCTCGCGGTGCTGGCCTTTGCGGTTGACTACACCAACATCTGGTTCGTGCGCCAGCAGACGCAGGCCGCAGCGGATGCCGCGTGCGAAGCGGGGATGATGGACGTGTACCAAATTGCGGGGGGCGCGACCCTGCCGAATATGGGTTTCGCGCTGGGCAGTGGCGGCAGTTGCAGCAGCTACAGTTCCGGTGGTCCGACAATGTGCTGGTACGCCAACAAGAATGGCTTCAACGGCTACAGCGCCGGATCGGCGACCGTTTCGTGGACCTTCCCTGGTTCGGTTGCCGGTGTAACGCCTCCTCCCTCATCCGTCGCGCCTTATCCGTTCATGCAGATAAGCGTATCGCTGCCGATGAAAACTTATTTTGCTACCTTGCTGACCGCTAGCCAGACCCAGACGGTAGCCGCAAATTCGACTTGCGGGCTAACGCAGATCATGCAGGGCGCACCGATCATGATCCTGCATCCCACGATGTCGGGATCGCTGACCTATTCCGGCGGCGGCTCGCTGACGATTATGGGTGGGCCGCCGCGCAGCATTGTGGTCAATTCCAGCAGTGCAACGGCGGTGTCGTGTGCATCGAGCGGCGTGATCGATACGCGCAAGGGCGGGCCGAACTTCACCGGCTCCGATGTAGGAACCTATGGCGGACCGCACGTCGCGCCCGGCACTTCGACGGGATGTTATGGAACCAATGGCAACACTGGATTGCCTGCCGGCTTCAGCGGCGGGACAACGGGACATTGGGACTGGCCGGCGAGTCCGGTGCCGGATCCTTACTCGACGGTGCCGGCGGCAGCGGGCATGAAGAGTGTCATTCCGCTAACCAAAGCAACTCACAACGATGGGACCAAATACTACAACCTGGCCGCGCCCGAGATGGACGGCTGTCCCGACACCGCGCCGACGAACTATGGAAGCTACAACGACAGTACTTATTGGACCTGCAATCTAAGTAAGTACGGGAGCCAGTCATGGTACTGCCGCGGCTGCAAGGAATATGCTCCCGGCTACTATCCCAACGGCATCAGCGAGAGCGGCGCCGACGTGATCACCTTTCTGCCCGGCGTCTACTACATGGACGGCGACCTGGCGATTGGCGGCAGCGACACGATACGCATGGCGAAGGCCTGTGCCAACTCGCAGGGAGTGGTGAATACCACTCTCAATACCGGCAACTGCAGTCCTGTAACCCAGACCGCGGGTGCCAATGGCGGAGGCGGCGGAGGGCCGTGGACGTGGCACCAGACCGACGGCGTTATGTTCTATTTCCACGGCAGCGCCAAGCCGGTGATCAGCGGTGCGTCGGGAGCGCCCGCGTCCCCCAGGGTCGATAAGGTGCCGGCGACCGACCTGAGCTGCAATGGCAGTGCGCCGCCAGCCTACCTGAATCTGGCCGCAGCGCTCGATACGAACATCATGCTGGCGCAGTGCACGACGCAAGGCAGTTACTGGGACACGGCCGGCGATACGACCGATACGGTGGGCACGATACGCGGTCTGCTGATGTTCATGGACCACGGCGATACGGCGTCGCCGCAACTGCAGGGTTCGGGCACACTGGCATACACCGGCACGCTGTACTTTCACTCCAGCAGCTATGCGACGGTGTTTCAGATTCCCGGCGGGACGACGAATGGAACGTTGATCTGGGGCAATGTTGTGACCGACCAGATGCAGATTACCGGCAGCGGTGCGCTGACCATGGCGCTGAATCCCTCGGCGACGACACCGATTTTGAAGGTGGCGCTGCTGCAATAGCAGAATTCCCGATCTGGCTGGGGTCCAGGATGGGCGCGAGACCCACTCCGGCTAGAGATTATTTTGCGACTGACGGTGGTTTTGCGTGGATACTGGAAGTCGGCTCTAAGCGTGAACGGATCATCACTCTTCAGACCACCGGAAAGACAAGGTGGCTGCATGAGAGAACGGATTTGGAAGTTTGTCGAAGACGAGTCGGGTCAGGACCTGATTGAATATGCGCTGACGGCAGCGATTATCGGGTTGGCGTCGATCGCCGCAATGAGCGGCACGGCAAGCGCCATCAGCAATGTGTTCAGTGCGGTGGGAAGCGAGTTCAGCCTGGCGGTAGCATAGGTAGTCGTCCCATAGCCTGGGATTCGATGGCAAGCGGCGGTTCCGAGCAGAAGGGGGCAGTCGACTCGGTGCTAATGCGGCTCGCCCAGGATGCCAGCAGCAAGACACGAGTCTGATCGCCGAAGCTAGTCCGCCAGGATTGGCACGGGCAGATCGGCAACGGGTTCGGACTCGTCATCAGTTGCCGTAGCCGGCGCGAGCTCAAGAATCGAGCTCACCGGTTCCGGCTCGCGGGCGACTTGCGCAGTTTCGACCAACTCGTGAGCCAGTTCCGCTGCGGGTTCGTGCTCTGATTCGGGGTGGCCAAGCTCTTCGGGAACCAGTTCGCGCAGCAACACCACGGAACGGCCGGCTACATCGAGCGAGCCGTCCATCGGCTCTTCGTGGAATGGATTCTCCAGGTCGTGGGTGTTCATGAGCAACTTCCAGCCACGTCCGTGCGGCGACCGAGGAATGGTGTAGGTCACTTGCTCGCTGTAGGAGTTGAGCAGAATCAAGAACGAGTCATCCTTGAGCGGCTCGCCCATTTCGTCGGCGTCGTCGAGGGTGGCGCCGTTGAACATGACGGCGAGGCTGCGCATCCAGCCCGTGTTCCACTGCTCGTGTGTCATTTCCTGACCGTCGGTGCGATACCAGGCGATGTTCTTCGAAGACGGATGGTAGACGTCGCTGTCCTGGAAAAACTTGCGCCGGCGCAGATTGGGATGGGCTTTGCGGAACTGGATGAGCTGGCGCGTGAACTCCAATAGCTTGATGCGGCGCTCGTCCAGCCTCCAATCGTTCCAGCTGATCTCGTTATCCTGGCAGTAGGCGTTGTTGTTGCCGTGCTGGGTGCGGCCGATTTCATCGCCGCCGCACAGCATGGGAACGCCCTGAGAAAGAAATAGCGTCGCCAGCAAGTTGCGTTTCTGGCGCTCGCGCGCGTCGAGGATGTCGGGATTATCAGTGGGACCTTCGGCGCCCATGTTCCAGGAATAGTTGTCGTTGGCGCCATCCTGATTGTTCTCGCCGTTTGCTTCATTGTGCTTGTCGTTGTAGCTGACCAGATCTTCCAGCGTGAAGCCGTCGTGGGCGGTCACGAAGTTGATGCTGGCGTACGGCCGGCGGCCGTCGTGTTGGTAGAGGTCGCTACTTCCGGTGAGGCGGTAGCCAAGATCGGAGAGCTGACCCTCATCTCCCTTCCAGTAACGACGCACGGTATCGCGATATTTGCCGTTCCACTCCGCCCACAGCACGGGGAAATTGCCGACCTGATAGCCGCCGCTGCCGACGTCCCAGGGCTCGGCAATGAGCTTGACCTGCGAGATGACCGGGTCCTGGTGGATGATGTCGAAGAATGCGGCGAGGCGGTCGACGTCGTGCAGTTCGCGCGCTAGCGCCGCGGCGAGATCGAAGCGGAAGCCATCGACATGCATCTCCAGCACCCAGTAGCGCAGGCTGTCCATGATGAGCTTGAGCACCTGCGGATGGCGCACGTTGAGGCTGTTGCCCGTCCCGGTGTAATCCATGTAGAAGCGAAGATTGTCGGGGACGAGCTTGTAGTAGGTCGGGTTATCGATGCCGCGGAAGCTCAACATGGGGCCGAGCTGATTGCCCTCGGCGGTGTGGTTGTACACCACGTCGAGGATGACCTCGATGCCCTCGCGATGCAGCGCCTTGACCATCGCCTTGAACTCGGCCGCCTGCGCGCCCATCTCCCCGGAGCTGGAATATTCGGAATGCGGGCTGAAGTAGTTGAGCGTGTTGTAGCCCCAATAATTGCGCAGTCCGCGATCGACCAGCGTCTTGTCGTGAATAAACTGGTGCACCGGCATTAATTCCACGGCGGTGATGCCAAGCTGTTTCAGGTACTTCAACGCGGGCGGCGAGCCCAGACCCGCGTAGGTACCGCGCAGATCTTGGCGAATGCGGTGATTCAGCCGGCTGAACCCCTTGACGTGCATCTCGTAGATGACAGAATCGGCGAGCGCAATGCGCGGCAAGCGGTCGTGCTCCCAATCGAAATACGGATTAACCACCACGCTCTTGGGCATGCCGCTGGCACTGTCGCGGCGATCGATGTTGAGGTCAGCATTGTCCCCGCCGAAGCGGTAGGGGTAGATGGGTTTTTGCCAGTCAATACGGCCGGCAATTGCTTTGGCATAAGGATCAATGAGCAGCTTGGCGGGATTAAAGCGCAGTCCGCGCGCCGGTTCCCAAGGGCCGTGAACGCGGTAGCCGTAGAGCTGGCCGGGCTCCAACCCGGGAACGTAGCCGTGCCAGATGAAGGCAGTCTGTTCGCTCAGTTGAACGCGGTCGGTCTCCCGACGGCCGCGGCTGTCGTAGAAACATAGTTCGACTCTGCTGGCATTTTCCGAGTACAGAGCGAAGTTGACTCCAGTTCCATCCCAGGTGGCGCCCAGTGGAAACGGTTTTCCAGGTAGACAGCGGCGTTCCATTGCTCCTCCGCCTAAAATTTGGCATAAGTTGGATGCCAGAAATGTGTCAAAGCGCGCAAAGTTAGGTTAAAAGCCTACCTTTTTTGCCCGGGCGGGCATCTTATCAACCAGCCATGTCTGCCACTGTGCTGGGAAAGTGTGCTAACCCGGAATGCCAAGCCGAGTTCAAACGGTTAGGCACCGGCAGGATTTACAGCTTGCCGGTGACCGATCCTCAGGCTTGGGGACTTCCGCCGCACGTCAAGCAAAAGGTCGTCTGGCTGTGCTCGAAGTGCGCCGCAACCAACCATGTAGAATTCGATAAGCAGCACTGCCGGGTGCTGGTCGTGAGCCGGCTGCAGTTTCATCGCCAGTCGGCCTAGCAGTCCGTTTACCCTCTTTGGTTATACTGCTGCAACGCGAGTCCGCTTCGCGCGTCGAATAGCTCATGGTATCCCGCGCCCAACCCATCAGCGAGCAGGACCTGCGCGATCTTGGCTTTGGTTCGGTCGTCTCGCGCGAGAGCCATCAGCGCCTGCTGAATCGTGACGGCAGCTTCAACGTCGAGCGCAAAGGGCTGGGCCTTATGGCCTCGTGGAGCCCGTACCACGTTCTGCTGACCATGTCGTGGCCGCGCTTTATGCTGCTCGGCGTCGGTGGTTACGTCATAGCGAATGCGGTCTTCGCGCTGGCCTACCTCGCCTGCGGGCCCAGCGCGCTGGTTGCCACGGTTCCCGGGATGATTCACCATGCGTTCTGGACCGCATTCTTCTTCAGCGTAGAGACGCTGTCGACCATCGGCTACGGCAACACCGTACCCGTTGGCTATGCCGCCAATATCGTTGTCACGATCGAAGCTCTTGCCGGACTGATGGCCTTTGCCATCGCCACCGGCCTGGTCTTCGCACGTTTCTCGCGGCCCACGGCGAACGTCCTGTTCAGCAGCCATGCGGTGGTCGCGCCTTACCATGGCATACATGCGCTGGAGTTTCGCGTGGCCAACGCGCGCTCCAATGAGTTGATCGAGGTCTCGGCCAAGGTCATCATCAGCCGCTTTGAGGATGTCGATGGCATGAAGACGCGGCGCTATTATCCGCTGCCTCTGGAACGCGACGGCGTGGTCTTTCTTCCCTTGACCTGGACGGTGGTGCATCCCATTGACGAACAAAGCCCGCTACACGGCGAGACGCTGGAGTCGTTGCGCAACTCCAATGCCGAGGTTCTGGTGTTGTTGAAGGCCTTCGACGAGACGTTTTCGACTATTGTGCAAACCCGCACTTCGTTCGCCTACGAGGATATCGTTTGGGGCGCGCGCTTCGCCGACGCTTTCATGGCACATGCCGCCGAGCGCTTCACCAGTCAGCGCCTAAGCCGTGGCAAGAACAACCGCAAGGTAGCCGTTGATATGCGGCTCTTCGACATTATCGAGCCGGTAGTGGAGCGACTCCCGGAGTAGTTCAAAAAACCTTTTCACCACAGAGACACAGCGGACACGGAGAAGACGGAAGATCTCAAGAAGGATCTATGAGATCGTGACTTGCCTAGCCTCCGCGCGAGGCGATCGATGGCATCTCTATTGCAACTCAGCGCGGGGATTAGCCGTTGAATATCCCGGGCTACTCACGCACAATATCCTCGGCTTTCCTGACCGAAGTTAACGGTCTGTTACGAGATTCTGCAGTTCAGCTTCAGCGCCGGCGATTTGTGTCAGCCTGCGCCCAACACAAAGTGGAGGAATTATGGCTGAAGCGATTTTGGGTGGATTGGCGAAGAAGGTAACGGGATGGTCGATCGTCCTGGCGGTCCTGATGATCATCGTGGGCATCATCGCAATGTTGGCGCCGTGGGAATTCGGCTTGGTAATTGCTCTGGTCGTTGGCTGGTCGGCCATCTTCAACGGAGTGGCGCAGATCATCTATGCCTTCCGTACGCATGGCGGATTGCATGTCGCGCTGGAAATTATTCTTGGGATTATCTACATCATTGCCGGAGTCTATCTGCTGATGCATCCGGTTGGCGGCCTGCTGGCCTTGACCCTGATTCTGGCATGCTTTCTGCTGGTCTATGGAATCTTCGCGCTGGTGCTGGCGTTCCGGATCAAGCCGCTCAAAGGCTGGGGATGGGTGCTGTTCGACGCCATCGTTACGATTTTGCTTGGCCTCCTGATCTGGGCGCACTGGCCCATCAACTCCGACTGGGTGGTGGGAACGCTGTTCGGCATCAGCATCTTCATGTCGGGCATCACGCGGTTGATGGTTGCGCTGGCGCTGCGCGGCGCAGTCAACGCGGCTTAGCTTCGAGTTTCGAGTTTTTAGTCCCACCCAGGCAAAGTCGGCTTGGGCGGCGCGCTTGGCGAGGTGCTATTTCTGCAAGGCTCCGAGCAATCGGAGCCTTTTTCCGATTGATGCCGCATTCTGGGCATGCGGGTATACAATTCGAGCAACTCGGACAAAAACCATGGGGATTACCGTCGAAGCTAACTTCGGCGCGGTGTTGGATGCCGCTCCGGACGCTATGCTGATCGTCGATCGGCAGGGTCGTATTGTGCTCGCCAACACGCTAAGCGAGCAGATGTTCGGCTATCCGCGCAAGGAGTTGGTTGGGCAGAAGGTCGAAGTCCTGGTACCGCCGCGTTTCCGCTCCAAGCATCCGGGACATCGTTCGGGCTATTTCTCCGGCGATCCGCACGTACGGCCCATGGGCGCCGGACTGGAGCTCCTTGGGCTGCGCAAAGATGGCAGCGAGTTCCCCGTCGAAATCAGCTTGAGTCCGGTGGAGACGGCAGACGGTCTCATGGTGATCAGCGCGGTGCGTGACGTCACCGCCCGCAAAGGTGCCGAGGACAAGTTTCGCGCGCTGCTGGAGTCCGCTCCCGATGCCATGGTGATTGTCGATCAGCGGGGGAAGATCGTGCTGATCAACTCCCGCACAGAAGAGTTGTTCGGCTATCCACGACACGAGTTGCTGGGTTACTCCGTGGAAGTTCTGGTCCCGGAGCGCTTTCACGGACAACATTCCCAACATCGTGCATCATACTTTGCAGACCCTCGCCAGCGGCCGATGGGAGAAGAGCTGGAGCTCTTTGGCTTGCGCAAGGACGGTAGCGAGTTTCCACTCGAGATCAGTCTCAGCCCGATCAAGACCTCCGAAGGCATACTGGTGGCGAGCGCGATTCGAGATATAACTGTGCGCAAGAAAGCTGAAGACAAATTCCGCTCGCTGCTGGAAGCCGCTCCCGATGCCATGGTGATTGTGGACGATCGCGGGAAGATCACTCTGGTCAATGCCCAAACCGAAAAGCTGTTTGGATACACCCGCGCCGAGCTGGTTGGTCAACTGGTAGAGATGCTGATTCCGGAGCGCTATCGCGACCAGCATCCACGGCATCGCGGCGATTTCTTTGACGATTCGAAATTCAGGCCGATGGGAGTTGGCCTTGAACTTTTTGGATTGCGCAAGGATGGTAGCGAGTTTCCGGTCGAGATCAGCCTTAGCCCGCTGGTCACGGAGACGGGAAAGTTCGTTACCGGCGCCATTCGAGACGTAACCGAGCGCAAGCTTGCCGACGAGCAGATCAAGAAGCTCAACGATGAACTGGAAGAAGCTCTGCGGCGCTCGGAGCGGCTGGCTGCCACGGGCCGGTTGGTCGCGACCATCGCCCATGAGATCAATAATCCTCTCGACGCGCTCACCAACCTGATGCACCTGCTCAAGCACAATCCGTCGATGGATGAAGGCGCGGCGGAGTTGGTGGATCTGGCTGAGCGCGAGGTGCGCCGGTTATCGAATATCAGCCGTCAGACGCTGGCGCCGCATCGCGAGACCAAGTTCCCGGTTGTGACCAAGCTTTCTGAATTGCTCGACGATGTTTGTGCTATGTACCGGCCGCGGCTGCAAGCGGCCAAGATCGACGTCGAGAAGCATTTCGAAATCGCCGGCGAGGTCACGATCTACCCCAGCGAACTTCGCCAGGTTTTCACCAACCTCATAACGAATGCCATTGATGCCATCGGGCAGCATGGCCGTTTGTCTCTGGCAATCGAACGAGTCGACGACACGCAGGTTGTCGTCAAGGTCCGCGACAGTGGCTGCGGCATTCCTCCGGAAAATCTTCAGAGCATCTTCGAACCATTCTTCACGACAAAAGGCGAGCAGGGAACCGGCATCGGCTTGTGGGTCATCAAGGGCATCGTCGACAAACTCGGCGGCAAGATCGAAGTTCAGAGCTCGACGACCGGCGAAACAGGAACCTGCTTCAGCATCTTTCTTCCGGCCAACAGGGCGAACGGCGGTCGTCAACAGGTGAGCGAAGACTCCCCCGCGGCGGTATCGACGCCCCGCGCCTCGCAAGCGGGATGAAGACAACGGGCTCCCTGACGTGTGCTGCGCCTCGGCAAGCGCATGGTCCAAGACAGTTGCGGCACGCGCCTTGACGTTGGCTCGCGGACCACACTAGAGTCAAAACGCGCCTTCCCGCTCGATAAGCAGGCGCAGAAGCCGCTGTCATGTATTGGAGACGAGGTTGAGGACCAGGCCCGCTGCAGCCAGAAAAAAGACCAAGACCGTCCCTGAGACACCGCAAAAAGGCTGGACACGGTTCGCGAAACAAAGCGTGATCCTCGGCGTCCTGCTGGCTGTCGCCACGTTCGTCGTTTACCTGCCGGTCGACCATCATCCCTTCGTCAACTATGACGACGTGGTCTACGTCGTGAACAATCCCCACATTCAGTCGGGCCTGGATTGGGACACGATCTCCTGGGCCTTCACGACGTTCTACCAATTCAACTGGCATCCCCTGACGTGGATCTCGCACGCCATCGATGTCCAGATGTTTCAGCTCGAGCCTGCTGGCCATCACGTCACGAACATGTTGCTGCAGATCGTGAACGCGCTACTGCTCTATTGGGTGCTGATGCGCGCGACGGGCTACGTCGGGCGAAGCGCGATGGTTGCGGGATTGTTTGCGCTGCATCCCGTAAACGTCGAGTCGGTAGCGTGGGTCTCGGAACGCAAGAACCTGCTGAGCATGATGTTCTTCCTGCTCGGCCTGGGAGCGTATCGCTGGTACGCGGCCACCGACAGTGCAGCGCGCGATGGAGCAAAGCATGCGGGAAAGGTCCAATCTCCGCTCGGACGCTACATCTTGATGGCGCTGCTGTTTGCCATGGGGCTGATGTCGAAGCCGCAGATCATCACCTTCCCATTTATTTTGCTGCTGTGGGACTATTGGCCGCTGCAGCGAGTCGCTCTTCGCTATTCGCCCTTCGCTATTCGCCAGAGGCATGCTCCCGGCCTGCCTGCCGAAAGGCAACTTGCGAAGGACGAGCAGCGATTTGTTGGCGAAGAGCGAAAAGCAAAGAGCGAAAAGCGATTCCTGTGGCTCGTGAAAGAGAAACTTCCGCTGTTCGCTCTCTGCGCAGCCAGCGCCGTCGTCACCGTGATGGCACAGAAGCACGGCGGTGCTGTGGTTTCACTGGAAACCTATCCCTTCTCAATTCGACTGACGAACGCCATCGTGGCTTACGTGCGCTACATCGGCAAATGTTTCTGGCCGACGAACCTGATCCCAATCTATCCCCATCCCTGGCATGTGTTGCCGATGGTTCAGGTGATTCCCGCGCTGGTTTTGCTGTTAGGAATAACGGCGCTGACGGTCGCGGCCCGCGGCCATCGCTACTTGTTGGTGGGCTGGCTCTGGTTCCTGGGAGCGCTGGTGCCGATGATCGGCCTGGTTCACGTCGGCAATCAGGCAATGGCCGACCGCTATGCATACTTGCCGTTCATCGGGTTGTTCATCATGATCTGCTGGGGAGTGGCGGAGTTTGCTGAGTGGCGACAGATCCCAGTCACGGTCCTCCGCACCGCCGGGGCAATCGTTCTTGTGATTTTGGCAGTACTAACCCACCATCAGCTCGCTTACTGGAACGACAACATCACGCTGTGGACACATGCCATCAACTCCAGCACCGACAATTACGTGGCTCACGACAATCTGGCGCTGCTGCTCATCGAGCGGGGCCAGGCCGACGAGGCGATGAAGCACTTCCACGCTGCGCTGGCAATTTATCCTTCCGATCCAACCAGCAATCTTCAGATCGCGATTTACGATCACCAGCAAGGCCGTTTGCAGGACGCCATCGCGCGCTACGACCAGATGATCAGCCAGACTCCCGACGGCGCCGGCCGCGCGGAACTGCTCGCCAATCGGGGGCTGGTCTATGTCGACCTGAAGGACGGCGAGCATGCTAAGGGGAGCTTTGAACGCGCCATAGCGATGGACCCTAACAATTACCGCGCATGGATCGGTCTGGGCGTGCTGGCCGTGCGCTCCGGCGATCTCAACCTGGCGATCCAGAATTTCCAGCGCGCCACGACCTCCAAGCCGACTGAGCTGAGCTACACCCTGCTGGCGAAAGCCTTGGATCAAGCCGGACGCACCAGCGAAGCTCAGGCTGCGCGAGAACGAGCCAAGCTGTTGTCCGGCAGGAAAGGTGCTCAGGCTCCGGCGGAAGGTCTGCTCGCGTATTAACCATCCTAAACTTCCGTGCCTTGACGCTACCTTTTCCTAGCAATAGAGTCGAACTAACGGAGAACGTGCGCCTTGGAGACCCTCGTCGGGAAAAGCATTCTGCACTACACCATCGTCAAGAAGTTAGGCGCTGGCGGAATGGGTGTGGTGTATGAGGCGGAAGATTCTCGCCTGGGCCGTCACGTTGCCCTGAAATTCCTGCCGCGTGAACTCGAACAGGATCCCAATGCGCTGGAGCGCTTCCAACGGGAAGCGCGGGCCGCGTCCGCACTGAACCATCCCAATATCTGCACGATATACGCCATCGAAGAGTGCGACGGTCAGCACTTCATCGCCATGGAGTTGCTAGAAGGCCAAAGTCTCGAGCAGAAGATCGATGGCCAGCCGCTGCCGCTGGACAAGCTTCTCGATATTGGGATTCAGGTGACCGACGCCTTGGACGTCGCTCACACCAAGGGCATCGTTCACCGCGACCTGAAGCCGGCGAATGTCTTCGTCACAACGCGCGGACAGGCCAAGATTCTGGATTTCGGACTGGCCAAGCTGATCTACGACCGCCGCGCCGCGATGGAGACCGTGGCCGGCAACGCTCCCACGGCATCGCCGGTGATGCTGACCTCGCCCGGAACCGCTGTGGGAACAGTTGCTTACATGTCTCCGGAGCAGGCGCGCGGCGAAGAACTGGACGGCCGCAGCGATTTGTTCTCCCTCGGGGGAATTCTCTACGAGATGGCGACCGGCAGGATTCCCTTCGAAGGCAACACATCGGCGGTTATCTTTCAGGGAATTCTCGATCGCACACCACGTCCGCCGGCCGAACTGAATCCCGCGCTGCCGCCGAAGCTGGACGAGATCATCGACAAAGCGCTGGAGAAAGATCGCGACCTGCGCTATCAGAGCGCGGCTGAGATGCGAGCCGATTTGAAGCGCCTGAGGCGCGACAGCTCGGGCTACAGTTCGCGAGCCGGCGTTGCGGCAGCTTCCTCCGCTTCCTCTCCGGCGGTGCAGGCGGCAGGCAGCTCTGCCAAGGAGATTCCCGCGGCGGCTTCCAAAGCTCGTCGCGGCGGATTCAACATCGTTATGGCGGTCAGTCTCGTCATGATCGGCGTGGGCGCCTACGGGCTCTACACCCGTTTCGCACAATGGCGAGGTGATGCCGGGCCGGTTCCTTTCCAGAGCATGAGCATGGAGAAGCTGACCAACTCCGGTCACGTCATCCTGGCGACGGTCTCGCCGGATGGCAAATACGTTGTCAATGTCGTCGACGAGGGACATGGGCAGCAAAGCCTGTGGATGAGGCACGTTGCGACCGGCAGCAACGCACAAATCATGCCGGCGGCGGAGGGTGGATACGTCGGGCTAACCTTCTCGCCTAACGGAGATTTTCTCTACTTCGTGCGGGGAGACACGCAGCATCAGGGCGTAGGATTTCTCTACCAGATTCCAGTGCTGGGCGGCACGCCGCGAAAACTTGTCGACGATGTCGATAGCGCCGTCAGCTTCTCACCCGACGGTCAGCAGATCGTCTACCTGCGCAACAGCGGTACCGATGCCAGCTCCAGCCTGATCATTGCTCACGCCGACGGAACTGGCGAGCACGTGCTCTCCAAACTCCCGCTACCCGGCTACTTCGATCCGGCATGGTCGCCCGATGGCAAATGGATCGCTGCGACGTCACTCGTGCTGGGCAGCCCTGATCCGGGACGATTGGTCCTGCTCAATCCGGAGACGGGCAAGGAGAAGACTGTTTATGCCGCCGTCGCCGGCTTGCATAAGCCCGTGTGGATGCCGGACGGCAAGCACCTGGTACTCATCTTCCACGATGTTTCCAGCGACTGGAATGGGCAAGTTGGTGAGGTCGCCATAGCTGCCGGCAAGTTGCATCGCATCACCAATGACCTGAATTCTTACAGCGATCGCACGCTCGGTGTCACCAAGGACGGCAATCAACTGGTGGCGATCCAGATCACTCCGGAAGCCGGTATCTACACCATGAGCTCCGATCCGAATGGCAGCGCCAGCGCCAAGGAGATCGACAGTCACGAAGACATTGGCGTGGGCTGGCTGCCGGACGGACGCCTGGTCGCGATGGACTACCAGAGCCATATTGCGACCATGAAGGCCGACGGCAGCAATCGCACCGTCGTCTTTCAAGAGCATCTTCCGATGTCGGGATTGTCCGTGTGTCACGACGGCGCCTCCGCGTTGTTTTCGATGAACAACAAGGACACGAAGGGAATTAACATCTGGCGTCTCGATTTGCAGAACGGCTCGGCAACCGCCCTCACCAAGGGCAAACAGGATCAGAATGCCTCCTGCGCGCCGGATAGCAAATCGTTCCTCTACACCAGTATGGATACGGGCAAGCGCCTGCTGATGCAGATGCCGATCGCCGGGGGCGCTCCCAAGCAGCTCAGCGATAAGCTGATTGAGTTGGGCGTGTTCTCGCCCGACGGTAAGCAAATCGCGGCCCTGACCGAAGAGGGTACAGGCGTCAATACCAAGGTTGAGATCGCGATTCTTCCCGCCCAGGGAGGTTTGCCGGTCAAGGCGTTCCCGACCGTCTTCGGAATTTCCAATTACTTTCAGTTCTCGCAGGATGGTAAGTCGCTGTATTATCCGGTAACCGCCAAAGGTGTTTCCAATATGGGCGTGCAGCCGATTGGCACCAGTAGCGTAACTCCGGTGACCAACTTCGATGACCTGATCATCTATAGTTACGATTACGACTGGAAGAACAAGCGGCTGGCGGCAGCCCGCGGCCGCAACAATACCGACGTTGTTATGCTCACGCAGCAGCAGGCGCAACCATGAAGATCTGGCCCATGTTTTGCAAAGCCTGTGGACAAGGTATCGATCGCGGTGACAAATTCTGTCGCAACTGCGGCGTACCGCTCCCGCAAGAGCCCATCGAATCGGCTGTGGCCGCGAGTGCGGCTGCCGCTACGACGGGCGAACCTCCGATCGCCGTAGCCACGTCTACGGCAGAGCTTCAGCGGCCGTTGCCGATACCCAAGGCTCTCCTTACCGAAGTCGCCACCGTAACGGCTGTTGAGGAAAAGCCATCGCCGCCCGCAACCGCGACTGCGGCCGCCGCGCCGCCGATGTCTGATGCGGGTAAGACCGCTTCGTCGGATCGGGATCGGGATCGCCCGCGTGATGATGCGCCCGCCCCGGCTCTGGAACCGAAGCCAGCGGCTGCTTCTCCGACGCAGAAGCCCGCAGAGGCGAAGTCTGAGGTTATCGAGGCCGCCCCACAAAAGGCGGCAGAAGCGAAGCCTGAGGCCAGTGATACGCCCGCCCAATCCGCATCGGAGAAGCCGGTTCAATCCTCCGACAGTTCGGCACAACCCGCACCGATACAGCTGGCTCCGTCTTCCATGAGCTCAGTGGAACGCGAGCCGAAAAAACAGCCTCAGCCGAGCGATGTGCCAGCCGGGAAATCATCTCCAGTCAGCGCTGCGGCTGTTGACCTGCAGTCCGCAGGCGCTCCGAAGCCGCAGGCCGAGCAACCCGCTGTTCCTGAGAAGCAAGATCAAGCTGTTGTCTCGACCTCGGTAGCGACGGTGCAAGAGACAGCGACTCCGGACGACGTCGACCGCGAAGCTGGGGCTCGGCCAGTTCGACTCTGTCCTCAATGTCACCGACTGGTTGGCGAGGATGACAAGTTTTGCGAGCGCTGCAGAGCGAAACTCGATCAGCCCGCTCCACCGCAACCGGGGGCCATTCCGGCCGTCAGCGAGCAGCACTATGGAGTACCGTCCTTTGCTGGATACGCTGCCGAACCTGCCCCGAGAAAGGCTGCCGAGGATCGTCCAAATGACCTTGGAGTCTCTGATCCCAGTGGTGTCGATGCAATCGCCAATTTACGAATTCGGAAACGGCGCGGTTTGTCGGCGGTTGAGATCCTGGTCGCCGTTATCCTGCTTGTAGGAGCGGGTGTCGCCGTGTGGATGTTGCGTTCTTCGCAGCCGGCCAAGAGCTCGGCGCCAGCTCTCACTGTTGCCGTGACTATCTCACCCGCGCGGGCGAAGGTAGCAGCGGGGCACGGAGTTGACTTCGCCGCCACCGTTACCGGCACAGACAATTACAACGTCGATTGGGCGATCGAAGAAGGGGATAACGGGGGACGCATCGTTCCCCGAGGAGCCAAAGCCAAGAATGGAACCGTGTCGACTCTAGCGGTCTACATGGCGCCAAAAACCCCGGGAACCTATCACCTGACCGCGACCAGCAAAGCCGATCCGGGCAAGTCGGCGTCGGCAATTATTACGGTGACGGGGAAGTAATTCGCCTGCCGATGACCGCATTTACAACTGGCAACCCACAACTCACGGTTGGCTAATGGGATTTTGCTGGGCGGATTTCGCTGAATCCCTCGTTATTGATTGCGAAATGAAAGATGCGCTTACTCGTGCGAAGGTCGAGATGGCTGTTGTCGATCCATTCCAGCGCAGCCTTGTAATCGGGATCACTCGGTACCGTGTCGCGTAGCATCTTGCCGTCGGGGGCGAGTATTACCACGTACCAGTCGTCCTCGGGTCCGATTAGATCGGTGAATGCCACCCACTTGTCGTCGGGCGACCAGACAAAAACTGGAGTGCTTGTTCCAATGTCGTGGCTGTGACTATAGTCAGAGTTCCTCCCCGCCGACTCCGGCGGATAAGCGGCATCGCCAGGATTCAAACTCACAGAGTCATACTCTTTCATACAGGGCATCCCTGTTCCCTCCTCGCGCGGGTCATCGCACCAATACGCCACGTCCCACGTGGCGACTACCTGCCGGTTATGCGACCAGGTGTATTCGAAGCCGCCCGACATGACCTTGATGGTCTTGCCAGAACCAGGATTCATCAACCAATACATGCAGTTCGCATGACCACACGTCATTGCCCCGATGCGCCAATCGTCGAGCCAATCCAGACGATCAAACTCTTTGGGCACATAGCCTTCCGGGATGATCCGTCGCAGGACGTTCCCGCTTAAGTCCAACAGGACAAGCTCTTCCTCGGGCGCATTGAGCTGTACCGGATGATCGACGACATAGACGAGGGCGCTGCCGGACGGGGAGAGGGTTGGCAGCCGCTTAGGAATGCCATCGTGCGTCAACTGCCGGCTGCCGGAGCCTTCCTGTAACCAAATCTCGTTGTCGATAACGGAAACCGAAACTGGCGGACCTGCCGGGGTTTGCGGAATCAGCGCTATGGTTACTAGCAAAAAGAGCCACATAGCAACCCCCTCGCTCCAGACTCCACCTGCTGGCCACTGACCGGCACTGACAACCGACGACTGGCTACTGGCCACTGCTTTTCAGCATCTGCTCTGCATGCTTCAGAGACGTCTCGGTTAGCTTGGCGCCGCTGATCATTCGCGCAATTTCTTTCATGCGCTCTTCCGCATCAAGCGATCGCACCAGAGTCTTCGTCCTGCCCGACGCCTCGCGTTTTTCGATAAGAAAATGCTGATCGGCGAAGGATGCAATCTGCGGCAGGTGGGTGATGCAAAGGACCTGCTTGGTTCGCGATAGCTGCTTCAACTTCTTGCCTACCGCTTCCGCCGCGCGGCCGCCAATGCCGCTGTCGATTTCATCAAACACCAGCGTTCGCTGCGACGCCTCCGTGCGCCCGCCGGGTGCCCCATCCTTCTCGGCTTCTTTTGCCCAGAGGATGGGTCGAATCCCATTTCTGCCGCCTCGCTTGGCCTGTCCCGCCTCCACGCTGGTTTTCAGCGCCAGCATCACCCGCGACAACTCGCCACCCGAAGCGATCTCGTCCACCGGTCCCAGCGGCTCCCCAGGATTCGCCGAGATCATATACTGCACCTGATCGAAGCCTCGCGCTGTCCAATTTGCTTCTTCGTCGGTGCCGCTGACTTCGACTTTGAAGCGCGCCTTCATTGCCAGTTCGTTGATCTCGCTCTCCACCAGCTTCTCCAGCTTGCGCGCCGCTTCGTAGCGCTGGCGCGAGATCGCACGCGCCGCTTGCAGATACTGTTCGGCCGCGTTCGCCAGCTCGAGGTGCAACTTGCGCAGCACCTCGTCCTTGTTCTCCATCTCGTTCAGCTTGCGCTCGAGTTCATCGCCCAAAGCGGTCACGTCTTCCAGCTTCGGCCCGTACTTGCGCTTCAGCCGATCCAGTGCCGCCAGCCGGTCTTCCACTTCGGCAAGGCGTTCCGGCGACGCTTCGATGCCCTCGCCGTAATCGCGCAGCCTTTGGCCGATGTCTTCGATGGTGATGCGCGCCGATTCCAACTCGGGCACGGTGTCGCGAAACTGCTCGTCGAAGCGCAAAAGTTCCTCGATCTGCTTCGTCGCAGCCCGAATCGACGCTGCTGCTGAGCCATCGCCTTCGTAAAGCGAATCGTAGGCCCCCATGGCAGCGTTGCGAACGCGTTCTGCATTGGCCAAAACGCGCTTCTCCGACTCCAACTTCGTATCTTCTTCCGGCTGCAAACGCGCATCGGCGATTTCTTTCCGCTGATACGTCCACAGATCCATCATTCGCAAGCGGTCGTGCTCGTCACGCTCTAGGTCAGCAATGCGATGCCGCACCTGCCGCCACGCCTCGAATGCGGTCGTCACGCCAGAGTCATCGCAGCCGGCAAAGCTGTCGAGCAGCGCCAATCGAGATCCCGCATCGAACGCCAATACCGCTTCGTTTTGCGCGTGAATTACCGCCAGATGCGGAGCGAGCTGTTTGAGGACGGTCACGGTTGCCGGCTGATTGTTGATGAAGACGCGGCCTTTGCCGCCTGCCGAGATTTCGCGCCGCAGAATGATTTGCTCCTCTTCGCTATCGATGCCGTTGGCTTCGAGCACGGCGCCGATCGCAGGAGAATCGGCATCAAACACAGCTGCGACGGTCGCTCGTTCCGTCCCGTGCCGGACCGCATCGCTGGAGGCTTTATCGCCCAGCAAGAGGGCGAGCGCGTCGATGAGAATGGATTTGCCCGCGCCGGTTTCGCCGGTCAGAAGATTCAGACCAGCGCCAAATTCCACGGCGACGTTGTCGATGACCGCGTAGTTTTCGACGCGCAATTCGAGCAGCACAGTGAGGTCTCGCTGCTGCGAAGTGTAGCAGGACAGCCGTCAGTGGGGAATCGCTGTTCGCCATTCGCTCTTCGCCTTTCGTTCTTCGCTATCAGGGCGGCGATGAGATGGCCGAGATACAGGCCGACATTGCGGATCAGCTTCATGGCGGGACTCTAGCGAAAAGCGAACAACGAACAGCGAACAGCGGCCCCGTTACTCCACAGGAACCTCATCGCGTAATAACGCTCCTGACACAACAAATGCATATAATGCCAGTAACGAAAGTAGAGTCTCCTGCGTCTCATGAATGTGTTCTACTCCGTACTCGCCTTGGCCCTCGGCGGTGAAATCTCAGGTCTGATTGAAACCAGCGGTCTCGTCGCCAAAGCTGTCCTCGTCATCCTCCTGGTGTTCAGTCTCGGCTCGTGGGTGATCATCTTTTCCAAGTGGGGACTTTTCCGCCGAGCGCGGACGCAGAGCAACCGCTTCATCCGGATGTTTCGCAAGTCCGAGCGGCTGAACGAGGTTGCCGCGGTGGTCGAGCAGTTCAAGCCCAGCCCGCTGGTCGCGGTCTTTGAAGGCGCGTACGGCGAGCTGCGCAAGCAGACCACATATCCCATCCGCATGACGGCATTGCAACGGGCCACGCAGATCGCGTGTTCCGAAGAGCTGACGCGACTGGAGAGCCGCCTGCCCTGGCTAGCCACGGTCGGCGTGGTTTCACCTTTCATCGGATTGTTCGGAACCGTCTGGGGCATCATTGACGCGTTTCACGGTCTTGGGACCGCCGGCTCCGCGACGCTGCGTGCCGTCGCGCCCGGCGTCTCGGAAGCGCTGATCACGACTGCTGCCGGACTCTTCGCCGCCATTCCTGCAGTCATCGCCTACAACATGTTCACCCAGCACATTCGCGAGTTCGGCGCGCGCATGGATGACTTCAGCCTGGAGCTGATGAACGAAGTTGAGCGCGCGCAAGCCGGAGCCACGCGCCAGCCTGCAGCGGTGGAGCGGCGGTAATGGCTTTCACCAACTCACAAGGGCGCACGCAATCCTCGCTCGCGGACATCAACGTTACGCCGCTGGTCGATGTTGTGCTCGTGCTGTTGATCATCTTCATGGTGACTGCGCCGGTGCTGCAATCGGGCATCGAGGTCAACGTTCCGCATACCAAGACCGTCAAGGAAATCACCGAGGAGCGGTTGGTCATCACCATTGACCGAGATCAGAATGTGTTTCTGAATAGTCAGCCGATCAACATCAACCAGATCGGCCAGCGCATTCGCGAAAAGGTACGCGATCCCGAAGGCCAGGCGGTTTACCTGCGTGCCGACGAGAACGTTCCCTTCGGAGCATTCGCAACCGTGATGGACGCAGTGAAGCAATCCGGCATCACCAATGTGAGCATCGTCACCCAGCCGCTGGAGACGCATGGCAGCCGACGTTGATCTATTTCCGACCGAAGGCAATCTGGGCATTCCTCTGCTCAGCTCGGTCATGCTGCACGTTGGCCTGTTTGCCCTGGCGCTGTTCGGATACCTCATTCCCGTCGGCCGCGGCGAAAGCTGGGGCGGAACGACCGGCGGAGGCGGCGCGATGAGCGCAACGCTCGTGAGCAGCATTCCGCTGCCCGCTCCGCAGACACAAACCCAGAATGTTCTGGCCAATCAATCCAAGGGCCTGACGCAATCTCCGCCGAAGGAGAAGCCCAAGGAAGAACCGAAGGCAATTCCGATTCCCGCGCCTGAAGCCAAGCGCGTCGGTCCGCACGACACAACGCCGAAGAAGCCGCCGCCAAAGGAAGTCGCCAAAGTAGAAGACAACAAGATTCCATTCGGAGAGGGCGGTCCTGTCAGCGGTCCGTATGGTTCGTTCTCGGCGGGCGGAGCTAAGGGCGGATTGAGCTTCAGCGGCGGCACCGGCGATTTCGGCAGCCGCTTCGGATGGTATGTCGACGCAGTGCGGCGCAAAGTTTCTGAAAACTGGCTGAAGTACGAAGTCGATCCGAATGTCGATACCGCGCGTCGGGTTTACATCTACTTCGAGATCGATCGCTCCGGCGCGCCAGGCAGCATCCGCGTGGAACAGTCGAGCGGAGTTCCGTCGCTTGATCAGTCAGCGATGCGGGCGTTGCAGAGAATCGACACATTTGGTCCCTTGCCGCCGGAGTACAACGGTCGTTATGTCGCGGTTGAGTTTTGGTTTGATTACAAGCGGTAACTCTGGAACAGAGGATGTCGCTCCGTGAAGATCCGCACCCATAGAGGCTAGAACGCGAATTGACTTATTTAAGTCGCAGGAAAGATAATGACCATATGAAATCGAATGCTATTCGTACCTCGCTGGATGTGCCGCGCGATCTTCACGCGCGGCTTCATGAGGCGGCTGCGCGCAAGGGCTGTTCGGCGCGCAAGTTGATTCTGGCGGGGATCCAGCGCGTTGTCGAGGAAGCGAAAGGGGCACGACCGAGACGACGGCTTAGCCTTGATCCACCACTGATCCGTCCCGCGGGCCGGCGCATCCATGTCGCCGAAGGAAAGGCATATGACCTCATTGAGCTTCCCTGACATCAATGTCTGGCTTGCCATCGCAGCGCCCGAGCACGTTCACGCTCCCGTTGCCAAAACTTGGTGGGAGCAGGAAAACGGGACGATCGCATTCTGCCGCCTGACACAGCTTGGATTTCTCCGGCTGATGACTACGGCCGCGGTTATGGATGGCAAGCCTCTATCAATGAGCGAAGCCTGGCGCGTCTATGACCGCTTGTACAAAGATGATCGGGTCATGTTTATTTCCGAACCGCTCGAGGTGGATAAGCGATTTCGCGAGAAAGCAACCGGGCGGGCTGCATCGCCGAAAACGTGGGCCGATGCCTGGCTGCTGGCCGTCGCTCAGGCAGCGGACGGTGTCCTGGTAACCTTCGACCGGGCGTTGGCTGCCCGCGGCGCCTTCTGTCTGCTGCCATGTGATTCTTCGAAGCGGCAAAGCGGACGGTGATCGATTTGGTTACATTTGCCCGGGATGAGGAGGAGACGCGTTGCACGTCGCCGGAGTGCTACACCAGGATCAGGATGAAGATCAGAAATTGGCAATCATGAAAAGATACAGCTCAACGCGGTTGTTCTTATTTCTCCTCTTGAGTGTTGTTACGCTTCCCGCCCAGGACTGGATTCGCACCGGCACCGGTCTTGGCGTCGAAAAAATTCGCCTGGCCGCGCCTGATTTCAAGTCGGTTACCACCGATACCGGCACGCAGAACCTGGCGATGACCTTCAACGTCACGTTCTACAACGACCTGCAAAACGCCGGCATCTTCGACATGGTTTCGCGAAGTTTCTATCCCTTGTCGGTCCCCGGCGCGCCGCAGGAAGTGCATCTATCAGATTGGGGCAGTCCGCCGCCGAACGCCAGCATGCTGGCCTTTGGCAACCTTGGTGTCACTGGCGGATTCCTTAATGTGCAGGGGTGGCTTTACGACACCAAAAATTCGCAATCGCCGCAGGTTTTGGGCAAGCAGTATCGCGAGCAGGCCAACGACGAGAACGCTCGCGTCATCGCGCATCGCTTTGCCGACGAGATCATCTTCCGTCTGGGAGGCGGTGTTCCCGGCATTGCCGAGAGCAAGCTCTATTTCGTGAGCGCGCGCAGCGGTTCGAAAGAGATTTGGCAAATGGATTATGACGGCGCCAATCAGAAGCAGCTTACGCATCTGGGTTCGATCGCGCTGTCGCCGCACGTTTCGCCCGACGGCACTCGCGTGGCCTTCTCCGGCGTGACCAAAGAGGGCTGGCAGATCCTGATGTACTCACTGGATCTCAGCCGGTTGGTCAATTTCCCACACTTCGGCGGCGACAACTATTCGCCGGCGTGGTCTTCAGACGGGCAGAACATCGCGCTCTCATCATCGCGAACTGGCAACACCGAGATCTACGCGGTTAGCTCGACCGGCGGCAATCTTCGGCGATTGACCGAACATAAGGGGCCTGACGTTTCGCCAACCTGGAATCCGAAGACCAACGCGCAGATCGCCTGGGTCAGCGGACGAACAGGGCTGCCGCAGATCTACACCATGGCATCCGATGGCACGAATGTCGTCCGCGTTACAGATCAGGGCTATGCGGTATCGCCGTCGTGGTCACCGAATGGACAGTTCCTGGCGTTTGCGTGGGTGCGGCACTACGGTCCGGGAGAGCCGGGTGCCAGCGACATCTACATCATGGACATCGCCAGCAAGCAGTGGGCGCAGTTGACGCACGATGGAGGACGAAACGATTTTCCGTCGTGGTCGCCCGATGGACGGCACATCGTGTTCCAGTCGAATCGAACTGGAAAGACGCAAATTTGGACGATGCTTGCCGACGGTAGCGAAACACGGCAGCTGACGACGTCGGGTGATAATTCGCAGCCGAACTGGAGCTTCAAATAGATCCGATTCGGTCGAGTATTTGTGTCGAAGCGAAAATACTGGGGAATCGAACCGGAATTAATAGATGGGTAAGCGATGCGGCGGAAGGAGCACCCTCCGGCGTTGTCATCAACTACTGCGAGTGCTCTCGCGTTGAAAGGAAGGGAAAGAGTTGAAGCTTAGATGGAGTCGTTGGAGCAAGATCACGATTACTCTGGCCGTAGTCATGATGGTGAGCGCCTGCCACAAGAAAGCGCCGCCACCACCGCCTCCGCCACCACCGCCGCCTGCTCCGGCGCCGACGGCTTCCTTGAGCGCCAATCCCAACACCATCACCGCCGGACAGTCGACGACTCTGATCTGGAAGACCGACTTTGCTACCAGCGTCAGCATCGATCAGCTAGGCCCGGTCGATCCCAGCGGCTCGAGCACGGTGACACCGACACAGTCGACCACGTATCGCCTGGTCGCCAAGAATGACACCGGCACGCAAGAAGCAACGGCGCGCGTCACGGTAACCCCGGCCGCAGCGGCACCTCCTCCGCAAACGTCGGACCAGACCCAGGCGCAGCTGTTCGCGCAGAACATGAAGGACGTGTTCTTCGAGTACGACAGCTACGACATCTCGCAGCAATATCAGGGGATACTGCAGGCCGACGCCCGCTTCCTCCAGCAGCATCCCAACATGAATTTCATCATCGAGGGACACTGCGACGAACGCGGCTCGACCGAGTACAACCTGGCGCTGGGCGACAATCGCGCCAACTCCACCAAGCAGGCGCTGATCTCGCTGGGGATTTCGGCAAATCGCATTCGCACTATCAGCTACGGCAAGGAAAAGCCGTTCTGCACGGAGAGCACCGAATCCTGCTGGGCGCAGAATCGGCGCGCACATTTCGCCTATCAACAGTAACCACGAGCACTGAAACCCGCACCGAGGGCGGCGAGTTGATCAACCGTCGCCCTCTTGCACTTTCACCTCAGGGGTGACATCCTCGGCGTACCATAGTCTCTTGTAATAGCGAGCAAAATCTACTTACGGACATTGACCTATGCGATTTCGCAATATCGTAGCCTGGCTTTCCATTGCGGCCATCATGCTCACGACCTCAGCTCCCTCCTTTGCCGCGAACAAAGACATGATTCAACTGCAGACGCAGGTGCAGTCATTGCAGGACCAGGTTGCGCGCCTGCAGCAGTCTGTCGATATGAACATGGGCGTGATGAAGAACCTCATCGAGCAGAGCGCAGATAGCGTCAACAAGATGAACGCCGCCGTCGGCGATCTGCAGAACAAGATGCAGGGGCTTACCGCCGACAACAGCGGCAAGATCGATCAGCTCTCCAGCCAGGTGCAATCGCTACACGACTCGGTCGACGAGCTGAAGTCGCGGCTGGCAAAGGTCAGCAAGCAGCTGGATGACATGCAGGGAGGTGGGCAGAATCTTCCTGCCGGTCAGCCTGGCATGACCGCAGCTCCGAGCGCTAATCCGCCGCAGCCGGGGCCGGGTGGCGATACCAGTTCCGCCGCGCCCCCTCCCAATACGCTCTACAATAACGCTCTGCGCGACTACAACTCGGGCAAGTACGACCTTTCGTCGCAGGAGTTCGCGCAGTATCTGCAGGCCTACTCCAATACCGATCTCGCAGGCAACGCGCAGTTTTATCTTGCCGATATCGAGTATCGTCAGGGCAACTTTGAAGCGGCGGTGAAGGACTACGACAAGGTGCTGGAGCAGTATCCCGGCGGCAATAAGGCGGCAGCGGCGCAGTTGAAAAAGGGCTACGCGTTGTTGGAACTCGGACAGCGCGATGCCGGCGTTCGCGAGTTGAATAGTCTGATCGCGCGCTACCCGCGTTCCATCGAAGCTTCTCAGGCGCGTGACCGGCTACACCGTCTCGGTGTCACCAGCGGCAGCGCAGTTCACAAGCCAACGGCAACTGCGACGCACTAGCGTCCCGAGATTTCGCGGTCCAATTCGCCCACCACCGCGGCTGTATCCGTCACTCCCTGTGCCGGCGTCCCCGCCATCATCCCCTGAGCCAAAATCAATTCGCGAGCCTCAGCTCGAATCGACGGCAAGTACGACCAGAATGCAATTGCCGACATCGCGCATGCCAAGCCGCCGACTGCGACCGTCCACGGTGCGCCGAGATGATGCGCAATGGATCCTGCCGACAACGCTCCGAATGGCGCCATGCCCATGAACATCATGGAATACACCGACATAACCCGGCCTCGCAGCCGGTCGGGCACCATGGATTGAATGAGCGTGTTGGAAGACGCCATCTGCACCATCATGAAAAATCCAACTGGTACCAGCAGTAGTGTCGAGAGCCAGAAAATACGCGAGAACGAGAACAGAGCCAGGCTGAGCCCGAATCCTCCGGCGCACATGGCGATCAACTTTCCCAGCCCTTTGATTCCCACGCGTGCCGCCAAGCTCACCGCTCCCAGCAATGCTCCAATTCCCGTCGCACCCATCAGAATGCCCAGCCCTCTCGCGCCGCCATGCAGTATCTGATCGGCGAAGACCGGCATCAGCACGGTGTAGGGCATGCCGACAAAACTCACGACTCCCAGCAGCAGCAGGATTGCTCGGACCGGTCCCGTATTTCGCGCGAAGGCGAAGCCCTCCAGCACGTTCTCCAATGGCGAGCCTTGGGTCGCCAGCTTTGCCGGATGTTCAATGCGCATCAGCAGCAGCCCGGCGATAACAGCAAGGTAGCTGACCGAGTTCGCGAAGAAGCACCAGCCCTCGCCGATCGACGCAACCAGTATTCCTGCCACCGCCGGGCCGATGACGCGCGCGCCATTGAACATCGATGAGTTGAGCGCAATTGCATTCATCAGGTCTTCGCGGCCCACCATGTCGATCAGAAATGCCTGCCGTGCCGGAATGTCGAATGCATTCACCACCCCAAGCAAAGAGGCGAGCACCATGATTTGCCACACCTGCACGCGATGCGAAAGCGTCAGTGCCGCCAGGATTCCCGCCAGGATCATCGCCGTCGTCTGTGTGCTGATCACGATTCGCTGGCGATTTAGACGATCGGCGACGATGCCGCCCACCGGCGCCATGATGAACACCGGAATCTGGCTGGAGAAGCCGACCGCCCCCAACAGAAACGCCGAGCCTGTCATGCGATAAACGAGCCACGACTGCGCGACCGTCTGCATCCAGGTGCCGATCAGCGAAATAAGCTGCCCGGCAAAGAAGAGTTGAAAGTTGCGATGACGCAGCGCGCGCACCGCCAGCGCAACCCTCGACTCGCGCGAGGCTGGCGGCGTGAATTCCCGGCTCTTCTCCTCGAGAACGGGGTGCAACGCTTCGTGTTCCTGTGGTGGTTCGGCCATCGATGCTTGGATGCTCAGATCAGGGCCCGCTATGCGTTGATCATGTGGCCCCGAGCACTGGCCACAATCCAGAATACTTCAACTCGCAGCAGTCGCCGATTGCGACCGGCCAATTGTCCAGTTATTGCCACCACCTTGTTGCAAGATAGAACGGCGACGAATATCTTCCTAGTTTGGCCAATCCAGCAACACCGCAGACAGTCACCATCGACAAGGTTCCTGCATCGCGCCGGTTCTTTCGCCGGGTCAAAGGACTCGTCCTACGGCCGCAATCCATCTATCGGTTGTCATTAAGAATGCAATTCGGCGCCGGGACGCTTTCGCAGCCGCCGGGCCCGAACATCACAAACGGAACTCTGAAGACGCGCGCAGAGTGGGAAGCGGCATTCGAGAATGCAAAGCAGCTGCGTGTGCCGCTGCATCGCGGTCCGGAGAAGAATTGGGATCACCTCGCTGCCGTTACAACAATTCTCGCCAACACAAATCGCTCGGCACGGATTCTGGACGCTGGCGCGGAAATCTACAGCAACGTCTTGCCCGCGTTGTTTATGTATGGATATCGCGAACTTTACGGCATCAACCTGAGCTTCACTGATCCAACGCGCCGCGGTCCCATTCGCTACATCCCTGGGGATCTAACTCACACTCCCTTTCCTGACGAAAGCTTCGACGCGATCACGTGTCTCAGCGTCATCGAGCACGGCGTGCCGTTACCCGACTATTTTCGCGAGATGTATCGCCTGCTCAGGCCGAACGGGTTGCTTATCACTTCGACGGACTACTATCCAATTCCCATCGATACACGAGGCAAAATCGCGCATGGCACGCCGATTAAGATTTTTTCTAAACCAGAGATTCAGTCGGCGCTCGATCTCGCACGGTCGGTAGGATTTCAGACGACTGGAGACGTTGATCTCGAATGTGATGAGAAGCCCATTCGCTGGGAGCCGTTCGGGCTGGACTACAGCTTCGTCTTGTTCACCCTTCGTAAGCCCGGATGAGTGAAATCTCTAGCGTCTCGACATGATCCCGTAATTGGCCGCCCACGCCCGCGATCCAGTCTGGGTGCCCCGTTCTAGCCTTCATTTGGCTAGGGCGGGGCAGTTACCTGTCGCGGGCCAAACTCAATTACGTTCACACCGCGAAAATCTCGCTCCTCGCCGCGCTGATAACGTTTCATCAGTTCCTGCTCGATTGCCTGCGAACCCGAATCATTCCCGTTCGCCCGATACAGTACCAGCCAGAGTCGCTGAGCATGATCGATTTCGTTTTCCCATGCGACGTTCGCGGGATCCACGCCGATCGCTGCGGGTCGCGATTGATCTCCGCGCGGAAGCCAGTCACGATAACTCTCGCCGGCAAATTCGCCGACCGATTGGTAGTACAGCACGCGATCCTCGGCGTGTGAGTTAGCGATCAGATAATCAACTGCGCCGCGCCAATCCTCAGTGACGTGCTTGTACATGACAAACGCGCTCGCCAGCGACAAAACACAGACGGCCGTGATCGCAGAGCTGCGCCACGAGAACGAGCTAATCTGTTCGGCTCCTATCGCGATCATCAACAGCCATCCCGACAGGCAGATGATCAGAAACCTGTGATAGAACGCTGGCCGCACGATCGAAGCCAACAACGTGATCACGACGGGCGACACAACCGTGCTTGCGACGAGTGCATAGCGCCACCGTTGTAACTCGTGGTCGCCGGAGCTCCAGACCTTGGCAAACTTCGCAAAAAACAGTCCAACGAGCACAAGCTCCACCACGAGCAAGGTCGCCCCTACCGCCTTGCCGCCATAGGCCGCGAGAAAGACGCCGAGGTGGTAGAACTCCAGCAAGGAAGGCGATGGCACCCAGGAAATATGTCCGGGATCCTGAGCGTGGATCAGCCACAGAATGGGCGCGGCCATCGCCACAATGATCGCGGCTGCGAGAATCAATGGTTTCCAGGGACGCTGACTTCGCGGTAGCGCCGCAAGCGAGATCGCATGCGCTGCCGGCACCAACACGCCGAAGTAGTGGAAATAGCATGTCAGTCCGGCAATGACCGCATACACACACGCGAGCTTGTAACTCGGTTTTTCAATAAGCAGTGCGAAGATATAGGTCGACACCAGCACGCCAAGCACGACGAAGCTGTAGGCGCGTGCCTCTTGAGATACTGCGATAGCACACGGACTCAGCGCTAGCAGGGCTGCAGCGAGAACTCCCGTGTTGCGCCCGAACAGCCGCCGGCCCAACAGGTACATCACGGGAATCGACAGAACTCCGGGCACCACGGACAGCAAGCGAACAACTGCTTCGCCGTATCCCAAGAGCAGCCATGGCCGGAGCAGCACGTAGTACAGCGCCATGTTGCCTTCGTCATGCCAAAGAAAATGCCAGAACACCGGCGCCGCACGGCGCGCAATCGCGACGCTGGCAATCTCGTCGATCCAGAAGCTCTTGTATCCCAGTGCGATCAGCCGCAGAACCGCACCAACAATGACGATGCCCCACATCCAGAGCACAGCTTTTCCATTTGAAGCTCCGTCGGTGCGGTTCTCAACCGCGCCCGCTACGGCTCTGTCGGCGGCGTTGGACAACATGCTCCGAATATAGCAGTTCAAATTGCTGTCCAAAGGTCAGCCAATTCACATCGCCGTTACTCTTGTATGAACGCTTCGTGAAAGTTTGTTGAATCAGCCAGGCTGACCGACGCTGATCCTTGTAAACCGCCTCGTTGTAATCGATACTCTCTGTGTCTCTCTCTCATGCCGACATTTGCTGCGGTTGACATCGGTTCCAACTCCGTCAGACTCAAGATCGCCAAGGTCGTACGCGGCCGTCTCGAAGAGCTTCACGAAGATCGCGAGGTCACGCGTCTCGGCGAAAGTGTCTTCGCAACCGGAACGCTCGATCCGCAGGCAATGGCTCATACCCTGCGTGTGTTGCGGCGCTTCCACCGTGCAGCTCAAACTTACGGCGCTGATCGCGTTCGCGTGGTGGCGACCAGCGCGCTGCGTGACGCGGGCAACAGCCGCGCCTTTCGCGATTGGGTAGTTACGGCCACCGGTTGGAAGGTCGACGTCATCTCCGGCCTGGAAGAAGGTCGTCTCATCCATTTGGGAGTGGTTTCAGGTGCTCGCATTGCCCGCAAGCGCGCGCTGCTGGTCGATCTCGGTGGTGGTAGCTGCGAGCTGACTCTGTCGGTCTCCGGCCACATTAAAGACATGATCAGCTTGCCGATCGGCGCCGTTCGGCTGACGCAGACCTTTTTGCATCATGATCCGCCCTGGCGATCTGAACTCGAGCAGATGCGCGGCGTCATCCAGCGCGAAGTGTCGCGTATCCAGAAGCGCGTAATCGCACTCAAAGCTCAGGTAACCATTGCGACCTCCGGAACGCCTGCCGCTCTCTCGAGCCTCTACGCAGCTAAGGGGGACTCTTATGACGAAAGCAAGCCGCACACTGTGCCGCAGTCTGCCATCGCGTCGCTACTGGACAAGCTTAGCCGGCGCAATCTTTCTCAACGACGCGCGCTCCCGGGGATCGGCCCACGGCGCGCCGAGATCATCATCGCCGGCGCCATGGTATTTGCGGAGTTGATGCATCTCTGCCGATTGCGCAGCTTCCGCTATCTGCCTCTGGGCCTGCGCGACGGATTACTAGCGCAGATGATGGCTGACTACCACGCCAGTACCGCGATGCGCGAACGCGTGGAATCGGAGCGGCATGACGCGCTGCTGGCGGTGGCAAAACATTATGGCGTCGACTTTCAGTTCGCTCAGCGTATCCGCGATCTGGCGCGGCAGCTCTTTCAGCGCCTGAAAGCGGTGCATCAACTGCCGGCAGAATACGCGGATTGGCTGGAGGCCGCGGCTATGCTGCACGAGGTGGGCGCATACATCAACCGCTCCGGCCGCCGTCGGCACAGCTACTATGTCATCTCCAATTCGGAGCTGTTCGGCTACACCCCGCTGCAACGCCGCATCATCGCGGCGATCGCTCGCTACGTCGGAAAGTCGCTGCCCTCGCCCAGCGATCGCGTGATGAGCATCTTGCCTGGCGTTGATCAGATTCACGCTGCCAAGGCAGTGTCCTTGCTTCGTCTGGCGCGCGCGCTGGATCAGGGACGACGCGCGGCGGTCAGTGAGATGACGGTGCGAGTGCGTCAGGACGGACAAGTGCGTTTGCTGCTGAAGCCGCACTCGCAGGAGGGAATTGAGTTGGAACTCTGGGCCGTGGAGCAGGAAAAGGACTACTTCGAGACCGTCTTCGGTCGCGAGCTCCTGGCCGAACCCTGCTGAATGGCGCGCAGCACTTTCGGTGGCAGGCACCACTTCAGCATCGCCTTGTTTCCGTCCTTCTCTACTTTTGCGATCGCTGCCTTCTTCACCTCAATCGCGTCCGGCGCATCTTCGCCGATGAGGAGCTTGTTGAGAAACTCTGTCATGCTGGGGTTGTGCCCAACAACGAGGACGGAAGCTTTGCTTTCGTGCCGTCGCAGGATGTCCTGAAACTGCTCGTAGCTGCCGCCTGGATGGAGATTCGGCTCGGTCACGATCTTTCCCTTATGACCGATCTCCTCGGCAACAATCTTTGCGGTTTGCTGAGCACGCAGCAGCGGGCTGGAAAGAATCGCATCGAAGGCGACTTTCATCGCCGCCAAAGCAAGTCCCACATTGTGGGACTGTTCGATTCCGAGCTTGTCCAACGCTCGCTCATCATCCTTGGCGGGATTGAGTGTAGAGTCGCCGGCGCTGGCGTGACGAAGGAAGTAAATGTCCATAATGGTTCGGATAGCCTCGAGCCGCGAGCCTCAAGCCGCGGGGTTGTACCTGGATATTACTCTGGTGCTTGGTCTCATCTTCCACTGCTTAGCACAATCAGAACTACTTATTCTTGGCTCGCAGCTCGAAGCTATTAGCTCGTAGCTTTCCCGGCCAGCGCATGCTCGGCAACATGGGCTACCTGCAACAGCGTGGCTTCGTCGAAATGCTTGCCCAGAATCTGCATACCGATCGGCAATCCTTCTTTGCTCTTGCCACATGGAATCGAGATGCCGGGAACACCAACCAGATCGGCGGTCACGGTGAAAATATCCGCCAGATACATGGCCAATGGATCGTCGGCCTTTTCGCCCAGCTTGAATGCTGGCGTAGGCGCCGTTGGCGTGACGATGACATCGACCTTCGCAAAGGCCTCGTCGAAATCGCGAGCCAGCAGGCTGCGCACGCGTTGTGCCTTCAGGTAGTACGCGTCGTAATAGCCGGCGCTGAGCACATACGTTCCCAGCATAATGCGCCGTTTAACCTCGGCGCCGAATCCCGCATCGCGCGTCCGGCGATACATCTCGGCAAGACTCTTGCCATCGCTCGCGCGCAATCCGTAGCGCACGCCATCGTAGCGCGCCAGATTTGATGACGCTTCCGCCGTCGCGACGACGTAATAGGTCGGGATCGCATAGGGCGTGTGCGGAAGAGAGATGGGGACGATCTCCGCGCCGGCGCTCTTGAGTTCCTGAACGCCCATCTCCACCGCATCCCGAACCTCGGCATCCAGACCCTCATCGAAATACTCTGCCGGGACTCCAACCTTGAGGCCAGTCACCGGCTTGCCGATGTAGTCGCGATAATTAGGAACCGGAACCTCAGCCGTGGTGGAGTCGAGCGGATCGCGTCCAGCGATCGCCTGTAACATCATGGCAACATCCTGAACGGTCTTCCCGAATGGCCCGGGATGATCGAGCGACGAAGCGAACGCGATCAATCCATAACGCGAGACGCGGCCATAGGTCGGCATCAAGCCAACAACGCCGCAGAACGCCGCCGGCTGCCGGATCGAGCCACCAGTGTCCGATCCCAGCGATGCTACGGCCGTTCCCGCAGCAACCGCGGCGGCTGAGCCTCCCGACGACCCGCCCGGCACGCGCGAGTGGTCGACAGGATTATGCACGGGATAGAATCCAGAGTTTTCGTTCGACGAGCCCATCGCGAACTCATCGCAATTGGTCTTGCCAATGATGATGGCGCCGGCATCTTCCAATCGCGCCACAACCGTCGCGTCGTACGGGGCAACAAACTTCTCCAGGATCTTGGAGCCCGCAGTTGTGCGCACGTCTTTTGTCGTGAACACATCTTTGATGGCGATCGGCACGCCGGCCAGCGGCGGAAGATCGTCGCCCTTATCCGCGAGCGCGTCGATGCGCGCGGCCTGGCTGTAGGCGCGCTCCTTGCACAGCGTCAGATAGGCGCCGATGGCTTTGTCCTCCGCCTCAATCTTTTTGTAGAAGGCGTCGACAAGCGCGCTGGCGGAGGTCTGTTTTTCCAGCACCGCCGTTCGCGCGGATTCAACTGTGAGCAGGTCGATTTCCATGGACTATCGCTCAATCACTTTGGGCACTTTGAAGAATGTTCCGTCGGAGGCAGGCGCATTGCGCATCGCCTCTTCGCGGGGCAGGCAGGGCCGCAACTCATCCGACCGCATCGCATACGAGAAACCGTTCGTCTGATCCTTGCGCTCGCCGTAGCGGCTCGCCACCTGCGCCATGGGTTCCACGTTGCTGGTGTCCAGCTGGTTAAGACGGTCGATGTAGTCGAGGATGGAGTTCAGGTCTTTCAACATGCGCGCCCGTTCCTCGGCAGTCAGATCGAGGTGCGCCAGGTCGGCGACATACGAAACATCTTTTTCGGTGACCATAGGGAATGTCTGGGCTTATCGCCGTTCCAGTTTATTGGCTGAAACGAAATTGATCTTACTTACCGGCTGCGGCGTGAATTGATTCAGCGCAGCCAGATATTGCCGGCTCAAGCTCTGCAATTGATATCGCCAGGCTTCATCGGGGACCTGGATTGTTAGCACGCCCTCGGCAAAAGCAACCGCATCGGTTCGCTCGGCCGTCTTTGCGCCACACGCCAGTGGCCAAGCCAGCAATGGCGCTTTTTCCGGCTCGTTACGGATCGTGTCGCTAAAGATCTTGCGCAAGGTTGTGCCGGCATGTCTCATCAGTTTGCGTTCTCATTGTAGACCAGCAGGAGTGTCCGCTTCCTAAGTCGCCCGTGGAAATTCGCGGCCCACAAACTCGAGTGCTTCTTCCTTGTTGCGCAGCGATCCCTCCAACTGGGCGTCTTCAACCGCTGACAACATCTCGCGAAAATTCGGGCCGGGAGCATATCCCAGCCGAATCAAATCTTCTCCGTTGAGCAGTGGGGCCGGCCGAATCTCTTCTTCCGGGATCTGCTGCAGGCGCTGCCGCACAAGATCGTACATAGTCAGGTTGCAGTGGCTGCTCAGGCAGTCGAGGCGATGCAATTCCAGATGCTCTTCGAACTTCGGCAGGCGCATGAAGCGTTTTAGAGTCGACTCCTTCATCCGCTCGGCGTCGGCGAATCGCATGTGATTGGCTACCAGCGCTGCGATCTGTTTGGTGTCTTCATTGGAGAAGTGCAGCCGATGACAGATTTCTTCCGCCATTCGCACGCCGACTTCTACATGCCCGTCAAAGCGGATGCGGTCAGGCGCAATCCGAAACGTTGGCGGCTTGCCGACATCATGCAGCAGCGTTCCCCAAGCCAGAGTACGCGAGCATCTCGGCGGCAATTTTTCCAGAAGCAGCATGGTGTGAATCCACACGTCGCCCTCAGGATGAAATTGCGGCGGCTGTTCAACGCCGTGCATTCGGTCGATCTCCGGCAGCACCTCCCGCAAGAGGCCGGTCGAATCCAGCAGCTCAAACGCGGCGCGAGCGTGGCCTTCAGTCAGCATCTTGGTCAGCTCATCGCGGACGCGCTCGTGGCTGACCTGATGAATCAGCGGCGCAAGTTCCTTAATGGCAGCAAACGTAAGCGGCTCGATCACATATTGGAAGCGCGAGGAAAAGCGTACAGCCCGCAGCATGCGCAGCTTGTCTTCCTGAAAGCGATGCTCCGGACTGCCGATGGCGCGAACGATGCCGGCGCTTAGATCATCGCGGCCGCCGACGAAATCGAGCACGCGGTTCTCTTCCAAAGGATCCATCAGCAGGCCGTTGATGGTGAAGTCGCGGCGCTGCACGTCCTCTTTGGGATCGGTGGAATACCGCACCTGATCGGGATGACGGCCGTCGCTGTACGCGCCGTCGTTGCGAAACGTCGCGACCTCGACATAGTTCGGATGCTCGGAGGGGGTCGGCGGAAGAGGCATGTCGTCTGGCGCAGGAACCAGCACCACGCCAAACTGCGCTCCCACGGCATAGGTCTCCGGAAAGAGCCGCATCACCTGCGGCGGCGTCGCATCGGTGGCAACGTCGTAGTCCGCCGGAGCCAGCCCCAGCAGTGTGTCGCGGACGCATCCTCCCGCGAAGTAGGCCTGAAAGCCATGCTGGCGCAGCTCGCGAACGATATTGGTGGCGTGGTCGCGCATCCCGAGCTTGATGATAACGCGTCGCCGTGCGTCGATCAGCTGATTGCTGCCGGCTAAAGCCGGCTCAGGTCCAGGGAAGGCAGCGTAGACGCTGGCCTAAAGGCCAGCTCTACCCCGTCCCCTTACAATGGTCATGTGGGCGATGTTTTCATCCTCGGCATTGAGAGCTCCTGTGACGAGACGGCTGCGGCGATCGTCCGCTCGGGCGAAGAGGTCGTCTCCAGCGTCGTGTATTCGCAGATTACGACTCATCAGCCATACGGCGGAGTGGTGCCGGAGCTAGCGTCACGCGAGCATCTGCGAGCGATCGTGCCTGTCGTGCGTAAAGCTCTGGAAGACGCGAACCAGACCTACGACAGCATCGATGCTCTGGCCGTGACCAAAGGCCCCGGCCTCGCCGGCGCGTTGCTGGTGGGACTCAGCTATGCCAAGGCGCTGGCGTACTCTTTGCAGAAGCCGCTGATCGGCGTCAACCATCTGGAAGGTCATATTCATGCTGTGCTGCTGGAGGAGCGGCAGAACGGTAATCGGGAACTGCAGTTTCCTGTGCTGGCTTTAGTCGTGAGCGGCGGACATACGCATCTTTATCTAGCCGAGCGCCGCGATGAATCCTGGACCTACCACGATGTGGGACATACGCGCGATGACGCTGCAGGTGAGGCTTTTGACAAGGTTGCCAAGCTGTTGGAACTGGGTTATCCGGGCGGGCCGGTCATCGATTACCTCGCCCCGCATGGCAATCCGCGCGCGGTGAAGTTTCCCTTCGCGCAAATCAAGCACCGCGACCGGAATCCCCAGAACCGGCATCCCGATGACGATCATCGGGTCGATTTTTCCTACAGCGGAATCAAGACTGCCGTGTTGCGGTACGTCGACACGCACGACTTGCGGGCCAGAATCGAAAAGCGCCGACAGGCTCTTGGTCCGCTGAGCACGCCGTCCCGCGAACAGGTGCTCGCTGCCTGCGATCCCGAGACCCTCGATCTGGTCGCGTCCTTTCAACGGGCGATGGTCTATGATCTGGTGGGCAAGACGTTGTCGGCGGCACGCCAGCACAATGTGGCGACGGTGCTGGTCACCGGAGGAGTTGCCGCCAACTCGGAGTTGCGAACGGCCTTCGAACGCGAGGCGTCCGAGGCAGGATTGCCGATCCATTTTCCCTCGCGCAAACTCTCCACCGACAATGCTGCCATGATCGCAGCCGCGGCGTATCCGCGCTTTATCGCAAGAGAGTTTGCCGATCCGGAATTGTCCGCGGACGCAGGCCTGCGGCTACGCTAGCGCTGACACACCTCTGCGGCGTTCTGTCGAAGGCAGCCTCTTCGACCTAACTCCTGACTATTCTTCTTCAGTAGGGATCTTGGACTCGATGTCCATGTCGCGGAACTCGCTGGATTCGAAGATTTCGCGGCACTCGAGGCACTCGACGTACTCCGCATCTTCGTCTCGCGAGACGACCTGGACTCGGGGATGCCGACACTGGTTGTCCATTGCGTCGCTCTGGGGATGGTTGGGGGTTGTGGTTAACGGCTGGCCGACGTTCATAAGAAAATCACTGGGAATAAGACGCCAAACCTCACTTTGTCGGGTATTGTAGACCGGGCCTATCGGTTGTCAAGCATTTCTCGTGTTAATTTCCATGGGCCAATCTGGAAACTTCCGCGGGCAAACTTAAGTGTGGTATGGATCCGCGAGCCTGGCTACTGCGTAACAGTCGTCCGCTGGTATGTTTTGACAGTTGCGAAAGGCTTCACACGCCGTGGAAGATGCATCGGACTTATAGACAATAAGAACCTTGCTGGGACGATCCAAACACGGCGCGAACTGGGTTTTGGTGACGACAGCCCAGGCAACGCCGCTCGGAGAGCTGGCATCAAAACGGGCTGGACGGCACTGGTACAAAACATTGACGACAGCGAAGAAGGTCCTGGCGAGCGGTATGACCGAGCAAGAAGCAATCGCCCGCGCCCAGCAAGGGGATGCGGAGTGCTTCGAGGCTTTGTATGGCTTGCACAAACGGCGTGTGTACTCGCTCTGTTTGCGCATGACCGGCAACACGGCTGAGGCGGAAGACCTGACGCAAGAGGCTTTCCTTCAGCTCTATCGCAAGATTGCAACGTTTCGGGGAGAATCGGCGTTCTCCACCTGGCTGCACCGGCTGTCGGTAAACGTGGTGCTCATGCATCTGCGGAAGAAGGGATTGCCGGAGGTTTCGTTGGAGGAGTCCATGGAGCCGCAACAGGAGGACGGTCCGCGGAAGGATGTGGGAACGCGTGATAACGTCTTGGCCGGCTCCATTGACCGCGTGAACTTGGAACGAGCGGTCGAGAGCTTACCTCCGGGATACCGCATCATCTTTGTGTTGCACGATGTGGAGGGTTACGAACACAATGAGATTGCCGAGATGATGGGCTGTTCCATCGGCAATAGCAAGTCGCAGTTGCACAAGGCGCGAATGAAGTTGCGCGATCTTCTCAAGCAGAGCAAAGCCGAGAAGGCGGCAGGGCGGCGGTAGTCGCGGGGAGAGCGTTGTTCGACGTATTGACTTGACGTGAGGGAAGGTAGAACGGACGAGATCAGAACAGAGCCGGCGCCGACACCCAGGGGGAGAGAAAGAAAATGACGTGCGCGGAGTTTCAGAAAGTTCTGCCATACATCATCGATGGCGGAGGGACGGAAGAGGAACAGCAACACCTCGCAAGCTGCCCTGTGTGCTCGGATCTGGTTGCGGATCTACGTTACATTGCCGAGGCCGCCAAGTTGCTGGTACCGATGGAAGACCCGAATCCGCGAGTTTGGAATAACATTGAGAAGAGTTTGGAGCAAGAAGGCTTGGCCAAGCCGGCGCGTCGGAGTACGTAACACGGTTGGTGGCGCACTCTGATCATTGACTGGTTTGAGAACCCCAGTTCGCGTTGAGCCGCACTTTCCCTGTTTTATCCTCTCCTCCGAAATCCTATAATTCCTTCAGGGCCGACAATACAGCGCCCCTTCCCCAGCGATGGGACGGGCCGCGGATCTCATCCCTCGGAGACCGCTATGTCGACAGTCGTCAATCCGGTTCGCGATCACGCCGTTGAAATCTCCCTGGAACTTTTGGACTTGATCGCCGCCGACTATCCCCGGCCGGACTTTGCCGTGCGCCTGTGGAACGGAGAGCTCTGGGGCGATGCTGCCTCTCCACGCTTCACATTTGTCCTGAAGCATCCCGGAGCGTTGCGCCGCATGCTGCTGGGAGCGAACCAGGTCACTCTCGGGGAGGCATACATCTACGATGACTTCGACGTGGAGGGAAACCTCGAGGCCGCCCTCGAGTTGGGCGACTATCTGGTGGCGCACGAACTGGAGTTGATGGAGAAGGTGCGGCTGGCTGGGCTTTTGCTCAGATTGCCCCACGGGAATCCTCACCATGATCAGGTCGAACCTCACCTGCATGGCAGCACGCACTCCAAGCACCGCGATCGCGAGGCTGTCAGCTATCACTACAACCTGTCGAACGATTTCTATCAGCTGTGGCTCGGTCGGAATATGGTTTACTCCTGCGCTCTCTTCGAGCGCGATGACGAGGACATTGATACGGCGCAGGTTCGTAAGCTCGACTACCTTTGTCGCAAGCTCCGGTTACGTGCGGGCGAAACGATGCTGGACATTGGCTGCGGGTGGGGAGGACTGATCCTGCATGCGGCCAAAAACTTTGGCGCGCGAGCCCTCGGTGTCACGTTGAGCGAGCCGCAGGCGGAGTGGGCACAGAGGCGAATTCGCGAAGAAGGCTTGACTGACCTGTGCGAAGCGCGAGTTTGCGATTATCGCGATCTCGATCCCTCGTCACCCTTCGACAAGATCGTAAGCGTTGGCATGTTTGAGCATGTCGGCGAAGATCGCCTGCCGGAGTATTTCCATCACGTGTGGAAGCTACTGCGCACGGGAAGCGTCCTCCTGAACCATGGGATCTCGACCGCCGCGACCTATCACCGCAAAGGACCATCGTTTATCGATAAGTATGTGTTCCCCGACGGAGGCCTGGTGCCGCTGGGCACGACCATTCGTATCGCGGAGGCTTGTGGCTTCGAGGTTCGTGACGTCGAGAACCTGCGCGAACACTACACGCGAACGCTGCGGCAGTGGGTGCGGCGGCTGGAGTCACGTTATGACGACGCCAGGCAAATCACCAGCGAGACGGTCTATCGCATCTGGCGTCTCTACATGGCAGGCTGCGCGCACGCATTCAACATCGGGCGCGTGAACGTCAATCAGGTGCTACTGAGTAAACCCGACCACGGTGCAACGAATCTGCCGCTAAACAGGGCCGACTGGTATGCCTAGCAGTTAGGACCTAAGGCGCCGATAAGTAGAAGGATTGTTCATCACGACGACCGCTTGAGCGGGAGGAGGGATCTGCTCTTACCCCGAGCAACAGACCCCTCGTGATCGCTGTCGCTGGACTCCGGCCTTTACCGCAGCCCGCCCGACGCCGTGATCAGCTCCCCAGTCAGCCACCCCGAATCCGTCGAGGCAAGAAACACCGCCAGCGGGGCAATATCCTCCGGTTCGGCATAGCGTCCCAACGGCGTCTGTGCCACTGCGTTGGCTTCAAAGTCGCTGCCGATAATTCCCTGTGTCGTTGTTCCCTCGGTGTTGACAACACCGGGGTTGATCGAATTCACGCGAATTTTCTTCGGCCCCAATTCCTTGGCCAGAGTGCGGGTCACCGCATCTACCGCGGCCTTGGTTGCCGTGTAAACCGCTGTTTGCGGCGGAGTAAGCGAGCTCGCAACCGAGCCTATGTTGATCACGCTTCCACCCTGGCCATCGAAATACTTTGCCGCCTCCTGAGTCGCCAGCAGCAGCCCGAGAACGTTGGTGTTGAACTGACGATGGAACTGCTCCTCAGTGATCTCTTCCAGGGGAGCAAATTGATAGATGCCGGCATTGTTCACCAGCACATCCAGCCTGCCAAAGGCCTTCTTGGTTTCAGTGAAGAGACGCTGCACGTCGGCCGCCTTCGCCACATCGGCCTGTACGGCGATTGCGCTGCCGCCCTTATTCTTGATGTCGGCGACGACGCGCTCCGCGCCTTCCTTACTGGAGGCATAATTCACGACAACCGAAGCTCCTTCCGCCGCCAGGCTCCTTGCGATACCCGCGCCGATCCCCTTGGAAGCGCCGGTCACCACAGCCACTTTGTTGGTCAGCTTACCCATGTCCCCTCCTCGGTGTGAAGCCAGTATGACTTCGATAGTTCGATAACTGTCGAATTGATGAGAGGCGGACCAGGAAGGATTCAGGGCCTTCGTTAAATTTCCGTTAAGTGCCTGACGTAGGCGCGAAGGACGTCGCGCTGCAGAATCAGCCGCGCGTACTTGCCTTCTCGAATGATCTGGACCAGGCCGGCGGTTTCCAGCTCTTTCATGTGGTGAGAGAGCGTTGCTGCGCTGACGGGCTGCTTGCTGCGAAGTTCCGCGCAAGTCATCTCGCAATCGCGGGATCCAAGGTGCTTCAGAATCCCGTAGCGGCGCGGATCGGCGAGCGCTCGGGCGATCAGGGACAACTGTCGCTTGGTCAAACGCCCACTCTTGGTGGATTGCATACGTTGCAGATTAACCATGTCGCGCGAAAACGGGCCTTTCCTGAGCGGCGCTAATTGTTCTCCACCGGCTTGGGATACGGGCCCCGATAGCCGATCTGATGCGAGATGCGGCGGGCCGCTTCTTTCACCATGTCGGAGATATGAGGGACAGCGTCGCGCGGGACATCGTTGATCGTACCCGTCGACGCGATGGCTGCTTCCACTCCGCCATCGCCGTTGAAGATGGGCGCGCCGACACAGCGTGCGCCCAGACTGTTCTCTTCGTCGTCCACGGCATAGCCCAACTGGCGCACGCGATCCAGTTCATGCAACAGCTTCGGCATGGTGGTAATGGTGTGCGTCGTCAACTTCTTCAGGCCGCGCTGACGAAGGATGGCGTCGCGCTCCTTCGCATCCAGGTAGGCCAGCAGCGCCTTGCCAACGGCGGTGGAATGAACTTCCATGCGCCGCCCGATCCAGGTGTTCATCTTGATGAAACTTGGCGCCTCGACTTTCTCAACGTAGACAGCCTCGCTGTGGTCCAGAATGGCCAGGTGAGTGGTGATGTGGATGCGGTCGACCAGGTGCCGCATGATGGGCAGGGCGATCTCGCGGACGTCGATGCCGCCTAAAGCTGCCCGCGATAGGTTCAACACCTTCATCCCCAACCGGTATTTCCCGTCCTCCCCATCGCGGCGGAGATAGCCGTGTTGTTCCAAAGTGCGCAGGATATAACTTGCAGAACTCTTTGGAATCTTTAACTTACGGCTAAATTCGGCATTGGACATACCGCCGTCTCGCTGCGCAGCTGCTTCCAGAATCAGCAGCGTCCGCTCCACCGCAGTTGAAGAAAGATCATTCGATGAGGACATAGCCAACCAGTTTACCAAGATAGGAATCGCAGATCATGGTACAACAATATGAATTTCTGTTCAATATTATGAACACAGCGCTTGCGCAACAGAACTCGGCGCGACTATGGTTTGTACACCATATGGAATGAGTGTTCAGCATATTGAACCGAACGTTCGTTCTGCAACAGTTCGTCAGGGTCCCGAATTAATCGCCCATCAACTGCAATCAACCGGGTGGTCGGCACGACCCCTACTCATAACGCTGGAATCGAGAGGAGATCACAATCATGGCGGCACTTGAAACTGCGGCTCAACTTGCAAAATCCTGGAAGGCCGACCCTCGCTGGAAGGGAATCAAACGTCCGTATACGCCGGAAGATGTGGTGCGCTTGCGCGGCACGCTTCGTATCGAATACACGCTCGCCCATCTGGGTGCCGAGCGCCTTTGGGACATGTTGACTAGCGATAGCTACGTCAATGCGCTCGGCGCGGTGACCGGCAATCAGGCGGTGCAGATGGTCTCTGCCGGGTTGCGCGCCATCTATGTCAGCGGCTGGCAGGTGGCTGCCGACGCCAACAACGCGGGTCAGATGTATCCCGACCAGAGTCTGTACCCAGCCGATTCCGTGCCCAATCTCTGCCGGCGGTTGAACAACGCTCTAACCCGCGCCGACCAGATCCATCACGCCGAAGGCAAGAACGGGATGAACTGGTTCGTTCCTCTGGTGGCTGATGCCGAAGCCGGCTTTGGCGGCGCGCTGAATGCCTTCGAGCTGATGAAGGCGATGATCGAGGCGGGCGCGGCTTGCGTGCACTTCGAAGATCAGCTATCGTCGGCGAAGAAGTGTGGTCACCTGGGCGGCAAGGTCCTGGTGCCGACTTCGGAAGCGATTCAGAAGCTGGTGGCCGCGCGCTTGGCGGCTGATGTGCTGGGCGTGCCCACGCTATTGCTGGCGCGCACCGATGCCAACAGCGCGTTCCTGCTAACCAGCGACGTCGACGATTACGACAAGATCTTCTGTACCGGTAAGCGCACGACGGAAGGCTTTTACGAGATTCATGGCGGGCTGGATTCTGCGATCGCGCGCGGCCTGGCTTACGCGCCGTATTGCGATCTGATCTGGTGCGAAACGTCGGAGCCGAATCTGAAAGAGGCGCGGGATTTTGCCGATGCCATCCACGCGAAGTTCCCCGGCAAGATGCTGGCTTACAACTGCTCGCCGTCATTCAACTGGAAGAAGAAGCTGGACGACGCGACCATCGCGCGCTTCCAGCCGGCGCTGGCCGAGATGGGGTACAAGTTCCAGTTCATTACGCTGGCCGGCTTCCATGCGCTCAACCTCGGCATGTTCGAGTTGTCGCGCGCCTACAAGGAGAGCGGCATGACCGCTTACTCGCGGCTGCAGGAGAAGGAGTTTGCGCGTGAGTACAGCCACGGTTACGGCGCAGTCAAGCACCAGAAGTTTGTCGGCACCGGATACTTCGACGAAGTGACGCAGGTGATCGCCAGCGGCAAGTCGTCGGTGACGGCATTGAAGCACTCCACGGAAGAAGAACAGTTTGCCGAGATCAAGGTGCCGGCGGCGGTGATTCCGGTGGGTGAAGATCCGGCTTGCCGGCCGATTCTCGGCGAGTGCCCGTTAGGCTGCGGTCACGATCACGTCGAGCACCCGCACTTGGACGCGATGCACGATTAAGTTCCCCTCAGCAGAGAGAGCGCGCTAACCGGCGCGTCGGCACGGGTTCCTCCTACCCGTGCCTTTTTTCTTGCCAGCGTGGTGCGGTTGATTCGACAGCCGTCACGAGTGTCTTAACTGCATTCCGAAGCTGCGGCTCGGAGTATGCCGCGTAGCCAAGGACGAGGCCACCTCGTCCGCCGGGCTTTTCGCGATAGCTGGTCAACGCCGGCGCTTCCACTCCCAATTCCAGCGCGCGGCGCGACAAGACCGAGTCGCGCATTCCCTTTTGCAACCAGCCGACAACATGCATCCCCGCATCATGCGAGCGCACTTCGACGGCGCCTGCGAGTTCGCGACGCAGAATTTCCAGGAGTGCGTCCTTCCGCTCGAGATATAGCATGCGCATTCGTCGAATATGTCTAGCCAGATGTCCTTCGGCGATGAACTCAGCCAACACCGCCTGCTCCACCGTGGGACAGTGCCGATCGACGACGGCCTTCGCGCCTCGGAAAGCGTCGACCAGGCTGGCGGGCACGACGATATAACCAAGACGCAGCGACGGAAACAGAACCTTGCTGAAGGTGCCGCAATAGATCACGGAGCCGCCGTTGTCCAGACCTTGCAGCGATGCGACTGGGCGGCTGGCATAACGGTATTCGCTGTCGTAGTCGTCTTCCAGAATCCAACTGTGCTTGCGCTCGGCCCAGCGCAGCAATTCGACGCGCCGAGACAGCGTCATTACTACGCCCGTGGGATATTGGTGTGATGGTGTGACATAAGCCAAGCGGGCACGAGGCGACAGCTTCTCGCCCCTGGTGACATCCAGGCCGGAGTGGTCGATGGGCACGCCGACAGGCTTTACTCCCGCAGCCAGAAACACGGCGCGCGCGCCGTTGTAGCCCGGGTCCTCCATCCATACTTCGTCCTCGGGATCGAGCAGCAGGCGCGTGGCCAGATCCAGCGCCTGTTGCGCGCCCGAGACGACGATGATCTGCTCTGGGTCGCAACGCACGGCGCGGGCCGCGGAGATGTATTCGGCGACGGCCTCGCGCAACGGCTTGTATCCTGCGGGGTCGGTATAGGGCAGAAGTCCGGCGGGCTCGCGGCGCCAATACTTGGCCAGCAGGCGACTCCACAGGTCGAAAGGGAAGTGATCGATGGCAGGCGTTCCCGGACGAAAGGGACGTGGAGGATCCATGTAGCGAACGCCGAGCCGGTTCGTCGCAAGGGTCTGGCCGCGGCACGAAAGGTGAAAGAGATTGCGATTACGCGGCGCCGCCTGTCGTGCGGCAGGGATAGTCAGGACCGCATCCGGCAAGGTGCTCGCGACGTAGGTGCCAGAGCCGCTCTTGCCCTCGAGATATCCTTCCGCCAGCAACTGCTCATAGGCGCCCATGACCGTGTTGCGCGCAATGGCAAGCTCCTGGGCAAGACTGCGGGTCGAGGGCAGCTTGGCGCCCGTTCGCAGACGGCCCTCCAGAATGGCGGTTCGCAGCTTGTCGTAGAGCTGGCGATACATTGAGCTGTCCGAAGTGCTGTCGAGAGCCAGTCCTGCCGGGCCAATCGAAGACTCTCGCGTGCTCATTCGCAAAGTGGCTCTATCGTTTGCGCGTTCGCTGGACCTTTTCATAGAGCCGATTATAGGCGAGGATCGCAGCAGCAGGAGGGTTGGGAAATGAGTGACTCGGCTGTGGAGTGGACCACAAACATTCATCAGCACCCGGAGCGTACGGTTCCAGATCGTGCCCGTGAATTTCTTGCCCAAGGGTACGTCGCTCACGTCGGTTTCGAGCAGGATGGTCTGCCGTATGTTGTCCCCATGCTGTATCAGTATTCGGTTGAACGTCCGGACCGGCTGTATGTGCACGGCGGACTGACGAGTCGATTGATACAGCTTCTCGCGTCTGGGGCGCCGGTTTGCGCAACGGTGACGGAACTCGATGGTTTGGTGTATTCACGCGATGCGAGGTATCACTCGGCGAACTATCGCTGCGTGATGTGCTTCGGACACGCGCGGCTAGTGGAGAATGACCATTTGAAGCAGGCTTTGTTTCAGGAGATGACATCGCGATACTTTCCCGGGCGCACGGCGGGGAAGGATTATGCGATCGCGCCAAAAGCTCATCTCGATGCGACTCCGATGCTGGAGATTGTCATCCAGCAGATGAGCGCCAAGATGCGCGAAGGCGGTCCGAAGGGTCCGCGAGATGCCGGCGAGAAGGCGAGCGGGACATGCGGCGTGGTTGAGATGCGAGGTCAGCCTTGCGCGAATGATAAAGGCTCAGTTCCGCAGTAGCACGGCCATGCCATCGCTCTGCTGCAGCTCAGCGGAGCGCGCGAACTGCAGCAGCACGGCAAAGAAGCGTGGGTTGTGTTCCACGGCTCGCGCGAAGGCATGTACCACGCGGATGGCGTGAGCATCGGGAAAGGAGTTGCGATATCTAGCTGCCGCGCCGATGAGCAAGCTGTGCAGAAAACGATAGTGCAACGCCAGTAACGGATAGCTGCTGAGGGGATCGGCCGAAGGTTGAAGCTGATCCGGGACCACGACGAACGGAAAGCCAGTGCGGAAAAGATAGTTGATTAGATAGTTTTGCAGGAAATGCGGAGATCGCTGCGCGAAGGGCGGGTACCAGTGAAGATAGGCCTGATGGTAACGTTGGGCCACTTCTGACAGAGGTGCGGTGAGCGAGTGGCCGATGGCCTGCAGAAGGTCGGCTACCGAAGACGCGAAGCTGTCGGGTGGCGGTTCGAGCTCAAAGCGCAGTCGTATGAGTTGCAGGACCAGATCGAGTTGTAGAGCAGGACGTGCGGGTATGTTGTCGAGATGGGAACGCAGACTTCCTTCTCGAAGCATCGTGGCATATTGCGCCAGCAATGGGCCGACGTGTGCCGTTGGCTGCGCGATGGTGAGTTCGTGTGCCCGGCGGCAGACAATTCCTAATACGAACATCCGTTGCCACAACGGGTAAGTTTCATCCTGCAGTAGTTCCAGGGCAAAGGCGCGTAGCTGTCGAATCAGGAGTTTGGGCGCGGGAGAACTGCCCTGGTTCGATTCTTCTAATGTGAATTGCTGGTATCGCGGTTCGTCCAAGGAAGGCAACAACTGGGGATTGAGAAGCACCATTCGGGCGGCTTCCGGGCAGGAAAGATAGAGCGCCCTTTGCATCTTGCCGTCGAAGTGCACCAGCGCGCGAGGATACCGTGCGCAAGTCTTGGATAGAAACTCGCTGCCGTGTTCTTTCTGTATGCTGCACAGGTTGTCGTTAGCCAGGAAGGGGCAGCGGCCATCTGCCGGGAACTTCATGCGGGCGTACTGAAAGGTGTTGGCAGCGTCGGGGTTGACCTCGATATGTTGGCCGGCAGCTTGACGCAGCAACGGCGTAGCACGGTACTTCTTGTACGCGGCTTTGTCCACGTACATTCCCCATCCCTGGCAGCAGCTCTCCTCGCACTCCGGCCCAATACAGCGAAATCGATCGGCATAGTGAGGCTGAAGCGGGTTAGCGGACATGGCTCTTGCCGTCAGAGAGAGTGCAAGTCCGGTGCCGCTCATCATTAGAGAATTCTTGATGTCAAAACGGTCACTGCAGTATCCTGCCATCTCCCGGTGAGCTGGGTTCAGGCGTTCGCTAGCTCGGCTCGACAGATCAACTAATCGCCCAGGATCCTCAATGAAGTCTCGCAGCGATTGGCGCTGTGGCCGGTGGTGGCGCAGGAGCGGCGTCCAAGGCGGTCAGCAAGGTTCAGCAGGTCGTGCTGGAGAGCGGAACCATGCTGACCATCAGCGTGTTCAGCAACTAGACGGATCGTTTCTTTGCGGCAGAGGTTGTTCTCTTTGCGCTGCGTTTGGTTCGTGCCGAACTCGCGGATGACGTTCGTTGCTTGCGTTTCGGTTCTGCAGAATCCTGAGCTGCCGCGATCCCGCCGACTTGGATTCCTTCCAGAGCTTTGAGCGGCGGCAGCTTCTGTTTCAGCTTGAGCACCGGCTCGAAGAGATCGCCGAGCTTCTTGGATCGCTCGACGACCGCGTCCGCCTCGAACACCAGCAAACTCGCATCGCCTTTCTTCAGGCAATTCTCAACTTCATCCCACTTCACCGGAGTCGAAACGGTCGGCCGTTCTTTCGCGCGCAGCGAATACACGCAGACGGTGGTCTTGTGATCGTCATTCTGGCTCCAATCGACAAATACTTTTCCGGTACGCAGCGACTTCTTCATATCGGAGACGACTTGCTGTGGGTATTGACGCTCCAGCAGCCGTGCGATCTCATGCGCGAAGGGTTTGGTGTCGTCGTAGGTAACGGCGGTGCTGAGCGGAACGTAGATCTGCAGGCCCTTCGAGCCGGAAGTTTTCGCGCAGCTCTTCAGCCCCAGCTTGGCGAAGATGTCGCGCACCCAGATTCCAACCTGGCAGCACTGCACAATATTGGCGGGCGGGCCGGGATCGAGATCGAAGACCAGGAACGTTGGACGCATAATTTCTTTACCCAGCGAGAGGCTGGTGTGTAGTTCGATGTCCGCGAGATTGGCAGCCCACACCAGCGTCGGCAGATCCTCGAATACGCAATAGTCCATCCAGCGATTGTTGCCCTCGCTCCACACGCGTGCGGTCTTCACCCATTCCGGCCGATGCTTGGGGCAATTCTTTTCGTAGAAGAACATCCCGTTCACGCCATTGGGATAGCGCTTCATGGTGAGCGGGCGTCCGTGCAGGTGAGGCAGCAGCACGGGGGCGATGCGAACGTAGTAATCGATCACCTGGCCCTTGGTGTAGTTGGCTTCGGGATAAAGCACTTTATCGAGATTGGATAACTGCAGGTGCTTGCCCTGCACGTCAACGACGGTGTCTTTCGGCATCGGCTCCTCGGTTGCGTTTAGGAATGATGCCGTGTCCCGCGGGAAGAGTGCAAGAGCTGCCCTCGACGAGACTTTAACGGTTATCTTTTTTGGCTGACGGCAACAACGCCAGGGCGACCTCCCGCCATCCAACCGTAGGCCATGGCGACTGAGATCGAATTGCCGGTCAGCAGTTCCGTGCCTCCGGACTTTCCGCCGGAGCAGCGCGCACTCTTCTGCGAAGTGCTGGAGCACCTGAACCGTGCGCACGTGCCGTATGTGGTGTCGGGGGCCTTCGCGCTGCAGCAGCACACCGGCATCTGGCGCAACACCAAGGATCTCGATCTGTTCCTGCCGGCGCCGGCGGTGCCCGAAGCGCTGCGCCATTTGCAGGAGCAAGGCTTCGAGACGGAGGTCCGTGATCCGGTCTGGCTGGCCAAAGCCCATCGCGACGGTTACTACGTCGATTTGATCACTGGCATGAGCAATGGTGTGATTACTGTAGATCGGTCGTGGATCGATCGCGGCTCCCACAATGTGGTACTTGGTGTGCCCACGCGCGTGCTGGCACCGGAAGAGTTGATTGCCTCCAAGCTGTTCGTGAATTTCCGCGAGCGCTTCGACGGCGCCGATGTGGTACATGTCATCTTCGGCACCAAGGGACGGCTCGATTGGCAGCGGTTGCTTACCCTGGTGGGCGAGCACTGGGAGTTGCTGTTGTGGGAGGTGGTGCTGTTTCACTATATCTACCCTGCATGTCGCGACTATGTGCCGCGCGAAATCTGGGACGACCTTCTGACGCGCTTGCGGGCCGATCTGGCCGCACCGAAATCTTCCGCGCCGTTTCGTGGCAGCCTGCTCGACGAGAAGATGTTCGCGATTGATGTCAGGGAATGGGGCATGGAAAATCTGCTGCAGGAGCAGCGCGAGCGGCGAGAGCCCAAGATCGGCGATTTGCCGGCAGGCCCAAACTTGGTCGACTCGAAGAAGCTATGAAGATTGCAGCCGTCGCCGACCTGCACTTCAGTCCGCAAGTGCATGATCGCGTACGCGACAACCTGAATCGCGTGCGCGAAGAGGCGGACGTGTTGATTCTCGCCGGCGATCTCACCAACTTCGGGCGACCGGAGGAGATGGACTCGCTGATGAATGTGCTGGTGCGGTTGCGAATTCCCATTGTCGCCGTGCTGGGCAATCATGACTACGAGAGCGGCCGCGCTGCCGAACTGATGAAGATGATGACCGACGGCGGAGTCAAGATGCTGGACGGCACAGCGTATGAGCGCGACGGCATCGGCTTTGCCGGGACGAAGGGATTCCCCGGCGGCTTTGGCCGCGGCGCGCTTACGGCTTTCGGGGAGCCGGAGGTCAAGGCGTTCGTGCAGGCGGCCATCGACGAGGCGCTGAAGCTGGAGCGCGCGCTGTCGCAGCTACGCACTAACAAGCGCGTCGTCGTGCTGCATTACGCTCCAATCGGTGACACCGTCAAAGGCGAGCCGCTGGAGATTTATCCGTATCTGGGCAGTTCGCGGTTGGCAGAGGTCATCGACCGCCACGGCGCGGATCTGGTGGTTCACGGACATGCGCACGCTGGCAGTCCGGATGGCAAAACTACGGCAGGAACTCCGGTTCACAACGTCGCGTTGGCGATCAATCAGTCGCTCAACGGCGGAGCGGTGTACCGCATATTCGAGGTTTGACCAGCACGGGTTAGAGCGGCGCTAACAGCGCCGCGTTCGAGGAAGTTCCAAAGATTAGGGGCTGCTATGGTCATCAAGAATGACCGCAGCAGCCCAAGTTTCATAGCGCGATCAAACGCCAGCCTAAAGCTCGCTCGACCGAATCATCAACTGCCTCACAGCTTGTTCAGCCCATCCAGCGCTGCCACTTTGTAGGCCTCCGCCAACGTGGGATAGTTGAAGACCGTATCGCGGAAGTATTCGATCGTGCCGCCCATCGCCAGCACCGCCTGTCCGATATGGACAATCTCCGCCGCGCGCTCGCCAATGATGTGCACACCGAGCAGTTTCAAATTGTGGGGATCGAAAATCAGTTTGAGAAATCCCTGATCATCGCCTAGCATCTGGCCCTTGGCCAGCTCCGCGTAGCGCGAGACGCCGGTCTCATACGGCACCTTGCCACTGGTGAGCTGCTCTTCCGTCGCGCCCACCATAGAGATCTCGGGAATCGTGTACACGCCATACGGGATCAGGTTGGCGGGAATATTGGCCGCCACGCCGAAGATGTTGCAGCTGGCCAGCCGGCCTTGCTCCATCGAAGTGCTTGCCAGTGCGGGGAAGCCAATCACATCGCCGGCCGCGTAAACATGGGGCACTGAGGTCCGATAGTGCTCATCGACGCTCAGCTTGCCGCGCCCATCGGGCGCCAGCCCAATCGCCTCCAGATTCAGTTGATCGCTGTTAGCCTGCCGGCCCACCGCGTACAGCAGCGCCGAGCCGTGAACCGTCTTGCCGCTCTCCAGCTTGGCAAAGACCCGGTCGCGATCTTCATCGAAGCCCACCTGCACCACTTTTTCGCCGAGGCGAAAAACCGTTCCCAGCTGTCGCAGCTGGAAGCACAGGCTCTCGACAATTTCGCGATCCACAAAGTCCAGCAATGTGGGACGCTGATCCAGCAGCGTGACCTTTACGCCCAGCGCCGCAAACATCGACGCATATTCCAGCCCGATGATTCCCGCGCCCACCACAATCAACTCGCGCGGCAAGTCTTCCAGGTCATGCACCTGGTCGGAGTCAAAGATGCGCCTGCCATCGATGGGAATGTCCGCGTCGTGCGCCGGCCGGGTGCCGCAGGCGATCACAAAATAATTTCCACGCAGCAGCGTATAGCCTTCTTCGCTCGAGACCTCCATGCTGTGCGCGTCGAGGAATCGCGCGTTGCCTTCATACACCGTCACCCGATTGCGCCGCAGCTGCGCCTTGATCACTTCGATCTCGCGCGCCATCACCGAATCCGAGCGGAACGCCAGGTCTTCCATCGAAATGTTGTCTTTCAGCGAATAGCCGCGGCCGTAGAAGGTGCGCTGGCGCAGGCCGCTGAGATACAGAATCGCTTCGCGAAAAGTCTTGCTGGGAATCGTGCCCGTGTGAACGCAGACGCCGCCGATGGTGCGCTTGCGCTCGACCACCGCGACCTTCTTGCGCATCTTGGCCGCGCAGATCGCCGCCTTCTGCCCGGCCGGACCGCTGCCAACGACGATCAGGTCGTAGACGTTATTGTTGCTGGCTTCGATAGTCGGCAAGACAATAGACTCCCCACAAGGTTATCGGCAGAGATCGACAGTATCATCAAAGTGGAACGAACAAAAGCTCGGATATCGCGGCTTGCCTTCCAAATTCACACGAGATTTACATTGAGAAGATCAGGTGTTATCGCGGTGGTGGTGGACATGACACGCCCGTCCACTGTAGGGTTTTCTCTCTGGCAAAATCGTCGGGAACCGTGACGGCCACTTGGGAAATCCATCCAACTGGCTTGGTCTGACGGACCCTGCTTGTCGTATAGACCGACAATAATTCCGAAACAGCTCGCGATAAACCGCGCTTTCACCGACGTCCCCGGCGGAGCAAACCACACCATCCTCAATCAGCTTGCGCTATACTTCAGGGTTTGCCTCATGGCATTGTCTTGATCAGGAAGGAGTTTTTCTTTATGTCCAGCGCAGCCGTTTCCTCAGCCATTTCCTACGCCCGCGATAATAAGCAGCGCTTCCTCGAGGAGCTGAAAGCTCTACTCCGCATTCCCAGCGTTTCGACCGATCCCGATCGAAAAGACGATGTCCGCAAGGCGGCCGAGGTGGTCGCCGCCGATCTGAAGCGTATCGGCTTTGAGAATGTCGAGATCGTCCCCACACAGGGACATCCGCTGGTCTACGCCGACTGGCTGCACGCCGCCGGCAAGCCGACCGCGCTGTGCTATGCGCACTTCGATGTCCAGCCCGCCGAGCCACTGGATGAGTGGAAGTCGCCGCCGTTTATCGACAAGGACGCGGTCGCTGTTAAGCCCGAAGAGCAGTCTGCGAAGCAGAATTGGACCATGCCCGCCGAGCGCGACAACAACATCTACGCGCGCGGCGCGGTCGACGACAAGGGCCAACTCTGGATGCAGATGAAGGCCTTCGAATCGCTCTTCAAGTCCGGCGGCGGCAAGCTGCCCATCAATGTTCGCGTGATCTTCGAAGGCGAAGAGGAAGTAGGCGGCGAAAGCATCGAAGAGTTCGTCAAGAAGAATGCCAACACCGGCAAGCTGAAGTGCGATTTCGCGTTGGTGACCGACACGGAGCTCTTCGCGCCCGATCTTCCCACGCTTTGTGTCGGCCTGCGCGGCCTCGTCTATACCGAGATCGAAGCGCAAGGGGCGAAGGTCGATCTGCACTCCGGCGTTTACGGCGGAGCCGCTCCCAACGCCATCTTCGGCCTGATCGAGATCATCAGCAAGCTAAAAGATGAACACGGCAAGGTCCTGATCCCCGGCTTCTACGACGCAGTGCAGAAGCCGACCGACGACGAATTGAAAGCCTGGGAGAGCCTGCCCTTCAACGAAGAGGATTATCGCAAGGCCGAAGTCGGCTCGGATGTCCTCACCGGCGAGTCCGGCTATTCGGTGATCTATCGCACCTGGGCGCGGCCGACGCTGGAAGTGCACGGTATCGTCGGCGGCTTCATCGCTCCGGGCGCCAAGACAGTGATTCCTGCGCGCGCGTCAGCCAAGGTCTCCATGCGTCTGGTTCCCAATCAGGATGCCGACGACATCTTCAAGAAGTTCAGCGATTACGTAGCGAAGGTCACGCCCAAGGGCATCAAGACCAACATCAAGATTCACAGCAAAGGCCCGGCCTGCGTGGTCAATACCGATAATCCCTACGCGCGCGCCGCGGTCGAGGCGATGCACGAGATCTTCAAGAAGGACACGGTTTACATTCGCTCCGGCGGTTCCATCCCGATCGTCACCCAATTCGACAAGGACCTGAAAGTTCCCAGCATCATGATGGGCATGGGCCTGCCGGACGACAACCTGCACGCGCCCAACGAGAAGTTCCACATCCCGAACTTCCATCGCGGCATCGAGTCGATCATTCGCTTCTTCCAGATACTGGGCGGCGAATAGCGAGCGACTCACGGCACGGTAGAGCGGCGTTTCAGCGCCGCGTCGAGGCCACACCTTAACCCTGAGCTGCGTTGATCATCTTCAATGATCAACGCAGCTCGGTTTTGGACTAAACAGGCATTCGACGCCAGCCTGAAGGCTGGCTCTACCCACCTTGTATAATCGTGAGTTTGCACACCTCATCGCAGGAGCTTCCGTTGCAACAGGCGGAGATCGGCATCATCGGCGGCAGTGGCCTGTACTCCATGCCGGGGTTCAGCGACATTCAAGAAATCTCGCTGCATACCCCTTTCGGCATGCCTTCTGATCCCTACGTTCTGGGCACGCTGGAAGGCCGCAAGGTCGCATTCCTCGCGCGCCATGGACGTGGCCATCGCTTCATGCCCACCGAGATCAACTATCGCGCCAACATCCACGGCTTCAAACAGCTTGGCGTTGAGCGCGTCCTGTCGCTGTCCGCCGTCGGCTCGTTAAAGGAAGAACATCATCCGCTGGATTTCGTCGTGCCCGATCAGTTCATCGATCGCACTCGCCATCGCGTCGATACCTTCTTCGGCGACGGCCTGGTAGTCCACGTTGGTTTAGCCGAGCCCGTCTGCGCCGACCTGGCGAAAGTTGCGGTCGACGCCTGCCGTCGCGCCGGTGTGAATGTCAAGCCGCGCGGCACCTATCTGAATATGGAAGGCCCGCAGTTCTCCACCAAGGCCGAGTCCAATCTCTATCGCAGCTGGGGACTCGACGTGATCGGTATGACGAACCTCACTGAGGCGCGGCTGGCCCGCGAGGCCGAGCTTTGTTACGCGACGGTCGCGATGGTCACCGACTACGATTGCTGGCACGAGGAACACGATCACGTCAGTGTCGATCAGATCGTCGGTGTACTTCTCAAGAACGCCGAACACGCCTGCAGTGTGGTGCGCGAAGCCGTAGCTGCGATGCCGAAGACGCGCAGCTGCAAGTGCGGATCGGCGCTGAAGAATGCCATCATCACGCAAAAGAGTGCCGTGCCGGTATCTGCGCGGGAGCGCCTTCATCTGCTGGTAGGTAAATACTTCGACTCCGAACAGAAAGCGGGAACATAGCTCTTGTCCATTCTGGTGGTTGGCTCGGTTGCATTCGACACGTTGAAAACTCCCTACGGCGAGCGCCAGAAAATCTTGGGCGGCGCTGCGACGTACTTTTCGCTTTCCGCGAGCTACTTCACTGATGTGCGCGTGGTGGCCGTCGTCGGCGAGGACTTCACGCCGGAGAACGAAGCTGTGATGACGAAGCGCGGAGTCGACACTCGAGGCATCCAGCACGCGAAAGGGAAGACCTTCCACTGGACCGGCGAGTATGGCGAGAACGTCAACGAGGCCAAGACACTCAACACCGAACTCAACGTCTTCGAAACCTTTCAACCTTCGATTCCCGCCGAGTACAACAACTCTAATTTTCTCTTCCTGGCCAATATTGATCCAGCGCTGCAAACACGCGTGCGCGATGCAATGCAAAACGTCCGGCTCGTAGGCGGCGACACCATGAACTACTGGATCACCGGGCATCGCGCCAACCTCGACAAAATGTTGAAGCGTGTGGATGTACTGCTGATCAACGATGGCGAGGTCAAAATGCTTGCCGCCGACAGCAGCCTGCCGCGAGCGGCTCAAAAGGTGATGGGGATGGGCCCGCGCGCGCTGGTTGTCAAGCACGGCGAGTATGGCGCGACCATCTTCTTCCGAGACGGCGAATTCGCCGGAGGACATCATCCCTTCCGCGCGCCCGCCATGCCGATTGAAGAAGTCCGCGATCCGACCGGCGCCGGCGACAGCTTCGCCGGCGGCTTCATGGGATATGTCGCATCGCAGGGTGAGATCAACCGTCGCGTGCTCAAACACGCCATGTTCTACGGCGGTGTGATGGGATCGTTCGCCGTCGAGCGCTTCGGTACCGAGCGTCTGCAATCGCTCTCGCGCAATGAGATTGACGAGCGGTTTAACATCTTCCGCGAGCTGACGCATCTCGACTAGCTTATTGGACCGGAGGATTGCTTCTTCCGTTAGAGCCGCCGCCGCGTTAGACTTTGCCTATGGAATTGCAGATTCGGCCCGAAACCGAGGCCAAGCTGAACGAACTGGCCCAGCGCATTCATCGTGACAAGAACGAGCTGTTGGAGGAGGCGGTCAATAACCTCCTCGTCTACAACGAATGGTTCGAACGCAAGGTGAATGCCAGCATAGCGGCGACAGAACGCGGTGAGGTCGTTCCCGACCATGAGGTACGCTCTTGGATTGAGAGTCGGAAGCGCTCCTGAATGCGTGTCGATTGGTCGACTCACGCTGTCGCTGACCTGAAGGGCATCTCGGAATACATCGAACAGGATCGCAATCTGGAGACGGCCAACCGGGTAACCCAACGCATCTACGACGCTGTTCAAGATCTCGCTCTCATGCCAAATTCCGGCCGTTCCGGTCGAATCGCCGGCACGCGAGAGCTGCCAGTTGCTCGATTGCCATACATCGTGATCTACCGCATCCTGCCAGAGCGTGTGCTTATGCTCAATATTGTCCACGGAGCGCAGCGGTGGCCGTAGACCTGGCGAAGCCTGCTTTGCCCCAGCATTACGTCCGGCAGCGCAACGAGGCGCGCCTGACCATGGTCGTCGCCGCGCTCTCCGTCGCGGCGCTGCTTTTCTATTACGCCCATCAGCAGATATTGCTTTACGGCGACGCCGTTGCTCACCTCAATATCGCGCGCCGCGTCGTCGACAACCGCCATCCGATCGCGTCCTACGGTCAGCTGGGTACGGTCTGGCTGCCGCTGCAACATATTGCCATGCTGCCGTTCGTCTGGATCAACACGCTCTGGCGGAGCGGCATTGCCGGTGCAATACCCGGCATGGTGGCCTTTGTTCTGGGAACGCTCGGCATCTTTCGTCTGGTCGCCGCGCGCGTCGGCCATATCGCGGCCTACGTCGCCGCCGGCATCTATGCACTGAATCCTAACCTGCTCTATCTGCAGACCGCGGCGATGAATGAGCCGATCTTCCTGGCATTCTTCACGTGGTCACTGGTCTATCTCGACGAGTTTCTCCGCGCCACGCTTCCTTTGGACGCAGACCCCGCAATTCGGCCGGCTCGTCTGAAGCCGCGTCGCGCGCTCGAATACTGCGGCATCACCATGGCCGGAGGCGCGCTCACCCGTTACGATGGCTGGTTTACAGCTTGCATTCTCGGCGTCATTTTGACTTGGGCATTCCTCATCTGGCGCCAGCGCATCGATGACGCGCGCCTGCGTGGCTCGGCAACCAAATCCTTTCTCGAGGTCGTGCTTCTCAACGCGCTGGTTCCCATCTACTGGCTCATTTACACCTGGGCAATATCGGGCAACGCTCTCGATTTCGTGAGCGGTCCTTATTCAGCGAAGGCGATTGCCATGAGCAGCACGGCACGGGGCGCACCGCCATATCCTGGGCGGGATCACGTGCTCACCTCCGCGCTCTACTTCCTGAAGGCGGCCCAACTCAACGTGGGAAGCGCATTCTGGGGGCGAGTTCTTATGGCACTCGCTTTTGTGGGCACCGCCCTCGCCGTCTGGCAATTCCGGCGCTACGGGATTCTTTTGCTACTTTGGCTGCCGTTGGCGTTTTATACCTTGTCGATTGCGTATGGTAGTGTGCCGATCTATATTCCAGTCTGGTATCCATTCTCCTACTACAACGTGCGATACGGACTTGAGCTGCTTCCCGTGTTCGCGGTTTTCCCAGCAATTGCGGCTTACTCTCTCACTACGAAGGTTCCTGGTGGAGTAAAGCGAAGCATCGTCTGGAGCGTTGCGATTGTGCTGGTCGTTGCCAGCTACATCTCCGTCTATGCGGAGTCGCCCATCACGCTGCGCGAAGCGGTTGTGAACTCTCGCGATCGCCAAGCTTTGGAGCAGGGCCTGGCGAGCGTGTTGGCGCAAGTTCCTCCGTCGGCCACCTTGCTGATGTACGAAGCCGAACATGCCGGAGCTCTGCGATTAGCGGGCATCCCGCTGCATCGCGTGATCTCTGAGGCCGAGCATCCGGACTGGGAGTGGGCGCTACTCGATCCCGCGCATCGCGCCGACTACATCGTCGCCTGCAAAGGCGACGCGGTTTGGGTAGCTACGCAGCAGTATCGTGATGAGTTGCAGGAAGAAGTGTCGATCACCGCGCCCGGCCAGGCGACCTGCACAATATACAAACCAAGATAGGGTGCGACGCATTCGTCGGCCGCACTCGCAGAGTCAATATCGGGCGGCTTGTGCGTTTGCTACAATCCGGCCAGCGCGACTCGAATATGTCCAGCATTCCTTTTGTGAAGGCAACCGCCTGTGGCAACGACTTCCTGATCATCGACTTTGCCCACGCGCCAAGTGATATCTACTCGTTCACGCGCCGCATCTGTGATCGGCACAACGGCGTCGGCGCTGACGGCGTCGAATGGCTCTTGCCTGCCAACGATGCTGACCTGCGCGTGCGTCTCTTGAATGCCGACGGTTCCGAGGCGGAGATTTCGGGCAATGGTACGCGGTGCGTCGCCGCCTGGTACTGCGCGGAGAATCAGCGCAACTCCGTTGTGATTCGCACTGGAGCCGGATTGAAGACCTGTGAGCTGAAGGCGCGCAGTGAACATACATTCGAGTTTCGCAGCTCCATGGGCGCTCCCGAAGTAGGCGACCCGTTTCCCATCAAATTTACCTATGGTGAAGTCGTTGGCACGCCAGTTTCGATGGGCAATCCTCACTACGTGGTTTTTGTTCCAGAGTTCGAACTGGGCTGGCAGGCGGTAGCCGACCAGATCTCCAAGCACCACGACTTCAAGTACGGAATGAACGTGGAGTTCGTGAAAGTATCAGGCCCGAGCGAAATCGAGGTTCGATTCTGCGAGCGTGGTGTAGGCGAAACCATGTCGTCGGGCACGGGTTCCTGTGCCGCTGCCGTTGCCTCGATTCACGCCGGCAGGGCGACGTCCCCGGTTCAGGTCAAAGCTCCCGGCGGCGCCCAGACCGTGGAGTGGGCAGACGAAGTTTTTCTTTCAGGCCCTGCTGCGCTGCTCTGCCGCGGTGAGTTTTTCATTTAAGATAAGCGGTCTGCATGGCTTCATCTGATCAATACGAGCTCACTCGCCCCGCGGCACTGCGGTCCGGCGATACGGTGGGCATCATTGCTCCCTCCAGCGGGTTCCGTCGCGACGATCTGGAAGCTGGTTGCGCCGAGTTGTTGCGGCTGGGATATCAGCCGTTTTATCTTCCAACAATTTTCGAACGCGACCGTTATTTTGCGGGATCGGTTCAGCGCCGCGTGAACGAGTTGCACGAGATGTTCTCGCGGCCGGAGATCAAAGCGATTCTCTGCGCGCGTGGCGGCTACGGCTGCAATTACCTTTTGCCGCATCTGGATCTCGATCTGATCCGCGCCAATCCGAAGATCTTCGTCGGCTGTAGCGATGTGACCACGCTGCTGACTTATTTCTGTGGCGCTGCTGACTTAGTAACATTTCATGGCCCGATGGTCGCTGGCGACCTTGCACGCCCAGGCTGTTTCGATCAGCCGAGTTGGACCACGGCACTGTCCTCAGGCGATGCTTATGAGCGAGATTTCAGCGCTGAGGAAGTGGAGCCTCTTTCGCAAGGGATCGCAGAGGGCATCCTTTACGGTGGTTGTTTGACGTTGCTGTGCGCCTCCCTGGGAACACCATATGAAATCCGAACTCAGGGCACGATGTTGTTTATCGAGGACCGTGCCGAGCGCCCTTATCGCATCGATCGCATGCTTATGCAGTTGAAGCTGGCAGGCAAATTGGATGGCGTGCGGGGAATCATCTTCGGCGAGATGATCGATTGCAATGAACCCGGTGGGCTCGACTACACGCTGCAGCAGGTCGTAATGCGGATTCTGGCAGAGCTGCGAATTCCGATAGCGTTTGGATTGAAGTCAGGGCATGTGTCGAGTGGCAGTATCACGCTGCCTTTCGGCGTCCGCGCTAAGCTCTCCGTGGGGAAGACAGTGGCGTTGCGTTGCGAAAGGGCGGTTAGCCGCACAACTGCGAGAGTCCAGGCGCACGGGTAGTTCTTGTACGAATCGTAAGCGAAGCGCGGCCGCGGTTGCGGTCAAGCGCACGAGCGGGACGAAAGAGCATTGCTCCCCAAATGAGCCAGAAACACGTTCATCTGATCGGGATCTGCGGTACAGCGATGGCGTCGCTGGCGGGAATGCTGCAGCAGCGTGGCTTTCGTGTCACTGGGTCTGACAATGCGGCATATCCCCCAATGTCGGACTTGCTGGCGTCGCTGGGGATTTCGGTCAGCCAGCCGTTCAACGAGACCAATCTCCAGCCGCGGCCGGATCTGGTGATTGTCGGCAATGCCATCTCGCGCGGCAACGTCGAGTTGGAACTGGTGCTGGACCAGCGAATTCCTTTCCAGTCGATGTCGCAGGTTGTACATGACGAATTCTTGCAGGATAAGCAGCGGCTAGTCGTTGCGGGAACGCACGGCAAGACGACGACGTCTTCGATGCTGGCTTGGATCTTCCACTACGCTGGGCGCTCTCCGAGTTTCCTTATCGGCGGGATTCCTGAGAATCTGGGCAGCTCTTTTGGATTGGGATCGGGCGCAGAGTTCATCCTCGAAGGTGACGAATACGACACCGCGTTCTTCGACAAGGGTCCGAAGTTTCTTCGTTATTTTCCGGACGCCGTGATCCTCACTTCGGTCGAGTTCGATCATGCCGACATTTATAAGAATCTGGATGAGGTGAAGACTGCGTTCAAGCGACTGGTCAATCTGATTCCCAAGCGTGGATTGCTGATTGCATGGGATGGACATGCCAATGTCGACGAGTGCGCCAGTCGCGCTTTCTGCCGCGTCGAGCGGTACGGCTTTGCCGAAAGCTCTTGCTGGAGAATCTCTGACATTCAGTACAATCCGACTGCAACACACTGGACAGTGCTTCACAATGGCCGGCCGTGGAGTGGTTTCGACTTTTCCCTCGCCGGCGAATACAACGTTCTTAATGCGACAGCAGCTGCGGCCTTGGCGGCAAATTATGGGATCTCGGCGGATGCGATCGCCAAAGCCCTGCGCGAGTTTCGCAGCGTGAAGCGTCGCCTTGAAGTAAGAGCCGAGGTTCATGGCATCACGATCATCGACGATTTCGCTCATCACCCGACCGCAATTGCAGCGACGCTGAAAGCCGTGCGAGCACGCTATCACGGCCGTCGCTTGTGGGCGATTCTGGAGCCGCGTTCCAACACTTTAAGACGCAAAGTCTTTCAACGTGAACTGGCGCAGAGTTTATCGAATGCGGATGTCGTGGTGCTGGCGGATGTCTTCAAGTCAGAAGCCATTCCCGAAGGCGAGCGGCTCAATCCCGCGGGCGTTGTCGCTGATTTGAATGCCGCCGGGAAGCCGGCGCGTCTTCTCAGTAATGCCGATGCAATCGTCGAGACGATCACGCCTGAGCTTCGTACCGGTGATGTGGTCGCAATTCTATCCAATGGTGGCTTTGGCGGAATTTATGAGAAGCTGCCGGCGAGACTCAAATCCCTGCATGAGGTCGCAACCACCGCGTGAACCACGTCCGCACCGCCATCATCGCGTGCTTCACCGTTAGTCTAGCATTCGCTCTTTCGATCCCAGTCTGGTCTGCCAGCTCTATCACTTGTACATCTCCAGCCAGCGCTCAGCCCGAGCCAACCGAATACTTTGTTTCGCTTACTGATCCCGGCCGGCATCTGGCTCACGTCAGCATTCGCCTGCGCGACGGCAGTGGTGTTCGCACGCTCGATATGCCGGTGTGGAATGCTATTTATCAAGTCCGCGACTTTGCAGCCAACATAGAAAACGTTCAGGCGCATGATGCCTCGGGCGCCGAGGCGCCGGTGCGAAAGACCAACACCAGCGAGTGGGAGATCACGGCGCCTCCCGGCTGTGTTGTGGTTAGCTACGACGTGCACATCGATGTCCCTGGGCCATTCGGAAGTGCGCTGGATGCCGATCATGGATTCTTCAACTGGGCCATGGTGCTGATGTATTCACCCAGCTTGCGATCGCAACCGATGAGTATCCGTCTACTGGATACTCCCACAACGTGGGAGATGCGCGACCCGCATGTCCTGGGCGCAGCTGCGCCGGGGAAGGTCGATCAGGCCGTGGGGATTGCGCATAATTATGACGAACTTGTGGATAGCCCCGTAGCCGTCGGCACTTTCCAGCAATCCAGCTTTCAACAGGATGGGACGACCTACCACATTGTGGTAGACGGAAATCCGGCCGATTACGACATGGAACAGCTGGACAAGACGTTGGCGGCTATCACCCATGCCGCGGTCGACTGGATGCAGGACCGGCCCTATGACGAGTACACGTTTCTGTATCACTTCCCGCGCGGTCCCGGTGGGGGCGGCATGGAGCACGCATACGGCACAGCCATTGAGTTGAATGCCGACCGTCTCCGCGCCAACTTAGCGCCCGTCGCCAGAGTTAGTTCACACGAGTTTTTTCATCTGTGGAATGTGAAGCGCATTCGACCGCAGTCGCTGGAGCCAATCGACTATCAACATGAAATGGATACCCGCGCGCTGTGGTTCAGCGAAGGCGTCACCAGCACGGTGGGAGATATGCTGCTGGCTCGGGCAGGGCTGATCAATGAAAGCCAGTATTTGCGTGCGGTGTCGGAAGAGATTACCGAGCTGCAGCGCCGGCCAGCGCGGCAGTGGCAGTCGGTCGAGGAATCCAGCCTGGACGCATGGTTTGAGGGCATCGCGTTCTATCGCTCGCGGGAGCGCAGTATCAGCTACTACAACAAGGGAGAACTACTCGGGATCCTGCTCGACCTGCGAATTCGCCAGTTGACCAATGACACCAAATCGCTCCGCGACCTGTTCCAGTGGATGAACCTACATTATGCGCAGCAGCACCGTTATTTCCCTGATTCCGCCGGCGTCGAAGAAGCAGCAGAGGCAATCACCGGCCAGAGCTTCACTTCTTTTTTTCGCGACTACGTTGCCGGTGTGAAGGAGCTTCCGTACGACGAGCTTTTCCAATTTGCGGGACTCCACGTTGTCGTGAACACGACACAGTTCGCAACTGCGGGCTTTACCACCAGCACCAATCTCGGCGCGCAGCCCGAGGTGGTCCAGATTGATGCCAACAGCGATGCGCAGCGGCAGGGAGTTCGCGTGGGGGACCGAGTGACGGCAGTCAACGGCAAGCCGACGGATGCGCAACTGGACGACGAGTTATCTCGCCTGCCGCCGGGGACCACTGTGCATCTGCAATTGGAAAACCGGCGTGGGAAGCGCGAAGTGGAATTGCGGCTCGGTTCTCGTCAGGAGGAATCTTACGAATTGCAGGACGTCCCAAGGGTTACGGCCGAACAACGAAAACATCGTGCGGCGTGGATTCATGGCGATGACGAGCCGGGGAGCACTCATTGATTCGGACCATCGCCCTGCTGAGCTTCTGGGGCATATCCATCCTCATAGTTGGTCCGGCTCTTGTCATCTACGCAGCGATAACCGGAAATGTCGCTCCCCTCTACTACATCGCGACACGCCTGTCACGGTGGGGCGTGTTGCTGGTTGGCGTCAAGATAAGAGTTTGCGGCCGTGAGCACCTGCAAGCCGGGCGCAACTACATCTTCATGTCGAATCACGCTTCCAATCTTGATCCGCCGGTGCTGATTCCGGTGGTTCCGGGCCGCACTTCGGTGCTGGTGAAGAAGGAACTCTTTCGGATTCCGGTTCTTGGGACTGGGATGAGGCTTAGCGAACTTGTTCCCGTCGATCGCGGTGACCATGAAGCCGCGATCGAAAGCGTTCAGGCCGCGATCAAGGTTCTGCGAAAGGGATTGCAGATGGTGATTTATCCCGAAGGCACTCGAACCGGCGACGGACGACTGCTTCCGTTTAAGAAAGGCCCCTTCCATCTGGCAATGGATTCCGGCGTATCCGTTGTGCCGGTAACTATCCTGGGAACGTTCGAAAGCTGGCCAAGGACGCGTTTTGCTTTACGACCCGGAACGGCGACGGTGATCTTTCATGCGCCGATCGATCCTCACGATTTCAGCGATCGCGACGCGCTGATGAAAGCCGTCACCGATACGATTGCCAGCTCGCTGCCGCCGGAGCGCAGGTGACAGATTCTGATGGAATGCCATGATATCCGAAATCTGTCATAACCCAGTGAGCTGACATATAGCCAACAAAATGCCATACATGTCAGAAATTGTCAGATCTCGGTGTTTCTGGCGCGCTGGTCCGGCAGTGAACGTCTACTTCTGCTCGATCAATCGCGCTGTCAGCACCGCGCCGTCGCGGTCGTCATGCAGCTTGATTGGGAAGATCAGCACATTCCAGGTCCAATGAGGACTCTTCTCCGGCAGGTGCGACGCGCCGCGGAATCCGCGCCGGTCGATGTAGGTCTCGCGAGTGTCGGAGACGGTACGGATAATCTCGCGCCATTCGTCTCCTAATTGGGGGAACTGCTCGAAGAGGTTCTTGCCGGCGAACCATGCGCGCTTGTGTCCATTCATCGACGCGAAGTAGTCATTGACAAACTGCCAATTACCCTCACGGTCGAGGATCTCCAGCACGATGTCGTCGCCCATAGCCATCGAGATACGCGAATAGTAAAAATCGCGCGCATCGACCACAACCGGACGGCCACGCTTCTTGCCCTCAAAGGAGCGCAGGGCGTTCACTAGATCATCAACGGAACTGTATCCCTTCAACAAATGCATATCGGCGATGCCACCGAACTTGCGCTCCAGGGTCGCAGACAGAATGATAATCGGCACCTGAGGACGCTTGCGGCGCAGGGTCTCGGCGACGTCAGTGCCGAATTTCCCAGCCCCTAAGTGATAGTCCAGAACGGCGATATCGATAGCGGCAAGTTTGGACTCGGCTTCCTCAATGGAACTGGAGGTTACAACCCGGTAGCCCTTTTGCCGCAGAATTGCCGACCGCAAGACCAGATTCTCTTCGCGATCATCAAGCAGCAAGACGCGAATCGGGCTTGGCGGTACCGGCTGGGGCCCGAGAACCGTGCGGAGCCCCGGGTTGGACACATCTTCTTTGTTCATCACGTAGTTAGAAGCAGTCTGGGTTGCCCAGGTCACACCATTTGAAAATAGACCTAAACATTTCTTGCCGCTGGCGCCGAAAACAAATGCTATGGCTCTTTCTCCGCTGTCTTGACCGGTTCCGACTGGTCAGTCGACAAGTTCCGCAGGGCTTTCGCCAACTCTGGCAGCTTAGTGAAGATGCCAACGGCGCGCAACCATTGTTTGTGATCAAAAGCTGGCGAGCCGCTCACCATGGACCCTTGTGGAATGTCGCCATGGGTGCCACTCTGTGCTGTTACCACCACGCCATCGCCAATCGTGCAGTGCCCAGCAACGCCCACCTGGCCGGCCAGGATGACGTTCTTGCCGACGACGGTCGACCCTGCGAGCCCTACTTGCGCGCACAGCAATGTTCCCTCGCCGACCGACGATCCATGTCCTACCTGCACCAGGTTGTCGATCTTGACGCCGCGCGCGATGCGCGTCTCTCCCACGCTGGCGCGATCGATGCATGAGTTCGCCTGCACCTCTACTCCATCTTCCAAGACCGCCGGTCCCGACTGCGTGATTTTCTCCCAAGGGTGATCCCTGTCTCCATCATTGCGCGCGAAGCCAAACCCGTCGCTGCCGACAATAACTCCGTTCTGCAGGATGACGTCGTCACCCAAGCGGCAATATTCGCGTACGACCGCGTGGGCGTGGGCAAGAAATCGATTGCCGATCCTGCACCCGCGATAGATAACTACATGGGGCAGAAGAACGGCATCGTCGCCGATTTCAACGTCCTCATCGATCACGACGTACGCGGCGATATGGGCGTTCGCGCCAATCTTCGCGGTGGGAGCAATCACCGCGGTAGGGTGCATCCCGGCCTCGTATTGAGGCGGTTCATAGAAGAGATTGATCGCTCGCGCAAAAGCGAGATACGGGTTCTGGCTGCGCAATACGCCGGTCAGAATTGGGGGAAAGGTACTGGAGACAATCACTGCCGAAGCCGACGTGCTCCTGGCCGCGGCAGCATACTTTGGGTTGGCGACGAAGGTGATCTGTCCGGCGCCAGCCTCTTCGATTCCGGCAACTCCCGTGATCTCGGTGTTGGGATCCGCATTTTCAAGGGTGGCGTCCAGGGCGGACGCGATTTCGGAAAGTTTCATGATGGCTGAAGCCGCTCAGGCTTGCAGATCTCGAGTAAGTCGCTAAGTGAACATGGGCACCTGCAGCGTGTCCTCCGGACGCCGTCCACGCCGGCCGGCTTTCTTTTCCCCAATCACCGCTAAGACAGTTATAGTGGCCAACGCGGAGCGCGGCACAAAAATCCGCTGCGTGTTGCCGCCCGGGTCCGGAGGCAGGATGGAGAAGCCCTCGCTGCCTTCCTGCAACAGATCGTTGGGCATCATGCCTTCAATGATTTCATTGTCGCGGAAGCGTAGACGCACCCATAAGCCCTCGACCCGCGGCCGCGAGGGAAACGTCTTGCGGGTAAGCGACTCCGAGTCGCCAAACTCGCGCACAAAATAAACGCCTTTCACGTCGCGCAGGTCGATGGTCACAACATTGCCCGACGTATTCATCAGCTCGATTTTTCCATCGGCGATGAATGCGGCCTTCACGTAGCCGTTCACGCTGTCGCGATCCATCTTGCGAATGACGACTTTCTTGTGCGTTGTGGCCATAAGCTAAGGGAGGTGCTGGAGCGTAGCCTAGATTGTCGCACTTTTGCCCCGAAATGTGGCGTTGTAACCTACTCTGTAGCCAAAATGCCAACCTTGTGCTATTGTTTCGCTTTGCAGCGCCCGATGTGCATGCCGACCGTAAGTGCTGTTCTAAGAGAAGCTTGCGAATTGTTCCAAAATTGTTTCGTGTTTTCGGTTATGCACAGCGCTCCCACTCCAGGCGGAGGGTAGTAAGCCACTACAGCGGTCGGGCATCCATTCTCGCCTGGATCTGGTTTTGTTGATTTTTCCTTTTAGAGTCATAAACTTAGGATGGCTGACTACATCTATAGCATGGAGACCCGGCTCACTCCGGACCAGCAGGGTGGTGTGAATCTGGTCCAGGAAATAGCCCGCAACGCCGGATTGAACCTGTACCTCACCGGCGGCACGATCCGCGATCTGGTAACCGGTTTCCCGATTCGCGACATCGACCTCAGCATCCAGGGCAACCCTCTCAAGCTTCAGAAAGAGTTGGAGAAGGTTGGCATCTCCATCCAGGGAGTCGACGAGGACCTGCGGACCCTCCAACTTCTGATGCCCGGAAATGTCCGTGCGGAGCTGAACATGACCCGCGCGGAAGCCTACGACAAGCCTGGCAAGCCTCCGGCTATCTCTGCTGCCACCATCAACGAGGATTTGCGGCGGCGTGACTTTACCGTGAACGCCATGGCGTTGTCGCTGAACCCGGGCTCGCGCGGCTTGCTGCTGGATCCGTTTAACGGCGTTGCCGATATCGAAGCCAAGGTACTGCGCGTTCTGCACAACTACGCTTTCCTGGAGGAGCCGGTACGATTGATCCGTGGCACGCGCCTCAGCTCCCGTTTTCACTGGCCTTTGGAGGAGCGTACTCAGGCGCGATACGACTCGGCGAAAGAGAACAATTACATCGAGTACCTCAGCCGCCGCATGATCGGGTACGAACTGGAGCAGCTGGCCCACGAAGAAGATCCGCTGACTATCATGCGCGCGCTGGAAAAGGAAGGCTGGCTCAAGATTCTGCACCCGCATTGGACGATGGCGAAGATCGATGCCGGCGACCTGGGTCAGGTGGTGAAGACTCGCCAGATGATGAATGGGCTAGGTTATTCCGTCGAAACTGGCCCCATCGCCATGTACTTCCTCACCCGCAAAATGGGCGATAAGGATACGGCGGAAATTCAGCGGATGATCCCGCGCCGCGATTTTGTGGACAAGTGGAAGCATTTGGAAAGCAACGCTCATGATCTGGCCAAGAAGCTGAGCAGCAAGGACGCCAGCGTGCCATCGGGCGCGTGGAAGATTCTGTCGCAGGCCGCGCCGGAGAATGTTCTCTTCCTGAGTCTCACGACCAGGCAGCAGGCGGTTGATCAGAAACTCAAGAACTTCTTCGGCAAATGGAGGCAGGTGAAGGAGAAGTTGCCCTTCCCGGAAATGGCCGAGCTCCGCATTACACCGCAGTTGCCGGAATATCCGCAGATCATGGACAAGGCATTTTTGCTGCTGATGGACGGCAAGCTGCGATCGCATTCGGAGATCATGAATTTCCTCCGGCCCTACGAGCCACCTCCACCTCCTCCGCCGCCTGCGCCCAAGCGTGGCCGTGGAAAAGCGGCGGTAGCTCCGAGCGAAGGAGAGCAACCAGCTCCCGGCAAGCGCGGACGTAAACCGAAAGGCGCTCCTGCGGCAGCTCCAGCGCCGGCAGCTCCGCCTGCCGCAGTTCCAGTAGCTCAGGAAACTAAGCCTGTCGCTCCGCCGAAACCATCTGCCAAGGAAGCACCCGCCAAGAAGGCGGTGGCTCCTGCGGCTCCGGCGAAGAAGGGTGCGCCTTCGAAACCTGCGAAGACGCCGGCGAAGAAGAAAGCAGTCGCGAAGAAAGCTCCTGCGAAGAAAAAAGCAGTAAAAAAAACGCTGCCAGCGAAGAAGGCTTCGCCTAAGAAGTCTGCGAACAAGCGGCGTTAGACGCGCCGGCGCAGCAACGGTCGAATCTTAAGGCATCCACGAGACCCATGAGAATTCCATCGTTGGTTGTGCTGGCGCTGGTGGTCTTAATCGGCGGATTTGCTGTTGCTCAACTGCCAGCCCCTTGGCAGGACGGCCTGGTGGAGCACCTGTCCGGTGCATGGAAGGTTGAAGGCCGGGTGCTGGGACGCTATGCCCACCACGAAATTCAGGCCGAGTGGGTCTTGAACCACCAGTTTCTCCGAATCCACGAAATCACCGCCTCGACCGCGCCGAAAACAGAACATCCTTATGAAGCCACCTGGTTTCTGGGATATGATCCCATCAGCGAAAAGTACCTCCTGCACCTGATGGATATTTACGGAGCGCGCTTTTCCGAGACTTTGGGATGGGGTTGGCAAGAGGGAAATCAGATCAAGTTTGTCTTTGAGTATCCTGACGGCCCTTTCCACACCACGTTCCGCTGGAATCCGGAAAGCGGTACGTGGCAATGGCTGATGGAGCAGAAGGGCAAAGATGGCAAATGGTCGCCGTTTGCCGATCTCAAGCTCACGAAAGCCACTTCGCCATAGAGCTCAAGTAGCACAAATCCGATTCCAAATCATGAACTTACGCAAGCGCAGGGAATTCTTCCCAGCTTCTCTACGAAGTGCATTTTCCTTCTGCGCGGCAGGCATCTTTTCTCCAGCTTAATGAAACCAATCACCTAGCCCGGGGTGTGGCTGCCTCGGAAAGGGTGCCTAATGAAAGCAATCTTGTTTGTCGACGACCACGAAGTTCTGGCCCGGCTGAGTTGCGAAATTCTCGAGACGCAGGGTTACCGCGCCGTCAGCGCCTACAACGCCCACGATGCGCTGGAAAAATTCCAGCGCGAGAAGTTTGACATTCTAGTCACGGATTTCCGCATGGAAGGCATGAACGGTCTGGAACTGGCGCGCAAGATTCACAGCAGCAATCCCGAAGTGCCCGTCATCATCGTTACCGGTTACGGACACATCGACGGCGGCAAAGACGTCAATGCCTGTCTTCCAAAAGAGCGCATGTTTCCTGCGCTGCTGGAGAAGATTAAGACTTACCTGGGTGAGGGCGAGGGTCAACCAACCGCTTTGAGAAGCGCGTAGCGGTCTGAGTCTGCTTCAGTCTGCGCAGCTGCAATCTTCTGTGTCACCTCGCTTGCTACACTGAAGCCGTGCGGCGATTGATCATCAATGCTGACGACTTTGGTCTGACGCGGGGAGTCAATCGCGCCATTTTCGAAGCTCAGGAGCGTGGCGTTGTCACTTCGACGACGCTCATGGCGAATTCGCACGCGTTTGACGACGCCACGGATAAGGCGATTTCGTCAGCCCGAGCAGGCGGACATCTCAGCGTCGGTTGCCACGTTGTGTTGGTCGATGGCGAGCCGCTGTTGCCCGCAGATCGAGTCGCGACATTACTGCAGCATAATTCTCCTAACGGCCATCCCCGATTTCGCGACAGCCTGAACGATTTTGTGGCAGCCTCGTTTCGCAACAAACTCAATCCATCGGAGATTGAGGCAGAAGCGACGGCGCAGATCGAGCGCATTCAGGCGGCAGGCGTCGAGCTTTCACACTTCGATACTCACAAACACGCCCACATGTTTCCGGCGGTGTTGCGTCCTCTGCTGCGGGCGGCCAGCGCGCGAAAGGTTCGAGCTGTACGCAATCCCTTTGGCCAAGTCTGGCCGCTTCCCTGGACCAGCGTGTTGCGCACTAGGCGCCTCTGGAAACGCTTCGCGCAACTGAATGTGCTCCGCGGCTTCGCCGCGAACTTTCGTCAGGAGGTCGAAGCGCACGGCCTTCGCACCACCGATGGATCGCTGGGCGTCCTGGTCACCGGTGTCCTCGACCTGCCGCTCTTCACCGCGATCATCGAAAGCATGCCGGAAGGAACGTGGGAGTTTGTTTGTCATCCCGGTTACAACGACGCCGATCTCGACACCGTGCAAACTCGCTTGCGGCAGTCACGCGAGCAGGAGCTGAAGGTTCTGACCTCCAATGAAGCGAAAGAGCTGTTACGCCAACAGAAGATTGAGCTGATCAGTTATCGCGATCTGTAGAGTGCCGACGGCAGAAGCTCGAGGCCGCGCTACAATGAGTGTTCCACACGGATGCTATCGTTTTCACAATTCATATCCGAATTGCGCGGAGAGGAGATCTTCGCGACCGCGCCCTGCCGCGCCGACCTCGCCGGCGGCACGATTGATATTTGGCCGCTGTACCTGTTTCATCCCGGCGCCGTGAGCGTCAACGTGGCGCTCGGAATCCTGACGGGTTGTAAGATCACGCCGCACTCCGGCCGCGAGATCGTGCTCCTATCGCACGACATGGAGCGCCAGGAACGCTTCGCGTCCCTCGACGAATTGTTGGCAGCCGAATCGTATGCTCACCCGCTGGCGGCGTACCTGATTCGTTTCTTCCAGCCGAAAGGCGGTTTCACGCTGGAGACGCACTCCGAATCGCCGGCAGGAGCCGGTATTTCCGGTTCTTCGGCGTTGATGATTGCCAGCAGTGCCGCATTGGCTCGTTTGACAGGACGCGAGATCGACATCGAGCAAATCCGCGCAATCGCGCAGAATATCGAGGCGCAGCTGATTCGTGTTCCTACCGGCTGCCAGGACTACTATCCCGCAATGTACGGCGGCGTTAGCGCGGTACACCTCGAGGTCGATGGCGTGCGGCGAGAAAGTATCCCGGTCAGTCTCGACGAGATGGATCAGCGTTTCGTATTGTTCTACACCGGGGCGCCGCGTCAGTCTGGCATCAACAACTGGGAAGTGTTCAAGCAGCACATCAATGGGGACGAGCGGGTCGTTCGCAACTTCGATGAGATTGCCGCGATCGCGCAGGCCATGCGCTCCGCGCTGGCAAGCGAGCGTTGGGATGAGGTCGAGAAGCTCATCACGGAGGAGTGGAATCTGCGGCGCACCAATGCGCCTGGGATTTCCACGCCGCTGATTGATATGCTGATAGAGGCGGCGCAACGTAATGGTGCACGAGCGGCGAAAGTCTGCGGCGCGGGCGGCGGTGGCTGCGTGATCGCCCTGATCGAGAAGGGTGCTCGCCAGCAAGTCGAGAACGCCATTCGCGAGCGCGGTGGCCAGCCACTGGAATTTCGAGTTGCGCGCCATGGGTTACAGTTTCACACCGTGAGCAAACGGCAGGTCGCCAAGGTATGAGCATGTTCAGTGACGGCAAAGGAAAGTTAAAACCCGTCTGGGCGTTCCTGTTCTCGGTAATCCTCGGGGCCCTCGCTTTTTTGGTTGCAGGTAACATCGCTACCGAAGCTGCCGGTGACCATCCCTTTCGTCGCGAACTGATTTTTCGCGCGTTATGGGCAGTGCTCTTGCTGGGAATCTTCATCTGGTTGCTGACCGTCGGCGACCACCTCGAGGAGCAACGGATCGCCGCCCAAGGACTGCCTCGCGTAAAGGGATGGCTGAAGCAATTTGTCATGGGTATATTCCTGGGGTTTGTATTACCTACCTTGGCTGTCGCTCCCATCTATTTCTGGGGGTATTTCCGGTACAAAATTCTCTGGACATGGCACTTCGCACCGAATCTGGTAGCCGTAGTTTTGACGCTGCTGGTCGGCGCACTGGCAGAAGAGCTGATGTTTCGCGGTTTTCCCTTTCAGCATCTGGAGAAAGGGATCGGTACGGTGCAGGCAGTGGTGGTTCTCTCGATCTTCTACGCCTTATTGCACATATTGAATCCCGCAGCCATGGCCTGGGGCATCGCTAACACCTTCCTCATCGGAGTCATGCTGACGGTTGCCTATCTTCGCACCCGAGCGCTGTGGCTGCCGTGGGGAATACACTTCGGCTGGAACGCTACTCTGGGTCTCTTGTTGGGGTTGCCGGTCAGCGGTATCCGTTCCTTCAATTTGTGGATCTACACCCAGGCTTACGGCCCAAAGTGGCTTACCGGTGATTTCTACGGCATCGAGGCTGCCGCAACCGGAACTGTGGCCATCCTTATCGGGATTCTTCTCGTCGCCACGTTGCCGGCTGCAAAGCTACCGCAGCCCGTCACGCCAGCCTCCGCCGAGCCGGCCATCGAAAGCCTGTCCAGCATCAAATCCTAGAGCTTTGTCGATGGTTCGCAACGCCCGTGACCAACGGGTGAGGCTATAATTGGCTCAATCGGGGTCTTCCATGAACCGCGCTTGTTTCTGCTTCCTCGCGACGGCCATTCTGCTGCTACCGCTAACTATTACTGCGGATGATTCGAAATCAACCGGCTCCTCCGACAAGATGACGCCGCAAACCAAGCTGCTCGTAATGCGCGATCTCAACGCCGAACGCGTGTTTGTCAAGACGCCGCTGCCGATGGGCGAAAAAGGGCTGGACATCAAGGATGGCAAGGTCAGCCCCAACCAGCAAGAGGTGGCTCAGTTGGTGATGCTCCATGGATTTGCCGCGAAACCCGGCGATCGCGTCGTCATTACCAACGTCATTATCCGCGAGAAATCAATCTTCATTGAGATCAACGGTGGCGGCAAGAAGCACGAGAAGTGGTATCAGCATGTATCGGTCGGCGCCGGAGCAGGTACGGTACCGGTTGGCGGCGCTCCGCAGAGCCTGGAAGCGAAAGGATCGAGCGTCACCCTGCAGTTCGACAAATATGTCCCCGAGCTGACGGGCGAACAGGTGCGGGCCTTGCTGGCTCCGGTCTTCGATTTCAAGGCGCTGAACCAGACGGAAGCGTACGAGAAGACTCTGCCGCCGAAGGTGCAGGAGGCAATCAAGAATCACCAGGTTTTGGTAGGGATGGACCGGGATATGGTGATCTATGCCAAGGGACGTCCGCCGAAAAAGATTCGCGACAAAGACGACAACGGCGTTGACTACGAGGAGTGGATTTACGGCAATCCGCCGGAAGAGGTGGACTTTGTGCGCTTCCAGGGACCGGTTGTCGCTCGGCTTGAGATTATGACCGTCGACGGTCAGAAGATTGTGCGCACGGAGAAAGAAGTGGACTTGCAGTCGCGCGAGACCGAGCTGGCTGCCAAGAAGACTGAAGAGAAGCCGGCAGAGGCTCCCAGCCTGCTTCGTCCCGGCGAGCAGGCAGACGATTCGTCGGACGGCCACAAGACAGCCCAGCCGGTGGATACGCCTGCTACTACGAATCCCGGTGGCACATCGCCCCATTGGCAAATCGCTGGTCTGTATCAATAACTGGCGGCGGCAAGACGCTAAAACTAACCTGTGCCGGATGGCGCGCGGAATCCCGGACGTTTAGACTAGTAGCGTGAGGATCGCACTCGGCCAGATCAACACCACGGTTGGGGATTTTCCTGGCAATTCCGAAAAAATCGTAGAGTATGGGCGACGGGCACGCACCGGAGGTCTGGATCTCATCCTCTTTCCGGAGCTGTCGGTCTGCGGATATCCCCCGCGCGATCTGGTGGAACGGCCTTCGTTCGTGGAGCGAAATTGGCAGGCCGCCGAAGCGATAGCGCGAGAAACCCAGGGGATTGCTGTCATCTGCGGCCTGGTCACGCCAGCTCATTCCTCAACCGGCAAGTCCGTTCTAAACTCTGCGGCATTGCTGCGCGACGGCAAGATCGCTTTTGTGCAGTCGAAGCGATTGCTGCCCACCTACGACGTCTTCGACGAAATGCGCAACTTCGCGCCGGCTGACCATCAGCAGCTCTTCAACTTCCAGAGCCAGCCGCTGGCGCTGACCATTTGCGAGGACGCCTGGAACGACAAACACTTCTGGGATCGCCAGCTGTATGGGGTTGATCCCGTGGAAGACCTGATCGGCGCCGGCGGAAAGGTATTGCTGAACATCTCATCCTCGCCGTTCTATCTGCGAAAGCGGGAATTGCGCCACGACATGCTGGCCACAATCGCCACCCACTATCGCGTGCCCGTCGCCATGGTCAACCAGATTGGCGGCAACGACAGCCTGGTCTTTGATGGTTCCAGCATTGTTCTTGGGCCGGATGGCAACATCCTTGCGCAGGCCAAGTCGTTCGAGGAAGATCTCATCTGCTTCGACACCGAGACGCTAACCGGCGATGTGCATGTTCGCGACGAAGGATTGGAAGCGAGCGCCTATGCCGCGCTTGTCCTGGGCACGCGTGACTACGTGCACAAGTGCGGCTTCCGCCAGGTCGTACTCGGATTGAGTGGTGGAATCGATTCAGCCCTAACGGCCTGCATTGCAGTCGAGGCGCTGGGTCGCGAGAACGTGCTGGGCATCGGAATGCCAGGGCCGTACTCCTCTCGCGGAAGTATTGACGATGCGGCCGAGCTGGCACGAAATCTGGGAATCCGGTTTGAGTTGCTTCCCATCGGCGACATCTTCGATGGCTATCGAACTTCGCTCGCATCGGTGTTAACCGGCCGGCAATCTGACGTTACCGAGGAAAACATTCAGGCGCGCGTTCGCGGCTCGCTGATGATGGCAGTCTCCAATAAGTTTGGTGGCCTGCTGTTGACGACCGGCAACAAGTCGGAGCTGGGGGTGGGATATTGCACGCTCTACGGCGATATGTGCGGAGGGCTGGCGGTGATCTCCGATGTGCCCAAGACGCTGGTCTATCGCCTGGCAAACTTCATCAACTCAAGGTTGCCGGTCATTCCTCGGTCGACCATCGAGAAGCCGCCGTCGGCAGAGCTGCGGCCGGAGCAGAAAGACAGCGACTCGCTGCCTCCTTACGACGTTCTAGACGCAATCTTGGAAGACTATGTGGAAGATAACAAGTCGCCCGACGTGATCGCCCGCGAGCGCGGATATAACGTGGAACTTGTACGCAAGGTTGCGTGCATGGTGGACAAGAGTGAGTACAAACGCCAACAGGCTGCGCCGGGATTGAAGATTTCTGAGAAGGCCTTCGGCTTTGGACGCCGTTATCCGATAGCTGCAAAGCTCGATGTCTGCGGCAGAAGCAACAACGAATAAAGTCGGCCGGAGCGCGGTTTAAAGAATAAAGTCGGCCGGAGCGCGGTTTTCGGGTAGAGCCGGCCTTTAGGCCAGCGTCTAAGCGGTTTGTTTTCTTTCTGAGTCGGCTTCGGCCGACGGCACGTGAATCGCTACTATTTTTTCAGCCGCCTGCCAGGTCGATGCCGAATTGCGCGTCCATAAGAACACCGTAGGCACTTGTTAAAATAGAAATCTGTTTCGACCGAGTCGTGGCTTGTGCTTCCTAAAAGCTGATAGCTTCAAGGCTCCAAGCTCGCGGCTAGCTGCTAATTGCCGCCTTCTCGAAAGGACCCATGAATCATCGTCTGCGCGCGCTCCTGATTGTCATTTTATCTTTCGCCAGCCTGTCCGCCACAGCTCAGAACTCTTCCACAGCCAACTCGGCTCCCGGCAGCAAAGCAACTCCGGCGACCGGCGCCAACGCTTCCGTGCCCAGCGAAGCTACGGTCAATGCGTTCCTGAAGAAGATGTTCGGCTGGAATCAGGATTTGACCTGGAAAGTCGAAGAGATCAAGCCTTCGGAGGCGTCTGGCATCGCGCAGGCGACGGTCGTATTCAACACGCCCCGGGGAGCGCAGGTCGCGCGCTTCTACATTACCGCTGACCAGAAATACACGTTTATGGCCGACTTGCTTCCCTTCGGAGCCGATCCTTTCGCGGAGGCGCGACAGCTACTCCAGGCCGCCAATGGACCCGCGCATGGGCCCAAGGACGCGACCACGACCATCGTCGAGTTTGGAGATCTCGAGTGCCCCGCTTGTAAGGCAGCGCAGCCCAACATCGCCAAACTGATGGAAGAGGAGCCCAAGGTCAAGCTCATCTTCCAGAACTATCCTCTGCCGCAGCACAAGTGGGCCATGACCGCTGCCAAATATCTGGATTGTCTTGGCCGTCAGAACAACGACGCAGCCTGGAAGTTCATTGCCACTACCTATGACCATCAGTCGGACATCACCGAGCAGAACGTCGAGCCGATGCTGAAGGGTTATGTGAAGGATGCGGGGGGCGATCCTGATGCTGTCGCTGCTTGCGTATCCAAGCCGGACACCGAGAAGCGGGTTCGCGACTCGATGGCACTGGGAGACAAGCTGGATGTCAGCAGCACCCCAACGTTCTTCATCGATGGCCGGAAGCTGGTCGGATTCTCCACCAACGGCACTCCCTATGACGCGGTTAAGGCGATGGTGGATTTCGATTTGGCGAACGCTAAATAGAAGGCGGAAAAAACAAGTTAAAAGTCGGCTAGAGCATTTCTAGTTTTACCTTAAGGTGGAGCACCGCTTCAGCGGTGCAGGTCCAGCTTTGGGCGAGGAATCGGCTTTAGCCGCTGAGGTAAGAACCTAACCTCAGGCGCTAAAGCGCGATCGCTTACTGCACCCACTGAATGCACGCCTGAAAGGCGTGCTCCACCCGCAACCCCGCAGTAATCCTAGAATGCTTTACACCCGTTCCAGAACCATTGCGATTCCTTGTCCCACTCCGATGCACATGGTACAGAGGCCGTATCGTCCCCCGGTGCGCTGCAACTGTAAGACGGCAGCTATTACTAATCGCGCTCCACTCGCGCCCAGAGGATGACCGAGCGCAATGGCCCCACCATTACGGTTTACGTGAGGGGCGTCATCGGGAATCTCCAGATCGCGCAGCACTGCGAGCGCCTGCGAAGCAAATGCCTCGTTCAATTCGATTACATCCATGTCGCCGATGTTGAGCTTCGTCAGTGACAACACCTTGCGCGTTGCTGTCACCGGCCCGATTCCCATGATCCTGGGCGCAACACCCGCCGCAGCAGTTCCTAGGATGCGTGCTTTTGGCTTCAGACCATAGCGTGCGACCGCCTCGGCAGAAGCAACCAGCACTGCGCAGGCGCCGTCATTCACGCCGGAGGCGTTGCCCGCTGTGACGGTGCCATTCGCTTTCACGATCGGCTTCAACGCGGCGAGGCCTTCCAGGGTCGTCTCCGGACGCGGATGTTCGTCTTTGTCCACGGCAAGGGGTACACCCTTGTTCGGCGTGATGGTGACTGAACTGATCTCCTCTGCCAGGAAGCCGCTCTTCATCGCGGTCGCAGTCCGTTGTTGGCTGCGGTAGGCAAAGGCGTCCTGGTCTTGCCGCGAGACGCCAAATTCTTCGGCGACGTTCTCTCCCGTCTCCGACATTGAATCAACGCCGTATTGCGCCTTCATCAGGGGATTGACGAATCGCCAGCCAAGCGTTGTGTCTTCCAATTTCATGCTGCGCGAAAAAGCAGTGTCAGCCTTGGCCATCACGAAAGGCGCTCGCGACATGCTCTCCACGCCGCCGGCGATTACCAGCGAGCTCTCGCCAGTCTTGATGGCGCGGGCTGCGATCGAAATCGCATCCAGGCTGGAGCCGCACAGGCGATTGATGGTTGTGCCAGGAACCGTGAGAGGCAGGCCCGCGAGCAAGAGAGCCATGCGCGCGACGTTGCGATTGTCTTCGCCGGCTTGGTTGGCGCAGCCAAAGATCACATCATCGACGGCGCTCCAATCCACAGACGGATTGCGCTCGAGCAGCGCCTTGATCGGAATGGCAGCCAGATCGTCAGTGCGAACTGTGGAAAGCGCGCCGCCGTAGCGGCCGAATGGAGTGCGAATGACATCGCAAATAAAGGCGTCAGACATGGGAAGGATCTATCGGGAGAAAGATTGGTGAGTTGTGAGCCACCAATTCCATGATAGCAAGCGATGGGAGGGTACAGGCCTTGCCGGGGATCACTTGGTCAGGAGATGCACAGCGATTCCGACAGCGGTCCAGAACGGGGTGACAAGCACGAAGGAGAACAACAATCCTTGAGGAAATTGCAGGTTCGCGGCAACCTCACCGGCGTTCCAGGTTGCATCGGTCGAGTGGTAAGTCCGATTGAATTCGGGAAGCCGGTTGAGACCCCACATATCCAAGTTACTATACAGTAAGACGAACCCTGACAGGCAGGGGTTGGCCTAATCCTCTAACCCGCTCCCCGATTTACCTTGACAACCAGTCAAATGCGGCCGGTGCCCTGCGGGATCTCAAACCGCTTCATCTTGTTGTACAGCGAGCTGCGTGGAATTCCGAGGCGCCGTGCTGTGCGCTCGATGGAGCCGCCCTCGTCGTGCAGCACGTGATGAATATACGCGCACTCCATCTGCTTTAAGGTACCACCCACCACCCCTAAGCCGGAGCTCTCAATCGCCGGCGTCTGCAGATAAAGATGTTCCTGCCGGATGGGACCATCCCCGGCTAACAGAGCTCCCCGTTCCAACACGTTGCGCAACTCGCGAATGTTGCCGGGCCAGGAATACCGCTGCAAAGTTGTCAGCGCGGTGCTGGAGATTACTATCTCCACTGCGCCCTGATGACTAGCAATGTTACGCAGCAGACTGTGGGTCAGGTTGGGAATATCTTCCACCCGGTCGCGAAGCCGCGGCACCGGAATGTAAACGATATTTACTCGAAAATACAGATCACTGCGGAACCGTTGCTGCCGCACCAGCTCCAGGAGTTCGCGATGGGTTGCTGAAATCAGGCGAATGTCGACGCTGCGGTCACGAATGTCGCCCAAGCGACGAAATATACGATCCTCCAGCACCTTCAGCAGTTTTGGTTGTACCTGCAGATCGATATCGCCGATCTCGTCGAGAAACACCGTTCCGTGATTAGCTACCTCCAGCAATCCTTGCTTGGCGCTGACCGCCCCGGTGAACGCGCCCTTTTCGTGGCCGAAGAGTTCGGACTCGAGCAGTTCGCGAGAAAGGCCGGCACAATTCAGGTCGAGAAACTGCTGCTCCGCCCGCGGACCATTGCGGTGAATCCAATTTGCCAAAACCCCCTTTCCCGCGCCCGTTTCGCCGTGCAGCAGGATGGGGCTTTCGGTGGTCAAGACCCGGTTGGCGATTTCACGCAGGCGCCTGATAGCGGGGCTGCTTCCGATGAACGGATTCAGACACTCGCGCTGGACTCGTGGCGCCGCACCAGAGTTTGCGCGCGTGTATCTCTCGCGGGTCAATACGCGTTGCAGCGCTGAATCCAGCGCGGTCAACTCCACCGGTTTCATGAGGACCCGCTCAGCGCCATGTCGAATCGCTTGCTCAGTCAAATCGCAGCCGGTCTGTCCTGCAAGGACAATGACCGGCACTCTAGGCGCCATGTTTTTCGCTTGTCGCAGCAATTGGGGAGTATCCCCATTAGGAAGATAGAGATCGAGCACTAAGACATCCGGTCGGAACCTCTGCAACTGGAGGTGCGCATCGTGACAGTTCGAGGCTTCCGCGACGATATGTCCCTGTGCCGCTAGAAAGTTGCAGATGCCGGAACGGATAACCGGATCGATGTCGACTATGAGTATTCTGTTCTGGTTCAAGCACTCACCTGCCAAGACGAAGAGTCGCTTGAGGGTCTGCACGACCACGACGAGGGAAGTTGGGAGGGTCTTACCACCAGCAGGAGCGTCAATCAGTCTCGCACGGGGCGCGATTGATCGACCATTAACAGCAGGTGCAAATTGCTATGGTCTGCTCAAATCAAAGATAGAGCAGTGATGGCGGTCACACTAAAAATGTTCGATAAGCAAAAAAAGGCAGACCTGCGACTTGAGGTCTGCCTGAAATGAGGACAGCAGAATGAACGAGGATCCGTCCGGCTTAATTGGACCAGTTAGTCAGTAAGCCCGGCTCGGGAAGGTTGCGGATCAGCGAAGCACGGCGCGAGGTACACACGGTACCACATTTGTTCAAACATCAAACTCTCTGATTCCTGACAATTGAAGGGTAATGTTCCAAAGAAATTTAGGATTGTTGGTCAGATAACGCCGCCATAGCCGTCGCGGCTCCATCAGGAGGCGATGCAGCCACTGCAGCCCGCAAGTTTTCATCCACTGAGGAGCGTCCGCCAACAGTCCTGCGTGAATGTCGAAAGCCGCACCCACTCCCACCATCAGGTGCGTGTCAAGCCGATTGCTCATGCGAGCCATGAAATACTCTTGCTTTGGTGTGCTGAGGCCGACCCAGATGATATCGGGATGAGCCGCAGCCACGGCCTTGATGAGTTCATCTTCTTCGGCGGAGGTAAGTGGACGGAAGGGTGGAGTGTACGTTCCCACGATGCTCACACCAGGGACCACGCTCTCCAGGCGTTGCTTGAGCGTTTCAGCGACACCGGGATTCCCACCATATAGGAAGTGTCGGTAGCCGCGACCGACGGACAAGCGACACATCTCCAACATGAAGTCAGGGCCGTAGACGCGCCGCATTCGGCGATGTCCCTGCAGGCGTCCTACCCACACCGTTGGCATGCCGTCGGGCGTGCACAGGAAGGAGCGGTTGAGGATGGCTCGAAAGTTCGCGTCACGCTGGGCTTCCATGATGCCATGGACTCCAGTGACGCAGATGTAGCCCTTTCGGCGCTCATCGATACAGCGCTGGGCGCCACGGAGCGCCTTCTCCATGTCAATTGCGCTGATCCCAACGCCTAGAACATTGGCGCGAGGTGGCTTGAGGTCGTCAATCGGAGGCACAGGCGAGAGCCGGTCGCTCCAGTCGTCCTGCCTTGCGCATTTCATCTTCGATCCATCGGTAAGTGACCTCCAGGCCCTGGCGCAGTGGGGTTCCTGGCTCCCAGCCAAGGACATTGCGCAAACGTGAGTTGTCACTGTTACGCCCGCGCACTCCCTGCGGACGGTCGAGTTGGTGGCGCTTCGTGAGCGTCTTGCCGGCAATGCCGCATACCAGATCGACCAGCTCATCGACGCTCACCATCTCCTCGGTACCGAGGTTGAGCGGGGCGCGATAATCGCTGGCCATCAGGCGCAACAGCCCTTCGATGCAGTCGGGGACGAACATGAACGATCTTGTGGCCTGGCCGTCACCCCAAACGTCGATGACGCCGAGGTCCTCAGCAAGAGTGACTTTGCGGCAGATGGCGGCGGGAGCTTTCTCTTTGCCGCCGTCGTACGTGCCCAGCGGTCCGTAGACGTTGTGGAAGCGCACGGTTCGGGTCTCCAAGCCATAGTCGTGCAGGAAATACTTGCACAGCTGCTCGGTAAAGAGCTTCTCCCAGCCGTAGCCGGGCTCGGGATCGGCAGGATAAGCGTCTTCTTCCTTCAACGGGGTAAGATCCGTCACATTCTGCTTGTAGCCGGCGTAAACGCAGGCGGACGAGGAGAAGAGGTAACGCTTAACACCGTTAACACGCGATGCCTCCAGCATGTGGGCGTTGATGAGGATGTTGTTGCGGGCGATATCGGCGAGCTTGGCGGTAATGTAGCCGATGCCTCCCATGTCGGCCGCCAGGTTATAAACGTGACTGATGTGACTGGTGGCTTGCAATGTGTTGTGCCAGAAACGAAGGTCGAGAAGCTGGAACTCATCAGCCGCCGTTGGCTCGAATTCCGGCTCCTTGATGTCCACGCCGCGTACCCAATAACCTTCGTCTTTCAGACGGCTTACGAGATGATGACCAATGAAGCCACCGGCTCCGGTGACCAGGATTCGAGTTGCTGATTTCATGCTGATACGCCCCTCGCGGTGAGATAGGAAACTCAAGAAAATCGCAGACTCTATTGAAGTGAGTGACAGGTTGGAGACGCGCCTTTCATTTGCGGGTGAGCTTAGTCCCGCGGCCTGTTCGCTTCGATTGGCACTCCACGTTGGTGAAGAGTAGTTGCTGGCACTGTTGTTCAAGCCTCTTCTGGAGTTCTACAAGCTGTCGACGACCACGTTCTTGTTGCCTCCGGAGGCGAGCGCGAGCCAGTTTGAGGTGCAGTGCGGAGACAGATCCTAAGTCGACTGAGTCGGTCGGCTCAGTCGCCACTATCTCTGCCGGACTTGGCACGGTCGTCAACGGCCCAGCACTGGAAGCGGTAAGCTCGGCAGCGGGCGAAACGGTGTCCACGAATGCATTGGCCGGTGTTACGACCCAGGAGGTTGCGGCTGGTGGTTGCGCTGGTCTCGCTGGCTGCTTTGCCTGGAGAGTAGCGCGTAACTCCGGATCGTCAGCTGGTAAAAGGGCGGGATTAAGGCGAACTCCCGGTAATTCCTCAACATCAGCCTTGACCAAACGGTCGACACAAGCGTCGACTGCGACGTCGACCGCTGGGGGATTCGGGTGATAAGGGCAGGCGCTTTCCTCCAGGCTCCGGGCGCGCCCCATCGCGGAGGTGGGGTCCAGTGTGAGCGTATTCTGTGCCCACACTGGACCCATGCTGCAGACCATCAAGATTGGCAATGACCGGATCCGGATTGTAATCATCCACCTTAGCGACTGTGACAGGGTGACAAAGAAGCTTTCTACGCGGGCAATAATTTGCGATAAATAGCGATCAAGGCTTCGTAGTTCTTTTCTGCGGTGAAGTTGTCCAGGTACAGTTGTCGAGCGGCAGCGCCCATGCGCTCCATGTCGACGGGATGGGTCCACGCCCACCAAACCTGCTCTACCAGTTCATCGAAGTTGTCCGGATCGAAGAGCAGGCCCGTGCGGCGATCTGCCACCAACTCAGGAATAGCGCCAATGCACGAGGCAATAGCCGGAACTCCGCAGGCGGCCGCTTCCAGCAGCACCATGCCAAACGGTTCGTACCATCGGCTGGGAAAAACCAGGAAGCGCGCGGCTTTCATATAGGCGAGCGTGTGTGGAGCGTCGAGCTGGCCGAGCAGTTTGATATGGCCGGGCGCTCGGCGAGCCGCATCGCGCGCTTCGTCGTACAGCGGCCCGTCCCCGATGATGAGCAACTTTACCGGCTTAAGGCGGCTCCACGCCGAGATCATCTCTAGAACGCCTTTTTCGGCACTCAGCCTGCCGACGAATAGCGCATAGTCGCCCGGTTTCGTTCGTTGGCCGGGATCTTGGATCAAGAAGTTTGGTTTGACGTGAACCTTCTCCTCAGGCAGACCGGCGGAAACGAAGAAGCCACGAGAAAACCGGCTGGGCGTTACGTAAGCATCGACAGACCTCTTCCAGGTCCCGCGCAGCCGATGGGCGTGTAACATCAGCGACACAATTGCGGTCTGCACTCGCGACTTTCGATAACAACCTCCGCTGATACCCTGGGTCAGGTTGCGAGTGCAGTATTGGCAACGCCGTCCGCGGGAGAACAAGGTGCCCGCAGGGCATAGCAGACGATAATTGTGCAAGGTCTGGACCACCTGTATGCCGGCAGACTTGCACGCGTCGTAGGCGGCTGGGGAGACCAATGGCAAGAAATTATGACAATGCGCGATGTCGGGACGTTGGTTACGAATCAGCGTGCGAATGTCGGCGTAGGTCTGTCGATCCCACGTCGTGCTCACCGCCAAACAGGCCTTTCGCAGGAGTCCGTAGCGAGTGATGGCAGCATTATCGCGAAAATAGGTGATGACACGATGGCCCGCGTTACGAAGCAGATTCACCTCGGCACGGACGACCGTGTCCTCGCCTCCAGGCTGCTGATAGCGATTGTGGATTACAAGGATGCTAAGGTCTTGCATGTTTGCCAACCGAGTGGTGATTTGAGCCAACAGGTTTCGCGGCCAACCATCTGACGAATTCGGAACTCGCGCGCGATGTTTCCGCTCAGTGCTTTACGAAGCACGCGCTTGATTCGATGTACGCGCGCCAGAAGCTTGAGGGTCGATATCGAATAAGGGGTTGTGCCGAAACGACGCTGCACCAGTAGCCGCTCTTCGGCGCGCCGGTCGATTCGATTTAAGCTGACATTGTTGCCATGCCAGCGGAAGGCAGCGATGAATTGGGGCACATAGTGAAATGTGAAACCTTCGTGCGCAAGCCGCGCAAAATACTCAAAGTCCATGCAGACGCGGTAGTTGCAATCCAAGAGCCGCCCCGAGTTGATGACGCGACGGCGGAAGAAAGTCGAAGTCGATGGAACATAACAGCCGAAGTACATGAGTATGGCCCGGTCGAATTCATGTTCGACTTTGGAGCGGACGATCCGTCCCTCACCATCGACAAAAACGCAATCACCATAAATTACGTCGGCTTCGGGATGCTCCTGCGCCGCCTTAGCAATGGCGGCGAGGCCGCCGGGCAAGTAGTAATCGTCTGCATTCAGCCAACCCACCAGATCACCCCGGGCTTTGAGGAAGCCCTTGTTGATGGCGTCGGACTGTCCGCGATCGGGTTCCGAAATCCAGTTGACGTCTGCGTAGCACTTGAGGATGTCCAGTGTTCTGTCGGTGGAAGCGCCGTCGACCACGAGGTGTTCGACGGCAACATTCGATTGGCGTGAAACGCTCAGGATCGCGTCCTCAATGAATTCTGCGCTGTTGTAGGACGGAGTAATAACAGAGAGAGCAGGCGAGTTCATGATGCCGGCGCCTTCAGAAGTACGAGGTCCTATTCTGGTGCAATGCGAAAGAATCAAAGATCGAAGATGAGCTCTACAGTCTGAGCCGACGTGGAGATTCCGCATCTGCCGCGATGACGGCGGCCAGGATGAAGGACATCAACGTGGTCAGTTGCAACTCCGAGTATGGCCAGGGCGCGAATCCGAGAGTTAAGACGAACTGCGCTGTGAGATAAGCGAAGGCGGCACTCACAAAAGCATGATTTCGCGCCCTGGGCGCTTTTGCCTTGCGATAAAGCCAGCGAAGCAAGGCGATATGAAACCACAAATAGCAGAGTAGCCCGCCGATACCATACTTCAGCCAGACGTGTAGCGGAGCGTTATGGACCATGACCGATTCGGTCTTCCAGTTTCTTATGTGCCAGGTGCTGTAAGAGGTTCCAAGGCCAATTCCCATCACCGGCGACTGACGTATTTCGTACCACGCGTCCATCAGATCATAGAGATGGTCAGCATTGTCAGCGCTGTATTCCGTTTCATCGTTGGTTACAACAATGCTTTGCATGCGGCGGGAAAACGACGTGCCCATAGCACAAGCTGCCACTGCACCCAGGCCGGCGATCAGGATAAGGTTGCGAATACGATGACGCCGCTGCAGCAAAAGAAGGATGAAGGTTCCGACCGCCAGTTCTCCCCAATAGGTGCGGCGGAAGCACAGGAAAACCATCACATAGGCGGCCAGGGCCAAGCAACACCAGCCCGACTTTTCGAGGAAGTTAACGGCGCTCTCCCGGTAGCTCCAAGCGAGGAGTGCGGCGAATACGATGCAAGAAAGGGTTGGTCCGTCATAAAGCGGAATCTCGACTCCGAGCAAGTTGTCACGATAGCCGGCGGCGAATAGCACATAGAGCAACGCGATTCGTAGACCCAGGTAAATCGCGAACACTCGGGCCGCAGCGGCGACATCGCCGGTGGTCTGAAGCCAGTACGACCACGCGAAGTAAAGAGCAATGCCAAGCGCAAGACCACGCCAGTCGAAGAATACGTTGGTACCCCCGCGCGTGCCACCGTAATAGGCAGCGATGGCGATGCAAGCCAGGAAACTGACTCCCGGCCAGATTAACGCACGAGGGAAGGGCAGGACTTTATAGCGCAGGCAGCCATGACCAGCGAGATAGCAGAACGCTGCCAATAGAATTGCCAAGTCGACGAATCGGAACCCGGCGGCGACCTTGACATATACCGACAGACCGGTGGCGCTGGTGCCATCGCGGGCGAATTCGGGCAGGAAGATGATCGAGAAGAGTATCGAAAGTACGAAGGCTCGACATAGGGTCGTCGCCGATTCTCGTGGGACGGCGCCAGTAACTGGCAGAGGATGTATTACAGAAGCCGTGGTCATGCTTCTTGTGCGATTGCAGGCGCGCTTCGGTCCGAATACAAGGACTGGACGAGATTGCGAAACCGCAATTCTCGTGCTCGAAGGGTTGCGCCGTAGGCGAGGGACTCAAGTATGTGAGGTGTGTTCAAGATCTCCAGTAGCGCGGCGGCAATATTGCCGGCGAGTTCATCGGGCTTGCTGCCAGAGGCTGCTATCGTCCGCCCACAGGTGGAATTTACGATGATTCCGGGACCGCCAAGGTCAGTGCAGATCACAGGCAGACCATGGGCCAGCGCCTCTAATACGACCATTCCGCCCGAGTCTCGCAAACTTGGGTATAGAAGAATATCGGCGGCGCGGTAGTGAGTTGCCAACGCCTCCTGCGGCAACCAGCCAAGCCAGCGCACCTCCGGTTCGATTCCAAGCTCCCTGCTCAATGCAGCTAATCGGGATCGCGCCGGTCCGTTGCCGATCAAGGTAAGACTGACCTCCGGACAAGATTGCTTAAGGATTCGGACTGAACGGAGCGCCACATCGAGGCCTTTCCATTCCAGCAATCGGCCCACGTAGAGCAAATGGATTTGACGACTGTTATGCCGCGGCTTTTGCCGGACAGCGGTCAAGTCCCGATCCGACAATCCCACAGCCAACTGAACGGCAGCTTTGTGCCGCCAGCGCTGCGGAATCAGAGAGAGGGTGTCGCGCGTCACCATAAGTCGGTCAGCTTGCCGAAAGGTGCGGCGCATCAGAGGATCGAGCGGCACGAGATGGTTGGAGATTTCACGGATGCGCTCGCATAGCCGTTCCCGGAGCGAGAATCCGGAGCGAAGATTGGCAGGAACAGTTTCACCACCCGAGACCGGACCGAACCAAAAAGGAATGCCGAGCGACCCCATGAAGCTGGGATAACGCACGCTGACATAGGTGACATGGTGCACGACGTCAAAGGGTGGTAGAGGGAAGAGGCGCTTAACGTGTCGCGCTGCAAGAAACTGCCACAGCACATAGTAAAGGGCCTTGCCACCAGGGTACCTTCGCCAGCGCTGTGTCCATCGTGGCAGATCGTAGTAGACGAAGCCCAGTTGTCGCACGAAGCCTGACGGCAACTGTTCGATCGCGTGCCGATTGGCTGAGCGAGTGATGACGGTTACGTCGTGCCCCAAAGCCGCCAACTCAATCGCCCAGCTCCAACCGACCCCCGGCTCCGAACCGCGTCCCGGCTCACAGGCATAGGCGGAGAGCAGAATTCGTGCCACTTAGTCCAACCCCTGAGATCGGAATCCGGCAAGCTTGGCTTGGGTGTCCGTCGCGGGTTCGCGATCTGCAGTCCGAAGCCCCAGGCGGCTTTCGGCTCGAGCCGCCAGCAGGTGGAGAATTGCTTTTCTGGCCTTGGCGAGGATCTGCTCGAAAGGCTCGCCAGCATCCAGAACAAGCGTGCCGAGGCGCGGGACTTGTATGCGGGCAAGGTCGCGGCGCTGGTCTGAGCCTAAATCGATTACAAAATCGCACGGTGTAAGCGCCTGCAGGCACGCTGCGACAAATCGGTGCAGGGATTGTTGAAGGGCCGGGAGATTGGCATCCGGGTCAGACGTACGAACTACCAGCGTCGATCGAATCCTTGCGGCCCACATTCCGATTGTCTGGGCGAAGCGACGCGGAACATTCGCAGTACTCCATATCCTGCGGGTGCGACGAAAAGCTGGCTCCAGGTCACAGATGAGGCTATCGGCAAGCTCTGATCGCAACGCGCTGTTACCTCCAACGATCATCACAGACAAGCCTGTAGGAGATGCCATACGACGCAGGAGCCGTCCAACCTCGTGCAGTAAGTGTGCGCTGCGACAAGCCCATTTCTCCCGCGCTTCCGACCTTCTCAGCTCATTCTGCAGTTTCACCGCCTGGGCTTCGAACCATGAAAGTCGCACTTCCACAATCGCTCGCTCCAACAGAATCGCGGTTTCCGGCGGCCATAACTGCGTGATGCGTCCCCGGCACTCCGCCGGATTACGCGCGAACAGCTGTTGCAGACGATTGAGGTGGTGCGAATGGATGTCCCGCTTCAAGACCTTCTTGATCAGATAGTAGGTAAACTCGTCGACGATCGAAGGCACATAGAAGCCGCGATACTTGCGTCGATTCGCAATGACGTCGTTCGCAAGCAGCCACGTCCTTGCGTCTCGGCGATAGTCGCTATAGCAGTCGGCATCCAGATGAGTGAGGTGCTTACCATGCTCCTTGGCCAGCACGAAGTAATAAGCAGTGGTTTCGTGTTGAATCGCCTGCACCAGCATTGCTCCAGCCGAGTGCGCAGTCCGTGCCAGGAGGCTCGGGATTTGCGGCATGTCTTGCGGGCGGAACATGATATCCACATCCGACGCGTTGGCTTGGGGGGTGTTCTCAAATCCGCTGAGAACGCAGTACGGTATGGCGGCTTGATTGAGTTGTGTGATCATGGCATCAAACAACTCTGCCCGCGCCGGATTGGTGTGGTGCGACGATACCAGTCGCAAGCGGGACGGCGACATGGTGGTAATGGCCGCCGAGCGGGTGCGATCTCGAATCACCAGGGCGAGTGTTCTGCTTAAGAATTCAGCTCGTTGGTGCTCGGCCCGCAAACAGCAGCTCACATAAGCATCGGCGAGATATGTGATCTCAAGTTTGCGGCACTGTTGTGGCGCGATGCCGAGAGTCTTTGCGAAAGTGAGAAGGTCCGTGAAGTGTGCTCTGGGTCGCTTGCGGAAGACAAAATCCTGTATGTGCAGAAAGTGATACGCGTCTTGAAGTGGCAAGCCAGTCGGATGTGACTCCTCCCAATCAATCAAAGCGGGGGCGCCGAGAGGACGGCGACGGATGTTCCACGGAGCAAAGTCTCCATGGACCCGGCAGGAGGGCAAGAGATGTGCATCACAAGATACGTGAAAGGCCGATTCCACGAGGTCAACGTCAAGCTTTGGCGCGAGAGACGAGAGTCCTAGCTCACGCAAGCTGGCTACCTGCTCACAGATGTTCGTATGCTCGTCCTGCAGCACCAGAGAACGCAGAAGTTCCAGATATTCCGGGCGAAGACGCCGGCTTCCCGAATCTCCTGGGATAAACTGCTGGGTGGCGACGCCCCGCTGGCGGTCTAGATGCAACAATCGCGGCGAAAACGGATACAGCTCTGCAGCCAATGACGTGAGCACCTCGGCTTCGCGCACGATGGCGCCCTTCGCTCCTGGCCCGATTGGTACCTTGACGATGACTTCGCAGTTTCCATTTTCAGCGTTGACCAGATGGACGACTGCCTTGCGACGGGAGCCGCGCGTTCCCAAATAGATAAGCGGAAGCGGCGGCTGGGCGCGCTTCCAACCGATAGCCCGCCAATCGATTTGCTCGGCATTATCGAGGGCTATCGACTCCACATTCGCCAGCGCTCGCAAGGCCCCCATCCGGTTCGCCATACGAAAGACTCCCCATTTGAGACGGGATGACAGGCGATAAGGCGACCAGCTCGCCAGAGCTGGACCGATGTGGCTGTCGCAGGCGGGAATCAGCCAGCGCGGCTCATGAGCCGGCAAAGCCAGATATTCCGGCAACGGCGAGAGCTCTTTCTGCCAGGGAAGTCCCGCAAGAATCAGTTGTGCCAGATCAGGAGTTCGCAATGAGCAGGCCCTTACCCTTTTCCAATTCCGGGCTTGGGTGATGCGCCAGCAGAGCCGCGCTGATTTGCTGCGCCGCTTCGCTGACGGGACGGTCTACATTCACGATGAGATTGTTGGGGAGGGATCGAAACATGGCCAGATAAGCCAGCCGCTGCCGCTGTGATTCGGTGGACGGAACTTCCGCTTTTCTGTGCTGGATGACCTCAACCGGAGCGTCGAGAAGGATACATAGATCGGGACGCGGGGCCAGTCGGGTGAGCCATCGCGCCAATGGCTGAACCGATGCCGGCAGCCGGTAGCGTCGTGGGTCGACTAGGATGTCCGAATAGAATCGGTCAAAAATTGCAAGTTCAGAGTGACGGACGCCTGGATGTATGACCAACAGGTACCCGCACCAACAGTCGAGTAGCCAATAAACGAGCTTTGCCGACGAGAACAAGCAACCACGAGGAGGGCGGCTATGCGGGGCCGTGACCGGCGGATGATGAACTCGCATGCTGCCGAACATGGGACGAAAGTGAAATTGCGTAACCGCGGAAAATGCAGTTTTCACCTGACGTTTCACGGCTTCGATGACGGTGGATTTCCCAACGCCGTCGGGACCGTACACGGCAATCCAGAGTCCGCGCAATGGTGAGCTGCCAGCCCGCGACGGTTTTCTCATAACCTGCCATAAATCACTACGCCGACGGCCATCTGGAGAATGGAGGTCACACCCTTCTCCGCCCACTCTTTGCTGGCGCTGACTGGAACGAAGAGAATATCGCCATCCTGGAGTTTGGGATCGATCACCTGGTTGGCGAGGATGCGTTTGAGCGGGAGATCCGACTCGGTTCGTCCGCTGGGCGAATTGCGAATCAGTTTGGCATCGTACTTCGCGGTCTTATTCATGCCCTGCGCCAGAGCAAGTGCCTGGAGAACGGTAACGGTATCCTTGTTTTCGATCAGATATCCTCCAGGTCGACCGACATCCCCGACTACATACACAATGCCGGCGCGGGTCACGAAGATGCGATCGCCCGGTCGTACTTCAAGATCCCCCTCGTGCTCTTGCGCCGCAGGGGACAACTGAAACGTGATTACCTGCTCGCGATCCTTCCGGCTGATGGTGACCGTTTTGGAGGCAGCAGGTGTGAGCCCGCCGGCGATGGAGATGAAGTCGAGCACCGTATGCTTCGCCACCCAGGGATAGACCCCGGGCGTTTTGACCTCGCCGCCGACGGTGACCCCTTGGGTTGCATATTCGAGCACAAGAACTTCTACGTGCGGGTCGCGCAGGATGTTCTTCCGGCGAAGGCGCTCTTCAATTGCGGACTGCGCCTGTTCGGCGGTTAAGCCTCTCACACTGACAGCACCGCCGACAGGAAGGACGATCTCTCCCAAATTATCCACGCGCAGTTTCGCGGAAAGCTCGGGTGTGTCAAAGACAGCGACATTGAGAAGATCGCCGGAGTCCAAGGTCAAGGCCTCGCTTCGCGTAGGACTTCCGGTTGCAGACGGGGGCAATGGGGCAGGGTTGGTTGTGGCCATAGGCGCGGTCGTGAGGGAAGGATGCGCCGGGGGCGCCGAGTCCTGCGCCTGGGCGTAGGTGGACTTATCGACCCAGAAAATAAGCGCGAGCGCGAGGATGGTCCACAGGCGGACTTTGGCGAATGCCTGTTTCGCCGGTAGAGCCACCTGGCGGTTGGATTCAGTTGCCAGTTGGTTTTGCACCGTTGGCGCCGACACCACAGCCGAAAGAATGGTAGTAGGAGCGTCGATATCGCTTGTCGACACCATTAAGAACGACGCCCATCACGTTTACATTGGCCCGCTGCAGCCGGTCTCGCGCATAGCGGAGGGCATACCTGGTTGTGGCGCCACAGCGAGCCACCAGCAGGACCGCGTCCGCTTGAGCGCCCAGCACTACTCCGTCGGTAAACATTGATGCGGGGGGCGTGTCGAAGACGATGTGATCGTACCGACTGCGCCACTGGTCCAGCAGCTCAAGCATCTTCGGGGAGGCGAGTTTTTCAGCCGGGTCCGGGCAGGGGGTTCCGGCCGGAATGACCGTGAGATTGGGCAATAGATCAGAGGTCACGATGGCTTCGTCGCTATTACAAACTCCGTTCAGGATTGCGGTCAGTCCTGGGCCTTGTGGCAGGCCGAACGCCAGGTGAACCGAAGGCTGGCGAAGATCAGTGTCTACCAGCAGCACCTTCGAACCCTGCTGCGCCAGGACTACGGCGCAATTGACTGCGGTCAGAGTTTTACCCTCCGAAGGAAGGCAACTGGTAATTGCCAAGGATTGTGGCGGCTTATTTTGCGAGGGCAGCAGCAGAGACGTACGCAAGCAGCGATAGGATTCAGCGGCCGGCGATTGGGGCTGATTATGGGCAATGAGCCGCAGTTCGCAAGGAGCCTGCGCCAGGTGTCTGCCGAACAGGTTGAGCCGAGCAGAAGAGACCTGAGGAATTTCAGCCAGGATCGGCAGTGCCGAGATAGTCTCGGCCTCTTCGCCGCTGCGGATGGTGGTATCCAGCATCTCCAAGGCGACTGCTGAGAGCATGCCAAGTCCCAGGCCGCCGCCCAGGGCTATAGCCAAGTCGAGAATGGGTCGGGGATCCACCGGCTCAGAGGGCGCCTGGCCGGACTCAACCACGCCTATGTTGGCAGACGCCAGGCCAGCCACAATGCCTGCCTGTTTCAGCTTCAGCTGCAAAGTTTGATAGAGGTCCTGGGTGGTCTCGACTTCGTGCTTCAGAATGGCGTACTGGGCCGCGCCCTGATTCAGGTCGTACGCCTTCTGCTTCTGTTCTTCGAATTTGCTTTGCAGCATCTTCTCGGTGTTGAGCGCGGCAAGGTATTCGTTCTTGTAGCGGTCACTGAGATTCTTGAGTTCGGTATTGATCGCCGTATCGACCTGTGCCATCTGATTGCCCAGTTCGGCGAGCTTGGGATATCCGTCGCCGAACTTGGTGCTCAATCTGGCATACTCCACTCGGAGTTGCGCCTGTTGGGAGTGGAGGATTTGCAGCGTCGCATCGGGGACGGCGGAAGCGATCAGCTCGGGATTGCCCGAACCGGCGATCCGATAACGCGCCTCTTTTACAATCCGGTCAGACTCTGCTGTGGTGAGTTGCTCGTTCAGGTCTTTTAGCTTGTCGGTGATGATGTTGTCGGTTTCGTCGACTCCGATGAGGCCACGCTTTTTTTGCAACGCTGCCAGCTTCTCTTGCGCCTGGTTGGCTTTGAGCTTCAAATCGTCCATCTGGGCGGAAAGCCAATTGGATACCTGGGTGGCGGAGTCATAACTACTGCGAAAATTCCGCTCGGCATAACTGCTGACGATGGCATTCACCACCTCGGCAGAGAGTTTGGGATCTTTGGTGCGGAAGGCGACGCTGATGATGTCGGTCTTGGGAACGATTTCGACCTTCAGACTTTTCGCGAAACGTAGCAGTAACTTGTCACGAACTTTTGGCGACAGTGTGGCAACATCAGTACCCGCAGGCTGAGCCCAGCTGCCGGCAAAGTCCGGCCTCTCGGCAAGCTTGGTTTGCTGAATTGCGGCTAGCGCGACGGTACTGCTTTCGAGCACGGTCACCGCACTTTGCAGTTGAATCGTTGGGTCGGATGGGTTGAGCAAGCGAGAGGTTAAATCGTCCAGTCCCATGGAGTTTGTACCTATGGGGCTAACCTCGATCCGTGCGCCGGCTTCATAGCGTGAATCCTTGACCACGACGTACAGGGTAGCCACCAATAGCAACATGGCTACCCATCCAGCGATGACGCGCCAGCGGGTGCACAGCATTCGCCAGAGCTCTGGGAGCAATAACTCGCCGCTGCCGTAAGGAGCGGGATCGCGATAGCGGCAGAGTCCGCTATTTTCGGGCGGCGGGAACTCGGGACAGGCAGTTTGGATCACGACGAAGCCAATGAGGGGTTCATTCTAGGCCGGAATGCTTTCGCGAGATTCAATGACCATGGGGATAGGCGAGAGATGAACGCCATGCCAGAGGTTGGGCATGGTTTCGGTGATGTGGAGGGCGCGCCCTACGCTGAAGTATAGAAATCCAGTTGTGGCCATCTGGTTGGGATTGAAAAGATTTCGACCGTCGACCACGATGGGCAGCTTCATGGCTGCGCGTAGCTTCGCCAGATCCAGGCGGCGGAACTGGTCCCAATCCGTAAGGACGAGCAGCGCATCGCGACCGGAAGCAGCCTGGTACTCATTCTCAGCGTATTCGATTGCGCTGGGGGACAATACGGCGCGGGCCTTGAACATCGCCGCCGGATCGTAGGCGCACACGTTGGCTCCTTCCTTCAGGAGTTCCTGGATGATCGCGATGGCCGGCGACTCGCGCACGTCATCCGTCCCGCCTTTGAACGCCATGCCGAGCACACCGATTCGTTTGCCACGCAAGGTCCAGAGCGCCGCGCGGACTTTCTTCATGAACAATCGGCGTTGTTGGTTGTTGATGTGGGTCACAGCGGTGAGCAGCGAGAAATCGATACCCCATTGCGACGCCACATTCTGGAAGGCGGATACATCCTTGGGAAAGCACGATCCCCCGTACCCGATGCCGGCCTGAAGGAACTGCGGTCCGATACGCGAGTCAGCGCCGAGTCCGGCGCAGACCTGGTCAATGTCAGCGCCCACGGCTTCAGCGAGATTGGCCACCATATTGATGTAAGAAATCTTCGTGGCCAGGAAGGCGTTGGAGGCATGCTTGATCAACTCAGCACTTCTCGCATTGGTGACGATGGCTCGCGCATGATCAAAGACGCCATGCGGACTCGGGATCACGCCTTCCTGGCGGTAATACGTCCCCTCGGTAAGCGGACGGTAGATGCTGTAAAGGATCGCGGCACTGAAGTCATCATCGACTCCCAACACGATGCGATCCGGGTACAGGAAATCGGTGACCGCCGAGCCTTCACGCAGGAATTCCGGATTAGAGGCGACCCAGAAGCGTCCCGGCTCCGCGCCGTGCAGCAGCAACACCTTGCGAATCGACTCGCAGCTGCAAACCGGTACCGTGCTCTTTTCGACGATAAGCTTTGGTTCGGAGATGGACTGCGCGATCCTGGAGGCGACGGATTCGACATGCGAGAGGTCGGGCTCACCCCCCTCACCTCGCGGAGTGCCCACCGTGATGAACACCGCTTCGGATTGCCCGACCGCATCGCTGACCGAGGCATCGAACCGCAGTCGATTGCCCTGATGTCGTCGTAGTAGCTCGGGAAGAAACTCCTCGTGGATCGGCAATTCTCCGCGGTTGAGTTCGGCGATCCGTTGCTCATCGATATCCACACAAATCACTTCGTGACCGATCTCCGCCAGGCATGCAGCGGAAACCAGGCCAACGTATCCACAGCCAACCACCGTAAGACGCATGGAGCACTCCAGTGACGAGATCAGACCCCACGAGCGGCGAAGGGTAAGGTATGTAGAAGAATCGCTAGATCCAGGAACAGACTGCGATAGCGAACGTAATAATCGTCGTATTCGGGATGTTCGTGAATGGGGAGAGTACGATGCGGGCTGATCTGCCACAGGCCGGTCATTCCCGGTTTCACCGCCAGCCGTTGGCGCTGCGTCGCATTGTATTGCTCCACGATGAACGGCATCTCCGGCCGGGGACCGACCAGCGACATTTGCCCCAGCAGCACATTGATCACCTGTGGCAACTCGTCCAGGCTGGTGCGGCGAAGGATTCGGCCCAGGGGAGTGACGCGCGGATCGTCCCCCGATCCGGGAGAGTATCCATATTGCGGCGCGTCACGGTACATGGTGCGGAATTTGTAAATGGTAAAGCGGCGTCCCCCCTGTGCGACTCGTTCCTGGCGAAAGAAAACCGGGCCGGGAGAGGTTGTTCTTACCAGCAAAGCGATGATCGGCGCGAAGGCCGCCGCCAGCAGCAACAGGGCGGCTGCTCCTAATAGGTCCAGTAGCCGCTTACCGAATTCGTATGGACCGTGACTTGTCGCGTGCGGCAGATGTGCCAGCATGATGCCATCAAGCTCGGCGAAAGCAAGCGGGTGACCTGGTGCCAGAAAATCACCGAGTGCGAAGTAGGTGCTAATCCCAGCCGCGGAGGTTCGTGCAATCAGCGGCAATAGCGATTCACGGTCCATGGCAGAAGTGGCGATGATTAGCACCGTGGCACGCAGTTGGCGAAACAGCTCCGGACAAGCCGGCCCTGCCATTACCGGAGCGGAATGCCGGGTGTGATAAGAAGACTCGTAGATCTCGGTCGTACCGCTCTGCGAGTTGTCATCGACGAACGCCACCGGTTCAACCCCGAATTTCGGCGAGCGAATCAGAGCGGAGAAGATTCGCCGGCCTTCCGGACCGGTCCCGAGAATCACGGCGCGTTGCGACCCATATCCTTTGCTGCGTAGCCGGCGAAACAGACTCTGCGTCTGCAATTTTTCCAGAGTGAGAAAAAGCGGCACTGTAACCAGAGTGAGGCAAAATGCCAGCCGTGGGATGTGAGCGGCACAGAAGTAAACTGCCAGAGCCGCAAACAGGAAGGCTTGCAGGGTGACGCGAAGGATCCGCTCGGTCTCACGAATCGCCAGCAAACTGACGCATGGACGGTAGCCTCCGCGCCGTTCCAATAGAAAGACAAACAATAGAGCAAAAAAGCCGACCCATGGAAACACGGGTGAGCCGTTATAGCTGATGGCTCGACGTGCGTCGAGTGCCTGATAGAGCCCAAGTGACAGGTAGACGGCGCCAAGGACCGTAAGAAAGTCGAACAGCCGTTCCGCGAGTGCAACTGCGGGGGCTAGCCGGCTGCGGTCCGCCGGCGCAATGAGTGGCAGATCGACTGTGTTTAGAGAACCAGTAGATGTACTCATTATGGCGCTCTTGGGACGAGCGGAAGTTGGAGGAAAGTCAGTTCAATGGGTGAAGCAATACGCGACCAGCTGAAAGAAACGCGTTGTAGGCAGAAATTGCGCGCCAGGATTGATGTGGGATCCTAATCGAGGGTAGTGTCCTAATTCGGTCGGCGGCCACGCACTTTGAAGAGGCGAGCCCTTACCGGCTTGTCCTGGCGGCATCCGCGCCGAAAGCGTCGCCGCGTGGGCCGGAGGCCCGCGTTACAGCCGGCCGGGAGGCCGGCGCTACTCTCGCTCGAATTCAGATTAGGACACTACTTAATCGAGAGGCTCAACGTCCGCGCCGTGGAGGTTGACCGCTACTGATTTCATAATCTGATCGATGGATATAACCAGGCGAAGCGAATTCTGCTTTTCGACTAGCCTGCCTTCGCATCCGGTAAACGGGCCATACTTCACCCGCACGCGGTGTCCAATTCTTAGATACGGGTGCGGCTCGACATCTCCCGATCGCGAACTACAGGTCCGAAGGCGCTCAATCTCCTCGTCGTACAGAACGGCAGGCTTGCCTGCAACCGACACGAGATGAACGACGCCAACCGTCTCCAGTACTGGCAAGCGTTCCTCGGCCGACACATGGACAAAGATATAACCGGGGAAGAGCGGCGCCTCCGCGCGGTGCACGCGATCTGACCAGCGGGTCAGACGCTGGTAGGTCGGTAGCAGGAATTCAAGACTTTTCAGTCGCAATTGGTCTGCGACCTGGGACTCATGGCGGGAGCGAGTGTAGGCGGCCAACCAAGATCTTCTTCGATTCTGCAGTTCCGATTCCATCACAGGCCTTAGTCGAGTGGGGCAAGGCTTCGCCACTCTCAGTCCCATGATTGGAGCTGAGCGAAGGCATAAGTCGACTACTGAGCTCGATGATGACGCCTAAAAGTGCTACATACTAATAATTCGAATGTGCTATATGCTGTGTGCAACTTTGCTACCACGGGCCAGGCTTCAGCCGTGGAAAGATAAGTGTAGGCGGCTGTGCGGTTTAGGGTGTGGGGAGGATGCACTGCGCGAATCCGAGAGGGTGCGAACGTCAAAATTTTGAACGCATGGTGAACAAAAGCTGGACGACAGGTGAGAACCGTATGGGAACGCCTAGCGATTAGCGGACAAAAACAACGCGAGACCGACTTCGGCCTCGCGCGCCATTGAACCTGGCACCCCTTCGACTTCGCCCGGAAACTACTGCGAGAGTCGCAACAAAACCTTACTGGCGATCAACTGAAATGCCTCCTCCAACTCCGCAGTGCAGGTTGCGCCGGGGCAGTCAGGCACGATCACGAACAATCCTGCAGGCAGACTTGAGTTGTAGACGCCAGGGCCGGAGTCGCAATTGGCGCCGCCGCCATAGCTGGCGGCACCGGGATCGTTGGCCAGCGTCGCAAGGAATGCTTGCGTACAGGGATCATTGCTGACCGCGCTACTCAAGCCAATCGTAAAGATGTACGTCGGCACGGTCTCCGAGCGCATGCTGTTAGCCGTGATCTTGGTCCGGTACTTGGTCTCATTCGTCACGTTCCAACGAGTCAGCGGCAGAGGGGAGCTGGATGGATATTCCTCCGAGGGAAATACAGCCTTCGTGCCTTGGTAGGTGCAGACTTTTGAGTTGTCGTAGTAGGGTAACTGATTGGTGTTACAGCCGTTAGTGCCGTCCGGGTCGCCGCCTGTGTCGTAACAATAATAGTTGGTGAGTTCGGCGGCCGGATTCAGGCTGAAAACCCATTCGGGAGTATATGGCGAGCCTTCCCCGGGGTTATCGGGGTCGGCTCCTCCGTAGTTCAGCGTCGTCACGTGCGAGCTGTCCGGGCACCAGAACTGGTCCTGGAGGCTATTCATCAACCCATCGGTAAAATAGACCACAACTTTGACTTTGGGCACGCCGGTTCCCAGGCTCACGCTGTTGTTCTGGGCGTCGGCCAAGTTCAGAGGGGGGCCGTTCGTGGTGCTATAGATAGTACCGGAGCCGGCACCGCCGCCAAAGGTTGCGCCGGCAGGGCTCATAGCGTTGACAGCGGTGTAAATCGTTCCTGAGTTCCAAGGGCCCCAGCCGGTTGATATGGCCACGTCAACGTCGGCATGGCTCCCGAAGCTCACCAGCCCAAGGTAATCGGTTCCCGGAGTGAAGTCTTCCAGGAACAATGGAACCGCGGCTTTTAGTGCGGTCATGCCCCCGTCACCACCCGGCGCGGGACCCATTGATCCCGAGCGGTCCAGCACGAGCGTCATGATCAGTGTGCTGCGCGTTGCCTGGCCTACGTCACCGAGCGTCCATGTTGCCCACTGGGGGATATAGGCCATGAAGGTTGTACCCCAAGGGACAGTGGCATTCAGGGTCGCGGTAATGGCGCTTCCGGGGGCGCAAGAGTTATTTGCAGGACAGAAGGTCCAGTTGCAGACCACACCGCTGCTGCCGCAGGCGGTCCCGAAGTTGGCGTAGAACATGTCGCTACCCAAGGCTTCCGCAGTACTTGTTCCCAGGCTATAGTTCTTAGCGCCGGTGAGTACGGCTGAATCCACGGCATTGCCGAGGCGCGCCTTGGTTCTGTAGATCATGCCCATATCGAGCGCCATGGCAGCAAACAAGATGAGCAGGGGCACACCAAGCGCCAGCCAGAGCAAGATCTGACCTTTCTCACTGCGAACAAATTTGCGCATCGGTTACCTCCTAGTAGAACGCGACGGCATAGAGCTGCGACGGCAAGGCACCTGTACCATGCAGCAGCGATCCGACGGGAGTCACATAGAAATACTTGTAGAAGACTTCCGTGACATACACGGTGCTGCCACTCGGTTCATTGGTCAAAGCATTCTGGACGCCGGTTGGGATATGAACGATGTTGACGTTGCAGGTGCCCGACGGAGGATAGCAGCCGATCCGGCTGGTCACGCTGATGGTACAGGCCGGATCATTCGGCTGTGATTGTCCGGTAATCGCATATTGTCCCGAGCTGGGGCTGGTCACAGCCGTAAGGATGGCGCATCCGTTGGCCGTCATCCTCAGATCAGAATCTGCCATAACCGTATTGCCTGCGGCTTGCAGATTGGCCTGGAGCGACCCCAGGTTTGAGCGGGACGCCACACTGGAACCTTCGCCGGCAAGATTGGTTATGACCTCTGCCTGGTAAACGGCCCGGCCGTAATCGACGGCGCCGAGCAGAAAGATACAAAGCATCGGCAATACAAAAGCAAACTCTAATAGCGCCTGTCCCGACTTATCTCGACTTAAATTCATTTGGGCTCTCCTCCCTCTAGGTTGCCGGAGGAAATTGTTCATTCTTGAAAATGGCGCTCACAGTATATGTATAAGAGTTGGGAAAATACGTGCTGGGAACGAAGTGGGTTATAATCCACGGGGTCCAGGTATAGTTTGCCGTAATGGTCACGGTGTCGCCAGGCCCTCCAGCGTTGTAGTTGCCGTCTCCGTAAGTACCAGGGCAAGCTCCCTGGCAGGTTATGTGAACTTGGGAAGCGTTTGTACAGTACGATCCGCTGGTAGTTCCGCAGGTCACCAGTCCAAAGGAAGAATTCACAATGGTAGTGAGAATGGTGGTTACGCGATCGCCCGGGGTAGTGTTGCCGTTGCCATTACCAAAACAGGAGCCCGAAACACTGCAGTTGCCGGTAATCGCATATCTTGCGGCCTGGCGCACGGCGTTCTGCAGCGTCACCTGGGTGTAAAAGTAGAAAGCCATGTCAAACATGCCAAATACCAGCAGGAGAAAGACCGCGCCCACCAGGGCAAACTCCACCATCGTCTGCCCGGACTCATCCGCGTGCCGTTTCTTCAGAATTATCAACCTCGGGCAGAGCATATGCGTACTCCCTTCGCTCTAACTACGAACTGCCTCCCCCATGAGGCCAGTCGCAAGATCATTGCTAGAATGTGTGGTGGTCGGATGGAGTGACGTCCGGTTGTAGAAGCAAACAAAATCCCTCGTCCCGCCCACGATGGGCGCAGGATTCGAGAGCACCGGCCGTGCCGGCGTGCGATGTTTACATGTGCGAACCAAACTCGCAGTCATGTGGCGCCTGGACTTTCTGTACTCCGTCACTCTATGAATCAGGTGGTCACGAGAGCAGTCCCTCTCGACCTATACTGCTAGCCAGATTGGAAATAGGAGTACCTTAGCCGGACTTCTACAATTGACTTAGTATTCCACCTTAATCCTCAATGTCAAGAAAAAACAGGACTGCAAGAAGTGGGGTGCCACCAAGGTGCGGATTACTTGTTCGTCAGATGTGGAGTGGTGTCTTGCTGCTCTTCACAAGGTCTTAGACTATGCCAATGAACAGAATCGGCACTGTTAATTGCATTATGTCGATGAACACTGTCACAGCAGGGTTAACTGATTTGGAAAGAGGCGCTCAAGGTTACTAACTGCAAGAGCATGGTTACTATGGCCCTTCCGTGCCACAAGTGTTTTTCGCCTTAAGACGGCGAGAAGTAGTCCTGAAAAGGTCACTGACTTGGCGAGCGTGTAATGCGGACTTGATGGCCGCGATCTGTGGTGACTACTCATTGAGCTGATGCGGGCCGGTGTATCTTGGCGGGATTCAAATCGAGACTGCTCTCCAGGATCATCTCAATCGAATCGCCAGTTCCAAGTTGGACCTCGGGGCCGCGAGTCAACAACACCGTCGCCAGTCCGATGACGCCTCCGGCGCCCGCGCCAATGGCAGCTCCTTTGCCGCCGTCAGCGATCGCCCCAATACCCGCGCCCGGAATGGTTGCTGCAGCAATCGTGGCCGCATCTTTGCCCTTGCTGCTCGGACCCTGGATGGTCCCTTCCTTGCCGTTCACCGTGTTGTCCGCGGAGCCCGGAGTACCCTGTACGGCGCCGGGCAGCATGACGGTGTAGCCGTTAGGAAAGATCATGGAGGTGAAGCTCATCTGCAATTCGGCACGGCCCTTGACACGGCCTGGCCGCACCACACGCCGCACCTCGCCTTGAACAAACGTTCCCGCCGGAATCAAGATCTGATCATTCTGCGTGATGGGAAAAGCAGTCTGCGCGTAGACTGGATCGCCCGGCCGCGCGCTCTTGGTGTTGACCCCTTGCTTCAAAGTCAGCGGGATTTTGGTGCCTGCAGGAACGGTCAGTCCAGCAACTGCCGGGGGATCGGCTTCCGCCTGAGGCTGAACTTGCGAAGCAGTGGTCGTCCGCGGTGTGAGGTGAGGTGCGTCCTGGCTCGTCTGCGCGATGAGGGGCAGCATTCCCTCAACTGTAGCGAGCGCGAGCAGCACAACAAGAGCTTTGAGCACTTTTCCCAACATGGTCTGTACTTCCTACTGCACATGAACTCCGCATCGGCTGAAAAGTCGCGCCGGCTGACCTTTCCGGACGGCGGCTGATCAAGCGCTACTTCAGGTTATACAACGCGTTCACGTGCGAGGTAACGGTAATCTTTTCGGCACTGAACTCCGCCGTCGGCGGCGGAGGGGCTGCGTTCGCGCTCATGGTAGCGGCCTTTGCCATCATCGGCCGGATGGGCTGGGGTTCGTAAACATCCACCGAGGCATAGGACAACTCGCCTAGCGTCCGTCCGCAGGATTGCGCGACGGCATTGGCTTCATTGCGCGTACGGCGGAGAGCATCCTCGACCGCCTTGACCTTGGCTGCGTCCATGTCCTCGAGCAGATAACTGATCGAGCTATTCGTCACATCGAGGTTGGCCAAGCCATCAGCGATCGGGCCGATCTTGGAGAAATCCTTCAGCTTGATGCTGATGTTGGCGTCCACTCGATAGCCCACTAGCTTCTGCTTGCCGCTTTGGTAGTCGTAAACCAGGCCGGTGCTGAAGCGGCTGAACTGCGCATCTTTCGGGTCGATCCCGTTGGAGCGCAGCAACTGGCGGATTTGTTCCGCTTGCTGCGACGCCTTCTGGCTGGCGTCCTGAAGATTCTTGTCCTGCGCCGAGATGCCGAACTGCACCAGCGCGGTGTCGGGATCGGATTCGAACTTGCCATCGGCGCCCACCCAGACCGTGTTCGGAAGCGGATTGGTGGGACGCTCTTGCGCGATCGCCGGCGTGCCGAAGCTGAACAAAACAGCGAGCGCGATCATCGCCAGCGTACGAAACAGAGCTTTGTATTTTGTCATGAGGCAGTTCATGCTCCTCACTGGTAGAACGCTGAGCCGCAATCTTCTTGCGTCGACGCCGGGATTCGAGGCAATCGTAATACCCTTAAAGATTACACTTTTCCACAGCCACCCATCCTGTATACTGCGCCGGTCATTTCGTGCGCTGCAGCGCGCATCTCCCCGGTTAGCCGTACTTGCTGCGACTCCTGGCCAGATTCTTCGTACAATGAGGTAGCGCCGTGCTCAGGAAATTCGGCGTTAGCAGCGTCAGGTTAGGACACTCTCCGATGGACAAGTTTGTGGTTCGCGGCGGCAATCCGCTGCTGGGGACGGTGCGCATCAGCGGCGCGAAAAATGCCGCTCTGCCCGCGATGGCCGCGGCTCTGCTGACCGACGAGCCGGTAATCCTGGAAAACATTCCGCAAGTGCGCGACATCGAAACCGAGCGCAAGCTGCTGTCGGCGATGGGCGCCGAAGTCGAGCTGGGCTACGGCCGCGCGCAACATCGCACCACCATCTGTTGCCGCGATCTGGTGAATCCTGAGGCGTCCTACGAGTTGGTCAAGACCATGCGGGCCTCAACGCTGGTGCTCGGTCCGCTGGTGGCTCGGATGGGCGACGCGCGCGTCTCCCTGCCCGGAGGCTGTGCCATCGGCGCGCGTCCGATCAATCTGCACCTGAAGGGGCTGGAGAAGCTTGGCGCAACCATCACGCAGGAGCATGGCTACGTCCATGCCAGTGCCAAGCGCCTCAAGGGCGCACGGGTTGTCTTCGAAAGAATTACCGTAACCGGAACCGAAGATTTGCTGATGGCCGCCACGCTGGCCGAGGGCGAGACGGTTCTAGAGAACTGTGCGCGCGAGCCGGAGGTCGTCGACCTGGCGGCGCTGCTTAACAAGATGGGCGCGCAGATCGAAGGCGCCGGCTCGCATGCGATTCGCATCCGTGGCGTCGAGAAGCTGCACGGAGCGCGTCATCGCATTATTCCGGACCGCGTCGAAGCTGGGACCTTTGTCATTGCCGGCGCGCTCACGGGAGGCGATCTCACGGTTACGAATTGCGAGCCACGGCATCTCGACGCTCTGTTGCAGAAGCTGGAAGAGTGTGGCACTAGCGTCAGCACAAATGGCGAATCGGTGCGCGTCGTCAGCAATGGTGCTTTGAAGAGCGCCGACATGATCACCGAGGAATATCCGGGCTTTCCCACCGACATGCAGGCGCAGTACATGGCGTTGGCGACGCAGGCCGACGGCAGTAGCGTGATCACGGAAAACATCTTTGAGAATCGCTTCATGCATGCGCAGGAACTGGTGCGCATGGGAGCGAACGTGAAGATCGAAGGCAGCCGAGCCGTGGTTCGCGGACGCACACCGTTGAGCGGAGCGGCGGTTCAAGCTAGCGATTTGCGCGCGTCGGCGTCACTGGTTCTCGCCGCCTTGGTGGCCGATGGCGAAACCATTATCGACCGCGTCTACCACATCGATCGCGGCTACGAACACATCGAGGAAAAGCTGCGGGGCGTGGGCGCGCAGATTCGTCGCATCGGCGAACTGCTGCCGCGGCGCGTGACCGTGCCGGCGGTAGCAAGCTAGCGTTCTTTCATATCTGATCGGTCGTTCCGACCGAGGCGAGCTACTTCGACGCGACGGCCTTCACGCGAGCGCTAAGGCGGGCTTTGTAGCGGCTGGCGGTGTTCTTGTGCAGGACGCCCTTCTGCACGCCCTTGTCGACCACCGAAACGGTAGCGCGATAGGCGGTTTGGGCGGCTTCCTTGTCGCCTTTGGCGATGGCCTGTTTCAGGGAACGGAGCGCTCCGCGCAGGCGAGACTTGTTGGCGCGATTGCGCGTGGTCTTGGTTTCGGTTTGACGCGCACGCTTGAGCGCAGAAAAATGGTTCGCCATACTTTCGTGTAATCCTTCGTGGGGAATCTCGACGTAAGCCGGATAGTTGATTCTACTGGAAGATTGCGGCTGCGAGCAAATGAGAATGTGCCGTCCGCGAAAGCCTTGGAACCAAGTGATCCTTTCGCGGGGGTGTGTCATCTAAACCAGCGGAAGGGGATTTGACACAGAATTTACCTAACGTACCTCAGCCGCCATCGAATACCGCCTCGGGAGGATTGACTCCGGTGCGATTCAGGGGTACGCTAGCGGCCAATGAGAGTAGTTTTTGGCTCGGACCAACTTCCAGCCACGCGTTCCTCCTCCGTTGCAATGCTCTCTCGCGCTCTTCAGTGTTTGCCCCATCCCAATTGGAGGCTGTCTTCCGACCCTGAATGAAGAAGAATATTGAGATCAGCCCGAATATCGAAACCCTGTTTGGTACCCGCGATGAAAACTTGCGCCTGCTGGAAGATGGTCTGAACGTGACCATCAACCTGCGGGCCGACTCGGTGGAGATCACCGGCGCAGCCACCGATGTGGGCCGCGCCGAGCAGGTGTTTGCCGACTATGAGCATTTGCTGCGTACGGGACATTCATTTGTCAACGGCGACCTGGGCACCATGATTCGCGTGTTGACCTCGGACCGCACGGCTACTTTGCGCGGTCTGGCTGAGGCCGGCAAGCAGCGCTCGTTCGGCAAGCGTACGGTGCAGCCCAAGAGCATCAACCAGCGCCGGTATCTGGAAGCCATCGAGAAGCACGACATGGTCTTCGGCGTCGGTCCGGCGGGAACCGGCAAGACGTACCTTGCGGTCGCGATGGCGATTTCGGCGCTGCTGTCGAAGCGGGTGAATCGCATCGTGCTGGCGCGGCCCGCGGTGGAAGCCGGCGAGCGCCTGGGCTTTCTGCCGGGAACGTTGCAGGAGAAGGTCGATCCCTATCTGCGTCCGCTGTATGACGCGCTCTACGACATGCTGGAACCGGACAAGGTCGACCGCTATCTGGAGAAGAACGTCATCGAGATCGCGCCAATTGCCTTTATGCGCGGACGCACGCTGAACGATGCGTTCGTCATCCTGGACGAGGCGCAGAATACGACCTCGGAGCAGATGAAGATGTTCGTCACCCGCCTGGGCTTCAACTCCAAAGCGGTGATCACGGGCGATGTCACGCAGATCGATTTGCCCAATGCGAACCGCAGCGGATTGCTCGAGGCGATCGACATTCTGGGCAAGGTGGAGGGCATTCACTTCTGCTACTTCGATGAGGGTGACGTGGTGCGGCATCACCTGGTGCAACGCATCATTCGCGCCTACGAAGATTACAAGGGCCGCAACGAACAGCTTTCGCTGTCGCTGGAGTTGAAGAATGGCAACGGCTTCGCGACCGCCCGCACCGGCGATGGCCGGGTGTACACCACCAGCATAGAGCGTGAGGCAGTCTTGGCGGAGGTGCCGCCGGAAGAGACTGCGGGTCCGCAAGAACGCGTTTCCGAATAGAAACTTGCTAACATAGTGTGGGAGGGCCAGTGTGCCCTCCCATTCGTTCTTGAGACAGAAGTGCTCCTGCTAGTTCACCAATCTGATGACGTTAGCGAGCGGGCGTTAGCCCTGTTCGCCGGGAAGGCGCAGCGGGCGGTCGGAGTGGATGGCGCGGTCACCATCCGCATCACCAGCAGTGACGAACTCCGCGAGTTGAATCGTAAGTATCGGCACAAGGACGAAGCCACCGATGTGCTGAGCTTCGAGTTGCCATCCGGCCGAGCCAAGATGGCCGGCGACCTCGCTATCTCAGCCGAGATTGCCGCTGAAAATGCTGCTGAGTTGGGCCATTCTACGGAAACCGAGTTGAAGATCCTTATCCTCCATGGACTGCTGCATCTGGCCGGCTACGATCATGAAGCCGATAACGGTGAAATGCGGGCGCGGGAATCCCAGCTGCGGATGCAATTGAAGCTGCCGGTTGGGCTCATTGAGCGGGCGCACGCCAAGCCGTCTGCGCGAAAAGCAAACGGCGGCCAGGTTGGCTCGCGAAAAGGACGACGGCGATGAGCCTTCCGTTAGCTCTCCTGCTGCTGTTGTTGATGGGATTGCTCACGCTGGTTTCCTACGTCGACCGTCTTTACGCGGAGATGGGCAAATTTCTGTCGCGCGAGTTCCAGGAGAACATCGAAGCCTACGAAGAGCGGGTTGAGCCGCGCTTGCATGTGAGCCGCGAGCGCGCCGCGTTGTCGATGACCGTGCTGACCCAGTTGTGCATGGCCAGCATCGGTGTGCTGATCGGCTATGTGCTGTTCATGGAGAAGCGCTGGGTGGTGTTGGACCTGGTGCAGGCCGCCGTGAGCCTGATCTTCATCATCGTCATCTTCCATCAGTTGTTGCCGTACCTGTTTTTCGTGCGCACCAAGGGCGAGTGGCTGGCGAAATGGGCGCCGGTGCTGCGGATGCTCATCTATCTTTCGATACCGGCGACTTTGATTCTGAGCTTTGGCTTGTCGGTCGCGTCGCTGACCAAGGAACACGGCGAGAAAGAGGCGGAGCATCCGTCGGAAGCGGTGGACGCGCTGATTGAGGCTGGTCAGGAAGAAGGAATTCTGGAGGAGAGCGATCGCGACCTGATTCAGTCGGTGGTGGAGTTCGGCGACAAGACGGTGCGCGAGGTGATGACGCCGCGGCCGGAGATCGTTGCCGTTCCGCTTACGACGACGGTGGAGCAATTTACCGAGCTGCTGAAGAAATATCCGTACTCGCGCATACCTGTGTTCGAGGGCTCGATCGATCACATCAAGGGAGTTGTCTACGCGAAGGATGTGCTGCAGGTGCGCGACGTTGAGGCGCATACCAAAACGGTGCGCGACTTGATGAAGACGGAAGTGTACTTTGTTCCCGAGACCAAGCAGGGAAGCGAGTTGTTGCGCGAGATGCAGCGCGACAATGCGCGGCTGGCGGTCGTGATCGATGAGTACGGCGGAGTGGCTGGGCTGGTGACGATTGAGGATCTGGTGGAGGAGATCGTTGGCGAAATTCGCGACGAGCACGAGAAATCGGAGGTCGTGAAGGAGAGCGATACCTCCTACATCTTTAACGGCAATACCGACGTGGATCTGCTGGAGAAGCTGCTAGGCGTGCGGCCGGAGGAGAAGGAAGCGACGACCATTGCCGGCCTCGTGAGCGAGCTGGCCGGTCACATCCCCAAGGCGGGTGAGGTGTTCGAGGAGAATGGGCTGCGCTTCGAGGTGCTGGAGTCGACCGAGCGGCGCGTGGATCGCGTGCGAGTGAGCCTGCAGCCTAAGCAGGTGAGAGCGTAAAGTCTTTTCCCCACGGAGAAACAGAGGACACGGAGAAATTTGTATTTCGGCAGGCTCCGTGGTCTCCGTGCCTCCGTGGTGAACAGACTTGTCTTCTGGCGGCAGATGCCCGCTACAACGGATGCTCCACCCAGCCCTCATAAGTCTGTAAAGTAAGAACCATGCCATTTCGTTCCGGTTTTGTTTCCATCATCGGACGGCCTAATGCGGGGAAGTCCACGCTGCTGAACGCGCTGGTTGGCGAGAAGCTGGCGATCGTCACGCGCAAGCCGCAGACCACGCGCAATCGCATCCAGGGAATCATCAACGTCGAACATAAGAGGAATAGTCCCTCCGGACAGATCGTCCTGATCGACACCCCCGGCGTTCACAAGCCAATCAACTCGCTCAACCGCCGCATGATGAAGGAAGTCTACGACGCGCTGGAAGGCTGCGATTTGTTGCTGCTGATCGTGGATGCGACGGCGAAGTTCGGCACCGGCGACAAGTTCGTGCTCGACATCGTGAAGAAGAGCGGCCAGCCGTGCTTCCTGCTACTCAACAAAATCGATGCGCTGGACAAGCAGAAGCTGCTCCCACTCATTGCCGAGTACCGATCGCTCCACGATTTCGCGGAGGTGATTCCGATCTCGGCGCTCAAGCGCGATGGGCTGGACATGCTGCTCAACACCGTGGTGCGGACGTTGCCGGAGGGGCCGCGATATTTTCCCAAAGATCAGATCACCGATCAGCCGGAGCGGTTTCTGGTGGCGGAGTTAATTCGCGAGCAGGTGCTGTTGGTGGCCGAGCAGGAAGTACCGTATGCGACGACGGTCATGATCGAGCAGTATGAGGAAGGTGCGCGGCTGACACGCGTTGCGGCAACGATCTATTGCGAGCGCGATGGGCAGAAGGCGATCCTCATCGGCAAAGGCGGCGCGACGTTGAAGCGGATTGGCAGCGCGGCGCGATTCCAGATCGAGCGCGTGTTGGGGATGAGGGTTTACCTTGAGCTGTTCGTGAAGGTGAAGTCAGGGTGGCGGGATTCCAGACAGTTCATCGAGGAGACGGACTGGCGAAGCGGCGGGAGTTAGACCCAGGTTAGCGTCCAAAAGATGGCCGCGAACCTGGGGCACCGAGCGTCAATGTACGGTTTTCGTTTTGCGCGACATGTAGTCCATCAGCAAATACTGGCCAAGCGTGTAAGGCGTGGTGAAGTAGGCTTTGCCGCGGCACATTTCGGTGACCTTCTGGACGAACTGCACCAAGCCATAGTCTGAGGCGAGCATAAAGGTGTTGATCAGCACGCCGGCGCGCTTGCACTTCGAAACTTCCTTCAGCGTTTCACTCACCACCAGCGGATCGAGACCGAAAGCGTTCTTGTAGATGCGACCGTCTTCCAGCGTCAGCGCTGAGGGCTTGCCGTCGGTGATCATCACGATCTGCTTCATGTCCTTGCGCTGGCGTTGCAGGATGCGTTGCGCCATGCGCAGGCCTTCGCGCGTGTTGGTGTAATACGGGCCGACTTTGACGCGCGCCAGTTGCGACAGCGGCAGTTCTTCCGCGGAATCGTGGAAGAGAACGAGTGAGAGCGAATCGCCGGGGTATTGGGTGCGGATGAGATGCGAGAGCGCCATCGCAACTTTCTTCGCGGGCGTGAAGCGGTCTTCGCCGTAAAGAATCATGGAGTGCGAGCAGTCGAGCATAAGGACCGTTGCGCAGGACGACTGATATTCGCACTGGTGAACCTGGAGGTCGCGGTACTCGATGTTCAGCGGTAGTTGCAGGCCTTCGCGCTGGATGGCGTTCGACAGCGTCGCGGTGATGTCGAGGTTGAGCTGGTCGCCGAACTCGTAGGTCTTGGAGGCGCCGCTGGCCTCGATGCCGGTCGCATTGTCGCGCGTGTCGTGGCGTCCAAAGCTGGATTTGCCCAGCGAGCCGAGCAGATCGCGCAGCGCGCGGAAGCCGAGGAAGTCCAAGCTCTTGTCCGTGATTTCGAAACGCGTCTGCGATTGCGACTCGCCGACCTGGCCCCCGGCCGTTGACGGACGCGAAGGATCGTGCGGCTGATCGATCGAGATGTAGTTCTCCTGCTCCATGCGCTCGATGAGCTGCTGGATGAGCTGTTCGAGTTGCTCGCTGGACATGTTCTCGACCTGCTCGCGCATCTGCTCGTCGAGCATGTCGCTGTTCATCAGCGCGTCGGCGATGGCCTGGCGAAGTTCGTCGAGCGTCTGCTCGGCGTTGTTCAGGTCGTACCAGTCCATGTACTGCTGCTGGAAGCCGCTCTGCAGCAGGTAGTCGGAGAGCGCCTTGAGCAGGTCCTCCATGCTCATCTCGGAGGCGGGCTCGGGAACGTATTTTTTGTAGCGAATGAATCTAGCCATCAGCTATCAGCCGTCAGCAAGGAAATGGAAGATTTGTAGCCGAGACGTTTCTCCATCCCTAGTCCCCAATCCTAGCCCTAATTAAACGGTCGCCGGTGTCTCCGCTGATCCGGTACTTCGTCGTCTTCCTCGACCCGGCGTGGTTTCTCGCGCGGCTGCTGCAGCTTTTCGCCGGCGGTGAAGGTTCGCTCCTCGCTGCGGCCGATGCGCTTATGCGCGTAGAGGCCTTCGAGGATGAACTCCGCACCCGAGACCAGCACCTCCGACGGTTCTTTCCCACTCAGGCCGAGAGCGCTCAGCTTGTCGAGCAGGCCCTGAATGCTGCGCAGCTTGCCCAACATCTCGTGGGCGCCGGAGGAATCGCGCAGCTGAATCTCGCCGCCGAGATCGAACCACTGCACCACCTGGTTCATGTTGCTGTTGCCATGAAAATATTTGTCAAAGGTGCGCGCCACGGCGGCGCGAATGATCTCGCGTACGACGTTGTCAGCGCCCTTCAACTCGCCTTCGTATTCGAGTTCGAGCTTGCCGGTCATCGCCGGCATCGCGGCGTAGATATCGCCGACGCGCGGGACAACCAGCTTTTCTCCCGAGCGAATCGCACGCCGCTCGGCGTTGGAGATGACGTTCTCCAGGGCGCTGATGGGCAGACGCTGGCTGACGCCGGAGCGTTTGTCGACGCGCTTGTCCTCGCGCGCGACGAAGGCGATCTGCTCGATGACCTGGCTGACGAACTGCGGAACCTGCAACTGATGCCCGTTACGCTCGACCCAGGCTTCTTGAGCGGTGATCGCGATGCCCTCGTCGACGGTCGCGGGATAGTGGGTGCGAATCTCCGAGCCGATGCGGTCCTTGAGCGGAGTGATGATCTTGCCGCGCGCGGTGTAGTCCTCGGGATTGGCGCTGAAGACCAGCGCGACGTCGAGCGGCAGGCGAACGGGATAGCCCTTAATCTGCACGTCGCCTTCCTGCATGATGTTGAACAGTCCGACCTGGATTTTGCCGGCAAGGTCGGGAAGTTCGTTGATGGCGAAGATGCCGCGATTGGCACGAGGCAGCAGGCCGTAATGCACGGTGTATTCGCTGCCGAGCTCGTGACCACCTTTGGCGGCTTTGATGGGATCGATGTCGCCGATGAGATCGGCGATAGTCACATCCGGCGTGGCCAGCTTCTCGACGTAACGCTCTTCCGGCGAGCGATAGGCGATGGGCGCGTCCTCAGGATTGTTGACGACCAGCTCGCGGCAGCGGCGGCAGATGGGATCGTAAGGGTTGTCGTGAATCTCGCAACCCAGCAGATACGGCAGCTGCGGATCGAGCAGCGTGGTGAGCGCGCGCAGGATACGACTCTTGGCCTGCCCGCGCAGTCCCAGCAGGATGAAATTGTGGCGCGACAGAATCGCGTTGATGATCTGGGGAACGACGGTGTCGTCGTAGCCGACGATGCCGGGAAATACCGGGCCGCCGCTGCGCAGGCGAACCATGAGGTTGTCGCGCATCTCGTCCTTGACGCGGCGGTTGCGCACCCGCTCTTCAGGGAATTGCTGGCTGTGGCGAAGCTCGGCTAACGTTTGCGGAAGATGGCTCAAGGGCTGGATACCTCCCCGGGTCGCGGCCGCAGTCTTCCGACGGCCGCTATAACGATTGCGAATGTTCGTATTCTACGCCTAAGGAGATCACACGCGGGAGTGAGGGAAATCACAGGGAGTTTGGTTGTGGATAATTCGCTGAAGGGATACGGGCGCGGGTTAGGGTCCTCCGACTCGGACTGAAGTCCTCGCTCAGGATGACATCTTGAATTGGGATTATTTTTCGCTGGCGGAGCGGATCTTGGGTTGATCGATGACCAGGCGCGGCTCCGACGGAGATGGACCGCCATCGGTTGCTCCGCCCGCGCCGTTGGGCGAGAGCAAGGTTGCGGCGGCGGTTTCGTCAACCGCACGCAGACGCAGATCGCGCTGCGGGAAGGGAATCTCGATGCCGGCATTGTCCAGCAGCTCCATTACGGTGAGTGCTACTTCGCTTCTAACTTTGATCGCGTTGCTCTCCTGCATCACCCAGAACTGCAGTTCGAAGTTGAGCGAGCTCTCGCCGAATTCCTTGAAGTAGACGGCCGGCGCCGGCGAGGTGAGTACATCCTCGTTGGCAGTGGCGGCCTGGTCGAGCAACTTGCAGACCAGCTTGGGATCGGTGCCGTAGGCGACGCCCACCGGTAGTTCGACCCGGCGTAACGATTCAGAGAGCGTCCAGTTGATGACTTTGCCGGAGATGAAGTTGCCGTTGGGAATGATGACTTCGGCGCCCTGGAAGGTCTTCACGGTGCTGGAACGGATGCCGATGCGTGTGACTTTACCGGTGGTGCCGTCGACGTCGAGCACATCGCCGATGTGGATGGGGCGCTCGAATTGCAGGATCAGGCCGGAGATGAAGTTGTTGACGATGTTCTGCAAGCCGAAGCCGACGCCGACGCCGAGCGCACCGGTGAGCACGGTGAACTTGTTGAGCTCAACTCCGCCGGCGTTTACCGCGAAAAAGAAAACCAGAAGCAAGAAAAGATAATGCAAGGTAGAAGCGATCAGCTCCGGCAGGCCGCGCGAGAGATGAAAGCGGCTGAGGAGTTCCTCGCGCACCAGAAAGCGAATGGAAGAAGAGACGGAATATCCCACCAGCAGAATCACGAAGAAGCCGAGAACGCCCCCCAGGGTGACACCTACCGATCCACCGGCGATGCGATAGCCGAGCACCGCGCGAAACAGCTTGCCGATCCAGTCGCTGAGGCCGAGCAGATTTACGGTGGCGAAGAGCCAGATGAAAACGCCGCCCCAAGTGAACAGGCGCGGCATCCAGCGCACCAGGGAGTTGCCATGAGACCGAACTACTGCCAGTTGCTGCGCGCCGGGACGGTCCATACCTTCCAACAGCAGGCGGGTAAAGACGCGCACCCCGGTCAGCATGCTGATGGCGATGAAGCTGCTGTACAGGCACAGCACTCCCAGAAACTGTGCCAGCTTGATATAGCCGAACAGGTTTGCCGTGATGCAGGCGCCAAGCAGCAGAACGGCGAGGCGTATTCCAAAGATGAGAAGCTGGTGCACGCGACTTTCCTGGGGCAGATGGGAGAGGCGCGGCGGGCTGACCAGATAAGCAAATGCGGCGAAGACTGCAAGATTGATGGCGAACTGCACCTCGCGCTTAGTCGCCGGAGGAAAGCCTACCCAAGCCACGAAGGCGCTGAGGGCATAGACCCCAGCCAGAGAGTAGAGCAACATGCGATAACGCGGCTGGATGAACGGTGGCAACAGGATGAGGATGGGAACGAAGGAGATCAGGATGACGAGGCCGATCAGCGGCACCGGCGCCACTGGCGCCAGCAGGTAGCCGACGAGAAGCGGCGGCAGAAATCCGAGCGCGATCCAGTGACGGGTGATGTGCCGGAGGTGCTGTTGCTCGGGGGTTTCGGCCTTCAGAGCGCGAGCCAGGAGGTGCAGGCGAAAAGCGGCCGCCAAAGAAAATAGAGCCAGCAGCGTGAGAGCGAAGAGGGCGCCGGCATTTTCCGTGGCAAAAGCGCGAATGCCGAGCAGCCGAGTGGAAGGGGCGAGATACATTTCCCCGCTCTCACCCACCTGATGACGCTGACTGAGTTGCCAAAGGGGCAGACTGTCGCGCTCGAGCAAGCGGCTGTCCTGGAACTCGCGGGCGCGCTGCAGCTCGTCCAGCACATCCAGGGCGATCTGGTCCTGATTCGCGGCCTCCACCTGCAGATTCACGATGACGCGGAGTTGATCCTGGGCCTGCCCCAGCAACTGCTGCAGTCGTTTGACGGAATCCTGAATGACGTCCAGCGCGGGACCGAGGCCTTGAGTGGATTGGTTCTCCTCCAGGGTGGCGTTCCACAGTGGCTGCTGGGCGGAGATCTGCTGCACGGCGGACTGCGCGGCGTTCGCCCAGTCGTGCAGCTCGCGGCGAGTTCCGGCGGTTTCTTTCTGCTTGTTGCGCCAGAAGTTTTCCTGCTCGCGCAGCTCCAGCGTGTTGGGCGTGGCCGCCAGAAGTGCGTCGGTCTCTTTCTGCTGAACGGCTAACTGAGCGGAGCGACGCTGCAACTCCGACTGGATGGCAGCGAGTTGGTCGCTGGTGGGAAGCTTGTCGGAGGTGCCGCGCAGCAAACGCTTCAAGTCTTCGGAGCGGGTGGCGACGTCGGGCAACGGAATTGCGATTGGCTGCGGAGCTGTAGCGGGAGGCGCAGCAGGAGTCGTGGCTGGCGCGGCGGCCTTGTCTTCTGTTTTGCCGAGCAGCAGCTTTGCGGCGGATTGCGAGTGGGCGGGCGTGGCCATCGCGAGCAGCAGAATGAAAATCGCGGCAAGAACGTTGCGCAGACGGCTTGCGCCGAAGGTGGACGGCCGTGGGGACATGTTGCCGTCATTATCGCCGATTGGAGCTGGATTTGAACGAAATCGCAGATGCATCTGGAATGCAGGTAGAGGTCAGCCGCGGTCGAGTTCGTCGAGCATAGCTTCCATTTCGGAGAGCGCGTGCTGATTGCGGGTGCGGCGAGCGCATTCGATACCCTGCTGCAACAGGGTGCGAGCTTCGTCGTTGCGCTCAGCTCGCGCGAGCGTCTGCGCGGCCATGAAGTAGCCGTTGGTATAGTCGGGATGAGCGGCCACGAGGAGTTTGAATTCGGCGAGAGCGGCATCGGTGTCGCCTGCGCCGGAGAACTCCAGACCGAGGGCGTAGCGGGCGAAGGCGTCGTCGGGCGTGGCGGCGAGAATTTCTTTCAGGGCGGCAATGCGAGTTTCGTCAGGCAAGATCGTGGCCTCGTGAGTTGATGATCGCATGGCAGTGGAGCGAATTGAAAGCGCGATAATGTGCCGATGGCTGAAGCTGGCTCGGTCGAATTCGTAATACTGTCTCGACGCTGGCCTGAAGGCCAGCTCTACCCATTACAATTGGCATTGATTTTGTAATTGCGAGGAAGTTGTGGCCTGTCCTTATTTCATGCCGGAGCGAAGATTCGAATCGGATTGGCCGTTTCCACGACGGCTTTCCTTGGGTGCGGGATGGGCGGGAACGTGCACCGCGCCCGGCCATGAAGGTGCGCAGCCGAATGACGACGAGCTGAAATCAGGCTGCAATCTTGGATACGCGAAGGGGTGCGGTCGTCTGCCTGCCGATCGCTCTGCGGATGCGGTGCGCTTTGCGCTGGGCGAGGAGCGCGACGGAATCCTGCACGTGTTGTTCGCATGCGAGCGAGCGTATTTGCCGGCGGGACATGGCGAGTTGTTGTACGAGAAAGCGAGCAAGCGGTGGGTGCAGCGCCATGACAACCCTTGCGTGCAGCGCATGGCTGAGTGCTACGTGCAGGCGCAGATGGAGCGGCGGGGCGACTCGAAACTGGAGACTTGAAACGGGAAACTGAATGGCAATGGAAGAGAACGACGAAAATTTGATACCGAAGCCGGTGAGCGAGTCGAAATCGGAGATGATCGAACTCGTCCTGCCGAACGACACCAATCCTCTGGGAGCCTTGCTGGGCGGGCGTTTGATGCATTGGATTGACCTGGCGGGCGCACTGGCGGCGCACCGGCATTCGCATTCGTACGCCGTGACGGCATCGATGGACCACATCGATTTTCTGGTGCCGGTGCATGTGGGCGACATGGTGATCCTGCAATCGGCGGTAAACCGCGTCTTTCACACCTCGATGGAAGTGGGAGTGAAGGTGCTGGTGGAGAACTACATCTCGGGCACGCGGCAGAAGGTGGCGACCGCGTACCTGACATTTGTTGCGGTGGATCGGCATGGGCGGAAGCTGGCGGTGGCGCCGGTGATTCCCGAGACGGAAGACGAAAAGCGGCGGTATGAAGGCGCGCTGCGGCGGCGCGACGCGTCGCGAGTTGAGCGTGAGCGCAGGGTTGCGGCACGGAACTAACGCGGCCCCTGAAGGGGCTCAGATCATAAATGGGTACGTTTTCCCAGCGCTTCCTGGGCTAAGCAGTTTCGTCCCGCCTTCGGCGGGACTTTTCACGAAAGCGTGGGCGACGGCGCTACAACGGCTTATTCAGCGTGGCACGGACACCTCGTCGGCGTCCAGTCGAATTCCGGGATTTGGGTTGAATGCTGTTTGGAAGAAAGCGATGTTCCGAATGCGGTGGTGATGGCAAGTGCCGCGAGTGCTTTGGGAGCGGCGTCAACGTCCACCTGGACGAGGACGAGCCGAAGTGCAGAAAGTGTGGCGGGTCGGGAGCCTGTCCTGCCTGCAGCGGAACTGGCCGCGAGAAGAAAGAACAGGTTTCACCGCCGCCCTGCCGTCACTTAGCCTGAATCTCTTTTTGCCCAGTCAGACGATAGGTCATTCCGTTCCATTCGTAGACGTAGAGGGTGTAGTTGGTGGCGCCGTCGGTGGTCGACTTAGGCACGCGAACGGCGACGGTGCCGTTCACGGCTTCGGCGGCGGCGCTGCCGAAGGGCGTATCGCAAAAGCCGGTCTTGTCGGGCAATTGATCAACCGACCAAACCTTCGAAAACTTGAATTCTGAATACTGACGGAAGACGGTGAGGGTCAGGCAATTCTTCTCGCCCGCATAAGTGACCAGCAGCAGATCGTGGCGCTCGGCCAAACCATCCAGATCGATGTTGGCGATGCGGGAGTCGTCGTCCTTCTCGTCGGGCGTGTGCGAGGCATCGCGCCAGAGCTTGTGGATGATGGCGGGATCGAGGCCGGTGGTCTTGGCCCACTTGGCTTCGTCGGAGCGATGAACCCGATTCCAGTTCTGCGCCAAGAGCGAGGCGGCGAGGCAGAAGGCGCAGACGAAAATGGCCAGAGCTCGCATAAAAGGAAGTTGATGATAAACCAACCAGCCCTGCTCTTCTGTGAGGCCAGGCGCGGCGGCTCTTGCATCAGCAGAATCATGACCGCGATCAGTCGGCGGCGACCGCGCGCATCCGAACACTCTGGCGCGAAGCGAGTTCGAACGCTCGGCTGAGATCGTCCACCAGGTCGTCAACATCTTCTACGCCCACCGAAATTCGCACCAGATCGGCAGGAATGCTTTTCTGCTCACGCAAGTGCGCCGGAATGCTGGCGTGCGACATGTAGTTGGGCAGGCTGATGGTGGAGTTCACGCCGCCGAAGCTGACGGTGATGGCGAAGAGCCTGGTCAGTTCAACAACGGCGCGCGAGAGCTCCGGATCGCCGGTGACGAAGCTGAGCACCGCGCCGTCGCCGGAGGCTTGCGCGCGATGAATGCGGAGCTGCTCGGCATTAGCGAGGCCGGGGTAATAGACGTGATCGACCGCGGGATGCGCGTCGAGAAGCTCGGCGATTTTCTTGGCGTTGGCTTGCTGGCGATCGAGACGCAGGGCCAGCGTCTTGGTTCCACGCAGCAGCAGGAAGCTGTCGAAGGGCGAGAGCACCGCGCCTTCGCCGTTCTGGATGAGATACAGCTCCTGGGCGAGTTCGTCATCGTTGACGACAACCGCGCCGGCCATAACGTCGCTGTGGCCGCAGAGAAACTTCGTCGCAGAATGCAAGACGATGTCGGCGCCGAACTCGAGCGGGCGCTGCAGATAGGGCGACATGGTGCTGTTGTCGACGCAGAGGAGCGAGCCGTTGCGATGCGCGATGTCGGCGGCGGCGGCGATGTCGATGATTTCGAGCAGCGGGTTAGTGGGCGTTTCGAGATAGACGAGCTTGGTGTTGGGAGTGATGGCGGCGGTGACGGCGTCGAGGTTGCCGAAGTCGACGTAGCGAACGTTGATGCCGCGCTTGGCGAGGATGCGCGAGAACAGGCGATAGGCTCCGCCGTAGAGATCGTCGCAGGCGAGGATCTCTTCGCCGGGTGAGAGCAGGCGAGTGACGGCGGTGACGGCGGCGAGACCGGTGGCAAAACAGAAGCCGCGCGAGCCGCCTTCGAGCGCGGCGATGTGCTTCTCGACGACGGCGCGCGTGGGATTGCCGCTGCGCGAGTAGTCGTATTCGCCAAACTCGGTGGCGTCGTGCTGGCGGAAGGTCGCGGTCTGGTAGATGGGCGTGTTGGCGGGCGTGATGCGGTCGCCGGGAGCGGGGTCGAAGGTCAAGAGTCGAGTGGCGAATTTCACGCGGCACCTCCAAAGTAGCTGCGAGCCGCGAGCTCCGAGACGGGAGCCTCAAGCCCCACGCCCCGGCCACCGTCCGGCCCGTCATGTTGGTGTTGCAGTGAGAAGATGAACCGTTCGCAATCCGAACCGGTAACAAACTCGAGGCTTGGAACTCGAGATTCGAAACGGGCGGCTCGCAACTCGCGGCTGAGGTCGAAGAGATCGGCCATGACAGCGGCGGTGGTAGGCCAGCGGCCGGCGCCGCGGCCGGTCCAGACCTGTTGCGATTCGGAGTGGCCAGTGTCAATGAGCAGGCAATTCTCTGCGTTGCGGATTTGCGCGAAGGGATGCGACGAGTCGACCCGCGTGGGCTTCACTTCGAGATGAACCCGGCCGCCGGTGAGCCGCGCGGTGCCGACCAGACGAGCGCGGCCGCCATCGCGTGCCGCTGACTGCACCCAGTCGGGATCGATGGCGTCGATGCCGGTGGCGCTGACGTAGTGTGCGTCGACATTGGGAAAGGCGCGGCGAGCGAGCAAGCGCAGTTTGCAGACGGTGTCGGAACCGGAGACGTCGGCGCGGGGATCCTGCTCGGCAAAGCCGCGGGCCTGAGCTTCGGCGACGGCCTGCGCCCAGGAACATCCGGCCGCGAGACGATCGAGGATGTAGTTGCAGGTTCCGTTGAGCACGCCGGAAAGCGAGACGATGCGACCGGAATCAGCCAAGGCGCGAACCGCTTCCAATGCCGGAACCGCGCCGCCGACGGCAGCGGAGTAGCGTAGCGAACGATGGCCATCGAGCTGCGCGTCGCTGGCGAGCAGGAGTTTGTTGGCGGTGACCACAGGCTTGCCTGCGGCGAGCGCGGCTTTGACCAGATCGCCGGCGGGTTCGGTGCCGCCGATGAGTTCGACAACGACATCGACATCGTCGATCGCTGCCCAACAGTTCCTGGTCAGAAGGTTGCGGGGCGCGTGATCGGCGTGCAGGTCGGGACGGCGGACGGCGATGCCGGTGACCTCGAAGAGCTCAGGGTGCTTTGAGAGCTCCTGAAAGACGCCGAGGCCGACTGTGCCAAGACCGAGCAAGCCGATCTTCAGCGGAGCGGGCGAAGAACGCCGCGCCGAGAGAACGGAGCGATGGCTGCCGACGACGGTGGCGTAGCTTTCGCCGAGGGCGGTGACTTCAAAGGAGACGCCGGTCTTGCGGCCGAAGGCGATGGCTTTCTGCTGAACGATTTTGCCGCCGATGGCGAGGGCGTCGGCGAAGTTGATCTCATCGAAGCGCTGGGCCTCGGAGCAGGTGGCGGGGTCGCTGTCGTAGATGCCGTCGACGTCTTTGATGAGGCGGCAGCGCGCCCCGAGCTGCTTGGCGAGGAAGAGCGCGGAGAGATCGGAGCCGCCGCGGCCGAAGAGCGCGACGCGGCCGAGGCGATCGCGAGCGACGAAACCGGGAATGACGGCGACGCGACCAAGCTTGAAGATATTCTCGATGGCCAGGATGTCGGCGCTGACCGGTTCCGTATCGTTCGAGGTGGTCTCGGCGATGAGCTGGATCTGGCTGGGGTCGAGGACTTGCGCGGGAATGCCGAAGCGATCGAGTTCGAGCGCGAGAAACGCGGTGGCAACCTCTTCGCCGGTGGCGACGACGCGCGCGATGGCTTCGGGACAGGCGTCGCGATAATCGGCGACGGTGCCGAGCAGGCGATCGGTCTCGCCGGCGAAGGCGGAGACGACGGCGACGACGCGATACTGGAGCCGAATCCAGCGGTAGATTTCGTGGACAGCGCGCGGCAGTTCCTCGCGCGAGTGCAGCACCGAGCTTCCGAACTTGAGGACGATTACTTTGCGAGACATGGCTCAACCTCCTGCGTGGTGTCGGCGGCGACAGGGATCGCGACCAGCGCGGTTTCCAGATCGGCGATGATGTCGGCGGGGTTTTCCAGACCGACCGAGAGCCGCACCAGACCGTCGGTGATGCCGGTGCGCTCGCGAATCTCGCGGGGAACGTCGCCGTGGGTCATGGAGACGGGATGCGTGATCAGGGTCTCGACTGCGCCGAGGTTTTCGGCGAGCAGGCAGAGGCGAACCGTGTTCATCAGTTGAATGCCGGCGTCGGCGCCGCCCTTGAGCTCGAAGGCGAGCATGCCGCCGGGCAGCGATTGCTGTTTTTCGGCGAGTGCAAACTGCGGAAAGCTGGCGAGACCGGGATAGTAAACGCGGGAAACTTTGGGATGCTGCTCGAGCCATTCGGCGACCTTCTGCGCGTTGGCCGCATGGGCTTGCAGACGCAGCGGAAGTGTTTTGAGTCCCCGCAGCGTCAGCCATGACTCCTGCGGAGACTGGATACAGCCCAGCGTTTTGCGGACGAGGCGCAGGCGCTCCAGCAGGACTAAGTCGTGCGTGGCGATGGAGCCGCCGACGGTGGAGTTGTGACCTTCGATGTATTTCGTGGTCGAGAGGAGCGTGATGTCGGCGCCGAGTTCCAGCGGGCGTTGAAGAACTGGAGTCAGGAAGGTGTTGTCGACGGCGAGCTTTACTCCGGCAGCGTGGGCGACGTTGGCGATGGCGGCGATGTCGGTGAGCTTGAGTGTGGGATTCGCCGGCGTTTCGATGAAGACCAGACGAGTGTTGGGGCGAATCGCCTTGGCGACCGCGGTGGGGTCGGAGGTGTCGACGAACGACGCTTCGACGCGGAAGTTCTCCAGCACCTGCTGGAAGAGGCGAACGGTGCCGCCGTAGACAACGTCGGAGACGACAACGTGATCGCCGGATTTCAGGATTGCCAGGAAGAGCGTAGAGATGGCAGCCATGCCGGTGGCGAAGCAGACGGCTGGAGGCGTGTCTTCTAGCGCGCCGAGTGCGGCTTCGAGCGCGGAGACGGTCGGGTTCGCGGCGCGCGAATAGGTGAAGCCTTTGTGGACGCCGACGGCCTGCTGATGATAGGTGGTGGACTGATAGATGGGCGTGAGCACCGCGCCGGTTGCGGGATCGGCAGAGAGGCCGCCGCGGACTGCGGTGGTCGCGAACTGCTCAGGTGCGAATGACATGGAAAACTCCAAATCGAGAATTGCCCAGAAACAGCAACGCCGCCTGTTTTCCTAGGCGGCCGGTCACGATTGGAGTTTTCTGATTTGGGCTGTCAGGCTCCGATCATGGACACAGCACCGCCTAGGGTGCACATGGCCATGGTCATTCGCTGAGCCGTTGACAACATAGCTTGAAGGTAGCGGAAGGGCAGAGCGTGTGTCAAGAGGTTTGGTGGATGGTGGCTACAACCAACGGGGCATTCGACGTGCGCAGGAAAAACTCCCTGTCGCCGGCTGAAGAGGCTGCTGAGCAAGTCGAGAAGCAGATCCCTCGTCGGCCTGAAGGCCTCCTCGGGATGACAAGAATAGGCGGCTTATCGGCACGACCAAGGTCGTGCCCTGATACGAATCATTCTCTGAAATCGGGTCGTCGGCGGAATCCCAGGTTAGCGGCGAAAAAATGGCCGCGAACCTGGGGCACCGGTTGTCGCAGGTGCGAGGTCCGAATGCCGCGCCCCGGTCTCGAACAACGCGAGACCGGGGGCACCCTGTGAACCGGTTGTCGAGGTGTGGTCCGAGTCGTTACGGCGCGCCGGAGACTTTGGCCTGGGGCGCGTCCTTGAATTCTTCGCCCATCCACTTCTGAAATGCGTCCATATTTTGCGGGCGGCCGAGGAAGTTCTTTACCAGATCGTTGGCTGACATGGATCCGCCGGGCTCCAGCACCTGGCGTCGGTAGCGCATGGGAGTGTCGCCGGCCAGCAGGTTCTGCTGATCGAACTGCTGATAGAAATCGAGGGCAATCACCTTGTCCCACATGTAGGTGTAGTAGGCGGACGAATAACCGGCCAGGTGATTGAAGCTGGCATAAATATGAGCGTCGGGAGGTATCGGAATGTAGGAGGTGTAGTTCTGGAGATCGTGAAAGGTGACCGAGTCGAGATCGACATTCTTGGGATCGTCTTTGTAGATGTCATAGGAGATGGCGGAATACGCATTCTGCCCGCTCACAAAATTGCCGCGGCCGAAAGCGGAAGCGCGGTCCATGCGCGCCACCAACTCGGCGGGGATGGGCTCACCGGTTTTGTAATTGCGCGCGAAGGAGGCCAGCACCTGCGGACTGCGCATCCATTCTTCCAGCATCTGCGAGGGAGCTTCGACGAAGTCGGATTCCATGCTGATGCCGCTGATGCCCGCCCACTGCTGCTGTCCGCCGAGAATGTGGTGCATGAGGTGACCGAACTCGTGGAAAAAGGTGGTGGCATCGCTGTAATCCATCAGCGCGGGATCAGTGGCCGTCGGCTTGGGAAAGTTGCAGACCAGAATTGCCTCGGGCAACTGCTTGCCGCGAACTCCGTCGAGCACCGGTGACATCTGGGCGTGACTGTACTTGCCGGGACGGGGATGCATGTCGAGATAGAAGCGGCCAACGGCTTTGCCGTTCTCGATAACGTCCCAGGTTTCCACCGACGAATCCCAGACGGCGGGGTTCGGCTCCTGCTGAAAGCTGACGTGGAAGAGCGCAGCGGCGGTGTTCATGATGCCCTGCTTCACCTCGGCGTAGGGCAGGTAGGGGCGCACGCTTTCGGAATTGAAGTCGTATTGCGAGCGGCGAACCAGCTCCGACAGGTGTCGTGACTCAAAGGCCAAAATCTCTTTCGCCTGAGGATCGGTCTTGCGCTTTTCCGCCAACTGCATTTGAAACTCGCGTTGCGCGATGGGGCGAGCGGCGGTTTCGACATCGGAGATGAACTTCGCGATGTTGCTGCCTTTCACGATCATCTTGTCGGCTGCGTTGTAATCAGCCCAGGAGGGGTAGCCGATCAGCACGGCGATTTGATAGCGGCACTGCATCATGTCCTGCAGCACGGCGCGATTCTTGGGATAAGCGCGGCTGTCAAAGGCCTCCCACAGGTCGTGGCGCAACTGGTTGCTGTTGGCGAAGGTCATGATCGGAACCAGGTCGGGATAGTTGGTGGTGATCTTGATTTTGCCGTCAGGGCCGGGCTTGTGGTTGTCGATGAAATCCTGGGGCAGGCCGTCGAGTTCGGAGACGTTGGCGAGCTCGATGGTCTTCTGATCGTCGGAGATGTTGCGATCGAAGGCCGACTGATCGTCGGTGAGCTTGTCCTGGAGCTTTTTGAGCTTGTCGCGAGTCGCCTCGTCTTTGTCGACGCCGGCGAGGCGAAACTCCAGCAGCTGGCGCTTGACGTAGTACCTGGTTGCGGAATCGGCCTGGGAGACATCGAGAGACGCCATTGCGTGGTAGACATCCTGATTGAGAGACAGGGCAGTCTGGGCGCTGCTGACGGTAGTGGTCATGGCGGTGGCGCGGTCGCGATAGGCGCCGTCAGGATGAACCTGCTGCATCAGGACAGAGAAGTTTGCCGCCGAATTGAGTAGCCGGGTTGCTTCGTCAAAGGGCTCGAGGGTGTTGGCGATGGTTCGCGTGCCCTTAACGGCAACGATCTGATCGATGGATTTCTGCGCTGCCGCCAGGCGGGCGGTTTCTATCTTCTCGAAGGCGGCGATGTCGGGCTTGCCGGCGTATACCGTCGGCTGAGTTTTGAGATCCTGCGCAGCGGCGGTTGCGATGAGGAGTATCACGGCGAGAATGCGGGTACGGCCAAGGTGAATTGGCATGATGGCCTTTCGTGATTTCAGTGGCGTTTCGCGAGGCGCGGGCAGGGGCTAGCGGCGCCGGCTTCAGCACCGGAAATCTTACGCTGGTTAACTTGCCGTCGACAACCGGAACGGGATAAAGACGATGCACACCGGGTTGTGCCGCCCCTAAAAGGGCTTCCCTTCATAAGGACTGCCCACCCAGCGCTGAGGCGCTGGGCCATCTTCTTCCGTCTCGCTACGCGAGACTCGGGCATTGGCAGGGCGAGCTTGTTTGCCTCCTGCCGCATCTACGCCGGTGAACGCGGTCGGGCCAATCTGCATCCAACTCTCGCGAGAGGTCGCTCTTTAGGGGCCTTCTCAGAAATGCCCATGACGTGAATGTGATCAGGGGCTGAGGTTGTCACCTCAGACCGTCGACGGGGTTAATGGTCGCGGCTGGACGTAGGCCTAAAGGCCTGCTCTACCACGCCGGGCGAGGTCAGGAGCTTTATGACAGTGGTGATCAGACGAAGTGCGCTTATCGTGACGGCCGTGCTGCTGGCATTCCTCATCGGCGCCGAGGCGCAGCAGACCACTTTGCCTCCCGCGAATGCCAGCCATGCATCGCAGCCGGCGGCATCGTCGAACGGGCCGGGAACGGTGGGATCGGATATGCCGGCCGCGACCAGTTCGCCTACGACGAACACTTCGGTAGCGCCCAGCGGATCGGTGAACTCAACGAAGACAGTTAGCAATTCGACGGCGGCCGAGGACAATCCCTACGATCCGCTGCTTGAGCCTCCACCCCTGCCCAAAGGCAAGCCGACGCTGATTGGCGGGCAGGCGACCAGCGTGGATCACGTTCGCAATCACCTGACGGTGCAGCCGTTCGGCGGGGGGAAGAAGATCAAGGTGTTTGTCGACGAGCGCTCGCATATCTACCGCAATGGGGTGGAGACGACGGTGCTGGGCATTCACAAGGGCGATCGCGTCTATGTGGACACCATGCTCGACGGCGACAAGGTGCTCGCCAGGAATGTGCGCGTGATCACCGAGACCGGGCTGGCCGAGGTGCGCGGACAGGTGATCGGCAGCAATCCCGAGAAGGGGACGATCAGCGTGCGCGATCAGCTGTCGGCGAAGCCGGTGACGTTCTCGGTGAGCGGCGCGACGCGGTACAGCTCGTCGAAGGGAGCGGCGACGGCGGCTGATGTGCAGCCGGGCGCGCTGATCAATGTGCAGTTCTCGCCTCGTGCCGACAACCGTGACGTGGCGCAGGATGTGATGGTGCTGGCCAAGCCGGGCGACAACTACATTTTCTCGGGGACGGTGACTAACCTCGATATGCGAAGCAATACGTTCTTCGTGGATAACCAGGCCGACGAACAGAGCTACGAAGTGCACTTTACGCCGACCGTGCTGGCCGAGGCTAGGAACTTGAGGATTGGGCAGGAAGTGACGGCGCGAGCTACCTTTGACGGCAAAAAGTACCAGGCGACGAATATCCGGGTGGAGAACGGAAAAGAGCAGGAAGGGCAGGAGTCGAAGGCGCAATAAGGGTTAAGGCACCGACTCGGCAGCTAACGACGTCGCTTCAGCAGGATTCCCGCCAATAGCGCCGCCGACGTGGCCAGCAGCCACTGGATGCGCCAGAGCTGCACGGCCTGCCAGTCCACCAGGGTGTCGGCCTTGTAGAGAATGCCGGTCACCAGAGCGGCCACCATGCACGCCATGCCGAGAAGGAAAAATATGAGAGAAGAGACGGTAAGTCCGAGCTGATCGAGGAGGGTGGTGGATTCTTCGGCGCCGATGGCAGCTTCGTGGTCACGGTCGAGGGTCACGGCCTTCTCGCGCTGGCTGCCGCAGATGTGGCAGAAATGGGCGGCGGGTGAGTAGTCGGCGCCACAATGCCAGCAGGCTGAGGGCGCCGGCATGGTGCTCACCAGCCGCATGATCTCGGGATTGGGCGAGCGCCAATACTCCTGGCTGCTGCTTCTGCCTGCCGCCTGGGGCATGTGAGGGTCTCCTTATTAGCTGCCCAGTTCAGTGCAAGCCGCCAGCCAAACCCCAACCGCACGGAAATAGTGTATCTAAAAGACTTAATGGTTGAGTTGCAGGCCAGGCCGGAGCCTTGCGCTAGGCAGAAAGTTCCCGGCGCGGGTAAAGAGCGGCACGAACCAGGTATATCGGCGAGGCGCACGTCGTGCCCAAGCTCTGCCCTAACGGCGCCTGGGCATAGCAATTACTTTGCTGGCCGGGGGCTGGGTCAGGGTGTTCCAGTAGCCCAGAAGCAACAGATCGCTGGCGGTGAAGTCAATCGACTGCGGGCGTTTGTTGCCGGCGGTGAAGACATGCTTGTCGAGCAGATCGTGCAGGCGGGAGATGCTGATGCCCAGTGCCGCGGCAGCTTCGCTTTCGCTGTAGGACTCCTGAGAGGACCGATTGACGTTAGACATAGGGCGCGTTGATAAAATTCCTGATAATGCTGTTGTACAGGGTTGGGGCGGAGTCGCGATATCGGGTAAACTTCCCATAAACCGGTCGCGATGAAACCTTACCAACGACTGCTGTTTTTGAGGTGCCTCTCTTGTGGGTTGTTGCTGGGAGGCATCGTGTGCTCTGCGGCCACGAGTTCTTCCGCCGCAACGAGTCCCAAATCAGAACTTGCCGCCGACACCGGCATCATCAGCCCACTAAGTCCAGGTGCGGTGCTCGCCGGCGATCCCGGAACGTCCACCGCCTGGGTACCGACCCGGATGGACAACGATGCCAACACCCGCAAGGGCTTCGATCACTTCTACAGTCTCGAGTACGGCAAGGCCATCCACGATTTTGAGCTCGCGCAGCAGGCGCATCCCAATGATCCATTCGCCACGAATCACGTGCTGGCCGCGGTCATCTTCAACGAGCTTTACCGCATCGGCGCGCTCGATACCGAGGCCTACGCCGCCGACAACTTCATGACCAAGAAGCCGGCCGAACCGCTGGATCCGGCGGTGCAGACGCGCGTCACGCAGCTGGTCAATCAGGCGCTGGCTCAGGAAGAGGCGTTGCTGGAGAAGGATCCCAATGACATCCTTGCGATCTATTCGCGCGGCGGGACGCGGGCGCTGCAGTCGTCCTACATGGGCATGGCCAATCATGCCTGGTTTGCGGCGCTCCGCAATGCCATGGCGGCGCGGCATGACAACGAGCGCGTGCTGGAGCTTGATCCCAAGTACGTCGACGCCAAGGTCGTGCTTGGCACCCACCTGTACATCATCGGCTCGCTGAGCTGGCCGGTGCGGGTGGCAGCGTCGGTTACGGGGCTGAGCGGCAACAAGCAGAAGGGGCTGGATTATCTGCGGGAGGCGACGGGCAGCCCGCATCAGGAGGTCGCGACCGATGCGCGGATTGTGCTGGCGCTGTTTCTGCGGCGCGAGCAGAAGTATGACGAGGCGCTGCAGGTAGTCAACGTCATGCAGAACCAGTATCCGCGCAACTTCCTGATGGCGACCGAGTATGCTCACCTGCTTAATGCCGCCGGCCACGGGCAGGAGGCGATTGCGGCCTACCGCAAAGTCCTGGACGGCTGCCATGCCAATTCCTACAACCAGTGCCGCATCGAGATTCCTGCCTATGGCTTAGGCGAAGCGTTGCGCGGCCAGAAAGAATACGCCGCTGCCGCCCAGGCCTATGAGATCGCCGCCACCACCGGCAAGGACCCCGACCTGAAACAGCGGGCGACCCTGGCCGAGGGCGAGATGTACGATCTGCTGCAGAAGCGCGACACCGCCATGGAAAAGTACAAGGCGGTGATCGCGGAGAACTCTGCTTCCAACTCGGCCGACCTGGCGCGGCACTACCTGAAGACGGCGTACCGGAATCCGTAGCGCACGGCGCAGTCCGCACGGCTGGTCTGCCTTTGGCGAAGCAATCTGCGGTTCATGGCAAATCTGTCAATTGCGACAGCGCTTGCCATTATCCGGAAATCTGTCAGATTTCGGGCAGATCTCTCATAAATCGCCAAATCTGCCACCAACGCAAATCCTGCCAGTCAGCGACTGGGGGAAAACCTATGCGGTGACCGACACCGCGTTCGGGCTGACCTCAGGCGGTACCTGCAGGCTGTTCTCGCCAACCTGCTGGAACTGCTGCTGCAGCGAGGCGAAGTCCTGCTGCGCTGCCGTCAGATTCCCCGATTGCAAATCCTGACCTAGCTGGCTGAACATCTGGCTGATCGGGTTTTCTGAGCTGCTTTCCTGGCTGCTCTCGCTGTGGTGATGGTGATGATGGCCGTGCGCCGCGCTCGCGCTCTGCATAGCCTGCTGAATGGTGCTGAAGTCCTGCTGCGCCGCCGACAGGTTGCCGGACTTAAGATCCTGCGCCAGCTGTGCGAAGGCTTGCGCCATGGGATTGCTAGTGGTGGAGGACGTTGCCGCCGAGGTTGCAGTGGTCGACGAAGTGGACGCAGTCAAATTCGGATCCAACTGCGTCAAGGTGGCAAAATCCGACTGCGCGGCGGACATGTTTCCGGATTGCAAGTCCTTGCCAAGCTGTTGAAATTCCTGTCGCATCTGCTGCATCTGGCTCTGCACGTTCTGGGCGCTGTACAACAGGTCACTGCTGGTAATCCCTGCTATGGACATCAAGTCATCTCCTCTCGTCACCCGGACGAGTCTCTAACTTTTGATCGGCACGGCGGCGGCTAACTTTAGCTGTGCTGACCCAATGGAGAGAGCAATCTCCCGGCCACGATAGACATCCGCGATTCGTCGAGTTTCAGTGGAGTTAGAGACGGGACGGTGGCCCAAGCCGATTTACCGGGCAATGCTTGCCCAACTCCGGTCGGCAAAATCTGCCGGGCGGAAGGCGCCGGTCCGCGAAAACTCGATGCGCCGGTCGAACTCGTGTCACATGGCGTGTCCGCCGCCGACAAAGACCCGTTGGCCCGTCATCCATCGCGCCTGCTCCGAGGCGAGGAAGAGAATGATGTCCGCAACGTCAGCGGGCGTGCCGACTCGGCCCAGGGGAATCGCCGGCAAGATTGCGCCTTCCAACGCGGGAGTAATCCATCCGGTTTGCACCGGTCCGAGGGAGACGATGTTCACGGTAACGCCAAACTTGCCCAGCTCGCTGGCAGCGCTGCGGCTGTAACTCTCCAGGGCAAACTTGCTGGCACCGTAGCTGACTTCGGAGGGGAAGCGGTCGGCGCCGTCGGTGCTGACGTTCACGATCCGGCCCCAGCGTGCGCCGCGAGCGACGTGACGGCGGGCAAACTCCGCCATCAGCAGCAGGGGCGCGCGCGTGTTCACGCTGAACAATCGATCGAAGACCGCGGGGCTGGTGCTCGCCGGGCGATCCGTCCACAGCTCAACCAGCTTGTTGCTCAGCTCCGCTGTGGGCGGGACAAAGGTATCTGCCTCCCAGTGCGCCGCGTTGTTGATTAGAACTTCAACCGGCCCAAGCAGACGCTCCGCCTGCTCAAACAACTGAGGAATGGCGTCCGCATCGGAAAGATCGGCTTCCCAAGCGTGGGCGTCGGCGCCGATGTGGTGAAGCGCGTCGAGCACCTCGGCCGCGGACTTGGCCTGCTGCGTAGCGTAGAACTCCTCGCCGGGCCAGAGCGGAGTTTCTTCTGCCTGCACTTTGGCCACGACGTTTGCCGGGCGAAAGTAGTGCAGGAACAATCGTGCTCCTTGCGCTGCAAAGGCGCGGGCAACGGCCGCACCGATGCCGCAGGGATTGTTGGCCCCGGTTATAAGAACCACTTTTCCTTCCAGGCCCGGATCGATCATGGGATTCATCCTTCGACGCGCGGAAACATTATCGTCCTGCGCAAACCAAACGGATAGGACATCACTCAAGTAGTGGCTGGCGGGCTGCTATGATCCGAGCGCCAGCCGGCATCGTTCCCTCAGAGAGGCTCGCATGGAGAAGCCGACGCTCGATAAGTTTCCCCGGGAAGTCCTGGCCCGCATCGACATCCAGAAGGCCTTCCTCATTTCTCGGCTGGTGGTCGCCGCGGAGAAGCTGCAGCTCTTTCGCCAGCTCGACGGCAAGCGCATGAAGGCGGAGGCGATCGGCCGCGCGCTTAAGATCCATCCTCACTACCTCGAGCCATTTCTGAATGCGTTTGTTGCGCTGCGGCTGCTCGACAAAGTGAAGGACGGCTACGGCAACACGCCTTTTGCGCGGAAGTATTTCATCGACGAGCGCTCCATTTACTGGACGCGGCAGTACACGAACGAATGCCTCGACGACTACGACGCGCTCACCGTTCTGGAGCAGGCGCTGGCCACGGGCAAGCTGCCTCGGTCGCTGAAGCGGGCGCGACGGCCGCTCTACGTTGTGGCGATGCACCGCGACCCGAAGCAGGCGGAAAACTTCACCCACATGCTGTTTCACCTGCATCAGCCGGATGCGGAAGCGCTGGCAAAGTATCTGGACCTTTCGCGGCGGCGGGCGTTGCTGGATGTCGGCGGCGGCTCGGGAGTGATGTCGATGGCGCTGGCCAGAAAGAATCCGCAGCTGCGAGCCACGATCCTGGATATCGCGCCCGTCTGCAAAGTTGCCGCGGGAATCATCCGGCGCACCGGCCTCGGCAAGCGCGTGCGCACGCTGCCGGGCAACTTTCATCACCGCTTGCCTGAAGGCTACGACGTGATCATGATGTGCGATATCGGGCCGGTCTCCCAGCGGCTGTTGCGTAGCGTGTATCGCAGCCTGCCGCCGGGCGGGCTGCTGGCGCTGGTCGATCGCTACTTGTCCGAAGATGGCACGCAGCCGCTGGCCCGGCTGGTCGAGCATTTCGCCGGATCGTCGTTTGGCGTGGCGACGTGGAAGAACATGGTGGACGCGGTGGAGGCTTGCGGGTTTAAGCAGGTCAAGGCGGAGAATACTTATCGCGATGTGTGGTACATCACCGGTGTTAAGCCTGAGCTGCGGGCGCGGTAAGCTCTTGAGCCGCGGGTATTTTGCATCTCCGGGAACCTTTGCTTATCCTGCTCGTATCACTCTGTGGAGGCTGTATGTACTGCAACTATTGCGGTAAGGTCATTCAGGACGACGCCAATCTCTGCGCCTATTGCGGCACGCGGGTGGGTTCGGTTGCCGGACGCCGCAAGCTGATGCGCTCGCGGAGCGATCGCAAAATCGCCGGTGTGTGCGGCGGCTTTGCCGAGTACTTCGATCTGGATGTCACCGTGGTGCGCGTGGTCTGGCTGATCGTGGCGCTATTCGGCGGAGGCGGCTTCCTGGCCTACATCATTGCCTGGATCGTGATGCCCGAGGAGCCGGAGAGCGTGCCCGCTGCGCCGCCCGCCACCATAACTACGGTGCCACCGCAACCGTATCAGGGGTCGTGAGATCACGGGGCCTCGGGCTTTAGCCGAGCCGTTTCAGTTCGCAAAGGATATGGGCTTTACCACCTGATTTGCATACAAGCAGGGGCTAGAGCCCGCGATTTTATTGCGGCCTTTTTGCACGAGTTAGACTCATGCCCTGATACGAAACACGCCGGCGAACGAGCTGTCCGGAAACCCGGCTCTGCGTGCCGGTAAAATAGACAGTCTTCCGCTCCTATGCCCACCCTTCGCAGCTCCGACGCACAACTTTTCTATGAGGTCTCGGGCGATGGACCGGATGTAGTTCTTCTACATCCCTTTCCGCTGAACCACAGTTTCTGGAAGCCGGTGGCCGCCGAGCTCAGCACTCAGTATCGGCTCATCATGCCTGATCTGCGCGCGCACGCCGACTCCGGACTGGGCGACGGTCCGGCGACGATGCAGAAGCTGGCCGCCGATCTCGCCGCGCTCTGCCGCGAGGAGCGGATCACGAAGGCGTTCTTTGTCGGGGTTTCCATCGGCGGATACACGTTGTTTGAATTCTGGCGGCGGCATCGCGAGCACGTGGCTGCGCTGGTTCTGTCGAACACGCGCGCCGCGGCGGAAACGCCCGAGAGCCGCGCCGCGCGCCTCGGCCTTGCCGACAAGGTTCTGCGCGAAGGCAGCGCCGGATTCATCGAGGAGATGCTGGCGAAGCTGCTGTCGCCGGTGACGCGCAGCAATCGTCCCGACATCGTCGACGCGGCGCGCCGCATGATGCAGCAGATGTCGCCGCAAGACGTTGCCGGCGTGCAGCAGGGAATGGCCGACCGGCCGGACTCAACTCCGACGCTGAAGACGATTGATGTGCCGACGCTGGTGCTGGTCGGCGAAGACGAAGACAAGGCCGAAGCCGAATTGATGCGGCAGCACATTGCCGGCAGCCGCATGCACATCATTTCGCGCGCCGGACATTACGCCGCGCTGGAGCAGCCGGAGGCGTTCGTGAGCATCGTGCGGGGCTTCCTGGATGGCTTGCCGCGGAGGTAAAGCGGCACCGCGAGCCTGAAGGCTCGCTCTACCACCGTTTCAACTTGTGACCGAAGTCACTCTTCGCCGCCGCTCACTCCGCTAGAATTGTCCTGCCATGTTCGATGCTTTCCTCGTACCTCTGAAGACCGTCGTCACCGCCAAGGGTGACAGTGAAGCGCTCGACGTCAGCGCCGCCGCCAACCCCGTCTTTCTGCTGACGCTGTCGATTGGGGCAATCGTTGAGCAGGAGGCGATCGACATCAGCCTCTTCACTTCCGCCGATGGCACTACGTGGGACGCGAAGCCTGTGGCTTCGCTGGCTCAGAAGTTCTATCCCGGCGATTATCCGCTGCTGGTGGATCTGTCGGCGGTGGCCAACGCCAAGTTGGTGCGCGCGCATTGGGAGGTCAATCGCTGGGGACGCGGCTCAACCGCACCGCGATTCGAGATCGGCATTCGCCTGCGCGAAATTTCCAAAGAAGCATTACAGGAAGCCGAGGCTGAAGCGCAGGCGCGGCGGTAGTGAAGGAAACTCTGATTAGCTTCCAATAAAAGGCCCTCAGCGGCTAACGCCGCAATGATTTTGCTGAGCTTACGGACGGCCTGAAAGGCCGTCCCCTTCAGACCCGGACTTAATCAGTGCCTTCAAACCAAAACAGGGCGCTCCCGTGAGCGCCCCGTGCGTTCGCTGAACTGTCAAGCAATTAAAACCTGGTTACGCCGCCTTGGGACCAGTGAACACCGGCGCTGTCTCCGCGGCCGGCGACGGCTGCGACTCCACCAGCTTCATCTGGTTCCAGTCGTACGGAAACTCCTGCCCGCAATCCAGGCACACGACGTAGGTCCCGGTGACCGACGCAGCCGGACTGCGGCGCAACTTACCGCGCACTGTAATGGGGAAACTGCGGCGTTTATGCGAGCAACCAAAGACCATATCGAATAGCCTCATAGCCTCCTCCTGGCTGACTGTGGGCGATCCTGCCACCCTCATCACGGCCGGGCTTGGGCCCCGAAGCCTGGTCATGTCCCTACAACAGAAACCTTGCTGGCACTACTTAGATTCGCCGATTCCCAGAAAGGTTTCGTTTTGGAAATGACAGTTCCTTGAATTCAGACCTATTTGGAAAGCCGGCGAGCAATCACAAAAGTGCTAATGCGAATCGCGCGACCAGTCGGCTCACTCAAGGTTCGCCATGTTACAGCCGCTATAATCAAACTACTTTGCAATACTTTCGTTACCGTTTTCATCATGTAGCCATAATCTTTGCTGCGCTTCTCTGTCTCTGCCGGATGGCGCCTGCCCAGTCGCCTCCGCCCATGCCCGGCACGCTGACGCTGATGGTTGTGCCCTTCGAGAACCAGTCAGCCGCTCCCGGGCTGGAGTGGATCAGCGAAGCCTTCCCTGATGTGCTCTCGCAGCGCATGGCCTCGTCGCAGATCTACGTCATCAGCTGCGAGGATCGCACCTACGCCTTCGACCACTCCGGCATTCCGCAGAGCGTAGTACCATCGCGCGCGACGATTTACGGCATCGCCGAGCAGATGGGCGCCGACTACGTCGTGATGGGCCGTTACACCTTTGACGGTAAGACCTTCACCGCGACCGCCCAACTGCTCGACATGAAGAAGCTGCATCTCTTTCCGGCGGTGGACAGCAGCGGCCCGCTGACCAGCCTCATCGATCTGGAGACCACGCTGGCGTGGCAATTGCTGCAGCAAATGCCGCAGCATTCGGCGATGGCGCGGGATCAGTTTCTGAAGGCGTTTCCGCCGATCCGCCTGGACGCGTTTGAGAACTACATTCGCGGCACCCTCGCCACCAGCTACCAGCAGCGGGTTCACTATTTTCACGATGCGCTGAAGCTGAATCCCAACTACACCTTCGCCATGCTGCAGTTAGGCAAAACCTATTTCGATAATCACGAGTACGAGTCGGCCGCGGTGTGGTTCGCGCGCGTGCCCAAGACCGATCCCGTGGCCGGCGAGGCCACCTTCCTGCTGGGCATGTCGGAGTTTTATCGCGGCAACTTTGACAAGGCGTACGCCGCCTTCAACTATCTTTCCACGCGCGTGCCGTTGACCGAGCTCTTCAACAACATGGGAGTGTCGGAGGCGCGTCGCGGACATCGCGCGCAGGCGGTGGAATATTTTTCGAAGGCTCTCAACGCCGATCCCAACGATGCCGACTACCGCTTCAACCTGGCAGTCGCGCTCTTCAAGAACGGCGACAGCGCCGGGGCCGCGCGTCAGCTGAAGGAAGAGCTGCAACAACGCCCCACCGACGGCGAGGCCAAGACGCTGCTGGACATGATCAATCGCGGTGTGCCGCCACCCATGCAAACCACGACTACACCGACCGGGAACGCACTGTTGCCCACCACTCAGCCCCGCCTTCCGCTGGAGCGCATCAAGCGCAACTACGACGAGGCGTCCTATCGCCAGCTGCAAATGGAGATCGAAAACTTTACCGAGGCGCGGCTGGCCAAGGTCGATGGTCCGACGCACGCCGCCTATCACGTGCAGCACGGCCAGCAACTGCTGGCGCAGAATTTGCCTGCCGACGCGGAGAACGAATTCCGCCAGGCGATTGCCGCCTATCCCAGTGATGCCGTAGCGCACGCCCAACTGGCGATCCTGCTGGAGAAGAAGGGCGACGTGGTCAACGCGCGTAGCGAAGCGCAGACGTCCATTCGTCTGAAGCCCAATGTCGATGCGCTGCTGGTGCTGGCGCGACTTGACCTGAAGCAGAACCAGGTGCAATCGGCCGCCGGCGAGGTGGATCGCGCCTTGGCAATTGAGCCCGCGAACTCTGCGGCGCTGGCGCTAAAACGAGATGTCGCCGCGCGCCAAACAGGCGCACAATAGGATTGAAGGGGCGCGTCTTTAGGCGCGCCGATCAAGACTCCTGTATGATTCCAGGCCGGCTTCAGCCGGCGAGAGCTCACCCTCCGAAAGGAGGCATATGTTCAAGATCAGAATTGTCCTTACTTGCTTTGTCCTTTTCGCGCTGAGTTCCACCGCCGCTTTCGCCAGCTCAGTCGTCAAGATCCGCGTCGACGACACCATTCAGCCCATCAGCGCCGAATACATCGATCGCGCTATTGAGCAGGCGCGGCAGACCAACGCCGACGCGGTGTTGATCGAGCTGCGCACGCCGGGCGGTCTGGTCGACTCCACCCGCGAGATCATCCAGAAGATTCTTAACTCGCCCGTGCCGGTGATTGTCTACGTCGCGCCCACTGGAGCGAACGCAGCCTCGGCCGGATTCTTCATTCTCGAGTCGGCCGACATTGCGGCGATGGCTCCCGGCACCAACACCGGCGCGGCGCATCCCGTCACGCTCGGCGGCGAGAAGATGGACGACGTCATGAAGACCAAGGTCGAGAACGATTCGGCCGCCTTCATGCGCTCGTTCGTCGGGCCGCGCGGTCGCAACGTGCAGCTAGCGGAGAGCGCGGTGCGCGAGTCGAAGTCGTGGACCGATCAGGAAGCGCTGCAGCAGCACCTCATCGACATCGTCGCCAAAGATCAGGACGATCTCTTCAAGCAAATTTCCGGACGCACCATCAAGCGCTTTGACGGCAAGCAGGTCAAGCTGGATCTGGTCGGCGCCAAGGTTGACGAGATGCCGATGACGCTACGCCAGCGCATTCTCGACTTCCTGCTCGATCCCAACATCGCGTTCCTGGTGCTGGCCGTCGGCGCGCTCGCGCTCTATGCCGAGTTCAATCATCCCGGCGCGATCGTGCCCGGCGTGGTGGGCGTGATCTTCATTCTGCTGGCGCTGTTTGCGCTGAACCTGCTGCCCACGCGCTACGCCGCGTTCACGCTGATCATGGCGGCGTTCGTGCTGTTTGTGCTGGAGGCGAAGTTCGCGACGCACGGCATTCTTGGCCTCGGCGGCATCGCGTGCCTGACGCTGGGCGGCTTGCTGCTGGTCGACGGCCCGATTCCCGAGATGCGTGTCAACCTGTGGGTGGCGCTCGGCGTCAGCGTGCCGCTGGGCGCGATCACGGTCTTCCTGATGAGCATCGCCCTGCGCGCGCGCCGCAACAAAGTCGTGACCGGCGAGCAGGGAATGATCGGCGCTATCGGCGAGGCACGGACCGACATCGATCCCGAAGGGAAGGTTTTTGTTCTCGGCGAACTGTGGAATGCGCATGCGCCTTCCCGTGTCAGTCTTGGCGACCACGTCGTGGTGCGCAAAGTCGAAGGGTTGGCGCTGGAAGTGGAGAAGAAATAGAGGCAGCAATTAGCAACTAGCGATTAGCAACTAGCAATCAGCATCTCCGGCTTCGTGGCACGAATTCCGGCGGTGATAAGACCAGACGTTCTTTCTTGGAATATTAGCCTCTCACGTTGTGCTGCATTGCAAGGCCACAACAGTCCCGCCGCAGGCGAGACGAAAGTAATTAGCCCAGCGCGGGAGCGCTGGATAAATGCGCGATTATTGATTCCGAGCCCCTTTAGGGGCGGCACGCTTTTTTCGGTGAGAAGGTGGCAGGGGCAAGGTCGAGCCTCGCGAGGACGGAACAGGATAGCCCACCGCGGTGGGTACGCGAAGAAGAATGATCGAGTGCCTCGGGCACGGCAGACATCAAGCACGACCTCGCACCCACCTCACAATCTTGTTCTGCATCTAACGTACGATCCTCTATCCATGCGCCAACCCTACGAACTCATCCGCGAACAATGGATCCCGCAACCGCTCGACGCGGCCTTCGCGTTCTTCTCACGCCCGGAGAATCTGGAGAAGATCACGCCACCGTGGCTGGGGTTCCACATCGTTCGCGCGGAAGACGAGCTGCACACTGGCTCGCTGATTGAATACAAACTGCGCGTGCGCGGCCTTCCCATGCGCTGGGTCAGCGAGATCACGGAATGGAATCCGCCGCACGGTTTTGTCGACACACAATTGCGCGGACCGTACGCGCTGTGGCACCACGAACACAGTTTCGCCGCCGACAACGGCGGAACACGGATCCGCGATCATGTGCGATATGCGCTGCCCTTCGGCGTGCTAGGCGAACTCATGCATAAGCTGATGGTGCGGCGGGATGTGGAATCGATATTCGCATATCGCCAGGAGCGGTTGGAGGAGTTGCTGGGAGAGTGTCGCCCCTGAAGGGGCTCGATCATTTCAAAACCCTGCTCCCCACCGCTTCCGCGGTGGGCTAATCACTTTCGTCCCGCCTTGCGGCGGGACTGGCCATCTGACTAACGACGAACGTGGAGCGACGTCCGATCTCGGCTAAACCTCGAACTGCGTAACCACAAGCTGACGGCTGACAGCTGATAGCCGACGGCTCGCCTGTTGCCAACTTGGGTTCCTCGCGCGATGAGCCTACAATTTACAGTAGCGCTCGGTCTAAACTTCTTTTGTGCTGGAGGCACACTGTGCCCGGTATTGCTGGCATTGTTGTCATCATCATCGTCGCTCTCTACATCATCAACTCGATCAAAATTCTGGCCGAGTATGAGCGCGGCGTCATTTTTCGTCTTGGCCGCTTGCTGGGAGTGCCGAAAGGCCCCGGCATCATTCTGGTATTCGCGCCCATCGATCGCATCGTGCGCGTCTCGTTGCGGCAGGAGGCGCTGGAGGTTCCGCCGCAGGACATCATCACGCGCGACAACGTCACGCTGAAGGTGAACGCGGTCATCTTCCTGCGCGTGATCGATCCCAACAAGGCGGTGGTTGCGGTTTCGAATTACATGTACCAGACCTCGCAGTTCGCGCAGACCACGCTGCGTTCGGTGCTGGGCGAAGTCGATCTCGACGAGTTGCTGGCGCATCGGGAGAAGATCAATCTGCGGCTGCAATCGATCCTCGATCAGCACACCGATCCGTGGGGCGTGAAGGTGACCAACGTCGAGGTCAAGCAGGTGGATCTGCCGGAGACGATGACGCGCGCCATGGCCAAGCAGGCGGAAGCGGAGCGCGAGAAGCGTTCGAAGATCATTCACGCCGAGGGCGAGTATGCCGCAGCGCAGCGGTTGATCGACGCCGCGCACTTGCTGGCCCAGGAGCCGACCAGCATTCAGCTGCGCTATCTGCAGACGCTGACCGAGATCGGCGTGGAGAAGAATACGACCATCATCTTCCCGGTGCCGGTGGATTTGCTGGCCGGGCTGCAGAACCTGGTGAAGGTGGATACGGCCAAGCTGATGGGCACGCCGCCGGCAGAGAAGAGTGGAAGCGCGGGAAGTTGAAAGGGTGGAAGCGCCGGACTTGGTCCAGCGGAAAGTGGGGATTGTTGAGGCGGCTTGAGCCGCGGCTAAAGCCGTTGCCCTGATGACCCGCATGCGGCACGGCTGACGGCGTGCCCTTCCACCGGATGCATGAACAAACGAGGATATCTGTGCACTCAATGGCATCGGACGATACCGAAATAACCTTAGGCGTGGGCAAGTTGCTCGGCCTGTTTTTTCTGCTGGCCGCAATTTGCGGCATCTTCTTTTCTATCGGCTACTCACTGGGTCGCAGCTCGGGCCGCGAGCAGGCGCTGAACGATCAGCCTTCGCAGGTGAATGCCGCCTCGTCGCCCGACTCCGTGCAGGCGAGCACCTCCGGCAGCGAGGGCAAGCCCTCAGCCGGGGTTGCCGCAAAGGCCGACCCGCAAGCTCCCGCTGCCGACGATGCCAACGCCAACAATCAGCAGAACCTGACCTTCTACAAGGCGGTGCAGCAGAATGACAATCCCACTCCCTCGACCGAGAAGGCCAGCGAGCCCGGTCATGATCTGAAGGCCGCCTCGGAGACGCCGCAGTCGGCCAAGACGACCACCGCCGCCGCGACAGTTCCCGTAGTGAACGCACCGCCTGCCGCCGGCACTGCAGCCGCCGCCAAGCCGGCCGTCGCTGTCATCTCCCATACCTCGCCGGTCACCGGTCCGGGAACCATTGTGGTGCAGATCGCCGCGGTTTCGCGTGAGGATGACGCCGTCGCCCTCGCCGGCGCCCTGCGCAAGAAAAACTACAACGTTTTCGTGGTGAACAATCCCGTTACCAACGACAAGTTTTATCACGTGCAGGTGGGACCGTTCTCCACCATGGCCGAAGCCGAAGCCATGAAGGCGCAGCTGGTCGCCGAGGGCTACAACCCGATCATCAAGAAGTAGCTTTCAGCTATCAGCCGCCGGCTATCAGCTTTCAGCTATCGGCTTCTAATTAACAGTCCCTCCCAGTAGTCAGCCGTTAACAATTCCACGCCGACACGACCACTCGTCAATCGGGCAGCTGAAATCTGACAGCTGACAGCTGATAGCCGACAGCCTGTTGCAATTTAATTGTTCGCTTGCTGAAGAACGGGTGTAAAGTGATTGCCGTTTTCCGGGCTCAGCCAGAAGATCTTCAGGCGTGCGCGCCGCCAGGAGACTCTCATGAAAACTTCGTCCCTTGTTCTCTGCACACTACTCCTGCTGGTGCTGGCGGGCCTTCCCGCGGCCGCACAAACCGTTTACACCGACGGTCCGATCAATGGAAACAGCGATGCCTGGACCTTCAACTTTGGGTTTATCCAGAGCGACTCGTTTAACGTGACCAGTGGTACCAGCACGCTCACCGGCTTTTCGTTCGGAGCCTGGCTGTTCTCGGGCGACACCTTAACCTCAGCCGAAATAACGATCACCAGCTTTGAAAACGGTGGAACAACCTACTTCGACCAGGTACTGAGTTTCTCGATGTCGGGCTGCGCGATGAACCAATTCGGGTTCAACGTCTGCGAAGAGAGCACCACGTTCAACGGACCAACCCTGCACAACGGCACGTATTGGGTGAACCTGCAGAATGGGGTGGTACCCAGCGGCGATCCCGTGTACTGGGACGAGAACGAAGGCCCGTCCAATGCTTCCAACAACGCCGGAACCATGCCCGGGGAGTCATTTACGCTTTTGGGTTCCCAGAGCAGCACGACCACCAGCACCACCACCACCAGCGTCCCCGAACCCAGCAGCCTGATGTTGTTCGCCTCCGGCATTCTGGGCGCAGCTGCGCTGGTGCGCCGCAGATTTTTGTAAGCGAAGTTGCTTTGGCCTTGGATGTCGTCTCGGAATTTCCCGGAGGAGTCATGCCATGAGGTCGCTCGCTCTGCTCACGCTGATTCTGACCGCTCTGCTCGCCGTCCCGGCTTTCGCCCAAGTCGTCTACAACAACGGTCCCATCAACGGTAACACCGACGCCTGGACCATCAACTTCGGTTTCGTCGTTAGCGATACCTTCACCATCTCCGGCGGCAATACCTCGGTCACCGGGCTCTCCTTCGGTGCGTGGCTCTATCCCGGTGACACTCTTACCTCGGCCGAGGTGGACATCACCTCGATGGAGAACGGCGGCACCACCTTCTTCGACCAGGTGGTCAATTTCACCCAGTCGGGTTGCCGGGTGAATGTGTATGGCTTCGACGTCTGCACCGAGACCGGCAGCTTCAACGCCGGCATCTTCGCCAACGGCACCTACTGGCTGAATCTGCAGAATGCCAGCGTGCCCAGCGGCGATCCGGTGTATTGGGACGAGAACAGCGGCGTCGGCTGCACCTCGCCGGGCTGTCCGTCGATGCCGTCAGAGAACGCGGGCGGCAGCATCGAGTCGGAGTCGTTCACGGTATTGGGCTCAGCCACGACCACCAGTACCACTACCAGCGTTCCCGAACCCAGCAGCCTGATGTTGTTCGCAACGGGGATTCTGGGCGTGGGCGCCTTCGTTCGCCGCAAGCTGATGTGAGTTGTTAGTGCTGATGATAGGCAAAGATGCATCGCTCCGCAGCTCGGGCCGAAATCTGCTTTATAGGAGATTGCTGTGATGAAGCTATTCACGCTGCTGTTTACGGTTGCCGTCTTGCTGGCTCTGCCCACTGCGGCGCAAATCGTCTACGAGAATGGTCCCATCAACGGCAACACCGATGCCTGGACCATCAACCTTGGTTTTGACGTCAGCGACACGTTCACCATATCGACTGGCACCACTACCGTAACCGGTATGTCCTTTGGGGCCTGGCTAACTCCGGGTGACACTCTGCAGTCGGTAGGCCTGTCGCTGACTTCAGACGAGAATGGGGGAACCGTTTACTTCCAGGGGCAGGTCCCTGTTACCCAGTCCGGCTGCGTTCTGAACAGCTACAGCTTCGACGTCTGCACGGAGATTGGCAGCTTCGCTCCGACGATGTTCAACAACGGCACCTATTGGGTGAATCTGCAGAATGCCATCGACTCCCAGGGCGATCCAGTGTATTGGGACGAGAACAGCGGAGTCGGCTGTCATTCACCGGGCTGCCCGTCGCAGGCTGGACCAGGTGGCGAGGGAACTATGCCCTCCGAAGCGTTCAGCATTCTCGGCACCACCAGTTCCAGCACCAGCAACAGCGTTCCCGAGCCCAGTAGCCTGATGTTGTTCGCAACCGGCGTTCTGGGAGTGGGCGCTCTGGTACGTCGCAAACTTTTCTGATTCTGTCGCCAGCCGATCTTCAGGTATCATCGTTCGAATTTGCCGGCTCTCAGTCCAGCCGGCATTGCTGAAATCTACGAACCCAGGGAGACCCTGCTCATGAAATCGCTCACCCCGATCATCGCCTTCACCATTGCGATGATGCTGAGTGTGCCGGCCGCCGCCCAGGTGGTCTACAACAACGGTCCCATCAACGGCAACAACGATGCCTGGACCATCAACCTGACTTTCATTGCCAGCGACACCTTTACTCTGTCGAATGGTGGCGCCAACGTGACCGGCCTGTCCTTTGGCGCGTGGCTGTATCCCGGCGACACCCTGACCTCGGCCGAGGTCAGCATCACCTCGCTGGAGAACGGCGGCACCACCTACTTCGACCAGATGGTCAACTTCACCGCCTCCAACTGCGTGAACAACGAGTACGGTTTTGTCATCTGCACCGAGACCGGCAGCTTCAATGCCGGCAACTTCGGCAACGGCACCTACTGGTTGAATCTGCAGAATGCCAACATTCCCGGCGGCGATCCGGTGTACTGGGACCAGAACAGCGGCGTCGGCTGCACCTCGCCGGGCTGTCCCTCGTCGGCCTCCGACAACGCCGTGGGCTCGATTGAGTCGGAAGCGTTCACCATTCTCGGCTCGCCCACCGGCACCAGCACCACCACCAGTGTCCCCGAACCCAGCAGCCTGATGCTGTTCGCCTCCGGCGTTCTGGGAGTAGGCGCGCTGGTGCGGCGCAAACTGATGTGAGTTCTAAGGGTAAGGGCGATCTCAGGCTGGATCGCCCCTTGCTGAGCTGAACCGAAGCTTGTCTTCAAGGAGATGCGTCATGAGGTTGCTCACTCTGCTCTTGGCGATTGCGGTCCTTCTGGCTGTGCCCGCCGCCGCGCAAATCGTCTACGAGAATGGTCCCATCAACGGCAACACCGATGCCTGGACCATCAATTTAGGATTTCTCATCAGCGACAGCTTCACCATATCCGGCGGTACCACGGAGGTCAGCGGCATGTCCTTTGGCGCCTGGCTGACTCCGGGTGACACCCTGGAATCGGTGAACATGATGCTGAGTTCAGGACAGAATAGTGGGACCATCTACTTCCAGGGGCAAGTTCCCATCACCCAATCCGGATGCGTTTTGAATAACTATAACTACGATGTGTGCACGGAGACGGGCAGCTTTACTCCGACCATGTTCAACAACGGTACTTACTGGGTGACCCTGCAGAACGCCATGGACTCGGGAGGCAATCCGGTCTACTGGGACGAGAACAGTGGCGTCGGTTGTCACTCCCCGGGATGTCCGTCCTCGGCGGGGGAAAACTTCGAGTCGATTCCTTCTGAATCCTTCAGCATGCTGGGCACCACCAGCTCCAGTACCGGCAACAGCGTTCCCGAGCCGGATAGCCTAGCGTTATTCGCTTCCGGCGTTCTGGGAGCGGGCGCGCTGCTGCGGCGCAAGCTGGGGTAGCACGCCGATCGATCAGAGCGATCGCTGGCGCAATCGTTCTGGAGTCCTGGCTTCAAGATTCGTATCAGGGCACGACCTCGGTCGTGCCGGACGGCGTATTCTAACGATGAGGGCTTTAGCCCCTGCAAGTAGGCCATCAGGGGCTAAAGCCCAGTCATGTTTTAAACCGATTGCGGCACGGTTTGACCAGGCTGCGGAAAAAGGAACCAAGCTAGTAATTTCGAGCATTTCGACGAACGAAGACTCAATCACTTGCGGCCGAATTTTCGCTCGAAATGCCAAGAAAAAGACTTTTTCCGCAGCCTGTTGACGCCGTGCCCTGATGCAGAACGATGTCCAGCCACTCCTGTTACGTTTACTCACCACCCATGAAGAACCCGATGCATCCCGGACACATCGTCAGGCATGACTGCCTGGAACCTCTGGACCTTTCCGTGACTGAGGCCGCGAAGGCACTCGGCGTCACGCGGCAAGCCCTCAACAACGTAGTCAACGGGAAATCCGGGATTAGTCCGGAGATGGCCATTCGACTGACCAAAGCATTCGGCAGCACGCCGGAAACCTGGTTGGGAATGCAACTCGCCTACGACCTCGCACCTGCACGCAAGTCCGAAAGCAAAATCAAAGTCCGCCGTCTGCGCGCACCCGCCCTGCGCGCCAGCTAACCAATCCTCAACCTTGCTACCATGACTAGCGTGGGCCGCGCTTCCGCTCGGTCTCCGCGCCTCTGATGACCACCGTTCCCTGGCAAGGCCGCAATCCGTCGCCCAAGCTGCGGCTCATTGCCTGGCTGCTCTTGCTCGTGCCCCTCATCGTGGCGCTGCTGTATCCCCTCGCGCAGGATGATCTGCGCGCCGCTTCGCTGCTAGCTCGCATCTCCGATCCCCACGCCACCGGCTGGATCGCCAACTACGACGTGCATCCGGTCGACGTCCACGACACCACCTTCGACTTTCGCGGCCAGCCGATCCCCGCGCGCGTCTACCTGCCGCGTGGTGTCGGCTTCGCGCCGGGAATCGTTGTCGTGCATGGCATGCACGAGCTCGGCATCAACGAGCCGCGGCTGGTCAGCTTTGCCCGCTCGCTGGCCGCCAGCGGCTTCTTCGTCATGACGCCGCTCGTCCCCGGTATCGCCGACTACTACGTCCAAGTGCAATCGGCCGATCTGATCGGTACCACCGCGCAGGATTTCGCACAGCAGCTCAGCGTGCCGAAGGTCGGCATCCTGGCCATCAGCTTCTCCGGCGGCCTCGCGCTGCTGGCTGCGAGCGATCAGCAATACGCGCCGTCGATTGCCTGGATCGCCTCCGTCGGCGGCTACTACGATCTCGACCATGTGCTGCGCTTCTTCGCCACCGGCGACGCGCCGCGTCCCGACGGCACGGTCGAGCATCTCACGCCGCATGAGTACGGCCCGCTGATTGTCGTCTACGACGAGCCGCAGGATTTCTTCTCGCCGCACGATGCGCCGCTCGCGCACGACGCGCTCAAGCGCTTGCTCTCAGGAGATGGCAAAGGTTCTGAAGCGCTGACCGCGAAGATGTCGTCTGCCGGTCAGCAAATCATGCAGGACATCTACCACAAGCAGCGGCAGAGCCTCACGCCGGCAATCCTTGCTGAGATCGACAAGCGCCGCGACCAGCTCAGCGCCGCCTCGCCCGCGGGACATCTCGCATTTGTGCACGCACCGGTGCTGCTGCTGCACGGCTCGGATGACACCGTGATCCCGCCCACCGAGCTGTTGTGGCTCGCGCGCGATATCCCAAAAGAGTATTTAGTCACTGCGCTGGTGAGTCCTGCCATCGGCCACGTGGAGGTCGGCACCCAGGTCAGCTTGCGCGACAAGCTCGCGCTTGTACACTGGATGGCGCAGATGATTCGCACCGCGCGCGCAACCGACCCCGGCGAGGGACCGGTGTTGCCGGCAGGCGAGTGGCTCTCTTCAACGCCATGGTAACCCTCGCCGACATCCAACTCGCCCAGCAACGCCTGCGCGGCATCGCCGTGCGCACGCCGCTGGTCGCCTACTTCCCACCGGCGACCGAATCCGATCCTCCGCGCGGCCAGTTGTTCTTCAAGCCCGAGAGCCTGCAGCCTATCGGCTCGTTTAAGCTGCGTGGCGCATACAACAAAATCGCCTCGCTCACCGACGACGAGCGCCGCCGCGGCGTGATCTCTTACTCCAGCGGCAATCATGCGCAAGGCGTCGCGTATGCGGCCCGCGCGCTCGGCGTGAAGGCCGTCATCGTCATGCCGCGCAACGCGCCCAAGCTCAAAGTCGACAGCACCGCCGCGCTCGGCGCTGAAATCGTCACCGTCGGTCCGGCCTCCAACGAACGCATGCAGCGCGCCGAAGAACTCTCGCGCCGGCACGGCTACGTCGTCGTCCCGCCTTTCAACGATGAGCAGATCATCGCCGGGCAAGGCACCGTCGGCCTGGAAATTCTCGAAGATCTTCCCGACGTCGATCTCGTGCTTGTTCCCAGCGGCGGCGGCGGCTTGATCAGCGGCGTCTCGTCGGCCATCAAGCTGAGCGGCTCGCACGCCAAGGTCGTCGGCGTCGAGCCCGAGCTGGCCAACGACGCGCAGCAAAGCTTCCGCAGCGGCAACATTGTCGAGCTTCCCGCCGAACGCGTCTCCTCGACCCTGGCCGACGGACTGCGCACGCAATCCATCGGGCCCATCAACTTCGAGCACATTCGCCGCTTCGTCGACAACATGATCACCGTCACCGAAGACGAGATCCGCGCGGCCATGCGGCGCATGGCCATCAACGCGCGCCTCGTTGCCGAACCCAGCGGCGCGGTGACCTTCGCGGCCTGGCTTTTCCACTCGAAGGAGTTGCCCGAGTCGAAGAAGACCGTCGCCGTCGTCACCGGCGGCAACGTCGACCCGCAGCTTCTGGCCCAGGTGCTAAGCGAAAACGAGGTGTAACGACGACAAGAAACATCTGCCGCGATCTCGCTACCGTTTTGACATATGCGAGTGAACGTGGCTACGGCTTGACATCGACCATCGTCCCAAAGCAGGTATTCCGGATCTCCTTGCCCGGTCCCAGCAAGGTGTTTTTCTCAAACCCCGACAGCACCACGTCTGGAGAGTAGTTCACCCACTGGCACACGGTTTTGCCGATGGTGGTAAAGCTCTGGATCTCCGCATAGGGCGGCACATTCATCTCGCCAAACGACCAGTCCTGGGTGCGCAGGATGAGATGTCCGCCAAGGTTCTTGACGTACGGTCGCACCGTTGGCGGAAGCTGATCCTTCACCTGCTGGCTGATCACCACCTGCGCCTCGGTCAGGTTCGCGGTGTACAGGCACAGCGACAGGTCGGAGGGCCACCAGCCGAAGAAGCTCAGCGCCGGCAACACGCCAAGCAGGAGAAGTATGACCTTCTGATACACGAAGCGATTGCGCCACACGATGTCGCCGAAGGTCACATCGGTCCGGGTGAACAGCAGCAGGAGGAGCGCGATCATCACCACGTTCCATGGCCACACCACGCTGTTCCAGTTCAGCCCCAGCGGGCCGAAGCTGTACAGGATGAAAATGTGCATGATGATGCCGTTGATGATGCCGATCTTGCGGAAGCGGCGCGTCAGCAGGCACAATCCGATGCTGACCTCGATGAACGGGACGATCCATCCGATGTAATGCAACCCGGGGATGGGGAAGCGCAGCGTCCCCAGCACCCACGGCATGCCCTCGACCGCAAAGCGCGTGTTCAGCTTCTGAAAGCCGCTGTAGAAGTAGGTGCAGCCCATCATCAACCGGAGGATGTTCAGCACATCCCGCTCGCCGACGACGTCGTCGGCCTTGCCCGAGAAACAGCCCAGCGCGATCAGCATCAGCCAGTATTGATACGCCCACGGCTGCCAGCGCGTCTGGTCAAAGAGAGAGTAGATGGCGAACAGCACGACAAACGTCAGGATGTACGGTCGCGGCCGCGCCGCTAAGACGATCCCGGCCAACAGCGCCAGCAATATGCTGAAGCAAATGTAGTCCAGCGGAAGCGGAATTCGCGGCAGCCAATGGAAGACCGGAACCAGCGGATAGAATCGCGTGCTGACCCACAGCTTCACCGACAGCAGCATGCCGGCCGTCAGTCCCACTACCACTGTCGTCTTGACGCGGAGCAGCGTGCGGTCGGCCAGCAGTTGCAGATTCTCCGCCGTGGAAACGGACGCGGTGCCGACGGAACCTGAGTCCGTCGCCAACGCCGGCTGTAAGTTTGGGCTCGCTCCCATATTGCTCTGGCTTCGCGGCTGCGCCTGACTGGTTGGTAACCGAAATTATCCGGCTACAGTGGCTGGGTGAAAATCGTCAGGAGTTGTAAATCTAGAGTTCGCTAATCCCGCGAAAGCGCGCCCATTCTACACCGCCGCGCGATTTGATGTATAGGGTGGAGTACGCCTTCAGGCGTACAGCGGAGGGTCCCGATAAGAGCCGGCTTCAGCCGCCGAGGTCACCGCCTTCGGAGCTCCTGATCACTGCTTCTGCGACGGGTAAGGTGGAGAATAACTGGTCCAGCGCGGTGGTGCAGCAAACCTGCGATCAAGCGTCTTCCGCGATCCGCCGATGGCCTACACAGGCGACATGCCCCCAACTCGCAATCTGCTGCTCATCACCGCGTCCTCGCCGGACATCCTTCGAGTGCGCCGTTCGCGCGTGCTGAACTTCCAGCAGGTCACCATGCCGTACCTCGCCGCTTTCGTTCCGCCGCACTGGAACGTCCGCCACATCGACGAGGCCATTACGCCAATCGACTTCGACACTGCGGCCGACGTTGTTGCCGTCACCTTCCACACTCCCAGCGCGCAACACGCCTACGATATCGCTGACCGCTTCCTGCAGCGCGGCGTCACGGTGGCCTTGGGTGGGCCTCATGTCACCCTCATGCCCGACGAAGCCCAGCTCCATGCCGACGCGATCTTCGTCGGCGAAGCTGAACTCACCTGGCCGCGCTTCCTCGCCGACTTCGAGGCGGGCCGCTACCGCAATCGTTATGCCTGCGACGAAACGCCTTCGCTCGATCACGCGCCTGCGTCACGCCACGATCTGTTTCACCGTCGCGATCACACCTCCGGCGCGCTCTTTGCCACCCGCGGCTGCGCCTATCGCTGCGATTTCTGCACCCTCGCGGTGATGTATCGCCGCCCACTGCGTACGCGCCCGGTGGAAGCCGTTGCCGCCGAGTACGCTTCGTTCCCCGGCAAGGTCGTCATCCTGTGGGACGACAACATCGCCGGCGACATTCCCTATGCCAAGCAGTTGTTTCGCGCGCTCGCTCCGCATCGCAAATGGTGGAGCGCGCAAGCCAGCATTCACGCTGCTGCCGATGACGAGTTCCTTGACCTGGCCGCGCGCAGCGGCTGCAAGCAGTTGTTCCTCGGCCTCGAGTCGATCTCGCAGGCCAGCCTCAACTCGGTCTCGAAGGCTTTCAATCGCGTCGAGGATTACGCCCGTGCCATCGCGCACGTCCACGCGCACGGCATCGCGGTGCAGGCGGGCATCGTCTTCGGCTTCGATCACGACACCCCGGCCGTCTTCGAGGACACCATCGATTTTCTGGAATCCGCCGGCGTGCAGAACGCCACCTTCAACATCCTGACGCCGTTTCCCGGCACGCGGCTGTTCGAAAAGTTGGAATCGGAGGGCCGAATCCTCACTCGCGACTGGAGCAGGTACAACGGCCGCGACGACGTCGTCTTCACGCCGCGTCACATGAGCGCAGACGAGCTCCTCGCCGGATTTCGCCGCGCCAACGCGCGCTTCTACTCGTGGCCCAGCATTGCCAGACGCCTGGCGTGTTCACCCACGCAGCTGTTCTGGACGTTGCCGCTCAACGCCGCTTACGCCTTCGCACTTCATCGCTCTCGGTAACCAGGCCAGAGCAGTTGCAGAATGACTGGATGCCAGCCTGGCCTCTCTACTGGCTGGCCGCAATTTACTTCTTCCGGCTGGGGTCGTCCTCGGGATTGATGTAATTGAATTGCACCGGCGCCTGGCCGTGCACCTGGACGATGACCTCATCCACGGCCATCACGTAGTGGTGCATGCTGGGATCCAGATACGCGATGCTGCCGGCGGGGAACGCCATCATTTTGCTCTCGTCAAACTGATCCCCCATTCCCACCTTGAGTGTGCCGGTGATGACAGTCACGTTCTCGCGCTTGGGATGCCAATGCGGCGCGATCTTGTATCCCGCAGGCATCTTCAACCGGATCGTGTAGTCACCCGACGATCCCATGGGATCGCCTTCCAGCACCGCTAACTGCGCTCCCGGCTGAACAAACGGCGGCGCCGGTCCCCACGGAATCGAATCGGGAGTAAACGCATTTTTCTCCGCAGCCGACACCGTCGAGCTGCCGCGAACTCCGGCCTGCGTCATCCACAGCACGGCCGCAACCAGCACCACCAGCAAACAGAAATTCCGTTTCATCGCCCCTCCTGATCGGGTCATTCCCAACTGGAGTGACACTATGCCGCGATTTCGGCAACCATGCAATCAGTGCCGGATAATTCTTGTGTATTTTTGGTGTATCGGTGTAGGCTGCTGCTCAAAATACGGTTGTTGAGGTTTGCATGGCGCGTCTCAGGTCCGGCGATATCGAGCTCGATCTCGGCCGTTACGAACTGCGGCGCGCCGGTCATCGCATCAAGCTGGAAAAGAAACCAATGGAGCTGCTGATCTTCCTGGCCGGCAGGCGGGATCAGCTGGTCTCCCGCCACGACATCGTTTCTGCACTGTGGAAGTCCGATCCGCTCATCGACACCGAGCGCAACATCAACAACATCGTGCGCAAAATCCGCACCGCTCTCGGAGACGATGCCGAGCAGCCGCGTTTTCTCGAGACCGTGATCGGGAAGGGCTACCGCTTCGTCGGTCCGATGCGCGTAATCAGCCCGACCTTCCCGGCCGCGCAATCAGCAACAGAAAAGGACGCACCGCCCACAGCCGGCGCGGGCAAGCGTTCAACCCGCGATCCGCTGGCCTACTCCGAATTTCTGCGAGGCTATCGTCAGAGCACCTCCGGCGATCCCAACCTTCTGGAAGAAGCCGCGCAGCACCTGATGAATTCCGTCGCGCGCGATCCCGGCTTCGCCCTGGCGCACGCAACCTTGTCGTATGTATGCGCCGCGCGCCACTTCGGATTCGATCCCAGCCACAGCTGGCTGGAGAAGGCCGAATTCCATTGCCAACGCGCTTTGGAGCTTGATCCCGATCTGCCCGACGCACATGTAGCGCGAGCTTTTCTACTGTGGGGGCCGTCGAAGAACTTCCAGCACATCGAAGCCATCGCCGAACTGAAGCGTGCGCTTTCTCTTCAGCCCGATCTCCCGCATGCTCACAACCGCCTCGGCACCATCTTTGCCCACATCGGCCTCATGGACCACGCGCGCACCATGTACGAGCGCGGCGCACCCTATAGCCCCGGCAAGACCATCAGCCACACCATCAACCAGGTGTATCTGTGGAGCGGCGAGTATGAGCGCGCGCGCGAGCAGATCGAACGCTGGCGCAGCGAATCTCCGGACAGCAAGTATGCGATCTACTTCGCGCTGCACCTGGCGATTCTCACCCGGCAATGGGAGGAAGCGGAACGGCTGGCCGCGGAAGCCGCTCGCCTGGCGCCGGAGGAGCCTATGCTCGTCAGCCTGGAAGGACTGATCCACGCCGCGATGGGACGATCCGCACGCGCCCTGCGCTGCATGAACCAGGCGTGCACCAATCCCAAGTCGTTTGGCCACGCGCATCACACCTACTACCAGGTCGCCTGCATTCACTCTCTGCTGGGCCGTGACGAGGTTGCGTTTGAGTGGCTGGAGCGAAGCGTCGATAACGGCTTCGCTTGCTGGCCATTTTTTCTGAACGACCCTGCGCTGGAGAACCTGCGACGCCTGCCGCAATTCGAGCTGCTAGTTAGCTCGCTGCAGGCCAAGTATCCCAGCGAACTGGGCTTGCTGTAGAGCGACGCCCGGGACTCATTGCAGCGGACATGGCTTGAGGTCGCACTGAACGGTGACCACAAGCTTTGGCGCGGCATCGAGCCCGGTCAGCACTCCACGCTGTCGCAGCGCAGCGGAGGTCGCGCGCAGCTTCCTACGCTCCGAGTCGACAATTTCACCGAGCCGCTGGTAGTACGCCGCTTTGCCAGTCCATTGGATCGTGAAGGGCTCGACCGGTTGCCATGCCATGTCCTGCGGTTTTATGCCAAGCCAGTACGCGATCAACTCGTGACGGGTATAGGAGTTGAACCTTTGAGGGTAGTAGCAACTTCCCCAGCCTTCGTTTTCCTTATACCGCATGGTCGCGATGCGATCCTCGCCGACCTCGACAACCAGGGACCCGTTCGCATTGGAATTGTTTTCCGCGAGTTCGTAGGTGTAGATCACAGGCCATCCGCGCTCCGGCATCCGGCCCTCTGAATCTCCGCAGGTGGCGCCGCCAGTAAGCGGACGCGGGGCGCTATCGGAAGCGACGGCGATTCGCACCTCCATCTCTGAGTCGGCGACAATCCCGGCAACGAACGTCAACTCCAAATGCGAGGAGGTAGTGCTCAACTGCGGCTCCTTGGCGAACATCATGGTCGCGATGCGCGCGAGAATAGGTTCGCCCGAATCGATCCATTGATCCAAAACGTATCGCGACTCCGAGAGCGGGTAGCGGCTGATCAGAATTGCGGCTTGCGCCGGGAAAGCTTCTGCAACGGCATTGATGGCCGGAAGTGAAACCTTCACATTCTCCTGAATAAGGGCGTCCAGAACGGCCAGTACAGGGCGGACAACCAGGGCGCGAGTTTGCATAGCTGGCCATGTAACTTCTCCCGGGAAGGCTGGCATCGGCCAATGCTCCAGCCAGTCCGGCATCTCGGCCAGAATCGTCGCGTCGTGCTTGCGGCGAGCGAAGTCGGCCGCCCACGCAATGAGTCGCGGATCGCCGCTGTGCAGCCACTGATGCAGCGTGGCCGTGTCCACCGGCGTGTCCGGAGTGATCACCGGCTGTTGCGCGGAAGCCTCAGCGACAAAGACAACACACAGTAGAACGCACCAAAGGATTTTCATGCGAGTGCCTTTCTAACTCCTGTCCTTGTTAGCGCGAAATCCATCATCCGGTTAAACCGCTATTGGCCGCTAAAGTTACGGCGGCTGGTGGTCAGTAGATGGTGTCCTCAAGAAGGAACGTCCATTCTGTGCTGTCTTGCAATGGATTCTTGGGGCGGAAAGCTGCCGCTAGGCGAAGAGAAAAGGTCTAAGTGCCTCGGCACAACAGCCCACCCCTGCCAACGCAAACCCGTAATTCGCCATCTAAGACCAGTGGCTAGTAGTCAGTGTAGTGTCTGGTGAAAGTCCCGCTGCCCGGACTATCACGATTAGCCAACGGTTTCTTGGCGTGAGTTTAAGGTTTTGCTGGCCACTGACCACTAGCCACTGACCACTGCTTTCGGAGGCGCAATGTCCTGTTCCCGGCGCTTAGTCCTGATTCCCCTGCTCTTGTCCGCGCTCGCGTTGTCGGCCAGCGCCGATGACCACGATGTGCGCATCAGCATTCCCAAGCGCACCAAGCCCACGCCGGTGCAGAAGCTCAACCAGGACGGCGTGAAGGAAGTCCAGAAGCACGCCTACAAGCGCGCCAAGGCGCTCTTCTACAAGGCGTACCTCATCGATCCCAACGATCCGTTCACGCTGAACAATCTCGGCTACATTGCCGAGCTCGAGGGCCAGGCCGACCGGGCGCAGCGCTATTACGATCTCGCGCAGGCGCAAGGTTCCGACGCCGTGGTCTACAAGTCGAGCGAGCGTGCCGCCATCGGCAAGCCGGTGGGTGAGATCGCCGGCATGGCTGCCGACAGCAAGATGCAAGTCAATCGCATCAACGTCTACGCTATCGGCCTGCTGCAGAAGGACCAGGCTCCAGAGGCCGATCTGGCGCTGCAGAAGGCGTTGCAACTCGATCCGACGAATCCGTTCACGCTCAATAATCTCGGCTACGCGCGCGAGAAAGAAGGCGAACTCGAAGACGCCTACAAGTACTATTCGCAGGCTGCCAATCAGCACTCCGACACGCCGATCGTGGTCACAATCAACAAGAACTGGCGCGGTAAGGGCATCAGCCAGATCGCCGAAGGCAATGCCAACAAGGTTCGCAATCTGATGGACCACGAGCAGAGCGTGACCGCGCAGGTCGCGCGACTGAACACGCGCGGCGTCGCAGCCATCAACCGCAACGATTACAAACTGGCGCGGCAATACTTCGAGAAAGCCTACGAGCTCGACAAGCACAATGCTTTCGCGCTGAACAATATGGGCTATCTGTCGGAGATGGATGGCGACCGCGAGACCGCCGACTACTATTACGACAAAGCGCGCGCGGCCGACCAGTCGAGCATGAAGGTCGCTTACGCCTCGCGCAAAGATGTGGAAGGCATGAAGCTGTCAGCCGTCGCCGGCGACAGTGATGACGCTGTCAATAAAGCTACCGAAGAGGAAGCCGCGCTACGTCGCGCCGAAGGCGGGCCGGTCGTGTTGCGCTATCGTAACAATCAGCCGGTGATGGAGCCGGCTGTTCCGCCCAAGCCCCTGCCGGACAATCCCCGGCCGGCAGAAACCGCTCCCGAACCGAGCGACAACCACTTGCTGCAGCCGCTGCCCGAGAACGAGCAGCCGCCGGCCGCACAGCCAGGAAATCCGGCTCCCAACAGCAACGCGCAACCTCCAGCTTCTCAGCCTCCGCAGGGCACAGCGCCGGCGAACTCCAATGGCGGATTGCTGCAGCCATTGCCCGACAATCAACAGCCACCCGCCGCTCAGCAGCCAAATGAGTCTATTCCGCAACCGCGGCAACAGAATCAGAACAACGTTCCGCGCCCGCCGCAGTCGCAATCGCAGCCGCCGCAGCCAGTGGTTCATCGTCCGCCGCAGTCGCAGGAGCAGCAACCGGCCAACTCCAACGGCGGCATACTGATGCCGTTACCCGACGATCAGCAGCCTGCGGCCGCCAAACCGCCGCAACAGTAAGCGCCGCTCGACGCCCGCTATTCAGCTTTCGTGACAGACGAGCCCTGCGCTGCGCCACGGCCCAAGTTGGTAAAAACCGCTCCACGTTCCTGCTAATGCAGCGGTTATCTCAGGCGAATCGCCTACCACTTAGGTAACAAGTCTCAGAAATTTGTTGACACATTAGGACTAGGGTGGGACACTTCGCGGTGAGCGAAACGGTGAACAACTAGCGCCCTTCAGTGTCCACTTCGTTGCTGAAGCGGCTCACCGACGCCTATTCACGGGCAATCCCCGAAAGGATGAATCCAATGGCTGGCCGAGTCCTTGCATTCTGTTCCGTAATCGCGATCCTGGCTTTCGCTGTAGGTTGCAGTCAAAACGCACAACTGACTTCCATAGCAGTGACGCCTACGATAGCAACCATCCCCAGCGCAGGGCAGACGGCCCAGTTCACGGCAACCGGGACATTCAGCAACGCGAAGAACAATAAGAACTACCAGGAAAACCTCACGACGCAGGTGGTGTGGTCTTCCAACAACACAGGGGTCGCCTCCATCAATTCTTCTGGATTGGCTACCGCCGTGTCTGCCGGCACGGCTACGATTACGGCAGCCGGTGGCAATGGCGGTCTCACTGCCACTGCAACCGTGACCGTCACGTCCGGACAAAACGGGGGGAACACCCTGCTTTCGATAGCCGTTATTCCCTCGATGCAATACGTCGATAACACCGGCGAGACCACGCAGTTCATCGCCATTGGCACCTTCAGTGGCCCGCCCACGACGCAGGATTTGACCAACCAGGTCACCTGGTCGTCCAGCGACACCGAGGACGCAACCATTAATTCTGCCGGACTGGCAACGGCTGTCGGCGACTGCAGTACGTTCCAGGAAACTACCATTACCGCACTCGCCCCCGCCAGCAGTGGAACCGGCGTGACGGGAACGGCTGAGCTGTTGCCCACATCCCCGTGCGGTACCGTTAACCAGCCCACGCTGGCTGTCACCCTGGTTGGCCAGGGAGCTGGGGTTGTTACCAGTTCGCCCGGCGGAGTCAACTGCGGATCCGGCGCCGGCTGCACCGGATACTTCCAGTTAGGGGCTAACGTCACTCTGACTGCCGCTCCCAGCAACGGCTCGATTTTCGGAGGGTTTTCCGCGAATTGTGCCCCTGTGATCCCCGATCCCAGCGGTTGTACTGCACTAGAATCCGGCGTGCAGTCCTGTACCTGCTCGGTGGTTATGATCGACAACCAGAATGTTGGCGCGATCTTTAACACCCCGCAGTAGCAGGTTGAGCCGACAACGGGACCGTCGGAGCGATTTTTAACCAGGCATCCCAATTAGCGAGAGTCGACGAATACGGCCGGCAGCAATGCTGGCCGTTTTTTCTTGGCGGCAGAGTAACCCCAGCGCGGACCGGGTTCACCAATTCGCGCCGCTCTTGCGCCGATTGGAGTGGAGGAGCGCTGGGACCACAGCGCTGATTGCCTGCGAGCCCTTCATGGGCGACACCTGACGGTCGCGCAATCAGGGTCTCCGGTCGGCAAACGGCTCGGCAACCACTTGATATTCATCCTCATACACTACATAGCCAAGTCGCTCTCCCGTGATCATCCGGACGTGCACGCCGTGGTTTTCCAGGATGGCCACCATCGCTCGAATCCTTGCAATAATGCTGGTGTGCCGTATCCTTGAACCACGAGATCGCCCGCCTAGCCTGGCGATAATACGGCGGCTTTGCGGTGGTAAAGCGGTCAGGTCTTTCCAGATGCGTATTGAACCATTGCCGTAGTTCCTCAAGATGGGCTTCCTCATAGGCGTACAGAGCTCCGCTCTCCTGTAGGTCATGGGCGGCTCGGAAGACGCCTGTCTCCTGGCCAGAGTCGCAGTCCCGTTGCCCCACTACAAAGCGCACGTACATGATTCGCCACTCCAGAGATCTCCCGTGTCTTGATCCTGCCCGGACAGAAGAGACATAGCCCTTTAGCGTTCAATGCGTTACGGACAACCGTCCTCTGCTGCGTTCGGCATGGAGCCTGAGCGAAGCCCCAAGCACAACTTTCCCAAAATAGCAAGTCAAAATCACTCATTCCCACTTTGTGGGGTTGACTCTTAGTTCTCCCGGTCAATAGACTTTAAACATCCTGTCACGGAGGAACCAACTTAAACGATGAGAGGTGTTTAATGTTACGAGTACTAAGCCTTACCGCGGCGACGTTAGTTTGCGCCACCGCGTTGGGCGCGGCACCCGGTAATAGCACACCGGATTCGCGAAAAGGGACCCCAGGACAGACCCAGGACAGTAAGCCATCCCACACCCGGAAACCTCAGGTTGGGAGGGCTTCATGGTACGGCCGCATCTTCCAGTCTCACAAGACTGCCAGTGGCGAGCTGTACGACATGAATCAATTTACCGCTGCCCACCGTACTTTGCCGATTGGCTCCTGGGTCAAGGTCACAGACTTAAAAACGGATCGGTCGGTCGTCGTCCGCATCAATGATCGTGGACCCGTCGCCCGCAGCCGCATCATCGACCTGTCCTACGGCGCAGCTAAAGTGCTCTCTATGAAGGGCACAGATCAGGTTCGCCTCGACATTCTCCAAACTCCGGAGGAAGTCGCCGAGAATCGAGGACCGCAATAATCCAGTCATTCGGCAGCGGATCAGTTTGAATTCGCGCTTATGGCGCATGCATATTTGTTATCCCGAGCGCGCCTCCTAGGCGCAGCCAGGCTCGGGGTCCCCGGAGCGGGCTGCTCTTGCACGCACCGGGGTGGGAGGGATATGCGCGTACCGATTCGTGCAGGTGTGCGAAAGCTGCCCATCCCTATTCAAACCCAATTCGAACTGATCCGGCACCGCTGCGGCTGAGGTAAACTGGGAGCCGATGCTAACCAGAGATCGGCTCATCGTGGCGCTGGACGTCTCCAGCGCTGCCGAGGCGCAGCGCGTGGTTCAGACCATCGGCGATGCCGCCGGCACCTACAAAGTCGGCAAACAGCTCTTCACCGCCGAAGGACCGCAGTTGGTCCGCGACCTCGTCGGCTCCGGCCGTAAAGTCTTTTTCGACCTCAAGTTCCACGACATCCCCAACACCGTCGCGGGCGCGGTCCGTTCCGCCTGCGACTTGGGCGTCTCGATGCTGACCGTCCACGCCTCCGGCGGCAGCAAGATGCTGAAGGCCGCTGCCGAAGCGGCCATGCAGTCATCCGCCAAGCCGCTGGTTCTGGCCGTAACAGTCCTGACCAGCTTTACCGATGCCGACCTCCAGGAAATCGGCGTGTCCGGAACCGCCTTGAGCCAGGCCCTGCGCCTGGGAACACTCGCTCGCAACGCCGGCTGCGGAGGCCTCGTCGCCTCCGCTAAGGAAGTCAAGGAACTGCGTCGCGAACTGGGCGAGGGCTTCGCCATCGTCACACCTGGTGTCCGCCCCGCCGGGTCCGCCGCAGGCGATCAGGCGCGAGTCGTCACTCCCGCTGACGCCATTGCCGCTGGCTCAACGTATCTGGTCGTCGGCCGCCCCATCCTCGACGCTCCCGACCCAGCCAAAGCCGCCGCCGCCATCATCTCCGAAATCGAGATGGTCGCGGTGTAGGCTAACCCGCGGGCCGGTTTGCTCCCGTTAATGCTTTCTGGCTAACACCAACTCAATCCCAGAGAAAACAAGTTCAAGCTTGGAGTTCGGCAATTGGCCCACACGCTCGATTAGGAGACTTTTGTCGATCGCAACAATCTGCGAGACATTGGCTACCGAGTTTCTTGGCAATCCGGTCGCACGTGCAGTGAGGTGCACATTTCCCGGCATGAAAGCCCATTTCAAATTACTGGTGAGGGGAACGCAGACTACAGTCGCCAAGCGGCTGCTATTGAAGGAATTGGACTGCACAATCAGAACAGGTCGCCGGTATCCAGGTCCTGATTTCCTGGGTGCGGCCAAGTCGGCCCACCAGATGTCGCCCTGAGAGATCACCACTCTGTTCGCTCAAGGATCCGCCTCGCAGCCGAGGCGGTGAACGGCTCCTGCTCCTCGCCGATCTCAGCGCACGCCCGGTTGATGGCATCCGTGATCTCTTCGGATGAATGGCGCGCAAGGTATTCCCGTAATGCATCGGCAAAAACTCGACTGCGCGATTGTTTGGTTTGCCGCGCCAGCCGCTCCGCCCCTTTGAAAATGTCATCAGGAATCGACACTGCCGTTTTCATACCGCGAGTATAACCAGTTCACGAACTCGACACAAATTTGGCCGGTTCCAACGAACCGGAGCCGCTTTCGTTTCTCCGTGCCGCGGTGTCTCTGTGGTAAAACCACTGCGTGAAGCTGCTCATCGTCCTCCATCACCGCTTCGAACTCTGGCAGGCGCCACCCTGGTTTGCCGATCGACTGGCTCACGACTTCCCGCAGCTTGCGGTCGTTCATCTCTCCGACTACAGCCACCTGAATGATGAAATCGCCGACGCTGACATCGTGATTGCCTGGTCGCTGCGCGGCGTGCAGATCGCGGCCGCGAAAAAGCTGAAGTGGATCCACTCCACCGCAACCGCCGTACACGCGCTGATGAGCGACGAACTCCGTGCCAGTAACATCGTCGTCACCAATGCACGCGATGTTCACGGCCCGGTCGTTGCCGAACACGCGTTGGCGCTTGTCTTCGCGCTCGCCAAGCGGCTGCCGCAGGCCATGCGATTTCAGCGGCACAAGCACTGGGCTCAGCAGGACATCTGGGACGCGACCGCTCGTCCGCGCGAACTGCAAGGCGCAACCATCGCCATCGTTGGCCTGGGGGGAATCGGCCGGCCGCTGGCGAAGATGGCCAGCGCTCTCCGCATGCACGTGATCGGCGTGCGCGAGCATCCCGAGCGCCCGTGCGAAGGCGTAGAGAAGATTTACGGCTTCGCTGATCTTGATGAAGCGCTAGCGCAGGCCGACTTCGTAGTGCTGGCCCTGCCGGTTACGCCGAAGACGCATCACCTTATGAACGCTGCTCGCCTGGCTCGCCTGAAGGCAGAAGCCTACCTGATTAACGTCGGACGTGGCGTGCTCATCGACGAAGCGGCCCTCATCGACGCGCTGCGCCGCCAGACATTCGCCGGCGCCGCTCTCGACGTCACCGAAGAAGAACCTCTGCCGCCCGAATCTCCGCTGTGGGCAATGGACAACGTCTGCATCACCCCGCACATCGCCGGCCTGACCGAGCAGATGTGGCAGCGGCACTACGAAGCGTTCACTCAGAATCTCCGCCGCTTCCTGCAGAACGAGTCGCTGTTGTGGGTGGTCGATAACAAGAAGGGATATTGAGCAACAACCTGGCGAGCCGACTGTCTGACTGCTGATTGCCGACTGCTAGTAGCTAATTGCTTGTTCTCCCATCGGCACGGTGAAATGAAACACGGATCCACTCCCCACTTGCGAGGTCACACCAATCGTGCCGCCGTGCGCTTCGACAATCGCTTTGGCAATCGCCAATCCCATCCCCGTGCCTTGCACGCGATACCGCTGGTCACGTCCGCGATAAAACTTCTCGAAGATGAGCGACTGCTCCAGATCGTCGATGCCCGGACCCTGGTCCGCGACGCTGATGTCCACCATCTTGCCACTCTTTTCCGCCGTCACGGTGATCGGCGAGTCCGCCGGCGAATACTTTGCGGCGTTCTCCAAGAGCTGTACCAGCACGTCCGCCATACGCTCCCGATCCACCAGAATCGGCGGCAACGTCTCCGGCAGTTGCAGCTTCACCTCGCGCCCGGCCAGAGCCTGCCGGGATTTCTCCAGCGCCGCCTCCACCACCTCGCGAACCGGGTGCGGCTCGCGGCGCAGCTCCACCTTCTGCGCGTCCAGTTGGGCCATCTCCGCCGCTTCGCCCACCAGGCGATTTAACCGATCGGTTTCTTCGTTGATGACGGTGAGCAGCTCTTGCCGGCTATCCGGGTCGATTGGATCGGGCCCCAGCAGCGTCGTGACCGAGAGCTTGATCGCCGTGAGCGGCGTGCGAAATTCGTGGGTAACGCTGTCCAGCAACGCCGAGCGCAATTTCTCGCCCTCGCGGGTGGCTTCCGCTCGGGTCAACGTTTCCACCGCCCCGGCGCGTTCGATGGAGATCGCGATCAGGCTGCCCACGGCCTCCAGCGTCTCGCGCGAGAGGATGGCTCCTTTCAGACCCAGGCTGCCCACCGACGTCACCCCCATCCGCAGCGGGACAAAACACAACTGCTGCTCCTCATCCACTACCAGTTCGCCGCGGCCGCTCACCGACTCCAGTTGCTCCTCGCTGAGCTCAGGATGGTCCAGCGCGGTTCGATAGAATTCCTTGCGCTTTGGCAAATACATGGCGGCCGCCTTCAGTCCAAACGCATCTCGCACGAAATGCGGGATGGAATTGAGCAGCTTCATGACGTTGTCGGTCGCCAGTAACTGCTGGCTTAGGAAGTACAGGCGCTCGACTTCCTTGCGGCGGCGGTTAGCATTTTCGGCCTCGCGCCGGGCCCGCTCGGAAAGCCGGCTGGCTAAAATGGCGCTGATCAGAAATGCCAGCAGTGCGACCCAGTTGTGCGGATCGGCAATGGTGAAGGTGTGAATCGGCGGCAAGAAATAGTAGTTAAACGCCAGCGTGGCCACCACCGCGGTCGTGGTGGCGATGGTCAATCCCCAGCGGCTGGCGAGACCCAGCACCACCAGCAGAAACGTGAGCGCGACGGTGGTTTCGTTGACCTTCAGCCGCTCATAAACCACAACCACCAGCGCCACCGTGGCCATGGCGACGGCATAGCGAAACAGCAGGGTCTGCAGGTTCTTGCGCGACACGGCGGTCTGCCATCGGGAATGCCCGGCGTCTTTGGCCTGCGGTTGCGCGTCCACGGCACGATTGTACCAATCGACTTTTCATCTCCGCTGCCGCAGAATAATTGCTCATGCCCAAGACACCCGACCAATGGCTGGAAGTGACCGCACCGGAGGAGAAGAAAGCCGGCGTCTTTAAGCTGTTTCTCGGCTACGCGCCGGGTGTCGGCAAGACCTATTCCATGCTGAGTGAAGCCATCCGCCGCCAGAGCCGCGGTGAAGATGTTGTCATCGGCGTAGTCGAAAGCCATGGCCGTCAGGCGACCAAAGAATTGGCCGGCCGCCTGGAGACCGTTCCGCGCAAGGAACTCAACTACAAAGGCACCACATTTTACGAGATGGATGTCGACGCAATTCTCGCGCGCCGTCCGCAAGTGGCAATTATCGACGAGCTGGCCCACACCAACATCGACGGCAGCAAGCATCACAAGCGCTACGAAGACGTTCTGGAACTGCTCGAGAACAAGATTGACGTTCTCTCCACCATGAACATTCAACACCTCGAGAGCGTCACGCCTCTGGTGCACAAGATTACCGGGATCATCGTGCGCGAGACTGTTCCCGACTGGCTGTTGCAGCGCGTCGACGAAATCGTGCTGTCGGATGTGACGCCGGAAGCGCTGCAGACGCGCATGCGGCGCGGCGATATCTATCCCATGGAGCGCGTGGATCGCGCCCTCGGCAGCTTCTTCCGGCCCAGCAACCTCATCGCCCTACGCGAGATCGCGCTGCGCCACGTCGCGCAGGTGGTCGATCGCAGTCTCGAACCTTACATTAAAACCGAGATCGACCCCGGCCGCGAGTTGCAAGTGCGCGAGCGCATCGCGGTGGGCACCAGTTCCAATCCCGCGGCGCAATACCTCATCGCCCGCGCTTCGCGGATGGCGCAGGCCGTCAATGGTGAGCTGTTTGTCGTTTACGTCGACATAGGCTCCGACAACGACGACCCCGAGCGCCAGCGTTCCTTGCAGGCCAACTTTCAATTCGCGGAGAATCTTGGCGCCAAGGTCGTCCGCCTGAAGGACAAGGAAGTGGCGCACGCCATGGCGGAGTTCGTGCGCCAGGAGCACATCACCCAGGTCATCTTCGGGCACTCGGCAACCAGCGGCTGGCGCCGCTACCTGTTCCTCTCAGCGGTTCACCGCTTCCTGCGCGACGCCCCCGCCGTCGATGTCCACATCGTCAAGCAGCAAGTGGATTGAAAAAAACAGTTTCGAGTTTCAAGTTCTCAGTTTCAAGAACCGCCGCCCAGAATTTGCCTTGTATCAGGGCATGGCTTTACAGGCTGCGGAAAAAGTCGGCAGGAACCAAGGCTGAGGCTGGGAGATGCACAGGCAAAGCTGCTAAAAAAGCAAGCATGCGAGGATCAGACGAACAGCAAGGGGCAGTGTTCAGTTATGTGAGTGC